>Ga0163215_100055_pt1 | contig 424476 bp, 350 predicted proteins | sample SynspAceP_FD_185934 | JGI IMG/M metagenome (GOLD analysis project Ga0163215, IMG submission 185934) | Saline lake microbial communities from Ace Lake in Antarctica - Synechococcus sp. Ace-P (Hybrid Assembly) | ecosystem: Environmental > Aquatic > Non-marine Saline and Alkaline > Saline | place... | reverse complement strand
GGCAGAATCGTTCAATGCAAAAATAAAAGCTTTTAGGGCACAGTTCAGGGGTGTGAAAAATGTAGAATTCTTCCTTTATAGACTAACTACAATCTTTGCATAAACACAACAATTGGTCTTGATCCGTAATAATCATTAATAAACTAAAACAAAAAACCCTCTTTGTTTCCAAAGAGGGTTCTTATATTTTAAAAGACTTGCTTTTTAAGCTTCAAATGGTTCAATAGAAACATAAGATTTACCTCCAGCTTTCTTTTGGAACTTAACAAGACCATCTATCCTTGCGTGCAAGGTATGATCTTTTCCAGCGTAAACATTCTCACCTGGGTTATGCTTAGTACCACGTTGTCTTACAATGATGTTTCCTGCAATGGCAGCTTGTCCACCATAAATCTTAACGCCCAAACGTTTCGATTCTGATTCCCTACCGTTTTTAGAACTACCTACACCTTTCTTATGTGCCATGATATATTTTTTTAATTCTTGTTATTAACTTAAAGCGGCAATTAATTCAGCTTTCTTCATTGAAGAATAACCTTCAACGCCCTTAGCTTTTGCCAATTCTCTTAGCTCGGCAACCGTGTTTTTACTCAAATCTTCAGCAACCTTAGCTTCTACCTTCTTAGGTGCTTCAGCTTTTACCTCTGCTTTTTTAGCGGCAGGTTTAGCTGCTTTTTTTGGTTCCGCCTTTTTCTCAGATTTTTTAGCTCCAGAGGCAATGATACCTTCTATTACTATTTCTGTCAAATATTGACGGTGACCGTTTTTCTTTTTGTAACCTTTACGTCTTTTCTTTTTAAAGACAATTACCTTGTCACCTTTAAGGTGCTTAATGACTTTTGCCTCAACAGCGGCTCCGTCTATAGCTGGGGCGCCAATCGTAATGTCACTACCATCTTCCAATAAAAGAACGTTATCAAAGGTTACTTTGCTACCTTCTTCGTCTTGTAAACGGTGAACATACACTTTTTGGTCTTTCGCAACTTTAAATTGCTGCCCTGCTATCTCTACAATTGCGTACATAGCTTGTGTTATTTATTATAAATTTAAGAACAAGCCTAATATTTACTTAGGCGGCTGCAAATATACTCCTAAATCCTTAATCCACAAGTGATTTTTAAGATTTTTAAGCTGATTTTCTTTTGAGGTTGTTGGAGGCCTTAAACAATTGCATAAATGAGAGCGTCAACACAAGGCTAGTAGCAAAACCCATAATGGCTACGGTAAAGAACACAATGCCCTCGGAAGTATTATAGTCCCTAAACCATACTTTGGACAGTTCCCCCAAAAATCCAACATTAATCTCCGTGGCATAAAAGGCGAAAAACAATGTGAATATCAAAGTACCTACAAAGCCTGTAACAAGTCCCGCAGTAAAACCTTTGCCATAATTAAAGGCAGGCCCTTCTTTCATCCTAAAGTATTTTATAGCCTCATATATCCCGAAACCGGTTATTACACCATTAAAAAGGCTATAAAATATATTGGTATGCAAATTAAAAAGAGACAATAATAAGAAATAGGCAATTAATGAGCCGCTAACAGCTATTCCAAACCTAATAGGGAGCGCAAATTCTTTCATTGTATTAAATTTATAGGTTATGCATTTAAATTACAGAATTTTAATGATTTAAGCATACAAATTAACAAGGAATTGATATTGAAGTCTATTTTTCATTTAAATCCATAAACATCAATTTAAAGACTGAAAATTTATTAGGCAGACCAAATCTTCTTTTCTTAGAGCACTGTTTAAGACATTGGGATTTCAGAAATTAAAACAATTTTCTTGGACAATCCGCAAGGAAATAATCCAAAGCGATGACATAACATCTATCAAATTTTATAAAAACGGAATTCAAATCCAGCATTTAACAACCCCAATTCAGTATCTTTGATCAGGTAAAAAAGTGTGGTATCGAGCACTGGAAAAACAAACGACCTTACTTGAAATTTAAATTAATTGGCTATTTTGGCCCTGTCCAAAAGCAATAAAATTTACCCGATGACTAAAATAAAACTAACACTTGTACTGTGCATTTTAACCGCAATCACCTACTCCTGTAAGGATAAAAACAATGAAGGTTCCCAAATGAAGGAGGTAATGGCCATTCATGATGAGCTAATGCCCAAAATGGGGACCATTGGAAAATTAGTCTCACAATTGGATGAAAAAATAACCAACGAAGCATCTTCCGATAACTATGCCACGGCCAGGGAAGAGTTAAAGGCAGCGCACAAGGCTATGATGGATTGGATGAAAGGGTTTGGAGACCGCTTTGACGGAGATGAAATATTGAAAGCAAAAGCATTGACGGAAACAAAGCAAAAGTGGTTGGACGAAGAAGAGACCAAAGTTAAGACGCTCAGAAATCAAATAAATTCCAGCATTGAAAAGGCAGAGGCCTTACTCAAAGGCAATTAAATAAGACTATTATTCTTTCCAACGTAACGATTCAATAAGGTTGCGTATATCTTTCTGCAAGTAAACAGCTGCAGGCAAAATAGAATCATAATTAGGTTTGGCATAAAAATACAACGAACCGGTTACAAAATGTTTTGTACTGTCTGTCACATAAAACTGGGACTGGGAAGCGGCATCACCCTTTACCTCATAATACATTCCATAGACATTATGGGGGGCATTCTCTACAGGTTCCTCATAAATACCGTCGGCCTTTAATACATGCTCATAGCTTAATTTCTGTGCATCGGTCAAAAGCTTGTCCAAATTACCGTTTACCTCCTTGTAATTAACAAAAATAGAACCCCTCATTAGGGGATAATCCAAAACAAAGGAAGTATTGGATTCAGATTTTAGTCTGGCCATTTCATTGTACTTTATAGAAAAGTGCGCTGTTTCCAAAACACCCTCCTTGCCGGATGGGTATTCTAGTCTAAGCATCGCCTTGGGCTTGGGCAGGACATCGTCTTCACATGCCGATATAAAACAAACCATAAAAATTAAAAGTCCGATACTAAGCTTCATGTGGCAATGTGATTTTTATTTGTTTCAAACGCTTTTTATCCAAGCTCTCCACGATAAATTGATAATCTTTGAACACCACCAGTTCTCCTCTTTTAGGGAAACTACCGGCAATCTCCAAAACAAAACCCGCCACCGTTTCCGATTCCCCTTTTTTCTCTTCAAAATCATCTTCATCCTCAATTTTGGCAACCCTATAAAAATCCTTTAAAGCCGTTTTACCATCAAAAATATAGTTAAAATCGTCCAGCTTGGAGAAAATTAAATCCTCATCATCAAATTCATCACTTATATCCCCAACTATTTCCTCTATAATATCCTCTAGGGTTACTATCCCCGAAGTGCCCCCGTACTCATCCACTACAATGGCCAAATGATTTTTCTTGGTCTGGAATTCCAGCAGCAAGTTATCCAATTTTTTATTTTCCGGAACAAAATAGGGCTCCCTTATCAAGGACATCCAATTAAAAGACTTTCTATCTATGTAAGGCAGAAGGTCTTTGACATAAAGAACTCCCAAGACATTGTCCATATTTTGGGTAAAAACAGGTATCCGAGAATAACCATGAGTTTTTATCTCGGTCAATACTTCCAAAAATTTCATTTCCTCATTAAGCGCAAAAATATCTATTCTTGGACGCATCACCTGTTTGGTATCCGTATTTCCAAAGGATACGATCCCTTCAAGTATTTTTTGCTCCTCCATGGTGGTATCCCCTTCGGAAGTAAGTTCCAGTGCTTGGGACAAATGTCCCACATTCAGGTTAGATTTCTGCTTGCCCAATTTATTGTAGAGGTAAATTGTGGCAGACCTCATAGGTAAACTTAAAGGGGAAAATAAAAAATCCAACACCTTTAATGGGAAGGTCATAAAATAGGCAAAAGTGAATCTATTTCTATTGGCATATACTTTTGGTAAAATCTCCCCGAACATCAATATTAAAAAGGTGACCACTACCACCTCCAAGAGAAAACGTACAGGTACAATTCCAAAAATAATATAGGTAATATCGGCAAAAATAGTATCGCCGATGTTATTGAACAGCAATACGACGGCAATATTTATGGCATTATTTGCAATGAGTATTGTGGCCAATAGTTTTTTTGGACGGTCCAAAAGCTGAACAATAATCTTTCCTTTTGCCGTCTTTTTTTCCTCTATTTCGTTGACATCTGTTTGGGATAGGCCAAAAAACGCAACCTCAGCCCCTGATATAAGGGCAGAACAAAACAACAATATAAAAAGTATCGCGATTTTTAGGGCCAAACCGCTATCGATTGCAATAAAATTCAATAATAAACTAAGGGGGTCTGGGTCCAATAGTCAGTCTTTAAATTTAATTAGTCTAAAATGGTAGGTCATCCTCCTCTTCGGGCGCGTTGGCACCTGAGGATTCATTAACCTTGTTTGTTGTGTTTGTTGTAGCGGGTGATCCCTGCTGTGGTTGATTCTGGCTACTAGATTGGGCGTTGGCCGTACTCTCTTTTTTGGTGGTCAAAAAAGTAAAATCCTGTACATGCACCTCGGTAGTATACCTGGTATTGCCATCTTCACCTTGCCATTGACGGTTTTTAAGCCTGCCTTCGACGTATATTTTATCTCCTTTACTAAGGTATTTTTCACATATTTCCGCGGCCTTGTTCCTTATAACAATATTATGCCAATCCGTATTGGTTACCCTTTCTCCAGTCTGCTTATTCGTATATGTTTCATTGGTAGCCAATGGAAATCTCCCTATACAATTACCGCCTTCAAAATAGTGGACCTTAATCTCATCTCCCAAATGCCCGATCAGCATTACCTTATTTAGTGTTCCGCTCATAACTCAAAATATACCCCAAAAGTACTAAATTTTAAACGTTTTTATGAAATCTGCAATTAAAACTGGAACAGGATATTTATGAAGTTCAGCTATTTGTATTCCATTTTTAAGATTAGAGTCAATAGTGATGATCCAAAACCTGGTATGCAAATGTTGATGTGAAAGTTTATGCACTATTTTATTTTCATTGTACAAGTATATTTCGGAGGGTTCTTCGACCGCAACATATTCCTTTAGATTTCCCTCAACTTCATTTTGTTCAATATACTTTTCCGTTTCAAATAATGGAAATTGATATAGGTTTTGCCAAATACCCCTCCCTTTTCGTTGCTGTAACAAGGTCTGCTTTTTTTCGTCCACCACGACCAAATAATTAAAATAACGATTGCGCACCTTATTCTTTTTAATTTTTACGGGTAGGCCGTCAATGTTGTTCGTAGAAAATGCCACACAGTCTTTCTGCAAAGGACACACACTGCAATCTGGCCGCTTAGGCGTACATTGCAGGGCCCCAAATTCCATTATCCCCTGATTGTAGTCCCTAATATTTTTGACATCCATAACTTTTAAGGCCAATTCCTTAAAGTAGAGAACGCCCTCAGAACTGTTTATAGGAAGTTCAACTCCATAATAACGAGACAAAACCCTATATACATTTCCATCTACAACGGCCTCTGGTTGGCTGAAACAAATAGAAGCAATTGCACTAGCCGTATAATCCCCTATTCCCTTTAGTTTTAAAAGCTCCTTATAGGTATTTGGAAACCTGCCATTATATTTTTCCGTAATTATTTTTGCGGTGGCATGTAAATTTCTTGCCCTCGAATAATACCCTAATCCCTGCCACAATTTAAGGACCCTTTCCTCTGATGCTCCTGCCAAATCCTGCACTTCCGGAAAGGCCTCCACAAACTTTAAATAATAAGGTATACCCTGCGCCACACGGGTCTGTTGAAGCATAATTTCCGATAGCCAAATTAGATAGGCCTCATTGGTATTTCGCCACGGAAGAAGTCTTTTATTTACCTGGTACCACTCTAAAATTTTTCTGGAAAAGTTCATTTACTAGGGAATGATTTACAAAAGTAATGGTTTACCAACTTAAAATTAAGTTCCTTAGCAATGAAAAATTCAATTTAATTCATATATTTGCATCCCGAAAAAAAAATACTAAGAAATCTATTTAGTTAAAATGACGAAAGCGGAAATTGTAACGAAAATCTCAGAAAAACTGGGAATTGAAAAAGGAGATGTACAAGCAACTGTGGAATCTTTCATGGATGAAGTTAAAACATCTTTAGAAAGCGGAGACAACGTATACTTAAGAGGTTTCGGCAGTTTTATCATTAAAACAAGAGCTGAAAAAACAGGTAGGAATATTTCAAAAAATACTACCATCAAAATCCCCGCACACAACATCCCTGCCTTTAAACCGGCAAAGGTTTTTGTTGAAGGAGTAAAAAGTAATGTACAAGTCAAATAACATATTATTAATCTAAAAAATAGACCTCTATGCCTAGCGGTAAAAAAAGAAAAAGACATAAGGTAGCTACCCACAAGCGTAAAAAGCGCCGGAGAGCTAACCGACACAAGAAAAAGTAGTTGTATCAACTACTTTTTCCTTTTATACGTTCCTTGACATAGAAATTCGTAAAAGAATTTCGACGGGTTTACACAACCTGTACAAATCATTGTTTAATCATTTGTCCCCGCTTGAAAATTATTGAGTAGTGGGATGAATATAAATTAATTCAGGTGAATAGAGAATTAATCGTAAGATCTAGTTCCAATGCCGTTGATTTTGCCTTGCTAAAGGATGGAAAACTCACTGAATTACACAAAGAAGAAGAAAGTAACGACTTTGCCGTAGGCGATATTTTAATTGCCAAGGTTAGAAAGCCTGTTACTGGACTTAATGCAGCCTTCGTAAATGTAGGGTACGAGAAAGATGCCTTTCTACATTACCACGATTTGGGGCCGCAACTAGCTTCTATGTTGAAATTCATTAAAAAAGTTAGCACTGGAAAACTTAAGGACTATTCCTTAAATAATTTTCAGTTTGAAGAAGATATTGACAAAAATGGTAGCATCAATGATGTTATTAAAGCCAATCAATCTTTACTGGTACAAATAGTAAAGGAACCCATTTCCACAAAAGGACCTCGAATAAGCTCTGAACTTTCCATAGCTGGCCGTTACTTGGTCATGGTCCCTTTTTCCGACCGTGTTTCTGTTTCTCAAAAAATAGAAAGCAAAGAAGAAAAAGATAGGTTAAAAAGACTCGTAAGAAGTATTAAACCTAAAGGGTTTGGCGTTATTATCCGAACAGTAGCAGAAGGTAAAAAAGTTGCAGAACTAGACAAAGACTTGCAGAATTTACTGAACAAATGGTCAGTAATGTGCGACAAAATTCAAACAGCACCACATCCATCCAAAGTATTGGTTGAGCTCACTAGAGCTTCCTCCATTCTTAGGGATGTCTTCAACGATTCTTATACGGGAATCCAAGTTGATGATGAAACGCTTTTTGAACAAGTAAAAGATTATGTGCACGAAATTGCACCAGAAAAAGAATCTATTGTAAAGTTGTATAATTCTACTGTGCCCATATTTGAAAAATTTGGGATAGAAAGACAAATAAAAACCTCATTTGGCCGTACGGCTTCCATGAGCAAAGGTGCTTATTTAATTATTGAACATACAGAAGCGCTGCACGTTATAGACGTCAACAGCGGTAACCGTTCCAATAAGGCCAAAAATCAGGAAGACACAGCCCTTGAAGTAAATTTATTAGCTGCTTCAGAAATTGCAAGACAATTGCGATTACGCGATATGGGAGGAATCATCGTCGTGGACTTTATCGACATGGGTAAAGGCGAACACAGAAGACGCCTTTTTGATCACCTTAGGGATGAGATGAAAGACGACAGGGCCAAACACAAAATACTGCCCCCAAGTAAGTTTGGACTTATACAAATTACAAGACAACGGGTTAGGCCCGAAATGAACATTAAAACAAGTGAGGAGAATCCCAATGGCTCCGGCCAAGAGGTAGAAGCCCCAATAGTTTTGATCGACAAGATAAATTCAGATTTGGAAAAACTCTTGAAAGGTCCGGCTAAGGATGATGGAATTATTTTAAACATACATCCATTTATTGCCGCGTATTTAACCAAAGGTTTTCCATCCATACGTTCCAAATGGTTTTTGGAACATAAAAGATGGGTTAAAATTCAACCCAGGGATGCTTATACATATCTTGAATATCGTTTTAAGAACAAAGACGGTAAAACCATATACTAAAAGAAAAGCGACTTCCATAACGGAGTCGCTTTTTTTGTTTTAATGATTATGATTATCCTTTTAGGTGTCAATAAAAAAACATTGGAACAGGGTTTTTTGAAGCTTCGATATCACCATACTAAAAGAGTAAAACTGATATGCCAAGAACCATTTGCCCACAATAAAATTATTCTGTCATTTTCTTTGCTTGTCCAAAGAAAACGAAACAAAAGAAAAGACACTCCTTCATTATGTGTCCCCAAAAATCTAGGGATTTTTGTGACCGGTGGCCCGGCCTAAATTATCTCCAAGGCTTCAATAATTCTTCACGGCCACGCCTCCTACACTATAGAAGGAGATCAGCCCACAAGGAGCTATAAACATAATAGACAAAAGTTTTCAGTAGACTCAAAGGCGTTGTTGTTTCCAAATCTTAAAATTCAACCTTGGGATGCTTATACATATCTTGAATATCGTTTTAAGAACAAAGACGGTAAAACCATATACTAAAAGAAAAGCGACTTCCATAACGGAGTCGCTTTTTTTGTTTCTAAAACTTATAGCCTGCTTATAATACAAGCTCAAATTACTTTACCCTTGGAGTAACAATTATATTCCTAAATTCTACAGGACCGTGATCGCCCTGAAAATACAATGGCCCCGGCTTACCTTCCATGCTGTCCAAAGCTCCTCCAGTAATTCCAGGGATTATTTGATCGCTAATTACCGTAGTTCCGTTTGCCACAACAGTAACCCTTCTCCCTATCAAGGTAATATCATATTCCTGCCATTCGCCGGCAGCTTTGGCCACAACCTCACTAGGGGTAAGGAAGCCATATACGCCACTATATTCAACATCGGAAGGTTCCGCTCCCTTGCTGTCGGTTATCTGCACCTCATAGCGCCCCCTTAGATAAACCCCACTATTACTCCCTTTGGGGTACTTGAATTCCAAATGCAATTTAAAGTCGTCGAATATTTGCTCAGAAACCAAATTGGAGCCCGATTTAGGACTTTTTAGTACTCCTGATTCTACAATCCACTGATTTTCACCCATAGCTTGCCATCCCTTTAAATCCTTACCGTTGAACAATTTAATAGCCTTGCCCCACTTTGGATTTTTAGTATACCCCAATTTAGGGGCGCGTGTAGCCACCCAATTGTATGTTTGGCCATTGGTGTACAACATAGTGCCCTTTAATACATCTCCTTGCATGCTTCCTTCAAACTCCATATCAGTATTTCCGTCTTCCCATTGCGGTGGAATGGCGAAACTAAATTGTCCGTCGTTCATTTTAACCTCAGCTATAGGACGGGCACTACCCATAGCGTACACAAACCTTCCTACTAAAGTTCGCCCACCCGAGTGACGGATTTCCAACCAGGAAGGAAGTTCTTCCCCATCTTGTGAAATAACCATATCCCAACGCCCCTCAATAGGGTTTATTTGTTGGGCAAAAGAGAAAGTAGTAAAGGCCAATAGCAGGCTAAATGCCATTAAACACATTTTAAAATTGTTGTTCATTTTCATCTGTTTATATTAATTGTTTTTAGTTGTCAGATAGAATTCGCCAATAATCATTTGGTCCCGAAAACAATCGGAAGGTATCCAAAATTGTCATAGCTCATTTCAATGATTGTTTTTTTATGAAACGTAAATATAATTACATTCTACCTAGTTCTCCAATTTAACCACCCAAAATAACTACACTAATGACCTAGTAACTTTAGGACTTTAAATAAATTAACAGGGTATATTTATCAATACCGTAAACCACCGTATATTTACAGACTTACCCCACAAAATCAACGATAGCAATTAACAAGCAAGCGCCTTATTAATCTAATGATGACTCCCAAAAACTCCTATTCCGTAGCGGAAGCCACCAAGAAATTGGAAGGATACTGTGCCTATCAGGACCGTTGCCACAAAGAGGTAATTTCCAAACTCAGGAGCATGAATATGATTCCTGCGGCCATAGACGTTATTGTGGGACATCTAATTAAAGATAATTACCTGAATGAAGAACGCTTTGCCAGAAGTTTTGCCAGGGGCAAATTCAAAATAAAAAAATGGGGAAAAAATAGAATTTTAAATGAGCTGAAGTACAGGGAAATCTCAAAATACAATATTAGGTTTGCCATGGAAGAAATAGAACCCACAGAATACCTAGAATCCTTTAACGCCCTTGCCAAAAAACGCTTGGCCGAAATAAGAGAAAAGGACCTTCAGAAACGTCGAAAAAAATTAGCAGATTACCTCTTATACAGGGGTTGGGAAAGTGCAATGGTGTATGAGAAAGTATACGAACTAGTTCCCAACAAATAAATGATGGCCCTTAGCGCCCCTCCATCAAGAAAGGGGCGAAGGACCGTATGTTTTAATTAAGATTGAAGGAAGCCCCTATACTAAAGACAAATTGATTGTGCAATTCTTCGGCCGGAGTCAAAGTTTCCGTCTTGTATTTTGCAAGAGGTGTGGCAACTTCAGTAAAAACACCAAAGCCATCGCTAAAGAAGTATCTAATACCTAAATGACCCCCAAAATTCTTGAGTCCAAGATCCAATCCTGGATAAATATCCACATTGTTTCCCAATTGAAAAACACTGCCCAAATTGGCATTAAACCTTGCCTTCAGATCTATTCTGTCTCCAAAGTCGGCATTGATCAATTCCTCTACCCCCAAAATATAGGAAGAAGACAGGCCAAGAGAGAAGTTTTCTCCCAAACCATAATCATAGGTCACAACAATTCCAGTACCATTTTCCTGAAAATTGGCGCCTATCTGAAATTTCATATCTTCCTTACCTCCAAAAGCCTGTGCGTTAACAGATGCTACGGCCAAAATAAATACCAATGCAATTAATAATTTTCTCATAGTTAGCTTAAAATTTTAATTTAAGGCGACAAAGATATTCCTTTCCACAAATAAAAAGCCTAAGACAACTGCTTATTTGTTCTTTCAATGGCTTGTTCATTCTTCCAATCGATCCACTCCTGCCCTTTTAGTTTTCGCATTATACTATCGTAATAACGCATTACCAAAACATTGTAAAACGCTTTTCCCAAATTCGCAGGGTTTCTGGCAATAGCACGTAAACTCATCGAAAAACCGGGACTTAGGTACTTCATATAATGCCAATACCCTTCCGGCATATACAGTACTTCCCCATGTTCCAAGTGGGTCCTAAATCCGGAGGCATTTTTTAAAGCGGGCCATTTCTCGTAATCTGGATCAGAAAAATCTATGCTTTCATGGGTAATCAAGGAATGTGGTACTTTATACAAGTGTTTATTTTGTGACTGGGAGAAAAGAATGACCTCTTTTTTACCTGCAAAATGAAAATGAAAGATATTGGCAAGATCAATATCATAATGCATAAAAGTATGGGAATTGGTCCCTCCAAAGAAAAGCATGGGTAGGCCCTTCATTAAGTTCAGTCCAAAATCGGGAAAAGAATAATCCTTTTGCAACTCTGGCACCTCTTTAAGAATATTCCACAAGAATATGCGATATTTTGTAGGCTCCTTTTCCAAAAGGTCCAGGTAATCGGACATTTTCATAGTAGCATGTGGCTCATTAAAGCCATCCTTGCAATGCACCGGGCGATCATCATAAAGCGGTACTGTCTTCTTGCCGGTAACTTGCCGCATATAATCAAAATTCCATTTGGTATAGGCAGGCCATTGCTCAATACACTTTTCTATAACCACTGGTTTCTGTGGCCTAAAATAGTTATTGAGAAACTCTTCTTTGGTAATATTCGCTACCCTTGGAATCTCTTTTAAATTCAAAATAACCTGATTGTTTAATCTAGCAAAGTTAAAAAAACCAAAAATAATTTTCTTGGCAATTTATTCCAACGCAGGATTACTCCGTTAGATTGGCCTTCTTTTTAGCAGCTTCATTACGTTCAATGGTATGCCCTGGTCTGGTCCATCTTGGCTTTTCGCCCTTGCCCTGATACTGGGAATTCTCCGCTTCTACAGTTTGGGGCTGGGAAACCTTGGTAAAGGCCTTTTGTGGGTTTAACCCCAAAAGCTTAAACATGGCCATATCCTCATTAACATCAGGATTGGGTGTAGTAAGTAATTTATCCCCAGCAAAAATAGAATTAGCACCGGCAAAGAAACACATGGCCTGTCCTTCCCTACTCATTTGAGTACGTCCGGCAGATAGGCGGACTTGGGTTTCGGGCATAATAATTCTAGAAGTAGCTACCATACGTACCATATCCCAAATTGGAATAGGGGGTAGGTCCGCCATAGGCGTGCCTTCTACTGCCACCAAGGCATTAATGGGCACAGATTCCGGTTGTGGGTCCAATGTAGAAAGGGCCACCAACATTCCCGCCCTATCCTCCAACGCCTCGCCCATACCAATAATTCCACCGCTACAAACGGTGACATTACTCTTACGTACATTGTCAATGGTATCTAAACGATCCTTAAATGCACGGGTAGATATTACGTCTTTATAGTAGTCTTCTGAAGTATCCAAATTATGGTTGTAAGCATAAAGTCCGGCCTCGGCCAAACGATGCGCCTGATTTTCTGTAATCATTCCCAGGGTGCAACAAACTTCCATATCCAGCTTGTTAATGGTACGTACCATTTCCAGCACCTGGTCAAACTCAGGTCCGTCCTTTACATTTCTCCATGCAGCTCCCATACACACCCTAGAGCTCCCTGCCGTTTTAGCACGCAAGGCCTGGGCCTTAACCTGGGGAACGGACATAAGATCATTGCCCTCAAGGTTGGTGTGGTAGCGTGCGGCCTGTGGACAATATCCACAATCCTCAGGGCAGCCACCTGTTTTAATGGACAGCAAGGTAGATACCTGCACAGTATTGGGATCATGGTTTTCCCTGTGTATGGTAGCCGCCTCATAAAGCAGCTCCATAAAAGGTTTGTTGTAAATATCCAGTATTTCCTGTTTGGTCCAGTTATGTCTTACTTCGCTCATACATTTTAGTTCTTGGGGCTTTCCCCAACTTCCTTTGACACCTGCAAGGTGTAGACCTACAAGGTCGTCAAGACCTTGCAGGTCCTCCTTGTAGGAGATGGAAGTCGGGGTCGGGCTTATTCGCTATATCTTTTACAGTTTACCTTCGCCAGGCGCGGTAAACTGTAAAAGGATGCCGCTGCAATCCCTAAGCCAACATCGATTTAAGCGTCAAAAATAACCTATAATCTGCAGAAATTGCAAAAATCGATTCCTAAATTCTAAGATAATGCTATTTAATAAGGGCTTAAATAATCATTGATTAGCTAGAAATGGGTTATCCTCGCAGTAGACGGACCAATAAATGTTATTTTCAAAATAATTAAGGTCTACCTACAAGTATACTCACGGCATTTCCCCCAAAACCAACTGCGTTCACCATTACTTTGTTGATCTGTTTTGGAATGGAATTGTACTCTACATAAGGCACGCCTATAAATTCTTGGTGCTGCAACATTAAAACTGCCAATTCCAAACTCAACATTCCGGAGGCCCCAAAAGAATGCCCTAGCTTCCATTTATTAGTGGTCATTGCTGGCTCCTGATCTCCAAATATTTTTTTAATGGCCCTTATTTCGGACAAATCGCCTTTAATGGTTCCAGGGGCATGTAATACTATCACATCTACCTCCTTGGGATCTATCCCTCCCAAAGCCATTTTCATGGACCTTTGAAAACAGACAGCATCTGTAGAAATGGAAATATTGTGTTCCAATATTTCGGTTGCGTATCCCAAGCCTTCAATGCAGGCTAGGGCATTAACTTTGTTGCCTTTTTCCAAACACGCCATGGAAGCAGCTTCGCCCAAAACCATGGTATTCTGTTTCTTTTCCAAATCCAAGGCGCGACAAGGATACCCCTCGGGGTCGTTCGTCTCAAACCGTGAATACACCTTTAAGGCCTTCATCTGTGCAATGGTAAAAGGCGTTAATGGCGCCTCACTACCCCCCACTAAAAATTTGTTTGCCATTCCACTTTTCAACCATGCAACGCCGTTCAACAAGGAGTGCAGGGCCGTGGAACAGGTAATGGAATGTGATATTTCCGGGCCTTGTGTCTGCAGATCATGGGCCACCCAAGAAGAAATATTTCCTAAGGTGGTGGTAGGGGAAGACAAGGTAGAGGCCTCTCCATTTTGGATAAATTCGCTATGGTATTTTTCAAAAAGTCCGGTAGCACCTCTAGAAGATCCAATGTTTACCCCAAAATCGTCATCCTTCCAACCCGCTTGACCTATGGCTCCCCTAGAAGCATAAATGGCGTACAACACTGATGGGTCCAGGTTTTTATATTTGGAATCCGAATTTTTTAATACCGCTATCTTCTGTTGTGCATCCTCCGCTAGAGAAGATCCCCAGGCGGTTACATTGCCATAGCTTTTTTGCTGTAAAAAATGTTTTGGCCGCTTATAATTTTCCCAAGTCTCCTTCAAAGAAGTACCTAAAGGGGAGATAGACGATAATGCGGTGATATAAATAGGTTCCTGTTGCATAGGTTAAAATGAATTAAGAACTTCTTTTATACTGTTGTAGATTTTTTGCATCTGCACCTTAGTTGTTATATAGGGCGCCAAAATATAAATGGTATTGCCAAGAGGTCTAAGAAAAACTCCGGAATCCATAAAATGCTTAAACAATTTATCCCTCACATTTCCATAGCGTTCCATAACAATATTAAGGTCCAGCGCGTAGATAATCCCCGTTTGCCTAGTGGCTCCTACTTTGGGATGATCTTTTATTTCAGCATCAAACTCTTGGTGCCATTGGATTATTTGACCAATATTTTTTTGAATTTCGTCTGATGTCAACAATTCAATTCCCGCCAAGGCTGCAGCACATGCCAACGGATTTGCTGTATAGGTATGGCCATGGAATAGCCCCTTTGCAATATCATCACTGTAAAAGGCATTGTAAACTTCTTGAGTACAACTGGTCACCGCCATGGGCAGCATTCCAGCCGTAAGAGCCTTGGACATGCATATAATATCCGGCTTTACCTCCATATAATCTGAAGCAAAGTGTTTTCCCGTCTTTCCAAATCCCGTCATAACCTCATCAGCTATGGCCAATACGCCATGGGATTTTATCACTTTTAAAATTTTCTCCAGATGTACGGGCTTGTGCATTTTCATGGCCGCCGCACCTTGGACCAAAGGTTCATAGATAAATCCGGCAATGGCATCAAGCGCTATGGTATTTTCCAATTCATGTAATAGACTTCCAATATTGTCATCCGTAGGAACGGGAATCCTTTTTACATCAATAAAATAATCCTCAAAAGGGCCGTTATAAACGGAAAGGCTAGAGACGGACATCGCCCCGAAAGTATCGCCATGAAAACCATCTTCAAAAGCCAATAAAACAGAACGCTTTTTCCCTTGGTTATGATGATACTGCAAGGCCATCTTTATCCCGATTTCGGTCGAAGTGGAACCATTGTCCGAAAAAAATAATTTTTCTTGATTGGAAGGCAACAAAGAGATCAACGCCTCAGAAAGCGCAATGGCAGGCTCGTGGGTAAAACCACTAAAGACCACTTGATCCAATTGCTGCATTTGAGCGTAGACTTTCTCTATTATGGCATCATTACAATGCCCATACATACAGGTATACCAAGAGGAAATGCCATCTATGTATTCCTTGCCCTGTTCATCATATAGCACAGCTCCCTTAGCCTTAATTATGCCAAGCATTTTGGGGTGTAGCTTATGTTGCGTAAGTGGGTGCCATAGGTGCTTCTGATCCCTTTCCGAAAGATTTTTCAATTGAATATCCTTTTTAAATAGAGGTGCAAAGATGGGGAATAATGACTAAAAACACTACCCTGATCCCATTTCATTTAAGCGGAATAACGAAACAACAATCTCTACAAATATCAAAGAATTAGTTCACCATTTAAAAATATTACAGTGCCATAAGCGCAGGACGCAATTGGTCTGCATATTTCTTAACAACTTCCTTGGTCAAATTTGCTTCTTGACCAATTCTTCCCAGTACAGGGACTCCTGTGATCTTGGTAATTATATCCTCGGAAGCGGAATTAGGTTCCCCATTAAAAAGTACGGCCACATCATAACCTTTTAACAAAAGCCATTTAATGGTCAAGAGGGAATGATTAATACTTCCCAAATAATGCTTTACCACTACAATTACGTAATAGGTAGGCATAATGATATCCAGCATGGTATCGGAATCGTTTAGGGGCACTAATACGCCACCCGCTCCTTCGATTACCATATGGTTTTCGGTTTTGGGTTCGTTTATTTTATTGTGATCTATATAAACACCTTCCAGAGCAGCGGCGGCATGTGGACTAATAGGTGCTTTTAAGGAGTAGCTGCTTTTATGTATTACCGTTTTGCTATTGGATATTAATTCGGAAATCTTTTCGCTATCGGAATCGTCCCCTGTTTGGACGGGTTTCCAATAATCTGCTTCCAAAGCCTCGACCATAACGGCAGAGGTGATTGTTTTTCCTACATCTGTGGATATTCCTGTTACAAAAAACTGCTTCATTCTAATTTGGTTCTGTTATAAACTCACAATTTAGACATTTATACTTTCTTTTTTCAAAAAAAGGAAAAAGTTTATAAAATAGGCCTTTCCTGTTAAAATATATCTCCATCCTTTGCGCCCTACAATTGGGGCAGGTTCTAATATTGCCATCATCATCCATAGCATAAGATCTTATTTCATTATATATTTCGGTAGCTCTTTCCTTATCAGAATAATACACTTGTAGCTTCACTCCACCTATGGCATTACTGATTAGGGGATCGGAATTAAGGGTGTTTTCATCCCTGAGAAAAACGGGGATACCGTCCGACACCAAGCGGCCTTTTAATATTTGAACATCGGCCACATATTCAAAAGCGGCCAGGGTATAAAATTCTTGGTTCTCCATACTGCTAAAATAAATTGGACAATTGTAAAAGTACCTCCTTAATTTCCTTTTCGGTATTAAAACTGTGCAAACAAAACCGCAAACGTTCCTTCCCTTCAGGTACTGTGGGCGACATTATAGGCTTTACATCAAATCCGTTTTCCTGTAAATGCTGAGCCCATTTTTTCACCTTTTCATTGCCTTCCACCAGACAACAATGTACGGCGGAATTGCTAGTAATAAAATTAGTCTGAAGGTTATTAGTCTTCAATTCGTTTTTAAAAAAATCAATATTATTCCTAAGTTGATTTTGCTCCCCTTTTGTGCCCGCTACCTGTTCGCAGGCTGCCAATATGGTCGCCAACGAATGCGGGGGCATACCCGTGGTATAAATAAAACTGCGCGCAAAATTCACCAAATAACTTTTAAGGGCATCACTCCCCAAAATTGCCGCACCATGGCAGCCCATAGCTTTCCCAAAGGTGACGATCCTGGCAAATACCTTATCCTGCAATTGCAGTTCTTTCATCAATCCCTCTCCTTTCTTACCAAATACTCCTATGGCATGTGCTTCATCGATTATCAAATAGGCTCCCTTGTATTCGCATAATGCTACCAAGGCTTCCAAATCCGGTGTATCCCCATCCATGGAAAAGACAGACTCCGTAACCACGTAGATATCACTATCGGTTTTGCTTTCCAGCACACGGTCTATCTGCCGGCTTAAATCGGCTACAGAATTGTGTTTAAATTTATAGCTTTGTGCCCGGCCCATTCCAATGCCGTCACGAATACTGGCGTGGGACAGTTCATCATAAAATACAATGTCTGTACGCTGGGGCACGGCACTAAAAAATCCGATATTGGCATCGTAACCCGAATTGAAGACCAGGGATGACTCTGAACCTAAAAAATCCGTCAAAAAATCTTCCAATTCACCATATAGTCCGTTATTTCCAGTTAACAGCCTAGATCCCGTAGCCCCATTAGCAATGTTACCCTTCGCTTTCAAGATGTTGGCGGCATTTTTAAAAATGGTCTCGTTTCTGGCAAACCCCAAATAATCATTAGAAGAAAAATCGATCAAACCATTGGGTAGCGGCAACTTCCTAAGGGCGTTGTTGGCCTGTCTTTCGCTGAGTTTGGCTGTTAATTTTTTTGGAAATTTCGTCATATTACAAATGTAGCATATCCTGTATTTAAATAGTATATTCGTTTATACAAAGCCTTGGAAAAATAATATAAGGAACCTTGTCCTTAACCAGATTCCCATCTTTAACAATGTATCGAAACCAAATTGTATGAAAATTAGAATCCTAAGCCTCTTGTTCCTTGCCATTTCCTTAAGCGTGCAAGGTCAGACCAACCGCTATAGCATCTCCTTTGAGAATGCCGTACATCACGAAGCGGAAATCACAGCTAACTTTCCCGAGTTGGATTCCGGTGTACTATCGATACGTATGGGTCGCTCCTCCCCTGGGCGCTATGCCCTGCACGAGTTTGCCAAGAACGTTTATAATTTTAAGGCCACCGATAGCCAGGGTAAAGCCTTGGAAATTAATAGGCCCAATCCCTACCAATGGGATATTAGCGGCCATGATGGGGAAGTGAAGGTAAGTTATACCCTTTTTGCCAATCGTGGGGATGGCACCTATGCGCAAATTGATGAAACCCATGCCCACCTAAATATCCCGGCCACCTTTATGTACGTGCCAGATCTGAGTAATAGGAAAATAGAAGTAGACTTTAAGGTACGGGAAGACCTCAACTGGAAAGTGGCCACTCAAATGCCCCAGGTTATGGGTAATACCTATACTGCGCCAAACTTACAGTACTTTATGGATAGTCCCACGGAAATCAGCAATTATGGGCTACGCCAATTTACAGTTGACAATAATGGCCAGCAACAAACCATAGAATTTGTATTGCACCACAACGGTACTGAGGCAGAGCTGGACACCTATTTTGAGCAAGTGAAAAAAGTGGTATTGGCCGAAAAAGACGTTTTTGGGGAACTTCCCAGCTACGATTATGGAACCTACACCTTTTTGGCATGCTATATTCCCAATGCTTCCGGTGATGGTATGGAACATAGAAATTCTACCATTCTTACGGACAGGGAAGGGTTCGCAGAAGGTGGCATGAAAAATAATATAGGCACCGTTGCCCATGAATTTTTTCATTGTTGGAATGTAGAACGTATTCGGCCACAGGCTTTGGAACCCTTTAATTTTGCCGAAGCCAATATGAGCGGAGAACTTTGGTTTGCGGAAGGTTTTACCAGTTATTACACCAATTTTATCCTTTGTCGCGCAGGCATCATCACTCCTCAGGAATATGTAGAGGGCCTTACGGGCACTTTCAACTATGTTTGGAACTCACCCGCTCGACAGTTCTTTAATCCCATAGAAATGAGCTATCAGGCGCCCTTTGTGGACGCCTCAACTTCCGTAGACCCTGTAAATAGAGACAATACCTTTATCTCCTATTATTCCTATGGCAGTGTTTTGGGATTGGCCCTAGACCTTTCGTTGCGACAAAACAAGTTGAACTTGGATGATTACATGAAATTGGTATGGCAGAACTATGGGAAAAAGGAAATACCCTATACGCTGTCCGATCTGCGTCAAACTTTGGTACAATACGCCGGAAAGGAATTTGGAAATCGCTTTTTTGATCAATATATCCATAACAGTGATATGCCCGATTATGAGGAGCTGTTCAAATCTGTTGGCATAGTGCTAAAGCGTGCCACTGACAAACCTTATTTTGGGGCCAGTTTAAACATCAACCAATTTGGGGTGGGCAATATTCAACGGAATACCGTCATGGGAAGTCCAGCCTATACCGCAGGGCTAGATTATGGGGATGTGATTACCTCAATAAACAATTTCCCCCTCACTTCTAACCAGAGTTTTGGGGAATTAATTGGATCATTTAAGGTAGGGGAAAGTGTGCAAGTAGCCTACACCCGTTACGGGATTCCAAAATCCACCACTGTTGTCTTAACAGGAGATCCCACCTATACCATAGAACTTATGGAAAAGGATGGTGGAAAACCCAATAAACAGGTATTGAAAAATAGAAAGGATTGGTTAAAAGTGGAATAAGATGGAGGTAGTCGTTACAAGCTGTACCAAGGACAGCGAATTACAACAAATACTGAGCTTGCAACAAAAGAACCTGATTACCAACCTAGGTCCTGGCGAAAAAGAAAAAGAAGGTTTTGTTACCGTATCCCATACTTTGGAACTCCTGACAAAGATGAATACCGCTTGTCCACATATCATAGCCAAGGACCAAGAGAAGGTGGTGGGCTATGCGCTCTGCATGCATCCCCTATTTGGGAACGATATAGAAGTATTAAAACCCATGTTCAAGGAAATAGCTTCTGTAGTGCCCAAAGCGGAACCCTATATGGTAATGGGGCAAATCTGTATAGACAAAGAGTATCGGCGGCGGGGCATTTTCAGAAAACTCTACGAGACCATGAATAATACCATTCAACCTGATTTCACCAGCATTATCACCGAGGTGGATGCTACCAACCTGCGTTCTGTGGAGGCCCACTATGCGGTAGGATTTAAAGATCTAAAAACCTATTTCGCAGATGGGCAGGATTGGAAATTGATTGTTTTGGGCTAATGATTTTTGGGGAATAATCGTAAAACTCGGGAATTAGGGTGACGCTCGCGCCAGCGGGGGCTTCGGACTAGCGGGGTAGCCTTTTATAAAACATTTATTTTATACTTATTCGTATACCTTTTTTAAAAAAAAGAATACATATAAGTATGCTTTTCATTTGTTTTTTATACATATTTGTATACTTTTAATTTTTTAATCGTACGTATATTATTGAGAACAAATGAGAAATAAAAAACAACTACTAATAGAACAACTCGACCTCAAATTAGATAAATTTAAAGATGCTGAGATAGTCTTGGTCCCACAAAAAGGGTGGATAAATGCAATTAGGACTACACTTAACATGACAAGGGAACAGCTAGGGGCCAAACTTCAATTAACAAAAGGAGCAATACAAAAAATTGAAGAACGTGAAGCTTCAGGCAAAATTACAATTAATAAATTAAGAGATGTAGGCCATGCATTGGACATGAAATTTGTATATGGATTTGTCCCGAACGATGGAGCCATTGACAATTTAATCACCCTAAAATCTCAAAAACTGGCTCAAAAAATAGTATTGAGGACCAATCAAAATATGAAACTAGAGGACCAAGGAATTGGAGATAAAAAAATCAATAAAACAATAAAAGACCTAGCAAATGAAATAAAAAGGGAGGTGAGAAAATCTTTATGGGATTAGAATTACAATATGCAGATGGACAAACTCCCAGCTGCGCAAAGTCTCATGCCTTTGTGCTGTACTCGCCATGAGTTAGGCGATGAAATCTTGGCTATGTTAAGCCCCCTGTACTACATATTCACCTGCTATTATTTTAAGAAACCCAAACGCACTTCATATAAGGTTATCCGCAAGGCAATCATTCCCGGCTTTCATATCTTAGCCCTCATAAATAAGGCAATAGCTACTCTTGTGATTGTCAAAAGTTAGATCTATAAGCAACAACTTTTGAGTTTAACGGATATTTTGGCGCTTGATCTATGTACCGTACATGAATAATAAAAATTACTATATTAGAAGTTTGTAAACACACTTGGTTGTAGTATTCCCCCATTGTACGCCACAGAAATTTAATAGTAAAAAGGATAAATAGTACGTTGTAGTAACTATTTGATGTAGCTGTGTGGAAATAAAGTAACAAGTTACTTTATTCCTTCGTTAGACAACATCCCCAAAAAAACTTTAGTCAAAATAATAAATGATTAATAAAATCAACAAACTTAAAGGATTTGGAATCTATCAAGACTTTTCTTGGAATGGTTTAGATAATTTCAAAAATAAAAATTTGATTTATGGCTGGAATTATTCGGGAAAAACAACTCTCTCAAAGTTATTTCAAAATATAGAATTTAGAGATAAGAATAAATATTTTTCAGGAGCTGAATTCAGCTTTACAACAGAAAAAGACAAGGTTGAAACTAATTATACGCATAATGATTTAGAAAATTTCCCATATGTTGTAAAAGTATTTAATGCTAATTATATAAAAAGGGTTTTTACATTTGACGAACCAAACTCTGATATACAACCAATCTCATTCTATCTTGGAGACCCATCAGGCGAATTAGACAATAAGATTAAAGAATTAGATAAAAAGAAAACCCAATTAGAAAACATTAGAGATAATCGTTACCAAAAAGTGATTGATGATTTTAATAATTATAACAAAACGAGCGGTAAATTTTCAAAAAAAGCAAAAGATATAAGAGAAAATTATCTTGACAATAAACTTGACCAAAACAAACTAAACAAAGCAATTATTGAAAAAATAGCGGACAATATAAAAAATGATTTATCAAAAAATATTTTATCTGATACTGATAGAGATAAAACAAAATTAAAAGCATTAGCAGAAAATACTTTTGATATACAAAAAGCCGATTTCAACTATTCGGAAAACCTAAAAACTCTTTCAAATGAAGTAAAAGAAATTTTAGAAGATACTGCTCCTAAATCAATATCATTTCCGGAATTAGACAAAGATAAAACTGTATTTGATTGGGTTCAAGAAGGTATTAAATTACACAAAGAAGAAACAGAATGTAAGTTTTGTACTAAAAACTTACCTGAAAATAGAATTAGTGATTTAAACTCATATTATTCTAAGAAACTACAAGAAATACAAGGTGCAATTACAAGTACACAACAAAAAATAGAAACTGAAAAAAAGACATTAAAAATTACATTTCCTGATAAAAAAAATTTAGGAGAAAGTTTTCAGACTGATTATCTAGATGCAATAAGTATTTACAATGAAAAGGTAAAAGAATACAAAGCTCAACTGACAATTTTAGAAAAAGACCTAAAACGAAAGAGTTCTGATTATTTCAACAATATTAATGTCACAGAAATTGAACTTATTACTTTCGAAAAAGATTTTAAAGAAATTAACAAATCTATAAAGGCTCATAATGTTTGGTTAGCAGAATTTGATGAAAACAAGAACAAAGCATTAGATATAATCTTAAATCATTACGTTGCTAAATATTTACAAACTGAAGACTACTATAAAAAAGAATCTAACAAAAACCATTCTGTAGCAGTTATATCAAACATTAATACTAAAATAGCAACAAACAAAGCAGATAAATTACACCTTGAAACACAACTAAAAAGTAGCGTAAAAGGTCAAGAAGAACTAAATGACATTTTAGAAATTTTACTACATCGTAATGACATTAGAATCGAAATACCTAACAACAAATTCACGCTTGAAAGAAATGGACACTCTGCAAATAATTTAAGTGAAGGCGAAAAACCAGCTATTGCTTTTGCTTACTTTTTAACAGAATTAAAAGCTTTACGAAATGATGAGCCAGCTAAATTACCTGAAACAATTATTTTTATAGACGACCCCATTTCAAGTTTAGATAGTAATCATATTTTTCAGGTAAGGTTATTACTTCATGATTTTTTTAAAGTAAATGATTTTGCTCAATTGTTTGTTTCCACACACAATTTCGAGTTTTTCTCAGTTATGTTGGACACAAGACTTTTTGGTACAATAAAAAGAGATACAAATGAATGTAAGCGCCCTTTATATTTCATTAAACGAAATGATGATAATACTGCTTTAATTAAAAAATTACCAAACTCATTTAGTTCTTACAAATCTGAATATGTTGGGTTATTTTTTACAATAAAGGAATACAATGATTTAATAGACAAAGAAGAATTTCCTAATCTATTAATTCTTCCAAACGCCGTTCGAAGATTTCTCGAGTTATATACATTAATGAAGTATCCAAGCCATTCAGAAGTAGATATTAGAGTTAAATCAGTTTTCAATCCAGAAGATAAGCCATTATATAATACTAAGTTGTTACATTGGTTTTCTCATCAAAATCAATTTGAAAAAGTACAACAGCACGATGATAAAATATTACAAATAGAAGACGTTATAAAGGAATTAATGGAACATATTGAAACCAAAGATGAATTACATTGGAAAGGATTGAATGGAGATTAATATAAAAATACGATTGCCTAACAATTTATAAAAAACATAGGGCATTTGTGCTAAATCGAAACGAAAGTGCTTATTACCTGCCCTACGTTTCTAATACTCACCGTTCCCACCAATTTAAAAAAACTGCAAAAACTTAATGAGGGAATTATTACAAAAATAGGACAATGTTTCGCACAACAGACCAAAAAGGTGCTAGTCACAGAGAATGAAGTATTAACTGAGGGAGATGGACAAGCAGATCCCAGAAAACTTATCGAAGGCTTCATTATTTATCCCAATCCTACAGATGGAAAGTTCACAACCGATGTAACTCTTTCGGAGCGGGGAAATATAAGCATCAAAATATTCAACTTTGTCAACAATGCCCTTATGGCTTCTGAAAAAGATAGGGGAGCGTCATCTTATACTATTCCCTTTGACATTTCTGGTCTGCCATCAGGGGTATACGCCGTACTGCTCGAAACCCCCTATGGAAATTCGTTACGGAAAGTAATCTTGAAATAAAAGAGCTACTTACAACTTTATATTAACTGATTTGGAAAACAAAATCTTCTTATTGATCAATCACGCCATAACTCCTTGTCATAGATGGCTATTAAATGAGTCCTTATATTAAATGAGGTTTCAAGACTATCCTTAGTTAATTGTACCATCATAGCTTGGGAAGGGGTGGTTGGCATATGACAAGTAATACAATTATTTTCCATTATATGGGTGTCCTGGGTTTCATTGGAACAAACCATTGCCCTATCACTATGACAGCTTATACATTTACTATTAAAATGGGAGGTATTCCCTCTCTCATTGCTATGGGGGTCGTGACAGGTACTACAATCCATTGTAGTAGTTTGTTTGAAACATTCACTTCTGGTTAGCAGCCCATACTGGTTTCCGTGAACGTCCAACTTATCCTCGGAGCTACCATTATCAACATTTTTGGAATATTTATTAAGATCTTCACCCGTAGCATAGGAAAATGAATTGCCTTTAACCACTATATTTCTTGGTCCAGAATGACATTGGGCACATAGATCTAAACGTTGTTGGCGGGCAAGACCCTCGATTATTAAGGTAAATTCAGACTCAATTGCCTCAGGATTCTCCCTATGGTATATAACATGCTTAGCAGACGGTCCATGGCATTTTTCACAATCTATCCCATAAATCATTTCCGTCTTGTCATAGCGGTTTCCCTTTGGTGAGAGTTCCACGACTTTGGCAAATGTAATATGGCATTTTAGACAGGCATCACGGATGGGTCTTAGTTCATCGTAATAAGTAGGATATCCAGGACTGTTAACCCAATTGTCCGTTGGTGTATAATACGAAGCTTGCAATTGATATAAATCGTCATTTTCCCAAGTAAGATAGGACTGCCCCCGGACACCCGATCCAATTACAATATCAAATTTTGATGGCGATATTACCGTACTCCTATTTTTAATTCTGGTATGCTGATAAAAATCATCCCCTACTGCCGACATAATAAACTCGACATCCTTAAGATCCAATATGTTAGACCCAAGCTTGAAACTACCCTTAATATTGGTAGAATCAGCCATAGCACCGGTGTTATAATGGGCCGTCTTCAAATGGGTCTTATAAATATCGGTATGACACTCCTTACACGTTTCAGAACCTACAAAATGTTCCCCATTGTCATGAGTCGCCAAAACTTCAGGGTTGTAATAATCAGATTCGGTTTTCACATTTTTACAATAGTGAACAAAAGTGGCAAGGCCCAATAGCATTATAACCATTACGCTATTCGCAAAGAACTTCTTATCCATTTTAGCCATATGAACCCCTATACCTTTCTTTTGTATCCTGAATGCCCAACACTAATTAATAGTGCCGGTTTTAATTTTAATGTTACCCAATTAATTCACTTTTATCATTCGCATAAAATCATCATTTTTGGCTACCAGAATATGTTTTTGTCCTTTTACAGATAACAGTTCCATTCCGCGAACATCCCCTACAATTTTCAAACCGGACTCCTTCATTGTTTTCGGCACAAAATTTCCTCTACCGTCCCCTTGGAGGAAGAGTCCAAAACTGGAGTCGTTCCTAGGAGTTTCCACTTCTGAATTGTATAAATTACCCGCCAAAACAACATCTAAATTACCATCTTTATCGAAGTCGTCCACCACAAGTTTATTTATACTGGATATTTGTGCCAACTGAGGTAAAGGTTTTGCCGTAAAAACTCCTTTATTGTTCTCAAGATAAACACTTGCAAAGGAGATGATTTCATAACTCAATGATTCGTCCAATAATTTATTAGTATAAATTTGATTCAATGTTGCGCTTGCGAACGAATTATAATCTTGAAACTTCACCTTAATAGCTGGCATTTGTTGGGAAGAACATTGTCTGCCTCTTACCGGAAATTCTGTTTCCCCTTTTTTGTAGCTCAATACTATATCCGAAGTTTCATTACTATCAAAATCATTTAAATACACTTTAAACGGGGATTGGGTACTGGCCTGATATTTATAATTTTTTCCCAAATTACCAACCACTAAATCCAAGTCGCCATCATTGTCAAAGTCGCCCTTTTCAATCGAAAACCACCATCCTGAGGTATTCCCTTGTATTTGTTGTTCCGATACATCCTTAAAAACACCTTTTACATTCTTATAAAATTTAATCGGCATCCATTCCCCTACAATTACCAAGTCTTCCCAACCGTCATTATCAAAGTCAATCCAACTGGAGGATGTTACAAGTCCCAAAGACGTTAACCCTGGAAGTACTTTTTCCGTAGCATCTACAAATTTAACGCCTTCAGGAGTACTTACATTTTCCAAAATATAGGAATCCGCAGGGTAAGGATATTTCTTAGGAACAAGTCTACCACCAATGAATAGATCCAAATCTCCATCCTTATCAAAATCAGAAGCAGAAACATTTAAACCACTAATTTTAGTATCGGGAATAGCCTCTTTATTACGTTGAAATTTTTTGTTCCCTAAATTCTCGTAAAACCGATCCTCGTACCCCAAAGAATTGGGCTTAAATTCGTTACCACCACTGGCAATATAAAAGTCGTTATCTCCGTCCTTGTCAGCATCAAAAATTACTATACCAAGATCCTCGTAATATTGGTCTTTTGCAAGATCGGGAATTTCCAACTCAGTAAATTTACCTTTATCGTCCTGTATATAGACAGCTGCGCGTTGCCCTACGGATCCCCCAACAATATAATCGTCCAATCCGTCTCCATTGAGGTCCCCTGTGGCCAGTGCAGGTCCTAGGGTAGAATTTTTATGCGGCAGCAATACTTCTACCCCAAAATCATTAAAGACATTCTCATTGTGCCTATATAAGTCCAGAGTATCAATTGTTTCAAATTGCTTTATAGTCCTATCCTGAGATTTACGGGAACTTACCAGTTTAGTCTCGTCATAGTTTATAGTAAGTCTTTGATTCGACTTTATTTGATCAAGCTTGGTAGTTGATCCATTGGACCATGCCACCACGACACTGTCCACCTGCTGCACTGATCCAAGCCCAAAATGAAGTAATGGCGTTACAGATGACAAATAACCGCGTACTGTATTGTACTCCTGAACCTGTAAACCATCTGATGTATAAAGCGAAACCTTACTTCCGTTGGGCAATACCTTTCCTTGACCTTTAAGTTCCAAGGTCAATTGGTTACTGCCAGTAGAATTGTTGCGATAGATACTTGCCGTATCTTCTAAATTATTGATAACTAAATCTAAATCTCCGTCATTGTCCAGATCGGAATAGGCCACTCCGTTGGAAAAGGTCTTTTCTTCAAAGCCCCATTCCTCTGTTTTCTTAGTAAAAGTTAGGTCCTTGTTGTTGTGAAATATATAATTGCTCAATTTTTCTGATGGCAATTCTTCCAAATATTTTAATAGCCCAACCTCTTCCTCCTTGTTTTTATAATTGGGGTCTTTTTCCATTTTATTGAAAAACTCCCTATATTTTGCATAAAAATCCTTGTTGTTGACATCTCGACGGATGCCATTGGTAACAAAGAGATCCTTCCACCCGTCATTATCAAAATCCGCCATGAGACCCCCCCAACTCCAATCCGTGGATGAAACCCCTGCCAAACGGGAGACATTACTAAATACTGGAAGCTCACCCGCTTCATTTCCATTATTCAACTGCAAGGAATTCTGCATGTATTGATGGTGTAGGCCAACATTTACAGACTTATAAAATGCAGCGGGATCCATAGAGGACATATTGGCCTTGGATCGGAAGTTGTCCTCTGCGGACATATCCAATTGAAAGATATCCATGAGACCATCGTTATTGAAATCGGCAATATCCACGCCCATCCCGAAAAATGATGTCTGTTGTAAACTTGTATTGATTTGGTTAGTGAACGTACCGTCCTGATTGTTAATAAACAAAAAGTCGGGCGCATTAAAATCGTTAGAAACAAAAATATCCGTGTAACCATCATTATTAACATCAGAGGCCACAACACCCAAACTAAGCCCAAAGGAACTTAAGCCTGCCTCTACGGTGACATCTGTAAAATGGCCGTCATCATTTCGATAGAGCCTATCGGAATCCTTAATATCATGATTATCCAACATATACTGGTAGTATTCCACGGGGGCCGTAAAACTTGTTGGCGGATAATTAATTACATACAAATCCAGATCACCGTCCTTGTCATAATCAAAAAAGGTAGATTGCATACTTATACCGTCACAGTCGATTCCGAATTCTGCCGCTTTTTCGGTAAACGTATTGTCTTGGTTATTAATGTAGAGCACATTATTGTTGGGGCCATTTTTTCCGCCAACTGAACAATAGATATCTAAAAATCCATCTTGATTAATATCCACAAAGGTGGTTCCGGAATACCAACGGTCGTCACCTGTTATTCCCGCACTTTCCGAAATATCCTCGAATTTTAGATCGCCCTTGTTCAAATAGAGTTTATTGGCCACCATATTACCGGTAAAAAAGATATCCTCCAAACCATCATTGTTCACATCTCCTAAAGAAACGCCACCCCCCAAATACATATAAGGATAAGTAAAGTAGTTATAGGTATGTGTTTCTGTGAGTTTATTTTTAAAGTCCACTCCTGTCTTGGTGGCATCAAGCTTGGTGAATAATTGCGTTGACTTTGGTTCACATGATAATAATGACAGTGCCAAAAAAAATAAATAACTAAATCTTTGCATCATAAATCGGTATTGACATAACATCCCTAAAATAAGAATAACCCCGCACATATGTGCTAAGGGCTATTCAAATTTAATGTTAATTAATATTTGTAATTATTAATATCCTGGATTCTGAATTATGGATGGATCCTTGTCGATCTCCTCCTGTTTTATGGGCATAAAATAAACATGATCCTGCCAAAGTCTATTTTCAAAAACAATATTTGTCGGCCTATAAACATAGTCAAATTTGGAAGTATCCTTCCTGTAGTCCGTGACTGTTGTACCAGCTTTTTGGGTAGCCTGAATTAGGATTTGCTGTACCTGTTTGTTCAAAGATTGCGGACCTTCCAACCATCGCTTCATGTCAAAAAGCCTAGCATCTTCATTTACCAATTCCTTATCACGTTCCCTTTTATATATTTCCAATAGTTCTGAACCAGATGCAGTCACTGCAGGTAGACCATTTCTAAATCGAAGTTTGTTCAACCAGGTAATGGCTTCCCCTTCTGTACCAACATTGATATTGGCTTCCACATAGTTCAATAACACCTCAGTATATCTAATGTATGGGGCATCTACTTTTTGAAGATCGTTAGGCCATGAAGCAGGTTGTCTTGGATCGGCAAATTTCCTGAAATAGTATCCTGTTCTGGAACCATTCCAATCTTCAATCGGACCTTGACGAGTATCAACTCCATTAATAATGGTACCATCTGTCAAGGTATAAAAGCCAGTTTGAATTTCATTGAATTTATCGAATTTTACAACGTCATCAGTCCTAGGCTTCCATGCTCCTCCATCATAAAGGAAGGTAGAATAAAAACGAGCCTCACGATTTTCATAGGGAGCGGCTGCATGTGCGGGATTGTCCCAATCGAACTTGGTGCCGTCCGCAAAATCATATTTGGATACCAACGCCTCAGTAGGTGTAGTACCAGCCCATTCGTGATATCCGTTAGGACCATGATATAGGGCTACCATTCCAGGCCCTTGGGACCATTCATTACCTCCAGGATAAGTTCTGGAACCAAATCCAAATTCCTCAACCAATCTTCCCCAGATAAAATCTTGATTTTCATCTCCCTGCAACCAAATATCCTCATAATTTTGAATAGCTTCTACTTGTGAAGCTGGAGCCGTATAATCCAATTTATATCCAGTAGTTTCATCCAATAATTCTTTGGAGGCCACCTTGGCAGCTTCCCAACGTTGCAGCTGGGATCCGCTGGTCCAACCAATCAATTCCGGATTGCTATAACCAGCAATAGTTGACACGCTCGAGGCTTTTGAAGGCTCATACAGATCACTAGCTACGTGAGTCAGTACTCTAGATTTCATTGCCAAGGCAGTAATCTTATCAGCTCTTGCGGGATCTCTTGGGGCTTCTTCCAATAAATCAATGGCACGATCTAAATCTGATAATATTAGACTAACAGTTTCCGCGAAAGTACCTCTTGGATTGTTGGCTTCGCTATCCAATGTCAAAGGCTCAGTTAACAATACTACGCCTCCGAATTGTCTCATCAACTGGGCATAATAGTAACCTCTCATATAATAGGCTTCTCCGAGTAAACGATTCACAGTAGCAGCATCCATCCCTGCCTCATTAATTCCAAGGTTTTTAATGGCGACATTAGCACCTCGTATAAAGGGGTATAATTCCGGCCAACTAAACCATTGCATGTCCATAAAGCTACCTGCAGGGTTCATTTTACCTTCAGTGTAGCCATCCACACCCCTACCTGGATGTGTAAAAACAGCCTGATCGGTAAAGGCATCCGTAGTCTCCTCACGGGTAAGTGTACCTGCCCATGTTCCTTGGTACAAATCTAAAACAGCTGCCTCGGCAAGTTTTGCATCGGACCAAACACTCGCTTCCCCTACCTCGGTAAGTGGAGTTGTCTCTAAAAAATCCTCATTACACGCTACCACAAGGAGCCCAAAAAGCAACAGGGTGGCATTTTTAAATATATTTTTTCTCATTTCAGTAATTTTTAAAATGTTATTTGAAATCCAACATTGATAGTCTTCAGCATAGGATATATACCGCCATTAGCTGCACGGCCACCGCTGATTCCTTGAGTTCCTGAGTCTTGATCAACCCCGTTGTTGGAAAGATCTGAGTTGCTAACCTGAACCACTTCTGGATCAAATGGGAAATCGGTGAATGTCAATAAGTTAGTACCTGAAACTGATATACGCAAGCTTTTCGCACCGAATTGTCCAATAATTTCCTCATCCATACTATAACCTACCTCCAAAGTTTTTAAACGTACGTAATTCCTCTTAAGAAGATAAGCGTCTGTTTGTCCAGAATACCACTGGTCTCCCCTATCAGCCAATCTAGGTTTTGGCGCATCAATATTATCAAGAGACCAAGCACGATCACGGACATCACGTTGCACGTTGGCTAGGGTACCTGACATAAAGCTCCATTCGTAATTACTGTACCCACCTGATGCTCCAGACCAATACATATTAAAGTCCAAGTCCTTATAATTAAGTGCTGTGTTAAATCCAAATTGGGTGTCTGCAAAGGCACTACCCCCGACCCGAGTTTTATCCTCTGGTCCAATTTTACCGTCGCCGCTAATATCTACTACTTTGGCATCACCTCGTTTTAAAGCAGAAGTTACACCACTATAATCCAAGGATTCAGCATCAATTTCAGCTTGTGTACGAAAAACTCCATCAAATTGATATAAAAGCGGTCTTCCAATTTCCCCTCCAGTTTCTCTTTGCCAAGGACGGTCGGCCAATGCCGGTTCATCAAAAAATAACAATTTATTGCTGGAATCACTGAAATTAAAGGATAAATTATAACTGAATCCATCATCATTTCCTCCTTTAACGCCTACACTTATTTCATAACCCTTGTTCTCGAATTCTCCAATATTTACCGCAGGGGCGGCAATACCACTATATTCCGGCAATGTTCTCAAAGGAGTCGTCAAGATATCGGCCCTTGTGTTTCTATAATAATCAAAACCAATTGTCAAATGATTATTCAAAACACGTAGGTCAAGACCAACATTTCGTGATGTAGCTGTTTCCCATGACACATTGGGGTTTGCCACTTTACTTTCGAATGCAGTTGTTGTAACTGGACCTAAACCTGTTGCCGATAATTCATAAGTTGAGATGTACTGAAAGGCATTAACATTATCGTTACCCAGTTCCCCATAGGAACCTCTTAATTTCAAGAAATTGATAAATGGCAAACCTTTTTGAAAAAAAGGTTCTTCGCTAACAACCCAACCTGCTGATACCCCAGGAAAAAAACCAAAACGGTTATCCTTAGCAAAAAGGTAAGAACCATCATATCTAAACAGAAATTCCAACAAATACTTCTCTTTGTAGGAATAATTCATACGACCATAATAGTTAAGACGTGCGGTCTCATAGCCATTCCCAAAGCTATTTTGACCTTCACTACCCCCTAAATCCAATTGGGCAAGATCACTTGAAAGAAAAAACCGTCTAAATGCGCCAAAGTAACTTTGCTCGGATTCTTCACGAGTTATACCTCCCAATAATTTTATGTCATGGTTTCCAAACACCTTAGCGTAGGTAGCATTAAAACTTGCCGTAACATCTGTTAAAGTAGTATGCTGTTGATTCAAACTTGGATCGCCAGGTCCACGTTGTGCTGCAGTTAAGCCAGATGAGTTTCTGTTCACCCCATCCCAAGTATAAAGAGTCCAAGGGCGATCCCATTGCTTATAATCAAAGTTCATTTTGTCATAGGATACGTTTCCTTTAAATTCTAATCCATCTACACCTGGAACTTTAAATGTTAACCCAATATTACTTTGGACATAATTCGTATTCCTATCAACGTAACCGGGACCATCGGTAACTCGAACCGCTGGGTTATTTCCATTTTCGATATCCGGACCCAATTCTCCACTGGGCCAGAATGCGGGGAACCAAGGATATTGCCGTACCAAATCATCAAAAATGCTATTAGCACCACGTGTATTGCTATAGTTATTTTCTTGTCTCGAGTATAATCCAACATCTACACTTAAAGCCTTACTTATTTTTGCATCTAAATTTAGCCTCAAATCAAATTGTTGATAGCCTTTCGGAGCGTTTCTAAAGTTTACATCCTGTCTCAAATTTCCTAATGAGGCAAGATATCTGACATCCTCCGTACCCCCAGAAACTTGTAAGTTCTGGCGCGAAATTGGAGCCCCTCTAGTGGTCACTTCTTTCATCCAATCCGTATCCGGATATAACCATGGGTCATTACCGGCAGCAGTTTGTTGGATTCGATCATTAGTAAAGGTAGGATTCACGATCTCACCATTGTCAGTTCTAGTGAACGGAGTACCTCTACCAGCATGGGCAGCATCCCATTGGGAGGTAGGTAATTTATACACATTCAGTACATTCACCAAATCCATATACTCTGCCCCTTTCAACATGTCCGGCGTTGAAGTAAAACTTTGCAAACCATAAGTAGTGCTAATCTTGACGGTAGGAGCACCGACCTTACCACGTTTGGTAGTTACCAAGATAACCCCATTCGCAGCCCTAGCCCCATAAATGGCGGCAGAAGCATCTTTAAGTACCGAAATACTTTCAATATCCGCAGGATTGATTCTTGTAATACCACCAGCACGATCTGGAATACCATCAACCACAACCAAAGCTGAGGAATTATTAAAAGTATTGGTACCACGCACCCTTATGGCCGGTGAATCAGCACCTGGAGTAGCTTGTCCGGTATCTATAAAAAGACCCGCAACTTTTCCAGCTAAGGCTGCACCCAAGTTTGGTGAAGAAGACTTTTCAAGGTCATCGCCACTTACAGTAGCTACAGATCCTGTTAAAGTTGCTTTTTTCTGCACACCATATCCTACCACGACTACTTCTTCAAGCTGACTGGCATCTTCTTCTAAGGTAACGCTTATTGTGGATTGTCCATTTACAGGTATTTCCACAGATTTGTAACCTATATAGCTAAATAACAATACTGCATTGTTGGCAACACCTGATAAGGTATAGTTACCGTCAAAATCGGTTTGGGTACCATTAGTCGTCCCCTTGACCACAATACTAGCTCCAGGCAATGGTCCGTTAGAATCGGATACAACTCCAGAAACGGCTTGTTGAACCGATACCGGGTTAATTACTTCGGTTTTAAGGTTTGTGAATGCCTGTACACTGCACAATGCCATGGCAAACATCAAAACCGAAAGCTTCATTTTGAGCTTCCTTCTTTGAATGATTTCTGTTTGAACAGAAAACCAAGTCTTTTTCTCCATAATGTTAAATGTTAAGTTAGTTAGTTAGTTAGTGAAAAGCGTTACTCAAAAGCTTATTGATACTCTTATTTCCAATTTGACACCTATTCCCGCCCAACTAAAAGTCTTCACTTGACCGTTAAAATCAAGGTGTTTTCTAAAATGCTAGAAGGAATTTTATTATTTCAAACCAAAAAATAGAATTAAAGTCATCCTAAATTTAACTTCAAAACTACTGGAACAATCAATAACCGTAAGAATAACACTTAAAAAGTAAATATATAAAAAATATTAAACTTTTGTTAAGATAAGTGAAAATATTGTTAAAAAAACTTGTTAACTGTTAAAAATTTAACTCTTAAATTCTCAAGTTCACACTGGGCCCCCAAGTTAAAACAGCCCATTTCTAAGGATAGTAATGAACTTGGGCAGACTAGCTCAAAATCTCCTCGTTTAACAATTGTTCCCTTCGAAATCGTCCTACGAGAAATCCCTAAAAATAACTATCTTAGTATAGTCGGCAATTTCCTACCACCTTCCCCCGGACACATCTTAAACGAATTGTTGTATAGTATAAATAGCTAATAAAAACAATTATGAAACTAGGGGCCTTTTCTATTAGTTTAGCCATGAAGGATTTAAACGTTTCCAAAGAATTTTACGAGAAACTGGGATTCTCCTTATTTGCGGGAGACCTAAAAATGAATTATCTAATCATGAAAAATGGCAACGCCCTCGTTGGATTGTTCCAAGATATGTTTCCTAAGAACATTCTTGCCTTTAATCCGGGTTGGGACGAGAATGCCACTGCCCTCAACTCCTTTGATGATGTTAGAAAGATTCAAACCCATTTAAAAAGCAATAACCTAAAGTTGGAACAAGAAGCTGACGAAAAAACGACAGGACCTACAAGCATTATGCTCATCGATCCCGATGGCAACCAAATTCTAATTGACCAACATGTTTAATTTGAAAATTTGGCCATTTATAAATGTTCCTTTTTTTAATCTACAGTTTTTAGATTCAATATTTAAACCAACATAAACCAAGTGAGATGAAACCTCTGATCGTACTCCTAGTTTCGTTTTTAATAGCACTGTTCGTACTTTATCTGCGCTCAAAAAAAATACAATGGCCATTGGCCGGACGAATTGCCATGGCCGTTATGTTATTGTTTACTTCCTTGGGGCATTTTATGTATACCGAAGGCATGATTGCCATGATGCCAGATTTGATCCCCATGAAAAAAGAAATGGTATATGCCACCGGAGTCATGGAAATACTATTTGCGATCGGATTACTTATTCCAAAACTAAAAGTCCGTACGGCATGGTTGCTCCTCATATTTTTTATCCTCATTCTTCCAGGCAATATTAAAGCAGCCATGGAAAACATCAACTATCAGACCGGGGAACAAAACGGCAATAGCCTGAGCTATTTGTGGTTTAGAGTACCCTTGCAAATGTTTTTTATAGTGTGGGTCTATCTTACGGTTATAAGAACAAGTAAAACAGCTGCGGGCCGAAGTACCATCAGCAATAAAAACCAAAAATTATAGACCATGACCGTTCAGATCATTGGCCACTATGATAATCCATATAAATGATAATAATGATAAAGTATCTTACGCTCATTTTGCTATGTATTATAACCTATGGATGTAGCCACGAAAAAGTCGCTTTTAATGGTCAAAAAGATTTCCACCAAAGCATTACAGAAATTCAATCTAAAAATATTTATGCAGAGACCAAAGATTTCCCAAACAATACCCAGCTTTCCTTTGCCATCATAAAGGACGGGACTACTAAATTCTATGGTGTAAAGCGTGAGAACGATACCATTTTCACTGTTGATAATCATGATGGGTTTTTTGAAATTGGCTCTATCTCCAAAGTATTTACCGCTACCCTATTAGCGAATTTGGTAGTGGACAATCAACTTGGCCTAGATGATAATATCAAGGATTATTTGGAATGGCCTCTAAAAGGTGATGTGAAAATAACATTTAAACAGTTGTCCAATCATACCTCAGGGCTTCCAAGACTGCCTACCAACCTGCTTCCAGATTCCGTGGACCTCCAGAACCCGTATAAAGATTATGACGAAAGAAAATTGAAACAATATTTGACCAAACATCTTCAACTGAACCAAAATCCAGGAGAAAAATCGGAATATTCAAATCTGGGCGTTGGATTGTTGGGTTTTATTTTGAGTGAAATAGATGCTACCTCTTATGAAAGCCTACTCCAGACCAAAATATGTACTAAGTACGATATGGCCAGTACTACAACAGACAGAAGCCGTATTATGAACAAATTGGTCAAGGGGCTTGATCCTGATGGTAACGAAACTCCCAACTGGGATTTAAATGTCTTGGCGGGCGCTGGTGGAATTTTGTCCTCTGTAGCCGACCTGTCCCAATTTGCGCAAGCACAATTCATTGATTCCAACCCAGTATTGGCATTGACCAGAAAACCTACCTTTAACCTGCAAGCCAACGAAGCGGACATGGGATTGGGCTGGGCCATTATTAGAAACCAGCACGGGAAAAGGTTTATGCATAGCGGTGGAACTGGGGGCTATAGATCCAATATAGTACTTGATATCGCAAACAAAAATGGAGTGATTATTCTCTCCAATATTTCAGCAGGACACAAAAACAGTATGAATATAGATAACCTTGGCACACGCTTAATGGAAACACTTGAAAAATCGGACTCAATTACCCAACGGTAGTGCATAATGGCCTTACATAAACCCTAAGACCTCACAACTTTTATCCTATTTAATACTTTTTATATATTTTTAGCAAGCCTATGCACAAAAATAGACCTCTTGACTCCCTTCTTTTAGGTTGAGTTTTAGTCAAACTTCCAAATATGAAACAATTACTTGTTCTAGTAACTTTATATCTATCTTTCAACAGCACGGTTCATGCCCAAAATGAAAAATTGAATATCATTGTTTTTATAGCAGATGATGTTAGCTGGGACGATTTAGGATGCTACGGGAATACACAGGTTAAAACTCCGAATATTGACCAACTTGCAAAAGACGGATTAAAATTTGATAATTTTTATTTAACGGCAAGCTCATGTAGTCCCAGCAGAAATTCCATAATAACGGGTAGATACCCCCATAATACCGGAGCAGCCGAATTACATACCACACCCCCCTTGGACATGATGTCCTTTCCCGAATTATTAAGAAATAACAACTACTATTCCGTCCTAGCAGGAAAATTTCATATGGGTCCTTATGCGAAACGTGGATTTGATAAGATGTACGAGGGGCACAAGGACAATGGTGATGGGGGTGAAGAAAGCTGGGTAATTTCCCTAAAGGAAAGGCCAAAAAATAAATCATTTTTTATGTGGTTCGCCTCATATGACGCCCACAGGGAATGGGGGCCCAATAAATTTTCTGGAACACACCGGCCCGATGAAATGGAACCTCCATTCTATTTGTCCAATGGCACTGGCACCAAATCCGATTTGGCCAAATACTATGACGAAATTAAAAGATTCGACTTCTATATTGGAGAGGTCGTCAAGGAATTAAAAGCACAAAAAGAGCTGGACAATACCCTGATAATTATTATGTCGGATAATGGACGACCCTTCCCCCACAGTAAAACAAGGGTTAATGACCGAGGCATGAAAACTCCATTTGTCATGCATTGGCCGAAAGGAATAAAAAATAAAGGTCTTAGTAGCAATAGTCTGGTAAGTGCCGTGGATATTGCGCCAACCCTATTGACCATAGCAGGAATAGACTATCCTGATCAATTTCAGGGAGTTAGCTTCGATCTACTTTTAATAGAACCTGAACATACATTTCGCAACTATATATATGCCGAACACAATTGGCACGATTATGAAGCACACGAACGCATGGTCAGGAATAAAGATTATATGTACATTTTAAATTCTAGACCCATGAAGCCACAAAACGGTCCTTTAGATGCCGTTGGCAGTCCTTCATTTAAGGACTTGGAAGGATTAAGGGATAAAGGGGAACTTTCAGCAATCCAAGCCGATGTGTTTATGGTACCCAGGCCACATGAAGAACTTTATGATTACAAGAGAGACCCCCTACAATTGCTTAATGTGGCATCATTACCAGAATATAAGGAGACCCTTAATGCTTTGAGAAAAACATTGACGGAATGGATGGTGGATACAGGTGATAACATCCCTGAAAACCTCACGAAAGATTGGTATCTTAAAGAAGCCGGTTTAATAAAAACTGAGTTTCACAACATAAGGGGAGAAATGCCAGGTAAAAAGTTGAACGCCACTAGGAATAACGCAAAAGGGAAATTTTAACCATGACCCTATTCGATAAAAATTGCTTGGAATAAGCAATAACATCATAACACTTAAATTTCCATTTAAATAATTCTAAAGGGCAGTAGAATCTACCATGAATTCACCATCCTACGACCAGATGAAGTTTGTATATTTAAAGCATAAAACTTAAAATAAAAATGAGCAACAAGCAATTGACCATCACCGCCAGTATTTTGGCCAAACCAGATAAAAGGGAATTTGTAAAACAAGCCCTATTAAAACTAATACCACCGACGCTAAAAGAGGATGGCTGCCTAAATTACGATCTGCACCAGGATAATGAAAATCCCGATCGTTTTTTCTTTTATGAAAACTGGACTAGTTACGATCACTGGCAAAAACATAACAACAGTGCACATATAGCAGCCCACAAAAAGGCTACCGAAGGGGCCGTAGTAGAGGTGGTTATAGGTCAATTATCCCCTGTCAGTTAAACATTTTATATTTAAAAATGTAGTATCTTTCAAAGACCACGGTAAACAATATTACTGTGGTCTTTGAAAGATATAACCATGAAAAACTACTTAATACTAACCCTTTGTGTTATTTTGTTGACGCTCACGAGCACCTTCGCACAGGAAAAACCTATAAAATTGGGTGTTGTAGGCCTTACCCATGGGCATGTAGGCTGGATCTTAAGTAGGGAAGCCAAGGAAGATATTGTTATGGTAGGAATAGTGGAAACCAATCGTGATCTGGCACAACGCCTATCCGACGAGCACGGTTTTCCTATGGCAATGGTATTCAATACCATGGACGAAATGATTGCTGCCGTTGAGCCTGAAGCAGTGGCAGGCTTTGGCAATATATACGATCACCTGGCCATTGTAGAAACTTGTGCCCCTAAAGGCATCCATGTTATGGTAGAAAAACCCTTGGCGGTAAGCTTGGAGCACGCCAAAAAAATGGAGGCGCTGGCCAAAAAACATAAAATTCATTTGCTCACCAATTATGAAACCTCCTGGTACCCTACCAATGTAAAAGCCTATGAACTACTCCATGAAGGTGCTATTGGCGATCTTAGGAAGGTGATTGTACGCGATGGACATAAAGGACCTAAAAAAATTGGAGTAAGCGCAGAATTTTTGGAATTCCTAACGGACCCCAAACTAAATGGCGGTGGAGCCATAATGGACTTTGGATGTTACGGGGCCAACCTTATGACCTGGTTGCAACAAGGCAAAAGACCTAATTCGGTGACCGCTGTCACCCAGCAGTTACAGCCCGAAAACAACCCTAAAGTTGATGATGATGCCACCATAATACTTACCTATGACACTGCCATGGCTATTTTGGAACCCTCATGGAACTGGCCCATTGGTCGTAAGGATATGGAAATCTATGGAGTAAAAGGAGCCATTTATGCCGAAAATAAACATGACCTGAGGATCCGAATTTCTGAAGGCTATGGTGGTTTTGAGGAAGAAGCCATTAAGCTAGGTGAAAGAGATGCGCCCTATGACGAACCCTTCGCCTTGTTCGCCTCTATTATCAAAGGAGAAACTACCCTTGGTTCTTACGACCCCTATTCCTTGGAAAACAATATGATTACCATGGAAATCCTGGAAGCTGCCGTTCAAAGTTCTAAAATAGAACGTACTGTGAAGCTAAAAAAATAATTATTGAATAAAGAATACTAAAGATCTACCCACTTAAAATCATTGGGCACCGTAGCATCCAATAAATCCACTTTTAAAGCCTTGGCCGTGCTCTCGCCCATAGCAAAGGTCGTTGCCAACTCCCCAGTTTCATAAATGGTAAAATTTCTATTCCCCTTCATCCACAAATTTACCTCATAGGTATGGGAACCATTTGCTTTTAATTGTCTAAAAACCGATACGTATTCTATTTTGGGAAGTTCTTTCCACCTACCTAGGCCCACTGGGCCCACCTTATATTCTTCCTTATATTTTTGATTTTCCAAATCGAAGAAAACACTTTTTACACTTGAAAATAAAATTCCTTGGGCTGCACAGGCAATGGCAATATAGAATACCCCAAAATTCCACCTGTTATCCATTCCGTCCTCAGGAAATATTTCATAACCAAAAAAGAACATGACCATCAGAATAATGGTTAAAGTAAAGCAGCCTGCAGCCACCAAGGTCTGCCACATGGGCCTAACTCCTTCTGAAATAATAATTTTCTTCTTATCCATCTACTATAAAACGACAAAAGCCATACGTTCTGTATGGCTTTTGTTTATTTGTGAAAGGCATTAAACTTTGTTAATCTGCCAATACAATAACTTTATTTTTCTTCATTTCAACAGTACCACTACTAATTTCAAGGATAGTATCGCCATTGGCAGCTTTGGAAAATTTATTTTCGTTAGCTTCATCCAAAACAACATTACCCTTAAACCTTACCTTTCCTTCCTGTAATAGGGAAACGATAGGGGCGTGATTGTCCAACATTTGAAATTCACCATTAATTCCAGGAACCGTTACTGCGGTAACTTCTCCGGCAAATAAAGTAGCCTCTGGTGATACAATTTCTAGATACATATTTTTCAAGTATTCGGTTTTCAATATTCAATTAAGTTGTTCTTACCAACTAAAACTGTCCACTGTTTACTGGTTTAGGCTTCGGCAAGCATTTTCTCTCCTGCTTCAATTGCTTCTTCAATGGTACCTTTAAGGTTAAAGGCTGATTCTGGAAGGTGATCTAACTCCCCATCCATAATCATATTAAATCCTTTAATAGTTTCCTTTATATCTACCAAAACTCCTGGGATACCAGTAAATTGTTCTGCTACGTGGAACGGCTGGGAAAGGAAACGTTGTACACGTCTAGCCCTACCTACTGCCAATTTATCCTCTTCAGATAATTCTTCCATACCTAAGATGGCAATAATATCTTGAAGTTCTTTATAACGTTGTAATAACTCTTTTACATTTTGAGCACATGCATAATGATCTTTCCCCAATATATCTGCTGTCAAAATCCTTGAAGTTGAATCCAAAGGATCCACCGCTGGGTAAATACCCAACTCCGCAATCTTACGAGACAATACGGTGGTAGCATCCAAGTGGGCAAACGTTGTTGCCGGTGCTGGATCCGTTAAATCATCCGCAGGTACGTAAACCGCCTGTACAGAAGTAATAGAACCTCTTTTGGTTGATGTAATACGTTCTTGCATAGCACCCATCTCTGTTGCCAAAGTTGGTTGGTAACCTACCGCTGATGGCATACGTCCCAATAATGCCGATACCTCAGAACCTGCCTGAGTAAAACGGAAAATGTTATCTACGAAGAAAAGAACGTCTTTTCCTTGACCTTCACCTGCACCATCACGGAAATATTCTGCAATAGTTAATCCTGACAAGGCAACACGTGCACGTGCTCCAGGAGGTTCGTTCATTTGTCCAAAAACGAATGTCGCTTTGGAATCTTTCATTACTTTTTTATCAACTTTGGATAAATCCCATCCGCCTTCTTCCATAGAATGCAAGAAATCATCTCCGTATTTTATAATACCGGACTCCAACATCTCACGAAGTAAATCGTTACCCTCACGAGTACGTTCACCTACTCCTGCGAATACTGAAAGACCACCATGTCCTTTTGCGATGTTATTGATCAATTCCTGGATAAGTACTGTTTTACCAACACCCGCTCCACCGAACAAACCAATTTTACCACCCTTTGCATAAGGCTCGATCAAATCGATTACTTTAATCCCAGTAAACAAAACTTCCGTAGAAGTAGATAAATCCTCAAATCTAGGTGCATCTCTGTGGATAGGAAGACCATCCTTTCCTGCTTTAGGCAAATTTCCAAGACCATCTATAGCATCTCCAATTACATTAAATAGACGACCGTAAACCGCATCACCTATTGGCATCTGGATCGCGCTTCCTGTTGCTTCAACAGCAACACCTCTGCTTAATCCATCCGTTGAATCCATAGAAATGGTCCTTACCGTATTTTCACCTACGTGGGACTGTACTTCCAAGATTAATTTGGAACCGTCCTTGTTGATGATTTCTAAAGAATCATAAATTCTGGGAAGGTCCGCTCCGGACTGAAATTCAACATCAACTACCGGGCCGATGATTTGGGAAACTTTACCTGTAACTTTAGACATTACTTGAGTATTTATGGTTTACTGTTATCATTTAAAATAAAAACAATGCAATTGTCGCTTTGTTTTTAAGGCTGCAAAGATATGTTTTCCATTTTAAAAAGAAATTGTTTTTTTTTGATTTTTATAGAAGAAGTGATGTATACTTTTCCCATTTGCTAAAAAATCTTCCTATTCCACCACTTTATTACCTTTTTCTCCTTTCTTAGCTTACGCTATGCAACATATAAAAGCTTTCAAATAATGGCCAATTTTCACTTAAACATAAAAAACTAAAATCAGTTCCATAAAAAAGCACCTTAAATAAGGTGCTATATATCTGTTTAAATTAACTTCATTTTATTGAAGCGTTGAAGAATAATTTGTTGGATAGGCGCCTATATCCAATAAAGAACCTGATGCTTCAAAATTTGAACCATAAGTAACATCTATCGCTTTCATAAATTCATTAGCTATCAAAGCATATCCTCTAGCTGTTGGATGAACACCATCTAAAGAAAATGCACCACCCCTAACCAATGCAGACGTTAAGATAAAATTACCACTAGTAAATCCTCCATCAGCTAATTTATTCATTAAACTATTAGCGTCTACCAAACCCAAACCTGCCTGAGTAGCACTTGCTACGATAGTTGCATTAAACACACTTGTTGCTGTTGCTATCTCTGCTTGTTCACTTGGTAGTAAAACCCATTTATCTGCTAATGGTAAAGACACCCCTTCTACTGAAAATTGCCCAGCTAATGCTTGAGATAGTCCTTGGGACATTAAAAATGCTACTGAACTGGTGTTTACAGTACCAATAATAGATGAACTGGGCAATACAAACAAATCGTCAGCTGTAGCTTGCCTTGCTTGTCCGTAAATTAAACCAAAAAGATCAGCTACCACTGGTGCGGCTTCAACTGGCAAACCAAATGATTGCACAAACGCAGGAAACGCAGGACTTAACTTCAATACTCCAGCAATTTGAGCCGACAAATCATCTAAAGATTTATCTTTGACCACAACCGCACTTGCCTCAGTTGTTGAAAAAACAATTTGTCGATCTGTGGCGTTTGGAACTCCTTGACTCTCCAAAAAAGCAAACACCTGATTCAACTGACCAAATACCCCATTTAAAGTTGGTATTTGATTAGTATATGCTTGTAAACATTCATCATTAGGGTCCAAAGGATCAAAGGGTACCGTTGTAAAATGTGGAATACTTGTTACATCTGGAATATTTGCCACAACACCTTGTGCGCCACCTGCCGTTACTGCTCCGATCAAGGTAGCATAAGTTTGATTGAAACCAACTCCCGGAGCTCCATCTATTGGGGTGATCGCACTAGATCCGTCTCCGCCAGAAAGGGCATAACCTAAAACATCATTAATTCCAACCCAAAGTGTAAAAAAGGTTGGTGATTGTGCAAGAACATCTCCTAAAACGCTAGCGCTAGATTCTGAAGCCATTCTTACAAAATAAGGATTTGCCAACCCTAATGGAACATTTGCCAAACTTCCATAACCTGGAGCCAATAAATGAAAACTTTTTGCGCCAGGAACACCCATGTTATTAAATGGCCCTGTTGGATTATTTAATAAAAAATCTGTTGTAGAACTAGAGACCTGTGTATTGGTATCATTAGGGTCAATTCCAAGAACAACAGGGCCAGTATAGTCAGGGCATGCTGAATTGGAATCATTATAAAAATAGAGTCTTGGAGCGAATAGATTTTTTCCAGTTAATGGATGTAAAACAGGACTTCCTCCTAATAAAAGTCCTCCAAAATTATCATTCATTAATGGTTGAGAAAAATTACCGCCACCAACTAATGAAAATTTTTGTGACAATAGATTAGGAAAAGAATTTTGCTGTGATGCAATAAATAATGCATTATCAGTGAAACCAGCAGTAAATGAATTTCCTATAGCTACATATTTGGAAAAATTAGCAGAACCAGCAGTCAATGCGGGTTTTGCCTCCTCTTCAACAATAGGGTTCAAATCTACATCTTCAGGATCGCTACAATTCGTAAACAAAAACAGTGAAGAAGCTAAGAATATATATTTTAAATTTTTCATGTCAAATTATGATTTGATTTTCGTTTAGTTATTAATTGTCCAAGATAGGTAGTACATAGATCCAATAAAACCAGTACCGAAAGCAGTAAAATACTCCTTTCCCGTAATGTTGGTTCCACCTAACTTAAAGGAAGATTTGATGCTAGGTACAGTGTAGCTAATTTGAGCATCAAGTGTATGGAATTCCGGCACAACACCTTCGCCAAAAGTGGCCTCCCAAAAATAATCATCACTAAATCTGTATGCTAGATTAAAGCCGAAGTTTTTGAATAATTCTTCATTCCCAAAAGAGGCTTTAAACTTATGTTCTGGAGTATTAAAATTCAACATAACATCAGGATTTGCTTCTCGATCAAAATCCAACTTTGTAAAAGTATAACTACCCCCTAAATCAAAATTACCAAGTACCTTCATGTCTAAACCAATAGAAGCTCCGTAAGAGTTAACATCGGCATCCGTATTAGTGTATGCACTATAACGTTGTATATCATCGTTTCTGATAGCGTCTACAGAGAGGTTGCCATCACCGGCAACACCATAATAAGGTGCATCTACAACTTCTTGAGAAATGAAGTCTTTATAACTATTGTAATAGGCACTAAAATCAACTACTAGTTTATCTATCTTTCCTCTATACCCAACCTCAATTGAGGTAACCTGTTCGGGTTTTACCAAATCCGGATTTGAAACCTTTAAATCAGCCACGTTATCAGTAAGCTTAAAAGTCTCTACCGACTGCGCTGAATAGGCATTTTCATAAGCTGCTCTTCCTGTTTGTACTACTGATTCAGGCTGGCCTGACAATTGACCAGTTGAACTTACATCATAGGTATCAGAATAACGATTCAAATTATCAGGTGCGGAACCAACTAAAATTGCTCTACCTGCATCTAATCCAATAAATAAATCTTGTGTGGTTGGGTTTCTAAATCCAGTTTGCACGGAAGCCCTAATGTTGTGATTTCTATTAAGTGTGAACCCAGCAGAAATACGTGGCGATAAGAAGCCATCAAAAAATTCTGATTTATCATAACGTGCTGATCCTGTTAATTTTATGCTTTTCACATCAGAAAGTTCAATCTTTTTTTGAATTTGGGTATAAATACCATATTCAGAATAATCAATTGGACCATCAGTATCCGTGTATATTGTACCGCCAGAATTTAAACTGTATTTTCTATAGGAGCCTCCAATTTGAATTTCAGCAATATCAATCAAATGACTAAGGTTATAATTACCATCAGCATGGTAATATTTAGAGGCATCTTGAAATTTAGAACCTGTTGATAGATCAGGATCATTTATACTTTTATTAAATGCAGCTTCGAATTCTGGTGTTCCTGGCAAGTAACGACCCGTATCTGCAACGGCTCTCGCCTTATCATGCTTTTGATCATCTGTTAAACCAGAAGGATTACCAGACAATTCTATTCCAGCATAAGTTGCTATATAATCTCCAAACCAGTCTTCATCAGATTTCCAAGATCTGTTAATGTTAATCCCTGTAAACACCATGTCATAAGAGTTCCCTGCTTTATCACCTACAACATATCCTCTTAAAAAGAAATTGTCATTTTTAATTTCTAGTTTATGTTGCTCTTGAAAAAAACCATTGATATTGTAACGGTTTGTTCCTTGATAAATAGTAGAACCAGTACCCACTTTACCCACGTAGGAAAGCTCTAGGCTGTTGTCTTCAATTGGACGATAGTATAAACCCCAATCTGCTTTTATACTTTCAGCGTTATAGTTGGTTAAATCACGCTCATTGTAACCCGTTCTACTTACCTCTACATCTGGAATAATTCCTACACCAGATGCAGATCTAATGTTCGTAGAAACTTCATCTCCGTATATATTAATTCCATCATAGTTATAATTAGCTCTTGTTCTAGTTGGATCGAATTTATCAACCTCACTAGTTGCGGCCCAATCTGTCCCTTTTAAATATCCAAAGTTTACTTTTCCAGCAAATTTATCGGAGAATTTATGTGCCGCACGAATACCAAAATCAGTATACGGATTTGTTCCTGCCGACTCTTGAGAGGTGACACCTCTTTTTATAGAGACACTAATTCCTTCATGATCAAAAGGGCTTTTACTGCGCATAAAAAGTATCCCGTTAAAGGCATTGGCACCATATAATGCGGAGGATGCCCCAGGAAGTAATTCAACACTTAGCACATCTGTCTCTACCATCCCTACTAAGTTTCCAATAGGAAAGTTTAAGGCCGGAGTTGAATTATCCATACCATCAACCAATTGCATAAATCGAGTATTGGCAAAAGACGCAAAACCCCTAGTGTTTACGGATTTAAAAGTTAAACTGTTAGTGTTTACATCAACCCCTTTTAAATTTTCCAATCCGCCGTAAAAATCTGCCGCTGTAGTATTTTTAATATCTTGCGTTCCAAAACGTTCCACCGTAACCGGAGATTCAAAAACACGCTCCGGAGTCCTTGAAGCAGAAATTACCACCTCGTCCAAACTTGTCTGTTCTTCGTTTAAAGTAACCGAAATAGTTTGATTATTTTGTGTAATATTGGTGGTAGTACCTTCAAATCCGATACTAGTAATATTCAATGTAAATGGGGGGTTCTCAGTAGTGTTCAACACAAAATTCCCGTCAAAATCCGTTACCGTTCCAATTGCTTTGCCCGCAATTACAATATTGGTCCCAGGCACGGGAACGCTGTTTTGGTCCACCACATTACCTTTTATAATCGTCTGTGAATAGGATAGTATTCCAAACATGAAAAAGAATAATAGAAGAATTGATCTCATAAAAAATTGAGTTAAATTAGTATTAGTTAATGGCAATATATCATCTATTTGCCAATATACACTAATTTTCAAATTAACAATACCAAAATCAAATAAATTATGCATGCATAGTATTTTTTGTTCAAAATTTAACAGTTTTTAGTAAAAAATTGACAAAAAATAGATTCAAAAAAAATGACATCCATATATATTAATTCTTTACGAACCACTATATATGGATGTCAAATAAATTTAAGAAATGAGAAATTACTCCACCGTAACCGATTTTGCCAAATTACGGGGCTGATCTACATTACAACCTCTCATTACCGCAATATGATAGGACAACAATTGCAACGGAATAGTAGTCAATAAGGGTGTTAAACTTTCCAAAGTCTCAGGAATTTCAATAACATGGTCCGCCAAATCCCTTACTTGCTCATCCCCTTCCGTTACCACAGCAATAATTTTACCTTTTCGAGATTTAATTTCCTGTATATTACTTACTACTTTTTCATAATGGCCCTTATTGGTTGCAATGACTACAACTGGCATATGCTCATCTATTAGAGCAATTGGCCCATGTTTCATTTCTGCCGCAGGATACCCCTCAGCATGTATGTAACTTATTTCCTTTAATTTTAAAGCACCTTCCAAAGCTACTGGAAAGTTATAGCCCCTTCCCAAATAAAGGCAGTTAGTAGAATTTTTATAAACCTCAGCTATTATTTCAACCAGTGGATTAGAAAGCAGCGCCTTTTCTACCTTGGCGGGAATATTCTCCAATTCGGTCAAATGCTCATGGAAGCGGGTATTATTGAAAACTCCCTTTTCCTTGGCCAATTTTAATGCCAATAGGGTTAATACTGTAATTTGTGTCGTAAATGCCTTGGTTGAAGCTACTCCAATTTCCGGACCTGCATGGGTATATGCCCCTGCATCTGTTTCCCTTGCAATGGAAGAACCCACCACATTACATACCCCAAATACAAAAGCTCCCTTTTCCTTGGCCAATTTAATAGCCGCCAAGGTATCCGCCGTTTCTCCGGATTGAGAAATGGCAATAAGCACATCCTTATCCGTAATAACCGGGTTTCTATATCTGAATTCAGAGGCATATTCCACTTCTACAGGTATCCTGGCCAGATCCTCAAAAATATACTCGGCAACCAGTCCTGCGTGCCAGGAGGTACCACAAGCTACAATTATAATACGATTGGCATTCAAAAATTTTTCCAGGTTATCATCTATACCCGCCATTTTAATAATTCCTTCCTTGGCCAAAAGGCGCCCCCGGTAGGTGTCTAAAATAGCTCTTGGTTGTTCATAGATTTCTTTAAGCATAAAGTGATCAAAACCACCCTTCTCAATCTCCTCAAGATTGAGTTTTAATTCCTGAATTGATGGGTAAGCAATAGCATCATCCTTTATTTTTCGCAATTTGATTTCCTTACCCAACCTAAGTACCGCCATTTCCTCATCCTCCAAGTAAATGGCATTGTTGGTAAATTCTATAAAAGGTGATGCATCGGAAGCTATAAAAAATTCGTTTTCCCCTACGCCTATAGCCAATGGACTGCCCAATTTGGCAACAACGATTTCATCTGGTTTTTGCTTGTCGAAAACTGCAATGGCATACGCCCCTACAACTTGGTTCAAAGCAATTTGAACGGCTTTACCAAGCTTAACTCCTTCCTTACGCTTCACTTCCTCTATAAGGTTGACCAATACTTCCGTATCTGTGTCCGAAGAAAATGTATAGCCCCTTTTAGTTAATTCCTTTTTTATGGAATCATAATTTTCTATAATTCCATTGTGGATAATTACCAAATCCCCTGAATTGGAATAATGTGGATGAGAGTTAACGTCATTGGGTATACCATGGGTAGCCCATCTGGTATGGCCGATTCCCAGTTTACCTTCCAAAGAAATAGTACTTTTGGCCTTCTTTTTTAAATCCTCTACTTTCCCTTTTGTCTTTGATAAATTTATATCATTGCCATCATATAATGCTATTCCAGCACTATCATAGCCTCTGTATTCTAAACGTTGAAGTCCTTTTATAATAATGGGATAAGCGTCCCTATGCCCAATATATCCTACAATTCCACACATAATTTAACGTTAATTGATTAGCAATTAAAAAAGGTTTTATATAACAAAGTTAACACCTTGTTATATAAAACCTTTTATCTTTTAGACAATTAACCTAAATTTACCTTGAATGGTACTTTTTTTGCCCTTAGTTGGCCTTGGTATAAAAAATTTCTAGTTTTAATTTTTTACCCAACTGATCGTTTGGCACATTATTACTTCCATAAAGTACTGTCCCAAAAGGATTAACAGAAGACATGACCGATACTTCCCCCTCTTTACTATTCGCCAACATGGCTTTTCCGGTGGCGCTAATCCTAATGTCCGATGTCAATGTCAGATTCAGCGTAGCATTGGTAGAATCCCTTACTATTAGATCATTAATATAGTTGGTAATCTTTATTTTATAACTCTGTCCTTTCCCGCTTACCTTGTTTAGTCCACCACCATAGTTGGTAATGTTACCAGCGGTAAAATCCTCTTCAGATTCTAGAAATTGATTGTATACAGGCCTATTGGTATTATCTTTATACAGATACAATTTTGAAGGTTCAATAATACTCCCCGCTGCATCCAAAGTATTGCGATCCACATAAAATACCAAATTAGCCTCATTTATGATCCAATTTTGGTTCTTGATCTGATTAATTAGTTCATACCCGTTGACGTCGTCAAAAAGTTTAATCTGGGCAAAACTACCTGCCCCTCCTTTTAGGTAGATTTTTGAAGCATTGCTGCCATTGTCCAAGGCATTTGTGATTTCGGCAGGATAGGCCTCATTTATAAAGGTATTCACGGCATTGCCTATGGTTGCCCCAGTATTGCTATCTCTCCCTATTAAATTTAGGACATATTCCCTTTCTCTTTGAACAACTGTGGCATCAGTTGAACTAGTTACAGCATCATACGTATAATTTATGGTAATATTGCCTCGGGTCAAATCCAATAACACCAAAACATCATCTGGAACGGATAAATGAATACCTCTAAAAAACTCAACAAAGTTCGCCTGACTCAACAACTCTGAGGAACCTTCCTTATTAAGGATATTTTGTTGAAAGATTGCAGAATTCAATTGAACCCTTATACCTGGTGCAATTCGAGTAGGAGCCTCCTCGGATTCATCCACATCTTCCGTTTCAGGGTCATCTATCTGAAAAATCAATTGTTCTACATTCGTAATTGCAACTGGGCCTTCATACATAAGGTCCGACACAAAGCTAGGAGAGAACTGTTGGGACGAATAATATTGCTGTGCTTCCTGAAAATTGGTATTGGGATCCAAATCCCTTAAGAAATAAGTAGACTTCTCCACCTTAATATTAAACGATTCCGGAATATTTCCCGCGGCATCAAAAATACTATCCAGATCATATTTAACGGGGAATCTATTACCTGCCGTATCATCATCCAAATTATCATTTATCCCATCGCCATCAGTATCCTTGTTTAGCGGATCGGTACCTAAGGATCTTTCCTGAATATCGGTTAGGGTATCCCCATCGCTATCGCTGTTGGCATCTTCGGGATCCGCATCAAATATATCTGCAACACCGTCCAAATCGCGATCTCCCTTGGGGTTTGTTAAAAACGGAATAAACAGAATTACCTCAGTTACCGTCTCATTCTCCTTGATGGTAAGAGTACTGGAATCTGTATCTGCAGCTTCTTCTACTTGGGCCGAATATCCTCCGAATATTGGGGAAGTAGCCGACAATTGCACTTGAGTAGTTATACTTGCTTCTGTTTTTCCATAAACCGGGTCATTAAAATTACCTATTTGATAAACTGGTAATTTATTGGTCCTAACGGCCTCTATTTTTTTATTGTACGCAAAAACATCATAAACCGCCTTATTGGCAGTAAATGGTTCACCACCAACCACACCACTACCAATCGTAGTAAAATCCTCCTCACAGGACCCCAAGACAACAAGCAATATACCTGCAACCGCAGGTAATTTTAATCTGTTCAGTAAATTCATTTAGATTATTTTAATACTTTGGTGTTATAAAAATTCATGTAAGCCTCCTCAAATTCCTGTAAGGGAACAAACGGCAAAACAGGTTTTTCGAGCTTGGATATGTAGTCTTCCAAATCAGCTGGAATATCTTCGGCCGCTAAAATAACAGCATCGGCATAATCCACAGCTACTTTTAACAAATTATTATAATTGGGCTCAGCCAAAGCCACTATACTATCTTCAGAAACACCGTCGAACGCAATCTTTTTGATGAGGTCTTTATCTAACGCGCCATCGAAGCCTTGTCCATAGACGGACATGACAATTTTGCTTTCAGAAAACAGAGGCTCATCGGCATATAACTTTTTCAAATAAAGGGGAAGCAAAGACGCCATCCAACCATGTACATGAATAATATCTGGGGACCAATTTAACTTCTTAACTGTCTCTACAACACCCTTGGCGAAAAAAATCGCCCTTTCATCATTGTCCGCAAAAGCGTTTCCGTCCTCATCAGTAAAAGTTGCCTTCCTTTTAAAATATTCGTCATTATCAATGAAATAAACCTGAATACGTTCTCTAGGAATGGATGCCACTTTTATTATCAACGGCATATCCATATCGTTGATTACCAGATTCATACCTGATAATCTAATAACCTCGTGCAACTGATGTCTACGCTCATTTATATTCCCAAATCTCGGCATAAAAATCCTTATTTGGCCACCATTACTGTTGACCATTCTTGGGGTTTCATAAGACATTAAGGAAACTTCGTTCTCTGGTAGATAGGGTACTAATTCTGAAGATACAAACAATATCTTTTTGCCATTCATAAAAGCAATATTTTATTTATAGTGTAAGCGAAAGTGCAAAATTACGAAATTTATGCAGATTAGCAGTAATTATAGTAAGTTTGCTGACTTTTAAGTAAAACACATGCAGTTAATTAACACTAAAAAGGAGCTTAAATCTTATCTATCGTCCTTCGCCAAATCTAAAACTATCGGTTTGGTACCAACCATGGGAGCTCTACATTTAGGACATATTTCCCTGGTTAAAAAATCAGTTAGCGAAAACGATGTCACCATTGTAAGCATTTTTGTAAACCCCACCCAATTTAATAACAAGGAGGACCTTGATAAGTACCCGGACACCTTGGAGGCGGATAAATCCCTTTTAAAAGCTGTTTCCGACGAGATTATAGTCTTTGCGCCATCTGCCCCAGAAATGTATGCTGGAGGTATTATCACCAAGACCTATGATTTTGAAGGATTGGAAAATGTTATGGAGGGCGAATTTAGAGAAGGGCATTTTGACGGCGTAGGCACTATTGTTGAAAAATTACTGCGCTTGACTTCACCAACAAGCGCATATTTTGGAGAAAAGGATTTTCAACAACTGCAGATTATCAAAAAATTAGTAAAAATCACCAATTTACCCATAAAAATAATTGGTTGCCCTATAGTTAGGGAAACCAACGGACTGGCTATGAGTTCCAGAAATGAACGATTGCCCAAAGAACTAAGGCAAGAAGCCTCCTATATTTACAAAACCCTCAAAACTGCCAAACAAAAATTTGGCACGAAAAGTGCTAATTTTGTAATGGAATGGGTTGAAAATGAATTTAAGACCTATCCAACCCTAAAACTGGAATATATTAAAATTGCCGATGTAAATCAATTGAAGCCGGTTATAAGAAAAAGCAAAAATTTAAAATACAGGGCCTTTATTGCTGTTTATGCCGGAGAGGTAAGGCTTATTGATAATATTGCCCTTTAATTTTACATTCTTATTCCAAAATGCCGCCAATAATAAAATTGGAAATCTAATTGGCATAAATTATTAACTTTGTCCCATGCAAATAGAAGTAGTAAAATCTAAAATACACCGCGTAAAAGTGACGGGTGCTGACCTCAACTACATAGGCAGTATTACCATTGATGAAGATTTGATGGATGCGGCCAATATTATTAGAGGTGAGAAGGTGCAAATTGTCAACAACGACAATGGAGAAAGACTTGAGACCTATGCTATACCCGGAGCCAGAGGAAGTGGTGAGGTAACCTTGAATGGTGCTGCCGCAAGAAAAGTAGCTGTGGGCGATGTATTGATATTAATAACCTACGCCACCATGGATATTGAATTGGCCAAGAAGTTCAACCCTTCCTTGGTTTTCCCCAATGAGGAAACCAATCTACTGACCTAGTTTTGAAGTCTTCCATAAAGAAAACCTTAAAAACATTTCTTCCTATATTATTGGGCGTGTTTTTAGTTTGGTATTCTTACAATTCCACCTCTGAAGAGGATAGGGATGAAATATTACATTACATAAAAAATGCCGATCTATTTTGGGTCGGTATATCCATTTTTTTAGGTATCCTTACCCACCTTTCCAGAGCCATAAGATGGAATTATTTATTAGAACCGCTAGGCTTTAGACCAAAATTATTCAACAATATATTGATTATTTTAACTGCCTATTTTACAAACTTGGGCATCCCAAGATCAGGAGAAATACTAAGGGCCACTGCCTTGGCCACTTACGAGCATGTCCCTTTTGAAAAAGGATTTGGAACTATAGTAACGGAGAGGGTTATAGACCTGATTATGCTATTTTTGATAGTTGGTATTGCCCTGTTTTTACAAACTGAAATTATCTGGGGTTTCCTCGAACAAAAAGGGATTAATCTTGGACTTCTGTCCATCTTGTTGGGTACTGCAATTTTAGGCATGGCCTTAATCATTTATCTGGTAAAAAAATCCAAATCCAAATTGGCCATAAAATTGAGATTGTTTTTAAAAGGTCTTTTGGATGGTATCCTTAGTATCTTTAGAATGAAGAATAAATGGGGTTTTGTTTTTCATACCCTATTTATATGGCTCGCCTATATTGCCATGTTCTGGGTGATAAAATATACCGTTTTGGAAACCATAGATCTAAGTATTAGCCAGTTATTGGTCGCCTTTGTTGCCGGAGCCTTTGCCATGTCTGCCACCAATGGGGGAATAGGCATTTATCCCATCGCCGTAAGCAGTGCATTGGCAATTTTTGGCATAAGCAAGGTATCTGGAGATGCTTTTGGATGGATAATGTGGATTTCACAAACTTTAATGGTAGTGGTTTTTGGCGCAATATCTTTTCTGATTTTACCGTTATGGAACAGAAACAAATAGTCTTCTATTGCCCAAATACTGTTCTATGCAACGTTTTTTTACTTTATTGGCCCTGTTTATATTCTTTGGCAGCAACGCTCAAGTAACACAGGAAATATTCGAATCCTTCAAATTACAGGAACGTAGGGATGTGCAATACTACTTCCCTGAGAGCTACACAGCAGATAAAAAATATCCGTTAATCGTAGTGCTCGATGGAGAATACCTGTTTGATCAAGTGGTGGCCAATGCCAAGTTTTATAGCAATTTTCACGGTATGCCAGAAGCTATTATTGTTGGCGTAAATCAATCCAAAAATAATTTAAGGAATCAAGATTGTGGCTTTGAGCCCGATAGTGGCCTACCCTCAGAAAAAGGTAAATTATTTTTTGAATTTTTAGGAATGGAACTTATTCCCTATTTGGAAACCAAATTTAGCACAGCTCCATTTAAAATGTTCGTGGGGTACGATATTACCGCCAATTTTGGAAATTTCTACCTATTTAAGGACGATTCCCTATTCAATGCCTATATAAGCATTTCACCTTATTTGGCCCCTGAAATGGAAACAAGGGTGCCATCTAGGTTATCGGTCATGAAAAAGAAAATTTTCTATCAATTGATTTTGGAAGGTGAAAGAAGTGAAAATAGCAATAGGGTATTGACACTGGATAAAAATTTAAAAGCATTGGACAGCGATAATTTGCACTATTTCTTTGATAAATACGAGAATGCAGACCAAATTTCAGTAGCCACCTACGGAATAGGGAAAGCCTTTGACAATATTTTTGGAATGTTCAAGCCAATAAGTCCCAAAGAGTACAAAGAAAAGATTCTAACTTCGGTGGGACCTGTATTCGATTATTTGGCTGACAAGCAATCTTCAATAGAAAACCTTTTTGGCTTTAGAAAAACTACAAGTCTCAACGACATTATGGCCATTTACGCAGCTTCTCGGAAAAAGGAAGATTTTGAATCCCTTAAGCCATTGTCCGATCTGTGTAAAAAAGAGTATCCAAATACTATGTTGGGGTTTTATTTTGAAGGGGAATATTATGAACAATTGGGCGAACCCAAAAAAGCGCTCAGAACCTTTGAAAAAGCTTTTGGTATGGAAGAAATAGATTTTCTCACCAAAGAGATGGCATTAGAAAAAATTGATGCCCTAAAAGCTGATTTTGGATACTAAAAAAGTGCAATACCATTAAAACAAAAACTGAAATCTTGGTTTTTTTGTAAAGGATAAATTTGAAAATCCCTAGAGCGAAAATAATCAATATCCCTATGGTATACCCCAAAATGTTGTTAGCATCATTTTGATCTAAGTCCGCAAATCCCACTTTATTTTTCAAACTTCTTACTACCTTAGCACAAAGCTTATAGTAAACAATGGCCAAAACAAAAACGGCATTTTTTTGTCAGAACTGCGGAACGCAATATGCCAAGTGGGTGGGGCAATGTGGCTCCTGTAAAGAATGGAATACCATAGTAGAAGAAGTTATTCAGAAAGAGGAAAAAGTTTCCTGGAAAAGTTCTTCCCAACCCACCAAAAAAGTTGCAACACCATTAAGAGTCAACGAAATTAGCTCCGACAAGGAAATTAGGCTCAACACCTTCGATTTAGAATTTAACAGAGTCCTTGGTGGCGGCTTGGTCCCTGGCTCATTAACGCTTTTAGGTGGAGAGCCGGGAGTGGGAAAAAGCACTTTAATGTTACAAATTGCGCTTAAACTCCCGTATAAAACCTTATACGTTTCAGGGGAAGAAAGCCAAAAACAGATTAAAATGCGGGCGGATCGTATACATCCCAATAGTGAAACTTGTTTTATACTGACCGAGACCAAAACACAAAATATTTTCCGCCAGATCGAGGCCACGGAGCCCGATATCGTGGTTATAGACTCCATACAAACCCTTCATACCGATTATATTGAATCTTCAGCTGGTAGCATTTCCCAAATTAAGGAATGCACTGCTGAACTTATAAAATTTGCCAAAGAAACCCACACTCCGGTTATCCTAATTGGGCACATCACAAAAGACGGCACCATAGCCGGACCAAAAATATTGGAGCATATGGTAGATACCGTATTGCAATTTGAAGGTGATAGAAATTATGTGTACCGGATCTTGAGGTCCCTTAAAAACAGATTTGGATCTACTTCCGAATTGGGCATTTATGAAATGCAGGGTAGTGGGTTGCGCGAAGTAAACAATCCCTCCGAAATTTTAATTTCCAAGAACGACGAAGGATTAAGCGGAACGTCCATTGCGTCCACTGTAGAGGGTATGCGCCCTCTAATGATTGAAATACAGGCCTTGGTAAGTACAGCCGTTTATGGAACACCTCAACGCTCCACCACGGGTTATAATGCAAAGCGCTTAAATATGCTTCTAGCAGTCCTAGAAAAAAGAGCCGGATTTAAATTAGCGGCAAAAGACGTTTTTCTCAATATTACAGGGGGAATATCCGTGGATGATCCGGCAATTGATCTAGCAGTAATTGCAGCCATACTCTCTAGCAACGAGGACATTCCTATTGAAAAAGGCGTGTGTTTTGCTGCCGAAGTAGGTCTGGCAGGTGAAATAAGGCCCGTTCAGAGAATAGATCAGCGCATCCTAGAAGCAGAAAAATTAGGTTTCAGTACAATCTATGTCTCCAAAAATAATAAGATTACATTAAAAAATACCCAAATCCGAATTCAATTGGCGGCAAGGATAGAGGATGTTGCCAGTAGCCTGTTCTCCTAAACAGATCCCTAATTTTTTGAATTAAAAATCCTTGCCAAAACGAGCATTAATACAATAACGACAACTATTAATCCCAGTTGCCCGAAACCTACTTTTAAAAAACTAATCGTCATCATAATGTTAAGGAGCTGGATTTGGAATTTCATTATGTATCGCCTCAATACCCTTAAGTACTTCCTCGTTTAATTGTATATCTATGCTGCCAATATTTTCCGTTAACTGATTCATTGTGGTGGCTCCAATTATATTAGACGTTAGAAATGGTCTTGAATTTACAAAGGCAAGTGCCATTTGCGTCAATGACAAACCGTTCGCCTGTGCCAATTCAAAATATTTCTGGGTTGCTTTAACCGCTGTATCACTACTATATCTATTGTAATTTGGAAAAAGGGTAATCCTGCCATTCTCCGGTTTCCTACCTCCCAAATATTTGCCGCTTAAAGTCCCAAAACCCAAAGGTGAATAGGCTAATAGTCCTAAATCTTCACGATGGGATATTTCGGCCAAACCAACTTCAAAAAGTCTGTTTAAAAGGTTATACGGGTTCTGTATGGTAATCATTCTGGGCAAACTAGCATGTACCTTACTTTCCTCCAAGTACCTCATGGCCCCCCATGGAGTTTCATTGGAAACACCCACATGTCTAATTTTACCCTCGCGAACCAAGTCTCTTAAGGTTTCCAATATCTGATGGATATTGTCTTCCCAATGGTCAGTGATACTATGTTTATATCCCCTTTTTCCAAAATAATTGGTAGTACGATCAGGCCAGTGCAACTGATATAGATCCAGATAGTCTGTTTGCAAACGCGTGAGACTTCCCTCCACGGCCGATTTTATGGTTTCACGATTTATCCCTGTTGTTCTAATGAACTTTGTCATTTCCGCCTTACCTACGATTTTTGAAGCCAAAATAATCTTATCCCGGTTTCTTTTCTTTTTAAACCAAGTGCCAATAATCCTCTCCGTATCGGCATAGCGTTCCTTGTCCGCCGGTATGGGGTACAATTCGGCCGTATCAAAAAAATTAACCCCCTGTTCCAGGGCATAGTCCATTTGTTGGTGACCTTCCTCCTCCGTATTTTGATTCCCCCAGGTCATAGTGCCTAGGCATATTTTGCTAACTTCAACATCTGTATGGGGGAGGTTTGTGTATTTCATTTGGTACAATAACTATTTATTATCTATTTAATTTTAAAAATGGCATGTGAACTATTCCAATTCTACCAATATAGGACAATGATCACTATGAACGGCCTTGGATAAAATAACGGAACGTTTTAACCTGCTCAACAATGGGCTGCTGACAAGTCCGTAATCCAGTCGCCAACCCTTATTGTTTGCCCTAGAATTTGCCCTATAGCTCCACCAAGTGTAATTATCGGGTTCTTGGTTAAAATGCCTAAAACTATCAATAAATCCGTTTTCCATAAAATTGCTGATCCAGGCCCTTTCCGCCGGTAAAAACCCAGAAACATTTTTGTTTCTAACCGGGTCATGAATATCTATTGCCTCATGACAAATATTGTAATCCCCGCAAATAACAAGATTCGGTTTTTCTATTTTCAATTTATCTATATATTCTTGAAAATCGGCCATATACTGTAGTTTATGATCCAATCGAGCAATATTGGTTCCCGATGGCAAGTAAAGGCTCATGACCGAAACGCCGTTAAAATCGGCCCTAATATTTCGCCCCTCAAAATCCATATATTCTATTCCGGTACCAAATTCTACATGATCTGGCTGTGTCTTAGCTAGTATGGCTACACCGCTGTAGCCTTTCTTTTGCGCACTGTACCAATAGTGATAGTGATAACCCAAAGCCTCAAAAATGCCGAGGTCCAATTGATCGCGATTGGCCTTGATCTCCTGTAAACACACCACATCTGGATCTACACTTTCAAGCCAATCCAAAAAACCTTTGTTTACTGCTGCCCTAATTCCATTTACATTATAAGAAACAATTTTCATTTAAATATTTTTTACATCCAACCAACCCTTGTAATGACATTTAATGACATTAAAGGTGGACCTAGAGTTTAATTTAGCTTCAAACAAACCAAAATCGGGCTAAAAATAGTTAATGTTTTTTGTAACCAAAAAGGTCTATCGATATAGTTAAGAATTTTACGGCCGTTTAAGGTGTACATTCTCTAGATTCAGTAAAAATGATCAAAAAATTAGATAATAATACTTAAGTTTGGGGCTTATTATTATTTGATGAAATTCTCCCTTAGTTTACTATTTACCCTTCTTTTTATCTTGACAACCTCCGCTCAAGTACCTGTACAAACAGACAGCATCACGGAATTGGATGAAATTATCCTTTTGGACTCCCTACAATCCTCTTCAGGCAATGGTATAATTGCAACCAAAATTATTGGCACCAAGGTATTTCAGAACTTTAGTCCCGTTGATATGGTTTCAGCTATAAATCAGGTATCTGGCGTGTATATATTGTCTGGAGCATTAAACACCAATAGGATTACCATCCGAGGAGTTGGTGCAAGAACCTTGTTCGGGACGGATAAACTGCGACTATACTACAATGATATTCCGATTACAAATGGTTCTGGCTTCTCCACTATAGAATCCTTCGATCTGGAAAATCTGAGCTCGGTAGAGGTGATCAAAGGGCCAAAAGCCACTAATTTTGGGGCCAATTTAGGAGGGGCCATTTTGCTGAATTCCAAGCAACCCAATGATGGGGCTACCTACTTTAGAAATAACTTCACCATAGGTTCCTACAACCTTTTAAAAAATAACCTCCAATTTAGCCTTAAGGAGAATAAGATTGCACTAAATGTGCATTATGGCTATTTGGAGACAGATGGCTACAGAGAAAATAATAGATTTCAACGTGAAGGTGTTCTCGTGGATGCCAATTACCAAATAAGCGCCAAAACAAATATTGGGCTTCTCTTTAACCATGTAGATTATAACGCGCAGATCCCTAGTTCTTTGGGGGAAACCGATTTTAAGGAAAACCCATCGAAGGCCGCTTTTACATGGAAATCGTCCAAAGGTTATGAGGACAACAAATATAGCCTGGCAGGGCTGACCTTAAATCACTCCATTTCAGATAACTTAAAAAACACTAGTAGTATTTTCTATTCCTATCTGGATCACTACGAACCCAGACCTTTTGGGATTTTGGATGAATACACTCATGGATACGGCTTTAGGACAAAATTTGCCGGTGAATGGATTGCCAATAAAACTAAGATCGATTATAATTTTGGTGCAGAATTATACAAAGATGAATACCAGTGGAGCGAATTCGAAAATCTATATCAAGAAAATAATGGGCAAGGAAGCCTACAAGGCGATCAATTTGCCAAAAACAAGGAATTTAGGCGGCAGTTCAATGCTTTTGGGAATATACTTATTCCCTTAGCTAAGGACTTTTACACCCAAATTGGATTGAACGTTAACAAGACTTATTACGATTTTAGGGATGAATTTAATCAAGGGTCTAGCAATAGGAGTGCGGAAAGGAATTTTAAAGCCATTGTTTTACCCAGCTTAAACCTCAACTACAATTTTTCGGAAGTAAATTCACTTTACGCCAATATAAGTCGAGGATTTTCCAACCCTACTTTGGAAGAAACACTTACTCCAGATGGGGTAATTAACCCAGATATTGCCCAAGAGACAGGTACGAATTACGAAATTGGCACTAGATTACTTTTGCTGGACAGAAAATTAAACATGAACATTGCCATTTATAGAATGGATATCAAAAATCTTTTAGTGGCACAAAGGGTTGGCGAGGATCAATATGTGGGTAAAAATGCTGGTAAGACCCAACATCAGGGCCTAGAATTGGAAGCCGAATATAATTTGGATATTACTTCAAAATTTAGGATTACTCCCTTTATCAGCTATACTTTAAACAACCACAGTTTTGTGACCTTTGTGGACGAGGACAACAATTATTCCGGAAATCCATTGACCGGAGTTCCCAAACACAGATTAAATTCTGGCCTACAGGCCCAACTTAACAATAGGTTTTACTGGTATACTACCCATCAATATGTGGGAGAAATTCCATTAACGGACGCCAATAGTCTCTACAGTTCCGCATTTAATGTAATTAATACTAAGGTGGGTTATAAAAAACAATTGGGGAAAAATCTATCAATGGACATCGCTTTTGGCATCAACAATATCTTCGATGTCAACTATGCCCAATCCGTTCTTATAAATACAACAGGGTTTGGCGGGGCCGAGCCTAGGTTTTACTATCCCGGAAACGACAGAAACTATTATGGTAGTTTACGATTGGGGTATTCACTTTAAGCAAAATGAAAAAAGGCCCAATACGTTAATTTATTGGACCTTTAATTTCTTATAGATTACGGAACTACTCCATTCTTTTCAACCAGTTTTTCATATCCACTTCCTTATGAATAATGCCCTTTAGATCCGTAATGGCCACTCGTTGTTGTTCCATGGTATCCCTATGGCGTATGGTAACCGTATTATCCTCCAAGGACTGGTGGTCCACTGTAATGCAAAATGGGGTGCCATTGGCATCCTGTCTTCTGTAACGGCGCCCTACGGCATCCTTTTCATCATATACCACATTAAAATCCCATTTAAGGTCTTCAATGATTTCTTGGGCCAATTCCGGCAGACCATCCTTTTTTACCAGGGGAAAAACTGCTGCCTTGTTCGGTGCTAAAACAGACGGCAATTTAAGTACTGTTCTAGTAGTATTGTTCTCTAATTCCTCCTCCACCAAGGAGTTTGAAAATACGGCCAAGAACATACGATCCAAACCTATTGAAGTTTCAACCACATAGGGCACATAACTTTCGTTCAATTCTGGGTCGAAATATTGTAATTTTTTTCCTGAGAATTTTTCGTGGCTGCTAAGATCGAAATCAGTTCTGGAATGTATCCCTTCCAACTCCTTAAATCCAAATGGGAATTTAAATTCTATATCGGCAGCTGCATCAGCATAATGGGCTAATTTCTCATGGTCGTGGAATCTATAGTTATCTGCCCCTAATCCCAAAGACAAATGCCAGGCCATCCGCTTTTCTTTCCAAGTTTCATACCATTCTTTTTGCGATCCGGGACGAATAAAAAATTGCATCTCCATTTGTTCAAACTCCCTTTGGCGAAAGATGAACTGTCTTGCAACTATTTCGTTCCTAAAGGCCTTTCCTACCTGAGCAATCCCGAACGGAATTTTCATTCTTCCGGTCTTTTGGACATTTAGGAAGTTAACAAAAATACCTTGAGCCGTCTCGGGCCTTAGATAAAGGTCCATGGCACTATCGGCAGAAGCTCCCAATTTGGTGCCGAACATGAGATTAAATTGTTTCACCTCTGTCCAATTCCTCGATCCGGATAGCGGACAGGCAATTTCCAATTCTTCGATCAAATTTTTTACATCGACCAAATCCTCATTCTCCAAGGATTTTCCCAATCGCTTTAAAATAGTGGTTATCTGCTCTTGGTAACCTACTACTCTTGGATTGGTTTCCAAAAATTGTTTTTTATCAAAAGTATCCCCAAATCGCTTTTGCGCCTTGGCAACTTCTTTGTCTATTTTGGCTTCAATTTTAGCGGTATAATCCTCCACCAAAACATCGGCACGATATCTTTTTTTGGAATCTTTGTTATCGATTAATGGGTCATTAAAGGCATCTACATGTCCAGAGGCTTTCCATACAGTAGGGTGCATTAATATAGCAGAATCAAGTCCCACAATATTATCGTTCATCTGCACCATGGCCTTCCACCAATATTCACGGATGTTCTTTTTTAACTCGGCCCCATTTTGGGCATAATCGTATACGGCACTTAGTCCGTCGTAAATTTCGCTGGACTGGAAAACGTATCCATACTCCTTTGCATGCGAGATTACTTTTTTAAAATCGTCTTCTTGTTTCACCATTTGGCAAAAATATAATAATAGTATAAAAAGTGGGGATTTATTTCAATTGAAATTCCGAAGACGCCAATAATTTTTCATTTTCGAAAACATTAAGGGTATAAGTTCCTTCGGCCAAAGACCCTTCCGGTACAGATATCGCATCGCAAACACTAAACTCCTGGCCCATAAAAACTAGTTCCACACGTTTGCTATAAACATTGCCATTTACGGAAATAGTGTTGGCATTATCTTCGATTACACCCATATTAGGTCCCATGAACTGAAAGTAAATCACCCTTTCTTCATTTTTAGAATTGGGATTCCCCATAATAGTGACACATCCTCTTAGCTTGGATATGATATTGGCCTTATTGGTCTTAATATGTTTCCCAGATCGAAACCTAAATCCACTACCTTCGGAATTTTCCAATTTAAGATAGCTTTTGGTCTTAAGCTCTTGACTCAGCTCTTTGTTCTTTCTCCGTAGTAAAGCCTCTGCTTCGGCCAATGAACTGCTCTTTCCCCTCAGCTCTTCGATCATCTTCCTGGTTTCCTCATATTTGTTGCCAAGGAGCATATTATTATATTTTAGGAAATTGTTCTTTAGCTTAAGGCTATCATTTTTGGCTTCAAGTTTTCTAAGTTCGGTTTTGTATTCCTTTAATTTTTCAACTGTAAAGTTCAAACGCCCCACGGAATCCAACAATTGTTGTACTCTATATTTAGAATCTTGCAATTCAATTTCATTGACCTCATTAAGTGCCGAAAGCCGATCTACATCAGATTTCATTAAAGTAAGGTCCTTGACCAACAATTCTTTCTCTTGCTCCAAAAAACCAATGCGACTTTTGGATTGGGCATAACTATAGTAGAAGGCAATTAGAATACCTAATATAATAGCTGCCAAAGCGGCAAGTATTATCTTATAATTAAATTTATTATCTTCAGTATCCATCTAAAAGCATGCGTATTAAGTAGGTTAATAGTAATCTAGATTTGTGTATTCCAAGATTTCAAATATACTAAACGATATCAACACAGTCCTTGTGCCAAGGCTATGTTTTGGATGTAATGCACCATTATACAGAGGAGAAGAACATGTTTGTACCGTTTGTCGGAATCAATTACCACTCACCGAATATACATTTAACGCAGAAAACCCTGTTGACCGTATTTTTTACGGAAGAATTAACATAATCAAGGCAAGTGCATTTCTATTTTTTACCGAAAAAGGAATTGTAAAGAGTCTTATCCACTATTTAAAATATAGAAACCAAGAACAAATTGGTTCATTTTTAGGGAATTGGTATGGCCATATTTTAAAGGAAAACAACTTCCTCAACCAAATTGACTATGTAATCCCCGTTCCGCTACACCGAAAAAAATTAAGAAAAAGAGGTTTTAATCAAGTAACCCTTTTTGCAAAATCAATCGCCATTCATATCAATGCCCAATACATAGAGGGCGTATTGCTTAAAACTGCCAATACAAAGACGCAAACCAAAAAGTCCAGAATCCTTAGGTGGCAAAATAAACAAGCCCTTTATGTTTTAACGGATTATGAGATATTCAGGAATAAGAACGTACTATTATTGGACGATGTTATTACAACAGGGGCAACCATGGAAGCCTGTGCCACAGCATTATCGCACACGCAAGGGATAAATATATATATTGCCTCCATGGCTATTGTACCTTAATTTTACAATTCTACAAATTAGTTGTTTCTTTGTTGAACATTTTCATGACTACTATGATCCAACGCATTTTAGGGTTTTTATTTTTGTTATTAACGGTCTCGGCCCTGGTACAATGTGCCCGAAGAGGTGCGCCCAGTGGAGGCGATAAAGATCTTACGCCACCTAAGTTGATAAAGGCAGAACCAAAGAATATGTCCATTAATTTTAAGGCCACTAAAATTCGATTGTATTTTGACGAGTATGTTAAGCTCAAGGATATTGACAAGCAGCTTATAGTGTCCCCACCATTGAAATACACACCTATAATCACCCCGCAGGGATCAGCTAATAAATATGTGGAAATCATCCTAAAAGATACCCTAAAAGCGAATACCACTTATACCTTCAATTTCGGCCTAAGTATTATTGACAATAACGAAGGCAACCCTAATCGTTTTTTCACATATGTATTTTCAACTGGTGATTATATAGATTCCCTTACCGTCTCTGGTGTGGTAAAAGATGCCTTCAATAAGAAGGCTGATACGTTTATAAGTATTATGCTCTACGAAATAGATAGCACCTATACCGATTCTACTATTTATAGGCAACCTCCAAATTATATTGCTAATACGCTGGACAGTACTCCCATCTTTCATTTAAAGAATTTAAAGGAGGGAAAATATGCTATGTTCGGAGTTAAAGACGAGGCCAAAAACAACATTTTTAATCAAAAGACAGATAAAATTGCATTTATAAAGGATACCATAAGCCTCCCTACAGATTCTGTTTATCTATTAACTTTGTTCAAGGAATTACCGGATTATAGTATTTCTGTCCCAAATTTTGCGGCGAAAAACAAAATTATTTTTGGTTATCAGGGCAATGTCAAGGATATCTCGATCAAAAATTTAAGCACATTGCCGGATACCGTTAGAACAAAAATCACAAAAGAGCGGGATAAGGACACACTAAACTACTGGTTTACCCCCTTTAAAGCGGATTCACTGGTTTTTACGGTCTCCAATGAAAAGGAAAGACTTATAGACACCTTTAGCGTAAAAACAAAAAAAGTAGCTATGGACTCACTGATTTTACAACCCAATCAGCGAGGATCACTAGAATTTGGAAATCCATTTTATATCGGGGCCAATACACCCATTTCAAAAATTGATAGTTCTAAAATAAGTATGATGCGAAAGGATTCTACTTTGGTACTAGTTGCCATGGAATTGGACACCTTGGGCAATAAAATTGATTTGGATTTTGAAGTAGAGCCCAACGAAAATTATACCTTGGATTTACTCCCTGGAAGTGTAACCGATTTTTTTGGCATTGAAAACGATACCATTTCGTACAAACTTTCTACCAAAAGTTATGCTGATTTTGGGAATTTAAGCCTTACCCTAGAAGGCCCTGTCAGCTATCCTTTAATTGTACAATTAACAGATGAGAAAGGGGTTACAAAAAAGGAAATGTTCGCAACGGAACCCACGGTTTTCGAGTTCAGCAATATTGCGCCTTCCAAGTATCTGATACGGTTAATATTTGATAGTAATGGCAACCAAAAGTGGGACACGGGAAATTATATTCAACAAACTCAACCAGAAAGAGTAGTCTATTACCCAAATGTCTTGGAGGTAAGGGCCAACTGGGAACTTGAACAAACCTTTACTCTTTCAAACTAAAATAGTCCCTATCGTCCAAAAATTTCAATTTCTCTCTGGCCTTGGAAATATGTTTCTTGCTCAAAGTAGCATAAAGTATCGTTTCCTCCTCTGAAAAAACAACTGGGTCGCCCAAAACATCATTTACTGTGGAATGGCCAGGATAGTTATTCCCGGCATTATCCGTCCCTGTCCTATTGACCCCGATCACGTATGCCATATTTTCAATAGCACGTGCTTTAAGTAGCACGTCCCAGGCTTTTATTCTTGGTTCTGGCCAATTGGCAACATAGATAAGAACATCATAATTCTCAGTGTTTCTGGCCCATACAGGAAAGCGAAGATCGTAACAAATAAGGGGACAGATCTTAAACCCTTTGTAGTCAATGATAATCTTTTTTTCCCCTCTGCTATATACCTTATCCTCACCTGCAAGGGTAAAGGTATGTCTCTTGTTATAGTAACTCAATTTTCCATCGGGCTCCACAAACCAAAGTCTATTATAATAATTCCCATCAGCAAAAAAGACTACACTTCCGACTAAGGCCACATTTTTTCTCTCTGCTTCCTGTTGCATCCATTTAACGGTCTTTTCCCCTTCCTCCCTGGCTATATTTTGAGGAGACATAGTAAAGCCCGTGCTAAACATTTCCGGGAGCACTATCAAATCAACATCAGGAGTAATTGAATCCAGTTTACTTGAAAAATTTTCTCTATTCTTTTCTGGATTCTCCCATACAAGGGAGGACTGAATAATTGCTATTTTGAGTTCCATTTGAATTTCCTATTGCCCTAATCAAAATACATTTCCGGATGATTCATGGTGGCCAGTTTGTACAGTTGATCAATTTGTGAATCCAAAATCCTGTCCTTTGATAGTTCCGGCAGATTGTCAATATCAAAAAGAGCGGCTCCCTGCAAATCCATAAATTTATTTCAAGAATTTTCCAGTAAAGTAATAAGTGATTGTGTCCCTTGTTCTTTTGCATGATCCAGAGCAGAAAGACCGCGAACATCCTTGATCGTTGTATCCACTCCCTTGGCCAAAAGCATTTTCGCAATCTCCTCCCTATTGAATGTTGCCGCATAAATAAGACACGTAGCACCCATAGTATTACGTTCGTTTATACTCGCTCCTATGTCTATCAACCTTTTGGCAACATCCGTATAACCTTTAAAGCAGACGCCCATCAGGGCCGTATTACCGGAGGCGTCCTTGGCATCAATTTTGGCGCCATTTTCCAATAAAAGATCGGTTATTTCCTCTTGGTCATAATACGTAGATAAGATAAGCGGTGTAGATCCCCGTTGGTCCTTACTGTCCAGCAGTAAGGGATTTTTCTGCAACATGGCCCTTACCTCATCGAAGTTCCCGTTTCTAATTTCATTAAAGAAAAATTCGTTCATAGTTAATTTCTGTTAGTTAAATGTATGAAAAAACCATCACTTATATTCATTGAAATATTGGTTTTACCCATATTTCAACCTATTGCCAATTAACCTAAATACCATCCAAAATGGTCCATTACCTATAAGCCGGGCGTTTTGTCCTAATTGCTTATTTTATTATTTACAAATGTCTAGCGAAGTAATTAAACCCTTTGATGCAAATCTCAAACTGAAGTCCACCTTAGTCCCATTATATAATTCAAAAAAATATACTATCCCTGGCCAATTCATAACTATATTACAATTTATACGTATATTCCTACGTTCTGTACAGAATACATGATTAATTCCACTTAAATAATACATAATGTTGGACACATTAGTACGAACCATTTCAATAGAAGAAGCTCCTATAGCCATTGCCACATTAGACATCAACCTCTGTTTTATAAATTGTTCCAGCTCATGGGAACAAACATTTATGACCTCAGACAAGGTAATTGTAGGAAAATCCTTTTTTGATGTAGTTCCCAATTCCTCCCCAATATTTCGAAAAGTCCTAGAAAATAGTATTTCATTAAAGGATAATATTGTGCATGAGCAAAGGCATATCATGCCCGATGGCAGTCGCCAATGGTATAAATGGAACATTAAACCCTGGAAACAGTCAGACGATGTAATTGGTGGCTTGATAATCACCCATACGAACATAACCACTGAGAAACGTGTTAAAGAACTTCTGATAGCTGCCGAAAATGTAGCCAAAATGGGTGGTTGGGATTTGGATATGATTACCAATACCATTCATTGGTCCAAAATCACTAAGGAAATACATGAAGTGCCTTTAGATTATATACCTACTTTGGATACTGGAATTAACTTTTATAAAGAAGGTGAACACAGGGGAAATATTACCAAGTTGATCCACAATGCTGTCACCAACGGAGAAGCCTGGGATACAGAATTGCAGATTATAACGGCAAAAGGCAAAGAACTATGGGTACGGGCCAAAGGTATGCCAGAGTTTGTTGAAGGAAAATGTGTTCGGCTTTATGGAATTTTTCAAGATATAGATAAAGAGAAAAAGGCCGAGATTAAGAATGCACAAATTAAGGAAAGGTTGGATTTGGCCACTGAAGTAGCCAATATTGGAATTTGGGAATACAATGTCCTTCATGACCAACTGGAGTGGAACGAACAAATGTTCCCACTATTTGGAGTAAAGCGAGAAGAATTCAAGGGTGATTTTGAATCCTGGAAAGCTACTGTACACCCAGAAGACCTAGATAGGTGCTTAAAAGAGTTTGATTTGGCATTGTCAGGAATTCAAGATTTTAAAACGCAATTTAGAATTATTCATCCCGATGGTTCCGTTAAACATATCAAAGCCAATGCAGGACTTTTTAAGGATAGTGATGGGAAAATTATTAAAATGGTAGGCACCAATTGGGATATTACACAACTTGTTAATACCCAATTGAAATTGGACAAAAGTGAGGAATCTTTCAAGGGGTCTTTCAAATCTTCGGCAGTAGGAATGGCATTGGTAGCAAAGGATGGCTCTTGGTTGGACGTAAATGACAGCCTCTGCATTAGCTTGGGATATTCAAGGAAGGAGCTTCTAAAACTTAACTTTCAAGATATTACACATCCAGAAGATCTTAACAGTGATTTAGAACATTTGCAAACACTATTAGATGGACAAGGAAATAGTTACCATTTGGAAAAAAGATATTTGCATAAAGAGGGACATATCGTATATGTGGTCCTTACCGTTACGGCAGTAAAGGATATTGAAGGAAATCTTTCCCATTTTATCTCCCAGGTTATGGATATTTCAGCTAAAATCGAAGCCCAGAAGAAATCCGAGGAATTTTTGGAATTAACCAAGAATCAAAATAACAGTTTATTAAACTTTGCGCATATTGTGTCACACAATCTACGGTCACACTCATCCAATCTCTCCATGCTATCAAACTATTTAGTTGATGAGGAAGGGGAAAGCGAAAGAAAAGAGATCGAAGCAATGATAATGGATGCTTCGGAAAGCTTAGATGAAACGGTTATGCACTTAAATGAAGTTGTGCAGATCACTACTGAAGCAAAAGGTCAATTAAAAGATGTGAATTTAAACGCAATTGTTAAAAACGTTGAGAAAAATATTAGTGCTCTCCTACAGCAAAAAAATGTGGAATGCGATATCTCCATAGACCAATCCATTAAGGTTAAAGGAATCCATGCCTATCTAGATAGTATTCTTTTAAATCTTTTTACCAACAGTATCAAATACAGTAGCCCAAATAGAATCCCAAGAATTTCGATTCAAGCCAATAAAGTTGAGAAGACCATAGTTTTGAATTTTAAGGATAATGGGTTGGGAATTAACCTAGAAAGACATGGTGAAAAATTGTTTGGGATGTACAAAACCTTTCACAAGCATGAGGATGCCAAGGGAATTGGACTTTTCATAACCAAAAACCAAATAGAGGCTATGAACGGTAAAATTGAAGTGGAAAGTGTTGTTGACGAAGGTACCCTTTTCAAAATTACCTTTGATGCTGCATAAAAACTAAACACTAACTTAAAACTATTAAGATAATGGGGAAAATTGAAAGCAGTTGTATTATTGATGATGATCCTATAGCCATTTATGGGATTAAAAAATCAATGAAGGAAATCGACTTTTGTGATACAATAATTATCTACAATAATGGACAAGATGCAATAGACGGATTAAATACTATGGTTGAGGAGGGCACAGCGCTACCAGCCATTATTTTATTGGACCTTAATATGCCCATAATGGATGGATGGGAGTTTTTGGAGGATTTTATAAAGATTCCGAATAGCAATACAGAAAAGGTTACCATTTATATTATTAGTTCCTCCATAGACCCACGGGATATTCTTAAGGCCAAAAACTATAGTTTGGTCAGCAGCTACATCCTAAAACCTATAAAATCAAATGATTTGGTTAAATTATTGTCAGATATTCGCAACTCTGAAAATTAACGGATTCCTGGATTAAAATCTTCTGGAGCGTTTTGTGGCAGATTAACGGTACCGGCCTCCCCAGTGTCATTAAATATGTTCCATTCACTAATTGTAAATATAGGATTGGCTGTGGTTACGTCCTCATGCCTTACGGCCCTGCCATCCTCAAATTCGTGGTTGGTACCTGAACCATCCTCACCCACAACACCAAAACGATCAATTACCTTCCCAAAAGGGTCCACCAATTCCAAATTATCATCACCATTGGAATCTGCAGGACTATTTGTGGAAACACTACGATCTGCCTGGAAGCCATATACCAACTCAAATTCCGAAGCATTGGGCGAAATAACTAAGGTATTTTTTCCTTGAACCACAAATCCGGATAAATCAATGACAGAACTTACTTCTGTATTAGCGTTAGTATATCTCACTAAAGTCCAACCTTTTAAATCGAGTAATTCAGAATCTGAATTATAAAGCTCCACGAACCGCGCACCAGCATTGTTATCTGGATCGGCCAATTCGGAAATAAAAATTTTTGTTGATGTAAATTCATCTACCAAATCTTCACAACGTATGGCAGTAAAAGCAATATCAGAGACATCCCTAATTACCAATTGATAATCCCTATTATCCTTTGTTAGAACCCCAGTTATGGTTCCATTACCTTCGGGCAACAGGCTGGCCTGAAAATCTGAATACCCGCTATTTAGAAGTTCAAGTTCCAAATCTTCACAATTAGTCAACGTTCTGACGGTTTCTTCCTCTTTTACAGCAAATACTTGTCCCACTTGGTCCAATAAAAATTCCATATCGTTAAGCTGAATCAAGGTGCTTAGCATGGAATCGTCCAGCTCATCAATAGTAGTTTTGGTAGATTCCAGCGGTTGCATTGGATCACATGTACTAAATAGATGTTGCCCTACTATTGCCGCTGGCAGACGCCCTACCGAAAGGTTTCCAAAGGCACTAAAAATGCCACCCAACTTGATAACCCCCTTACTCATACCCATATAAAGTCCCTTGGTTTTTAAAAAAACTTTTGACCCAACTTCATAAAATAAGTGTGAATCCCTAAGGTCAATTTCCAATTGTAAGCCACGAGTGGGGTTGGTTGGATGATCCTGTATGTGAAGGGTTCCGAAAAAATTGCCAGCCACATCGGACGATACTACATAACCCTCAATAACCCAATCTTCCTGAATCTGCAAAACCTCATCAACATATAGTGCTTTTAGCGCTGTCATAGTAATATTCGCCGAAAGACCCGAAGAACAATTGGATTCGGGAACCGTGAAATCCTTATCCTTAACACAGGCCATTAGGAGACATAAAGCCATAAGGGCCACACTGCATATGAGAATGTTGATCCTAAAATTCATTGTTGTACTATTTATCCTTTTACACTTGCGGGGAACAATCTATATCGCAAAATCTCAAACTATTTTAATCTTATTCAACTCTTAAAAAATCAAAAACTAATTGCGAAATTTATAAAATAGGTGCGTCCATAACCATACCAATATTTGGGTGCAAATGATGGGTTGCCACTTAAATTGTCTTGTTGTAACTGCCCAAAATTTCCATTCCTACTTTGTTCGTATCCCCCAGTCCTAAAAACGGCATCAAAAACATTATTGATGCTTGTAAATACGCTGATATACTTGCCATTTTTTAGCCAGGATTTACCCCCTATCAAATTCAACAAATAAAAATCGTCCAGTTTGTTCTGGGTCAACAGCTCTTTTACATTTTCGTCTGTTGCATTCGGAAATGGGACGCCGGTTTCTGGATCCAAATAAAAACTGTGTGTCCTTGTAATAGTAGAAATTCCGGCATAATTATTCCCCAAGTAATTGGCAGTGGTGCCGACCCACCAATATTTAGGATCTCTGTATTCTACTCCAAATGCAAATGCCCTCTGTGGTCCTTGTGCTAATTTGTAATCTTTAATTTTTGCTACGCCCAAATCTATATTACCAATAGGATTAAGCACATCTTCTTCTGCCCCGGCCGTATCAAAGTTTATGGTCACCAAAGGATCACTAGCATAAAGAAACTTCCCGACCGATGCTACCAAGGATAATTTTACAGCCGAGGAAAGCTGATATTCCAATCCTAATTCCGTACCCAAATGAAGTTTGTCCAAATCTGTCAGGACCTCTTGGACAAAATCGCTGCCTACCCCTGCGTCCACAAAGAAAAAATTAATATCGGTCGTATTTTGAAATCTTGTATAATAACCGGATACCCGTCCTGTTAATTTAGGAAGTCTTATATAATAGTTGAGATCTGTGGTTGTGATGTTTTCATTTTGAATATTATTTACAAGCTGATTATTTTCCCTTGGGTTTATAAAAACATTCTGATAAACTGGGGGCTTGGTTAAATAAGCAGCGTTTAAAACTACCCAATGCCGTCCGTTGAATTTATAGGTTAACCCACCTTTGGTGCCAAAATTGGAAAAGGTCACCTTTTCACCCTTTCCAAATGAGGTATTCAGAAATCGTTCGTTTTTATATTTGCCATCCCTCTGGTAATTGGTGGACGTATAATTTACGGCCAAGAATCCGCCCCATTTGGGAAATGTCGCAGTCCATTGGGAGAAAGCATCAAATTCCCCAGCCTTAATATTGTATAAATAGTTGAATATATTGCCGGTGGATTTATTTAGGTTTCCATCAACATCATTTTTTGTATTGGAAAATGGATCCATGTCTACATAATACTCCGCCCCTAACAAATCGTTTATTTCCGCGTAATTATCCGAGTCCAAACTGGTGTAATGCCCCCCAAAATCTAATTTTAGGAAATCATTTATGGTGTAATTCCCAATTGTGACCACATTAAATTGTTGGTCTTCAGCCGTATCTTCATAGGCAATATAGGCCGCTTTATCTTGGACAGATAAACTACTATTTGCTTTATAAAGCATGTTCCAGTTTAACTGCGGGTTTTCCAAGAATCCGTCCCTTGCCATATTGGCTCCTATAAAATTAGCACCTATTGGACTATTGATATAAAAACTTGGTAAATACCGGTAATAGGTTGGGTCTGGATTAGGAGCATTGTAATATCCCAATCTGCTTTTGGAATTATATCCGAATTGATATGATATCCCAGTGTTTAAATTAAAATTTTTTGAGTTGTAATAGTGATTCAGCATAAATATAGGTTCTGCAATTTTTCTTTCCCTAGCATTCCTGATTTTGCCATTTTGATTTCCCCAATAGGGATTGTACCGGTTCCCTGCCAATTGAAAAATTTCTTCAGTTATGGCAGAAGACCTACCCCGGCGATTAGAAGAGAAAATGCTGGTTAGACCAATACTATGCTTGTCATTAAATTGATATTCCAAGGCGCCAAAAAAGGAATAAGCATCATATAAAGTACCATCGATATAACCTTCCTTGGCCCATCTTCTGGAAGCCGAAACACTGTAATAAATATTCTTTTGAGGGACTCCCGAAGTATATGTAGCCATTAGTCGCCCGGCATAGGTTCTATTGGAAGCTGAGGAAGATAGACGCATGCCCTTTCTAAATGTAGAAGGCCTAGTACTCATATTGGTAGTTCCCAAAATTCCACCGAAGGAATAGTCCGATACCTGGAGTCCATGGCTAAATACTTGATTACGAGTTACATCATTTAGGCCTCCCCAATTGTTCCACTGCGGTCTTCCATCTGCCAATTTATTCATTGGAATACCGTTCAGAAGCACTTTACCACTTTCCGATCCATACCCACGAACACGAAAAAACGCTTGCCCAAAATCAAAGGCTGCCCGGTTAAGGAAAATATCCTTAGTGGCCTGTAACATGCCGGAAGTCATTGAAACTCTTTCATCCTCTAGCAATTCGGAATCCGTTAATGTGATTAAGTTATCGGTTTTTTCTTGGGTGATATCGCGTTCCAAGTAGATAATTCCTAAATCCAAATTTTGATTCATTATGGAAATGGGCATCCTTTTGCTTAGATAATCCTGAGCCTTGATAGTTAATATATAATCGCCAGTTTGTATTGGTGAAATATTAAATTGTCCATTGACGGAATTAGGTTTTACAGGCTTGAATCCAGAAATTGCTATATCGGAAAACACTATATTTTCCTGAGTAAGCAAATCCTTTACAATACCCAACACACGGTAATCTTCCTGTGCATATCCCAAGATGCCTTGCAGTATTAAAAAGGATATTGCTAAACCGCTTTTCATTGTCGAAGATGAAATATTTTAACAAAATGGTTATTAAGATATTAATAATTGACAGTTTATTCTTAATTTATTCCAAGAAATTTAATATTTATACTTAAAATAATCCATCAATTATGTAATCTATGCGTGTCCCTTTCACAATTTTCGTATCCCTATTTATAATTAGCGGCACCATAGCGCAGGAAAGTAAGACCTATAAAATAAGGACCGTGGCCTTTTACAATTTGGAGAACTTATTCGACACTGTCAATGACTCCTTGACTTTTGATGATGACCGAACCCCAACTGGAAAAGACAATTGGACCAAGGAACGTTATAGTCAAAAAATAGACAATATGTCTAAGGTACTATCTGAAATAGGTAGTACTAATGCCCAAAATTCGCCAGACATTATTGGGATTTGCGAACTGGAAAATATTCAAGTAATCAAGGACCTCATTAATCATCCCAATCTATGGGAGAAAGACTACGGAATAATTCATTTTGATTCCCCTGATGAACGAGGCATAGATGTTGCCCTTTTATATAAAAAGGCAGCCTTTCTTCCAACATCATTTAGCAGTCTACGATTAATGCTGACTAATAGGGATGATTTCCGTGATTACACAAGAGATCAATTGGTTGTTGGCGGGATTATGGATGGAGAAGAGATACATTTCATTGTTAACCATTGGCCTTCCAGAAGTGGAGGGGAAGCTAGAAGCAAACCCAATAGAATAGAAGCCGCCAGATTAAACAGAAAAATAATAGATTCCATTTCTAAATTTAATCCAGAAGCCAAAATTATCAGTATGGGCGATTTTAATGACGACCCAATAGACGATAGTTTAAAGAAGATATTAAAAACCAAAGGAAAGGTAGCTGAGTTAGAGCCCAACGACCTATATAATCCCATGGAAATGCTTTTTAAAAAGGGGCTCGGATCATTAGCCTATAGAGACCGGTGGAATCTATTTGATCAAATTTATTTCACTGCCAATATTGTTCAAAAATCTACTGGAAAGTACCACTTCTGGAAGGCCGGGGTATATAGTCCTGCCTATCTTATTGATAAAAAAGGTCAATACAAAGGTTATCCCTTGCGAACCTATGCAGGAGGGAGCTATATTGGCGGATATAGTGACCATTTTCCGGTATATATCCACCTAATTAAAGAAGTAGATTAGAAGTTTATTGCGGTAAGGCAATTTTGATATTTCTCCATTTCACCTTTATACCACCACCATCGTGGATCTGTAGGGCAATGGCACCTTTACCTGCTCCTATTTTATCATCGGTAATGGTTACCATTTCCGTACCATTGAGCCATGAAGTTAACGTATTCCCAGAAAGTTTAATTTTCATGGTATTCCACTCCCCCTCCTTTAGTACCTTATCTTTCTTCTGGTCCGGTTTAATAAGCCAACCCCTACCATAAGACTCATAAACCCCCCCAGTATCGTGCCCTGGTGGCGCAACCTCTACTTGCCAGCCACTAACCTTAGTCCCATCGATAGTTGAGCGAATAAACACCCCACTGTTACCATTGGCTTCCTGTTTAAATTCCAGCGTTAATTCAAAATCATCATAATACTTATCTGTAGCCAAATATCCGTATTGTTTGTCCGGTCCACTTTCAGATATAAGTAATCCATCCTCTACATACCATTTTTCGGTTCCATAGACCGTCCATCCACTAAGGTCTTTTCCATTAAACAAGGATAATTCCTGGGAAACCGCAGGTAAGGCTAATAGCGCTATAAAAACAACTAAAAGGTTTTTCATTTTTTTAAATTGATAAGATTAATATTGGATTATAATATTTCGATTGTCCTAGCCAAACTATTTTTTAAATAATTTAGAGTCCGAGGAAACATTCCGAATATGCTAATAAATTAATTTAATTCAGCCATTGCCCCCAAGGAATTCTACTTAAGATAAGTATCAATCCCAGTCCATAAAATATGGTAATGGTCTTAAACTTTCTTTTACCTTCCATAACCTTTTTGTGTTTGGACCAGCCAACCGTGATAAACACAACAGCAATTATATTTATAAAAGGATGTTCTACGGCCAATAATCGGGATGCCGAGTTTAACCCGCCCATTCCTAGTGTTTTAATGGCATTTAGCCCATTGGAAGACAGAAAATAGAGTACTAGTCCCACCAAGAGTTGTAAATGCGATAAAATAAGCGCAAACAGGCTAATTCTAAAATCTTTTTTTAGGGTAAAATCCTTTTTTCCCGTCCACCCTAAAATACCATTGGCCACCGCTAAAAATAAAACGGCCAATACCACATAGGCAAATAAAGAGTGTAAGGAGAGTATCCATTGATGTGCTAATCCGTAATCTTCCATAATTTTGTTTTAATTTATAAATGTAATGAATTTTGGGAATAAAAAAACCCCGCTGTTTAGCAGGGTCTTTAATTTTTGAACTGTTATTTTATTAGAAATTATAGCGCATGCTAACGTTCCAAGTTCTTCCATAACCAAACCTTACACGGTTATCTGTATTTACTCCGTTCCAAACGTCATCTCCTGCTTCAACATGAACGTTATCCTGAGAACTCTCCAAATACTCTTCATCAAGAAGGTTATTTATATTCAGACGGAACTGAATGGATCTATTATCCTCTTTCCCTACCAATAATCTATAGGACAGTCCAGTATCAATTGTGTTGTACGATGGTAATTTAATAGCACCCCTATTATCCTGACTTCTAAATTCCGAATCGCCAAAATTAGTTGTTCCATAAAGATTATCGTATAAATTCCAGTTAGCGTCCACTTTTAATCTTGGAAAAATTTCATAATTACCACTGATTCCAGCCGTAAATTGTGCTGCCTGACCAATCTTTACTCCATCAATATAACTTGCATCCCCGGTGGATAATATATTTCCATTTTCATCCGAAGTGGTTGTTGTAACGTCTCCGTCGTACTTCCAATCCCCCACGGACACAAAGCCTTGAAAATTCAATCCGTCTGCAGGACGAGCAAATACTTCCAATTCCACCCCTGAGTGTACCTGCTTTAATGGGCTGGATTGTGTAAATTCATCCACGATATTATCATCATCCGTATCATTTGAACTGTAAACTATTCTATTGTCCCAAATGGTGTAGTAAACATTCAAATTGGCAGAGATAACATCACCCAAAAATTTATATCCTCCCTCAAGACCGGTAATTTTCTGATTTTCCTTGCTCAAAGGATTGAGTTGATTGGAATTTCTGTCGTCAACATATAAATCACTGTGATATGGCTGACGTGAATAATAACCAGCATTTACAAAGAGTATGTTTTGCTCAGAAAGGCTATAAGCTGCACCTCCTTTAACGTTAAAACCAGGATTGTTGACTTTTTCAGATTCGTCTGCCTGTCCTTCGTTGGCCGCATTCAAAAATTCCGTTCTAACATGGCTTTGGGTAGAAGCCGACCCTTGAAAGAATGCGGAAAAAGCATCGTTGGAATACTCCAGTTGGCCAAATACACCAGCATAATTGATTACCTCCTCATAGTCATAACCAAATCTTTGTGAATGATCATCATTAGGATTAAAAGTAACATTCCACGGATTAATACCTCCATAAGAATTGGTAAGTTCGTATGCTCCTCCATTGTAGTTACTAGAAGTAGAAACAGAATTAGCTCCAATAAATTCCCTTACATCCCTAAAGTGGATTCCTTTGTACAAACGAACATCTGCTCCAAGGTTAAAATTAAGATTTTCGTTTATCTTTTTATTAAAGTTGGATACCAGACCAGACCAGTTGTGATTATTATTTGACCCTCTAGCGTAAAGGGCCTCCCCAGTATTTCTATCTGTAATCAATTGCGCAAAACTACCTCTACCGAGAGAACCGTACAATACTGTTGACAAGGATGCAGTATCATCAAAGGTTAAATCCCAGCTTATGTTGGCTACCGGCTTGTGGTAGATATTTCTACCGCCAGGATAAGCACCACCATTTAATCTATTAGGGCTATTTACATTATCAAAATTCCATGAATTATACTTTCTACCATTATCCAAGAAAGTCCTTAAGTCATCGGACCCAGCAGCTGCATGCCATTGTGGTGCGCCTGTTAATATAAAATTGAAGATATTTTTTTCGTTCGGCACATATCCAAAAGACAGGAAATAGGTTTGTCCCTGACCTCCTGTATTATCTACATAACCATCACCTTGCCAATGTCCCAACATAGCTGAAACAGCTAATCCATTTTCCATTAACCCTGTTGAATAATATCCAGTAGTCTTAATATAATTGTCATTAGCAACCATAGTCTGAAAAAAGCCACCTTCACGCTTATCTACAGTCTTAGTAACAATGTTTACTGTACCACCAACCGAAGAAATTGCCAATTTAGAAGAACCCAATCCCCTTTGTACTTGTACGGCGTTAGCAATATCCAATACTCCAGACCAGTTGGACCAGTACATTTTACCGTCTTCTATACCGTTAATGGGCTGACCGTTTAATAAGAATGCCGTATTGGTCTGATCAAATCCCCGTAAGAACATTTGACCATCTCCAAAACCTCCTCCTTTAATATTTTGCACGGAAGGGGTCGACTTTAAAACCTCTGGCAAATCCCAGTTACCAGTTTTTTCCCTAATTTCATTGGCCTTAATGGTCGATACCGCGATCGGCGTTTCTCTATCATCTGCCAAATCTATAATACCCGAACCAACTATTACCACTCCTTCCAATTCCTGAGCGTCAGGTTTTAAGGATATGGTCCCAATATTGCCTACTGAGGTGAAATTTACTTTCTTACTAATAAATCCAATATAGGAGATAACTAAAGTTCCCGAAGCTTGGGCTACGTCTATGGTAAAGTTACCATCAAAGTCTGCGGCAACCCCGTTTGTGGTCCCTTGAACCAAAATATTAGCTCCCGGTAGGGGATCTCCAAAATCACCATCCACTACAGAACCAGTAATAGTTTCCTGAGCATAACCAGCTGCCGTCAACAAAAATGCGGCAATAACAAAGTACATTTTTTTCATTTTTCAAAGAGTTAATTAGTTTTAATAATTGCTGCAAAAGTGTAGTAAATTTTGCAACAATATATTATCATAATGTTAAATTAGTTGGCACAAATTTAACATTAAAACTTATAAAAACCCTGAAAAACAGCATGTTAATACCGTTTGTATGGAAATGGTAAAATTGCCTTTTATTTCTTAAATAAATCTAAAAGATTTAACGTAGAAGCATCATGATTCGCAACGGTGGATCCCTCAATGTCGTTCAAAATGGCAGTAGCCAATTGTTTGCCCAGCTCCACACCCCATTGATCATAACTATAAATATTCCATATAATCCCTTGGACGAAGATCTTGTGCTCATACATTGCTATAAGTGATCCTAAGCTCTTGGGGGTTAATTTATCTATAAAAACCGTATTGGTAGGTTTGTTCCCTTCAAAAACCTTGAAAGGTAAAATTTCAGCAATATCTTTTTCCGGTACCTTTTTATCCTCCAACTCTTTTCTAACCTCATCCGAGGTTTTGCCATTCATCAGCGCCTCTGACTGGGCAAAGAAGTTGGCCATTAACTTATTGTGGTGGTCTTTGTCTCCATGTAACGATTCCTTAAATCCAATAAAATCGGTCGGTATTACTTTGGTTCCTTGATGGATTAATTGAAAAAAAGCATGCTGTGAATTTGTTCCTGGCTCTCCCCAAATTATGGTGCCCGTTTCATAGGTTACCTTATTTCCGTTCCTATCTACGCTTTTACCATTGCTCTCCATGATGCCCTGTTGTAAATAGGCCGAAAACCTACTTAAATACTGGGTATAAGGAATAATGGCCTCGGTCTCCGCACCATAAAAATTATTGTACCAAACACTAATAAGTGCTAATATAACAGGAATGTTCTCGGAAAAATTGGCCGTCTTAAAATGCTGATCCATTTCATTGGCTCCGAGTAACATATTATCAAAATTTTTGTACCCCACTGCCAGTGCAATAGAGAGTCCAACGGCGCTCCATAATGAAAACCTACCACCGACCCAATCCCACATAGGGAATACATTCTCCGGCACAATTCCAAATTCGGATATTTTCTCTGTATTAGTAGATACCGCTGCGAAATGCTTGGCTACATCCTTTTGGGTAGCGTGCTTCAGGAACCACTTCTTAATAGTAGTTGCATTGCTCAGGGTTTCCTGTGTGGTAAAGGTCTTTGAAACAACAACAAACAATGTTGTTTCTGGATCCAACCCTTTCAGTGTTTCGTAAACATGATCCCCATCTACATTGCTAACAAAATGCATTCTTAAATGGTTACCATAAAATTTTAAGGCCTCTACTACCATGGCAGGTCCAAGGTCTGACCCACCAATACCAATATTCACCACATCGGTAAAGGTCTTTCCCGTGTAGCCCTTTTTAGCGCCAGATATTACAGAATCGGTAAATGACTTTATCTTTTTCTTAACCTCATAAATTTCTGGGACAATGTTTATCCCGTCTACTTTTATTATATCAGATTCCTTTGCCCTTAGGGCCGTGTGGAGTACCTCTCTACCCTCTGTATTATTTATAATTTCCCCATTAAACTGCTTATGGATAGCGTCTTTTAATCCAACTTCATTGGCCAATTGCAAAAGAAGTTCCAAGGTTTCTTGGGTAATCCTATTCTTAGAATAGTCGACCAGAAAGTCGTTCCAACGAATACTGTGTTTTTTTGCCCGATCAGAATCCTGCGCAAACAAGTCCTTTAAGGTTATGTTGGTATTCTCTTTAAAATGTTGTGAAAGTTTTTTCCAAGCTTCTGTTTTTGTTGGGTCAGTGTTCTGTAAGGCCATTTTATTCGTTGAGAGTTAGCAAATCTTCTTCTGGTAATTCAATATATTCAATACAATCCAATTGACTTTTCCTTGGCCCTACAAAATCCAAGTATTCTGTTTTTAGGCTATCGGCAATGGGCTCGGCGGCTGGTAATTTTTCTCTAAGAGGATCTACTTGATGACCGTTTTTCCAAAACCTATAACATACATGAGGACCTCCAGTATTACCTGTCATCCCAATCCAACCAATTACATCTCCCTGTTTCACAAATTCTCCTTTCTTCACCTTCTGGTTCTTCATATGAAGATACTGGGTGCTATAAGTACCATTGTGCTGAATCTTAACATATTTACCATTACCCCCTCTTCTCGTAGATTCTACTACGGTGCCGTTGGCAGTAGCCAAAATAGGAGTTCCAATGGGAGCAGCATAATCCGTTCCCTTATGTGCCCTTACCTTGTAACCATAATAGGCAATTCTTCTATTTAAATTGTACCTAGAGGAAATTCTACTAAACTGCACCGGGGATTGTAAAAAGGTGCGTCTTAGGTTTTTAGCTTGATCGTCATAATAATCATTGATGTTTTTTGTAGAATCCGCCACAAAATTAAAGGCGTAAAAGGGCTCTCCATTATGTTCAAAATAAGCGGCCTCAATCCCGCTAGCTCCTGCATAAATGGTATCGTTTATATACTTTTCCTTATAGATTACCTTAAATCTATCCCCCTTCTGAAGCCTAAAGAAATCAATGGTCCATGCGTAAATTTCGGACAAATTGTTAGTAACGTTGTAATCTATACCCTGTTGCAAAATAGCTTCGGACAAAGAAGATTCAATAACACCCGAAGCTTCGCGCTCCACATATTTTACCTTTTGCTTTTTCTTATAAGCAATTACACTGTCCCTAAAATCTACCACAGTATAGTTGATAGGATCATTCTGATATATAAATACTTGGGCATTATTGACCGTATCCTTGGACTTTAAAATTAGATAAGGTTTACCCACCACTATTTTTCTAACATCAAAAGTGTCCCTGAATTGTTCTGAAACTCTAGCAATTTTGGGATAATCTACGCTATTTCTCAGCATTAACTCTCCAAAGCTATCCCCATTCTTAACCGTATCCCGCAAGACCTCAAAATCGTCCATATTAAACCCAAACTCTTCAACAACAACTGGCTTTTCTATAGTTACCACCTCTGCTATATCTTGATTTACAGGTTTATCCTCCTTACAGGAAATAATAAAAACTAAACTTAAAACTAGGCCCCAATATTTTTGCATTGTTATTCTATACTTTTTCTGGGTTAAAGATATGGTCTACCCATTGTTTTCCCCAATTATTTAACTCTTGTTTTGTATATAGTTCCGGAAAAAATACAACTTTCTGGAAATTTGGAGGCAAATATTCCTTCCAATTTGTTCCGCCAGTGGCATCGATCTGTGCATTGTCCTTAGTTAGGTAACGATATGCAGACCCCATGTGCATTAAAGGCCAATTCACGTTGGCATTAATATCTAAAGCTTTTAACGCTTCAACTAGGGTTTTATTATCCTTACTTTTCTGTGGTAATTGTTGGTATTTATGATAAATGGTACTGTTATTCACTTGATTGGCAATTCTTATCAATCTTGGTGTATAACGATATTCAAATTGCTTTAGAGTAAGTGTTTTCTCTCCTGTAACAACATCTGTAGCCCCTTTTTTCCAATAAATGTGTTCGTATAAATCTTCAATACTATTTTCGGATGAGAAGTTATCCCTTTCCGAGAAGACCACCAAATTCTCCAATGGAGTGGCATAAAGCTCTATCATTCTATATTGTGCAGATTGAAATCCACTGGCTGGAAGCAATGCCATTCTGTACTGCATAAACTGTTCCCGTTGCATGCCCTTGATCATTACACTAAACGAAGAAATCAAGACTTGGTAATAACTATTAATGCGATTTGCTTTTTCGATAAAAAAGTCTACATCTTGGGTTTTATCATCCACAATTTGCTTTTGTTCATGGAGGATAAGTTTAAAATACAATTCGGTAATTTGATGGTACATTATAAATATCTCCTCGTCCGGGAAATGTGTTCTAGGCACCTGTATACTTAACAAGGTATCTAAATGAATGTAATCCCAATAGGTAAGATATCGCTGATAAAGAAGACCATCCAAATAAGAGCTTAGGTCTTGCCCAGAATCCTTGTATTTTTCTTCTAGTTTGGAAATCTGGGAATCAATATGCTCTTTATTCATTTTAATCCATTATTATTTTAAATTGATGCTTGAGTCCGTTGTAGCCATCTAAATCCGCTTTTATAGACCCCACACTTAAATCGGCTTGTATTCTAACAGGTATTCTGTTACCGTCATTGGAAACCCAAAGCGACAAACTTTCCTGCTCCTTGAATACTCTTCCAGATTGTACATAAGGTCTAAACTTTAAACATTCGACCTTACCATATTTTGTCCTAAGAACCTCCACTCCCATATATTTAAGTTTAAACTTAAATACCCCGTCGTCGTCGTACAAGAGATTTAAATTAATCGACTCTCCTTCCACCAAATCTTCAACTTTGTAGTTGTTACGGAGAAAATAAAAGGCCGAAACCAAATCCTGAATACCTTCTTGAATGGTAAAATTAAACTTTTTATCGTTTTTTTTATCGTTTAGTACAGCAATATCCTTTTTGTGGTCAAAATTAACCTCAATATCCTTGGTGTATCCGCCTTCATCAATTTTTCTAATAAATTTATAGGGCCGGCCATCACTTTTATCAAAATAACTTTCATAAGTGTCGTCTACCTTAAAGAATATACTGGCAAAACCAGTGGTTTTACCATTTCCTACCACATGATAGACTGGAATTCCATCCAAATTATGGGATTTTACCTGAAGTGTAGCGTAACTGGCATTCAGGAATCCATAATGAATCCTAAACTTTAACCATTCCCCTATTTTAAAGGCCGATGTATTTTCTGAATCATCAGGCAAATGAACACCTCCATCATTTTCCAATTGCTGAACTTGGGAATTGATCGTAAATCCAAAAATTAAAACTAGTATAATGCAAATTTTTTTCATCTCTCTAAATTCATCTGTTAAGTATGGATCAAAAGTATCTTCTGACTAACAACAGTAGCAGGTTTATTAAGCCTTTTCGCCAAGATCAATAATTTGCAAAAGTCTAAACAACACCTCGTTACTACCGTAAAATTAATAAAAACGATTTTACCATTCTTTTATTTGATATTACTTAAACAAAATTTGTTCCAAAAAAAATCCACAAAAAAAAGCCCAGTCGCAAAACTGGGCTTTTCCTAAATAACCAACCAAACTTTAAATTATGAAAAACCAATACTTAAAGTTGTAAGGGAACCACCCCTTACAAGGACAAATTTAATACATGATTTGCTTTAAAAATAAGATTTAACTTACTTTAACGATTCTATTAACACTATTTAATAATTAGGTGCACAAAATTGGCAAAAAGTTAAGAAAAAGCCCTTTCTATAACGTTCCTCGAGACTCTTGTTCCCGCTCAATTGCTTCAAACAAAGCCTTAAAATTTCCCTTTCCAAAAGATTTTGCACCCTTCCTCTGAATAATTTCAATAAACATCGTAGGCCTATCCAAAATAGGCTTGGTAAAGATTTGTAGCAAATACCCCTCATCATCCCGATCTATTAGTATCCCCAACTCACTCAAGGGTGCTAAATCTTCATCTATAGTACCAACCCTATCCAAAACATCCTCATAATAACTGGAAGGCACGGTCAAGAACTCCACTCCCCTATTTTTAAGTGCAGTTACTGTTTCTATAATATTATCGGTTGCCATTGCCATGTGTTGTACCCCAGCCCCATTATAAAATTCTATATACTCCTCAATTTGGGATTTCTTTCTACCGTCTGCCGGTTCATTGATCGGGAATTTAATTCTGCCATTCCCATTACTCATAACCTTGCTCATTAAAGCCGTATACTCTGTTGATATGTCTTTATCGTCAAACGAGACCAACTGGGCAAATCCCATTACTTTGGCGTAAAATTGACACCATTTGTTCATTTCGTTCCAGCCTACATTGCCCACTATGTGGTCTATATATTTTAAACCCACATCAGCAGGTTTATAAAAAGGCTTCCAAGACCTATATCCTGGCATAAAGGTCCCCTCATAGTTCTTGCGCTCTACAAATACATGTACTGTTTCCCCATAGGTATGGATACCGGATAAGACCACCTCACCATCCACATCTCTTTTGGCCCTAGGTTCGAAATAACTTTCCGCCCCACGTTTCATTGTTTCCACATAACTCTCCCTAGCATCATCTACCCACAATGCTATCACTTTTACCCCATCACCGTGAGAATCTATATGTCTATTGATGTCGCCTCCAGGTTTTAAGGGAGAAGTTAATACCAATCTAATTTTATCCTGTTGTATTACATAGGAAACACGATCTTTTAGACCAGTTTCCAAACCGGCATAAGCCAAAGGCTGAAATCCCCAAGCCGCCATGTAATAATATGCGGCCTGTTTGGCATTACCAACATACAGTTCTACAAAATCGGTACCCAAAAGCGGAAGAAAATCCTCAGCTTCCAAATTTTTCTTTGTTAATTTTAAAGATGTTTTATCCTTTGTTGACATAGTAAAAGACTTTTGAATTGATGTGAAACATATATAGCTAAACACATAGCTAAAAAAAATGAAAGTTGCTGCTATCTAACAAGCCAAAGCTCAGATAACCAATACGTTGCTATAACTTACCACATTGCCCTAAGATGGGCAGTAATATCAATCCTAAATTGTAGCATAATCAAAATCTTATCTAACAAATATCGTAATAAATCTTTGCATTCACTGTTAAGACCCTCCCATTTTGATTTGACAAAATGCTTTCCTAAGCAAGTCTAAAACCAATAGCCAATACTAAAATAAAAATGGTTCTCCTTAATTTCAGGAGAATAGGAATAAAACACCTGAATGGGTCCTATAAAAGATTCAAGTCCATATCCAAGTGCATAACCAGAATACTCCGGTGCCTTAAACCAATCTGCCGTTCTAAATAGATCATCCCCTACATTGGCAAAATTTGCTGCCAACAACATATGATTCTTGGGAACAAACTCATAATCCAATCTAGAATAGGCCTTTACATAACTGTTCCCTACCAAACTTAAAAAATCATATCCGTAAAACGGGGTAAAATTGTTTATCAAATGATTCCCATAACCCCCCAGTACAAAATCGAGTGATGTAACTGGAGAAATGCCCCACTTAAAACCACCTTCGGTTTCCAGGTTTAAGGATAGATTTTTTCCCAAGGAAAATGCCCCTCCCATCCTGGCCTTGCCGATAGAAAATTCTTTGAAATTATCGTTAAAGTCGGTCGATAACACATAAAAATGAAAGTCACCGTCAAAAAATAACCCTTTGGTCGGAAAATAAACATCATCATAAGTATCAAAGGTAAGCTGCCCGTAGGTACTGTAATAGTTACTTTTTTCAAAATAAGTCCTATTATTCCCTGTAGTAGTGGGATTGGCGATGGTATCCAATTGCCCTAAGGTTTTAGTGCTATACTTCAATAATTTATGTTCCAGACCTATTGTAAAAGCGAATTCTTCCTCTATAACCGTTTGTAGATACACCTGATTGGTTAGATCAGTTGCACTCAAGTTTATTTTTCTAATATTGGAATTACTTTCGACATCAAAATTGGATTTTATCAAATCAAAATCTATTTCCTTGTTAAAATCATCGAACCGAGAATTAATCCCGAAGCTCCAATAGAATCCTTTATCTACATAATATTCCAAATTGTACCGAAGATTGTCCCCTATAATAAAATCGATAGAGGCTACATCATCATCCATTAAAAAATTCTTTCGGGTTAAATTTACAATTCCCGCACTTTTGTAAAGATCATCAAAATGAACCCCTAATCGAATTAACATTTTATCCGGATTCTCCTTAACATTTAACAACAAACCTACCCCATGACCATTATTGTGCAATTCGTACTTAATTGACCTAAAATTGCCGGTGGCAGACAAATTGTTTATTCCTTGTTGAAGTTTTTCAAAGGTCACCTTATCATCCACGTTAAACCTAAGTTTACCCTTGATGTATGCCCTGGAATAATTAAAATTGCCATTTATCATCAATTCATTAATCAACAAGGTATCCTTTATCTTAGCGGCCATAATCTTTTGTCTTTGAACATTGGGCACCTCAGCAACTTTTAATAATTCCCCAAAATGCAATCTAGCCGCTTCTTCCCCCTTATCTATTATTGCCTTTCCCATGTCAAAATCTATCACGGAATAACCCCTGATATCCGGAGTAATATAAATATCGGTTTCAGTAGATTTTTTTTGCATATCCCTCACCGTTCTATAATTATTGATCTGTAGCAATATCTCAGTAGCACTCAGCAGAGATTCCCTATCCGATAGTCCATGTTGTACATCTACTCCAATGACAATATCAGCGCCCATCTTTTTTAATTCCCTAATAGGATAATTATTTACTACTCCACCATCTATCAGTACTCTCCCGTTAATTTCTACTGGCCTAAATAAGGATGGAAATGTACCACTTGCCAATATTGCCTCGGGTAAATAACCTTTGTTCAACAACACCTCGTCCCCAGTTTCGACATCCGTCGCCACACATACAAATGGGATTTTAAGTTTACTAAAATCATTAACTCCCCTAACATGGTATAACAGTCTTACAAATTCGTTATAGATACTTTGCCCGCCGGAAATGGCTTGGGGAATGGAAATCTTAAACCTATTGAACGGAAGTGTTAATGCATATCTTTCAGAATCTTCTTTCTCGTAAAATGTTTTGGCGCTTCTAGGCACATTGTCCTGAATCAATGATTCAAAATCCGTGCTTTTAAAAATAGAGTCCAATTCCTTGGCGGAATATCCTGAGGCATACAGTGCCCCAATAATAGCACCCATACTGGTGCCCGCTATATAATCTATTTTAACCCCTGCCTCCTCAATAACCTTTAAAGCACCTATATGGGCCAATCCTTTTGCCCCGCCCCCGCTCAAGACCAAACCCACCTTCACATCCTTATTTTCTACCTGTTCCTGGGCAAGGATAAGTTGCGGAAATATTAGCAGACAAAATATATAAAATAACTTTAGCATGTAGTATAGATAGCGCTTTAATGAAAGCTTTCGTAAATTTTTTTTGCTTTGGACATTCCAATGGTTTCAGCCAAATTATCCAAACTGGCTTCCTTTATCCTTTTAAACGATTTATAGCTTTTTAGCAACTCTTCCACCGTTTTTTCCCCAATGCCCTCAATACTTTCCAATTCCGAATTTATGGCAGCCTTGCTACGTTTATTTCTATGAAACGTAATCCCAAATCTATGTGCTTCATTGCGCAATTGTTGAATTATCTTCAACGATTCGGACCTTTTATCCAAATATAAGGGAATAGGATCTTCTGGGAAGTAAATTTCCTCCAATCTTTTCGCAATCCCTATGATGGCTATTTTTCCTCTTAATCCCAAGATATCCAAACTTTTCAGCGAGGATGACAGCTGGCCCTTTCCTCCATCTATAACAATAAGTTGGGGCAACGTCTGCTTTTCGTCCAAAAGGCGCTTATAACGCCTAAAAACAACTTCTTCCATAGAGGCAAAGTCATCTGGACCTTCAACTGTTTTGATATTGTAGTGTCTATATTCCTTCTTAGAAGGCTTTCCCTCCCTAAAGACAACACAGGCCGCCACCGGATTGCTTCCCTGGATGTTGGAATTATCAAAACACTCAATATGCCTTGGTTCCGTAGAAAGTCGCAAATCCTTTTTCATTTGTCCCATTATCCTATTGGTATGTCTGTCCGGATCTATAATCTTAATTTGCTTAAACCTGTCCTGTCGAAAAAATTTAGCATTACGCTCCGAGAGTTCCAATATCTTTTTTTTATCTCCCAATTTAGGAACAACCACTTTTAGATGCGCTTCCAGGGTAACGGCAAACGGGACGTAAATCTCATTTGAAAGGGAATTGAATCTTTGTCTAATTTCAATAATAGCCAATTGGAGCAAATCCCTATCCGCTTCATCCAATTTCTTCTTGATTTCCATGGTATGGGAACGAATTATAGAACCATGGGAAAGTTGCAAGAAATTAACGTAGGCAAAGACCTCGTCAGAGATAATAGTAAACACATCTACATTGTTAATCTTAGGATTTACAATAGTGGTCTTTACCTGATAATTTTCCAAAACATCTATCTTATCCTTTATAAGCTGTGCTTCCTCAAACTTCATTTCCTGTGCCAAAGCAGCCATCTGCATTTTGAAATAGTGGAGGGAAGATTTAAAATTTCCCTTTATAATTTCCCTTATCTCTTGTATCTGCCGATTGTAATCCACCTCCAACTGATAACCTTCACAAGGGCCCTTACAGTTTCCCAAATGGAACTCCAAACAAACTTTATATTTACCTGCAGTCACTTTTTCCGAAGAAAGATCGTAGGTGCATGTGCGCAAAGGGTATACACTTTTTATAAGATCCAATAAGATATGAACAGTTTTCATGCTGGTATACGGTCCAAAATATTCCGACCCATCCTTGATAAATTTTCTGGTAGGAAAAATTCTAGGAAACTTTTCCTTTTTAATACAAATCCAAGGAAATGTTTTATCATCCTTTAGTAAAACATTATACTTAGGGCGGTATTTCTTAATAAGATTATTTTCCAACAGGAGTGCATCGGACTCGGTAGGCACAACGATATGTCTAATAGACCATATTTTCTTTACAAGAACACGGGTTTTACCTTGCTCATGATTTTTATTGAAATACGAGCCAACTCTTTTCTTAAGGTTTTTTGCCTTGCCTATATATAGAATCTTATCTTCTAAATCATAAAATTGATATACCCCGGGATTGGATGGAAGCGAACTTAATTGAACTTCTAAAGGTATATGCGACATGTATTTTTAAAGAGATTTTCTATTTTACTTTACTTAGGAAAATTACTGTGTTTTTCTCAAAGGACACAGTAATTATATATTTTTAACTTCGTCTTCAGTTTTGTAAAGAATAAATAAGACAATCATTTAGTATATATCCTTATTCAAGTTTTCCAAAATAGTGGTCTCCATTTTCTATAACTAATCCAATAAAACTCGATAAGTCAAAAAAATTATCGATTAAGTGCACTTTAACCCAAAAAAAGCGTTATCGTACACTATTCCATAACTTATTGTAATACAGCATTTTACCTTTATTAAGGTAGAAATTGTGATCACCAAATCTACACAAATCCAAAATAATTGTTAAAAAACGTGTATTTCATCGATAAAATGATACCCTTGGTGGATGATTTATTATTTTTTTACCTATATTTAGAAAATCAAAAAATATTTAACAGATGGACAACTATATAATAACTTTGGGAACATATTTAATTCTTATGCTTTTTTTCAAAATTTATTATGCAGTGGCTTCCAAGGAATAGTTTTCCTGTTGTATCCCTGCCCTCGAAAGCCTAGAGTTTAACCAACCCATATGTTGAAAAAAGATTTGCGTTTAATCTACTCCGAACGCCGTAAAAATCTTACTTCCGAAAAAATATCAGATTTAAGTTTATCCCTAGCCAACCTGCTACTTAAATTACCTATTTGGAATTATTCCTACTATCATTTATTCCTGTCCATTACTGAAAAAAAAGAAGTCGACACCAACTTTATTATGTCCATTTTACAAGGCAAGGACAAAAATATTCTTCTTCCTAAAATGCTGGACAACCAAAATCTCATCAATTTTTTACTAACCGACAATACAGCCCTTAAAAAAAATGCTTGGAACATCCCTGAACCAATAGATGGAATTGAAGTATCCAATGATAAGATAGATGTAGTATTTATTCCTTTAATGGCTTTTGACCTAGAGGGCAACAGAGTTGGCTACGGTAAGGGTTTTTATGATGTGCTACTACAAAAGTGCAGACCAGATGTTATTAAGGTCGGATTATCCCTTTTTGAGGCAGAGGAAAAAATATTGGATATATATCCGCACGATATACCTTTAAACTATTGTGTTACTCCTGAACGGATATATTCGTTTTAACTTCATCAGCAGTTTCCCCAAAAGCTCTTTTATTAAAAACAATTAAAATTCCTACTCCAGTGCTTATTGCCGTATCCGCAATATTAAAGACAGGTTCGAAAAACCGAAAATTATTTCCACCTACTATGGGCATCCACTCTGGCCACGTGGAGTCGATCATTGGAAAATAAAGCATATCCACCACCTTTCCGTGAAATAAACTACCATATGGTTCCGAAGAAAAAGCTGTTGCTACTTGAGAATAGCTATCATTAAAGATCATTCCGTAAAAAACAGAATCCAATATATTGCCCAATGCCCCTGCGAATATAAGTGACACAGCCAGGATTAGTGTTTTAGAAGAATTCTTTTTTATGGTATCATATAACCAATACCCTATCCCAAAAATGGCGAACAGTCGAAATATGGTCAGCACCAGCTTACCCACTACATCCGATATAGGTAGTAAATCGCTTAGTTTAGTTCCCCAAGCAGCACCTTCGTTTTCTATAAACAAAATCTTGAACCAATTAAAAACATCTACCGATTCACCTAAAACAAAGTGTGTTTTGATATAAACTTTGCTTATCTGATCAATGGCCAGAATTGCTACTATGATAATTAGGGATTTTTTTATACTCATTACTTAAAAAATAGGTTCGGCAAAAATAAACATATTATTCGGTTTTCCTTATGTTGATATTTCCGCTTACAGAATTAAGGGTAAAATGATTATCGCCAGAAGGCATTACCTCTCTTTCAATTTGGCCATATTTAGAAATTGCCCTAATATCGGCATTTTTAGTAATAAGATCAATATTTCCACTCTGTGTACTAATAGAAACATTTTCACCCACTCCCTCAAAAGTACATCTCCCGTCAGACAGGCTAATTTTTAGATCGGTATATTCTCCGGTTACGTTAACATTACTACTGGTTCCGTACAACAGTACATTCAGATATGCTGGGATTGAAATTTTTAGGGAGATAGAGATTACCTTGTGTGCACTTAATTTGTCATTTGGGAAAACAAAATTAGGTTGGAATCCCGCGCTGACCATTACCGTAGTCCCCACTTGTTTTACATTTACCAATAAATTTTGCAAATATTCGCCATCAATAAACCCTTCCACTGTAATCTTGGGAATATCTACTGTTTCCAAGGCAATGGAATAACAATTTTTTGTATCGATCTGTACAAATGGACTCTTGGATACTTCTATGGTTTTAACAACCATTTTTTGGGCCGGTAAAATAAAAGTAACCATTAGAACGCTAAGCACCAAAACCTGTCTCATAATAAAAAAACGCCTAAAAAGGCGTTTTTAAAGATTTAAGATTGCATGTTTTTTGCTTCTATACTCAGCGTTGCGTGTGGTACAAGCTTTAGTCGCTCCTTACTGATCAACTTTCCTGTAACGCGACAAATGCCATAGGTTTTATTCTCTATACGCAACAAAGCATTTTTCAAATCTCTGATAAATTTCTCCTGACGAATGGCCAATTGGGTATTTGCTTCCTTGCTCATTGTTTCAGAGCCTTCCTCAAAAGCCTTGAATGTTGGTGATGTATCATCCGTACCGTTATTACCATCATTCATATAAGAACTCTTTAAAAGTTCCAAGTAACTTTTGGCTTTAGAAATTTTCTCTTCGATAAGGACTTTAAACTCGTTTAAATCCTTATCCGCGTACCTTACTTTTAATTCTTCGGCCATAATCTTAGTGTTTTACTATAAACAATCTAGTATTAACTTCGTCGAAAGCTATCTCTATTCCCATATCCAAGCTCTCTTCAAAATCAAGTTCTGCTGCCAGGGTTTCGGTTTTAATATATGCCATATTACTTTCTACCGCTTCCTGGACAAATCCATTTTTCAATAATTTAATATCTATTTTATCCGTCACTTCAAAACCCGATTCCTTTCTTAGGTTTTGAATTCTATTGACTAGTTCCCTAGCAATACCTTCCTTTCTTAAGTCCTCATTGATAGAAATATCCAAGGCCACAGTAAGTGGTCCTGAGCTTGCTACCAACCAACCCTCTATATCTTGAGAAGAGATTTCTACATCCTGTAACTGTAAAGTAATACTTTTATTATCAAAATGCAGAAAAATTTCGCCTTCCTGTTCAATTTTTTGGATATCATCCTGATTAAGGTGTGCTACAGCACTGGCAATCAACTTCATATCCTTCCCAAACTTAGGCCCTAAGGTTTTAAAGTTTGGCTTAATCTGTTTTACCAAGATTCCCGAAGCGTCATCCAACAATTGGATCTCTTTTACATTCACTTCAGACTTTATCAAATCGGCAACAGCCTCAATTTCCAACCTTTGTTTATCATCCAATATTGGAATCATAATCTTCTGCAACGGCTGACGTACCTTGATCTTCTCTTTCTGACGAATGGACAGAACCAAGGATGATATGGTCTGTGCCTTTGCCATTTTACTTTCCAATTCCTTATTCACCAATGAGGCATCATATTTTGGAAAATCGGCTAAATGAACACTTTCAAATGGCTCCTTCTGTGTTGTAATGGTTAAATCTTTGTATAACCTATCCATATAAAATGGAGCTACAGGCGCAGAAAGCTTGGCTATCGTGATCAAACAGGTATGCAATGTTTGGTAAGCCGATATTTTATCGCTTTGATAATCTCCCTTCCAAAAACGCCTTCTACTTAAACGCACATACCAATTGCTAAGGTTCTCCTGAACATAGTCCGATATAGCTCTTGTTGCCCTAGTTGGTTCGTAATCTTCATAGGCTTCATCCACGGTTTTGATTAGGGAATGAAGTTCTGATAAAATCCATTGATCAATTTCTGGTCTTTCCTTCAGAGGTATTTCCGCTTCGCTATAATTAAAGCCATCTATGTTAGTATAAAGTGCAAAAAAGGAGTAGGTGTTGTACAAAGTACCAAAAAACTTACGTTTAACTTCGGCAATGCCCTCCACATCAAACTTTAGATTGTCCCATGGATTAGCGTTCGATATCATATACCATCGAGTGGCATCCGCCCCAAATTTATCCATGGTTTCAAAAGGATCTGCCGCATTTCCTAGACGCTTGGACATCTTCTTACCTTCCTTATCCAGTACTAGACCATTTGAAACCACATTTTTATAGGCCACAGAATCGAATACCATAGTGGCTATGGCATGCAATGTATAAAACCAACCTCGGGTTTGATCCACTCCTTCTGCTATAAAATCGGCAGGAAAGGTCTTTCCTTCATCTATTAAATCCTTATTCTCAAAAGGGTAGTGCCATTGGGCATAGGGCATAGATCCACTATCGAACCAAACATCGATAAGGTCGCTTTCGCGCTTCATAGCTTTTCCCGAAGGAGACACTAGGATTATTTGATCCACAATATTCTTGTGAAGGTCTATTTTGTCATAATTGATCTCACTCATGTCACCAACAACAAAATCGGCGAAGATATCTTCCCCTAATACACCTGCTGTTACCGCCTTTTTCATTTCTGCCTTAAGCTCTGCAACAGAACCTATCATCAGCTCTTCTTTACCATCTTCTGTACGCCAAATCGGCAACGGAATTCCCCAATAACGTGAACGGGAAAGATTCCAATCATTGGCATTTGCCAACCAATTCCCAAATCTTCCTTCACCTGTAGCTTTAGGTTTCCAATTAATGGATTGATTTAGTTGGAACATCCTATCTTTTACATCCGTGACCTTTATAAACCATGAATCCAAAGGATAATATAGGATTGGCTTATCTGTACGCCAGCAGTTGGGATAACTGTGAACATATTTTTCCACCTTAAAAGCCCTGTTTTCTTCTTTTAATTGAATAGCCAACTCTACGTCTACGGATCGCTCTGGAGCCTCACCATCGTCGTAGTATTCGTTCTTTACATACTTACCGGCATACTCTCCCATTTCGGGCCTAAATCTCCCTTGAAGATCCACCAAAGGAACTGGATTATTGTTTTCATCCAAAACCAACATAGGCGGTATTTCCGGTTCTGCCAGTTTTGCTACCAAGGAATCATCTGCCCCAAAAGTAGGTGCCGTGTGAACAATACCTGTACCATCTTCCGTGGTCACAAAATCACCTGCAATGACCCTAAAGGCATTTTCTGGATTTTGATAAGGCAGTACATAATCCAATAGTTGCTCATATTTAACCCCTATTAGGTCCTGCCCTTTTGAGCTACCAATAATTTGATAAGGTATTTTTTTGTCCGCAGAGGTATAATTTTCAAAATCGGCGTCACTTTCAACCTCAAAAAACTTTCCGCTAAATTGTTTCCCTACCAAGGATTTGGCCAGAACAACGTGCATAGGTTCAAAAGTATATTGATTGAAGGTTCTCACAAGAACATACTCGATCTTGAGACCTACGGTGAGCGCCGTATTCGACGGCAACGTCCATGGCGTTGTAGTCCATGCCAAAAAGAATATATCCCCCTGTACCTCCTTAAAGTTATCTGGAAGTGTTTCTCTAATAGCCTTAAACTGTGCCACTACAGTAGTATCCGTTACATCTTGATAGGTCCCTGGCTGATTTAGCTCGTGCGAGCTTAATCCCGTACCTGCCTTAGGCGAATATGGTTGGATGGTATACCCCTTGTAAATTAGCCCCTTGTCATATATCTGTTTTAGTAACCACCAAACAGTTTCCATATACTTGGATTTGTAGGTGATATAAGGGTCTTCCATGTCTACCCAATATCCTACTCTTTCGGTCATGGAATTCCAAACATCGGTATACCTCATTACTGCCTTTTTACAGGCCGCGTTGTATTCTTCAACCGATATTTTGGCGCCAATATCCTCTTTAGTGATGCCCAATTCCTTCTCAACTCCCAACTCTATAGGAAGTCCATGAGTATCCCAGCCTGCCTTGCGCTTCACTTGAAACCCTTTCATGGTCTTATAGCGAGGGAAAATATCCTTTATGGTCCGAGCCATTACGTGGTGAATACCAGGCAATCCATTTGCCGAAGGTGGTCCCTCGTAGAAAACAAAACTATCTTTGCCTTCCCTACTGCTTACACTTTTCTCAAAAACATTGTTCTCTTTCCAATAGTGTAATACCTCCTCAGCTACTTTCGGTAAATCTAAACCCTTGTATTCTGCAAACTTCATAATAACAGCTTCTAATGCTTCATTTTAAGTTTGCAAAACTAATGATTTTAAGTGTAAAATGATTCCGTTAAAAGCAAAAAGCCCCTTCGAAAAGGAGCTTTTTTTTGTTTTTATAAGTAGATCAAATTATTTTGTCCCGGTTACGGTAACATTTGCGCTTATCTGGATGGCCGAACTAACCGTGATGGCCCCCAAATTAATCCCCGTAGTCGACTCCACATTTAACAAGGCATTGAAAGAGAACCCACTAGCCTCATCTTCCTTATAGGATGCAAAAATTAATTCGTATTCCCCTTCCTCCAAGAAATCCAGACTATAGGATCCACTTAAGTTTTTTACCTCCGCACTAGTTACGGCATTGGCAAAGGTAACTTCACTTTCCCCCTTTCCCTGTGTTTCAACATCCGCATTGAAAGTCCCTTTTTCATAGGCATAGACAATAATCTTGTCCGATGTATTGTTGGCATCATTAGCACTCCCTGAAATTTTTCCGGTCAATTCTGCATTTACCGTTCTTATTCCTGCAGTGAGCTCTGCCATGGTAACAAAATTGAAATCGCTGGACAATCCGTCCTTCTCTTCCTTAATCGTTTTTCTAAGATCAAAATCCACTACAATAACATTAGTGGCATTTGCAAGTACCTCAAAGGTATCATTTATGGTAATTTTGTTGGATGAGGCAACCAAGGCATCTTTTTCACCATTTGCCTTTTCTACGTAGCAACCTGGAGCATCACCGTTCACATCCTTATCAAAATCCAACTCAAAAACGATACTGGAATATGATTTGGCCTGTAAATCCATGTTCCCCAAAGCCTCAGTTTTACCATTTACCAAAGCGGCAAGGTTTACTGTTGTTGCATTGAATCCCTCTAGAGACTTTCCGTCTACGGAAACATTGGTAATGGTAACAAAAACAGCCTCTACCTCGGCGTTATCTATTGGTGCATCGGTAACTTCAAAGGATGTATTATATGATTCCCCATCCATGGCAGCGTCGTCATTTTTGCTACATGACATCATTCCTACTAAAGCCACTAAAGCTAATCCTGAAATCTTTAAATAATTCTTCATAATTATATATTTTTAAACATTTGCCTATATAACAATCAAGACCAGTCTTCCCCTACCTCCAAAATTTGAAAAAAAAAAGATTGTTTACTAGATTATTGATACCCAGAAGTCTATGTCGATATTTTTTTTGCATATTTTTTTATGTTTTAAGCAAAGGGAATTCCAATATCCCTTTCTTTTACTCCAGAAATTAAACTCTTGCCTCTGTTGAACAAATGGCCCACAAATAGTCCGAAACATCAATATTTACGTACATACTGGTGTAAAAGTTATTTAAATACTAAAACTAAAAACATGAAAAAAGTAATTTTAGGTTCTATTTTAATGTTTGCCCTGAGCATTTCATTTACTTCCTGTAGAGATGCCAAGGACAAGGCCAAAGACGCTATGGAAGAAACTAATGAAGCGCTAAAAGAAGTTGGCGAGGATATGAAAAAAGTGGGTGAGGATGTTAAAGGAGCTGCGAACGAAGCAATGGATGGTGCCAAAGAAATAGGAGGCGATATGAAAGAAGCTGGCGCCGAAGCACTAGATAAAGCTGGTGAAACAGCCAAGGAAGTAGGCGAAGATGTAAAAGATGCTGCTAATACGGCAGCCGATAAAACCAAGGCCGCAGCCAAGCAGGTAAAAGAGGAAATCGAGGAGTAAATAACTGCATTTTCCTCTAAATAAAATAAAAGCCCGGTATTAACATATCGGGCCTTTACTTTTAAAAGGTATATCCTACCCCCAGTATTAAATTGATCCCCGGTGCAACGATTCCAGAGGAATAGGAACGATACCTTTGATCGGTAATGTTCTCTAAGTTCACGGTACCTTTTAATGCGTGGGAAAATTGATATTGCGAACGAACATTTAAAGTATACCAAGAAGGGGAGTAGGGATTTCCATTGGCATTAACAGCATATATATAGTCCTTGGTTATTTCGGACATTGACAAATCATCATAGCTGATTTCCCCATTAAAATTGACAAATAGATCGGTTTTCAATTTTTGATTTTTCCATATCATGTGAAAATCCCCAAATGTGGGCGCCACATGTCTGCCTGGCGAATCCGTTCCATCCTCCTCTTCCTCGATGCCCTTAGTAAGGGTTAGGTTGGAATTCAGCGATAAGTTTTCCGTTAAAAAAGCATCCAATCCAAACTCGAACCCGTAAACATAGGCTTTTGCTGCGTTCTGTATCGCCTGGACATTACTTAGCTCCCCATTATATACTATCTCATTATTTCCATTAAATTGAAAATCTCTTCGGACCAACGCATCTACCAAATACGTATAAAAGGAAGCGCCTTTTAGCATTAATTTATCATTGAAATTTTTCTGAATCCCTACTTCTAAATTGTAAGCATATTCCGGTTCCAATTCTGGATTTGGGACTACCACAGATCCTGGTTCGGAATCAAATATCTTACCAACATCATCAATGTTTGGGGCCCTAAAGCCCTTAGAACCATTGAAAGTAAATTGCAAATCAGCTTTTGGGAACCAACTAAAGCCTATACTTCCGGTTAAGGCACCAGTGCTAAGATCGGCATCATTAAAGGGGAAAGAATAATAAGTCTGGTCAAAAACAGCATCAATCCAAACATGACTGTAGCGCAGTCCGGACAAGAAAGTGAAATTGGGCTTGGCGCGTAGCTCACCGCTTATATAACCCGCCAAGGTCTGCCAAGTGGAATTATCCGGATACCTGGATGCAGAAGGTAACAAGTCTAGGGTCTCTACGTTCAACTCATTTCCGCTGGAGCCAATTTTATTAAATACATACTCCCCTCCATAGTATAGTCTAAGGTTTCCAATACGTTTGTTTTCAAAATCGATGTTCGTGGAAATAGCATCTACATTCTCCTTGGTCATGTACCTTATGGCATCTTGAAAACTCCTATCATTCCTGCTTTCTTCAAAATTTTGATAGGCTGTAGTTATTTTCAATCCATCATAAAATTTTCCTTTACCGTTTTTATAAAATTGAAGGTTTCCCATAAACCATTTCTGCGGACCATAAAACCATTCCGCAGAGCGCAGACCAAGCCCATCCTTGGATGGCCTTATAAGTCTGTCATATCTAGAGTAATCCGAGGTTTCCGAGTAATAGGCACTTAAATTAATGTTCCAATTATTATTGGGTTTGAAAACCACTTTTTGCATTAAATTAATTTGATTATAACCTGTGGGCAACTGCGATTCGGGCTTAGGATTTTCCAAGAGCTCATCCTCTCCATTTTGGGTTGCCACATAATTAGTCCTTAAATAGGAATTTGGACCATGGGACCCCATTTTAAGATCGTCAAAATCATTATAAGTCATACTGCTCAAAAATGCCCATTTCCTTTTTCCCAAGTTGAAATCAACGTGAAAAGTATTCTCATTATTGGCAGAGGAATATCTATAATTCCCTTTCCCGAAAAAATTTAAACTATCCGCCTTGGAAAATTGTGGATTATTGGTATAAAAATTCATGACCCCCCCTATGGCATCGGAACCGTAGATTACAGACCCAGGACCAAAAATTACTTCCGTACTTTTAATTGTAAATGGGTCAATGGAAATTACATTTTGCACGTTCCCCCCCCTAAATATGGCATTGTTCATGCGAACACCATCTATGGAAAGTAGTAATCTATTTGTTGCAAAGCCTCTTATCATTGGGCTACCTCCTCCAAGTTGACTTTTCTGGACAAATACTTTTCCACTATTCTGTAGTAGATCTGCCGAAGTTTGGGGCGCCGTAAAATCAATTGTTTTGGCATTTATTATTGCTATTTTCTGGGGGATATCCTTTTTCTGTTGCTCCCATTTGGAGATAGACATCACTACTTCATCCAGCTGTTCAGCATTCAATGCCAAATAAAGCTTTCCCTTTCTTAGCACATGGCCCTTTGTACTCCTAAAATTTTGGTAGCCAATATGTGTGAAGGTGATACGTTCACCATGATCAAATTTGGAAAGGTCACATTTACCATCAAAGTCGGAAAGGGATGTTCTGGATTTATCCCAATTATAAACAATTACATTGGGAATTGGCCGATGGTCCTCCTCATCCAAAATAACAATTTCCTGTCCCGTTACCCCTAGATAAAAAAAGAGAACAATTATGAAGACTATTTTTTGCATATTAGCTAAAAACTTCATTTAAAACGGCCAATGACTTCGGTTTTCTAAATCCTTGCAAATGTAATTCAAAATATAGGACAAGGGTTTTTAGGAGTTCCTGACGGTTCTTTTTGTTAAGTTTAATAGTATGTACTGCATCAAAATTTATGCCCAAAAGGTCCTTGAAGTATTTTAAATTTTCTCCGCTTAGGGTTGGATTTAAGGATGGCGATTTTATAAACTCCCCCTCCAGAAGGTCAAAGTATAAAAAATCCATATTGTTGGTATCTGGATAAAACCCAAAATATTTAGTCAAAGACAGTGAAAAGTACAGGTGGAAATTAGCAAATTCATCGTGAGAATCCAACCACTGCAGCGAGGCCTCAATAAAGTTAAACAGCCCTTCATTACGCTCTTCCTCATGGATACTATTACCCAACATTTCTGCCAAAAAAAACGTAATGGCATTTTTGGCAATATCGGTGTGAAGCGTCTGGTAGTGATAACTTACCCTAGCTTCAATAATACTTTCCAAGGTTCCCTTGTTTTTATGGGAGGCCACCAAATCCAGTTGCAGCAATGGTTGGAAATAGGCCGTTTTTAACTTACCCTTTTTTGAAGCAAGAACACCCCTCAACAGATAAGATTTTATTCCATCCGATAAGGTAAGTATCTTGACTATTAAACTGGTGTCCCCATATTTAATAGACGTTAAAACAATGGCTTTAGTGGTAACCTGCATTATAAATCAAATCTTGGAACAAAGATAGCACAAAGAGACCCGTAAGGTTTTATAAAACCTTACGGGTCTCTGAAATTGCTTAAAATTCCATTCTATAATCCGGTAATGAGACTAGGATACAATACTAGGTTGTATAAACTTAAATAACTCCCTGTGCCAACATAGCATCAGCAACTTTTACGAAACCGGCAATATTTGCTCCTTTTACATAGTTGCAATATCCATCCACATCCCTTCCGTATTCTATACAGGAATCATGAATATCCTTCATTATTTTTTGCAATCGTTCATCTACCTCTTCCCTGGTCCAACTAATACGCAAGGAATTCTGTGACATTTCCAAGCCTGAAGTTGCTACTCCACCAGCATTGGATGCTTTTCCAGGAGCAAATAATATTTTAGCCTCGTGAAAAGCATGAATTGCTTCCGGGGTCGAAGGCATATTAGCTCCTTCGGCTACACAAATACATCCATTTTTTAGCAATATTTTAGCATCTTTGCCGTCCAATTCATTTTGTGTAGCGCATGGCAGTGCCATTTCACATGGAACACCCCAAGGGGTCTTACCTGCATGGAATTCTGCAGATTTATATTTTTTAATATAATCGGATATTCTACCCCGTTTATTGTTTTTAATATCCATTACGAAGGCCAGTTTTTCCTCGCTTAAACCTTCCTTATCGTAAATGTAGCCACTGGAATCCGAAAGAGTAACTACTTTGCCTCCCAAGTGAATTACTTTTTCGGCTGCATACTGTGCTACGTTTCCAGAACCTGAAATAACTACGGTTTTACCCCTAACATCTTCCTTTTGGGATTGCAACATACTCTGGGCAAAATAAACAGTGCCATAACCCGTAGCTTCCGGGCGTATTTTAGAACCGCCCCAAGAAAGACCTTTACCGGTTAAAACCCCAGTAAACTCATTTCTGATTTTTTTATACATCCCAAACAGGAACCCTATTTCCCTGGCGCCAACACCAATATCCCCTGCAGGTACATCGGTATTAGGTCCAATGTGCCTAGAAAGTTCCGTCATAAAGGCATGGCAAAAACGCATGACCTCATCATTTGATTTTCCTTTCGGATCAAAATCGGACCCTCCTTTTCCACCACCCATTGGCAATGTTGTTAAGCTATTTTTAAAAACCTGTTCAAAGGCCAGGAATTTTAAAACACTTGCATTTACAGTAGGATGAAACCTAAGTCCTCCCTTATAAGGACCTATAGCCGAATTCATTTGAATTCTATAACCTCTATTTACATGTATTTCGCCGTCATCATCTACCCATGAAACCCTAAAGGAAATTAACCTTTCCGGTTCCACCATCCTTAATAAAATATTCTTTCCATTGTAAATCTCATTATTACTAATGTAAGGAATAACTGTTTCTGCCACTTCTTGTACAGCTTGTATGAATTCCGGCTCGTGGCTATTACGACCTTTTACCTCCTCCATAAAAGCATTTATCTTGTCTTCCATAAAATACGAGTAATTGCTAATTGTTGATAAATATTGAGTTTGAAGGCAAAATTATATTATTTCTATAATTTAAACCCTATATTTTTCAAAATTTGATAAAATCTTTATTTAATCGCATGCCTTAGGTCATCAATTAAATCATCCTTATCCTCAATACCTACACTGAGTCGAATTAAGGCATCTACCACACCGCTTTTTTCCCTTTCCTCTTTAGGTATACTGGCATGGGTCATGCTGGCAGGATGACCAACCAAACTTTCTACCCCGCCCAAGGATTCGGCAAGGGTAAAGATTTGAAGATTTTCAACAATCTTTATGGCATCTTCGTAATGGCCGCCCTTTGGCACAAAAGAAATCATTCCCCCAAAATCACTCATTTGTCTTTTTGCCACTTCATGATTTGGGTGACTTGGAAATCCTGGCCAATATACTTTTTCAATTTTAGGATGATTTGCCAAGAATTCAGCAACTGCTTTACCATTTTCACAATGTCTCTGCATCCTTACATGCAAGGTCTTTATTCCTCTCAGTACCAAAAAGCTATCCATTGGTCCACAAACAGCACCACTTGCATTTTGTATAAAATACAGTTCATCCGCCAGGGCCTTATCCCTTAACACCAAAGCTCCTAGGACAACATCGCTATGTCCCCCAAGGTATTTCGTGGCGGAATGCATTACAATGTCGGCTCCCAAATCCAAAGGAAGTTGTAAGTATGGAGTTGCAAAGGTATTGTCTACGGCAAGTAGGATTTTATGTTTTTTTGCCAGTAGGGAAACCCTTTTTATATCGATAATATTCATCATTGGGTTAGTAGGTGTCTCTACCCAAATCAGTTTGGTCTTTAAATTAATTTGTTGGCTTATTTCATTGGTATCCTGCATTCCAACAAAGTGGAAAACGATGCCGTATTTTTCAAATATCTTTTTGAAAATTCGGTAACTGCCCCCATAAATGTTACTTGTGGAAATAACCTCGTCTCCTGGATTCAAAAGTTTAATTACCGCATCTATTGCCGCCAATCCACTGCCAAAGGCCAAACCATATGTCCCGTTTTCAATACTGGCCAAGGAATTCTCCAATGCAGTCCTAGTTGGATTTGCGCTTCTTGAATACTCGTATCCCTTATGACCTCCAGGTGTACTCTGTGCATAGGTCGAAGTCTGATATATGGGGGGCATAACCGCACCATATGCTTTGTCCGGAAACTGCCCTCCATGAATAGTTTTGCTATTGAACTTTAATTGTTTTTTACCCATGATAAATATATCGCTATACAAATGTACCTTTATCTTTCTGAGATTACAATGATCTTGTAGCTTTACACCTTTCTAACACCATTGCTTTTATGAAGATTAAATTAGCCTATTTATTTATCGTATTATTTTTATGGAATTGTAAAAATGAAGATCGAATCCCTTTTGAACCCACCGCGTATACGGCAGAGAATTGCGACAATTGTCCGAAGGTAACTATCCATATTCCAAAAGCCTTGGATGGTAGCGCCATAAGTGCCACCATAAACAACTCCCTGAAAGAAGAGGTGATTTCAATGCTTATTTATGATGATGAAATTGAGGCTACCAATATTGAAGAAGCGATTCAGTCTTTTAAGAACGGGTATTTGGAATTAAAAAAATTATATCCAGATGAACCAGTTGGATGGGAAGCGGATATTGAAGGCAAAGTGACCTATGAAGATAAAAATATTTTGACGATTCAAGTCGATTCTTATTCCTTTACCGGTGGGGCCCATGGTTTTACCTCAACGCGATTTTTAAATTTTGATAAGATTAATGGGCTAGAATTTGAAACTATGGAACTTTTTAAGGACCCCTTGGATTTTCAAAATTTTGCTGAGGGAAAATTTAGGGTACAAGAAAATATTCCTGTGTCTGGATCGGTTAATGCCACTGGCTTTATGTTTGAGAACGATGAATTTTATCTTCCCCTAAATATTGGTTTTACCAAGGAAGGCTTACAATTGTTATATGAGCAATACGAGGTAGCCTCCTATGCGGACGGACCAATAACATTAACCTTGTCTTTGGAGGAAATAAAACCCTATCTAAAAATTAAAATTCCGTCCTAATTTTTAACCACAACCTTTAAAAGGGCTAAAATAGATCCAAGGTGTATACCCTCATGAAAGATATTGAACATAATGGCATCTTCCACCGTGCTTAATGTAACGTTTGCACTGGTTGTGTATGCATTATACCCTTTAAATATTCCTTTCCCATAGTCTTCTTGCATCCATGTTACGGCAGGCAATAATAAGTCTTCCACTAGTTGCAATTCTTCATCCGTTGCTGTGCCATCGGGCACGGTGCCCTTTTTAAATTTTTCTACCAGAGCATCATCCAACCTCATAGGTTGTCCGCTAAGCTTGTAGATCAAAAGTTGTTGGGTAACCACAACATGGGCAATATTCCACCATATGTTGTTACGGAATCCCTTAGGAATTTGCAGCAATAACTCCTTTGGTGTTTCTTTTAAAAATTTATAAAGTATTTTCCTGTTCTGTAGGGTAATGTTGAATGCGTTTTCCAAGGTTGAAAGTTTTCTGTTATTAATTTTTACAATTGCCGCTAAAAATAGTACAATTCAACGTAATTGGGTTTCTTTGTATACTAAATAATATACAGAGAAAGAGATTTACAAAAATGAAAAAGATATTTCACCTGAGCACTTGTGATACCTGCCAAAGGATATTGAAGGAATTGGAGGCCCCCAGCAGTTTTACACTTCAAGACATAAAAACCGAAGCCATTACCCCTAAACAACTGGAATATATGGCAAGTTTATCCGGGAGCTATGAGAGCTTGTTTAGTAAGCGTGCCCGACTCTATAAAGAACGAAATCTGAAGGAACAAAATCTTACTGAGGACGACTTCAAAGCTCTAATTCTTGAACACTATACCTTTTTAAAACGCCCCGTTATACTCATGGACGACCTTATTTTTGTTGGAAATAGTAAAGCTGTTGTGGCAGAGGCCAAAGCAAAATTAAATTCGTGAGTAGACGAACCCTTGCCATCTTGGCCGCCTTGGGGGCTACCACCATCTATGGTATAAACCACACCATAGCCAAAGGTGTAATGCCTATATATGTTAAACCTTTTGGATTTATTTTCCTCAGGCTTTTTGGGGCAACATTGTTGTTTTGGGGTATTTCCTTTTTTGGGCCTAGAGAAAAATTGGAACGAGGGGATTGGAGCAGATTGTTGGTGTGTGCCTTCTTCGGTATGGGCATCAATATGCTATCGTTCTTTAAAGGTTTGGACCTTTCCACTCCGATCAATAGTGCAGTACTCATAACCATTACCCCCATACTTGTTGTCATATTATCAGCGCTATTTATCAAGGAGAAAATCACCATTCAGAGAGGAATTGGTGTTTTTTTGGGCCTAATAGGGGCATTGGCCTTAATCCTATTTGGAGCAGAAATTAGACAGGATGCCAGCAATATTCCTTTGGGAAACATGTTGTTTATTGTGAATGCCACTTCCTATGGACTGTACCTTATTTTAGTAAAAAAGCTATTGGAAAAATACCATCCTTTTACCCTCATGAAATGGATGTTCGGAATTGGGCTCATCATAACCCTTCCAATAACGTACTCCGAATTTACAGAAATACAATGGGGGCAGCTTCCTGTGGAAGCTATTGGAGCTATTGCCTTTGTAATTATTGGAACTACTTTTTTAACCTATTTGTTCAATGTTTTTGCCTTGACCCAATTAAAGGCCTCGACAGTAGGTGTTTTTATGTACCTACAACCATTAATAGGTATCATATTTGCCATTGCTTCTGGAAAAGACCATCTCACTTTAATTAAGCTACTTGCGATAGTTCTGGTATTGATAGGGGTCTACTTGGTAAGCAAACAAGTTAGACCAAGTCCTTAGGGCGCACCGAAAGTTTTCGTGTATCCTCTTTGGTAAGTACTTTAAATGTGTTTCCCTTCGGAACCTTGTTAAAAGCCGCCAGAAACTCCGCCCCCAAACCGGTCAAACTTCTTGTCTTTAAATCTATCCATGCTCCCATAATCTGACAGTGGGCAAAATTCTTTCCGTTTCCATCATAAAAATTATGATGGAATTCAAAAAACATTCCATTGGCACTCAATCCTACCAACTCCAAGGAAACTTTTACAGGCTTCCCTAAAAATGCTTCCTTAAAATAATAAACATGTTCATGGAATACCACTGGTCCAATATTATGCTGTGACATTGTCTTTTGGTTAAACCCTAGTTCCAACAAAAATGACATCCTCGTATGGCTCATGAAATTTAAATAGGCCGAATTGGCCATGTGACGATTGGCATCCACGTCGCTCCAACGAATTTCGAATTCTTTTATATACATACTTTTATTTTTGTACTTTTGAAATTATTATGCATGCATAATAATTTCAAAAGTACTATTTTTTGCAAACAATAGATATTTTTGTTTCCATTTTTGGCATATCAGATTATTTTTAATTCTTTAAATCCATTACCGAAATGAGCAACAAAGCAGCCTTTATAAAAGACCTTTCACTACCTGTAGTAGCGGCTCCCATGTTCCTGATATCTGGCCCCCAATTGGTCATCGAATGCTGCAAGAACGGAATAGTAGGTACTTTTCCTGCACTTAATCAACGTACAACGGAAGGTTTTGAGGAATGGCTTATTGAGATTAAAACCGAATTAAAGAGATATGAGGAGGAAACTGGAAAGAAAGCCGCCCCTTATGGAGTAAATCTAATAGTCCACCCAACCAATCCACGATTAGAAGCCGATTTAAAAATTTGTATAAAACATAAAGTCCCTTTAATTATTACTTCTCTGGGTGCGGTGGCCAAGGTAGTAGATGCCATCCATAGTTATGGTGGCCTTGTCTTCCATGATATCATTAAAAAGAGACATGCAGAAAAGGCCTCAGAAGCAGGTGTGGACGGATTAATTTTAGTTGCCGCTGGCGCAGGAGGACACGCGGGTACTATAAATCCCATGTCCTTAATTGCCGAAGTCAAAAAATTCTACGACAAGACTATATTGCTTTCGGGTTGTATCAGTACAGGGAGGGATATAGCCTCAGCAATGCAAATGGGTGCGGATTTAGCCTACATGGGCACTCGTTTTATAAACACCAAAGAAAGCCGGGCACCTGAAGAATATCGTAAAATGATTATCGATTCCGGAGCAAGCGATGTGGTCTATACTGCGTCAATATCCGGAGTTCACGCCAACTTTTTGGGCGCTAGTTTAAAAGCGGCTGGAATTACAGAAGAAGATCTAAAAAAAGACACCAAAATCGATTTTGGAAAGGAGCTGAATACGGAAGCCAAGGCGTGGAAAACAATTTGGTCTGCTGGTCAGGGCGTCACAACAATAGATAACGTTGAACCGGTTTCAGAATTAGTAGCAAATTTAAAATCCGAATTTAAAACGGCAATACAGGAACAAATAAAAGTATTGGATACCTACCCTAAGTAGGAATTGCTTCGACCATTGTTTTTATATTTTATAGGACTGAACCTAAGCCAGCTTTCTCAGTTAATCCATATAAAACAAGGGCTACAGCAAATTGCAATTTTCTTGAACAATAATTTCTACTGGGACATCCATATTTAAATCCGAAGGATCCTGTTCAGTAAGAAATTTGAACAATCCTTTGATGGCGGTATAGCCCTGAAATTCGGGTTTTTGATTGATCAGAAAATCAATCTCTTTATTTCTGAGACATTTAAGGTTGTCCTCTTGTAAATCAAAACCAACAACCGACACGTTGGAAACATTATGGGCCTTAAGTATATCGGGTATTAAATAAGACCTTGCATTTGTTACAAAAATCCCTTTTGGCCTTTGATCACTAAACCAGCTTTCAATTTCGGAATTGATTTCAAAAGGCCTATCTACAGGTTGATTAATGGTAAAAATGGAAATATCACTATCCTTGAAATTTGTTTTAAAAAATTCCCTGAATCCATTTTCCCTTTGTTGATTATTGGCATGTAAGCCTCTCTCGGTAACGATATTGACAACAAAATAAAGTCCGTCATTACCAACTAGTCCATGCAGGAGCCTTCCGGCCACTTTACCTGCAATGTGCGAGTCCTGCCGAATAAAATAGGATGGATAATCTAGCTTTACCTCAGTATCCAAAAATACTATTGGTATATTATCTCCCTTGGCCTTGCTTAAAAGATTATTACTCTCCACCATGAAAAATGGCACCGTAACCACAGCGTCGTATTTATTATTTAAAATGATGTCACCCATTTTTATGAAGGAAAAAGGATCCGTAAAGTAATAGTAGGAGACTAAAATACCCATCTCACTCAATTCCTCTACAGCCTTATCAATACCCTTTTTGGGAAGATCCCAATAACTCCAATTCTTAGAAACTTCAGGGATAAGCACGGCAATTTTCAATTTCTTACGAGCAGCCAAATTAAGGCGACTAGCTACTGTGTTTTTTTTATATCCAGTTTCCTTTATTATGGCTTTTATCTTTTCGCGAGTTGCCTTGGAAACCCCATCCCTATTATGCAACACCCTATCCACCGTTCCAATGGAAACATTGGCCAACTTGGCAATTTGCTTAATTCCTATAAGGTTATCCATATACAGGGAATATCTTAATTTAACAATGAAGGGCAAAAAATGATAACACCAAAATTACAAAATGCATTGGTTTAAAGCCCACCCAAAAATATCTTCTTAAAGTGTATTTCTATTTCTTCCCTTGTATGAATTGACTACAATAAGAGCACGGTATATGGCCATTAACCATAGTACATTCAACTATCACAAAAATCAATTACCTTAAACACTTCAAGCCTTCTATCTGCTTTAAAATATGGAATATCCTGAGATCAATACTTGAACACTTTGTCTCCAGCCAAAACATTTTGAGCCTTTTCATCAAAAGTGGATTTCAATCCTGTCCTCAAGGCTGCAGTTGTCATTATATTGGCAATAGAGTGATTATAAGCTGCCTCTATCGTTCCATTTGTTTCCTTGCGACTCCTAACACATTCCATCCAATTCAACATATGCAAAGAGGTCATATCATCAGCTCCTGTATCAGCAGAGGTAACCACCTGTGTAGCACTTTCTGATAGATCAAATTCTTGTAATTGATTTGCCTCCATACCCATTTTGTTGGCGTGGGAAGCATTCAATCCTCCATTTGGACTAACCTTATTGGTGTCCAAGTTTAATTCTCCGCCATTGGAATAATAAATTTCCTTGGTACCGCCTGCAGAATTGGTAAACCTTGAGGAATATACCACTTGGAAACCTTTGGACATATCATCTGATGGGCCGTAATCGAATACTGCCGTCATGGTGTCGTAATTTTTTCTTCCATCTTTCCAAAGATAAATTCCACCATTCGCTGCAACACTTCTGGGATGATTTAATCCTGTAAACCAGTGAACAGTATCTATCTGATGGGACATCCATTGCCCTGGAATTCCAGAGGAAAAAGGCCAGAATAATCGATATTCCAGATACTTTCTGGGATCCCAGGCTTCGTAAGGTCGGTTTAACAAATAACGTTTCCAATCGGTATCCGACTCCTTAATTTCACTGGTGAGTTGAGGCAAGCGCCATCTATCCGGCTGGTTAACATTCCAACTCATTTCCACCATGACGATATCACCAAATTTACCAGACTTAATATAATCGTTGGCTGCATGGTAATTACGACCACTTCGTCTTTGGGAACCAATTTGAAACACTATTCCTGAATCTTGGACGGCCTTTTTACCCACCCTTGCATCATCCATGGTTTCAGCAAATGGTTTTTCCACATAAATATCTTTTTTGGCATTGGCCGCTTGAACGGTATGCAGCGCATGTTGAAAATCTGGGGTAGAGATTATAACAGCATCAATTTTATTTTCATCATACATTTCATCATGGTTTCTCCAAACCTTGACTTTCTCTCCTGTTTTTTCCTTAAGGTAAGCAGCGCCTTCGTCCCTTCTACGGTTCCAAATATCCGAAACCCCTACAATTTCAAAGTTCTGTTTTTTGTGGTGGCCCAAAAATGCCGGTATCAAGGCCCCTTTTACTCTATTCGAAAACCCTGCGATACCCACCCTTACTCGATCGTTTGCACCGATGATTTTATTGTAACTCTTAGCACTCATGGAATTAACACCTAAGGCTATTCCACCAGAGGCCAATGCCGTTTTCTTAATAAAATTTCTACGTCCTTCGCTCATGATCTATATTTTAAAATTAAACCTAATTTAGAACTCCCTTACTTTTATACTTCTAAAGGAAACATGGTCCCCATGATCTTGCAATAGGATCATACCTGCCGGAATTGTTCCGAAATTTTCCCATTTCTCGTACTTGCTTTTTTCAACCAAGGCTTTAAATGTCTGGCTAAACCTGTCAAATTCCACGACCTTCACATTATTAAGCCAATGTTCAACATGGCCATCCTTGACAACGATACGTGCATTGTTCCATTTATCAATGCCATTAAAATTCTTGCCTCTTGAATTTTCGAAGTTCTCTGCCCGAATCAGATCGTATAAAGACCCTACGGTCCTATTGCCATTATGACCCTTTTTGGCATCAGGATGCACTTTATCGTCAAGGATTTGAAATTCAAGGCCTATGGCAGAACCTTCACTCATATTAAGGCCTGGATCAACAAAATATTTAATGCCGCTATTGGCTCCTTCGGTCAATTTGAAATCTACACTTAATTCAAAATTACTATACGCCGATGTAGTTACAATATCACCCCCATTCCTGGATTCGGCTCCATCAGATGACAGAACACTTAGTGTTCCATCTTGCATATTCCAGCCTTTCTCTGGAAACGCATTCAATTTGGCACCTCGCCAGCCTTCAGAAGTTTTTCCGTCCCACAATAATCGCCATCCTTTTCTTATTTCATCAGAGGTAAGCTGATTATTCAAGTAGCTTATTTCCGGGGCATATACAGCTACCTGCTTACGCTCCTTCTCCAAGTCGGAGGTCTTGATCCTAATGTTCTTCCATTTTACTATTTTACCTTCCAGACTTTCATTATGGATAGAATGCACCTGAAAAGCTATAAATCCTTTTGCGGTAACATCATCCACTAGGTTGGCACATTGGACTCCATTTACCCATGTCCTAATGTTTTGACCAATAGCCTCTATTCTATAGTGGTTCCATTCCCCGGCTTTAAAAGCATTCTGTCCTTGAACATTTCTAGACAAGGGATATAGCCAACCTCTACGGGCCTCATCATAAACCCCACCAGCCCATTTTCTGTCACTGGTTTCAATTTCACATTGGTATCCATGTACCCTACCGTCATTATATTCAGGAGAGCTCAGACTTCTAAATTGAACTCCGGAATTAAGTCCATTTTCTACATATACATCAAATTCCAGAATGAAATCGCCATAGGCCTTTTTTGTAGCCATAAAACTATTGGGCGTATTTAATCTGGAAGTACCTACCATTTCCCCCTTTTCGATCTTATATTTTGCATTTCCGTTCAATTGTTCAAAATTGGAGAAGTCCTTTCCATTAAATAGCATTTCCCAGCCATCTTGGGCAGAAGTAAAGAAAAATGTAAAATGAAGCAGTAATACCAAGCACAAGTTGGTCGATTTTCTATTAGCCATAATTTTCGTTAATTAATTTTCGTTAACGTTAACGAAAATATAAAAATATGTTTAAACTGCCATTAATTATTTGACTATTTCCTACTTATAACTTATAATAATGATGAATTGAATAGAATTTAAGGAATATAACCAACAAATTCAAAAATTTATGCTCATATAATACAACCCTTTCTAAGGTCTAATTATTTCCATTTTTAATACTTAACGGATTACCTTATCTTGTAATTACATTTTAATAAATTAACAATTCTTATATAGAAAAACTTCAATGCCTATAATTCCCTCCAATTACAACCCACCTTTTCTTTTTAAAAATGGACATTTTTCCACTATCTATTCAGGGATAATAAGGAAAGTAATTGGTCTTGTTCAAGAACGCGAAAGAATAGAACTTAGCGATGGGGATTTTATGGATTTGGATTGGAGCTATGCTGCCACACCATCTTCTGAAGTAGTAATACTTTTACATGGTTTGGAAGGCAATGCGCAACGCCCTTATATTACTGGTAGTGCAAAGCAATTCAATACTTTTGGCATCGATGCCTGTGCGGTTAATTATAGAGGATGTAGCGGTGAAACAAATCGCCTTTTCCGATCTTATCATTCTGGTGCAACAGAAGATTTGGAAGCCGTAATAAATTACATCCTAAAAGAAAAAAAATATACCCGTATTTATTTAAAGGGATTTAGTTTAGGTGGCAATATGATTTTAAAGTACTTGGGAGAAGGTAGATCGCTTCCAAATGAAATAAAAGGGGCGATCGCTGTATCTGCCCCCGTCAATTTACATAGTTCCTTGATAGAACTTTTAAAACCCAAAAATATAATGTATGCCCAACGGTTTAAAAAGCGTCTTGTGGAAAAACTGCAGTCAAAAAAAATTCTGTTTCCAAAGAGTATAAGCGATGCGGATATTGCAAAAATAAACACCTTAAAAGATTTTGATGACATCTATACCAGTAGGGCACATGGATTTAAAAATGCCCTTGATTATTACCAAAAGTCCAGTTCGTTACAATTTCTCCATGCAATTAACACACCCACACTGATTATTAACGCGAAAAATGATTCCTTTTTAGGCGACAAGTGTTACCCTTCCATAGAAGCGCGACAAAATGAATCAGTACAATTTGAACAGCCATTGTACGGAGGCCATGTAGGGTTTTATGACCAAAAAAATATCACTTATACCGAAAAAAAAGCATTAAAATTCGTTGAAGAATTATATTAAAATAATCTATTTGCTATCTTCGTAAAATAATATACTAAAACGATGAGAAAATTATTTATCCCTTTGGCCTTAGCTGGATTGATTCTTAGCTGCGGCGAAAAAAAAGAAGAAAAGAAGGAAGGTTTTGAAATGAACCGAGCTAAAAAAGAAGTGAAAGCTGAACCTGTTAGTGAGGGTGTGCCTGTAGACATGAGCAATAAAGGTGTTGGACCTATTAAATCTGTAAATTTTGCAGAGGCAATAGATACTGAACTAGCTGCAAAAGGACAAAAAACATTTAGTACCATTTGCGTGGCATGCCATATGGTGGAGCAACGTTTAATTGGCCCTGCACTAAAAGGTGTTTTTGAGAGAAGAAGTCCAGAATGGGTAATGAATATGATTATGAACCCTGATGGTATGCTTAAAGAAGATCCTATAGCAAAAGCCTTGTTAAAAGAGTATAACAATGCCGTTATGCTAAACCAGAATCTTTCTGAGGAAGATACACGTGCGGTTGCCGAGTATTTAAGGACTTTATAGTATTCAACACTACTACATATTAAAAAGCGTTTGCAGCAATCTTGGATTGTTACAAACGCTTTTCATTTTATGTATTATTTATAAATATTAAAACTTATCCACTTCCTCTTTATAGGTGGGGTCTTCAATCATGGATACATGTATAATTACCTAGTTGTGGCGGTTCTAAATATTTAACTTCAAAGAAAAAGCCCTAGTAGATTTAAAAATATGGGCATCGAAATACGGCTATGCAATGAAAGCTGTACTGGCCATCCAAGGGAATCTGTTTCAACTACATTTATACTATAACATAAATATTATAACCCTGATTTACGCCTCAGAATACCTTTAGGCATGTAAAATAGCATCAAAAAACAATTTATCACCATTATACCGAGGGGCGTAAAGGCGTATTAATTAATAACTGTAGAGGTATTGCTCTGGCCTTAATCGTTATTTACTAATCATTACCCTATAAGTAGGATCTTCAATAATGTTTACTTCAATAACACTTTCAGCATTTGTCAATAGCTTTAGGCAGTCAGGACTCAGATACCTCAGGTGTAATGTCTTACCTTCCTTTTCATATCGAGCAGTGATTTTATTTAGCGCATCTATGGCCGACATATCTACCACCTTGCTCTCCTTGAAATCTATTACAACCTCATCCGGGTCATTGGCTACATCAAATTTTTCTAAAAATGTGGCGGTGGAACCAAAGAAAAGTGGGCCGTATATTTCATAATGTTTTACCCCATTTTCGTCTACATGTTTTCTTGCCCTAATGCGTTTAGCGCTTTCCCAAGCGAATACCAAAGAAGAAATGATAACGCCAATCAATACCGCTAAGGCCAGGTTGTGTAACACTACTGTAACCACAGCAACCAATATCAAAACAAAAATGTCGTGTTTAGGCATTTTGTTAATTACTCTAAAACTTATCCACTCAAAAGTACCAATGGCAACGACCATCATCACTCCCACCAATGCAGCCATCGGGATTTGTTCAATTACTGGCCCACCTACTAAAATAATTATTAAGATAGTCATTGCACCTATAATTGCGGAAAGTCGTGCTCTTGCTCCTGATCCCACATTTACCAAAGTTTGTGCTACCATAGCACATCCTCCCATACCACCGAAAAATCCGTTGGTAATATTTGCAATACCCTGTGCCGCAGCTTCTCTATTTGATTGTCCTCTAGTATTGGTGATTTCGTCTACCATATTAAGCGTTAAAAGAGACTCAATAAGCCCAACACCTGCCATGACCAATGCATATGGAAAAATAAGTATAAGGGTCTCCATATTAAAAGGAATATCTGGAATATGGAATGAAGGCAAGGAGCCGCTTACAGAAGCAATATCATATACTTTTTTGGTATCTATGTCAAAGAAAAAAACTACACCAAATACAATCAATATGGCTACTAATGAAGCAGGCACAGCTTTAGTAATCTTAGGTAATACAGCTACGATGGCAATCGTCAAGAGGGTCAAGCCTGCCATTATGTATAATGCCGAACCTTGCATCCAGCCATCAATACCGTTTTCAGATATTTTAAATTGAGCTACTTGGGCCATAAAAATAATCACTGCAAGGCCATTTAAAAAACCGTACATAACAGGTTGCGGAATTAGGCGAACAAACTTCCCTAGCCTAAATAGGCCTACTAATAATTGCAAAACTCCGGCTAAAGCAACGGCTGCAAAAAGATATTCCACGCCGTGAGAAGAAGCCAATGCAATTAAAACAACCACGGTAGCACCTGCCCCTCCAGAAACCATCCCTGGTCTTCCTCCAAAAATGGCGGTGACGATACCCATTAGGAAGGCTGCATAAAGCCCAGTTAGAGGGGATAATCCAGCTAAAATAGCAAATGAGAGAGACTCAGGTATCATTGTCATAGCTACGGTAAGCCCAGCTAAAACTTCATTCTTATAATCTACCTTCTGTTTAAAATCGAATAGATTTAAATACTTCTTCACGTCTTTGTTTTTAAGGGCGCAAAAGTAGTGGATTTTCTTGTTTTAACGGCCACGATATGCCTAAATGTGACATTTACAACAAATTACCAAGATTGAAGGCCTAATAATTTCTGCCCCAAATCATTTAATTCAGCCGTATTGTACTTGGTCTGTTCCCAATTTCTAGGGTCACCGGGAAATGCATATCCTTCTGGTGCCCATCTATTTTTCCATGAATTGATCCGCCAAGCCCTAAGAGACTCATTATCAATCTCTGCGGGCATCATAGAGATATACTGGGCAATACGTACTTTATCTTTAGAACGATTTGGCCTTATCCCATGCGGTTGCGTACTATTAAATATTAAAAGATCACCAGCCTCCATCTTAACCTTTACGATCTTTTCCTGTAGATCGCTAACATCTGGCTTAAAGTGGTCCCGATCTTCAGGTTGGACTAGTTTCCATGTATCATAATTTCGGTATAGCCAAGGAATACATTGAAAACCGCCCATATTTTCATCGGTCTGGTTTGCCAAAGCTAATACTCCCTGCACATTCTGGGGTCTTGTTTCCGGGTCGTAATCCCAATGTATAAAACCTCTTTGGTCAAATCCTGGTCGAATTGGGAAGTTTAGATTAGCCCTATCAATAGTTACCCAAAGTTTTTCCGTTCCCCAAATATCTACGAAAGCATCGTAAATTTTCTTTTGTTGCCTATTGTTCCAAAGATACTGATGGTTATATACCTCTACCATTCCTGTACCCGTTAATTCCTTCATTTTCATTTCCGCCCTTGGAGAACTATACCAAGTGTCCGCGTTTTTAGGGTCTTTTTCTTCAAATTCCCATAAAAATTGGGCTGTTTCCTGCGCTTGGTCCTTGGCAATCGCATTCTTGACAACAATATACCCGTTGTACAACCAAAATTTCCAATCCTCCTCACTCAAGACCCTTAAGGGATCTCCGTTACTACGGTCGTTCAAAATTATTTTGCTAGTAGTGGATGTGGAAGGATTCCCCGGAATCTCCTCATGTGGATTCTTTTTGTTCACCTTGGTATACTTGGATTTCATCTGCTGGATATTTTAGCGTCACGAAGAATACCATAATTTAAGAAAATTAATTGAAATAATCCGCTATACGTATACCAATAGTAATTTGAATAAGTCTTTTGGCATACTGTAGAATTATGATAAATAAAAAACCGCCCTGGGTAATTACTCCAAGGCGGTCTTTAACAAAATAACCAACCAAAAACTTCTTTATATTGGAACCGCAAATTACTACGGCAATAATTATATCTTCCTTTTTCTGGCCACTTTCATGGTCCCATGTTCGGTTTTTGTCCTTTTCTTATCCAATTGGGATTTTCCAGACTTCAAATAGGTAATAAATCCCTTTCCTCTAAACTTATAAACCGTTTTACTAGAGGAATGATAAAGCTCTATTGTACTATCATTAATAACGTACAACTCAAAGTAATCATTGCCCATGTATTCGTAATCCAGTGTTAAAGTTTTGAGCGTTTCATCGTTATATACATCAAATAGGGAATACTCCCCTCTATAGTCCCATAAAATATCGTTGAAATGCATCCCGTAGGGGTCTACGGAGGAATTAAACATGTTTATGTTGCCGTCATTATAGAACTGTAAGTAATTTTCCAAATCAAAGTCGTTCAGATCTCCTTCTTCACTGGTTGCTATTTTTTCCCAAACATCATATTCCTGGAGAAGGTATTGCAGATTGTCATAAAATACCATGTCGTAATCAAAGTTATTTCTTTGGTAACCTTCTAAAAAATAAGATGTCCGGCTCTTGGCATCATATAACTCAATAGTATTATTATTAACTACAAATACCTCCAAATTCCAATAACCATCTAAATCATGGTCTATTTGCAAACTTCCATTATCTGCATTGAAATAACCAATATCCAATCCATATCCGTTTCCGGTTTTACCTATTCCCACTAAATTGTTGTTAGCATAAAGGATTTCTCCATTAAAAGAAATGGTAAACGCACGTTGCAAAAAAGGCACCTCCCCATTGCCGCTAGTTGCATTAATATCTACATACCAAAGTTCATAGGATTTTAAAACTGTATTTAGATGCACAAAGGGTGCCTCTATATATTCATCCTCAATAATAACTTCTGTATAACAGCTGCTTACCAATAAACCAATTGTTAAAGTTGCAAATAGTAGTTTTATAGTCCTCATATTTTAAAGATTGATATTACTATTGACATTAAAAACAATCTTTATGCCATTATTTTTATGCACTCATAATCAGCATATTACAAGACCACAAGATTAGAGAACAGTTAAGCAGACAAAAACATACCTTCCCGAAAAGGGCCAAAACTTAATCCCATATGGATTGAATTCTTGTTTTGAATCTCCAAAAAACAGTCCTACATTGCCATGGATTATATTTAACAATGTGTTCCACTAATTGTATATAGGACAATTATAGTCCGTTGTAGTTTTTTTAATTGACTTGAGCCCGTATTATTGGGCTATAGACGTACAACACGAAGTTTTAAAGAATAAAATGAGCATAAACAAAATATATTTTTGCTCAGCAACCGAAATAATTAAATTTTTTAGGCAGTAGAAAAGCGATTGATCTTTGCAGAAAATTTTTATTAAGATCTATTTCAGGTTAGTACAAAATTTTAAATAGATGAAAAATAATATGAAATTTGCTATTTTGGGCGGTGGCAGCTGGGCCACGGCTATAGTTAAAATGTTGACAGAAAATACCGATGTGGTAAATTGGTATATGCGCAATACGGATGCCATTGAGCACATTAGAACACAGCGTCATAATCCCAATTATTTGAGTTCGGTAGAATTTAATACGGAACAATTAAACTTAACGGACAACATTAACGAAGCAGTTGCTGATGCCGATGTACTGATTTTTGCCATTCCTTCCGCCTTCTTGGAAAACGAATTGAAGCTTTTAACAGTTGATATTAAGGACAAAATTATTTTTTCTGCCATTAAGGGCATTGTACCGGAAACCAGTTTAATAGTCGGAGAACATTTTCATATCAACTATAATATTCCTTTCGAAAATATTGGGGTCATTACCGGGCCATGCCATGCGGAGGAAGTTGCATTGGAGCGTTTATCCTATTTAACCATAGCCTGTGCAGATACCGAAAAAGCCAAATTGGTGGCTAAACATTTGAGCAGTGATTATATAAAAACTAAAATATCCGACGATATTATTGGAACGGAATACGCAGCAATGTTAAAGAATATTTACGCCATTGCTGCCGGTATTGCTCACGGATTAGGCTACGGAGATAATTTCCAAAGTGTACTCATGAGCAACTCTATAAGAGAAATGAAGCGGTTTATAAAACGAGTCCATAAAATGAAACGCAACATAAACGACTCGGCCTATTTAGGAGACCTTTTGGTAACGGGCTATTCAGTTTTTAGCCGAAACCGTATGTTCGGCAATATGATCGGCAAAGGGTATACCGTAAAAAGTGCCATGATGGAAATGAAAATGGTGGCCGAAGGTTATTATGCCACCAATAGTGCCTATTTAATAGCTTCAAAACACAATAAAAAATCGAAAACACCTATTTTAAATGCTGTTTACGAAATCCTTTATGAAAATAAAAGTCCGAAAAAAGTATTCAAGGAACTGACTGAAAAGTTAGATTAATTATAGAAAATAGTTTCGTAGATCCAAAAAAATGCTCGTAAATTCTCTCAGGGCAAGCCCATGAGGCATCGAAAGGAAACTACTTATAATATTTATTCAACGCCTGCCAGAACAGAATGGGCAGGCAAGCGTCGGACTATTCAAATCTCACTTAACGAGTAAATGCATTCCCTAAATTCTATCCAGTGAAAAATTGGAGTGCTCCTCCATTTCCTTCTCCAAGGTTGCCCTATAGGAGTTAATAACCTCATCTTCCAGTTTAAAAATGGTTTTGAATTCTATCAATATCGGTTCTAGCAATTTTCTAACACTGTCAATATCAAAGTACAAACGGCCAGTTCTTCGTATAAAGAAATCCATAGGAGTTTGCACCATTTCATTCTCAATAACAAACTTTAATTCGGCTTTTGCCATTCCCAACTCATGGTCATCTTCTTTCTGTTTTGCATAGTATTGTAAAATTGTTTCCGTCTGTTTCCCATAATTGGTGACCAAATACCAAGCATCGTATTTTGAGAATCCCTCAGGAGTTAATCTTTCATGGATTTCGGCAATATATTTCTTAACATATTTATACTTTTTAAATTCATTACCACATAATGGAATATGCTCGGTATCTGAAGGTTTTATTGTAATCTCATAATCTTCCTCCAATTTTTTGGCTACTCTGTTCACAACCCGCTCCGCCATTTTACGATAACCCGTAAGTTTTCCTCCAGCAATGCTTATAAGGCCCGTATCCGAAGTGAAAATTTCATCTTTTCGGGATAATTCCGAGGCCGACTTGCCTTCTTCATGTATTAATGGGCGTAATCCCGCCCAAGAAGAAATAATATCTTCCATTTCCAAATTTATCTTGGGAAACATATTATTTACGGCTGAGATTAGATAAATGGCATCGGCCACATCCGTTTTTACATTATCCTTGTTCTCGTTAAAATTGGTATCTGTTGTTCCAATATAAGTAATTTTCCCCCTTGGGATTGCAAACATCATTCGGCCATCTGGAACATCAAAATACACCGATTGCTTAATTGGCAATTTTTCATAAGGAAAAACCAAATGTACCCCTTTGGTAAGATGTAGGCGCTTTCCCTTTTTTGAATTATTAATTCCCCTAAGGTCATCTACCCATGGACCAGCAGCACTTATTACATATTTCGACTTAATTGAGAATTCAGTATCCGAGACTGTATCCTTCACCTTTACCCCTGCCACCATGTCCTCCTCATAAATAAAATCCTTCACCTCAGCATAATTTAGGGCCATAGCACCATGGTGCAAACTCGTCTTAATGGTCTCCATGGTTAGCCGCGCATCATCTGTCCTATATTCCGCATAATAACCCGCCCCTTTCAATATCTTTTTTGGCAACAATGGCTCCAATTTCAGAGCTTCTTTTTTCTCCAACATTTTACGTTTGTCATCTCCTGTCACCTGTGCTAAAATATCATAGACTTTTAAACCAATGGAGGTAAGCCATTTTCCATATGAGCCATTTTCTATCAATGGCAACAGCATTTTCTCCGGCAACACCAAATGTGGTGCCAAATTATGAACGATAGCCCTTTCAGAACCCACCTCCTTTACTAGCCAGAAATCAAATTGTTTTAGATAACGTAAGCCCCCGTGTATCAATTTTGTCGACTTACTACTGGTTCCAGATGCAAAATCATTTTTTTCGACCAAGGCCACTTTTAAACCTCTAGAGGCAGCATCCAAGGCAATTCCACCACCTGTAATTCCGCCACCTATTACTACAAGATCAAATGTCTCTTCTGTAAGTTTGGCAATGGTTTTACTCCTATCCAAATTAGAAAATCGAATATTTTTTGTCATCTTTATAAGTTAAAGTTTTAATGGAGATCAAATTATTATTTTTCAACTAATGCCATTAAAGGTAGCTGATTATCCCCCAAAATCAAAGGACAATTGTTACTCTATCGTTATGGTCATAACAACTTCATTGCCAAAAGCATCTACTGCCGTAATCCTATGCCTTCCCGTTTCAGGAATTAAACCTTTTTCATGATAGTTCGTGGTTTCTCCGATAAATTTCTCATCCAGAAACCAATAGACCGGTGTTCCGGATATTGCATGGGCCAACTTTACTATTAATTCATTCTTATTGCCTTCAAAATTTGTGGGCAGCGTAATTCTACTACCATTCCTTGGATAAATAAACTCCATTACAGAAGTGTTGGTTTCGCGGCAATTATCTAAAAAAGGCGGCAACGTCCTATAGGTTGGATGACCCCTTTTATAATAAAATTCCATTAACGGAGGCAGCACAAACCATGATTCGATTACCGCTTTGGACAAATCCACACAGGAAGAATTAACTCTAAACTGGCCTTCCGGATTTAAATGGACTAGTTGATGATAAGGGCAGGCCTTAACATAATTCTGTTTGTTGGGTATAGATACCACCTCAACAAGACATATGTCTGTAGCCATGTAACCGCTTTCTGCACAAACTTTAATTTCCGTGAACTCATCCTCAGGTTTTAGGAACCAGGAAGATCCCGGCAAAACGTCAAAAACATCAAATAAAATTGGAGCTGCGCTGGTGAGACCGGTTACGTTTGGTCTTCCTTCGCCATCTGCATTGCCTACCCATATTCCTACCACATAGTCTTTGGTAACCCCAATGGCCCAGGCATCCTTATTTCCAAAACTAGTGCCTGTTTTCCATGCAATCTGCTTGGAAGAATCAAAAAATTCCCAGGATTCGCTTCCCTCAGGTCGGTTAACCTTTTTCATAGCCTCAAAAGTGAGGTAAATACTGGCGGCATCAAAAATAGTTTTCGCGCTAGATCTGGAACCAAAATCTACTGTGGAGTCCACTGTTAAAATAGGCTCAGAAAATTCCTTGGTGAAATACTCACTGGAGGTTTCATTAAAATGATTTATAGTTGAAGCCAAGGAGGCATAAGTCTTGCACAAATCCCACAGATTGCTTTCCGCTCCCCCTAGTATTAATGTGAGTCCATAATGATCGGCAGACTTGTCCAATCCCCTTAAATTGAATAAATCCAATTGGTCCCTAAATTTTTCCAGGCCATAAGATTGCAACAATCGAACTGCTGGAATATTGAGCGACTTTGCCAAGGCCTTGTCTGCCTCAATGGCACCACTGTAACTTTCGCTGAAATTCTCGGGGCTGTAACCCGCTATTTGGGTTGGAACATCTGGCACCAACATACCGGGCAACAATTCTCCCGCATCCATCATAGCGCTATACAGCAATGGCTTTAAAACACTTCCTGTACTGCGATTGGCTTGCACCATGTCTACATCCTTTTCATGTTCCTTATCCGTTGGTGTGTTACCAACATATGAAATTACATTACGGGTCTTAACATCCATGACCAGAACTGCGGCATTAAAAACCTGATTATGTTTCAAAGTTTCATAATGCTTATCAATAATAGTATTGATGTTGACCTGTAGTTTTTCATCCAAATGGGACAAAATTCTTTTCCCTTTGCTTTTTTTTGCCAAATACTGTACTAAATGAGGTGCTGTATCCGGTAATGGAAATGGTTTTTTAGGTAATTCTTCAAGTAGCGATAGTTGGTAAGTGGTGCTATCAATATAATGGTTTTGCAATAATTTTTGAAGTAGCCTATTTCTCTTGTTAAGCAACTTGATTTGATTTTTTCCAGGGTATATTAGACTTGGTGCATTTGGCAAAACGGCCAAGGTAGCTGTCTCCGCCCAGGATAATTGACTTGGCTGTATTCCAAAATATCGCCACGCCGCCACCTCTAGACCCACCACATTTCCTCCAAATGGGGCATGACTGGCATATAGTTTTAAAATGTCCTGTTTGGAATATCTAAATTCCAATCTAGTTGCCAAAACCAATTCTTTGACTTTTTCCCAATAAGACCTTTTTTTTTGGTTACGGGATAAACGTATCACTTGTTGCGTAAGGGTACTTCCTCCTCTAACCGTTTTCCCCGCAAGGATGTTTGCAACAAAAGCCTTGCTTATTGAAATTGGATTAAAGCCGGGATGACTAAAAAAATGGGCGTCTTCAAAATTTAAAATACAAGTCTCAAATTTGCGGGGCACGCTATCCACTACAGGAAACCTCCATTGCCCATCTTCCGCAATTAGCGCTCCCAAGAGTTTCCCTGACCTACTCTCAACAACTGTGGCATTGGGTGTATTAAATAAATGTCTGGGCAAACAGAAATAATAGGCAGTCAACAGTAGGAAAAGAAAAAGTAACTTCTTAGGATGCTTTCCTAATAACCGCTTCAACCTTTTATAAGTTGTGGCTCCCTTATTTGGATTCCTATCCGTTCCCAAATTCATACTCCCTTTCTACCAAACAAATACGGACCTTATACCATTTATACCACTCCTCCCTGCCTTTTTTTTGAGCGAACATATGGTCCGCTTGTCTTTTCCAATCCGCTATGGAGCCCAAACTATCCCAATAACTTACACTGATCCCTATTTGCTCTCTGGCACTTTCAAAGCCTAGAAATCCTATCTGCCCTTTAGCCAATAATTCCATCTGTTGAGCCATTTCATTATAACCATGATCAGCTTCGTTTCTGGTGGAAGTAAAAATTACGGCATAATAGGGTTTATGAAGCTCCATATTTATAAAATATAATCCTTTTCCAAAAAGTAGGTAACCAAGGCATCTTTCATTAATACGGATTGTTCACCTGCCTTTAACGGGGGCAATTCTTCCTTGATCGTATAGTGTGGCCAGCCATCTTCATCAAAAAAATCAAACTCATAGTAACCATAGGGTTCCAACAACCTACATATAGCAATATGCATTAGATTTAATTTTTCATCTTTCTTGTAGGTATTATGAATCTGTCCCAATTCCTGAACTCCCACCAAATATATGATAGCATCCAATTCCATGGGATCGTTATCTGCGAATTGGGATGATAATTTCTTTACCAAAACCTCCCACCTATCTTTTAATTGTGTATCTCTCGACATAGTAATTTATTGCAATTAGTCCTAATGTTATACTAAGTAACTCCAAGTGTATAGAAATATTCAAAGGTACAAATCAAAGTTTTATATTTGTCAAAAGACTTTTAGCTATGGGTGTATTGGATATTATAATAGGACTATTATTAATTTACGGCCTATACAAAGGAATTAGAAATGGCCTCTTTGTGGAATTGGCCTCACTAATAGCCCTTGTGGCCGGCTTATACGGCGCTATTCATTTTTCCTATATTGTAGGGGAATATCTTTCCAAAAATATGGAGTGGAATGAACGATATATGAATACTGCCTCGTTTTTGATCACCTTTATAATAATTGTCCTAGTTGTAAATATGGCTGGGAAATTGTTGACTAAAATTGCCGATTTCGCCATGCTGGGAATACTGAACAAAATAGCGGGAGGTATATTTGGAACCCTAAAAGTAGCCGTAATCCTGGGTGCATTATTGATATTTTTTGACAGAACCAACAATCAATTAGGATTCGTAAAACAAGAATCTATTGACGAATCCAAACTCTACAGCCCAGTAAAGGAAATTGGAGCCTTTGTTTTTAGTAAGGTACTTAAGGAAAATAAAGCATTGGAAGTTGAACCGCCAATGAACAAGGACAAAAGCACCTTTATAAAGATTGGGGTATAATTATATCATCCTATGATATACAGTATAAAAAAGTATTCATAGGATGATATTGTTCTTTATCTTAAAATCAACTATGGGGTTACTACCTCCTTGGTATAGGTAAATTTCACATCAGTCTGTATGGTTAGTCCCTTAACATCTGTAATATTATAATTGGAAGTAATGGAATATGCTGATTTGTCAGGATTAACTACAATAGTCAAATTTTGGGAAGAACAATTCCCAATTAAGCCTAAGGTTCCAGCTGAAAGCTTCCAAGTCCCAGCTAGTTTAACCTTATTACTGCAACTGGTCGCATTTTCACCTTGTGAAAATTCATAAGCGCGGCCTGGCCCAAAGGTATAATCGGAATCCCTTTCGCATTCCGAATATTGAATAAAAATATCCTTTTTAGGATTTTCCTCGTTGTCATTGGTTATATCCACTTCTTTTTCCGCAAGTATCGCCGTTAATTTCCAAGTACCGATTAAGCCGTTTTCTTCCTCTGTGAGTGCTCCCTCAAAATCGGCAGGACATTCAACAGAATTATCTGTATTACAGCCTATAAATAAACTGCCCATTACAATGGTCCCAATGAGCATAAAACAAAATCCTTTTTTCATCTCTTCTTATTTTTATTATAAGAATGCAGAAAAGTAAAAATGGTTGCGCAGAATTGATATTTATTTTTTAGCAGCATGGATTTCATTACTGCACCACCTCAACCCATTGGCCTTTAGTGCGCACGGCGTAATCATTATTGTACATAGCCTCAGCCTGTATCCCCGGCAAATAATATCTACCCAAATAAGAAGCGTTCAACAATACCCTAAATATTTTAGTCTCATTCTTCTTCAGGTCAAAATAAAAATTGGCCCTATCATCCCTTAAATCTGTATAGGTTACCTCATTTTCAGCAAAATCTCCAAAATCTGTGAATCGTGTATTTACTATTTCCCATCCACTAGGGAAAATTTCGGACAATGCCACATTCTTGATCAATTCTGCCTTGGTATTGGTCAGCGATACTTCAGCTACAAAATCCGTCCCCTGCATTATGGAAGATGGGTCCAATTTGGTACCATTCCTCCCTTTGAAAACTACATTGGCCGATAAATTTCGCTGAACCACCTTCTCTTCCCCTACTGCTAGTATACCACTTTTAATGATACTCACGTATAAAATATTGGAGCCTACATTTTTTATATTGATAGAATTGGTGCCCGTTTTAATTCCGACTCCCATATTGGCCAGCGTTTTGGCCGTCTCAATAGTGGTGCTTTCGCCATTTACCGTTAAACTAGCCTTAATTCCTTTACCTCCTATCATATCCGCAAACTTTGCCAGTGCTAAAAGACAATAAGCTGTACTTTGCGTACTCATCCATTGATCGTTACTTAAAAGTTGCGCCAAGGTCTTGGCCATTTCTTGAGCTTTTATTTTGTCTTTTAAAAGCACAAACGTTTCCAAGACCATAGCTCTGTTACGTTCAGGGGAACCATAGGTGAAATAATCATTTTTACTCCCCGAAAAATCAAGATTTGCTGATTTTATCAGCTGTTGGGCAACACTCTCTTGACCAACAAGTGCGTAAGTAGCTGCCAAGCGGTATTTTCCCTCGTTGGACAGATTGGTCGTTTCCCTTAGTCTGTTCATCGAAGCAATGTCCGCATTTCCCGAAAGGGCCAGGGTATACAATCGGTATGCCTGCGTCAAATCTGAAAAGGAAGGCCCTGATCTCCATTGTCTTGCCATATTTTGCTGATAAGATACCCAGGAAGACTTAAATCCAATTGGCAGAACATATCCTTTTTTCTCGGCTTCCAATAAAAAGTGACCCACGTAGGAGGAACTCCAATCATCAGCATAATTTTGTCCTGGCCAATAAGAGAAACCACCACTCGGCATTTGATAACTGCCTATTCTTTTAATGGCACTCACCATATTTTGCTGAATCTCTTTTTTCCTTGTAGAATTAATATCAAAGATATCTGCAACGAATAATTGGGGGAAAGCACTAGAGGTAGTCTGCTCCAAACACCCATGTGGATATTGAATCAGATATTGCAACCTTCCATTAAAATTCATGGGTGGAAGTGTAGAAAATTCAACTTCTGCCTTGTTACTTCCTGAAATCCCAAAAGTAGTAAGTTCCATCGTTCTTTCACTATTGGCCTCTAAAACCACTTCCTCGGTAATGGTGGTTAATGGGTTGGGGTTCACCACATCTATAGGCACCTCAAATGATGCCTTTTCACCATTCCCCGAAGCTTCAACTACTACCTTACCAATACCGTTATAATCGGCTACTTTCAATTGAAAATAAGCCATTTTCTCATCTGGCTGGGAGAAAGAAACGATTTGTATAGCATCGCCTTGAATGCTAAAGGAAGGGTCCGGCTTAATTTTTAAAGTCACTTCCTTTATCTTATTTTCCATGGCAAAAACGGTCACAGGCAAGGTTACTGTCTCTCCTGGAGTAATCTTCCTTGGTAAGGAAGCCAATACCATAAGGGGTTTTCGCACCGGTGTTGTTTTTTCTGCGACACCATAAGCCGCTTGCCCTGAATTACCGGCTATGACCATCGTACGTACGGACCCAATATATTTAGGTATGTCTATTTTATGTGATTGTGTTTCCCCTTCCTTCAAGGAAAATGGTCCTAGATAAACTACCATAGGTTCAAAGCGATTTGCTTTTTTATTTTTAGCTCCCGCCAATTCCCCGTCTCCTCCGATAGCAAAAACTTGATTTATTTTTCCCCCGTAGGCTCCTATAACATCATCGTACACATCCCAACTCTTAACTCCCAAAGCTTCTCTCGCATAAAAAGAATTCCAAGGATTTGGGGTTTTAAAGCGCGTTAAATCAAGTAATCCTTCATCCACTATAGCAATACTATAGGTCATAGACCTGCCCTCTTTCTCTTTTACCTTGACCGTGATGCTTTCTTCCGGCCGTAACACATCTGGCATGGAAATTTCTGGCTGTAGTTTCGTCAATGGATCCTCTACCAATATGGGAACCACTCCATACATTCGGATAGGGGAATCGTTTAAGGTGCTGGCATGTGGCTGCAATAAACTAATGTTAATGTATACATTGGGCGTGTACAATTTAGTTATCGGGATTTCAAATTTTGTTTCCCCTTTTTCCGATTCCACCCAGAGCGAATGCAATACCTCAGTTCCGTTTTCAATGGTGACCAATGCCCTACCGCCTTGAGAACCTGGAAAGGTAACAATGGCCTTTTCCCCAACTTTATAAACTTCCTTATCCGTTGAAAACATCAACATTGTAGCTGCTGAAGGGTCATTTTTCATTGATTTTCCAGCCCATCCCGGCCAATCCACATAAATGGTTTTACCTGTAGCATGTCCGCCTAATGGATCCTCTACTCTAACCAAATATCGGCCCCAATCAGGATATTTTAGTTCAAAATTAAATGATGCCTTACCACTTGAATTTGTATTAATATTTTTCTCAAATACCTTTTCCTGATATTCACTGCTGGTAAAATTGGAAAGATTGTCCTCAGAAGTCTCCCACCACCACCTCCAGTTAACTTTATAAATGGTAATTTTTAGATTTTTGGCGGCTTTGGCATTGCCCAATTCATCTACCGTTACAACTTCAAATTTATGGGCTTCATCTGTGAGCAACATGCCTCTGGTCTTATCGCCCTTGGGCACATTTAGACCTACGTAAGTATTGAATGGCGAAAATTGTTTTGTAAATACATCCGTACTAAAATCACCTCCATTTTCATATACCTTGGTAATAAATGCCGCTTTTAGCATTCCAGGCGCCTGACTATTAATTTGTGGGCTTAAGGAAAAGGACGCCTTGCCTTCGGCATTAACAGTGCTATTAAAAACTACTTGATCTTCGGTGGCAAAAGCCCTAGTGGGATCATCAAAAATATAAGCTGGAAAATTTTTAAAAGTTGTAGTCTGAATATTAAACTTGGCCGTTACATCCGCTTTTAAGTTTTTAGCCACCGCTCCGTGGAGCCAAGCTACCTGTAAGGTCCCTTTTATAGGTTTACCACCGGACAAAACCTCATCTTCGAAATCTGTTTTAATCTTAAGTCGATTAGGTTTGATCGTTTCGATCTTAATTGTTTTAGTAAAGGATGCCCCGCCTACAGAAATCTTGGCCAGCCAATTACCGGTAGGTGCATTTTCATCTGTCCTTAAAACAAAACTGTAAAAATTGCCTATGGTATTGGTCTTTACTTCGCGAAGCACCACCTTGTTGTAGGGGTCTATTAACTCCAGCTTAACCGGATGCCCTATCGGAAGTTTATTAGCGTTATCATTCAATAGAAAAGAAACAAAAAGCTTATCACCTGGACGCCAAACACCTCTTTCCCCGAAAATAAAACCTTTAATTCCCTTTTGCAGAGCAACGCCATCAACATTAAACTTACTAACAGATAAGGCATTGCCGTCATTCAGTTTAACGTAGGTTTTTTGCCCATTGCTTTCAGCTATGGCAAAGTATGCCAAAATATCGGAGTCAAAAATAGAAGTGCCATCTACCGCTGTTATAACTTGTCCAATGGGCTGTTGCTGGTAATTATAAAAATTTACTTTGACTCCACCTAAAGGATTGGAACTTACAATATCATTGACCGCTACAAAATAACTTTTGTTCACCCCCTGTTTTATGGTAACTCCTAAATCCGAGGCCAAAACATTGGTGCCAACGGCTTTATCATAATAATAGGAGGCATGGCAAGGGTTATCACGTTGGTTCCAGTCGTAATTAAAATAGTAATCTTCATAATAAGACTCTACCCCGTCCCATGAGCTATTTTCCGTTTCTTGATCAAAATTATCCCCTGTCGACGTTTCCAGTTTAAAATTGGTGTCATCACATTTATAAAGGCTATACGATGGCTTAAAACTAAATTCAACCCTATACATGGCACCGACTTCTGGAGTAATGAGCGATTTTAAATCTAGGGCATGTGCTGACCATTTTCCGCTATTACTGCTAAGATTGGTTTCCAAATCCAATTCCTTTGTTGCTATGGGTCTAGCAACTGTTTTTAAATTATAGTTCCCGTTCAGATTATTTCCTTGTAAGAACTGCAAAACATTGTTTTGAAAAATTTTAAGAACGGTTACGTTGACCGACTTTAGATTTACCGTCTCAAAATTTATTTTTAGGTTATTGGAAGAAGGTAAAATTGTCCCATTGGATAATAATCGGACCTCTGGTCTTATTTGTTCGAAAGCTACCCTCTCGGTTAGCTTTGTTTTTAACTTGTACCCATCAGTACTTTCAATACCTTCAAAAACCTCTAGCTGAAGAGTAGCATTTACCTCTTTGGAAGGATATATTTTTAGGGTATTCCCTATAACATTGTATTTAGGGTTACCATCGCCTTCCAACACTACTAGACCTTTAAAGTTCTGTCCCTTTTTTAAAGGATCCGAAAAGTTGATATTTATAATTTGATTTTCACCGGTTTCCACCACAACATCCAGAATACTGAAATTGCTCTTACCCGGGATCTTTATTGTATTCTTTCCTGAACTATCTATATTTAAAACCTTACCGTCCCAAACAACCTCCAATTCCGTATCCTCTTCAAATCTCTGGATACTATCAATTTTAAAATAAAATTGGGTGCCTTCGGCAATAGATGAATCAAATTTTACGGAAACTCTTTTCGCTTTTTGTTTTACCTCCAACAACTGTTTGGCATTTTCTAAACTTAATTGGTCCGCAGTTTTTAATTGCCCCTCTATATATTGGTAATCCTTGGAATAGGATTGAACCGCCTGGGTATATAAATTAAACTGTTGTTTCAATGTTTTTACACTGAAATTGAACTGCCGTAAATCTTTTGGGACATCATTTATAATGGCCCCCAGATCCAGAGTAAGCCTATAGGTATTATCCTGTTGAAAACCATTTTCAGGTATAAAAGCGATAGTTCTACTGTCCAAAGCAACTACTTTGCCTTTGGTCTTAGGGACTACCTGCAACAAATCGCTACTCAGTTCCTGTCCACTTTTCCATGAATCAACGGGATTGTTCATCACCACTCGTACATCTGCTTTTACAGAAATTATACCATGGGAGACTTCTGTTATAAAGTCTTGATAAAGATTTAAGTTGTCTATTGAGGTTTTATCAATCTCTTTTTTGGAGTTACAACCAAGGATTAAAACAAATATAAGAGTGTGGATAATTAATTTCATAGAGGCAGCCAATTTAATACAGTAAAGATAAAAGGATTTTCTTTTGGGGAATATTTTATGCCGTAATTACTCAGAGAAAAAATAATCTAATTTGCCATTTTAATTGGAAGCCAATAATCAAAATACCACTACTTATTTTTACAAAAAACATCTAGAAAATTGTACTCTATAAGTAATCTTTGTATTACAGGATTATTACTTATTTGTGCATTTCATCGAATAAACCAATTAATTCGGCTCGGTGCTCCATAATTTATTTAATATTACATGATTGGTCACGAGAAGCCAATTACGAGAATACAAGAATTCCCCATTCTTCCCTTTCTTCCTACTTACAAATAGAACATTGTATGAAAACGAAATTGCATTATTTTATAATGCTATTGTTCGCATTTGTAGTAGTCTCTTGTACCACAGAGCCTATAGAGTCGGCAAATAGTCCCAAAGCAGAAAACGCTGTTGAGGTGGAGGAGGAATTACTTGGCATTGTTAATGACCACCGTATTTCCTTAGGATATACGGATTTGGATTTTAGCGATGTTGCCTATGAGTATGCCAACAAGCATACCGACTATATGATAGCCAAAGGTTCTATTAATCATGATAATTTTAGCGCACGGGCATCGGATATCTCCCTAGCCGTCAATGCCTCTTTTGTTTCTGAAAATGTAGCAAAAGACTATGATTCTGCAATTGAGGCCTTTCAAAAATGGCTAGCCAGTTCTGACCATAGAAAAACTATCGAAGGAGAATTTACCCATACTGCTGTAAGCGTAAAGAGAAATTTGGATGGCAAACTATATTTTACCCAACTCTTCTACAGATAGTCTTCCTTAAAGCAGTTTACTTTTCTTATTTTTGATATAAATCCTTGTTGAAACAACTGATAGCACACTTATTTATCCCTATCAATAATCAATAGGCATTATAATATCAATAAGAAACAGCTATGTCCATACAACAACCTTTCAATCTTAATAGGTGGATTTCCGAAAATAGAGCAACTTTAAAACCTCCTGTAGGAAACAAAAACCTTTATACAGAATCGGGTGATTATATTGTTATGATTGTCGCAGGCCCCAATGCCCGAAAAGACTATCATTACAATGAAACAGAAGAGCTTTTTTATCAATTGGAAGGAACTATTGAGGTTCATATTCAAGAAAACGGCCAAAAAAAAACCATGCATTTGGGTCCAGGGGATATGTACCTACACCCGGCCAGTGTGCCACATTCTCCCGTTAGGCATGCTGATTCTATAGGTCTGGTCATTGAACGTAAAAGGGCCAAGTTGGATGCTAAAGATGGGCTACTGTGGTTTTGTGATAACTGCAATAACAAATTACATGAAGTTTACTTCACTCTGAACGATATAGAAAAAGACTTTTTAGGTCACTTTAAGATCTTTTACGCCTCTGAGAAGCTGCGTACCTGCAATAATTGTGGAACAGTAATGCCAGTTGATGAAAGGTTTATTGCAGAAGAGGGCAAATAACTACTCTCGCAATTCAGCAATTCCTTTAAAATTTAAATCAAAATTTTTTTGGTCATCATACCACTAAATAGGTTTTAGATAACATTTATACACACTAACACCTTAGTCAACACAATAATTTGTAAATTTGAAAAATATCACAATTAACGATAAAAAAGTTATAAATGTCAAAAACTGCACAGGATTTTGGAATCCACGAAGCCTTGAAGAAATTAGGTATAACAACTTTAAATAACGGAACATCAACCGGTTCGGACAATTTTTCTTCCGGTGAGGAGCTAGCATCATATTCTCCTGTAGATGGAGCTTTAATTGGCAAAGTAAGAACGACCTCTAAAGCAGATTATGAAAAAGTTATGGATGTTGCCACCAACGCTTTTAAAATTTGGAAAACGAAACCCGCACCTCTTAGAGGAGAAATAGTACGCCAGTTTGGTGATAAACTTCGTGAACTTAAAGAACCTTTAGGAAGATTGGTTTCCTATGAAATGGGCAAATCATATCAAGAAGGTTTGGGAGAAGTTCAGGAAATGATAGATATCTGTGATTTTGCCGTAGGCCTATCAAGACAATTGCACGGTCTTACCATGCACTCCGAAAGACCTGGACATAGAATGTACGAACAATACCATCCTTTAGGGATTGTAGGTATTATTTCTGCGTTTAACTTCCCAGTGGCCGTATGGGCATGGAACACAGCATTAGCATGGATTTCGGGAGATGTCTGTATTTGGAAGCCCAGTGAAAAAACACCACTCTGTGGAATAGCATGTCAAAACATCGCAGCTATGGTTTTCAAGGAAAATAATCTTCCAGAAGGTATTTCCTGTTTAATCAACGGGGATTATAAAGTTGGAGAGTATATGACTCACGACAAAAGAGTCCCGTTGGTGTCTGCTACAGGTTCCATCCGCATGGGGAAAATCGTGGCTCAAGCAGTAGCTGCACGATTAGGAAAATCACTTCTGGAGCTTGGAGGTAACAACGCTATTATAGTTACCCAAGATGCAGACATAAAAATGACGGTTATTGGTGCTGTTTTTGGGGCAGTAGGCACAGCTGGACAACGCTGTACCTCAACGCGTAGAATAATAATACACGAATCCATTTATGACAAGGTGAAAGAAGCCATTGTTACAGCATACAAGCAATTACGTATCGGAAATCCATTGGATCAAAATAACCATGTAGGTCCGTTGATCGATACCGATGCGGTAAAGATGTACGAGCATGCGCTTAAAAAAGTAGTGGAAGAAGGAGGCAAACTTATTGTTGAAGGCGGTGTATTGCAAGGAGAGGGATATGAAAGCGGATGCTATGTAAAACCTGCCATTGCAGAAGCCTCCAATACTTTTGAAATTGTACAACACGAAACTTTCGCACCTGTATTATATCTTATAAAATATTCAGGAGATGTGGAAAATGCCATTACAATACAAAATGGAGTGGTACAGGGCCTATCCTCTGCAATTATGACCAATAACCTAAGGGAGGCTGAACGTTTCCTTTCTGTTCAAGGAAGTGATTGTGGCATAGCCAATGTTAATATTGGAACATCGGGTGCCGAAATAGGAGGTGCTTTTGGCGGGGAAAAAGAAACAGGTGGTGGCCGTGAATCTGGATCGGATGCCTGGAAAATCTATATGCGAAGGCAGACCAATACTATTAACTACACCACCGAATTACCGCTGGCCCAAGGGATAAAGTTTGATTTATAAAACCAAAGTATAATAAAAAAACCCGCAATGTACTGGTTTAGCTCCGATACATTGCGGGTTTTAACTAACTAACCAAATACCATCCTGAAGAATTATTCAACAGTGCCTCAGGACAAGAACTTGACATTTGAATGTTTAGAAAATAATAAACCCGTAGCCAATTGTAAATTTCCCCTCCCCCCGAATAGGTCCATTAGAAATAGCTGCGGGTTTAACCAAACTAACTCAAATAATTATGGTGATTAAGACCTATTTCAATGCCGGAACTTAGTCGGGAGAAATAAGGTCTTTGTAATTATAATGTTTCCTCTAAAGTCTACATTCTACACCATGTTTAAAAGTAAAATTATACAGATGGTACTGAAATTTGTATAATTGGTAAGTTTTCAGCACATTGATATCAATTATTGGGGTAAGATTCTCTCCTAAACCATTCATATACAGGCTAGGAAAAGTTTAAAAACAGCACCTAGCTTTAAACAACCTATTAAATCTACGAATGGCAAAAATTCGACCAAAATAGGCCCCCAACTACTGTTAACTGATTGACAGGTAATATTTAAGGCCATTATTTTAACATTTTAAAGGAATTTTTAATATATTTAAGCTAAACCCAAACAGCTATTAAAAATGTCTAAAAGAACAACCAATTTGTTGGGTATCGTAATCACCATTATTGCAGGAACCTTCTTTAATATAATGATGTGCAATTCATGCACAACCGAATTAGACCATACTTCTACAGTAGAAGCCTCTGAAATCATTGTTAAGAATAGTACGGCAGCAAACCAAAAGCAGCAAATAAAAGAACCCTAAATAGAATAACTAACCTTAAACTTTAACGTATATGGAAAACATGAATATTTGGTGCTGGTTAATTCCGGCCGTAGTGGGTATCGTCTGTGCCCTATTTGGCTATTTAATTGGTAAAGGAAAGAGTCCCCAAATAGATCAGTCTTCAGAATTAAGAATACTAAAGGACAAAACCGTTCAACTACAAGCCGATTTGGCAACATGCAACAAACAACTTGCTCAAAAAGTTGAGCCGACCATTTCCGCAAAATCAGTTGCTCCGATCGCCGCGAGCGAGGCGCAAATTCACTTTAACGCGAAAGCTGCTAAAACAATCTTTGGCAAAGCCATAAAACTGGACGACTTAAAGATTGTGGAAGGGATTGGCCCTAAAATACAGCAACTATTTAATTCTTTTGATATTAAGACTTGGAAAGATTTGTCCGAAACGGCTGTCGCAAGATGTCAAGAAATATTGGACACAGGCGGAGCCCGGTATAAAATTCATGACCCTGCCTCCTGGCCTATGCAGGCCAAAATGGCTCATGAAGGCAAATGGAAAGAATTGCACAAATGGCAAGAGGAGCACAAAAGGGGCAAACTATAATAATTGCCCCGCCCCATCAGTGGTTTCCAATGCAAATGACAGAGAAACTGAGGCTATATATAAAGGAAAAAGTGAAGCAATTGATTGCTTCACTTTTTCCTTTATAACAAGTTGAACTTTTTTAGAAGACAATAGCACTATACCATTCTCCCGTTGGCTTCAACCCACTTAAACCTATAGTCGTCCTCAGGAAATTTCATCCTAGTAGCAATTCGCTCCAATCTTTCAGGCAATTTCATTAAATAATCCCTAGCCCTTTCCGCATCGTCGTTAAGAGTTCTTATGCTATCCAATTCCCAATAACTATTCAATTTTCTCAAAATTTCTATATAATCCTGAGCAGTGTATACGCCAAGTCTTTGGGCACAATTGGAAAAATTTTCAAAAGCAGTTCCAATACTTCCACCAGACTCCCTTAGGAAATGTGCCGGCATAACAATTTTTTTCTTCATCATATCGGCAAAGGCCAACATCATCTGACTTGGGTCATTTTCAAAAATCACCTTAACAAATTCCCTATATGCCAAATGGTGTCTCATTTCATCACCAGCAATAATGGTACACATTTTACCCAATAGGGCATTACCGCCTTTTTTACACATTTGGCCAACCCTTTTATGAGAAATATTGGTTGCCAATTCTTGAAAAGAGGTATATATAAAGTTTTTATAAGGATCCCTATCCGTTCCTATGTCGAAACCATCGGCAATCAAATGCTGCGTGGTAATTTCCACTTCCCTCATATTGACCCTTCCAGCCAAATAAAGGTATTTATTTAACACATCACCATGCCTATTTTCCTCGGCCGTCCAATGGCGCACCCATTTGGACCAACCATTTTTGTTCTCACCGTGTTGATCTATTCCTTCTACATCCATTAGCCAAGATTCGTAGGTAGGCAGTGCTTCCTCTGTAATCGTATCAGCAACCAGGGTAACCCATAGGTCATACCCTAATTCCTTGGCTTCTTCACGTATCTGATTTACATGATCCATGAATCCCTCACTTTGTGTATCGGGTAAAAAATCTGTGGGTTGCCAAATATCCTGTATAGGAATAAGGTATTGGTCTATAAACCCATCTACCTTACCCTCAATGGATTTCATTACTTCTATTCTAACGTTCTTATTAGACATTCTTCAAATTTTATGTAAATATCCTTAATAATCTTGATAATTTGCCCCAATAGGCAGTTAATTTTAGTTTCTTCCCTTTTCTGAAGGATAAAACAAATATACGGGATCACTTTGCCAATATTGTTTTGAATCTACATCCATAATCGTCAAAGGCCCTTTAAAGGCTGCCCCCGTATCAACATTCCAAATGTTGGCTGCATTTTTTGGCGTTGTCCTACCAATCCTTGTTACCGGTGTATGACCAATAAAAATCTCATGGTAGTGTGTTAACCTTTGAGGGTAAAATTCATCCTTTACAGTTAATGACGGATCCAAAGACAGTGCCAATTCCCAAAGGGTTCTATCCCAATAAAAGGTTTTGGTAAAATATTCATGTTTTACACCCCTTAAGTTAGTAAATCCGGCGTGGATAAACAAACGATTTTCAGCGTCTATTATATAATTTTCCAAATTATCATAAAATTTGATATGGGCTTTTTTTGTTTCTTCCCCCACTTGGAGGTAAGCATCTTGAGTAGCACTACCGCCATGTTGCAACCAAAGAGGGTTATGGTCTCCACTTTTTAACCAATCGCTACATAGTTCATCGTGATTCCCCCTAAGAAAAGTACATCTATGAATTGTCTTAAGCTCCAATAAAAAATTTACCGTATCAACAGCATCACTCCAACCATCCACATAATCTCCCAAAAAAACAAGATGGTCTCCTGTAGCCACCTTTGCCCTTGATAAAACTTGCTTCAGCGCTTTTAAACCAGAATGTAGATCTCCAATCACTAATGTTCTCATTAGGCAAAAATCGCAAATACCACATAAATAGCAATGGCAATTAGAACTAAAATTAAAATATTCCTATATACTAAGGCAATAGCCCGAATCCTATTCATTTTTACATATAAATATCAACCCACATGGGTTACATAAATGTACCTAAAAGTATTGCCGTGAAAATTAATAACCTATTACAATACCTATGCATAAAATCCACCCCAATTGAAGCCAATAAAAAGGAAATTAGAATAAAGTAAATTTTATTTGTTAACTTTTTCTTGTTCATAATTACATATTTCATTGATTTACAATATATTAACATAATTTATTTGTAAACTTTAATGATAATTATCATGTTTTACTTCCTATTTTTTTTAATACTTTTGCTTTTAATTCCAAGGTTACACAACCACTAAAAATTATTCTATGCCCACAAAAATTGCGCAAGGACCTAAAAAGACCTTCACTCAAGAAGAAGCTATTAGTGCTTCACTAAAATATTTTAATGGTGACGACCTTGCTGCCAAGGTTTGGGTAAACAAATATGCCCTAAAAGATTCCGAAGGGAATATTTATGAGCTGACTCCGGACGATATGCATCGAAGAATAGCTAAAGAGATTGCTAGAATAGAACAAAAATATCCAAATCCTCTAAATGAAGGGCAAGTTTTTGATCTTATTAAGAATTTTAAATATATAGTCCCCCAAGGGAGCCCTATGGCCGGTATTGGCAATCCTTTTCAGGTTGCGTCCCTTTCCAATTGTTTTGTAATCGGCAATGACGGCAAGTCAGATTCATATGGTGGAATTTTGAAAATAGACCAGGAACAAGTACAGTTAATGAAGCGTCGTGGCGGAGTTGGTCATGACCTATCCCATATACGACCAAAGGGTTCCCCTGTAAAAAACTCGGCGTTGACCTCTACTGGTCTTGTACCCTTTATGGAAAGGTACTCCAATACGACCAGGGAAGTGGCCCAAGACGGCCGAAGAGGCGCTCTTATGTTATCGGTTTCCATAAACCATCCGGATGCAGAAGATTTTATTGATGCAAAAATGGAGCAGGGAAAAGTAACTGGAGCCAATGTTTCAGTTAGAATTGACGATGATTTTATGAAAGCGGTTCAAAACGGCCAGCCCTATACCCAAAAATTTCCTGTCCATAGTTCCGACCCTAAACTATCCAAATCCCTTGATGCCCAAAAACTTTGGGGGAAAATAGTTCATAACGCATGGAAATCTGCAGAACCAGGCATTTTGTTCTGGGACACCATCATTAAAGAATCTGTACCCGATTGTTATTCAGATTTAGGTTACAATACGGTATCCACCAATCCCTGTGGCGAAATTCCCCTATGTCCATACGATTCTTGTCGCTTGTTGGCCATAAATCTATTTTCCTATGTAGATCAGCCATTTACAGATAAGGCAAGCTTTAATTATACGCTCTTCAAAGAACATATTGCTGCTGCCCAACGGATCATGGACGACATTATTGACCTGGAATTGGAGAAGGTAGATGCCATTCTTGAAAAAATAAAGGCAGATCCCGAATTGGAGGAAACCAAAGCAGTAGAATACAATTTATGGAACAAGATAAAAGAAAAAGCAGAGAGTGGACGCCGTACAGGAATTGGCATTACCGCGGAGGGAGACATGCTTGCAGCACTAGGCTTGCGTTATGGTAGTGACAAGGCCAACGAATTTTCAATTGAGGTACATAAAACAATAGCCTTGGAAGCCTACAGGGCCTCAGTACATGCAGCAAAAGATCGTGGGGCATTTCAAATCTTTGATGCCGAAAGGGAAAAAAACAACCCTTTTATCCTACGCCTGAAGGAAGCCGATGAAAAACTATATTATGAAATGCTGGAATACGGGCGTAGAAATATTGCCTTATTGACCATTGCACCTACCGGTACCACTAGTTTAATGACCCAAACCACATCTGGTATAGAACCCGTTTTCCTACCCGTGTACAAGCGCCGCAGAAAAGTGAACCCAAATGACAAGGATGCCCGAGTTGACTTTGTTGATGAAGTTGGCGATTCTTGGGAAGAATATGTGGTCTTCCATCATAAATTTAAACAATGGATGTCCGTAAAGGGAATCGATACAGAAAAAAATTATACCCAAGAAGAACTTCAGAAAATTGTTGAAAAATCCCCTTACCACAAAGCCACTTCCAATGATGTGGATTGGTTGAGCAAAGTTCGTTTACAGGGCGCCGTTCAAAAATGGGTAGACCACTCCATAAGTGTCACTATAAACCTTCCGAACGATGTTTCCGAAGAATTGGTCGGAAAACTGTATTTGGAAGCTTGGAAACAGGGCTGCAAGGGTGTCACTGTATACAGAGACGGCTCCAGGTCAGGTGTTTTGATATCCAATGAACCGAAGAATTCCGAAAAGGATGAGTCCCTAGTACATTTTCCTACCAAACGTCCCCAAGTTTTGGAGGCAGACGTAGTAAGACTTCAAAACAATAAAGAAAAATGGATTGCCTTTATTGGGTTAATAAATGACCAGCCTTATGAAATTTTTACTGGTATGGCAGATGATGAAGACGGTATTTTAATTCCTAGATGGGTCAACAACGGAGTAATCTTAAAAAGCAGGAACCAAGACGGCACTTCGCGCTATGATTTTCAGTACAAAAACAAAAGGGGCTACAAAACCACTATTGAAGGGCTATCCCATAAATTTAATCCAGAATATTGGAACTATGCCAAATTAATTTCGAGCACCCTACGCCATGGTATGCATATTGAAAAAGTGGTAGACCTGATCAATAGCCTGCAATTGGACAGCGAATCTATCAATACATGGAAAAACGGAGTTGCAAGGGCTTTAAAAAGATATGTAGCGGATGGCACAGAAGCCAAAGGCCAAAAATGTGATGCCTGTAATTCTCACAATCTGATTTATCAGGAAGGATGTCTTACCTGCAAGGATTGCGGTTCTTCAAAATGCGGATAAGCCTACCTTGTTTTACCCATTTTGTTTAATTTTAGAAAATTATGCCTCTATTTGTTCGCATTTAGGGGCATTTATAGTATTAATACATATTTCTGTTTATTTTAGATTTATCAAATAAATTCAAGGGATGAAGAATGTTTTCTGTATAGGAGAATTATTAATAGATTTTGTTGCCGAAAAACAAGGAAGTGATCTTTCAAAAGCCAATGATTTTACCAAAAAGGCTGGTGGTGCTCCTGCAAATGTTGCATCGGCTATTGCAAAACTGGGTGGTAAAAGTTTTTTTATTGGCTGTGTGGGCAAAGATCCCTTTGGCACTTTTCTTATCAACACCTTAGCCGAGGGACAAGTGGACGTATCCCTAGCGCAGAGGTCCGACACTTTCACTACCTTGGCTTTTGTTTCATTAGCAGCAGATGGCGAAAGAGATTTTGTTTTTAGCCGTGGTGCGGACAAAGAATTAACACATGACCGCAGATTAAAAAATCTGTTTAAAGATCAAATTGTACATTTTGGGGCCGCCACATCATTCTTGGGGGGCAGTTTGGAAGAGGCGTATTCACTTTATCTGCAAGAGGCCATTTCCAGCAATAGCTTCATTTCCTTTGACCCTAATTTCAGGGCCGATCTCTGGAAAGGAACGGAAGCCATCTTTATACAAAAATGTATCCCTTTTATAGAAAAATCCCATTTGTGCAAATTTAGTATGGAGGAGGCCCAACTACTCTCTGGAAAGGAAGATCTGGAAGAGGCCTGTACTTTTTTACATCAGTTAGGCTGCAAAATAATTACTGTAACATTGGGCGGGGAAGGAACCTATTTAAGCACTCCTTTAATTAAAAAAATAATCCCTAGTATAAAGGTAACCCCTATTGATACTACAGGTGCGGGAGATGCTTTCATTGGCTGTTTATTGGAACAAATTGCCAATACCACTAACCTAGACGCCCTTATGACCAATTCTGGACCTTTAGAAAATATGGTTCAACTTGCCAATAAGGCCGGAGCAATTACCACCACCAATTATGGGGCCATAGAACCTTTGCCCACTCAGGATCAATTAAAAAGGTTATAAATACAATGGTAGGCTAGGCTTAGTTATATTTCATCTTTCTAATGATCCGCAGGGATTCCTTAATAGATTGATACACCGGAAGATCGTATTTCTTTATTATTGGTTTTGCGTTTTCCATTATATCCTTGGCCTCTTCAAAGCCATTAACATAACAAATTAACAAGGTATCGGACAATAGGGATAAATCCCTTCTTTCGTTTGGAGTTAAAGGTATTTCCATTTCTATTTTATTAAGTACGGCGCTATTGGTATTATAAATATGATGAAGTGTTTTTTTATCATATAAGGGAGGTTCAAATATTAAATCGCTTTGAATGGTATATGTACCATTATCTGAAAAGGTAATGACCACCTTTTCCAAGGGATAATATTTTTGCTGACTGCTTAATCCCAACTGAACATATTCGATGGTAGTAAAGGAATTTTCATCGTAAGTTATAGTGATTTCATCAAATTCAGAAAAAAATAGCTTCACTTGTTCATTTATCAATTCTATATCAACACGGGAGTAATAGATTTCATTATTTACTTTTTTTTGATTTCCTGCCCAGCAAACCACAAATTGCTCCTTAAACACCTTGTAGTGACTTGTAAGATCTTTATGCCGTTCATTTAAAAAGTCGACCACCCCATCCAAAGTAAGTTCAATATTATTTTTAGCATGCTGTTCTATGGTGGCCACAGCTTCAGCATTTATATCGGTCAACTCAATTCCATATGCCTTTGGCATACTAATGCTTCCATCCCTAAAGAATACCGCTCCCCCATAATACTTCCATATATTCTTTCGTAAAGAACAAACCTTGCCATTGGATTTTATAGTTACCAAACCCACTACCTTGCCTATGGGCAAATGGGGAAAAGGAATATTTTCATAAGTAATGCGTGGCGGATTGTCCAAATAGGCATTTACCAAATTTTGAATTTTGCTATCATCAAAAAAATCGACCCCTACAATTTCGTTGTCCTCATCCTCTACTCCAATAACAATAAAAGAGTTGTTTTTCGGATTACTATTGGCCAGTGCACAAACATGCTTTAAAAATTTAGCCTTCCCCTCCCTTTTTCCAATATCTATAAACCGCTTTTTATCATAAAAGCTGTTCTCGTCATTATGGGCAAGAAGGTTTTTTACGAGTAAACGTTTATTGATCATAATTTCTTATTGACAATAGTAGCACTCGCCTGTGCCGTTGGCATAACCAATAAATCTGCAATATTAACATGTGAAGGCCTGGTGACCATAAAATGGATAATGTCTGCGATGTCTTCAGCTTGTAACGGTTTATATCCTTTATAGGTATCAGAAGCCCGGCCATTATCCCCTTTAAAGCGCACTTTACTAAATTCTGTTTCCACCAATCCCGGATTTATAGCCCCAACCCGAATACCATATTTGTTAAGGTCAATTCTCATCCCTTGGTTTATAGCATCCACAGCATATTTACTGGCACAGTAAATATTCCCCATGGGGTACACCTCTTTGCCTGCAATGGAGCCTATATTTATAATATGTCCGGCTTTATTTTTGATCATTTGCGGCATTATGGCCTTGGAAACGTACAACAGCCCTTTGACATTAATGTCCAACATTGCCTCCCAGTCTTCCAGATTTCCTTCCTCGATAGAACTGAGACCATGGGCATTCCCCGCATTATTGATAAGAATATCAATATTGGAGAATTCCGTTGGCAGGGAATCAATAGCTTTAAAAACCGCCTTTTTGTCCTGCACATCAAATACCAAAGTAAAAACTTTGGTATGTCTGGACAGTTCCTTTTTTAGTGCATCCAATCGCTTTTTTCGCCTCCCACAGATAACTATATTAATCTTGTTGGAAGCAAAAATTTTTGCGGTTGCAAGGCCTATACCACTAGTTGCGCCAGTTATAAATGCAGTTGGTTTATCATTGTTGGTATTATTCATAAAAATTAGTTCTAAATACTGTTTCTCATTATACAGGTAGCCTAACTTTAAGGCACATCTTCCCCCATACTGGCCGCTAACAACATAAACCAATCTTCCTGCTCAAGATCTATCTCCGTTGCTTTCATTGCATCAGACAACCGCTTGGGATTTGTGGTCCCTACTACGGGATGTACTGCCGCCGGATGCGTAAAAATCCATGCCAATAAGAGCTGACTCGCATTTACCTGGTATTTCTTCTTTAATTGTTTTAATACTTTTTTTATGCGCTTGCTACGCTTATTCTTGTCCCGATAATAACTCCCCAACGGGCTCCAGGCCATTGCCATTCTTTTATGGATAATACAATCGTCCCACCCTCCATTATTCATGGCTTCATTGGCCGTTAAGGAAAATTCCAATTGATTGGATTGTACCTCTACCGTAGTTTCTAACAACTCTACTTGGGAAGGTGTAAAATTGGACACCCCAAAATCAAGTATTTTACCCTCTTTTTTCAATTGCTGTACAGCGTCCCCGATTTCCCCAGGACACATCAAAGGACTTGGTCTATGCAATAACAACATATCCAAATAATCCGTTTTTAAATTTTTAAGGGACTGCTCAACAGACCAAATAATATAATCCTTGGAATAGTTATAATGCTTAACGCTGTTTTTGCGCTCCTCACAAACCATTTGAATTCCACATTTACTGATCAGCTGTATTTTATCACGGCTTATGTTAGAAGAGGTAAAGGCATTTCCAAAAAGCAATTCGTTGTTATAAGAACCATAGATATCCGCATGGTCAAAAGTGGTAATTCCCTGATCCAAACAATGACCAATTAATTTTGCCCCCTCCCCAACAGATAGCTTTTTACCCCAATTACCCCAAGTCATTGTCCCTGCAATGATTTTGGAATAAGATGTTTTATTTTTCATATGTTTGTGAAATTATGAATAATTCCCTTAAATAGTTCACAAAACTGGACCCATTGCTTAACTTTTAACCATACATTAACAGCCAATAACTAAATAAATTTTCAATTTGCACCCACTTTTGGAGTTAACCACATTAAACAAAAAAAAACACAGGATTATATGGAAGAAAATACTTCGGTAGATATCAGCGCCGTGAACGAGAAAATTGCCAAAGAGAGTGCTTTTATAGACCTACTTATTTTAGAAATGAATAAAGTAATAGTTGGTCAAAAACATATGATAGAACGATTGCTAATTGGACTTTTGGGCCAGGGTCATATTCTACTTGAGGGTGTTCCCGGTTTAGCAAAAACTTTAGCAATAAATACCTTGGCCAAAGCTGTTCAAGGTAGTTTTAGCAGAATACAATTTACACCAGATCTTTTGCCTGCCGATGTGGTGGGAACCATGATCTACAATATGAAGCTCAATGATTTCTCTATCAAGAAAGGCCCCATATTTGCCAATTTTGTTTTAGCGGATGAAATTAACCGTGCTCCTGCAAAAGTGCAATCGGCACTTCTTGAAGCCATGCAGGAAAAACAGGTGACCATTGGCGATCAAACATTTATTTTGGACAAACCCTTCTTGGTTATGGCCACCCAAAACCCCGTGGAGCAGGAAGGAACTTATCCATTGCCGGAAGCCCAGGTGGATCGTTTTATGCTGAAGACCGTTATAGATTACCCCAAACTTAGTGAGGAGCAACTAATTATTCGCCAAAATCTTAAAGGTGATTACGAAGAGGTAAAACCTGTGGTGACTGTTCAACAGATCTTAAGTGCCCAAAAGGCGGTCCGCGATGTGTATATGGACGAGAAAATTGAAAAATATATACTCGACATTGTTTTTGCTACACGATACCCTGAAAAATACAATTTAGAAAGTCTAAAACCCTTAATAAGTTTTGGTGCTTCACCAAGGGGTAGTATTAATTTAGCGGTAGCTGCCAAATGCTATGCCTTTATTAAAAGGCGGGGTTATGTGGTTCCTGAAGACGTAAGGGCCGTTATTCATGATGTTTTACGCCACAGAGTTGGAATTACGTATGAGGCAGAGGCCGAGAATATTACTTCGGAAGAAATTATAAACAAGATTGTAAACGAAATTGAAGTACCTTAATCAGTCTACAGCTATCGGTCCACAGTCATCGGTCTTAGTACGATAAACAATGTGTCCGAATACTTTTTACTGCAAACTGCAAACTGAAAATGGATACCAAGGAATTATTAAAAAAAGTTCGCAAGATTGAAATAAAGACGAGACGTCTTTCCGACCATATTTTTGGTGGGGAATACCACTCTACCTTTAAAGGAAGGGGTATGACCTTTAGTGAAGTGCGTCAATATCAATTTGGCGATGATGTAAGGTCTATAGATTGGAACGTTACCGCACGCTATAACGAGCCTTATGTAAAGGTTTTTGAGGAGGAAAGGGAACTTACCATGATGCTAATGGTAGACGTAAGTGGTTCAGAACTTTTTGGTACCACCAATCAGTTTAAGAAGGAAATTATTACCGAAATATCCGCCACTCTAGCCTTTTCTGCGCTACAGAACAACGATAAAGTTGGACTTCTTTTATTTACCAATGAAGTGGAGCTGTATATTCCGCCAAAAAAAGGAAAAAGTCACGCCCTTAGAATTATACGGGAATTGTTGGAATTTTCCCCAAAAAGTACCGAGACCAATGTAGGTGCTGCTTTAAAATTCCTTACCAACGTAATGAAGAAAAAAGCCATTGTTTTTGTGCTCTCGGATTTTATTACTGAGGATTACCTCCAAACATTGCGCATCACCGGTAAAAAACATGACCTTACGGGTATTAGGGTATTTGATGAAAGGGAGGAAAACATCCCCAATATAGGGATGGTACAAATGCAGGATGCAGAAACAGGCGCAATTCAATTGGTAAATACCCAATCCAAAAAAGTTAGGATGGCCTATGCCAAACATTACAGCGAGCGGGTTGCCTATTTTCAGGATACTTTTACCAAATCTGGATGTGGAGTGTTAAGTTGTAGGGTTGATGAAAGTTATGTTAAAAAATTATTGGGCTATTTTAAGAGAAGAGGTTGATTTAAATGAGGAACTTAGATTTGAGCATTAAAAATAGTTGTTCGTATTTTATACGATATATTGCATTGTGCCTACTTTTTGCCACGGCACAAGGATTTTCACAGAATTCTCCCACCATTAAGTCGGAGGTGGATACCACGTATATAAAGATTGGCGAACAGATAAATTTTAAAGTAACCGTAGAAACGGATTCTACTGCCCAGGTAATTTTCCCTGAAGGACAGACCTTTTCCCCTTTGGAAACCGTAGAGGCCCTAAAGACCGATACCGTTAAAAAATTGGACAGGATGACCCTGCAAAAAATCTACGCCCTCACCCAATTTGATTCCGGCTCCTACACCCTGCCCAGGCAACAGATTATGGTAAACGGAAAACCGTTTTTTACAGATTCCGTGAAAATTGATGTCGCTACCATTCCAGTTGATACTTTGGCGCAGAAGATGTACGACATAAAACCCTTGATCAATGTGGAAAAAACTAATGGGGGTCTTTGGAAAATCCTACTTTGGATATTAGGTATCTTGTTAGTAGCAGGTGCCGCCTTGTATTGGTTCGTTTTTAGAAAAAAAGCATTGAGCGATGCAGAAAAAGTAGCTTTATTACCTCCTTTTGACAGGGCTATTTTAGGGTTGAAAGAATTGGAAAAATCAAAGTATTTAATACAGGACGATTATAAATCCTACTATTCCGAGCTAACCGACATTGTAAGGTCTTATTTGGAGGAAGATGTTCATGTAACCGCGCTTGAAAGCACCACAGACCAATTAATAGACAAATTGGAAATGATGAAGGATGCCGGCCAACTTAAACTGGATAATGAAACCATTCAACAGTTTAAAAAAGTGCTACAAACCTCTGATTTGGTGAAATTTGCAAAATCCAAACCTGAAAACTCGGTAGCAGAGCAGGATAGGAAATCTGTAGAACAAATTGTCATAAAAACAAAAGAGGCCATTCCCGAACCCACAGAGGAAGAATTATTGCAACGTGAGGAGTATTTGGAAGAATTAGAAAAAAAGAAACACAAGAAAAAAATAATTATTGCGGCAGTAACTGCTGTTCTTGTGCTATTATTTTCCACAGCCGCAGCTATAGGCTATTACGGATTTGGATATGTCAAGGACACCGTTTTGGGCCATCCCACCAAAGAATTGTTGGAGGGAGAATGGGTACAGAGCGATTATGGTTTTCCCCCAGTAAGTCTACAGACTCCAAAAGTCTTATTGCGACAAGCTATAAAATTGCCTCCGGAAGCCCAGGCTACTATAAAAGAAATGCAGGCTTTTGCTTATAGGAGTTCTATTGGACTATTTACTATAGGTACCACCTCTATTACCTTGGCGCAACAAGAAGATCCAGATCTTGATAAGGCTTCCGAGCAGATCTTGAAAAATTTTGAGGCCCAAGGTGCCAAAAACATCACTACCAAACAAGAGGAGTTTACAACTTTGACAGGAGTCAAAGGAATTAAACTTTACGGTAGCGGGAAATTTGCCGTCCCTGAATCCAAAGAATTGATATCTGGGAATTATGTGGTCCTATTCTTTGGAGGTAAAGGCTTTCAACAAAATGTTATCTTGACATGGTTGTCAGACGATACCTATGCAGAACAAATTGTAGACCGAATTTTGAACTCAGTAGAAGTAAAAACGACCTTATAAATGTTTGAGAATATTTCCTTTGCGAACCCACAGTTTTTCTGGTTGTTGTTATTACTGCCAGTGGCAATGCTTTGGTATTTCTTTAAAAGAAGGGAACAAACCGCTTCCTTAAAAATTTCTAGTATTAAGGGATTTTCCAAAGGCAGCATTTTACCCAAATTAAAACATGCGCTCTTTTTTATGCGCCTATTGGCTTTAGCTGCTATCATTGTGGCACTAGCCAGGCCACAGACCGAAGATATTTCCACCAAAACCAAGACCACTAAAGGAATAGACATTGTTATGGCCATTGATGTTTCCTCCAGTATGCTTGCAAAAGATTTAAAGCCATACAGGTTGGCAGCACTTAAAAAGGTTGCAGCCGATTTTATTAATGAAAGGCCAAACGACAGGATCGGATTGGTGGCCTATGCCGGAGAAAGTTATACCAAGACACCCATCACAAGCGATAAGTCTATCGTTTTAAGGGCGCTGGACGAAATAACTTATGGACAATTAAATGATGGAACAGCAATTGGCATGGGACTGGCCACTTCAGTAAATAGACTTAAGGAAAGTAAGGCGCTAAGTAAAGTCATTATTTTGCTTACGGATGGTGTAAATAATTCAGGTTTTATAGAGCCCCAAACCGCTGCAGAACTAGCTGTTGAATACGGGATTAAAACCTACACCATAGGTCTTGGGACCAATGGAAATGCTATGTCCCCGATAGCCTATAATGCCGATGGATCCTTCAGATATGGTATGAGGGAAGTAGAAATAGACGAAGACCTACTTAAATCTATAGCAGAAACAACCGGAGGGCAGTATTTCAGAGCTACTGACAACAAAAAATTAGAAGCTATATACGACGAAATAAATAAATTGGAAAAAACCGAAGTAGAGGAATTCAAGTATTATAAATACGAAGAAAAATTTAGGCCTTGGATCTATTTGGCAGGAGTTTTGCTCTTGTTGGAATGGCTGGCAAGGATTACCTTATTTAAGAGTTTTATCTAAAATTTACTGGGCTCAAAGGGGTTTTGATTTAAAAATGAAGAATACAAAATGATTCAGTTAGACGAAAAATCATATTTATACTTGCTATCCATCATTCCGGTGATGGTACTCCTTTTTGTGCTTCTTCAATTTTGGAAAAAAAGAACACAAAGAAAATTTGCAGACCTTGCTCTTTTAAAGCGACTGACTCCAGAAAGGTCTAACTTTAAATCAAGTTTGAAATTAATCTTTATATTATTGGGAATTGCCGCTTTGACCATGGCATTGGTCAATCCAAAGATAGGTACGAAGTTAGAAACAGTGAAAAGGGAAGGCGTAGACATTGTGTTTGCCGTAGACGTTTCCAAAAGTATGTTGGCGGAGGATATTGCCCCCAACAGACTGGAAAAAGCTAAACGCCTGGTTTCCGAAATTATCAATCAATTGGCTAGTGATAGGATCGGAATCATAGCATATGCCGGTCAGGCATTTCCACAATTACCCATAACTACCGATTATGGCGCCGCCAAAATGTTCCTGCAAAATATGAACACCGATATGCTCTCCTCCCAAGGAACAGCTATAGACCAGGCTATTGAATTGGCATCTACCTATTATGACGACGAAGAACAAACCAATAGGGTGCTATTTATAATCTCGGATGGTGAAGATCATTCAGAAGGCAAGGTCGCGAATGCAGTTGAGGATGCAACCAACGAAGGAATAAGGGTTTTTACCATTGGAGTTGGAAAGACCAAAGGCGCACCAATACCCCTTAAAAGGAATGGCATTGTTGAAAGCCTAAAAAAGGACAACCAAGGAGAAGTAGTCATTACAAAATTAAATGAAGAAGTGCTCCAAGAAATAGCTGATGAAGGTAATGGGCTTTACATAAATGGTGAAAACACCGAAGAAGCCGTTGCCATCATCAAGGAACAATTGAACCAGATGGACAAGAAAGAATTTGAGGCTAAACAATTTGCCGAATACAAAGATCAATTCCAATGGTTTTTGGGCGCAGGTCTTTTATTCTTATTTTTAGACATTTTTATCTTGGATAGAAAAACCAAATGGTTGAAAAAATTGAATCTGTTCAACGAGCGATAAACGAAGAAGGAATATGGGAAAGATTGTATATATCATCATTTTAATCGGAAGCCTTGTCCATGCACAGGAAGTAGATAAGGAAAAAGAAAAATCAATTAAAATTGCCACCAATTACACTTGGGAGGGAAATAAGGATCTCTCTGAAAGCAATTTTGTTAATGCCGAGGCCAATTATAGGAGGGCAATCTCCAAGAGTACCGAAAATAGCATTGCTCCATATAATTTGGGAAATGCCTATTATGAAAACGAAACTTATAGCGAAGCATTTGGACGGTTTAAACAGGCTGGGGAAAATGCTTTGAACAAAAAAGACAAACACAAGGCCTACCATAATATGGGTAACGTCTTTATGAAAAACAAAGAATACCAAAAAGCGGTAGATGCCTATAAAGAGGCCCTGAGAAATGACCCAACGGATGAGGAAACCCGTTATAATTTAGCTTTGGCCAAGGAAATGCTGAAAAAGCAACAGGAAGAAGAGCAAAAAAACGATCAAAATAAGGACGACCAGAACCAGGACGACAAGAAAGATCAAAAGGACCAAAACGAAGACAAAAAAGAAGGGGACGAGAACAAAGACAATAAAGGCGACCAAAAAGAAGATCAGGGCGACAAGGGGGAAGACGGGGATAAAGGAGAGGAAAAGAAAGAAGACAAAAAAGAAGGTGAAGGAGATAATGAAGAGCAAAACGACGAGCCATATAAGGCAGAAGATCAAAAGCAACAACAGCCAAGGCCAAGCCAATTGTCTCCACAACAGGTGAAAAATTTGCTAGAGGCAATGCAAAACGAAGAGAAAAAAGTACAGGAAAAAATTGATGCTCAAAAAGTAAAAGGAACAAGAATTAAAAATGAAAAAGACTGGTAATACACGTGAATATTAAAAGATACATATCATTATTTTCGCTGTTATTCCTTGGCATATTTTTAAATGCCCAGGATAATGAAACCGTTACCTTCGAAATGAATCTCAGCAAGGATGTGCTGGGCATTAACGAACGTCTAAGAGTGGACTTTAGCATGAATAGGGATGGGGATAATTTTGTGCCCCCGGATTTTGAGGGGTTCAGGGTGCTTATGGGTCCATCACAATCCATTAGCTCCTCATGGGTGAACGGGGTTAGAAGTTTTTCCAAAACCTATACCTATACTCTAGCACCTACCGCTAGGGGAAAATTCACCATTAAACAATCCACTATTGTCATCAAGGGCGAAACCTATAAATCCCTACCCAAAGAGGTGGAAGTTACCGCAGCTGTTGATAGACCGGACGGAGAAAAAACAGTAGACGATGTGGCCGACGAAAGCCTACATTTGGTAGCCGAAATATCCAAAACCAGCCCTTATCTAAATGAAGCGGTTACCGTGGTTTATAAATTATACGCCAGTCCTTCCATAGATGTGACCAATTTTAGGGCGTTGGATAATCCAAAATATAACAATTTCTGGAGTCAGGATATTCCAGTCACCAAATATGATATTCAGAATACCACCTATGATGGCAAGACATATAGATCGGTAATCCTAAAAAGAGTAGTCTTATATCCACAAAAAACGGGCGAATTGGAAATAGAACCCCTTTCCCTGGATGTAAGTTTACAGGTACCCACTAACAAACGCGATTTTTTTGGAGGTAGAATATTTGCCCAAACCAACAAAACCGTATCCGCTGGCAATAGGACTATTAATGTTAAGCCATTGCCAACCGAAGGGAAACCAGCAGATTTCAGTGGTGCCGTAGGAGAATTTCAGTTTTCGGTAACCACCAGTAAGACTCATTTAAACGCCTCCGAGTCCCTGCAGGCCAAAGTTGCCATTAGTGGAAAAGGAAACTTGAAATTATTCGAGATTCCAGAATTAAACCTACCTAGTTCCTTGGAAGTTTATGAGCCGGAGTTCAACGAAAGTGTTCGCACCAATCTATCCGGAATGGAAGGCAATGTCAGCAATAGCTATACTGTAGTACCAACATTCAGAGGAAAGTATCCCATTCCCAGTATAGCGTTTAGTTTTTTTAATCCCAAGACTGAAAAATATCAAACTTTGAATTCTGGAGAAATTCTGATAAATGTATTGGAAGGACCAATCAGCGGGGCATCGGACAACACTGGATCCGTCACCAGCAACAAACAACGAGTGGTGGCAACAGGAAATCAATTTGTATTTAATAAATTAAGGCCAAACCTTAGCACTATAAGCAGCCAATACTTTTTTGGCTCAACCAACTTTTTTCTTTGGTGGTTACTTCCTGTTTTACTAATTCCAATTGCCATACTATTTGGCAAAAAAAGAGAAGCCATTGCAAGTGACGTAGAAGGAAACAAAATTAAACGCGCCAATAAACTGGCTAGAAAATATTTATCAGCTGCAAAAAAAGCACTAGGCTCCAAGGACTCATTTTACGTGGCCCTAGAAAAGGCATTGCACAATTATTTGAAGGCAAAACTCAAAATAGAGACATTTGAATTTAGCAAGGACAAAATCACCACTTTACTAAATGAAAAAAATGTAGACGAAGCAACTCATGAAGGATTTGTAGGATTACTTAAGAATTGTGAAATGGCCAGATATAGTCCTTTCTCTGAAGTACAAATGCAACAAGATTACAATAAAGCCAGTGAGGTTATTTCACAATTGGATAAACAAATTTAAGCTATGGTACGTGCATTAACTATTTTGGCTTATTTGGTATGCAGCTTAGGTTTTTCGCAGAACCAACAACTGTTTGACCAAGCTACTGCCTCTTATAATGAAGGGGAATATACCAAAGCTGCTGACAATTATTTAAAGATCCTGGAGGGCGGGGAACATTCAGCAGAACTCTATTTCAATCTGGGTAATACATATTATAAGCTCAATAATATTGCGCCTAGCATTTATTATTACGAAAAGGCATTATTGTTGAAACCCAATGACCAAGATATTAAGAACAATCTGGCATATGCTCAAAATATGACGTTGGATGCCATTGAACCTCTACCACAAACTACTATTTCAAAAATATATAAACAGCTAACTTCAAAACTCACATTTGACCAATGGGCCTACGTTGCTATTGTCTTTATGATGCTCTTTGTCTGTTGTTATATTGGCTTTTATTATTTTAAATTTTCAACCGAAAAACGAATAGCTTTTATCAGCAGCTTCATTTTTCTTTTAATAAGCATCATTGCGGTAATACTAGCCTATGTTCAATACTCCAAATTTAAATCCGATCAACCCGCCATTGTTTTTGCCGAAGAAGTTGGTATAAAATCCGAACCTAATAACAGGAGTCAAGCCATATTCACTTTACATGCCGGTTCTAAGGTGCATGTACTTGAACAATTAAATGACTGGAAAAAAATTCAAATAGAAGATGGAAAAACTGGATGGTTATTGGCAGATGATATTAAGGAACTAAAAGACTTTTAAAAATTATTTAACAGTCTTATAATAGTAATACTAGTATATTCGCACCATTCAATGTATATATGAAGAAAAGTTGCCTCTATTTTTTATTGTTTTTCTGGGTTTTTGCCATTGTAGCCCCTGCTATTATTACCATAATTGGTGATAATACTGTAATTATAGTATCTAACTTAAACGAAGAGGAAAATCAAAATTCAGTTAATAAGTACGTTGCTGAAAAACACATTTTATATAATAATACGGAAGATATATTTTCGTCTTTAGTAAATAATAAAAAAGTAGCCCATTCCAGATATTTATTGGGCTCTTCCAATTATATATTGGATATTAATCTTCCTCCCCCGGAATTCCTTTCCTAGTAATCCTTACTTTACATTTGATATATTTTACGGTATAATTTTCAAGGGAATTTATGCCCAATACCAATATATCCACTAATTTAACAAGCGAAAGTTTTAAGGATGTGCTATACTGGACTCAAACGACCAGCAAAAAACATATTCCCCAAGTGATTTACAATTAATTCTATCGCTAAAGATTAGGGTGTAATTAATTGTATGCACATAGCTCACTTAAAATTTATATAAAATAATTTAGATAATAAAACGCATAAATAAGTCATTACCATTTAACACATGTCTCGAAAATTTTTGGGACAAAACGAAAGATTCGCCCAATAATTAAAGACAATACGGTCAATATCTGTGGAATGGAAAATAGCTTATCATGCTAAAAAAAATATAAAAGATGAAAAAACTAGATCAAGTTTTTAAGAATAACGAAAAATGGATTCAAGAAAAATTATCGGTTAATCCGGAATTTTTCAACGAGATGGGCAAAGGACAAAGTCCGGAAATACTTTATATTGGATGTTCGGATAGTAGGGTAACTTCCGAAGAGCTTATGGGCATGGGACCAGGAGAGGTCTTTGTACACCGAAACATTGCCAATATGGTTATTAGCATTGACCTTAATGTGATGTCCGTGGTTAATTATGCCGTTGAACATCTAAAAGTGAACCACGTTGTTGTTTGTGGCCATTATTCCTGTGGAGGTGTAAAAGCAGCTATGCAATCGGCCGATTTGGGCATTTTAAATCCATGGTTAAGAAATATTAGGGATGTATACCGAATACATGCTAAAGAACTTAACGCCATAACCGACGAAGAGCAAAAATATGATCGTCTGGTAGAATTAAACGTACAAGAACAATGTATTAACCTCATTAAGACGGCCGCTGTACAAAAAGCCGCTAGGGATCGCGACCTTACTGTTCATGGCTGGGTTTTCGATATACACACTGGAAAATTGATAGATCTAAAAATAGATTTTGAAGGGATCCTAAAAAACATAATGGAAATCTACCATCTCGATTAAGTCGGGGCCAACAATGGTGTAAACCGGATTAAACTCACAAGACATTAATTAATTTTAAAATGTCCCAATCATTGCACAACTCTAAAACGGTTTGCCGTCATTAGATTTGGTGCATTGAATTGACAATAACTGTAATTAAAATAAAAATATTAAAATGAAAAATATATTTTCAAATTTAAAAGGCGATTTATTTGGTGGGATAACTGCTGGAATAGTTGCCTTGCCCTTGGCTCTTGCCTTTGGGGTTTCTTCTGGGCTTGGTCCTGATGCTGGTCTTTACGGTGCTATATTTATAGGATTTTTTGCCGCCTTATTCGGAGGTACAGCTACCCAAATTAGTGGCCCTACAGCTCCCATGACCGCCGTTAGTTTAGTGGTCATTGCAGGAATTGTAGGCGTAAATAATGGTGATTTGGAAAAGGCACTGCCCTCTATCCTTCTGGTCTTTCTGTTGGCAGGTCTACTTCAAATTGTATTGGGTGTTATAGGTATTGGAAAATACATTAAATACATTCCCTACCCCGTTGTTTCCGGTTTTATGACCGCAATCGGGGTTATCATCATCATTACCCAAATTCTACCAGCCATAGGTTACTATCCCAAAGAGGATAATGAATATGTTTCAGGATATACCCCTTTAGCGGAAGAAGTGCTTTTGGAAAAAATCTTGAAGGAAGAGGCTGGCGAAGGTTACTTGGTATTGGAAGACTTTACCGAAACCCAGAAAAGGGCCGCAGAGGTAAGTGAGGACAACATTTTAACGGAAGCAAAGACCTTGGCGGGCAATGAGTCCAAATCTGTTTTGGGTACGGTAAAACTATTACCCAGGGCACTTGCAAATATAGATTGGCTAGAACTTATACTGGCCTTATCTACCATTATCATAATCTTTGGATTCAAGAAAATCACTACTGCGGTGCCCAGCACCCTGGTAGCCTTGATAGCGGTGTCTGGTGCAGCTTTTGTCTTTAATCTGGATTACAGGCCTATTGCAGAAATCCCTAGTGGCTTTCCCATGCCACATTTCGAAATGTTCACAGATTTTAAATTGGCGCAGATATCGCCATACTTATTTGCAGCCCTATCCCTAGCAGTACTTGGTGCCATAGATTCTTTATTAACCTCAGTTGTTGCGGATAATATGACCAAAACAAAGCATAACCCCAATAAGGAGTTATTAGGCCAAGGAATTGGAAATAGTGTGGCATCCATTTTTGGAGGTATTCCAGGAGCTGGAGCTACCATCCGTACCGTTGTAAATATTAATGCAGGAGGAAAAACTCGCTTGTCCGGAGCAATAGCCGCCATATTATTGTTAATAATCCTTTTGGCATTAGGTCCGGTTGCCTCACAAATTCCGGCAGCTGTTTTAGCTGGTATTTTGGTAACTGTAGGTATTGGCGTTATGGACTACAAAGGATTAAAAGCCATACCAGCCATGCCAAAAAGTGAAGTTGCCATTATGATTTTGGTATTAATACTTTCTGTATTTTGGGACTTGGTGAGTGCGGTTGGTATAGGTCTTATCATTGCATCCCTAATCTTTATGAAAAAAATGGGCGATCTAACGGCGGAACGTTCCGATGTGAAGCCTTTGCTTAAAGAAAAAGCATGGGCTGATGAGGACAGTTTCCCTGAGAGCCTTAAAGCAAGTGTTTTTATTAAGCACATAAAAGGTCCGTTATTTTTTGGTTCTACGAGCGATTTTCAACAACTTGCCAAACAAATACCGAAATCCGCATCCACAGTTATTATTAGGATGGATAGAATGCAATATATGGATCAGTCCGGACTATACGCCATGGAGGATATTCTAGTAGATTTGCGACGTGATAATATTGAAGTACTATTCGTGGATGTTTTAGATCAGCCAAGATATATGATGGAACGAATTGATATCATTCCCGATTTGGTATCCAAAGAGAATATATTCGATAATTTTCAAGCTTGTACCAATTATATCAAACAAAAACAAAAGGTTCTAAGCGAACGCATACCTGCATAAAATTATACGAGCCCCATTGATCAATGGGGCTCGTTTTTTATTTCAGCAAAATCTATTCGCCGCTTGGCATAAAAGTTTTAAATTTGTGGTTCCTATTTTTAGGAAAGACAAGCCAAGCATTTACCATGATAGAGGAAATAAAGGAACATATATTAGAGGTAGAAAAATTTAATTCTACCGATAAAGAAGCCATTGAGGCATTCCGAATTAAATACTTAGGAAAAAAAGGGTTGTTCAATCATTTTTTTTCAGATTTTAAAAACGTCCCGAACGAGCAAAAAAAGGAGTTTGGAAAAACCGTAAACCTACTAAAAACCGTTGCCACCGAAAAGGTAAATACTCTAAAGGAGGCCCTTGAAAACAAAAGGGAGGAAAAAGGTATTTATGGAGACTTAACCAGACCTGGAGAACCCTTGGGACTCGGAACGCGTCATCCTATTTCTATAGTTAAAAATCAAATCATTGACATCTTTTCCCGTATTGGGTTTAATGTGTCCGAGGGGCCTGAAATAGAGGATGATTGGCACAACTTTACTGCCCTAAACCTTCCGGAATACCATCCGGCCAGGGATATGCAGGATACATTCTTTATACAAACCAACCCTGATATTTTATTGCGTACACATACCTCATCTGTGCAAGTACGGTATATGGAAAATAATAAACCTCCGATCAGGACCATTTCACCAGGAAGGGTGTACAGGAACGAAGCCATTTCTGCACGTTCGCATTGTTTTTTTCACCAAGTAGAAGGTCTTTATATAGATAAGGATGTCTCTTTTGCAGATTTAAAGCAAACGCTACAATTTTTTACCACCGAACTATTCGGAAAATCAGAAATAAGGCTTAGACCATCCTACTTCCCATTTACGGAGCCTAGTGCCGAGGTAGATGTTTATTGGGGACTGGAAACAGAAACCGATTACAAAATGACTAAGGGAACTGGTTGGTTGGAAATTATGGGCTGTGGTATGGTAGACCCTAACGTACTAACCAATTGTGGCATCGATGCCAATGAATATTCGGGCTTCGCCTTTGGTATGGGTATAGATCGAATTGCGCTCTTACTGCATCAAATATCTGATATTAGACTTTTAAGTGAAAATGACGTGCGCTTTTTAGAGCAGTTCAAAAGCGCTTTTTAAATTTACAATAGTGCTAAGAAACCAGTAGTAATATATTCATTTATTGAATTAGGGTCGACTTTAAAAAAGAGAATAATAAAATTTTTCCAGCAATGCAGACTGGAAGGTGGATATAACATTTAACGCCCAAGTGAAAAAAGATATAGAAATTCCGATTGCAAAGAATGTACATGTGGCCATTATACCTGAATGGAATGATGAGTTCTTGGAAAAAAATTGGAATGCCTATATCATTAATGATAGGGACACTGTAATTGAAGCGGTCATAGCGGTCTCCAACGGATTCGAAGGTGAACGAAAAACATCTACCATGCGTCATGGACTGGGAGATATCCCTGCCAAGGAGTATAGAAAAATAGAAATGTTACAGGAAGATCTATTAGCATTTAACAATGAATTTTTTGTTACTTTTTTTGCTGATGACAAACTTTATGAAAAACGCTTCACTTTTGAAAAATACGCTATTAGCGAATCCAATATAGGGCCTATACCTGTTATGGAAAAGGAGGGTGTCCTAGCCAAATAAATGTCTTAAGAAAAGAAGTCAATTTTTAATTAACTAAAAATTAACGATATCGTTGGTTCGTTTTTAACCGAACTAACACTATATTTGCGCCTTAATTCTTATAAAATGAATAAAGAAGAGCACAGAAAAGAGCTAATAGAGGAATTGGGGATACACTTTGAAGGTGAATACTCTTTACCTCCCTTAGCGGCTAGAATCTTCGCTACTCTAATTCTTACAGATGAAATTGGGCTAACATTTGAAGAATGTTTGCTAAAAAGAGGTGCTAGCAAAAGCTCTATTTCCACATCGCTAAATTTGTTATTACAGCTGGGTATGGTTAGTTATTTTACCAAATCTGGGGATAGAAAAAGATATTTCAAGATAGCTGATAAAAACACTTTTTTCATTAAAAAATTGGAACAGGCACTTAAAAAAGTACAAAACGAATCTAGAATAATTCAGAAAGTAGTATCCTATAACAGAACATTCAATCTCGAAAAATTTGAAGCGAACCAAGTAAAGACGAAAACATATATGAAATGCCTAGAGAAAAATCAAGAAGCATTTGAAGAAACTATAGCACAATTGTCAAAACTCGAGAATTAAAAAAATTTAACTCAATAGTTCGGTTGACACCGAACATTACGAATTAACAAAACCTTAACAAAACTCTATCAATCTATTAAAATGAAAAGAATCACAACAATAATCTTAATAGGCATCGCAACCATACTATCCTCTTGTGGTAATAAAAGTGCAACGCAACCTACATCAGCCCCACCTGCAACTTTTCCAGTTTCTCAAGTGCAACATAAAACAGTAACAGGGTATATAGATTATCCTGCCTCTATTGAAGGAAGGGTAAACAGTGGTGTAAGAGCTAAAACATCAGGATATATTGAAAAAGTATTAGTTGACGAAGGTCAAAAAGTACGTAAAGGACAAGTGTTATTTAAATTAGAAACACAGTCTTTAAATCAAGATGCCGGAGCGGCAAAAGCCCGTGTTAATGTAGCCCAAGTAGAAGTAGATAAATTGATTCCTCTTGTAGAAAAAAATATTATTAGCTCAGTGCAATTAGAAACGGCCAAAGCTAATTTAGCACAAGCTAAAGCTAACTATAGCGGTGTCTCTGCAAACATTGGTTACGCAACTATTAAAAGCCCTATAGATGGTTATGTTGGTTCTATAAATTTTAGAGAAGGTGCATTAATTAGTCCAAGTGATGCAACCCCATTAACCACAGTTAGCGAAATTGACCAAGTATATGCGTTTTTTAGTTTCAACGAAGCGCAATACATAGACCATTTACTGAGATCTGAAGGGAAAAGTAAAGCAGAACGCATTAAAAATTCACCAGATTTGAGTTTGGTTTTAGCTAACGGTAAAATTTATTCAGAAAAAGGACGTATACAAACTAGTACAGGTCAAGTAAATCAAAATACCGGAACCATACAAATTAGAGCAGCTTTTAACAATCCAAACGAAATTTTAACCAATGGAAACAGCGGTAAAATAAGATTTCCTATAGAATATAAAGATGCCGTAGTGGTCCCTCAAACTGCCACTTTTGAGCAACAAGGAAACATAATGATATTTAAACTTGGTGCCGACAACAAAGTAGAAACTGCCATTGTAAAAATAAAAGGAACAGTAGACAACTTATATGTTGTTGACTCTGGTATAGACACTAATGATAAAATTATTGTTTCTGGTGTTGGTAAACTAAGAAACGGAATGGTCATTACACCTCAAGAAACTTCTTTTGAAGATGCCATTAAACCAGTAGCAACCTTATTTAAGAACTAGTCAACAACTAACAAAAATAGTAGTCATGTTAAAAACATTTATTGAAAGACCCGTTCTTTCAACAGTAATTTCTATTATCATAGTATTACTAGGAATTATCAGTATTACTAGCTTACCTATAGAGGAATACCCAGATATTGCACCACCAACTATTAAAGTTACTGCAAATTATACTGGAGCAAATGCAGAAACAGTTTTGGAAAGTGTCATTATTCCAATTGAAGAACAAATTAATGGAGTGGAAGGTATGACGTACATTACGTCTACCGCATCCAATACAGGTGCTGCTGAAATTACGGTATATTTTGATCAAAAAATAGATGCAGATATTGCAGCTGTAAACGTGCAAAACCGTGTAGCAAGAGCAACTCCCTTATTACCTCAAGAGGTTACTCAAACTGGGGTAACAACGCAAAAGCAAGAAACTAGTGCGTTAATGTTTATCTCTATGTATACTGAAAGCGAAGATTACGATGCTACGTTTATTCAGAATTACTTAAAAATTAACGTTATTCCTGCAATGCAACGTATTAGCGGTGTTGGAGATGTTAGCGTGTTTTCACAACAAGATTATGCAATGCGAATCTGGTTAAATCCAGAAAAATTAGCTTCATACGGTTTAATTCCTTCAGATATTTCTGCCGTATTAGCAGAACAAAATTTAGAAGCAGCGGCTGGTTCTTTAGGCCAGAATAATGGAGAGTCATTTTCTTATACATTGACCTATAGCGGGCGTTTTAAAGACGAAAGCCAATACAGCGACATTGTAATTAAAGCATTAGGAAATGGTGAGTTTTTACGTTTGAAAGATGTTGCAACTATTGAGTTAGATGCCCAATCTTACGCGGCTAACGCGATGAGTTTAGGTCATCCAGCTGTGTTTATGGGAATCTTTCAAACAAAAGGTTCTAACGCCAAAGAAATTATAGAGAACATTAAAGTTACTTTGGAATCGGTTAAAAGTGACCTTCCAGCAGGTTTAGACATTTTTGTACCGTACGACACTAGTTTGTTCTTAAATGCGTCGATTGATAAAGTAATAACAACATTGTTAGAGGCATTTTTACTGGTATTCTTAGTGGTATTTCTCTTCTTACAAGATTTCCGTTCTACGTTAATTCCTGCAATTGCAGTGCCAGTTTCTATTATTGGTACATTCTTTTTCTTGAATATTTTCGGCTATTCCATCAACTTATTAACCCTATTCGCATTAGTGCTTGCTATTGGTATTGTGGTAGATGATGCTATTGTTGTTGTTGAAGCGGTTCATGCTAAAATGGACGGCGGTGAACACAATCCTAAAAAAGCAACCTTAACCGCCATGAACGAAATATCTGGAGCCATTATATCAATTACCTTGGTAATGGCCGCGGTATTTATTCCGGTAACATTTGTAACGGGCCCAACAGGTGTATTTTATGAACAATTTGGTGTCACTTTAATTATTGCCATCCTTATTTCTGCAGTAAATGCCCTAACCTTAAGTCCAGCGTTGTGTGCTCTATTATTAAAAGGACACAAGGAAGACGAAGAACTAAAAGGAAAAAGTCCATTAAAACGTTTTTATACATTATTCAATCATGGCTTTAGCGCGACAATAGATAAATATGGGAACTCACTTCAGTTTTTATACAAAAAGAAATTTATTTCGGTTTTATTATTGATCATTGCTATTGTCGGTATTTTCTGGGCATCAACAACAACCCCAACAGGTTTTGTACCTAATGAAGATAGAGGGATTATTTTCGCAAATATCGAATTGCCACCAGGGGCTTCTTTGGATAGAACAGATGCTGTTTCAAGAAAATTATACGACAAAATAGAAGGTATTGATGGTATTGTAGCAGTTAACTTTATTAAAGGCAGAAGTATAATTAGTGGAACAGGCAGTAATTTTGGTTTTGGTATTATAAAACTTAAAGATTGGAGCGAACGTAAAGACGACGCACTTTCAGCACAGGCAATTACCGGAAAATTATTTGGTATAGCTGCTACTATTCCAGATGCTAATATAATTTTCTTTTCACCCCCAAGTATTCGTGGTTTTGGTAACTCAGCTGGTTTTGAGATAAATTTATTGGATAAATTTGGAGGGGAGTTTTCGGATTTGGACAAAGCTAAGAATGACTTTACCATGGCTTTAATGCAACATCCAGAAATTAAATACGCAACCTCCGCATTTAATACGAATTATCCTCAATACGAAATGGAAGTGAATGTGCCTTTAGCGAAAGAAAAAGGAGTTTCTATAACTAGCATCTTTTCCACATTGCAAGGCTACATAGGTGGAATTTATGCGTCCGATTTTTCTAGATTTGGAAAACAATTTAGGGTATACATACAAGCATTACCAGAAGACAGAGCAGATAAAAATGCGTTAAACAGTATGTATGTGAGAACAGATACAGGAGAAATGACGCCAATTACACAGTTTGTAAATTTAAAACGTGTTTATGGTCCACAATCGGTTACGCGTTTCAACTTATTTAATTCTACGAGCATCACTGGTGCCACAAACGACGGATATAGTACTGGAGATGCTATTAGGGTTATTGAGGAAGAAGTAGCAAAACTACCAAACAATTATACCGTTGCTTATTCTGGTTTAACACGTGAAGAGGTGAATGCAGGAAACCAAACCACCTTCATTTTTATATTAAGTATTCTGTTTGTGTATTTCTTATTAAGTGCACAATACGAAAGTTATTTACTGCCATTTGCAGTAGTACTATCATTACCATTTGGTGTATTTGGCGCGTATATAAGTACTAAGTTTTTAGGCCTAGAAAACAATATTTATTTCCAAATAGCTCTAATCATGCTTATAGGATTGCTCGCTAAAAACGCTATACTTATTGTCGAGTTTGCGTTACAAAGACGAAAGAATGGCGAGAGTATTGTTGATGCAGCCATCCACGGAGCAAAAGCGCGTTTGCGTCCAATTTTAATGACATCGTTTGCCTTTATTTTAGGATTAATGCCATTAGTATTAGCAAATGGTGTTGGAGCAGAAGGAAACAACTCGATTGGTACAGGAGCAGCAGGAGGAATGCTTATTGGAACCATTTTAGGAGTCTTTGTAATTCCTATCCTATTTATATTATTTCAATGGTTACAAGAAAAAGTTTCTAGTAAACCAGCAATACAAACTATTGAAGATTAAGACTATGAAATCCATAATAAAACACAAATTCTTTAGCAAACCAGTATTACTTTTAATGGTTACCTTAACCTTACAAGGTTGTTTCGTTGCTAAAGATTATACGAGACCTGAGTTAGTGGAAACTCAAAACTTATATAGAACAGATAACCTACCAACCGATAGCTTATCGATGGCAGGCGTCTCTTGGACGACCTTATTTACTGATAGTTACTTAAATCAGTATATAGAAGATGGTCTTCTATACAATATTGACATACGTATTGCAATTCAACAAATAGCAACAGCTGAAGCCTACTTAAAGCAAGGCAAAATGGGCTATTTGCCAACCCTAAATGTAAACGCTTCGGCATCTAGAAACTATTTGTCCAAAAACGGACAACAGGGTGCTATTCTAAGCAGTTTGGGTCAAGATCATATCGATCAATTTGAATTGTCTAGCGCACTATCCTGGGAAGCCGATATTTGGGGGAAAATCAGAAGTAATAAACGGGCTTATCAAGCTAGTTATTTACAAAGCGTAGCGGCGCATCAAGCTGTAAAAACACAATTAATATCTGTCATAGCCTCAACATATTATGAATTACTGGCATTAGATGCACAATTGGCAATTACTAAGCAAACTATTGAAACTCGTGAAAAAGGGGTGGTAACTATTAAGGCATTAAAAGATGCTGGACAAGTAACCCAAGTTGCCGTAGATCAAAATATTGCGCAGTACAATAATGCAAAAGTATTAGAACTAGATTTGGAAACCTCTATTTTTAAAACTGAAAATGCCTTAAGTATATTATTGGGAAAAACACCTCAGCATTTTGAAAGAAGCAGTTTAGATACACAAGAAATACAATCTGATTTAAAACTTGGAGTTCCTGTTAGCCTATTACAAAACAGACCTGACGTTATGGTCGCAGAGTATGGTTTAATTGAATCTTTTGAACTAAGCAATGTTGCAAAAAGTAGTTTTTATCCATCCTTAACATTGACAGCTTCTGGTGGGTTTCAAAGCTTGGACTTTGATAACTTATTTAATGCAAACTCGTTATTTGCAAATTTATTGGGCGGATTGGCACAACCTATATTTAATCAACGAAAAATTAGGACTCAACATGAAGTTGCCAAAGCCCAACAGGAACAAGCTTTATTGAACTTTAAAAACTCGCTGTTAATTGCAGGAAATGAAGTCTCAAATGCATTATATGCCTATAATAATGAAACGAAAAAGTTTGAATTTATTAAAAATGAAGTGGAAGCTTTGCGCAATGCAGAAAGCAACTCTGAAGAGTTACTAAAAAATGGTTATGCCAATTATTTAGATTTATTAACGGCTAGGCAAAGTGTATTGAGTGCTGAATTAAATTTGATTAATAACAAACTTTCCCAATTATATTCAACCGTAGAATTATATCGTTCATTAGGCGGTGGATGGCAATAACTTCCTAAGTGAACAACTGGTGGAAAATAAAGAAGTGTTTTTAGAATTCGCTACTTCCAAATTTTTAAAATTTGGAAGTAAACGCTATACTATAGACGACTTCGCCCATGAAATGGGTATTTCAAAAAAAACAATCTACCAGCATTTTTCGAGTAAGGAGGATATTGTTCAGGAAAGCCTCGTTTTCATGTTGGATAAGATAAAAGACCAAATTGAAAATATGGTAGAAAAAGAAAAATCCAATCCTATTCAGGGAGTCATTTCCATTTATAGGATTGGGTTCTATAATCTTAAAAGGTTTAGCCCATCATTTTTATTGGGACTAAAAAAATACTATCCCAAGGTAAAAGAACAATTCAACGATTTTAGAACAAAAGAAGTACATACCCCTGTTCTTAGGCTACTAAAACAGGCTCAAACCAATGTTCAAATTCGAGCCAATGTCAATTTAGCGCTCACATGCAAGCTGTACTTAAACCGACTGGAATATGTACTTTTTACAAACAACAACCTATTTGACCAATATTCCAACCAAGAACTTTTGGAACATTTAATCATAAATAATTTAAGGGGAATAGCATCAGACCCTACTTATATGGATCGGGAAGCGATTGGGGCAGCACTTTAGTACTTAATGATATTTATTTATTCCATGTTTTAAATGGATTTTTACTCAACTGCGAATTGTAATATTTAATATCCGATGTTACTTCGTCCCCTAGCCAAATCGGCTTTAAAAAGTCCTCCTCCTCGTGTTTCAATTCAATTTCGGCTACTATCAATCCTGAATTCTCCCCAAAGAATTCATCCACTTCAAAAATATGAATCCCAACCTCAACATAATATCTCACCTTGTCTATTACCCCTGGTTCGGACAATTTCATGAGGGCATCTGCTTCCTTGAAGGGTATTTCCTTCTCCCATTCAAAGCGGGTGGTTCCACTGAGGTTGCCCTTTCCCTTAACGGTCATAAATCCTTTATCGCCCTTGATCCTAACCCTAACAGTCCTTAAAGGATCTGTGTTTAAAAACCCTTGTACAATTCTTTCCTTCTTAATAGCGTCCGATTTGAAGTCTTCCGACTTCACTAAAAATTTACGCTCTATTTCAATCACAGGTCTTATAATTTTATTTCTGAGCAATATACTTAATCTCATCAGATTCTAAGCGAACCGTTTCATAATCGTGATTGCAGAGCCAAACCATAGCCTTAGCAATTGTATCCGGAGCTATTGGCCTGTATTTTTCCAAAGGGCCCACAAGTACAAAATGGAACAACCCCATCAACTGTTTTCCAAGCCATTCCCCTAACCTTTTTTCTTCCCTTTTTCCACTGATCAGGGAAGGTTGCAATAAATAAGTGTTGGGTATTTTACAGTTCAATACTTCCTTTTCCATTAGACCTTTGGTCCTGTTGTAAAAAAGTTTACTTTTCGGATTCGCTCCCAATGCCGAAATGACCACAATAGTATTTATTCCCTTTTCTTTGCAAAGCCTAGCCGCAGTTACTGGAATGCCATAATCTATTTTTTTATATAAATCCTTTTGTGGAGTTTTAGCTTTGGTAGTACCTATACAGCAGTAGACTTCATCCGCAAAAAAAAGGTCCCTAAACTTTTCCAAATGTAATATATCCCCAATATGCTCCTCCAGTTTGGGGTGAACTATGCCTATTTTAGACCTTGAAAATATCTTAATACTACCATATCGTTCATCCTTTAACAACATGTGAATAACAAATTTCCCAGTTAAACCAGTAGATCCTAAAATGATGGCCGATTTTTTCTCCATTTTCCCCTCTTTTAATTTATTAGAATGAATTGGACAATTATTTAGATCGCAACACATAGTTGTTATAAATTTACGGTATGAATTTGGATTTCGCGCATCGAAAAATTATCCATGTGGATATGGACGCATTTTACGCCTCCGTGGAACAAATGGATGACCCAAGTTTAAAAGGCAAGCCATTGGCCGTAGGTGGAGCTGAAAAACGCGGTGTGGTTGCGGCCGCCAGTTACGAAGCAAGGAAATTTGGCGTCCGTAGTGCCATGAGCGGCTATATGGCCAAAAAGAATTGTCCTGAGTTAATTTTTGTGCCTCCCCGTTTTGAACGGTACAAAGAGATTTCCCTTAAAATTAGAAACATTTTTTACGATTATACGGATTTAGTAGAACCCCTTTCTTTGGACGAGGCTTATTTGGATGTGACCACCAACAAAAAGGGGAACCCTTCTGCTTCCCTAATTGCTAAGGAAATAAGACATCGTATTTTTGACGAAGTAGGCTTAACTGCCTCTGCAGGTATATCCATTAATAAATTTATAGCCAAGGTAGCCAGTGACTACAACAAGCCCAATGGTCAAAAAACCGTTAATCCAGAGGAAGTTATTTCCTTTTTGGAAGAACTGGAAATTCGAAAATTCTACGGCGTTGGAAAAGTTACGGCCGATAAAATGTATCACCTAGGTGTATTTACGGGTAAAGATCTTAAGGAGAGATCCATTGAATTCCTAAAGGATAATTTTGGAAAAAGCGGCGAATACTATTACCATGTGGTAAGAGGAATACACAACAGCGAGGTAAAACCCAACAGAATCCCAAAGTCCGTAGGTGCCGAACGCACCTTTGATGAAAATCTGAGTAGTGAAATTTTTATGCTCCAGCGATTGGAAAACATTGCCAAGGAACTGGAAAGGCGGCTAAAAAAATCGAAAATATCTGGAAAAACGGTAACCTTAAAAATAAAATACAGCGATTTCACCCTACATACACGGAGCAAGACCCTCCCCTATTATATTGCTGAAAAATCCTTGATTCTGGAAACTACCAAGGAATTGCTTTACCAAGAAAAAATGGAAAATTCCGTTCGACTATTGGGCATATCCCTTTCCAATTTAAATACTGAAAAAAACGAACCCTTGGAACAAAAGTCCCTTACCGTTCAATTAAAGTTCGACTTATGATTAATAAAATCCCCTAGGCATACCTCCAAGTATTGCACTTGAAACTCAGCTAAAAATCAACCATCGCATTTCAATACATTAAAGCTTATCAAATCCTAATCCCACTAATAAAAAGGACCTGTAGGATTTTGAAAATCTTACAGGTCCAATTAAATATATTTAGTAAAATGTATTTCTAAAAATCACAGCTTTCTATCTGAGAAACACGTAAGGTATTTACCATACCTTTTTCTTTTATGGGCATAGCAGCCAAACTGATCAACATATCACCAACCTCTAAAAACCCCTTCTGACAGGCCATTTTATTTACATCCTCAATGGTCTCATCTGTGGAAACAAATTTATCGTAATAAAATGCCTTTACTCCCCACAGCAGGTTCAACTGGGTAAGAATTCTTTTATTGGAGGTGAATACCAAAATATGTGCCTTTGGTCTCCAAGCAGATATTTGAAAAGCCGTATAACCACTATTGGTCAAGGTAGATATTGCCTTGGCCTTAATTTCATTGGCCATATTGGCAGCATGGTAGCAGATAGATTTGGTAATATACCTATTGGTCCTTACCTGTGGTGGCTCATGCGGCACCTTAATTAATTCTGAATTCTCCACACTTACCAAGATACTCGCCATTTTCTCTATAACCTGAACAGGATAATTACCAACAGAAGTCTCTCCAGAAAGCATTACGGCATCTGCACCATCCATAACGGAGTTGGCAACATCGTTCACCTCTGCACGGGTAGGAGTAAGGCTTGTAATCATTGTTTCCATCATCTGGGTAGCAATAATCACAGGTATTCTAGCTTTTTTGGCCCTTAACACCAATTGTTTTTGAATAAGTGGTACTTCTTGAGCTGGAACTTCAACACCTAAATCGCCCCTAGCAACCATTAATCCGTCACAATAGGCTATAATCTTATCAATGTTCTCTACCGCTTCAGGCTTTTCAATTTTGGCAATAATAGGAATTTTATATTTGGAATGTTCCTTAATGATATTTTGTAAATCTATTAGATCCTGGCTAAATCGTACAAAGGAAAGTGCTATCCAATCCACATCTTGGGAAATTGCAAAAATTGCATCTTTAATATCCTTTTCCGTTAATGCAGGAAGAGAGATGTTGGTATTTGGTAAGTTAACGCCCTTTTTAGACTTTAAAGGTCCTCCCTGGATTACTTTAGCCTTAACCTCATCCTTAGAATTGGTGGAAATCACTTCGAACATTAACTTTCCATCATCCAATAGAATACGCTCACCGGCTTTTACATCTCTAGGGAAATTGGCATAGTTCATATACACTCTCTCAGCATTTCCCTCAAAAGGCTTACCGGTAACAAATGTTATTTCGTCTCCAGGAGAAACGACCACTTCACTAGCCATTACCCCGACCCTTAATTTTGGCCCTTGTAAATCAGCAAGAATTGAAGTGTTGGTACCCAATTCGTCGTTAAGTTCGCGAATCATCTTTATACGCTCTTCCACGTCTTTATAATCGGCATGGGAAAAGTTTACCCTAAAGACATCCACTCCAGCCTCAATCATGTCCTTAAGAACACTCTTCGTACTAGTAGCTGGTCCTAAGGTTGCTACTATTTTTGTCTTTTTGTTTGTTGACATTATTTTAAAATATTAAATTATTTTTAGATTTTAACTTACTGGCATCCACTACATAAGCTGTTATGATCTTTGGGATTGCTAGTACTGACTTCAAAATTTCTTCTTCCACGTCGATTTCGTCGTGTTCTATCTTTAAAAAATAGTCCACATCCCTGTATTCCGGAACCAAATGATATTTTGTAAATGAGGGTTGGTCTTGAAAGAGATTTCCTATACTTAATTTCTCTTCCTTTACAACATTGTTATTAACAAGTGTAAAATAGCGATCATTTACTTCGTCTCTCCAATCAAATATTGGGAACGAGCCACTTTGGGATATTTCCAAATCGTTCACGGACCTCTTTAACTTCGTTTTTAAACAAGAATTAAGAGTATATACCAGCATAAAATCTTCGATACTGCTGTGCAAAGCGATTAAAGTGAAAGTTTCTTCATAAAAATCTTCCGAAATTTTGTGTATCGCTGCCATACTTTCCGTGAAAGGCGTAAATATAGGATTAATAACGAAACCAGCCTATCCATTTTAGCTATAAAACGTTGTGTAACCTACGAAAACGTTGGAGTTAAACAAATTTTGATGTTAACTGGGCCATTGACAAGTTTGCTTAGCAAAGTTTCACATAATTCCATCAATTCAAGAACCGCTACTCTTAAGATTTATCCATTTTGTCCTGTAAGGCAAAATAAGCTCTCTTGGATGCCCTTTCTTCGGCTTTCTTTTTTGAAGTAGCCCTAGCCTTGGCAACAATTTTACCCCCTATGGATAATTTCACGGCAAAATGCTTAATTACATCATTGCCAGTGTCTTCGTATATATCGTAATTGAAGGATTTTTTTTGTTTTTGGCACCATTCTATTACCAAGCTCTTGTAGCTTATTACCTTACCCTCCAATTGTTCTATATCCACATAGGGATCTATAATTCTTTTACTAATAAATTTTTCACAATACTTATACCCTCTATCCAAATATATGGCACCTACCAAGGCCTCAAAAACATTGCCGTGAATATTGTCCCCAAAACGGGATTTAGGAATTCTACTCTCCACAAAATCGATAAGTCTAAGGTCCTTCCCCAATTCATTGAGGTGTTCCCTACTTACAATTTTAGACCTCATTTTGGTCAGATAACCCTCGTCCCCCTCCGGTACTTTGATATACAAATGTTTGGAAATTATGGTCCCTAGCATGGCATCTCCTAAAAATTCCAAGCGCTCGTAATTCATTGGGAAGCCCTCTCTGTCCTTTCTGTTGGCAGAACGATGTACGAACGCTTTTTGATAAATTTCCAAGTTTTTAGGCTTAAATCCTAGGATTTTTTTCATTCCCAAAAAAAAATTCCCATCCTGTTTTGAATGGGAATTAAATAAATTGGAAAAAGCGTTCATATTTTGAATTAGCTAATTTTTTTAAATATCACACATGCATTGTGTCCCCCAAATCCAAAAGTATTGCTCAGAGCAACATTTACCTCTCTTTTTTGCGCCTTGTTAAGGGTAAGGTTTAATTTAGGGTCAATGTTTTCATCTACCGTAGTGTGGTTTATGGTCGGAGGTACCAAACTATGTTGCATTGCCAAAATAGAGGCTATGGCCTCTATAGCCCCGGCCGCACCCAAAAGGTGACCTGTCATGGATTTAGTGGAATTTATATTCATATGGGGTGCATGTTTACCAAAAACCTTGGAAATGGCCTTTAGTTCAGCAACATCCCCTAATGGGGTTGAAGTACCATGAGTATTTACGGCATCTACATCCTCTGGTTTTAGTCCCGCATCCTTTAAGCAATTCTCCATTACACGTACAACCCCAATTCCTTCCGGATGTGGTGCTGTCATATGATAGGCATCACTAGATAGGCCTCCACCTGCAACTTCTGCGTAAATTTTAGCTCCTCTCGCCATTGCATGCTCATATTCTTCAAGTATTAACGCTCCAGCTCCTTCTCCTAGAACAAAACCGTCCCTAGTAGCATCAAATGGTCTGGAAGCGGTTTCAGGACTATCATTACGTGTTGAAAGTGCATGCATGGCTCCAAAACCTCCCATTCCGGCAATTGTAACCGCAGCCTCACTTCCTCCTGTAACTATAACATCACAATACCCCAAACGAATAGTGTTCAAAGCGTCTATTATTGCATTGGCAGAAGATGCACAAGCCGATACCGTTGTATAATTGGGACCCATAAAACCATGCTTTATGGAAATATTGCCAGGTGCAATATCAGCAATCATTTTGGGGATAAAGAATGGATTAAACCTTGGGGTACCATCTCCTGCGGCAAAATTTAAAACTTCGTTCTGAAAAGTCTCCAACCCTCCTATACCAGCTCCCCATATTACTCCAACTCTAAACTTGTCTATTTTGTCAAGATCTAGGCCTGAATCTTTAATGGCCTCATCAGAAGAAATTAGAGCATATTGGGCAAATCGGTCCAATTTACGAGCCTCTTTTCTATCGAAATAATCCTCAGCATTATAGTTTTTTAGTTCGCATGCAAATTTTACCTTAAACTTCTCTGTATCATAATAAGTAATAGGAGCAGAACCACTTTTTCCGTTCTTTAAACCTTCCCAATACTCTTCAATATTATTGCCAATAGGTGTTAAAGCACCTAGACCAGTAACTACAACTCGCTTTAATTGCATTGAACTAAATTTTTGTTTAACTTAATAAGTTAGGTGTAAATTAAAAAAAATTATCCATGCAGCGTCTTTACCACATGGATAATTTTGAAACTTGTTCAAGAAATCATAAAATTACTTGGCTTCTTCTATATAACTTATAGCTTGACCAACTGTAGCAATGTTCTCTGCTTGATCGTCTGGAATCTGAATATCGAATTCCTTTTCGAACTCCATAATCAATTCAACAGTATCCAATGAATCTGCCCCTAGGTCGTTGGTAAAGCTAGCTTCGGTTACAACTTCGTTCTCGTCAACACCTAATTTATCTACGATGATAGCTTTTACTCTTGATGCAATGTCTGACATAATAATATCGGTTTTAAAAATTTAAATTGAAGGCAAAAATAAAAAACTTTGGTTTAATAACACTATTTGTCGTTAAAATGTGATGTAATTTAATAAAATTAAATACAAGAGTGCTATTTTAGCTCAAAATTATTTTCTGTCCTAACCCCAACAAACTACATGAAAAGTATAGTCCTATTTGCTTCTGGCTCTGGCTCCAATGTTGAAAACATAGTACGCTATTTTAACACAAATCCTGAGGTCTCCATTAGCTGTGTACTATCCAACAAAAGGGACGCCAAGGTTTTCGAAAGATGCAACCGTTTAAATATTAACGCATTATACTTTAATAAACATTCTTTTTATAATTCGGACTGCGTTTTAAATGTCCTTAAATCCCTGAGCCCAGACCTTATAGTGTTGGCTGGATTTCTATGGAAAATTCCCGATAACCTCATCAATAGCTATCCCAATAAAATTGTTAATATTCATCCAGCATTGCTACCTAAGTACGGAGGCAAAGGAATGTACGGTATGCATGTCCATGAATCCGTAAAGAACAATAACGAGTCTGAAACAGGTATAACTATCCATTATGTAAACGAAAATTACGATGAAGGCGCCATAATAAAGCAGGCAAAAGTTGCATTAAATCCTAACGACACCCCTAATATGATTGCCGAAAAGGTTCATCAGCTAGAATATGAGCACTTTCCTAGAGTAATAGAAGAGGTATTAATGGGGAAATAATGGCCAAAAAAGAGAAATTTTATACGGTATGGAAGGGGAGCAGACCAGGAATATACACCAGCTGGAAAGACTGTAAATCGGCAATCACCAACTACAAGGGAGCACAGTACAAATCTTTCCCCAGCTTTGAAGCTGCAAAAAAGGCCTTCAATGGCGATTACGAGGACTATAAGGGCAAAAAGAGCAATACCCCTACACTTAGCAAGGAGTTATTACAGAAAATTGGCCAACCCAATTATAATTCTATTTCGGTAGATGCAGCCTCCAGTGGAAATCCAGGAATAATGGAATACAGAGGGGTGGACACAAAAACCAAAAAAGAACTCTTTAAACAAGGACCTTTTAAACAAGGCACCAATAATATCGGAGAGTTTTTGGCATTGGTACACGGACTTGCCTATTTAAAGCAAAATAATAGCAATAGAATATTGTACACAGACTCCAAAACAGCCATGAGTTGGGTCCGAAAAAAAAGTTGTAATTCCAAATTGCCCGAAACAGCCGATAACAAAGTGGTGTTTGATCTGGTACGCCGCGCCATTACATGGCTAGAAAAAAATCCTTATAGCACTACCATAGTTAAATGGGAAACCAAGGCCTGGGGAGAAATTCCCGCAGATTTCGGTCGGAAATAAAGATAAAATAATTTTTAAAATTTGATTTCCAATGCCATGGAAATAGCAGTTCAAAAACCTATCTTTGCAGCAAATTTTAAAATTTAATGGGCAAACTTTTAATTGTAGGCACTGTTGCCTTTGACGCTATAGAAACCCCTTTTGGCAAAACCGATAAAATATTGGGAGGGGCAGCTACTTTTATTGGTCTGGCAGCTTCCCAGTTTAAGGTAAAATCGGCTATTGTTTCAGTTGTAGGCGAAGATTTTCCACAGGAATATTTAGATTTGTTGACCGATAGAAATATTGATATTTCTGCCCTACAAGTTATCAAAGGCGGTAAAACCTTCTTTTGGAGTGGCAAATACCATAATGACCTTAACTCTAGAGACACCTTGTCCACAGAATTAAATGTTCTTGCCGACTTCAATCCGATTGTTCCAAACAATTTTAAGGATGCCGATGTATTAATGTTGGGAAATTTACACCCAGACACTCAAATGAGTGTAATTAATCAGATGGAAAAACGACCAAAACTTATAATCTTGGATACCATGAACTTTTGGATGGACCATGCCCTTAATGAGTTGAAAGAAGTTATAAAACATATAGATGTTATCACCATTAACGATGAAGAGGCCAGACAGCTTACCAGTGAGCACTCCTTGGTAAAGGCTGCCGAAAAAATTCAAGCAATGGGACCTAAATATGTAGTGATTAAAAAAGGAGAGCACGGAGCTTTATTGTTCCACAAGTCAAAGGTATTTTTTGCTCCTGCATTGCCCTTGGAAGAAGTTTTTGACCCAACAGGGGCCGGTGATACCTTTGCTGGTGGTTTTGCCGGGTATTTGGCAGAATCGGAAAACATAAGCTTTAATAATTTAAAAAGCGCTGTTATCCACGGTTCCAACCTAGCTTCCTTTTGTGTTGAACGCTTTGGAACAGAAAGAATGGAAAAATTAGAAAAGAAAGAAGCTAACAATAGGTTGCTCCAGTTTAAAGAGTTGACCCAATTTGATATTGAATTACAATAAATATATGCCCTGACCTAACAGGGCATTTTTAATTTAAAGTTACCATGAGCGACGCTATTAAGCATGAATGTGGAATTTCCTTAATTCGGTTATTAAAACCGTTGGAATATTATCAAGAGAAGTACGGGTCTGCCTTTTACGGGGTAAACAAGATGTACTTGATGATGGAAAAGCAACATAATCGAGGACAGGATGGTGCTGGTTTTGCCAGTATTAAATTGGATATGGATGCCGGTGAAAGGTATATGAGTCGGGTACGATCCATAGACCAACAGCCTATACAGGACATTTTTGCCCAAATAAATGACCGTATAAATACTTCGTTTAAGGAACACCCAGAATATATAAATGACGTGGCCAAACAAAAAAAGCACATTCCTTATATTGGGGAAGTACTTTTGGGACACGTACGTTATGGAACTTTTGGCAAAAACAGCATAGAAAGCGTACATCCTTTTCTAAGGCAGAACAATTGGATGCACCGGAACCTGATCGTAGCCGGGAATTTTAACATGACCAATGTTAATGAGCTTTTCGACCAGCTTATACAAATTGGCCAACACCCAAAGGAAAAGGCCGATACCGTAACGGTAATGGAAAAAATTGGGCATTTCTTGGATGATGCCGTAGCACAGCTTTATAAGGACATTAAAAAAGAAGGTTTTAACAAGAGGGAAGCCTCTCCAATAATTGCCGAAAGATTAAATGTTGCCAAAATTTTGAGGAGGGCGGCAAAAAACTTTGACGGTGGTTATGCCATGGCAGGTCTTTTGGGGCATGGCGATTCCTTTGTCCTTAGAGACCCCGCGGGAATAAGACCCGTTTATTATTACCAAGATGAGGAGATTGCAGTAGTGGCATCAGAAAGACCTGCAATACAGACGGTATTCAACGTTAGCTTCGACGATGTTAAAGAGTTGGATCCAGGACACGCCATTATCATTAAAAAAAATGGCAAGGTTAAATTCAAGAAAATTTTAGAACCCACCGAAAGAAAAGCCTGTTCTTTTGAACGTATTTATTTCTCTAGGGGGAGTGATAAGGAAATCTATCAAGAAAGGAAAATGCTGGGAAAATTACTTTTCCCCTTAATCCTTAAATCGATAGATGACGATATAAAAAATACTGTATTTTCATATATTCCCAATACTGCAGAAACCTCCTTTTTCGGAATGGTAATCGCAGCACAGAATTACATGAACAAGAAGAAAGAAGAACAAATACTTTCTATTGGCAGGAAAATAACAAGGGAAGAACTACATGAGATTCTGGAAGTGAGGCCCAGGATAGAGAAAGTAGCTATAAAAGATGCTAAACTCAGGACCTTTATAACCCAAGATAGTAGTAGGGACGATTTGGTTGCCCATGTCTACGATATTTCCTATGGATCTGTAAAGGAAAACGACAATCTGGTAATTATAGATGACAGTATCGTTCGTGGAACGACCCTACAAAAAAGTATACTTAGAATTCTTGATAGACTATTACCTAAAAAAATAATAGTGGTTTCCTCCGCCCCACAAATCCGTTATCCGGATTGTTACGGTATAGACATGGCCAAACTAGAGGATTTTATTGCCTTTAGAGCTGCATTGGCACTACATGAAGAAAGAAACACTATGCACCTTGTAGAGGAAATATATAAAAAGTGCTTGAACCAAACCGGATCACATGATACCGAAGTAGTGAATTATGTGAAGGAATTTTACACCCCTTTTACAGCCGATGAGATTTCCCACAAAATTGGCCAATTGTTAAGTCCACCCGATATTAAGGCAGAAGTGCAGATTATATATCAAAATATTGAAAACCTTCATGAAGCCTGTCCTAAAAACTTAGGAGACTGGTATTTTACAGGTAACTATCCCACTCCAGGTGGCAATAGAGTAGTAAACAGGGCATTTATCAACTTTTTTGAAGGCAAGAACGAACGAGCATATTAATAATTTCATCGATGAAGTGTAGGTTTTTATGCACTTCATCGATGAAATACACTCTTTAACGTAAATTTGATCAAAAACCTACTGAGCACATGTACTTTAGTATTGCCATAGCATAAGTAGGTTAAGTTCATGGTAAGATTTGGGGCAAAAAAGGTGGAGACTTCTCCACCTTTTTTATTTGATCAAATCCCGGTCACTTTATCTCTCATGCATTATATCCCGTATTTCCAACTGTTTACCGAACAAGGAGTATTTCAACTTATTAAAGAGACATTCATCTAAAACCTTTTTCCAATGGCTTTGATTACTATACTTTTGGAGGACCATAGCATAAGTAGGTTAAGTTCATGGTAAGATTTGGGGAAAAAGGTAGAGCAATGCTCTACCTTTTTATTTTAGGCCAAGTCAGTATTTGATTTTGGAAAAGACAAAAATCCTAATTCTTTATTTCGGGAATCCAAATACCTTCTGCTAAGACTACTAAATTGTAGAAATATTTGTTTCTAAACATGTTTGCCTTTTTCCCAACCACATTTTTCCAAATATTGTTTAGCGCTTTCAATAGCACCACCTTCCAAGGTAGTACCCATGGTATCGTTCCACCGATTTAGGAATCCGAATAGGGATATAACGCCCAACATTTCCACAATTTCCCCTTCATTCCAATGCTTGTACAACTCTTCCTTTATTTTTGGATTCATGGCATTGGGTACTTGTGAAGCCGCCAAGGCAAAGTCCAATGCCGCACGTTCGGCCTTAGAGAAGGCAGCATGCGTTCTGTACTCCCATATATTATCCAATTGCTCCTGATCTGCTCCATAACGCTCTGCAGCACGAATGGCATGAGCTTGGCAATAGCGACAACCAGTAGCATTACTACTTACCCAGGCCATCATCCGCTTTAATGCCGAACTAACTCTGCCTTCATTCGCCATCACGGCCATGTTAAGGTTAATAAATGCCTTGGAGATAGCTGGCCGATGCTGCATCGTCAAAACAGAATTGGGACAGAACCCCAAAGTTTCATTAAAAAATTCAGCCAACTTTCTAGTCTCTGAATCATGATTGGCATCTAAAGGTTCTACAAGGGACATGGTTTCTGAATTATGCTTATTTTTGACCTATACAAGTAACGAAAAAATCACCTACATGACAAATCAAATCACTACCAAATGGCTAGGTAATATGGCCTTTGAAAGCAACAATCCTTCAGGAAATAACCTTATTATAGATGTAGCCCCTGAAAATGGGGGAAAAGGCATGGGGTATAGACCAAAAGCACTCATGCTAACTGCTCTGGCCGGTTGCTCTGGATTGGATGTAGCTTCACTGATCAAAAAAATGAAACTGGAGGTAGAAGAATTTAGAATAGAAACCATTGCCAACCTTACGGAGGAGGACCCAAAATATTACGACAAGGTTGTGGTAGAGTATCATTTTAAAGGTAGTAACCTCAACGAAAAAAAATTGCAGCGCGCAGTTGATCTTTCCGTTGAAAAATATTGTGGGGTAATGGAAATGTTCCGACAGTTCTCTAAAATGGAGGTCAAAACCTATTTTAATAAGCAATAATTTCCATTTCAATTTTCCCTATGACCAAAAAAGTGTTATTTCTATTGAGCGTTTTTATTTGGACCCTTCAAAGTTTAAATGCCCAGTTTAAAGAAAATATTATATCCCATAAACAAGAAACCATCGTTACAGATCCTTCCAAAGGTAAAAATAGTTATAAACGATGGGCCGCTTTTCCTTCCAAAAACAAGGAAATTCGTCAGATACTCCTAAATCTTACTTTTGAATGTCCCGACAATATGCGCTGTGCGGATTGGGATTATGTAGACCATATTAAAGTGCGACCAAAGAATGACACGATCAGTTATGAGATTGCCAGAATGCTGACACCATATGGTGGAAGGTTTCAGGAAGACTGGCGATTTGATTGGAAAGTGGACATCACGGATTTTAGTCCTATCTTAAGGGATAGTCTGGAGATAGACTACATCCATACGGGTTATGAGGACAATAAAAGCCGTGGATGGAAGGTAACTGTAGATTTTGAAATAATTTATGGTAAACCTGTAGCTGAGCCACTGGCCTTATATAAAATTTACGATGGTAATTACAGTTATGGAGATAAAACAGATCCCATTGAAAACCATTTGATACCTATAACGCTAAAAGCCAATACCAAATCGACCTTCGGAAAGGTAAAGATCCATCAAACCGGACACGGAATGGATGCCAATGGCTGTGGGGAATTTTGCGATAAATACAGGCAAATACTTTTTAATGGCCAAGTTATAGACACAAAGCAATTGTGGATGGAATGTGGTGATAACCCGCTTTACCCACAAGCAGGAACCTGGATTTTTGATAGGGCCAATTGGTGCCCAGGCTATTTATTACAACCAGATGAGGTAAGTTTTGATACGAATCCCGAAAAGGAATTTACCATTGACCTTAATATGGAACCTTATGAAACCGAAAAACCCAGTGCCAAGGAACTCCTTGTTGCCTATGTTCTGGAATATGGTAAAATAAACGCTGAGCATGACGTGACTTTAGTGGATATAATTTCCCCTTCCAATGAGAAAATACATAGCCGCCAAAATGAAACCGGAACTTTACCACTTATCCGCTTCAAAAACAACGGCAAGAATAATTTAAAATCTTTTGTGGTCAATTATTATTTGGAGGGACAAAAACCTAAGAAATTTAGTTGGAAGGGAAACGTCCCATTTGGGGAAACAGCACTACTAACATTACCTGAGGAAATATTTAGTGATAAAGAGTCGGCCCGTTTTTTTGTGGAATTAAAAAGGCCGAATGGCAAAAGGGATGGATTTGAGGAGGATAACTCCAAGAGTTCAGGCTACACCAGACCACATATTTTACCGGTATCAAGTATTATTTATTTCAAGACCAATAACAAGCCGGGGCAGAATTCCTATTCGGTTACCAATGGCTATGGAAAAGAGGTGTTTAAAAGGGACAGTTTAGATCTTAAACCAAATACCGTGTATTTGGATACCCTAACGCTCCCAGAGGGCAACTATACTTTTAAGGTATCGGATAAAGGTGGAGATGGACTTGAGTTTTGGTATAAAGCAAAAGACGGACGTGGTGATGTTAAACTATTGGATACCTTAGGACAGGCCATAAAACATTTTAACTCCGACTTCGGGAGCAATATAATTTATAACTTTATGGTAAAACCCGAGGCCAAGTATCATTTGGACAACGAACCGTCCATAACCATGTTTCCGGCAAGAACTGATGGTCCTGTAACCTTGGATTATTTTGCCAACGATCCAAAAGATGTGGAGATCATCATTACCCAACAAGAAGATGAGTCCAAAATAGTGGAAACCCATTCCTACTTGAATTTTAGAAAGGGTACCTTTACGTACGACCTCTCCTATTTGCCTAAAATGCGGTACTATATAAAGGTAGTTATAGACGGCAAGGAAGTGTTTAAAAATAGAATTAGGCTTAAGGAATAATTGCCATGCGCTGGACCATTAAACCAAAACCCGAACAGCAACAAATAAATACATTGGCAACCGAGCTAAATGTAGAGGAATTAGTGGCGCAATTATTATTGCAACGTGGCATTACAAACTACGAGGATGCCAAAAACTTTTTTAGACCACAGCTTTCACACTTGCACGATCCCTTTTTAATGAAGGATATGGATAAGGCCGTAGCTAGAATCGAAAAAGCTATAGCCCAAGAGGAAAACATATTGGTGTTCGGGGATTACGACGTGGATGGCACTACTTCCGTGGCCCTTGTATCTTCGTATCTGGAAAACAGCTATCCCAATGTGGCTACCTATATCCCAGACCGGTACAATGAAGGCTATGGAGTGTCTTACCAAGGAATAGATTTTGCTGAGGATAATGGGTTTTCTTTAATAATTGCTTTGGATTGCGGGGTTAAGGCAATAGACAAGGTTGCATATGCCAAGGAAAAAGGCATCGATTTTATTATTTGTGACCATCATAGACCAGGCAATACATTACCCGATGCAGTAGCCGTTTTGGATCCTAAAAGACCAGATTGCTCCTATCCTTATGACGAACTTTGTGGCTGTGGGGTAGGATTTAAATTGATACAGGCGCTCGGAAGTAAAAAAGGGCAGACCACCGAGGATTTAATTCCCTATCTAGATTTGGTAGCTACTGCCATAGGAGCAGATATAGTTCCCATAACAGGGGAAAATAGAGCTATGGCCTATTGGGGGCTTAAGGTAATAAACCAAAACCCCAGAACAGGATTTAAGGCCATCATCAACCAAATACATAAAAAAGAACTTACCATTACCGATGTGGTGTTTATAATTGCGCCGAGAATTAATGCCGCCGGACGAATGGAGCATGGGCAGCATGCCGTAAATCTCCTTAAGGAAACCAATTTGGAGCGAGCGGAAATTTTTGCTGCCGAAATTGAGAAATACAATACGGACCGTAGAAATCTAGACCAAGAAATTGCAAAGGAGGCACTACTACAGATTCAAGAAAACAAGGAAGAAGAAGGTTTTACCTCTGTAGTTTATAAGGAAACTTGGCATAAGGGAGTTATCGGAATTGTTGCCTCCCGGCTTATTGAAACCTATTATAGACCCACCTTGGTTTTCACAAAGAGTGGCAACAAATTGGCAGCCTCTGCAAGATCTATAAAAGGTTTCGACGTATATGAAGCCTTGGAAGGCTGCTCGGATACCATTGAACAGTTTGGAGGTCATATGTATGCCGCGGGACTTACCTTACTTGAAGAAAATTACGAAGCCTTTAAATCCAAGTTTGAAGAAGTAGTTTCCAATACCATAGATCCTAAACTGCTATCTCCCGAAATAATGGTGGATACTATAATTAGTTTGGAACAAATTACCCCAAAGTTAATGCGGATTATTAAACAATTTGCTCCTTTTGGGCCCGGTAATCTAACTCCCGTTTTCATGGCAGAAAATCTTAAGGATACTGGTTATGCGAAAGTAGTTGGCCAGGAGGGAAAACACCTGAAATGTAAGTTATTTGATAAAAATAATGGTTCAAAACGGGAAGCTATTGATGCAATTGGATTTAATTTGGGACCGAATTTACCTACAATTTTGAATACATCAGTAAATGCGGTTTTTTCCTTGGATGAAAACGAATGGCAGGGAAATATATCACTTCAAATGAAGTTAAGGGACCTAAAAGAGCATGTTAATTATCAATATTAATTTATTAATAACCACAACGCATCATAAAAATTTAATATTAACAGGCCCAGGCTACAGGAAAAGGTAAGAAATAAACTACCCATTTAATTCAATAGTTCCTTTTTCCAATTTTTCTTTCAATTTTATCAAAAACACCTATTACTTTCCGCTGTCCGAGGTCTCAAATTTTTTCAAGGACAAACTAGATCCATCAAATTCACCATAGGTAAAATAAGAAATCCAATCCCCTAAATTTATATAGGTAGATTGATCGTTCAAAGTAATTTCCAAAGGCAGGTGCCGATGTCCAAAAACAAAATAATCGTAGTGCTGCTGCTCTAATTTCCGCTTGCAATATTGCACCAACCATTCGTTCTCGTCACCCAGAAATTTAATATCCTCATCCCCAGAGATCATCTTGTTCTTTACAGAAAGATATTGAGCCAATTTTACACCTAAATCTGGGTGCAACCAATTATAAAGCCATTTGGAGACTGGATTAGTGAAGACTTTTTTCATCCGTTTATACCCCTTGTCCCCAGGCCCAAGACCATCACCGTGCCCTATTAAAAAAGAAGTTCCGTTTAATAAAAAAGACTCAGGTCCATGAAACACTGGAATATTCAACTCGTCTTCAAAATATCCGTTCATCCATAAATCATGGTTGCCGACAAAATAATAAACCGGAATTCCCGAATCTGTAATTTCTGCAAGTTTTCCTAAGGTTCGGGTAAAACCCTTGGGTACCACGGTTCTATATTCGAACCAAAAATCGAACAGATCGCCAAGGAGAAAAATAGCGGCTGCATCCTGTTTTATGGCGTCCAACCATGCCACAAACTTTTTTTCACGTGGAAAACTAAGGTCCTTCGTAGGAGCCCCTAAATGATTATCACTTGAGAAGTAGATCTTTTTGCCCTTGGGAACGTCAATAGTTTTCATTCAGGGCCCTTTTAATTATCAGAAGCATACCATTCCGCAAAGGAGGTATCGGTTTCCTGTAGTTTTAAAGAATGTAAATTGATATTTTTCGGCAATCTAGCCTTAATTTTATCTGCAAAATCCAAAACCATATTTTCACTTGTAGGCTGGTAATCTGCCAATATTACATTGTGTCCCCTATCCGTTAATTCTTGAGCCAACTCCACATGGGGGGTGTTTTTGTTGAAAACAGTGGCATGATCAAATTGGTTCACAATTTCTTCTTTCACAATTTTCTTTAAATCCCCAAAATCGATGACCATTCCCAATTTAACATGGGCAGTATCTGTCATAGGTCGTCCAATTACGGTTACGGAAAGTTTATAACTGTGTCCATGTACATTTCTACATTTCCCGTCATAACCGTACAATGCATGTCCAGTTTCGAAATTAAACTGTTTGGTAATACGAATGTTGCCCATAATATTTATTTGGACTGCAAAGGTAATTTATTCTGGGAAACTATTCGTTCAGTATGGGCTGCGTCCAAGCCGATTCGTATTTTATATCCTCAATAGGGTTTTCTTGAAGTTTTGAAGATGTAATTTTACTTCTAACGAAGAGTACCTCATCCGTTAGGTCGAAATTGGCCATATTACCTTCAACACTTTTCAACTCTTTCACTTCGGTTTCGCCTTTAAGACAACCTAGGAAGGTTATGGTGTATTTAATACCGGGTTCTGGTTCTACTTCCACCTTTAAATTCTTCCTTCCATATTCCAAATCTTTGAGGGTAACCCCAGTTGTAGCGTAAAAATCGCCCCTTTCCATGGCCTCAATTAATGAGGGTGCAGATAAGGTGTCTGACTGTACCATCACCCAACCCCTACCGGCATTACTCCATTTACTACCAATTTTATGGTAATTATGAGAATCATCGGTTGCCAAACCATACATAATGGGCTTGTTACTTTTAATATAGGAAATATTGATTTGATCCCACATTTCTTCTATGGAAATATGCGTAGAATCTCCCATATTGTGCACCATAGGATGCCCGTTATACACCTCAAAAAAACGCTCCCCTTTTAAAGATATCATGTCTTCTAGGCTAATACTGTAATAAAAATTAGGGTGGTTGATATGTGGCATAATCGGCACTCCAGTTTCCTTTCGTTGTTCCAGTACAGCGTTCAGATTATTTTGCATGACTTCGGATATACTATTACCGCCTTGAGGATCAATCTTATTCTGAATATTGGTAGCATTCATGTGAACATGTTTATCCTCATATCTGTCCGTAATTTCCTCAGAATGAATCACCAAAAATTCTCCGGCCTTCTCAAATAAATCCCTATATTCTGTATAGGTTTTTAATTTTACCTGTACTCTTCCAGAGTCCGTTTTATAATCTACCCAATCCTCCCCATAGGTTTCCAAATACTTCTCAAAGCTTTTTTGATAAACGGAATCTTCCCTAACCTGTATCCATTTATCCTCCATGGATAAAGTATTATGGTCAGATAGGGCAATAAACTGGTAGTCGTGCGACTTATACCAATCTAAAATAGTCTCTGGAAACTCGTCTCCATCGCTCCAAAACGAATGGGTGTGTAAATTTCCCTTGTACCACCTTTTATTCAAGGAATTGTCCGTACTTTTATCACCATCTCCACAGCTTCCCAATACTAAAGCCATTGTTAACAAAATAGAGGGTAAAATAATTTTCATTTATGGTGGTATTTGGTATTTGAAACACAAAAGTTAAGGAAAAAGTATTAGAAATCAGGGAATAAGCCAAAAATCGCCAATAAATAATACATTAATAATATACTACAAATCAGTAGTTAATATAGGCGTAACACTCTGTGTAAAACAAATCGCAATTTCATATATTTTTAATCCATTATTAAAACATCACAAACTTGTCTGAACAATTTGAACAATTGGAGTTTAAGGAAAATCCGCTTTTCGAAAAAGTAATCGAGGATATCCTAAACCAAAAATACAGTATCGTAGATGATTTTTTTTCTATGGAAGAAGTAGCCCAATTACGAAATTCCCTAATTGCCAAATATGAAGAGGACCAGTTTAAAAAAGCAGCCATTGGAAATCGGCTTAACGCCTTGATAGTAAAGGCAATTCGTGGCGATTTTATTCTTTGGATGGATGAAAAGAGTAATGACCTTCTGGAACAACAGTTTTTTCTAAAAATAAATGAATTGGCGACTTATCTGAACCGGACCTGTTTTATGGGAATAATGTTCAAGGAATTCCACTATGCCATTTATCCTGACGGGACTTATTACAAAAGACATTTGGATACCTTCCAAAATGATGACCGCCGTAAACTTTCTATGGTATGTTATTTGAATGAACCGGACTGGATTCCCGAAAAAGATGGTGGTGAATTGGTACTCTACCTACCTACAGAAAATGGCGAAGAGGCAAAACATATCTCCCCCTTATCTGGAAGAGTCGTTATTTTTGAAAGTCAGGATTTGGAGCATGAAGTTAAACCTGCCCATCGCGAGCGCCTGAGTATCACTGGGTGGTTAAAAACCAGGTAAGTGGTTTATCTTTTAAATTTTCTGTTATTTTTAATTCGATTTACGAAATAAATCACAAGTAAGACTAGTGCTAGAAGAGGAAAAACTAAGTTCCCATTTAAGAATGATAAAATATCCATTTTAATAGTTTAAAAAAATAAAACGATCAACAAGTCCGGTTATTGTTTCTTTACAAAAAAAGCTACAATGGCCGAGGTAACGATTCCCATAGTCAAGGCACCAAAAAAACTTTGAAGCACATAACTTTTCAAGCTAAAATAACTTTCGGCTGCTTCTTGGCTCATTTTTCCAGAATCTACGGCAAACTTAATAATATTGGGAAAATATTCGGGTGTAATAAAAGTGTTGGTTATATATTGGGTCAGTGGACTTAATACTGCAATGATTACACTTAAAAAAATACCACTGATAAACCCCTGTTTCCAGCTCATTTTTCCATTAAAATCTATTTTTCTTTTGTCCAATAATGCCAAGACAAAAACGGCGATGGCTATGATGGCAAAAAAGTTGGTATATATGGCCTGCTTTGCTATAAGTACGTCGTGCCAACCCATAGATTTCTCAAAAACCATCCAAAGTAGGGTAGCCAATGCAAAAATAACGGCCCATTTAATTTCAATACGGAACTTGCTCATAATACGTTCTATTTCTTAAATTTAGCGAGGGCGATTTTGGTTTCTTCAGAAATAGCCAAACGGCCTGTAATTTCTGCCCTGTTCGTCAATAAAGTTTCCCAATGGCCGGTTCCTTCCCACAACACTTTTTTCCATTCCTGCAAGGCTTCCGGATTGTATTTAGCCAAATTTTCGGTTAAAATCTCCAACTCCTTATCCATCTCCCCCAACTTATCAAAAACCTTGGAAAACAATCCTTTTTCCTGTGCCCAGTAGGCACTTTTCCATTCATTTGGAGAAAGCGACAATTCCGATAAGGCGGCAACACCAATTTTTCGTTGTAACGCCGGAGCAATAACTAAAGGTGCTATCCCTATGGTAAGTTCAGATAAACGGATTGCAGCCGCCTCAGAAGCAAACACATAGTCACATGCCGCTATAATTCCTACCCCACCTCCTACGGCCTTGCCCTGCACCCTTCCCACGATCAACTTTTTACAGGTCCTCATGGCATTGATCAAATAGGCAAATCCGCCAAAGAATACTTTTCCTTCGGACAAACTGCTTACTTCCACCAATTCATCAAAGGATGCGCCTGCACAAAAAGTCCTATCTCCTTCAGATTTTAAAACAATTACGGATACCTCATCATTTTCTGACAACTCACCTAATGTTGTCGTAAGTCTTTCCAATAGCGCTGCAACGAAGGAATTACTGGCAGGATGCCCAAATTCTACCGTGGCAACCCTATTTATTATGTTGACATATAAACTTCCGCTTGATCGGGTAGTGCCCATATTTTTCTTATTAGTTGTTAACCTTTCCAAAGTATTATAGACCATTTCATAGGTCAGTAATACTTATCCCCTGGTATTTCAAAATTAAACGTTTTCAAGAAGGGGACGAAACTTTCGTCTAAATTTCCATACCAACGCGCCTCCCCTAATAATCATCCAAAGGGTAAATGCTATCCATATACCGTATAGTCCCCAATCTAAAAATTTACCAAGAAAAAGCAAGGGAACAAAACCTAGAAAGGTAGCTGCCAGCAAGACATTCCTAAGGTATTTCATTTCTCCCAAACCCTTAAAAAGTCCATCGAAAACAAAAGCCACCATGTTTATAGGAATCCCTAGGATAATGATAAAAAATATGGAGTAGAAGGTTTGCAATACGGTAATGTCATTAGAAAATATACTTCCTATAGGTCTGTAAAACACGAAGCCTAGCACAACAAGAATTAGACTTACTACAAAACCGTACAAGATTATTTTTTTGCCTAATTCCCAAAGTCCGTTGTAGTTCTTCGCTCCCAATAATTTACCGCCCATTATATTCCCTGCAGCTCCATAGCCGTCAATAAAAAAAGCTGAAAAAAGCCACAGATTAATGGCAATGGTATGGGCCCCTATATACTTGTCTCCCAAGGCGGTTGCCTCCCTTACTGCCAAAATCAAGGCCGTGTTCAAAGCGAGCGCTCTTACAAAAAGATTTAGACTCATCACCACCAATCTACCAAGTTCAGGATGTAGTGGAAACTTAAGTGCCAAGCTTATATTTGTTTTTGTTATTAGAAGTACAAACGCCATAAAAGCCATTATACCCTGGGCAATTAAACTTGCCCAAGCAGCGCCTTCCAAGTACATTGGAGAAATAAACCCTTCTACGCCATACACCAGCGCAAAATCGAGCACTAGATTCAAAACCGCTCCAGTAATAGCTATCAACATAGGGTAGTACGTATTCTGCAAGCCTCGAAAAATACCCATTACTGCAAAGACAAATAATGTTAAGGGAAAACCCCATACCCGAATGGAATAATAAGAAATACAGAGCTCCAAAATTCTGCCTTTAGCATTGAGTAAAACAAATATTTCTTCCACAATAAAAACGGTAGAAAGAAGAATAACTAAACTCAAAAGTATATTTAAAAAAATAGCCTGTGCTGGGAGCGTTTTAACCCTATCCAACTTCCCGGCACCCAAGTATTGTGACAATATCGCGGAAATAGCACTACGAGTTTGGCCTAAAATCCATATCAACATCGATAAAAAGGTACCCACTATTCCCGCCGCTGCCAAAGACTCCATCCCATCTTGAGGTATATTGCCCACTATAGCCGTATCGGTAATGGATAGTAATGGTTCCGCAATACCAGCTATTGTAGCAGGAATGGCAAGATTGTTAATAGTCTTAAAATTTATAATTGTCTTCAAAAAAAATTGTTTTACAATATTAATTCCTAATAATGAAAGGGATATTCGCTACTTTGATAAATGCCTGCCCTATCCATTATTTGCGCAGGCCTCAGTAACATTAAGAATGTCCGGAATTTCCAATATCTTTGCCAATCGAATCATGCATGGTTGAATTTAATTTGTAAATTTATGCTATTCATGACTAATCGAATCATGAAAGGGGCTGAACCCATTTATTGACAATAACCAAAATTTTAATTGCGCCATGTCTGACCAACAAACTAGTAAAGGCGTAAAAAACAATTAATACTGAACCTATGAAAAATATCCTTGTTCCCATCGGAACTTCTGAGAATGCACACGAAACATTACAATATGCAGTGGACTTCGCAACAGAATTTGGTTCCAGTATTTATGTAATGGAAGTATTTAGTGTTAGTGCTAGCACCAGTACTTTGGCGAATATTCGGGAAAAACTTGCAGAAAGAAGTAAGGAGCACATAAAGGCGGTCATTGATAAGGTAGATTCAAAAAATATTAACATTAAAATGGCCACGTATAACGGCGACATCGTAGACGGTCTAATTGATATAGATAAGGACCTAGGGATAGATTTAATTATTTTGGCGCCTAGAAGTAATGACATACAAGAAGAATTGTACCTAGGGCATACTTCAGGGAAAATTGTAAAACAAACGGATATACCCACTCTTATTGTGCCAAAAGGGACCGTTTTTAAGCCGTTCAAAATAATATTGACAGCCTTTAAATCGGGGGTGTTAAAGCAGAAGAGCATTTTATACCCATTAATAGAAATTAAGAAAAAGTTCGATTCCAAGGTTAGCCTATTATTTGTTAAAACGCCCGGCTACACCAAAGATGACCTTAAAATAAACATGTCCTTAATGGGTTTAAGTTCTGAACTTACCCAATCTGAAAACCCTTCAACCTATTTAGGGGTTTTGCAGCATTTTGAGTCAAAACACCCGGACCTATTGTGTGTTTTTAGGAGAAAAAGAGGTTTCTTTAAAAAACTATGGGAAAAGAATACCATTCCCAAATCGGAATTTTTCGCTCCGGTACCAGTTTTGGTGCTAAGTGTGAAAAAAGATTAATAAATTTGGAATAAGCTTGAATTGTACTTTGATAGTGTTAGAAAAAGTATTTTCTTTGCGGCAGCCAAAATTGGGGGATTAGCTCAGCTGGCTAGAGCGCTTGCCTGGCAGGCAAGAGGTCACCGGTTCGACTCCGGTATTCTCCACGATCAATCGCAATTGGTTTTGCGTTTTAAAACTAAGGAAAGTCACTCAAGTTTATTTGAGTGACTTTCGTGTTTTAAAGGGTCCTTACCAATAGGCCTAACCATTTGCAGGATTGGATATCTTGCGGAGCAACACAGTTACTCCGGTATTCTCCACCAATAAATATTGGGCTTCAAGAGATTGGGAGCTTTTTTATTTTCCCATAAATCGAAATAAAACTCACTTTGGGCTCACTTTTTATTTTAAAACTTTAACGATTCATAAGTCTGTTTGATATCGTTTAATATTGCCTTCTAGCATTTTGCAAAAAGTAGACTTGCATATCTAATGTATTAATCAATATAGCAAACTGCAGCTCCGTTTCGTGCTATTGTCATCTAGAATATTCAGGGTAAAACCACTAAAAGGGCTCTCCCCTTAACTTTATGAACAAATTTTTAAAGTTAATGCCGGTATCTCAAGGATGTTTACATTGGTTGAATTTGACCGACTCTTTCGAACGGCCCAAACAATAATGTATGTAAATAAAATGATAAAAAGGTTATTTTATGTTAAGCTAATCAGCATTATGCTTCCCCTCGTGCCGGATAACCATTTTTAATAATATAATCGATTCCGGTTAATAACTCATCAAAACCAGGCCTCGCAAAGGGCATGCTTTGAATCGAGGCGCTATACATGGTACCATCCGGTTTAATTAAAAATAGCCCTGGTTCGATGAACTGTTCAGGTTCCGTGTCTTTGATTCCGTTGGAAATATACAGCCCCCATCCCTTAGCTTCTTCAATTGAAAATCCATACCCGATGCGTACATCGGCAACTTTCCATTCGCTATAGGTCGCTTTTGCCTTTTCCTCGGTATCCGAACTAATGGCAATGACGTTCACTCCCAATGCAATGAATTCCGGTAATTTATGTTGTAGTTCATGCAATTGCTTTCTACAAACAGGACAGTGCTTTCCCCTGTAGAATAAGACCATAGTAAAATTTTCGGGCTCTTGTTCACTTAACTTCCATTTAGTGTCGTTTACTAAATCGACAATTATATTGGGAACTTCTTTTCTGGGTTTTAACATTTTTTAATTGAATTTGAATTTGTTGCTTCTTTACATTGCTTTTAAGCCATCTTTTCTTCAGACAGGGCATCCATGGCTTCTGCGATTAATGTCTCCCCACTAATTATTTCAAATGTTTCATTCGCAGAAGCACTATCATGCAAGGCCCTAACCAAGGTTTGGGCTACATCGTCTCTACTGATTTCTCCTTTATTGTTGAGCTTGTGGCTCAATGCTATTTTTCCCGTGCCTGTTTCGTTGTTAAGTGTTCCGGGCCTTATGATGGCATAGTTCAGCTTACTTTTCTTTAAGTATTCATCGGCGTTATGTTTCGCTTTCAGGTATTCTTGAAGCTCGGATGCTATCTCAGGAGCATCGGCACCCATGGAACTTAGCATAACGAACTTTTTAATATTGGCGATTTTCGAAGCACTAATAAGGCGTTTGGCACCTTCTTGATCTACCTCAATAACTTTTTTCCCGCCAGATCCAGCTGCAAAAACCACCTTGTCAATATTCTTGACCGTATGATTGATATTTTTCTCTAAATCACCTAAAACAGTAGTAATTCCATTGTCCGAAAACTGTGCTACTTGTTCTTCCTTGCGCACCATCGCTATGGGATTAAAATCTTGTGACTCCCTTAAAAGTGCAACTATCTTTTTGCCCGTGTGCCCGCTGGCACCGGCTACTAATACATTTTCCATTTCTCTGTTTTATAATTCCGTATAAAGTTCCCACTAATTTAACGGTTGGTATGATGCAGACCCATTTAAAATTGATGCATAACCCAATGCATCCCTAGAATAATCCATTTTGAACCCATACCTAATGTGGACAATAATTCTGTTGTTCAAAACGTACCCCATTTTCTCTGTAACGCATATCCGTCAGAAATAATAAGATTACAGTCAACCTTAATAATTGAAATGTCCTTATTTTGTTACATCTTGAAATTAAAAGCCCAATTCGAATCTTAAACCCATAAAACCAAAAGGTTATACTGATTAAAGATAGAGTAGTAATATTAACGGGGCCCTCAACTGACATCGGCGAAGCCACAGCCATATAGTTGGCAGCGAATGAGGCCAAAGTGTTCCTTCCCGTTAGAAAGGATGATAATTTGAAAACGAGAATAGACCAAGCGCAAGTTTTGAACTGTTAAAACTAGAAGAACTGTTGTCTTGTAAATCGCATCATGAGATTACCATAATTCATAAAGTTGAATTTCGCCCTTTCCTTTTCATAACCCAGGTAGAGGATGCCAACGGTCTATTTTACCAATACCAACTACGAAAAAGAAACCTTACTGACCATTAGAAAACACCAAGTACAAAAGTTAAGTATAAGTCGGAGTTTAGGAAGGTACCAGCTTTTTATTGCCTAGGAATTTATGGAAAGTCAGTTGGGCAAAGGGGTGTTATCCAAATCACATGAATTTCTATTGAATTCCTGACCTCCCCTTAATTAAAGTTGATTGAAACGGAATATGTGGAATTCATTACTATAGTGTGCATTATCAAAAAAGAGTATTATGATCGATATCTCAAATAAATATAAAATGTTGCATAATTAATTTTCCAATAAACCCCCTTTACAATAAATACACTAAAACTAGAACCATGGCAAAAAAGGTAGCAGACCAAATAGTAGAGATGCTGGTCAATAACAACGTAAAAAGAATTTATGCCGTTACTGGCGATAGCTTAAATAATTTGAACGACGCCGTTCGAAGAAGTGGAAAAATTAAATGGATCCATGTGCGACATGAAGAAGTAGGAGCTTATGCCGCTGCTGCCGAAGCAGAACTTGATGGTTTAGCTTGTTGTGCTGGAAGTAGTGGCCCAGGACATGTACATTTGATCAATGCACTTTACGACGCCAATCGTTCGGGCGTTCCAGTTATAGCGATTGCATCTACCATCAATACACCAGAGTTTGGAATAGATTATTTTCAAAGTACCAACACCATTAAATTATTCGACGATTGTAGTGTATACAATGAAGTGGCTACCACCCCTAAACAAATACCTAGAATGTTGCAAGCGGCCATACAACACGCGATTCACAAAAAAGGTGTTGCGGTATTCGGGTTGCCAGGTGATGTCTCTTTCATGCCAGCTGAAGAAAGTGCAACTGCTATGCTTAACTACAATAGTGAAACAGTACTGCGACCAGCTAATTCGGAATTACAAAAAATGGCCGACCTACTGAACAAACATCCTAAAATATCAATTTTTTGTGGTATTGGAGCAAGGGAGGCCCATGATGATATCGTGACATTAGCTGGGTTGCTCAAAGCACCTATCGGTTATTCATTTAGAGGGAAAATGGGTATGCAACATAACAATCCTTATGAAGTAGGAATGACTGGATTGTTGGGAGTTCCATCAGCTTATCATGCGATGCACGAATCCGACGTTGTATTGTTATTGGGTACCGATTTCCCGTACGAACATTTTATGCCCGTCAAAAATAAGATCATTCAAGTGGATGAAAAGCCAGAACGGTTGGGAAGGCGTGCAAAATTAGAAATGGGCCTGACCGGAAAAATAAAGGATACAATGGAAGCTTTACTGCCATTGATCAAAGAAAAAAACGATGATAGCTTTCTAAAGGCACAGTTACATTTGTATGAAAAAGTAAAAGAAAATCTGAATATCTATGTTAAGGATACAGGCACGGAAAACCACATCAGTCCGGAATATGTTGCCAGCACTATCAACTCATTGGCAAAAGACGATTCTATTTTCACCGTAGATACCGGAATGTGTTGTGTGTGGGGAGCCAGATACATACGCGGAACCGGAAAGAGAATAATGCTCGGCTCTTTCAATCACGGCTCGATGGCGAATGCGATGCCTATGGCAATAGGGGCCCAATTGGCATATCCGACCAGAGAAGTTGTTGCATTCTGCGGAGACGGGGGATTATCAATGCTTTTGGGAGATTTGGCAACCATAAAACAATATGACCTTCCCATAAAGTTAGTGGTGTTTAACAACAGGGCCTTAGGAATGGTAGAATTGGAAATGCAAGTACAAGGCTTGCCCGATAATGAAACTGAAATGGTAAATCCAGATTTTACAATGATAGCCCAAGCCATGGGCTTTAAGGGGTTAACGATTAACCGTCCAGAAAATTTGAAACAATCTTTGAAGGAAGCTTTTGCCGAAAAAGGCCCGGTTTTAATCAATATAATGACAAATCCACAAGCACTGGCCATGCCACCAAAATTAGAATTTGAACAAATGAAAGGGTATGCTTTATCTATGAGTAAAATGATATTAGGCGGAAAAATGGATGAAGTATTGGAAATGATAAAAACAAATTACAAACATTTGAAGGAAGTGTAACGCTTTATTTAAAATAAGGGTTCTATCCTTGAATTTTTAAATTACGATGGGAAGAGTAAAAAATATGCTCTGTCCTCTGTCATTGGACAATATTTATATAAATACCCTAATTATTCCATTTTAAACATCAAATTGTAGCAAATATGTTTCAAAGGCTACTCTTTTCAGTATTCAATCCATATTTTTTAAATTTTTCAGTGCCTGTATTGGAGCAAATCATATACACCACTTGCAAAAGGTCTATCTATAAAGGAATAATTAATCTATTTTGAAAACCTCGGCATATCCTACTACCATATTTAGTTCCGTAAAAGGTAAATTAACGGAACTTTAGAGGTTAGTAATTAGTTACCAATTGTGTTTGATAAATTATATCTCTCTCAACCATTTTGATGAATAGGTTATTTCCTTACTCTGTAATGGCTTATTCTAAATCAAAATTCGTTGAGATACCTGTTCAAATTATAATCACTTACCGAGAAATAGGTTGTTCTTTACCATGATTTTACCGGATGTATCGTCATATGAAGTGCTTTAAAGTTCAACCCTCCCTCTCTATATTTGTGTATGTCATAAGCTACTGAAATGAGCTTGTACCCCGCCATTGAACCTTTTTGACCTTGGCTTCTCAGCTGATATGGCCAACAAGGTTGTATTCTTGGGGTCGGGACAGGAAAACATCTTTGTTATTTTGCAGGCAAAACTTGAATAAGTTTACGTTTGATACAGATCGCCTTTGTATCAAATCCTTTTTTTAACCAAGTCCGAAAGCTACTTACAATATTTCTACAAGCCATTATTCTAAAAAAAGCAAGGTCATGTTAAGGTTAAAGTTTAGCCCTTTCACGATAGTGATTATGAAAAAAAATATTTTGATCCAACTTTCAATTACCGATTGAAATATGATCTAATTTTAATCCACAATCTCTATAAAGTATATGGTTAAATTATTCCATTTAAGACGAATATCAATTTTATCTACATTTTGTTTTTTGGGTATTTTGTTCCTTACAAATTGTTCCAAAGAAGAACAGGAGTCAGATCCAAAACCACAAGAACCTATTTTGTCCGATGCCTATACTTACACCGCCCTAAGAAACGACGGAACAATATTTGAAATTGGTGATGAGACGGGGGAAATAAAAAAAGTTGGCGAAATACCTGAAATTACCTTTAACATTGCATTTAATACCGTAACGAGTTCTGAAAATACGACATACATGTACGAACAGATGCCTGAAATTTTTTCCGGTGATGGCACAACAACAGGATTTAGAGGACAATTATGCGAGCTTAATAATAAATCACTTAGCTCTAAATGTACCATTTTAGATTTTTCGAACAACGTTTTTCCAGAGTTTGCTGGTTTAATAGCTTTGGACTGGGATAATGAGAATAAGAGATTGGTAGGCGTCGTTGGTGATGTGGTAAACGTTTCAAAAGAAAATCCTAATTATCTGATTCATATTGACCCCCAAACCTTGTTAATCACCTATACGGGAATTCAATTTGTTCAAGGTTTTATTAACTCTACATGCCTCGTAGGAAATACCTATTACATTTCAAGTAGGTACGACAACTCCAATAATCAGCCTATATTTAGCTCTCTTGACCTCTCCATTGGCTCCCAAAACACCATAAGTACATCCAATTTGGATTCACCTCCCATTATATTGTCAAAAAACAAGGATGCCAAAAAGTTATTCGGCTTGGCCTGGGAGTTCAATACAGGATTTACCAATGCTGCTATTCCAGTTGCATTTGATATTGTTAGCCAAAAATTTGAAAAATTGCCCTTCCCAACTAGAATAAGTTTCAAACAAGATTTTGGCAAAAGCTATTTCAACGCTGATAGCGGTGAACAAATAGCCTTAGTCAATAGCGAAATGGGTGGTCTTTTGCGGTATAATTTCCAGACCAAAATCTTCAAGCTTGTGCATCTGTCACCATCCAATAATGAACTCTCGAGTCTTGTCGCTATTATAAACGTAAAATGAATTGACTAAATACGGCAATTTTTCGACTATCATAGACCACCGTTTCTAAACCAATCCTAAATAAAGGGGGTCATTTATTTGCCGTACAATAAGGGGTTCTAGCAATGGTTAAGTTCTAGTAGAAAGTCCAATTCTATCTAATTTACTACAATAAACGCTCTCTTAATTTAGGGCCGCACTTTAATCTCCAAGCTAGTTGTTAGAATTGAAGTAGCATTTCCTCTTACCGACCCTGAAACGGGCATAGTATTCAAATAGGTAGCGCTTGAGGATACCGGAAAATACATATTGGATGTTCTAATACCGTTACTGGGGTCATAACCTATCCACCCCGCACCTGGCAGGAACACTTCTGTCCAACCATGAAGCTCATATTTAGGATTATCTACCTCAACGTAAAAATACCCGCTTACAAAACGCGCGGCAATGCCTAGGTGACGCAATAGTTGAATTTGCATCCAAGCAAAATCCCTACATGACCCTTTTTTCAACTCAAATGTTTGATCTGGTTGGTGCGGTTCTCCTTCTTCACGTATTTCTAAATCAAAATCTTCATGGATGTGCATGGTCAACTCCCTTAAAAAAGCAAGTGTGTTGCCATTTACTCCCAATAATAGTGCGTCTCCGTACTCTTTTAAGGATGCCCCAATTGAAATTTTTTCTATAAAGGGATATAATAATTTCTTTAAAGCCTCGTCATACGCAAATGGCATTTGATTAATGCTAGATGGATACAAAAGAAAATTAAACGGATTATATGGGATAATGGTCAATATGGAGGTCGACTTGATGCTTAGTTTCGTGTGCATCCCTTCAAACCAACTAAAATGTATGGTATTGTTTTCGGCATCAGTCTGTTGAGAAATTCCGGCTACCTTAGGTGAAACTTGTAATTTGAATTTTTTTAGTTCTGCATATGATGTTTCTCTTGGTTTGAACCTAAAGTAATGCGGTTCCAAGTAGACTTCCGATTGATACTCATATTCAGTTTCGTGTATAATTTCAACTTCCATAAAACCTTATCGTTCAGGTATAGATTTGACATTGGGCATAACTTCTTTTTCGTACGCTATTTTTATTTGCTTTTTAGCCCGCGTATACTCATGGCCCGCGATAATTCCTGTGCCAGTAATACCACCAAAACCCAATTTTAACAAAGTACTAAAGTAGAGAATCATTGGTTTTCCATATTAAAACTTGTCTGTTCGTGTGAGTTTGCAAAAAAGGAGTCGTAAACCGCTGTTGACACCTCATTGAGTCTTTTCTGGAAGGCATCAATATACTCATGCAAACCACTGTCAAAAATGTCATTTACATCTGTAAACTCTAATTGTGATCTAAGTTTACCCAACTGTTTTTCAGCGCTATTGGTAAACCCACCTTCCTTACCGGTAATTGCTTTTAAGGACTTTTCGGCCTCAATTAAACAGAAGTTAATGGAGCGAGGGAAAACCTTATCTAAAATCAAAAATTCCGAAATATTCAAAGCGGTAAGTTTCCCATATTTTTTTCGGTACATATCATAAGCGGATACTGATTTAAGCAAAGCCGCCCATTGAGCTAGGTCGAAGGGAGTGCCTACAGCCTGTGGTGTTGTTAGTAAGATGTGATATTTTACATCTAAAACACGTGACGTTTTGTCGGCACGTTCTATCAATTGACCAATTTTTCCAAAATGCCAACCATCGTTTCGGGATATTGATATGGCCAAAATTCCATATAAGAGCTGACACCCTTCCTTCACTTTTTTAAAAAATAGACGTGGGTCGCTCTCTTTCCAACTCTTTTTTTCCAATCCTTCCTTTACGAAATAATACAAGTAGTTGATTTGTTCCCATACTTCCTTAGTCAATTCTGGCCTAATGGCCCTTGCGTTTTCCCTTGCGTGACAAATAGAGTTGTATACCGAATTCGGGTTTTGAGGGTCGAATCCCAAGAAATATATGACTTTTTCCTTTTCCACAGTCTCATAAAGGGACTCATATAGATCCCAATCCCCTGTAATGACCACCAAAGGTTTCCATTGCTGAATAGCATCAGGTGCCGATTCCAACGAAAGATTGAAATTTACATCCATGAATCTGGCATAATTTTCGGCCCGTTCAACGTACCTATTCATCCAATACATGGTATTTGCGATTCTACTTAGCATAGTTCTGTTTTATTTATTATCCAAGACCCAAGTATCCTTGCTGCCTCCTCCTTGTGAAGAATTTACGACTAACGACCCCTTTTTCAACGCTACCCTGGTCAACGCCCCTGGTATTACCTTGATATCCTTTCCATAGAGAATATAGGGTCTTAAATCTACATGTCGGCCCTCTATACTATTATCACAGAGTGTTGGCACTCGGGAAAGGTTGATCATTGGTTGTGCAATATAATTCCTAGGATTGTTTTTGATTTTCTTTACGAACTCCTCTTGTTCCGCTTTTGTAGCATGTGGACCTATCAACATTCCATATCCTCCAGAACCATCTGTCTGTTTAACCACCAATTCCGCAATGTTTTCTATAACATATTTGCAATCTTGTTCTTCAGCACATATATATGTTTTAATATTTGGTATTAGTGCCTCCTCGCCCAAATAATATTTTATCAACCTTGGAATATAGGCATAAACTGCCTTGTCATCAGCTACACCAGCTCCTGGGGCATTCACCAATACCACATTTCCCTTTAAATAGGCCCCGAACAGCCCGGGAGTTCCTAAAAGCGAATCTTTATTGAATACCAATGGGTCAATAAATTCATCATCCACCCTGCGGTAAATAACATCGACCTTTTGTAGACCATTTGTGGTCATCATATAAACAAAATCGCCTTTGACTACCAAATCTCCTCCTTCCACTAATTCAGCTCCCATTTGTTGTGCCAGATAAGCATGTTCAAAATAAGCTGAATTATAGATCCCAGGTGTTAATACCACAATAGTGGGTTTATTGACTTTCGTTAGGGACTCTAGCATATCCCTTAAATAGTGCGAATAATCGTGGACCGGCCTAACATGTAGTTGCTCAAACATTTCTGGAAAAGTACGTTTCAAGATCTCCCTATTTTCCAGCATATAGGATACTCCGGATGGGCACCTTAAATTATCTTCCAACACATAAAACTTTCCATCTGCTCCTCGGATGAGATCGGTACCGGAGATATGGCTCCAGACCTTTTCCGGTGGTGTAAGCCCAATACATTCTTTAAGATAACTAGCGCTCGAAAGCACCAACTCTTTGGGAATAATCTTATCCTTTAGGACCTTTTGGTCATTATAAATATCATTAATAAATAAATTTAGAGCTACTATTCTTTGTTGGAGTCCCTTTGATAAATAGTCCCAATCTGCACCGCTCACTATTCTTGGAATGATGTCTAAATGGAGAATACGCTCAACCCCTTGATTGTCACTATATACATTAAAAGTCATGCCCAGGGATAACTGTGCACGATCGGTTGAATGCTGAAGGAAATTAAGTTTGTTCCAACTTACTTTCTCTAGGCGTTTTTTAAATAGTTCATAACTTGGTCGCACTTCATGGGCATCGTTGAACATTTCGTCATAAAAACCTTTTATCGTATACTCGTCAAAATTAATTTTAGGCATATTGTTGAAGTGTAGTTGAATAGTGTGTCAGATTTTAAAGAGGAGCTCAATCTAACCTGTTGGAATAGCGTTCCTTTTAAAGATAGTGTAAAAAGTTTATTTAAACTAGAGCCACAGTAATAAAGTCAATAGAATCCAAGGACGATATTATATAAAACCTAATAATCATAACTATTAAAACTTGGCAATGGGTTTGAAGTAAAATATTTGTGGATTAGTGTAATAACCTTAACCACTAATTCAATGTTCCCTGAGGTCCATCACAATACCAATGCAGTTTAGAGAGCAATTATAATCTCAAAAATGAAACTCTTTTCTTGGGATAAAGTTTCATCCCAACTTAACTACACATTCAACTCACTTATTTTAGCCATAGCAAGTGAAGGCAATAGTATAAAGTTTAGGAACTATCGTTTCGGCAATAGCAATTGGTGAATAAACGTCATTTTATTTACTACCCCCGGAGTAATCACAAACGGATATACATCGGGGACACCCATCGCTCGATTGAGGCTATTGACCGCAAATGATAATGGTATACAAGTATTGATAATAGTTTCAAAGTTTTTTACGGAGTAAGGATCAGATGTTGCTTCAATCCGCATGTTTTTTGAAATATCTGTAGAATTAACCTTCAAACCAAAAAAATGTGCCGTCTCTACCATGTCCATAATGTGCAGATAATGAGCCCAGGTCTCGGCCCAATCTTCCCAAGGGTGTGATGTTGCATATTTGCTAATGAATGAGTCTCCCCAATTGGAAGGTGCACCATGTTTGTAGTAGGCTTGTAAAGAACTACTATAACTCACTTCCTCATTTCCAAAGATTGTCCTAAATGACGATAAAATATCCTTGTTTTTTGAAACTAATTGTTCCCAGAAGTAATGACCTACTTCATGTCTCAAGTGGCCGATTAGCGTCCGATAAGGCTCCTGCATCTCCTTTCTTGTTTGCTCCCGAAAAACGGAATCTGCCTCTCGGATCAAGATAGTTATTACACCATTTGCGTGACCGGTCATAATCTTTAAGTTGTTCCTTTTGGCTATAAAGTCAAAACACAACCCTTCATTATTAACCATCTTACTTGGCAAATCCAGACCGATTTTTTGAAGCTGATATATAAGTCGGTGTTTGGCAACTTCCAAGTTTCTCCATTTCGCAAAGTTCTCTATTTCCGACAGATTGGGGATTGTTCTATTGAGCTGGCATGCTGGGCAATAATCATGTTTTTCGTTCTTTTCGAGTAGCCAATTGCAAACTTTATGCTCCTTGTTTTTACAGTACTTGTACTCAATTTTTTCCCGGTCAGAAATCAAAGAAGTGCTCAAGGGGTCAAAGGTGAGCATTTTACGGTCTGCGGCCCGATAACCGCATGAATGTCCGCAATTATCACATTGGTTATTTTCAAAAAATAAGGGATAATTACAATGACCACACTCAAAAACTTTCATAGATATTAAATTAATGTTGAATCACGTGACTACAAATTATGAACATGATCTTCTCTAGGGATCAGGTCTTGGCTTTTCAGTATAAAAATAACAGTCCATAGTACTGAAACAAAGATGATCTATATTTCGCATATGTCTCATTTCAAGAAATAATAAATCGACTCAAAATTAATAGTTGAATGTGGAGTTTGAACATTTCATAAAATATTTATCGGATAAGTTGTCATATTTTTAAAACTCCTGTAACTAAGGTAGTAGAGACAAGTCATAAGAATGGGCAAAGAACTTGAAAACACTTTTCTAGAGGCATTGGAACAGAATCAACAAAAGTTGCTGAGAATTTATTCCGTTTACGCTAAAGATGCCGAAGATACCAAAGACCTCTTCCAAGAAGTATTGATCCATATTTGGCAATCAATGCCCAATTTTAAGTCCAACTCTTTATTGTCCACCTGGATATTTCGCATCACCTTGAATGTTTGTCTACGTTTATCTAAAGAAATCTTAACACTAGTGTACATTATAATTAAAGATAAAAAAAATTGCACGCAATTGATTATATTCATTTGATATCAAATGACACCAAAGTAAGTTTATGTTTCTGAATATAAGCCATATACATATCTATTTGTTATGTTTTGGAGCTACAATCGCAGTTCTGGCAGGCAAGAGGTCACCGGTTCGACTCCAGTATTCTCCACGATCAAGCGCAATTGGTTGTGAGATTTTGGATTTAGGCAGATATAAGTGATAGTCTAAACTGGAATAATTCTATATTCTAACCTCTCTGAACTGCGCCCTAAATGCTTTTATTTTTACGTTGAAGGATTCGGACGAAGCCTTAGTCCAAATCAGTAAAACTCTTCTGGAAATCAAAAAAGTATTGGCATTTATATCGTTACTCCACTCTTTTAATGTCTGTTTTCCTATGTTTACTACTTTTATCTTTTAGAGTAGGTGCCTAAGTCAAAATAATTAATTTATTCCCTTTCAATTTCCGTGTTATAATAAGAAATCGACTACGAATTATGCAATGGACGTTGAATAATAAAAAGCCAACAAGATTTGTATTATTTTAGGTCTTTTTCTATTTAATAGATTTCCGGTTTTCAACATAGAAAAAACTAGAAATAATAATCCTAATGTAAAATAAACAATTATGAGCAGCAATATTTTGAGGAAAATGTTAATTCTATCATTCATTTTTCAGACGTGTTTTCAATATTCGGCTTACTCACAATCCACAGTAACTTTAGATAACGGAGAACTTAAAGCAACTTTTGTAGATAATAGTTCCTATGGAGTGCACAAAGAAGGCTATAATGGTATATCAGAACTTTTTCATAAGGATCAAGATTCTACGCTATTTGTTCCCCATTTCGCTGGGGTTAACTTGGAACATATTTTTGGTGGGGATTCACTAATATCACTTTTTGAGCCTAGACGTGAACCAATGACTATAAAAAGTATTTCTGATAAAAAAGTTATGCTTCATCAGCCAAAAACAAGCATTTCAAAAGTAGAAAGTTGGACAACTTTTCAATTGGTAGACCCTCATTACATAGATGTAGAGTTTAATTTTGTAGTCCATGACAAAAGCATGTTTAAACATGGATACGTTGGATTATTTTGGGCTTCTTATATTAATTTTCCGGAAAAACTGGGAATTAATTTCAAAGGAAAAAAGAAGAATAGTAGTGTTTCAAGCCAATGGATATATGCCCTTTCTGCGAAACACAATGAGAATGGCACCCATATAGGCGACAATGATAATTATAACTTGTATACAGCACCCAATTTTAATGTAGGTCTTACTGTAGAAGTCTCGGAATACATTTTTACCCAGCCATATTATTATGGAAGATTTCACAATATGGTCTTTGCATATTTATTCGATAAGCCCGAGGAAGGAATTATAAGATTTTCCAAGTCTCCTAGTGGAGCTGGAAAAGGTAAGCCAGCGTGGGATTTCCAGTACATTCTGCCAGAATTTGAAGTAGGGAAAGAGTATTCAATCAAATGGAGGGTGGTATATAAAAAATGGAATGGTCAAAAAGATGTAGAAAGGGAGTATAAAAAATGGTCAAAAACGTTTAGAAAATAATTCTTGTAAAATAGGATTTGCTCTAATTAAAGTGTGGGAAGATAGAATTAAAGTATGTTTAATATACGGAGTAAATCTTAATGGAGTGCATTCAATTGTTATTGATGCATTAATGTTTTATAAGTAAATGGACTGACTATTTTAACTTTGAATATAATTGGGAGTGATACATTCGGCAGTCCTCCGCTAATACGGAGTGGATAAAATTTGAGATGTCGAAATTGATGCTAGAGGTACAGTCGAGCTTAGAACGATTCATACATCAATAAAGTATAGGGAGTTAATGGAAATAACCCCTAGATTGGGAAAAATTGACGAACTTATTAAAGTAATGGAGGAATAACAGATGCCAAACACACTAACCTAAAGAAGATGAAAAACATACTACTACTAATCACCTTTGTACTAAGCACAAATTTGTCCGCCCAAGATTTCGACCGGAAAAAAATGGACAGTCTTTTCACGCTTATCGAATCGAACCAAAAGGGAATGGGGAGTATTTACATTTCTGAAGAGGGAAAGGAAGCCTATCACCATGCATTCGGCTTTGCTAGCAAAGAAGACAACATAAAGGCCACCGATAAAACCAAATACCGTATCGGCTCTATTTCCAAGACCTTTACGGCTTCTATTATCTTGAGATTGATCGAGAACGGTAAATTAAGTTTGAGCACCAAACTCTCGGATTTTTATCCGGAAATCAAGAACTCCCAAGAAATAACTATAGCGCAATTATTAAAACATCGTAGCGGCATATTTAATTTTACAAGTGCCGAGGATTTTACCTCTTGGATGGAACAGCCCATATCAAAAGAAGACCTTGTCAAAAAAATCGCAGGAAACGGTAGTGTTTTTGAGCCCAATGCCAAATTTGAATATTCCAACTCCAATTATGTGTTGCTTTCCTTTATTGCGGAAAAAGTAGAAAATAAAGACTTGGCTCAGCTGATAAAGGAGATGGTTTGCAAGCCCTGCGCTTTGGAAAACACCTATTATGGTGCTAAAATAGCAACAAAAAATAATGAAGCCAAGTCCTACACAAAATCCAACGAATGGCAATTGGCCCCTGAATCTGATATGTCCATTCCTCAAGGCGCCGGTGCCATTGTTGCCACCCCCAAGGACCTGAACATATTCTTGAACTGCCTTTTTAACTATAAAATTGTTTCAGAGAAAACGGTGCAGGCAATGATGGAAATTGAGGATGGCTATGGCCTAGGTATGTTTCAAGTCCCATTTTACGATAAAAAAGCATTTGGGCACAATGGAGCAATAGACGGTTTCCAATCCAATGCCTACTATTTTCCAGTAGAAAACGTTTCTATAGCATTTACGGCAAATGGCTTGGCCATGCCCATAAACGATATCATGATCGGGGCATTGAGTATCTATTTTGGAAAAGATTATAGTCTCCCGGAATTTAAAGAAACGAAGGCCTTAAATCTAAAGTCGGAAGACTTGGATAAATATCTCGGTGTGTTTTCAAGTCCAAGTTTTCCTTTAAAAATAACCATAACCAAAAAAGATAATATACTGGTGGGCCAGGCAACCGGTCAACCTTCATTTTCCCTAGAGGCCTATGAAACTGACAAGTTCAAATTTGAGCAGGCTGGATTAAAATTGGAATTTATTCCATTAGGCAATAAAATGATATTGAAACAGGGAGGTGGGGAATATGAACTAACAAAAGAGTAGTTTCTGCCAGTATTAAAATTCTACATACACCGACTATTAAGTGAACTAATTTGTGGAAAAATCCATTATAAACCTGCTAACTACTTTTTTATATACAGATTAGGTCAAGATTAACTTCTAATAAGTTATAGGTGATGTTAAGACACTGCTAAAGGTAAGTCTATAATATTTGTTAATTTAAGGTCCTAAAATAAACGCAATTTATCCAGACCCGAAAATGACTAAATATCACACTAACTACATCGCCGTATTAGTATTAATAATGACTTGTGCAAACATGTTACAAGCTCAGGACCTACCTAATATTCTTTGGATTACGAGCGAGGACAATAGTGCCTTTCTAGGCTGCTATGGTGATGAATTTGCCAATACCCCCAATCTTGACAAATTGGCAAGTGAAGGTTTTTTGTACACTCATGCCTATGCCAATGCCCCCGTTTGTGCACCGGCGCGTAACACCATTATTTCGGGAATATATGCCAATTCTGGAGGCCACTCCAATATGCGAAGTAACTACCCTAGGGGTAAACAAGTAAAATTCCATGTAGAAGCTATGAGGGAATTGGGCTATTATACTACCAATTCTGTTAAAACCGACTACAACACCAATGTAGCTAAAGAAGTATGGGATGAAAGTAGTTCAGATGCCCACTATAAAAATGCACCACAGGGAAAGCCTTGGTTTGCCATTTTTAATACCACCATAACCCATGAAAGTAAAATTCATGAGCAGTTGCCTATAAGTGAGTTGGGTCACGATCCCAAAAAAGTCCCTATAGCTCCTTACCATCCCCGTACCCCAGATATGGAACGCGACTGGGCACAGTATTATGACCGGATTCAACAAATGGATGCTTTTGTAGGCGAACGATTAAAAGAATTGGAGGAATCGGGAATGGCCGATAATACAATCGTCATTTATTACGCAGACCACGGCGGTGTATTGGCTCGCAGCAAGCGATATGTATACGAAACAGGAACTCATGTCCCCTTTATTGTGCGCATCCCTGAAAAATATAAAAAATTCTGGCCTGCCAAGGAGCCCAATTCAAAAGTAGACCGCTTGATCAGCTTTGTTGATCTATATCCTACCTTACTAAGTTTGGTTGGAGCTCAAGTACCGGAACAGTTACAAGGAGAAGCATTCTTAGGTGAAAATATTAGCCCGGATCCAAAATATGCCTATATGTTCCGTGACCGCATGGACGAATGGTATGATATGAGCAGGGCCGTTAGAAGTAAAAAATACCGTTACATCCACAATTACATGCCCCACAGAATTTATGCGCTGCCAATAGAGTATTTGTTCAGGGCCAAGTCCTTGCAATCATGGCAAACAGCCTATGAAAATGGTGATTGCAACAAAATTCAAAGCGCCTATTGGAATACAAAGCCAGTAGAGGAATTGTACGATACAGAAAATGATCCTTGGGAAACAAACAACCTGGCCGATAATGCCGAATACGCAGCTATTTTAAAGGAAATGCGCACGGCCAACCGTAACTGGATAATAAAAATTAAAGATACCGGGTTTATGCCCGAGGATGAGCGCACCATAAGAGCAAAAGATCAGACTATCTTCGATTACTTTCAAAGCGGTGAAGTACCCATTCAGAAAATCATTGAGGCAGCAGAACTTGCCTCATTTGGTAAAGTTGAAAATAAACAAAAGATGTTAGAGTTCCTTAAATCCAATGAATCTGCAATTCGCTATTGGGGCGCAATGGGTCTACTACTTCTCGAGGATAAAGGACAACCTGAAATTTCTGCCTTAAAAAAGGCCATCTACGACCCTTCGGTGAGCGTGGCAGTGGTAGCTGCAGAATCACTTTACATCCTTGGGGAGAAACAAGAAGCTTACAAAGGCTTCTTAAGGGCGTTAAAAACCGACAGGGAATTTGCCCAAACACAGGCGATGAATTCTATTTATTTGATTGATGACAACAGCCAATTATTAAAAGAAGAGGTCTTAAACACACTAAAGCGAATGAAAATTTCAGATCGCAGTAAATACAATTACAGGGCTGCCATGAACTTGGTCAACAAATGGGGACTTAACATTAATTAAAGACAACCGAAAAATATTAGTGAAGCACAACACTATAGATAATGTACTCTTTTCCCATTCTGATTAAAAGGACCATTGGTGCCTTGGAAAAACTATTTTGCCTTGTCCGCCATCTTTTCAAGCACATTGATTATTTCCAATGGAGTCATCCTTTTGGTATAATTTGCCTCCACATGGCCAGCTTCAATTATTTGCTTTCTATTCACTATAAAGGTAGCTGGAACGGGTAGGGTCTTTAAACCTTCCCCATTCAATAAGGTTAAATCGCGACGCTGGTGATAATCCTCCCCTGGATCAAACTGGAGGCGGTATGCTTTTATCACTTCCTGATTTGCATCACTAAGCACTTCAAATTCAAGTTCGTTTTTTTGTGTAGCCGTTAGTGCATCATCTGGTTTTTGGGGACTAATGGCCAATAAGGTGGCCCCAAAGGATTTAATTTGGGGTAAGTATTTCTGTATCTCCCTAAGATCCAAGTTACAGATAGGGCACCATTCACCACGATAAAATTTAATGATTACAATTCCTGATTTCAATTCTTCTGACAGTGATACTTTTTTACCTAAGGCATTAAGTAACGTAAAATCAGGAGCTATATCCCCTTTAGAAAGCCCTTTTGCCTGAGAGGCATTGGCTATAACCAACTTTTGGAAATCTTGTAAATTACCCATAAACCATTATTTGTTCTACAAACTAACAAAAAGTAAGATCTACGAACAACTAGAAATAGTAATTTACCAATAATTTGGGAAGGCTACTGATAACCATAGATATCCTCTAGTTCCTGTTTTTCACCATTGTCATCCAAAATAGTTAGATTATATCGTATTTGGATTGGGGTATTTAGAGGGGCGTGGTAATAAATAATCCATGCATCGGCTTCCGTAACACCTATACAACCGTTGGAATAGGCCTTGCCCAAGCTCACTGGATTGGTGGTAGGATGTATCATTTGCCCATTTCGAATACCATTTATTTCCGTTTCTATCCATGGAATAACAGGCATTATGGTTGTTTTTTTGTCATCCCTTTTGGTGACATAAAATCGCTTGCCGGTCACGGGATTATAAAAACTAGGGTTCCTTTCCACCCTTACTATTTTACCTTTTCCGGTTTTGGTCCTTAAATCTGTAACGCGATCCCCCATGGCCAAATATCTTTTTCTATGCTGTCCTACCCGAATGGGGATGGTATACAGAAGCAAGGAATCTTGATAAATACGAAGTTTGTACTCTGGAATATTTACATCTATCCAAGTATTTTCAATATTCCTTATAAGATTCTGCCCTTCGTCCGCATCCGGTATCAACAAAGAATCATGAGCCTTGAGAACAATCATTTTCCGCTGATCATAAACAAAGGAATCCAATGCCATTTGCCTGTAATAATCCGTGTTGGCCAAAGTATCCATTATCCACGGATTGGCTCGCACCAAGATATGCTCGGATAAAGTATAGGGCACCAAGGAATCATTCTTGTTCGCCAAAGAATCCATAAACTTAAAATAATGGCCAACTGTAATATCTCTATTAATATAGGCTTGTATGGGTTTCGATTTCTTCAGGCTATTATTTTGCTCCTCCGCCTTTTGCGCTGTGGAATCGGACTTTACAATGGAAGTATTCTTTATTGAAATGGGCCGATTAACATTACATGAAACTACCAAAAGGGTTAAAAAAATGAGTATGATCGTATAATGCTTAATCATTAGGGAAGCGTTTGGTTCTAATTAAATCAAAACTAATATGCCTCAAGGGATTATAAAATGATAATGGTCACACCAGCACATGACATTCCTCATTTTAAGCACTTGTCTATCGATTTATGTTATTTATTTGAACCGATCCACCAAATAAGCTCCTATAAAATTCGAGTAGAAATCCAAATAAGTAAGGGAAATGGATGCTGGGCTAAAACGAAAGCATTAAATTAAAGTTTAGATTTACAGATGACGTATTTAATATAAAGCACATCATCCTTTTTGTGTTTATCAGACAGTAACCCGAATAATCTTAAAACTAGAAAAAAATGAAAAAGAGCTTCCTTTTAACCCTGTACATTTTTCTAGCCATGCAATTGTCATATTCCCAGGGCAATACGGGTAATTCGGAACAAAGGCAAGGGATTCATGCCTTGATAGAAGCCTATGCCCAAGCCAGGGAAAAGAAAGATACCCTATTGCTCAAAGAAATTCTAACGGCAGATGTAGATCAACTGGTTTCATCGGGGATTTGGAGAACGGGTAAAAAAGAATCCATGAAAGGGATGCTCCAAAGCTCGACTGGCAACCCAGGAACACGAACCTTCAAAATTGAAAAAATACGCTTTCTTAATGCGGAGAGTGCAATAGCAGATGCCAGATATCAAATACAGAATCCTGATGATACCCTTAGGAATATGTGGAGCACTTTTATTGTAGTTTTCGAGGAAAATAGGTGGAAAATTTCTGCTATAAGAAATATGTTGCCCGCAGGGCCACAATAAGCTTTCAATCTGGCCATTGTTTAAAAGTCAATAAAAATCGATTCTGATTTCTAATTGATCATCCTTCAGGACTAAATTCCAAAATATCGCCAGGCTGACAATCCAATACCTCGCAAATGGAGTTAAGCGTACTGAACCTAATGGCTTTTGCCTTCCCATTTTTAAGAATGGAAAGATTGGACATAGTAATGCCCACTTTCACCGACAGATCGGTAAGTGACATTTTACGCTTTGCAAGCATTACATCAAGGTTAATTATTATCGGCATTGCATATGTTTAAATAGTCAAATCATTCTCCTGTTTCATTTGCGAGCCAATACGAAACGCCTCGGCAATCACCCAAAGAAAAAGAAAAGAAAATACGGACTGTAAGGTCATAAACGAGAAAAAATTGATATTTGTAAACTCAAGACCCGGATACTCCAATTTATCATAAAGATAGGATGAAGCAAAGATAGTGGCCAATCTATCGAAAAAAATGCATCCAATTCCCAGAAGGGCTATCCATCGCAGACGAATCGCATTTTCTATAATTAGAAATTCTCCTTGTTTTGCCGCTTCCAGAATCTTAATAGTCCATCTTAAACTGTATAGTATGCAAACATTGGCAAGTACCGAAATACCGCTATAAGCAAGTAAAAAACCCTTAGGCAGCTTGTCCACCCCAATAATCCCCATGGCGTTCTCGATATTGAATGTAGTCTCTATCATATTATTTGGGATGTTCACAATCCCATCCTGACTAAGGGAAAACATAACCGTAAAACCCGCTGGGAAAATAGGGGATCCCGTAAAAAAAGCAACAATTGCCAAAAGAATGAATAATCCAAGGCCAAATCCCATAAGCAAAAAGCCTATCTGAAAGACAATAAGTAGGAAATTGATTAGATTTCCGCTGTTAAATTTGTTCTGAATTGCCATATAATATTATTTTATTATTGTAAAAGAACAAATATTTATTGATAAACAATAACAATTTAAATTAAATATTACCAATTAATGCATAATTCAATAAATTAAGACGGTGTAACCATGTACCTTATTCATACCTTATTTTAAAGACCAACTCTATATAATTGGGCGGTAGGTCTCTTTAATCTCATAAATCAATTAAAAATACATCAGTCACACCAGCACATGACATTCCTCATTTTAAGCCCTTAGCTTTCATGGTATCTTTGATTAAATAGGTCCTTACAAAAGGATTTGGGTATGGACAATACATCAACGTTATTTAAAGGGGTAAAAGAATTTTTTATAGAGATCGGTGATCTCTCTTATTTTACTGCCCGATTTTTTAAAGAGGTATTAAAACCTCCTTTCGAATTTAGGGAGTTACTGCGCCAATGCTATCAAATGGGGAACCGATCCCTGGTCTTGGTAACGATAACAGGGTTTATCATTGGCCTGGTGCTCACCCTGCAATCTAGACCCACTTTAATTCAATTTGGAGCCGTTTCCTGGATGCCCAATATGGTTGGTATCTCCATAGTAAGGGAAATAGGGCCTGTAATTACTGCCCTGATCTGCGCTGGCCGTATTGCATCAGGGATAGGAGCCGAATTAGGCTCTATGCGGGTAACCGAGCAAATTGATGCCATGGAGGTCTCGGGGACCAACCCCTTTAAATATTTGGTAATTACACGGATAATGGCCACCACTTTAATGCTGCCAATTTTAGTGATTTACGGGGATTTGGTAGCTCTTTATGGGTCGGCTTTAGTAGAAAATTTAAAGGGAGATGTTTCCTTTCAACTCTACTTTAATACGGTTTTCAATGCTTTATCCTTTGCCGACTTGGTACCAGCCACCATAAAATCGGTCTTTTTTGGATTTACCATAGGATTGGTAGGATGCTATAAGGGGTATTATTGTAAAAAAGGTACTGCAGGAGTTGGGGTAGCCGCAAATACAGCTGTGGTCATGGCATCCTTACTATTATTTGTGGTAGATTTTATAGCGGTATTTATTTCCGATATATTTTATGAACTTTAGGATTATGGATCAAAATCAAGTAGCACATACTATAGAATCAGTTAACCAAAAAAAAACGGTTATAGAGATCAATGATCTCTATAAAAGTTTCGGTGACAATCACGTATTGAACGGATTTAATATGACCCTACTAGAGGGCCAAAATCTTGTGGTAATGGGGAAATCGGGTTCTGGGAAATCGGTAATGATCAAATGCCTTGTGGGCTTGGAACAACCCGATAGTGGAACCGTTAAAATATTGGGTAAAGAAATAAATAAGCTGGACCAAAAAACTTTGGACGAATTGCGTTCCGATATCGGTTTTCTTTTTCAGGGAAGTGCATTGTACGATTCCATGACGGTCCGCGAAAATTTAGAATTTCCCATGCGCAGGCATAAAAAAAAATTGGGAGTGGTTATGGATACTGAATCTCTGGTGTTGGAAGCCTTGGAAAATGTTGGATTGGCACATACTATGAATTTAATGCCTGTAGAACTATCGGGAGGAATGAAAAGAAGGATCGCCTTGGCACGTACCCTAATTCTAAAACCAAAGGTAATCTTATATGATGAGCCTACAAGCGGATTGGACCCTATTACCTCCAAAGAGATAATAGAATTAATGAGGTCCATACAAAAGAAATACGGCACTTCCTCCCTAATTATTACCCATGATGTGGATTGTGCCAGAGTAATCTCGGAGCGAATGATCCTTTTGGTAGATGGAATTAATTACGCAGAAGGTACCTATTCGCAATTATCGCAATCTACCGACCCCAAAGTAGAAGCCTTTTTTAAAAAATAAGCATATGGCAAAGACAAAATTAGAAAACTTGAAACTCGGAATATTCGTCGTCTTCGGCACATTACTATTGGTTACGGCTGCCTATTTAATTGGAAACAGGCAGAATATGTTTGGCAAAACCATTCCTATAAGTGCTCTTTTTAAAGATGCCAACGGACTTCAAAATGGAAATAATGTGCGTTTTTCCGGGATTAATGTGGGTACGGTGAATAAAATAGAAATGATAAACGATACCACCATTCGTGTACATATGATTATCGAGGAAAAAATGCAAAATCATATTAAAAAAGATGCCGTAGCTACCATTGGTTCCGATGGCCTTGTAGGCAGTATGCTCATCAATATTGTACCTGGGAAAGGAAAGACAACCCATATTGGCCCCGGGGATGAACTGCAATCTTATAGCAGGGTTGCCACCCAAGATATGCTAAACACCCTAAACCAGACCAATGAAAATGCAGCTTTGTTGACACAGGATCTTCTAAAAGTCACTCGGTCATTGACGCAAGGCAAAGGTACCTTTGGGAGGTTGCTCAATGATTCCCTTATGGCCACTGAACTGCACCAAACCATTACCAATTTGAAACTTAGCAGTAGTGAAGCCAACAAAATGATAGGGGAAATGAACCAAATTGTAAAACAGTTCGATTTTGAGAATAGCGCTGCCGGGGTTCTCCTAAAAGACTCTATTTCCGGGGATAAAATGAGAAATGTAATTTCCCATCTAGAAAATTCCAGTATCGAAATCGAAAAAATGTCTTTGAATTTAAATTCGGTAATTGGAAATATAAAAAAAGGGAAGGGTGCCATTAACTATTTAGCATCCGATACTATACTAGTAGGGCAATTGGAGACGACCATGGAAAATGTTACGGAAGGGGTGAAAAACTTCAATGAAGTAACCGAAGCCTTGAAACATAATTTCTTGACTCGACGATATTTCAAAAAGAAAGAAAAAGAGCAAAAGAAGGAGCAGGAAAAAATAAATGAATAAGTTCCTATACCCTATTATTAATTAGTTCCACCACATGGAAATTAGTGTCAATACTACTCATTATCCAATTCTATGATTGTAATTTCGGGACGCATGCCCAAACGACCAGGGAAGCCCATCCACCCCAATCCTCGGGTTACATAAAGATACTGCTGCCCCAACTGGTATAATCCCGCCCAATGTTTGTATTTGTACTTTATGGGACTCCATTTTTTATTTCTGATATTGATCCCGGCCTGCATACCGTGTGTATGTCCAGATAGCGTGAGGGCTATATTGGTTTGATCCACCACTTCCCCACTCCAATGTGAGGGGTCGTGGGACAATAATATTTTAAATGCAATCCCGTTTACATCCAGCAGGGATTTTTTGAGGTCCCCATATTGTTTAAAGGGGGGATTGCCCCAATTCTCTACTCCCACAATAGCAATTTTATCCCCATTGTTTTCAATACATTCGGCTTCATTCAGTAAAAGCTTAAAACCAATTGCAGCATGAAAATCTTTGATATCCGTAAAGTTACTATTCCTTTCTTCCTCCGATTCCCATTTGCTGTAATCCCCGTAATCATGATTCCCCAGCACCGAATATTTACCCTCCTTAGCGGTAAGTTGCTTTAAAACTGTCTCCCAACCATTCAATTCCCATGCATAGTTATTCACCAAATCGCCCGTAAAAAAAATAAAATCCGGATTTAATTGATTAATAGTTTTAATGGCGCGGTCCAGAATATGGTAACGATAGTTAAAACTGCCCAAATGAAGATCGGATATTTGAACTATTCGCAATCCGTTAAAATTTTGCGGAAGTAATTTCGATACTACTTTAACATGATGCACCTTAAATCTGTATACCGCCCTAAATACGGCATATACGATAACAAAAAAAGGCAAAAACCCAAAAAAAACGCCAATCATAGGAATGATAAGCAAGGATTTTTCGTCTGAAATTAAAAAGTTGGAAAAATAGAGGATGGAGATAACCACTACAAATATTAGTTTGGGAATAAAGGAGGAAACCGTTAAACCATATAAGGTTGAAATAAGCAGTTGTTTTCTTTGCGGTGCTATACTCTCCAATCTAATTTTTAACACCAAAATGGAAATGATAAGCCCTATGGTAAAAAACCAAAAGGCGATATAAATACTGTTCTTTAGATTGGAAGATACAATGGGCTCCATGATAGAGCTAAGCCAATAGAAAGCCAAAGCATCTATCAGTAAAATACCAAAACATAAAAGGACTATTGCAAAAAAAGTATATGATCGCATTAATAAGGGCTTTGCTATTGGGTGTTTGTATTCTTTGGCCTTCTTTCATCACTAAGGGCCCAGAAATAACCTTTTACGTCTTCTACCCACTGATCATACATAAAGATAAGTGTAATTTCTTCAATAGTCTCCAAAACACCCAAAACAATCATGGTATAGAATAACCAATAAACCGGACCAAAAAATAAAAACCATAAAATAAAAACTCCTTGAATAATGGCCGACATTTTAGCCAAATAAGTATGAAAGGCAGTTGCCCTTCCATATTTAACAAAGGCAATAGTCATTTGTAAAAGATAGGGAACAAATGCTAAAAGGATAAGAAGATAGTTTTCCTTGATAAAAGCATTTTCAAAAAAGAACAGACCGATCAACCCAATAACCAGGGTTATTTGATCTCCAATGGAATCGAGCTGTGAGCCTCTAGCACTTGTGATTTTAAGCTTTCTAGCCAAAAAGCCGTCTATTGCATCCGTACTATAACTTATGAGCAGCATCCAAGTAAACCATTCGCGTTCCCCAAACCAAATTAGACCAACCAACAAAGGAACGGCCATTATCCGGTAGAAAGAAAACCAATCGGCGATATTAAAATATTTAAAATTATACATTTCAATTAATTGGGATGATAGAATCCGATATTAAAAAGGTTATTACGACGACAGCAAATTTAGCAAGGGATTTAGTTCATTAATGATTTTCCCTACATACATAGGTGTTTCATCCATTATGGATTCTCCTGTAATTGCATCTATTCCCTCCATTCTGTAGGTACCCTGTCCTGAAGTGGTTAGGACAACCATTTTGTCCCTCTCCTCAACGGTTCTGTCCATAAACGATTTAATGGATGCTGGGGGATTCCAGTTTTCCCAAGTATGTATCACTAGCAAGGCATCGTAATTCATAAGATCCACATCCACCAATGAAGAGACATCTATTACCTTAATATAAACAGATTCCGATTTATAATAATCTACAATGGCAGTGGTAATCGTATTCTTAAATTCGCTTCCCTGAGTTGCAATTAGCAATTTGGAATTTCCTACAGGAGAATTTACCTCGTAATTTTGGACAACGTCCATAGCGTATTCTTGTTGATACCAAAGTAAAAAAGCCAAGAACAACACAGCAATGGATAATAATATGAGCAATATCTTTTTGAACTTTTTCATAATATACCTTCGATTAATTTCAAAAATGCTAGCAATAGCTTTTGAAGTGATGCTTATCGCCAATCATAAGCTGCCACATATTGAATTGGAATGGCTATGATTTTTCCTTCAACTTTGAATTATAAAGCTATTCCTTAACCGCACACCGCCCTATGACCTTTGTCAGTTATGATTGCCATTGAAGTAATAGTAGTTGGATAAGTGGCAAATGTTGTTTAGGAAAAAACACTCAATAGGAAATGTAATGATGGTATATACCTAGTCAATTGCCTCAGGGAAGGCCCATGAGCCAACGAAAGGAAACTACTTATAATATTTCGACGCCCGCCTGAACGGAACGGGCAGGCAAGTGCCAGAGCATTCAAATCTCACTTAGTGAGTAAAATCATTTAAAAAAAACATACCAATTGTCATGGCCCACCTATCTATAAATCGAAAAACAGCCATAAACGATATGATTTATATCATTTCATATTTTTCGAATAGTGCCTTTCTTTACTGAAATAGGAATCGTTCAATAAACCTTCAAATATGAAAACACTATATCTTTACGGCTTAGTACTTACCCTTTTTACATCTTGTGTTAGTCTAAAAAAATATACGTCCATGCAAGATCGGGCCGTAAATTGTGAAAATGAACTAAGCACCAGTAAGAATCAAAATAATTTATTGGAAGCCGGATTGGCCAATGAAAAAAACAGATCTAAATCCTTGGAGCAACAGATGGAATACTTCAAAAGCACCAATACAGACCTCTTGGCCCGACTATCTGATCTCTCTGTTGTGAGCAAATCTGGAGCTGAAAGCATTAAAAAATCTCTGGAAGCCTTAAACGAACAGAACAAGTATATAAAAGATCTTACCAGTACCATGCAGCGAAAGGACTCTATTAATTTGGTATTGGTCATGAACTTAAAAAGATCCTTGAACAATTTTGAGGATGAAGATATTAATATTGAAGTAAAGAAGGGAGTGGTCTATGTCTCTATTTCAGACAAGATGCTCTTCCGTTCTGGAAGTTACAACGTAAGTAATAGGGCAGAAGAAGTTATTGGTAAAATTGCCAAGATAATCAATGACCATAAGGAACTCGATATTTTAGTGGAAGGGCATACAGACAATGTCCCCATTTCTACTGATTGTATGACCGACAACTGGGATTTAAGTGTAAAAAGGGCAACGTCTATTGTACGATTAATGCAAACTAAGTTTGCAGTTGAGCCCCTTAGGATGACTGCTGGCGGGCGTTCTGAATACCTTCCAAAAACGACCAATACAACCACGGAAGGTAGAGCTATAAACCGTAGGACAGAGATAATTATTTTACCTAAACTAGATCAATTCTTTGAATTACTAGAACCGCCAACTACAAATGTCGAGGGACAAGGAAAAGGATAAAAGCGACCACGCCGGACAAGATCAATGCAGCCTATAATTAAACGGATCGGTATTGCAAAAAATGAAAAGGCTTCAAAGGCAGCTGGAAACTAAGTATTCCCGTTTCCTTTTTTAAAAGAAGAAAAAATACCGCCAACTGATTTATATCATTTTAAGCCTAATAGAAATATTCTAACTTGATGCTATTATAAAAGCAATCGTTCTTTGATAGATATAAAAATAAAGTTTCTAAGCAGTAATGCCTTAGGGACCATAATCCGGGCCCATGTATTTCTTGAGCCTAATCCGCCCCATCACCCTTTACGGATGTTGTAATTGCAACGCTCCATCTAAGACTTGGGTTAGTGGAAAAGAGCTATGTGCCCCGGACATTAAGGATTGGGATAATTAGATATCCCAATCCTTTTTATTGTTTATAGTCCTTATTAATGAAAAGCGCTACTTTACCCTATTTACGGTATGGACCACTTTAAATGGATTAAAAAAATAGAACATTAATTGCTAAATTAGAAACTGGAGACTTTTGCTTCCTGTCCTTGTTTTTTAAAAACGCAATAAAAAAATTATTATGCAATATTATTTTAATAAATCAATTGGAAATATATCTTTCGACCAAGCTGTGGAAAAAACTAGATTGGCGCTACAAGAGGAAGGCTTTGGGGTACTTACTGAAATAGATATGAAAGCTACCTTAAAGAAGAAATTGGATGTAGATTTTTATAATTATATAGTTCTGGGTGCCTGTAACGCTCCCTTTGCACATAAAGCCCTGCAGGCTGAAGATAAAATAGGCACTATGCTGCCCTGTAATGTAATTGTTATGGAAAAGGAACCTGGAATAGTGGAAATCGCAGCTGTAAACCCCATGGCATCCATGCAGGCAGTAATTAACTTGGATCTAATGAATATTGCAGATGAAGTGGGCGAGAAATTAAAAAAGGTTATAGAAAAAATCCATTAAATCCTAAGACCCATATTTCTTTATAATGGCCATTTGGCCCGAATGATAGGTGGTGTGGGAAACAATTCTTCCAAATGCCTCCGCCTTTGTCTTTGTTCCAAATTCTTTAGTAGTAATAGTCGTTTCCCAATCAATATCTTCCTGTTTTTCTACTATCGACTTTAATACTAAAAATGAATTCTGAACATATTCCAATAATTCCGTCAAATCGGTCCATTCCCCGGTATCCTTTTGGGCAATAACCGTTTTTGCAATGACCTTAACTTCCTGCCCTCCAAATACGTTTTTGGCAAAAAGAAATTCAACATCTCCTATATGTCTTATTAGAAAGCCAATACTATTGGGCGCAGGCAATAATCTTTTGCTTAAATCCTCCTCCGTCAAATTGACCAATTGGTTGGTAAACCGGGTTCTTGCCTCCTCCCACAGTGCTGTAAACAATTGCGTTTTTGATTTCATATTATTTCAAATTAATGCATTAGAATATTACTATTAAAAGAAGGGTATCCATATTTTTCAAACTCCTGAGGAATAACCTAGGCCATGGCACCCTCACTATGCAAATTAGAATTAAATGTGGAATGGAATTTAAAATGCCGTATGGGATAACCTATTCTCCATAGTTCTTGCTTCACCTGTTCCAAGGCTATTGGGCTATAATAAAGAAAAATGAGTCTTCCGGTGTCTACTTCAAGATCTATTATCCTAATATCCATAATTCGATTAAGATTACGGAGAATTATAATTTTGTCCATATCAGAAATTAAATTTCCAATTTTTGCGATTGCTTTCATGAGGTCTTGATATATAGTTATTCCAATTGTTACTAAAGTACACCACCAAATAGGATTTTGAAATGACAAAAGTCAGTTAGGGTGAAATTTAAAGAGGTATGGTTCAGCAGAAATGTATAAAAACCAGATACTCTAAAGAAGCACCTTACCCTAACATTATAAAGGGAGCCAAATTACCTTTATACACAACAGGAGGATGGCTATGACCAATATCATATTTATTATCGACAATAGTTTATAGCTTTAATTTTTCAATAAAGCTATTATGAGAACAATATTCTACGCTACCGATCGTACTGAACATTCTGTACCCGCATTAAAATACGCTTATGATTTAAGCACCAAATTAAATGCAAGCCTATTGGTGATTTATGTTCATGACATGGACCATTTACGTATCTCCGTTTCACGGCCCGTAGCCCAAATGGAATACCATGTAATCAAGGAACAGTCAGAAATTCTAACATCGTATTGCACCAAGCATTTAGGTGTTGCTGTGGATAATAAGAAATTACAAATTGAAGTGATCCAAAACGATTCGGTATCCAATGCCATTCTAGAGAAAACCAAGGATGTTGTACCTGATATGATCATCATAGGTAGAAAGGATAAACATACGGACCGTGGCCTCATTGTAGGCAATATTGGAACGGGTCTTCAGGAAAAAGTCCCCTGTCCCTTACTTATTATACCCAATACCATTAAAGAAAACCCGATTAAGACGATATTGTATGCTACGGATTTTGAAGAGGCAGATATTCTTGCTCTTAAAAAATTAGTTCCATGGGCCAAGACTCTAGGAGCTAAAATACATATAGTACATATATCAACCGAAAAGGAGTATTCCGGAAAAGAGCAGATGGAGTGGTTTAAAGAAATGCTTCAGAAAGAGGTTGATGATACTTCCATAAACTTTGCATTGATTTTTTCAGACAAGATCCAAGATAAACTTAAAGTCCACGCCAATATCATTGGGGCCGATTTATTGGTTCTTTTGGAAAGGGAAGAAAAGGGCTTTTTTCAAAAAATATTCCATAAAAGCCTGGTTGCTAAAATGGAAGAACACATCGCAATCCCTTTACTAAGTTACAATGAGCTTAACTTATAAAGTTTCCGAAAAGCAGCTTATAACATAGTAGAAAATAACCTAAGGTGTTAAACAGCTCCAGCGGCACAAGTGCCTCCCTTTATCTTAAAATTTATGTTTAAATTGATTTCATTATGATTCGAGTTTAAGAAAATAATAACGCTCAGTTTTTTATTATCCGCTCTTATAATTATAATTTCACTTAAAACTAAACAACATGAATGATTTAAAAGATAAAGTGGTCTATATAACAGGAGGTTCCAAGGGAATAGGATATGGTGTAGCAGCCAAATTATTGGCAGCCGGAATGAAGGTAGCAATTAGTAGCAGGCTAATGGAAAATGCTGAAAAAGCAGCAAAAAGCCTTGGTAAGACAGACAATGTACTGGCCATAGCCTCGGATGTTTCAACACTTGAGGATGAAAAGTCCGCAATTAAGAAGATTTTGGATAAATGGGGAAAATTGGATGTGGTGGTGGCCAATGCCGGTGTTGGACATTTTGCTCCAGTAGATCAAATTTCCGACGACCTTTGGCATGAGATGGTGAACACCAACCTAAACGGAGTTTATCACTCTCTAAAAGCCTCCGTGGAAGCCCTAAAGAAATCTAAAGGGTATTATATAACTTTGGCCAGTTTGGCAGGTACCAATTTTTTTGCCAATGGTGCAGGATATAATGCCACCAAATTTGGGGTAGTAGGCTTTACCCAAGCTGCCATGTTAGATTTAAGACCTTATGATATTAAGGTTTCTACAATAATGCCTGGTTCCGTAGCCACTAATTTTAATGGCCATGAACCGTCCAAAGAGGATGCTTGGAAGATTCAGCCAGAAGATATTGGTGAGCTCGTTCTAGATCTTTTGAACATGAATCCAAGGACATTGCCGAGCAAAATAGAGGTAAGACCTACACGACCTGATAAAAAATAACCTATACTTCCTTCTCTGTAAACGGTACAAGAGGGTTTCCAATTTCGGAAATTAAAGATTTAATAGATTCCATAAAAGAGGCAATAGTTTCCTGGGTAATGTTATTATCCTTGTTTCTACTGCCTTTTTTTTCTTTTACCGCAAATTTGAGGAGACCAGAACTTAAATTTTTGAAGGAAATTATCCCTGCTTCTATAGTCTCTATAGGTTTCATATTGTTGTACATAATGGCATAGCATAACAATTGAAAGGCTTTGCTGTAGTTATAGTCTTGTATGGCATCTTCCCAGGCCACAATTTCCACTTGGGAGCTGGTCACTGTTCCTGTTTTATAGTCGATAATTCTTATAAGTCCGTCTTTTTCATCAATCCGATCTAATTTTCCTTTTAGGACTACGGGGAAATCCAGTCCAGGAACAGTAATGTTCATTCGGAGTTTCTCCTCTACTCCCAATATCTTTATTTTATGCTGTTTCACTTCTGCCAACTCCATTTTTAGAAAATTTTCTATATATCTCACCACCACATTAAAAGCAATCAGATTTTTCCCCCTAGTAATATCACCTTCCGCAAAACTCTTGGCAAAATGGCCAATTACAGTGGTCTTTATTTTCTTTTTCATTTCTTGGAGAAAGGACTCTTCCAGATAGGTATTTAAATAAGGTTTGTAAAGATCCTCCAAAGTATCGTGTACAATAGTTCCAAAGGTATTGTTGGCTACGGTTTCTTCTACTTCCAAAATGTCATCTATCCCCAACAGATTTCTTTTATAAAAATCTATGGGATTCCTTATATAATTACTCAGGGAAGTGGGGGAAAATCCTTTGGAGGCATGCCCCTTGATCAAATCCATTAGACCCTCATCCTTAGCAATGGTCTCTAATCCCCTTACGGTTGGATTGATTTCGGGTGCTGCAATTATTTCAGTGATATCCGATAACTTATTTTCATCCGTAAGAAGTTGGGTAAGCAACCTGCTTTTCTCTCCACCTTCTAAAACATCAGGCTCCGTATTGTATACCAAATAGATATTCTTTGCCCGTTGCAATAAACGATAAAAGTGATAGGTATACACAGCATCCTTCTCTTTATAGGTAGGAAGTTTATAATATTTTTTTAGGTCGAAGGGGATAAAGGAATTATTGGACTTGCCGGAAGGTAGTATTCCTTCGTTGACCGAAGTTAGAATAACGGTTTCAAAATCCAACACCCTACTTTCCAACATTCCCATGATTTGCAAGCCTTCCAAAGGTTCACCTTGAAAATCGAGGGTTTCGTTCCTTACAATTTCCAAATAAAGGCTTTCCAAAGATTGTAGGTCGTCAGCAAAAGCATATTGCGACATCATATCCTGAAGTTGATTGAACAGGGAGTAAAACTTATACAAATACTCCAAGCCAAGGGAATCTTCGGATAGTAAAAACTTTTCCCTAAGTATTTGAATAATTTGATGGCATTTATTTAGAAAAATTGTTCCGGAAACCTTCTCCTTAAAAAAAAGTATGCTTAGCAATTGATCATTATCCCCTAGTATGGAGCTCAAATTATCTTTACTTATAAATGCCCAATTCTTCATCCTAATAGCTTCGCTCAAATCAGCTGCGATATTGCGCTCCTTTTCGGTACATAGAATTTGTATATAAGGATGTGACAAAAAATCCAGCAGCTGTTGAAAATACCACCCCTGTGCATCCTTTTTTAAGTGTAAAGAAAGATATTGCGAAAACAGACTGGCCAACGGGGTGCTTTTTAAAGGATAACCCATCGTAATGTTTACGGTGTCCAATTCAGAGGGTATAGCGTTCAAAAGTGGATTCAACAAGGTTTCATCACCCAAGACTATTGCCGTGTTCTTAAGTATGTCCCCATCCTCTTCTTTAAGTTTCAATAAAAGGTTCCCAACATACTTGGCCTGGGAAACATTCTTGGGCACACCTATTATATTAATATTCTTTTTGGATAAATAATTGTTTTCAACTCCTTTTAAGGCTTTCCCCTTAAGCCAAGGCCAAGTATTTTGGTGTTGTCTTATAAAATAACCGGCATCATGTATTGGGTCTTCCACAAAATAAGCATCGCCATCCCAAAAAATATCCGCCTTACTATTGGCCAATACTTCCTGAATAATAAATGATTCAGCCTTATTAAGGGCATTAAAGCCAGCGAAAATATGTGTCTTGCCTTTGTTATTCCCCAAATATTCTTTCAACTGTTCACAGGCCGTGCGATAAATTAGCCCCTGATGGCCTAAATTTTTAGCTTTCAACAAATCATTAAAAGCAGTATAAAGCGGATCAAGATTGTTCCAGAATTTAATGTAATTCGTGATTATTTCCGATTTTTCCTTCTGTAATGACCAGTGATTAATTTCCTGAATGTCTGCCAAATAGGAAAATAAATCTTTGGAATCTATTAAGTATCTATCGATCTCATTAAAATCCTGCAATAAGGTCTGCCCCCATTTGGCAAAGGTGGAAAAGTTATCCTTTTCGCCATATTCAATTGCTGAATAAGCCTTATATAGTGTAAAAAGTTGCTCCATACTTGAAGCTGGCTGCAGATCGGATATATGTTCTACAAAGCCCTCTATACTGTAAATTTTAGGGGAAAATATAGTTTTACTGGCTGTATTGGCCAAGGTTGTCCTTAAAATAGTCCCTGCCCTTTTACTGGGCAATATTAAGATTATGTTGTCGAAGGTATCATAGGTATTTAATAAATCATCAACTACCTGTTGGAGAAAACTTTTCATCGGTTAAATCATCATAATTTTTACAGTCTGAACTTACCTGCAATTATGCAAGTTTATTTTGCAGATCCATTTTTGGTCCCATTAATCATCCTGAGATTTTGTCAGAACATCCACTCGTATATTTAAAAAAGATCTTCAAGACACTGTCTTTAGCTTCGACCTTAAAATTCGTTTTAGAAATATGGGGTAATTTAATTATAAAAAACAGAAAGAAGGCAACCACTCTGTTCTATCATGGAAATTATAATAATTTATGGTTAGGGAATATATTCTGGTAATTTATCCTTGTTCATTTAAAAACAAAAAAAGCCCCGCTATATAGCGGGGCTTTCCTTTATAGTTATAAAACTACTTGGAAATTACTTTACCAAGTTAATTTCAACTCTTCTGTTTTGCTTTCTACCAGCATTAGTATTGTTGGTAGCGATAGGCTTATCCTCACCATATCCTATGGCAGATAATCTAAACTCTTCAATACCTTTCTCTACTAAGAAAGTTTTTACTGAAAGCGCTCTTGACTCAGATAATTTCTGGTTCAAAGAATTACTACCTACACTATCAGTATGACCTTCTACTGTAAATTTAGCAGTAGGGTACTCTTTAAGGATAGTGATAATATCAACCATTACAGAAGTAGATTCTGCTTTGATTGAAGATTTACCAGTATCAAATAAGATTGTTCTAGCATATTCGTTCAATTGCTTCTGAACTTCTTCAGTAACTTCAGGACAACCTTGGTTAGCTACAGTTCCGGCAACATCTGGACATTTATCATCTTTATCCAATACACCGTCACCATCTTTATCTTGGTAAGGACATCCTTTGTTAGCTGCAGGACCAGCTTCGTTAGGACAAGCATCATCTTTATCAGCAACACCGTCACCGTCTGCATCTGGACAACCAGCTAAAGCAGCAATACCAGCTTCGTTAGGACAAGCATCATCTTTATCAGCAATACCATCACCGTCTGCATCTGGACAACCGTTCATTTCTTTTGAACCAGCTTCGTTAGGACAAGCATCTTTGCTATCCTCGATACCATCACCGTCTGCATCTGGACATCCGTTGAAAATCTCTAAACCAGCAACCTCTGGACAAGCATCATCTTTGTCGTAGATTCCGTCACCATCTGTGTCAGTACCACCAAATTTGATGGCTATACCGGCCATATGTTGGAAATGCTTAGCTAAATAATCTTCAAAAGCATGCTTGTAAGACGTCTGTAAGGTTAAACCGATGTTCTCTGTGAACCAAAGGTTAAGTCCAATACCACCATTTACGGTACCAGCACCAACTTCGTCTATCCAAGTATAACCACCACCAATTTCAATGAATGGATCGATTACTGTACTTTTTAAGAAATTATATTTTATTGTACCATCAAGACCATAGTGAGACAAATCGTCTACACTAACATCTCCCAATTTGTCAATACGGTTCAAAGAACCTCTTGCTCCAATTGAGAACCCACTACCTACATACTTAGATACTCCTACATAAGAAATAGATGGAAGGATGTTCCAATGGTCTGTTGCATTAAAGAATTCATTCCCAAAAGTGCTCACATCTCCGGTAGGGTAAACGTCAATTGCGTTAGCTCCGAAACTTACTTGCCAAGGGTTATTCTCGTCTTGCGCTTGTACGTTGTTAAAACCTACAATAAGTAGGGCAACAACCAATAATTTGCTAAGATGTTTCATGTTCAAATTTTTAAGTTTAAGTGTTTATTAGCTGCAAATGTAAGTTGTTAAAAATTATTAACAAAATCATTTTCTTAATTTTTTTAACGTATTTCATGCGAAAAAAGACGCATTTAAACGATATTCAATGTTGTGCCTACCTCAGTAAATGCTGTTATTGCCCAATCCCAGTGCTCAATATCATGGAATTTGGGCGGTTGTACGCAAATTCCTGCTTTTCCTTGAGGTACGACTGAGCATAGAATACTATGACATAAACACCCTTTTGCAGCTAGATATTACCCATTTTACACACCAACTTTACACCATCGCGAATTCTGGAAGAAATAGCGGAAAATCCTTCTATAATAATATAAGACCCTCTAGATAAAGTCCAAAGTAATTTCCTCATTAATGTAAACAAGAATTTTATTTTCAATTTCATATCCCATCGCTACCAGAGCATCTGCATAAGAATAAATTTGTTCGTGGTAGGAAGGATTCCGTTTACCCGTCTTATAATCTATTATGGTAGCGCTGTTATCCTTTATTACTATTCTGTCCGGACGAAGTACTTTTCCACTCTTGGTTAGAATGTCCTGTTCGTTCTTTATAAGGTTTCCTTTATCAAAGTAGCTATTTAGCTTTGGATGGTTGGCAATGGTCTTTATCCTTTGTCTCATCCCAGCGCTATCCTCCTGAGAAAGGTCCCCATTCCTAATAAGCCCATCAACAGCATTATCTATGTCCTCAACAGTCTCTATTAGCCCCATAACAAAATGCAATAAATTCCCCTTACTAAGGGCATTTCCCCTTTCCGTATCCCATAGGGCACCAGACCTGGTCAGAATCCTAAACTCCGGCCGCTCCTTAAAAGTGTAGAGATGGGATATTTTTTCCTGATGTTCACCGTGATTGCCAGGTTCATCCTGAATTTCAAGATTTCCAAACTGATAACAAGTCTTGGTCTCCTCCCAAATAGCTTTTACCTTTAAATAGTGAATAAACAATCCGGAGTAATAATTAGGTTTGTGCTCTCCCTTTTGGGTAAGGTCTTTCTTTGAAATTACATAAAGCCCCTTTACAGCCCTAGTCATTGCTACATACAATAGATTAAAGGCATCCAGCTCCAATTTATGCTGTTCCTCATAGTAAAGGGCTTCCGCTTCTGTACCGTAAGTAATAACTTCCTGTTTTTTATTTATCAGAATCTCCTCAAACCCATTAAAGGAATCAGGGTTTACAGGCAGCCATAATTTTGCATCCCTTTCTTCATATATGTTAGTATTGGCAAAAGGAAAGATTACAATTGGAAATTCCAAACCCTTGGATTTATGCACGGTCATAATTTGAACGGCATCTACATTTTCCGGTGCTGTTATGCTTAAACTTTCCTTTTTCTTCTCCCAATGTGCCAAAAAGACTTGGGTATTGGTACCTTCTTTTTGTTCCACTTCCAAAACAACATCCAAAAAATAGGTTATATAGGCATCCGAAGTGTCTGCCAATCCAAATTTTTTAATAGCATATTCCAAACCGTCATAAACTGAGGATTGTCCAAGAATTTTCACATTAAACCCATATGACTTAATCAACAACTCGGCTACCTTATCAATATTGCTATATATAAAATGATGCCTGTTTTCCATGTCTTCGGATAAAAAGCTCAAGATTTCATAACATCTCTCCATTTCGTTGGACTGTAGACTAAAATGCAATAAATTAACCAAGAACCTTACCTTGGGGTTACTGTTTAACAAAAGCGTTTCCGATGAAATAATGGGGATTTTATGCTGCATTAAGAAATCTGCCAACAAAATACCATGTTTTTTCTTACGGGTAAGGATGCATATATCCCTTAGGGAATAGTTCTTTTCCAAAACCTCCTTCAAGATGTTCATTACTGATTTACAGTATTCCTCGTCCTCGTCCTGGGATTCCTCCACGTCTATAAATGAAAGCTGTACCAAACCACCTTTTTTGCTATTGTAGTGTTGACTATTGCCCTCCACAAATAATTGGTTATAAACACTGTTCTCCAGAAAGGGGCTGGTGACTGTGAAAAAATCGTTATTAAATTTTATCACTTCCTCATGACTTCGATAATTGGCAGGAAGATTTGCCGTTTTTGGTGGAATTACAAACGGATTTTCCTTTAGGTTGATAAGGTTTAAAAACTGTTCCGCCTTTCCGCCTCTCCACCGGTATATAGCCTGTTTGGCATCACCCACCAAAAGTAAAGAACCTATTTTACCTTGATCATCCACACTTTCCAATGCATTACCAATTAACGGTATTAAGTTATTCCATTGCATTTCGGAGGTATCCTGAAACTCATCCACAAAATAATGACGGTATTTTTCTCCAATTCGTTCATAAATAAAAGGGGCAGGCTGATCCTTAATCTCTTTCGATATTATACTATTGAACGAGGAAATAGGCAAAAGGTCACGGTCCTTTTCAAGATTCCTTATTTCATTTTGTATAGCGCTCAAAACCGTTAGAGGAACTATGTTGTTATATCCATTTTTGAGTAGTGATAAAACAATGGTGTTCACTTTTATTTCATTAAACAGACCAATAAACCTTGGATGGAGTCCGTCCAATATATTTTTGATGTCTTCATGGCAGGCCTTGGTGTACAAGGGATCTGTTTCAAAATTTTGTTTCCAAGCCGCGGTGAAATCTACATTTAAATCACCAGCGGCAATTTTTGCAATAAATTTTGGAAAGTAGCCCGATTTAAAATTATTGACTTCCAGATTATTCTCTTCAATAATCCTTAGGATTTCCGTCGCCCAGTTTACAATTTTTGCTTCACTAGCCTGAATTTGCAAAACCAAATCCTTTTTCAGATCCAGAAAATCATCAATTCCCTTGTCTTCAAGTTTTTTTAAATGTGTAGCTTGATTTTCATTAAATAATAAAGTTCCTATTTTTTGCAAGTCAAAAGCAATATCCCAACTTTTATCACCGTCGATTTTTTCCAATGCAAAATCGATCAACACCTTGGTTAATTGAGTATCGGTGCCAGCCTTATTGATCAGTTTGGCAATGGCCTCATCCAACAGTAATTTGGTATCCAGGACTACCTCAAAATTCTGGGGTAGTTTTAAATCTTTTGCGAAAGTCCTTATCAACCTGTGGGTGAACTTATCGATAGTAGAAACATCAAAAAAGGCATAATTATGAAGTATCTCCTTTAGTACCTTCTTGGATCTATGTTTTAAGGTACTTAAATCTATTCCTAATTCCTGGGATATATCCACCAACATTGGAGGAGATTCATCACTAATGGACAGTTTGCCAAAAGCAAAAAGACTCCCTAAAATTCGCTGTTTCATTTCATTTACCGCCTTGTTGGTAAACGTAATGGCCAGAATACTACGATAATTCTTATTAAACTCTGTGGAAAGGATTATTTTTAAATACTCTTTTGCAAGGGTGTAGGTTTTGCCGGAGCCAGCAGAGGCGTTATATATTTTGTAAGGAGCGTCCTGCACGTTATTTTAGTCGCAAAATAAGCAATATTAAACAGTTCTTAACAATTTATTAGCTGAATTTATATCATAAAACCGTAATTTTGGGAAACAACATTTTTTAACATAAAAACAATAACATTATGGCTTTCGAATTACCTAAATTACCATATGCGTATGACGCTTTGGAACCACATATTGATGCAAGAACTATGGAAATACACCATACCAAGCACCACAACGGGTATACTACCAATTTAAACAACGCTATTGAAGGAACAGACCTGGCAAAAAAACCCATCTTGGATATATTGGCCAACTTAGACATGTCCAATGCAGCTGTAAGAAACAATGGAGGAGGGTTCTTTAACCATTCTTTGTTTTGGGAAGTCATGTCGCCAAATGGTGGTGGACAACCTTCTGGAGAACTTGCAGATGCTATAAAATCTGCATATGGTTCTTTCGAATCTTTTAAGGATGCTTTTGCTAAAGCAGCAGCAACAAGATTTGGTTCTGGTTGGGCTTGGCTATGTGTTCATAAAGGAGGAAAAGTGGAAATATGCTCTACTCCAAACCAAGACAATCCAATTATGCCGGGAACAGGCTGCGGAGGATCTCCAATTTTGGGCTTGGATGTATGGGAACATGCCTATTACCTAAATTATCAGAATAGAAGACCAGACTACATCAATGCATTTTTTAATGTAGTTGATTGGGATAAGGTAGCTGCTTCTTATAAGGCGAATAAATAGGGGTTACGTTAATAAGGAAAACCTTATTAGAATATCCTTTGTATTGCCAAGTATTAATTTTAGGTTACTTAATTAAGGCAATCCACGTAATAATTAAAAGTCCGCTCATTAAAAAGTTTTAATGAGCGGACTTTTTTGTTTCCAGAAAATAGAAAAGGGTGGAGAAGCCTCCACCCTTTTCGTCCCAAATCTTACCATAAACTTAACCTACTTATGCTATGGCGATACTAAAATACTGGTATTGTGAGAAATAACAAAAATATTTATGGCTTTTTATCTGCGAATTTTTTTGATGATGATCATTATCAAAGGTGAAAATCTATCCCAACATGGTTAAAATACTGATATTCAGCAATAAAAAAGGCGAAGCTTAGCTCCGCCTTTTTTCCCCAAATCTTACCATGAACTTAACCTACTTATGCTATGGTCCACCAAAAGTAATCTAAAGATAACGGCGTAAAAAAGGTTTTAGACCAACGTCCCAATTATAGGTTAAAATACTTTTGGAGCAGGATATTGGACAGCATGCTAGAATATATTTGAAATAAAAATCAGAGGCAAATCAGCCATTATGAATTATATGGGCGACTCTTTCCTGCAATGCAGGTACCACCTCATGTAAAAACCATGGATTTTTAGTCTGCCAAAACCTATTTCTAGGAGATGGATGGGGTAGTGGAATGTATTTAGGTAAAAATTCCCGATAGCCTTTCACCGTTTCGGTCAAATTTCTTTTCGTGCCCTCTCCTAGATAATAATTCTGCGCATAGGCACCAATGAGTATAATCAATTCCAAATTGGGCATTTTGCTCAGCAGTGCATTATGCCATAGAGGGGCACATTCGGGTCTAGGGGGAAGGTCTCCCCCTTTCCCCTTCCCTGGATAGCAAAAGCCCATTGGCATTAATGCTATTTTGCTTTCATCATAAAATAAGGCATCCGAAATATTGAGCCATTGTCTAAGCTGCCTGCCACTGGGGTCGTCCCATGGTATTCCCGTTAGATGGACCTTGGTTCCGGGAGCTTGGCCAATAATGATAATCTTCGCGTTGGTATGTGCTGCTACTATTGGCCTAGGGCCTAAAGGCAAGTGGGCCTTGCATACTTGACAACTTCTTATTTCCGATAATAATCGTTCCATTATTTCTTACCAGCCACCACTATAACAATCTCTCCTTTGGGTGGGTTATCTGTATAATGCTGTAAGACCTCCTTTACTGTTCCCCGTATGGTTTCTTCATACATTTTTGACAACTCTCGCGAAACCGAAATTAACCTGTCCGGTCCAAAATAAGTCTCAAAATGGGACAATGTCTTAACCAATTTATGTGGGGATTCATAAATAATCATGGTCCTAGGTTCCTCTGCCAATAAAGTGAACCTGGTTTGTCTTCCTTTTTTAACCGGCAAAAAGCCTTCGAAAACAAATTTATCGTTGGGTAGACCACTATTTACCAAAGCAGGGACAAATGCAGTTGCACCGGGCAGACAATCTACCTCAATATTATTTTCAACACAGGCACGGGTTAACAAAAAACCAGGGTCGGATATGGCCGGAGTCCCGGCATCCGAAATCAACGCAATAATCTCCCCTGTCTGCAAGCGCCTTACAATACCTTCTACCGTTTTATGCTCATTGTGCATATGGTGACTTTGCATTGGGGTTTCAATATTGTAATGGTGCAATAATTTACCACTAGTGCGGGTATCTTCTGCCAAAATAAGGTCAACCTCTTTGAGCACCCTAATAGCACGTAATGTAATATCCTCTAAATTACCTATAGGAGTAGGTACTATATATAATTTCCCCATTAATTCTATTAAACACCTACTTTAACTAAATAGCAGGTAAGAGGTGGCAAAAATAATGAATCTGATACCTCATAAATTCCATTAGCAGCGATTAAATTCCACTTTACGCAAATTTACGGGCAATTACAGTCATAAATCGTTGTTCGTAATCTTCTTTTCCCTCCCAATTGTTATAGTCAGGTTTTACCATGTTTGTAATAAATGAAACAGAACGTTCTTCACTGTCTATGGTACTTAACTGGGACAACACCCTATTGTAGTCTTCCATATTATTGTTGAAGAGATGTTTTACAAATGCCAAGCGATCATTCAAATCTACTTTCAGCACTTTTTTAGGACTGTGTTCCACAGATTGTGCGGTACCACCCACTTTCACAGTTTTCACTTCCTTGGGCATAAATAAGTCCTTATCGTTCTTTATCAAATCCGGTTTATTGGTAAACTGGGATAAAACCTCGTCTATGGTTGTAGCACCGGGCATCTCCGATATCATACCCTTAATGGTATCGATACCTGGAGTAATGATATCCTCTTCATGCGGATTACTTTCTGGAACCGAGGAATTTGCATTTAAAACCGAATTGGCCATCTTTTCAAATTTGGCCGCAATGGCATTCTTGGAGACATCGATCTCTACCTCATTTAATTTTTCTTCAATATATTTGAGAACGGCCAACTTTTCATATAGTTCCTTGGCAGTTTCATACAAAGCCGAGAAATCGTTTAAGTTTCTCGAGGTAATTATTTCTGTTGACAATTTTCTCAATTCTTCTTTAAGTCTCTTTTTCATCTGAACATATTTTGATAATTAATTGGAGTTCCACTTGAATTCCAATAAAGCAATTCCTAACAAGTAATTATTGGTGGTTAAAAGACTAAGTAAACAAGATTACCAACTTTTACCAACATTAATACCAGAAGGATGATTTTTTTAATAATTTTATGCCTCCTAATTAACAAACGGAAAACATATTACTTTCGTCTAAAATTACAAAATGTTTCTTGAAAATACTGTTAACCCTAAAGAACAATTCGGTTGGATCGAAGTAATCTGCGGTTCTATGTTCTCTGGCAAGACAGAGGAACTGATCCGCCGGTTAAAAAGAGCCAAATTTGCCAAGCAAAAAGTGGAAATATTTAAGCCCATGGTAGACAAAAGATACCATGAGGAGATGGTGGTGTCCCACGATGCGAACGAAATTAGATCCACCCCGGTACCAGCCGCAGCAAATATTCGACTCTTGGCAGACGACTGCGACGTGGTGGGAATAGATGAGGCCCAATTCTTCGATGATGAAATCATCACTGTTTGCAACGATCTGGCCAACAAAGGTATACGGGTCGTCGTAGCCGGATTGGATATGGATTTCAAAGGCAATCCTTTTGGACCTATGCCGGCACTTATGGCTACTGCGGAGTACGTTACCAAAGTACATGCCGTTTGTACACGTACAGGCAACTTGGCCAACTATAGTTTTAGAAAGGCCAACAACGACAAATTGGTATTTCTTGGAGAAACTGAAGAATATGAACCCCTAAGTAGAGCTGCATACTACAAAGCCATGTTAAAGGAAAAATTAAGCGACATTGAAGTTTCTTCCGTGGAAGTACTACCTCCTCAAAAAAAAACGAATGACTAAGGTTGGAGAAACTGTTCTGGAAATTGACCTTAGGGCACTGGAGCACAATTATCATCATTTAAGATCCAAAATTAATCCCAGTACTAGATTTCTAGGAGTGGTGAAGGCATTCGCCTATGGCAGTGATTCCATTGCCGTTGCCAAAAAATTGGAATCCCTGGGCGTAGATTACCTGGCAGTAGCTTATACCAGTGAAGGAGTTGCCTTGAGGAACGCAGGAATAAAATTGCCCATTTTAGTACTTCATCCCCAACAGGTGAGCTTTACTACCATGATAGAAAAATGTCTGGAACCCAGTCTTTATTCCCTGTCTATTTTAAGCTCCTTCTTGAAATTAGCAAAAGATCTGGGCCAAAAACATTATCCAGTACATTTAAAATTCAACACCGGTTTAAACAGATTGGGATTTGGAGAAAATGACATAAATTTTATTCTTAGATCTCTTGAGGGGGCAGATCAAATTAGAATCAGTTCGCTATTTTCACATTTGGCCGCCTCTGAAGACTTAAATGAAACCGATTTTACCTTAGGACAGATTCAACTTTTCGAAAAAATTAGTTCGCAATTTATTGCTAAATTAAACTACAGACCCTCAAGACATATGTTGAACACTTCAGGGATAATCAATTATCCAGAAGCACAGTATGATATGGTTAGAAGTGGAATTGGCATCTACGGTTTTGGTAATGAAGCCTCAGAGGATGAAAAATTAATCCCCGTTGCTACCCTAAAAACAATCATATCACAGATTCACAAAATTGAACCAAATGAAAGCGTAGGTTACAATAGGGCCTTTGTTTCCAATACTCCTAAAGTAACGGCAACACTTCCTTTAGGGCACGCAGATGGAATTGGCCGACAGTACGGCAATCGTGTTGGACAAGTTTCCGTACATGGAAAGTTGGCCCCTATCATCGGGAACGTATGTATGGATATGATTATGGTGGATATCACAGGAATTGATTGTGAGGAGGGTGATGAGGTCATTGTTTTTGGCAAGGAGCACACTGTCGAATTTTTGGCCACTTCTGCCAAAACAATAACTTACGAGCTTCTTACTGGAATTTCGCAACGGGTTAAGCGGGTATATATTGATTAAGATTTAAATGAAACCGATTTACCATTTTATCCTTAACAAATTTTACCCAAAAAAGATGTACTGTGATAAGTCATTTTTATTTTAACGTTTTGTTAAGACCACTTTTTAAACTAAATTGCAAGTACTATTAATCACATAAAACACTAATTATGTTCAAGGAATTTAAGGATTTTATTATGACTGGCAATGTCATTGATTTAGCCGTTGCTGTACTGTTAGCAGGAGCTGCAGGTTTGGTTGTTAGTGGATTTGTCAACGATATCATGATGCCTATTGTAGGATATTTTACGGGAGGCGTAGATTTCTCCGATATGCAATATGTTCTTTCAGAGGCGGTCATGGCTGCAGACGGAACGGTTGAAAAACCAGAAAGTGCCATCCGTTATGGAGCTTGGGTAAATTCTATAATCAACTTAATTATTGTTGGTTTTGTTTTGTTCATGATTGTAAAAGCATACAATAAAACAAAAACTCCACCTGCACCTCCTGCTCCAGAAGCTCCAAAAGGGCCAAGTCAAGAGGAACTTTTGACTCAAATCAGGGATTTATTAAAAAAATAATATCACTTTGAAACATATTGGACTTTGAAGTCTATTCAAAGTCCGACCGCTACACTACCAACTAACCAATAAAAACCGTCAACTAAGATTCGCTATCCAAGTTGACGGTTCTTTTTTACTTAATAGTTTTATTTGTAACAATTTGTTATATTTTTAATAAATTATAATATATGTATTGTTTAATATGCTATAATCAGTACATTTGCCAACTTAAATTTTAATTTAATCGTAATGAAAGTAGCTGTAGTTGGTGCAACAGGAATGGTAGGGGAAGTGATGCTAAAAGTATTGGCAGAACGTAATTTTCCAGTAACTGAATTATTGGTAGTCGCCTCTGAAAGATCAGTGGGGAAAAAATTGACCTTCCAAGGTAAAGAACATACTCTTATTGGCCTAGAAACTGCCGTAGCCGCCAAACCGGATATTGCCATTTTTTCAGCCGGTGGAGATACTTCTTTGGAGTGGGCCCCAAAATTTGCAGCCGTTGGTACCACGGTTATAGATAATTCCTCGGCATGGCGTATGGATCCCACCAAAAAATTGGTGGTCCCCGAAATAAACGCTTCTGAGTTAAGTAAGGATGATAAAATTATCGCAAACCCAAACTGTTCTACTATTCAGATGGTATTGGCGTTATCATCCCTACACGTTAAATACAAAATGAAAAGAGTAGTCGTTTCTACCTATCAGTCAGTTTCCGGAACAGGGGTAAAGGCTGTTCAGCAATTGGAGAATGAAATTGCCGGAATACAAGGAGAAATGGCATATCCATATCCTATTGGAAAAAATGCCCTGCCCCATTGCGACGTGTTTTTGGACAATGGCTATACGAAAGAAGAGATGAAGCTGGCACAGGAGCCACAAAAAATATTCAATGATAGAACATTCTCCGTAACTGCAACTGCCGTTCGCATCCCCACCGCCGGAGGCCATTCAGAGTCAGTAAACGTAGAATTTGAAAACGATTTTGAACTATCCGAAGTAAGAAGATTATTAAGTGAAACCCCAGGAATTGTTGTTCAGGACAACACGGATACCAATACCTACCCTATGCCCATTTATGCACATGGTAAGGATGATGTTTTTGTTGGCCGGATTAGACGGGATGAAACACAGCCTAATACTTTGAACATGTGGATTGTCGCGGACAACCTACGAAAGGGAGCAGCAACCAACGCGGTACAAATTGCAGAATATTTGGTTCAGCACCAATTAGTATAAACTATCTAACCCTTCCATTAGGCAATCAAAAGTCGAGGAAAAGAATGTTAAAACCTTTGTAACAACCATTTACAAAGGTTTTTTTTATGCTAATTTTGGCGCAAGAGTATCCCTTTCATGAAGAAATCTATACTAATCCCGCTTGCAGCAATACAAATTTTCGCCTGTGAGCCTACTTAAAAAAAAGAAACAATCGTTTTGAATTATCCTACTACTAAAAAAGTTGATTCCGTAGACACCTATTTTGGCACAAAGGTCCATGATCCGTTCCGTTGGTTGGAAGATGACAGAAGCCCTGAAACAGAAAATTGGGTTAAGTCACAAAACAAGACTACCCATAACTATCTGGACAAAATTCCATTACGCATAGATTTAAAAAAACGTTTGGAACAATTATGGAACTACGAGAAACTGGGATCTCCGTTCAAGGAAGGCAATTATACCTATTTCTTTAAGAACGATGGCCTACAAAATCAAAATGTGTTGTACCGTAAAAAAGGAGATAATGGGGAAGCAGCGGTATTCTTGGATCCCAATTCGTTTTCAGACGATGCCACAACCTCTTTAGCAGGAATTAATTTTTCCAAGGACGGCTCCATAGCAGCCTATTCCGTATCGGAAGGCGGAAGCGATTGGCGAAAAGTAATTGTAATAAATGCAGAGAACAAGTCCATTGTAGAGGATACTTTGGTAGATATAAAATTTAGTGGCGTTTCTTGGAAAGGAAACGAGGGTTTTTATTACTCCAGTTATGACAAACCTAAAGGCAGTGAACTATCGGCCAAAACAGATCAACACAAACTTTATTATCACAAACTCGGCACTTCCCAGAACAGCGATGAAGTAGTATTTGGTGGTATTCCATCAGAAAAACACAGATATGTAGGTGGCTATGTTACGGAGGATGACCATTACCTAATAATTAGCGCAGCGGTTTCTACCTCGGGCAATAAGTTATTTATAAAAGACCTGAGACAATCTGAAAGCAATTTGATCACCATATTGGATACACCTGACACAGACAGCCAAGTTATAGACAATAAGGACTCAAAACTCTTTATATTGACCAATAGAAATGCACCCAATAAAAAGGTCATAACAGTAGATGCAAAAAATCCCACTCTCGAATATTGGACGGATTTAATTCCGGAAACGGAAAATGTACTTTCCGTGGGTACTGGCGGGGGTTATATTTTTACGGAATATATGGTAGATGCCATTTCCAAAGTATATCAATATGATGTTGATGGCACTATGATACGCGAAGTGATACTTCCAGGATTGGGAAGTGCTGGTGGTTTTAGCGGAAAAAAGATGGAAACCGAACTCTACTTTTCGTTTACCAACTATAATACCCCAGGATCTACCTATAAATACAATATTACGACTGGTGAATATAAGCTATACTGGAAACCGGAAATAGATTTCAATCCGGAGGAATATGTGTCCAAACAAGTCTTTTATTCCTCAAAGGATAGTACTAAGGTACCAATGATCATTACCCACAAAAAGGGATTGGAATTGAACGGCAGAAATCCGACCATGCTTTATGGTTATGGTGGATTCAATATTAACCTAACACCAGCTTTTAGTGTTACCAATGCGGTTTGGATGGAACAGGGTGGAATATTAGCGGTCCCCAACCTAAGGGGAGGTGGAGAATATGGTAAAAAATGGCACGATGCAGGTATCAAAACCAAAAAGCAAAATGTATTTGACGATTTTATAGCTGCCGCTGAGTATTTGATCGACCAAAAATATACTTCAAGTGACTATTTGGCAATAAAAGGAGGTTCCAACGGCGGACTCTTGGTTGGCGCTACTATGACCCAAAGACCAGATTTAATGAAGGTAGCCTTGCCCGCAGTAGGCGTTCTGGACATGCTTAGATACCATACCTTCACCGCTGGTGCTGGATGGGCCTATGACTATGGAACCCCTGAAGATAACGAGGAAATGTTTAATTATCTTAAGGGCTATTCCCCAGTACATAACGTTCAGGAAGGAGTACAATATCCTGCAACCCTTATTACTACGGGCGATCATGACGATAGGGTAGTACCTGCACATAGCTTTAAGTTTGCTGCAGAATTGCAGGAAAAGCAAACAGGTAATAACCCTACCTTAATACGTATTGAAGTGAATGCAGGCCACGGAGCAGGAACTCCCGTGAGCAAAACTATTGAGCAAAATGTGGATATTTTTGGATTCACCTTGTTCAATATGGGCTTTAAGGAACTCCCCAACAAGGGAGTTTTAAAAGATTTTAAGGATTAGTATAAAAAAAATCAATAATTTTGTTCTAAAGTCCGTTTCTTTTAGAAATGGACTTTTTTTATCCCCTAAGGTTACATTTATAATTTTAGCCCATGTTACAAGTTAATTCTCTTTCGTTCACTTATGATAAAATACCGGTATTGGCCGATATTAGTTTAAAGGTGGCCAAAGGGGAGCACATCTCCATTGTAGGTGAAAGTGGTTGTGGAAAAAGCACACTGCTCAAAATTATTTACGGCCTTCTCCAACCACAAAAAGGCGATATATTTTGGGGCGAGAAACAGGTGTTGGGCCCTGATTATAATCTTGTTCCCGGCGAATCCTATATGAAATACCTTTCCCAGGATTTTGATCTAATGCCTTTCACAACTGTGGCGGAAAATGTAAGTCAATTTTTATCTGTTTTCTACCCTGAGGAATTGAAGGCAAGAACAACAGAGCTGTTGGAAATGATAGACATGGTTCCCTTTGCCAACACAAAGGTTAAAAACCTAAGTGGGGGCCAACAACAAAGAGTAGCTTTGGCCCGGGTCCTAGCTCAAAAACCAGAAGTATTGTTATTGGATGAGCCTTTTGGTCATATAGATAATTTTAGAAAAAATCAACTGAGAAGAAATCTCTTTGGCTACTTACAAAAAGAGGAGATTAGTTGTATTACGGCTACCCATGACCACCAAGATGTTCTTCCATATGCCAATAGGGTCATTGTCCTTAAAGATCAGGAAATTATGGTTAATGCCAGAACTAAAGATCTATATAACAACCCAAAAAATATTTACACCGCCACCTTGTTCGGGGAAGCCAACCTTATTCCAATAAACATCATAAAATCTTATGGAGATTTGGAACGAAATATTCTTGTTTACGCTCATGAATTTAGGGTCTCACAAAAATCGGGAATTCCAACAACTGTAGAAAAATGCTATTTTATGGGAAGTCACTTTTTGATAGAGGGGCAGTCCGGAGAGCACAGAATAAGGTTTAATTCTGATGAAGCCCTGACCCAAGGCAAGCAGGTTTTCCTTAACATTGCCCTTGAAACCATTAACCAACGTCTAAAACCATTATAGGCCATTGAACAGGGAAGGCATCATTCAGGAATTAAAATTTAAAGCCGTTCGGAGCAGTGGTGCCGGGGGGCAAAATGTGAATAAGGTTTCCTCCAAGGTGGAACTGACCTTCGATCTGAAAAACTCCAACGCCCTGAATGAATTTGAAAAAAATAGGCTTCTCAAGAAACTCTCCTCGAAACTGAGTAAAGAAAACCTACTTTTAATGCAATGCGAGGAAACCCGGAGTCAACACAAAAATAAGGAACTTGTTATTCAAAAATTTCTTGATACGATCCAAGCAAATTTGGTTGTCCCCAAAAGAAGAAAAAAAACCAAACCCACTAGGTCGGCTATTGAAAAGCGACTGAAGAGCAAAAAACGGGCAGCCCTCAAAAAAGTGAACCGATCTAGGCCCAAATTAGACTAATCCGTTCGACCTTCTTTTACTCAAAAACTGCCACTGCCCTAACGGGCGACCCAGTACCTCCCCGTATTTTTAAAGGCAATCCAATAAATCTAAATCGACCGCGACCAATTAACAGATGTAAATTGATCATATTTTCATAATGCGTAAATCCAAGCGCTCCGCAAATTTGATGTACTTCCTTATTAGAAATACTTGGAATTCCGGGCGACATCATTTCCACACCAAATGCGGAAATGCCCTGTTCTCCCAACCATTTGGTCGCATTGGCACTTAATCCCGGTCCACTGACCCAATCAGCACCTCCATAAGTCCTTCTGTAATGGTCCGTGTACAATAAGACTGTGTCCCCTTCTTTAATCGTCGTGTTGGAAGTAGAACAGGCCGACATCAAATCCGAAGGTTCAATTAATTCCTTTAAGCCTTTATGAGACAAATCCAAACAGATTCCCTCCGTATAGAACATAGTGAGCGGCATAGTGTCAATAGATTGCCCTTTAAATTCACTTGCCATATGGTTCAAGGCATCCACATGAGTCCCTGTATGTTCACTCATTTCCAATTTATATACACTTGGGGACACTACAGTGCTATCGGTTATTCCGTCCCATTGTTCATGGGAGGCGTACATTTCCATCTTTACCCCAGGAAGGCTCTTATAAACGGGCATTCCGGAGAAAATTTCTTGACTGAGGTCTATGATTTCTGACATAATGTTAAATAATAATATATCTCAATATCTTGGTCACCAGCTTCAAAAAAAGATTACTCAATTTTCTGTATTTTGAATTCCTTTGAATTAAAAACAGCAATATCGCCCACTACTTTCCCCATTAACAGTTTTCCAACTGGCGTATTGGGCGCTATGGCATAAAAAGAAACTCCGTCCACTTTTGTTTCTCCAGCACTAATTGCCATATAATAATTTTGTTGATCGGTATATATAACACTCCCCAGTCCAACATGGGACATATTGGAGTTTAAGGGTGTCTTCTTAAACAACTCTTGAAGTAAATGAACTTCGGAAAGCTGCTTGCCCAATTTTTCTCGTTCTAACTGAATCATAGCTCTACCCGTTTCATGCTTGTCCCCTGCACTACTTTTGGTCTCAGAGCTCAAAGCTTCCTGTAGCGAATCAATATTATTTTGAATCCGCGCTAACCGATTCTCTATATATGATTTACAAAAGCCGTATAATTGTTGTTTTAACGGATGGTCCATTTAGAATACATGATTTAACTTAATATGATTTTTACCCTCAGCCTATTTTGCCAAAGTGGCCAATTCCTTTCCGATTAAACTACCGATGGCAATGCCCATTCCTCCCATTCTTACCCCGCAATAAACATGCTTGCTCAACTGCTTAACAATAGGTTTCTTTTGATCACCAATACCCATAATACCGCTCCATCTTTGGTCTACCTCAAAGGGCGTATTTGGTAAAATAATTGTTCGCAATATCTCCTCGAGTCTATCCTGAATTAAAGTGGTCTCCCCAAAAGTACTTGTTTCCTCTCCCGTAAAATCCAAATTTCTTCCTCCCCCCAGAAGAATTCGTTCTTCAATGTTCCTAAAATAATAGTATCCTTCATCCAAATGAAAAGTCCCCTTGATGTGTAGGTTATCTATAGGTTTCGTAATCAGTACTTGTGCTCGGGCAGGTTTTACTATTTCTTGAATTAATTGGGATGCAAAACCATTGGTTGCAATAAAAAGTTTGTTGGTCCTAAATTCGAATTGATCGGTTTTAATAACAACATCATGCATATTCTCCCCATAGCTCTCAACACTAATGGCGTTTAGGACCGTTATACCCCCATTTTGCACCTTATCAAGTAAGGTTTTCATCATTTTACCGGTATTGATCTGCCCTTCGAACGTACTGGATATATAGTTCTCCTGTATACCTTTAAAACCAAAACTATTGTTGTGAACCTGAAAAGTATCGGCCTTAAATACAGGATTTAAAAGGGAATTCACCATATCCAAATTATCCAGACAATCCTCATAAAGACCCTTCTGATCCTTTAAAAAAACCTCATGACCACCGTGATTTTGATAATCCATTTGATCATCACCTAGATTCTCGCGTAATAATTGAACGCCCTCCCAACGCTTTTGTACCAACTGTACCACTTCTCCCTCAGAATCCATTTTTAAATCGGCCAAAATCTCCGAAATACTTCCGAAGCAGGCAAATCCAGCATTTTTTGTACTCGCCCCCTGTGGCAGCAGTCCTCTTTCCAATACTAAAATCTTAGCCTTTGGGAATTGTTTCTTTAAATAAAAAGCACAATTAAGTCCTACAATCCCACTGCCTACAATAGTGAAATCTATATTGGACAACCACGTTTTATATTCCCAGTAACTTAGGTTCATATGGGGTCTATGCTTTTATAAGCAAAATTATAATTTTGGAATAAAGGTATTATTTCTTTGGAGATATACAGAGCAATGACAAAAGCTTAATCCTATAATCCCTTTTACGAAGAAGGCGGAGTAAACTGTAGGTTCGCTAACAGTTTACTCCGCCTCTTAAAATAAATTTACTTTTATTCCTATTCGTTATTCCACTGGCTGTGGTGCCATTACAAAGTCTTCCATAAACTTTGTTGTATAATTGCCCGCCAAGTAATCTGGGTGATCCATAAGCTGTCTATGGAAGGGAATAGTCGTCTTAATTCCTTCAATAACAAACTCATCCAAGGCACGCTTCATTTTATTGATAGCTTCCTCCCTGGTTTGCGCCGTTGTAATCAGTTTTGCAATCATGGAATCATAATTGGGAGGTATGGTATAACCACTGTAAACATGTGTATCCAGTCTAATTCCGTGACCCCCTGGGGTATGTAATGTGGTGATTTTTCCAGGAGAAGGTCTAAATCCGTTGTAAGGATCCTCAGCATTTATCCTACATTCAATGGAGTGTAACTTTGGAAGGTAATTTTTTCCTGAAATAGGTACCCCGCCAGCAACTAGTATTTGCTCCCTAATAAGGTCGTAATCTATTACCTGCTCTGTTATAGGGTGTTCTACCTGAATCCTGGTATTCATTTCCATAAAATAGAAGTTTCGGTGTTTGTCCACTAAAAATTCTATAGTACCTGCTCCTTCGTATTTGATGTATTCTGCTGCCTTTACTGCAGCTTTCCCCATATCATCCCGCAATTTATCTGTCATAAAGGGGGAAGGGGTCTCTTCCGTTAATTTTTGATGGCGACGTTGAATAGAGCAGTCCCTTTCAGAAAGGTGACAAGCCTTACCATACTGATCTCCTACTATCTGGATTTCTATATGTCGAGGTTCTTCAATCAACTTTTCCATATACATACCTCCATTGCCAAAGGCAGCAGTAGCTTCTTGAACGGCACTATTATAAAGATCTTCCATCTTTTCCTCGGACATTACGGCCCGCATTCCTTTACCTCCACCACCAGCAGTCGCCTTTATCATCACCGGATAACCCATTTTTTTGGCTACTTTTTTGGCATCGGCTACATCGGTGAGCAAGCCTTCAGAACCGGGCACACAAGGTACACCGGCCTTTTTCATGGTTTCCTTGGCCGTGGCCTTATCTCCCATCTTGTCTATATGATCTCCTGTAGCCCCAATAAATTTTATATCGTGCTCAGCACAAATTCTGGAAAATTTGGAGTTTTCTGATAGAAAACCATATCCTGGGTGAATTGCATCGGCATTTGTGATTTCTGCCGCTGCAATGATATTTGGTATTTTCAAATATGATTCACTACTTGGAGGGGGACCTATACAAACCGCTTCGTCCGCAAAACGGACGTGCAAGCTTTCCTCATCCGCCTTAGAATAAACCGCTACCGTTTTAATACCCATTTCCTTACAGGTCCTAATAATACGTAGCGCTATTTCTCCCCTATTTGCAATAAGTATCTTTTTAAACATCTTTTGAAATTTTAAATTTTGTATCCTAAATTTTAAATGGTTTTGAATGACTCAAAAAGGGTTATCCAACATTTAGCATTTAAAACTTCTTATGATGGATCTACCAAAAATAAAGGTTGATCAAATTCTACAGGGGAACTATCATCTACAAGAACTTTCACAATGGTACCCGATATTTCCGATTCAATATCGTTGAATAATTTCATTGCTTCAATAACACATAGTACATCACCTTTATTTATAGTATCCCCTACCTCAACAAATGTTGGTTTGTCCGGGGAAGGTTTCCTATAGAATGTTCCAATAATTGGTGATTTTATGGTAATATATTTTGAATTTTCATCAGCCTCATTTTTTACCTCAACTTCCGCCGAAGGAGAGCCTGTAGGTGCTGCTGCCATATGCTGTGACATAGGGTTCCCCATTGGATATTGTTGAACATAGGTTGGCTCATGTGTATGACCAACTGCTCCTGTTCGGATGGTGATCTTTAAATCTTTCATCTCCAATTTTACTTCACTAGCCCCAGATTTGGCCACAAATTTAATTAAGCTTTGAATTTCTTTAATATCCATAGAGTTCGTTTTAGGTTATAGGTTGTGTCAGATTTATGAATTGTATGCCCATTTTAAATATATGGAGCCCCAGGTGAAACCACCACCGAAGGCTGCAAAAACCAAATTATCACCTTTTTTAAGCTGGCTTTCATAGTCGCTCAATAAAAGTGGTAGCGTTGCGGATGTGGTATTTCCGTATCTCTGTATATTCATCATTACCTTGGAATCTTCCAATCCCATTCTGTTGGAGGTAGCGTCAATTATTCTTTTGTTCGCTTGATGCGGTATTAACCAATCCACATCATCATGAGACAAATTATTACGTTCCATTATTTTTGCTGCGGAATCTGCCATATTGGTCACCGCAAATTTGAAAACCGATTTTCCGTCCTGATATATAAAATGCTGCCTGTTCTTAACGGTTTCCTCAGAGGCTGGAAGCAAGGAGCCGCCAGCATCCATTTTAAGAAAATTTCTTCCGACGCCATCAGATCTTAAATATTCATCCTGCAGCCCTAAACCTTCGGTATTGGGTTCAAAAAGGGCAGCACCGGCACCATCCCCAAAAATTATACAGGTAGTCCTATCAGTATAATCAATTATAGAGGACATTTTATCCGCTCCAATAAGCAACACTTTCTTATATCGTCCAGATTCAATATAACTGGCCGCCGTGGACATTCCGTATAAAAAACTTGAACAAGCGGCTTGTAAATCGTAAGCAAAGGCATTTGTAGCCCCTATTTCCGAAGCAACATAGGCAGCGGTTGCAGCAACCATCATATCTGGAGTAGCAGTGGCAACAATAATAAGATCTATCTCCTTAGGATCCAGTTTGCTTTTCTCCAGAAGTTGCTCTGCAGCTTTTATGGCAAGATAAGATGTCCCAAGACCTTCTCCCTTTAAAATTCTTCTTTCCTTTATACCCGTCCTGCTAGTAATCCATTCATCATTGGTATCTACCAAGGTTTCCAAAATCTTATTCGTCATTACAAAGTCTGGTACATAAGACCCTACGGCAGTAATTGCAGCAGTTAATTTGCTCATCTAAATCTGATTTTTATCAATAAATCTTCAAAAACAATTGAAAATTTGTGAAAATTAGTGATTTTCTGTGACTTTATATCCAAAAATACCTTGTTTTTGAATTTTACAGCACCCTCATAAAAAAACTCCCACTCTTAAGAAGTGGGAGTCCAAATTATATTGTGCTAGCTTAAATTATGCTACTGCTTCCTCAGTTTTGTCTATCAAAACTTCTCCACGGTAATATAATTTACCCTCATGCCAATGAGCTCTGTGAAACAAATGCATTTCTCCAGTAGTTGGATCTTTAGCAACAGTAGGAGCAACGGCCTTGTAATGCGTTCTTCTCTTGTCTCTTCTGGTTTTGGAAATTTTTCTTTTAGGATGTGCCATTATGAAACTTATTTATCCGTTAATAATTTTTTTAGTGCGTCCCAACGGGGATCAATATCTTCTTTGTTTTCCTTTGTTTCTTTTGGTTGGAGTTCTATTAGCTTATCCAACACCACTGATTGTAACGTGCCGTCCAAAACTCCGGGATGAACCTTTTTTTGAGGTACCGACAACACCAACATTTCATAAACATATTGTGCAATATTGATTTGGTATTCGCTATGTGGAATAATCAATATTTCATCATTGTCATTGTTGTACTCATCACCAAACTTAACCACCAATTCCAAATCGGCCTTAACTATTTGATCAAAAGGTTCGCTGGTAAGATCACAATTAACGTTTACCGTTCCCCGTGCCCTCATTTCCAGCTCCATCATCGTACTCATTTTATTCAAGGTAACTTCTAATTTAATAGCAGCACCGTTAAACTCATCATACTCAAAAGATTCAAAGAACGTATTCTCAATGTTGTACTCAAACTCGTGCTTTCCCTGTTTCAGTCCTGAAAAAGGAATAATAAACTCCTTATGCTGTATCATGATAACACTGGTTTTAACGTACGCGCCGTAATAAAGGCGGGTGCAAAGATACTATTATTTTGTAAAAAGCCAACAAATAGATAGAAATAAATATAATCAGTTTAAATTCCTTTAAATCATTGACCCAATGCCCAGTAGCTTGCTTTCTTTAAGCATGCTTAAACTTGCCTTTTTAACTTATGTTTTTTCAAAGGATTAGCTATTAACTCCTTATATTCTTGCCTATTCTTAAAAATCTGTAGGGCTGTAAAAACCGCCTCTTTAAAGGAGCTAGGGTCTGCCTTTCCTTTTCCTGCAATTTCATACGCAGTTCCATGGTCCGGGGAAGTACGTACTTTATTAAGACCTGCTGTAAAGTTTACCCCTTTACCAAAAGATAGGGTTTTAAAGGGTATAAGTCCCTGGTCATGATAAGCCGCCAAAATAGCATCAAAATTCTTATAATTATCAGACCCAAAAAAACTGTCCGCTGAATAAGGTCCAAAGACCAAATGGCCCTTTTCCGACATTTCCTTGATTACAGGCTTTAATACCTCATCATCTTCATTGCCAATTACCCCGTTATCCCCACTGTGAGGATTTATTCCCAAAAGTGCAATTTTAGGTTTTCTAATCCCAAAATCCATCTTTAGAGAGTTAGAAATTGTGGTGATTTTAGAGCGTATGAGTTGGGGTGTAATACTAGCGGCAACATCCTTTACCGCAACATGATCTGTTAGCAGACCGATCCTTAAACCATCCGTTACCATAAACATCAAACTATCCCCTTCCAATTCCTGGGCCAAATAGTCCGTATGACCTGGAAATTTAAAATCCTCTGTCTGTATATTGTTCTTGTTTATCGGTGCCGTTACCAAAACGTCTATTTCATCTTTTTTTAAGGCCTCTACCGCTGCTTTGAGCGATTGTATGGCGTACTTTCCACTCTCCGCTGTTGGCTCCCCAAAATTTATAACAGGTGTTTCTTTCCAAACATTTACCACATTGATCTTACCGTCGATAGCCTTGGAAGCTTCCTGGATACCGTTATAATTGATCTCAAATCCCAAATCCGTTTTTTGGTGGGAAATAGTTTTATTGGATGCAAAAATAACAGGTGTGCAGAAATCCAACATCCGGGAATCTTCAAATGTCTTAAGCACCACTTCGCACCCGATCCCATTTAAATCCCCTATGGATATCCCCAATTTTATCTTTCCAGTTTCCTGCATTTTGCGTTTTCGTTTAATATGAAATAAACTCCTAAATTTACAACACAAAACTACTTAATTAAAACGACACATGTTTACTGGGATTATTGAAACTTTGGGAGAAGTAATAAAATTGGAAAAAGAGGGAAGCAATCTTCATATTACCCTGAGATCAAAGGTGACCCAAGAACTAAAAATAGATCAAAGTGTAGCCCACAATGGCGTTTGCCTAACGGTCGTAAAAATAGCCTCTGATCAATACACCGTAACCGCAATCGATGAGACCCTTAACAAAACCAACATGAACGATCTTAAGGTAGGAGGGTTGGTAAACCTGGAACGAGCCATGGTCCTTGGGGCAAGATTGGATGGCCATATAGTTCAGGGGCATGTAGACCAAACTGGGAAATGCATAAATATTGAAGAAAAAGATGGCAGTTGGCACTTTACTTTTAGCTATGATTCCACACTAAATAACGTGACCATAGAAAAGGGATCTATAACCATAGATGGAACCAGTTTAACAGTGGTCGGATCCCACAAAAACAGCTTTAGCGTTGCCATTATACCGTATACTTATGAGCATACTCGCTTTGGAAGTTATAAGATTGGAACAAGGGTTAATCTAGAGTTTGATGTAATAGGCAAATATGTTTCCAGGTTATTGGAACTCAGGGGTTAAAACGGTAGAAACAAATCATAAAATTCGAAGATTACCAAGAGGTGTTTTTGAAAAAATTATACTAATTTAAACGTCTACAATACTATACGGATTAATTCTTATGCTTTACGTACTAATTGGAACGGGCCTTCTTTTCATTACCATGGCATTTCTCGTCACTGAAAACAATGCAACATATCTACTTTCTGGATATAATACTATGAGTGAAGCGGAAAGAAAAAAAGTAGATATAAAAGCGTACATCCCATATTTTAAAAAGTTTCACTTGTTTTTGGGAATTTCCTTTATTTCTCTTGGGCTACTACTGCACTATGCCATCGGCGAAATTGCCAGCGGAATATTCATAGGTGTTTATCCTATTCTCGCCTATTTGTACTTCATGAGGGAAAGCAATAAATACTGGAAAGGATCTAGTAATAAATGGAATAAGATTAGCATTTACGTTCTTGTGGCAGTATTGATTCTTATAGTGGGCCTATTAGCCATGGGTTTTAAAGAAAATCAATTAACCATTTCTGCAAATAAAGTCCAATTTCAGGGCAGTTATGGGGAAACGCTAAACCCAACTGAAATAAAATCCATTGCCCTATTGGACAAATTGCCGAAAATTACCTCAAAATCCAACGGATTTGCCATAGGTAGCATTAAGAAAGGATACTTTAAGACCAGTGCAGGAGAGAAAGTTAAACTGATACTCAACTCGGATAGCAAAACATACCTGCTCTTTACTAAAGTGAATGGTGAGAAAATTTACTTCTCGGCAAAGCAAAAACCCATAATTGAAGTATATAACGATTTAAAAAATGCCATCCCAGAAGGCATTAAATATAATTAGCTTATATGCCCACAGCTCCCAATAGGTTGCTTAAATACCCATTTATATACAATATTATTTTCAAGAATCGTTATACTTGCAAGATTTGAAACCGTATGCAGTTTAAGAGTGATTATATAAGTTTGAAAGGGAGCGTATTTTCTTTCAATTTAGATCGAAGTGTAGCCTTTAGATTGGTTGCACCTCCAAATTACAAGGAATCCCCTACTCGGTTTCCTGTATTATTAATGAATGATGGCCAAGATTATATTGGTTTAAATTTGGAAAAAACATTGTCCGATGCGTATAAGGACCAAAAAATGATTCCGTTTGTATATGTTGGAATAGAGGCAGATGAAAATAGACTTTACGAGTACGGAACATCAATATCGGCAGATTTTAAAGGTAGAGGAAATAAAGCGCTCCAATACTCCAAATTTATTATAGAAGAATTTGTGCCCTTCCTCTGCCAAGAATTCAAGGTTTCATCTCCGGTTCAAAGTTGGGTCTATTGTGGCTTTTCCTTAGGAGGTCTCTCCGCATTTGATATTGTATTCAACAACTCCCATTACTTCGGGAAAGTAGGAGTCTTTAGTGGTTCTTTTTGGTGGCGTAAAAAACCTTACCGAAAACAAGATGTGAAGGACAGAAGCCGCATTACCTTAGATATGATCAAGTATGCGAATCATCAAGCACCTTTGCAATACTTTTTTCAGTGCGGCACGGAGGAAGAGACCGATGATCGCAACAACAACGGCGTTATAGATGTTATTGACGATACTCTGGATGTCATCAACGAATTGCAGTTAAAGGGGTATTCCTACCCAGGAGATATATTCTATAAAGAAATTGAAGGAGGTAAACACGATTTAAACACTTGGGGCACCGTCCTACCACAATTCGTAAAATGGGCTTTCCAAAAGGACTAAATTATACTTTTATAAATATCTTTTTTCTGTAGAGAATATATCCCAGTAACACATAAAAAGAGACCAACGAGAGACCAAACAACAAGGAAGAGGTTTCCATTGCCAAAAAATCCTGAACATAAATGGTATTAAAAAGCCAGCCTTTTAGGGAGATGTCCCCATCTACCTTTACCAAACCCATAATTTTACTTATGAAACTAGACAGAAAGTACAGGACAATGGCATTTGCCCCGGCATATTTAAATATACTTCCAAATTTAATGCCCTTTACATCGGAGATATAATATATTATTGCCAGAATTATATTGGCCCAACCAGCTGTTACCATTACAAAGCTACTACTCCACAGCGCCTTGTTTATGGGGAAAAATAAATCCCACACATAACCGACAAGCAACATTACAATTCCAAGACCCAGCAAAACCATTTCCTTTTTCGCCCTTTTAGAACGCAGAATTAGCCCGGTAAAAATTCCCATTAACGCGGTAGCTATAGATGGCAGTGTACTTAACAAACCTTCAGGGTCATAATCAGCCTTATAGCTATGAGTTCCAAAAACAAGTACATCCATATAATTGGCCAAATTGTTAGGAGCACGTTCAAAGGTCGATTCCATTCCGTTGACGGGCACAAAGCCCATAAGCAACCAATATCCTATCAACAAAAAGGAACATATCCCAACCAGTGTTTTCCAATTAAAATTGATAAACAAAATGGAGGTAAAGAAAAACACCACACCAATTCGCTGAAGCACCCCTGGAAATCGAATGTTTTCGACATCCTTAAAGAAAGGAAAGTGAATGGTAAAAGCTCCTAAGAACAACCCCAACCCTATAAGTTTCAGGGCTCTAATCGTAATTTTCTTGTAAGAACTTGAATCTACGGCCTTATTTTGATAAGAGAAAACAATAGAACAGCCAACAATAAACAGAAAGAATGGAAAAACCAAATCCGTAGGAGTATAGCCGTGCCATGGCGCATGCAAGAAAGGAGCGTACACATGGGACCAAGTACCAGGATTATTTACCAAAATCATAAGGACAATGGTAAGTCCCCTAAAGATATCCACGGAAATTATTCTATTCTGAATTTTCATTCTTGCTTGGTTGCTGACCAGCTATTTATTGCAAATCACATAAGTCTACAGAATATGATCCTTCATTTTGTTCCATGCCCGTGCCAACAATAATCCGGACACAATGGCCACACCGGTTAAAATAAGTGCACTGGTGGTTTTTCCATATATCCAGTAACCCGTAGCGAACATACAGGAATAAATTAGCACACAACCCAATAACATGGCCGTAATTCCTGCGGGAACACTCCATTTTTCTTTTGTGTTCACTATCTCAACATTTTCATCTTTCGCATCTTTGATCACCTTGGACCAACCAGGTCCACCCGGTTGAATTTTTTTATAAAAATCCTGTAATACCTGCTTAGATTCCGGTTGTGTCATAAATGTTGCCCCCAACCAAATAATAGTGGTAACCAAAACCACAAAAGGATATTCCGCCCAATCAGGGAAAACACCTGTTTCAGCAGCAAACAATAAAGGCCCCACAGCGGTTAATTTTAATACAATGGAGATGATTCCTGAAGCAAACATAGCCGTAATCTCACTCCATGCATTAATTCTCCACCAGAACCATCTTAAAATAAAGATAAGTCCAGTACCTGCGCCAAACACCAAAAGCACTTCGAATAACTGCAAGGCATTTTGCAGAAGCAAGGCCAATGCCGCACTAAAAACCATTAGGATTACCGTAGATATTCTACCAACCGCTACCAATCTTTTTTCTGAGGCATTGGGATTTATTTGTTGTTTATAAAAGTCATAAACAATATAAGAGGATCCCCAATTCAATTGAGTAGAAATGGTACTCATATAGGCCGCTATTAAGGAAGCCAAAACCAAGCCCAATAATCCACTTGGCAATTTGGTCAACATGGCGGAATAAGCCAAATCATGACCCAATTTATCTACAGCTACATTAGGAAAGGCCTCATGAATACTGGCTATGTCCGGATATACGACCAAAGATGCCAGGGCCACCAAAATCCATGGCCATGGGCGTAAGGCATAGTGCATAATATTAAAGAAGAATGTTGCTCCAATGGCATGATTTTCATTTTTTGCCGCCAACATACGTTGCGCTATGTAACCTCCACCCCCTGGTTCTGCTCCAGGATACCAAGAACTCCACCACTGTACTGCCAGCGGTATTATAAATAGGGTGATTAAAGCTTTTTTATTGCTGAAGTCGGGTAAGATAGATAGCTTATCCACTACATTTTCGTTTGCCATTAAGGCTTCAATTCCCCCAACTTCTGGGATATTCACCAAATAGTAAGCTGCTCCAATGGCACCTCCCATAGCTACAAAGAACAGTAGGAAATCTGTGTATACAACTCCTTTAAACCCTCCCAAGGCACTAAATGTTACGGTAATTAAGCCGGCACTTACCACGGTAACCCACGGTTCCAAGCCCAACATAATACCTCCAATTTTTATAGCCGCCAAAGTAACGGCAGACATGGTTATCACATTAAATATTACACCTAAATAAATCGCCCTGAATTTTCTCAAAAAGCTTGCTGGTTTGCCGCCGTAACGCATTTCATAAAATTCCAAATCCGTACTTACATTGGATTTCCTCCAGAGTTTGGCGTAGACAAAGACAGTGAGTAGACCGGTCAGCAGAAAAGCCCACCATACCCAGTTTCCCGAAACCCCGTTGGTACGTACAATATCGGTAACCAAGTTGGGTGTGTCCGTAGAAAAGGTTGTGGCCACCATGGAAAGGCCTAACAGCCACCATGGCATGGTTCTCCCCGAAAGAAAATATTCCGAAGAACTTGCCCCTGATTTTTTAGAGACATAAATTCCGATAAATAAAACAATAGAGAAAAAAACAATAATAAAGCTGTAATCGAGGGTACTTAATTCCATCAGTTTGGCGTTTGTTTGAGAATTAAGATCTAAAGATAAATTTTTTTGGGATACTTTTGCCGTTTGTTCGCCAAATGTCACATATGATTCTCTTAACAACATCAGATATCACCACAACGGCTTGGGCGCTTGCCCTAACGGCAGCATTTGTTATAGGAATTTCAAAGGCCGGAATCAAAGGAATCGCAATCATTAATGTCACATTAATGGCATTGGCTTTTGGAGCCAAAGAATCAACAGGACTCATCGTCCCCCTACTTGTTGTTGGAGATGCCTTTGCCGTAGTTTACTACAACAGACATGCACAATGGAAATATATAGTTGCCTTTTTACCCTGGATGATCCTAGGTATATTTATTGGCACAGCCATTGGAAAAGATTTGCCAGAGACCACATTTAAGATTAGCATGTCCGTGATTATATTGGGCACGGTTATAATGATGTACTGGTGGGATAGAAAAAAATCCAAAAACGTTCCTACCCATTGGGCCTTTGCTGGATTCATTGGCACCATGGCTGGTATTACTACCATGATCGGCAATTTGGCCGGAGCATTCTCCAATATTTATTTTTTGGCCATGAGGCTGCCTAAAAATCAATTTATAGGTACAGCAGCCTGGCTCTTTTTTATAGTGAACATCTTTAAGTTGCCTTTTCATATTTTTATATGGAAAACCATCACACCGGAAACCTTTATTATAAATCTAAAATTGGTTCCAGGAATTATATTGGGGATCATTGTTGGGGTGCGATTAGTGAAAATCATAAAAGAACAATTCTACCGAAAGATGATCTTGATCCTTACCGCAATAGGCGCATTCCTAATTCTTTTCAGGTAACAAGCAAAAAAGAGCTGGTGCCATGCACCAGCTCTTCAACTAGACTAACTCAAACTAATACTAACTCAAACTTTTCGAGACAAAAATCGCATTTAAAAACCGACTAAAAGTTAACTAAACTTCAAGCTAACATTACTAAAAATAAAAGCCTCTCCCCACTAAATATCAGTGCATTTCCCAACCCCCTGAATTCCAGATATATCTTTTATTCATTTCCTGATAATTATCATATTCTAATAACCCATTTTGTATAAAATTTGTCGATTCATATTTGGACTATACCATGACGAGTAGTTATCCCATAAATGGATACCTCTGTTGTAGATAATAGTAGTAATACGCTAACGGTCCAACAAAAAATGAAAAAATGAAAAAACATAACTTTCATATACCGGTTATGGGAATTGGGTTTACCATAGATACTCCGCTAAAAGTTTCACACCTAGGTATCGATTCCGTTATTTCTTTGGTCGATGACATCCTTATTGAAAAATTAAGGAAAATGTATTGTGAAAAATTGGAGCTTCCCTACCAGGAGATTTCAGATAAATTGGAAGATTTTAGAGCGAAAAGAATCACCAGTTATCTCAACATGGTCAATGATACAGCACACAAAAAATTTGAGGCCCTTAAGAATTCTGTTCATGAAACAGGAAAAGAAATTAAAGAATATTTAAGCCTTTTACCCGATGCCCCACATTTACGACATGAATTTGAAAAACTGATTTCAAATGATTTCAACGCTTCGGAAATTAAAAAATGGTTGACAGAGAATTTGTCCATGGGTAGTATCGATGTTAATATTATGACCAAGGTGGACAAGGAAAATTTTATTAAAAAGGTTAAACTACCAACCGAATTTAATGATGCCCATGCCGCATTGCGGGGATACGCCAATAGCGATCTAAATTCTTCCGTTATTCTTTCTGCCGGAATGAACCCCCGACTTTATAGTTACTTAGAAAATTTTGAAGATTTTTTTCCGGATGAAAATGGAAATATTAAAAAGAAAATAGTCTTAAAAGTAAGTGATTTTAGGTCTGCCTTGATCCAAGGTAAGTTCTTGGCCAAAAAGGGAATTTGGGTATCTGAGTACAGGATAGAATCTGGTCTAAATTGTGGAGGACATGCATTTGCCACCGATGGTTATTTAATGGGGCCTATAATGGCCGAATTTAGGGACAAAAAACAAGCTTTTATTGATGAAATCCATGATATTTTAATTCCTGCACTTGCCAACAAGAACCGCACAGTGCCCAAACAAAATCTTTCCCTAAAAATAACCGCCCAAGGTGGTGTTGGTACCGCAGAGGAACAACAATTTTTATTGGATCATTTCAAGGTAGACTCTGTTGGTTGGGGAACGCCATTTCTATTAGTCCCAGAGGCCACTACAGTAGACAAGGCAACCCTGGAAAAATTGGTGGCAGCGAAAGAAGAAGATCTGTATTTAAGTGATATTTCTCCCTTGGGAGTGCCCTTCAACAACCTTCGAGGAAATACAAAAGATTTGGAAAAATTAAATAATATAGATAAGAATAGACCCGGAAGCTCCTGTCCAAAGAAATTTATTGCCTTAAACAAGGACTATTCGGACAAAGGTCTCTGTACCGCCTCACGACAGTACCAACATTTAAAAATTAAGGAACTGGATGGCCAAGGTTTATCAGAAAAGGAATACAGCGGAAAATTCAATAAAATAGTAGAAAAATCCTGTGCCTGTGTTGGGCTTGGAACATCCGCTCTCTTGGCCTACGGCTTAGATACTAAAACCGAAGGACCAGGAGTATCTATTTGCCCTGGACCCAATATGGCCTACTATTCCAGAATAATGACTTTAAAGGAAATGACAGACCATATCTATGGTCGTGGCAATGTAATTTCCAGAACCGACAGACCACATATGTTTATTAAGGAATTGGGAATTTACATTGATTATCTTAAGAACAAAATTGAGGATTCAAAAGACTCTATGAATAGGAAACAAGAAAAATATCTGTTGACATTTACCTCAAATTTAAATGATGGCATCGCCTATTATCAACAATTATTTGGGAACCTTAAGGGGCAATTTGAAAATGTAAAAGGTAACGTTCTATCGGAATTGACCCAAGCATTAAACACCTTGGAAGGTTTTAGAATGGAGATAGAGTCACTTTCTTTATCTGAGGTTTAATAATACTTTAGAACCTGCCCTTATTTAACTGATAGGTTTATCCAGAAAGTTATCTTATAAATTCTGGAATATTATTAAGGTCTCTCCCGATCGTTATCGGGATGCGTTCGATCAGACATTGTCCACTTATGTCTCCTCGAGCGCAGACAAGAGTCCATGGGCAATACCGTTCACTTTAAATTTGTGGTAAAACCGTAATTTAAGTGTGTCCCAATACATTTAAAAATCTCTTACCTGAACCAGTGGAATGATAGCTCGCCAATCACTGTAAAAAATGCTGCCCCTATATTATTAAACCTATAAACAGCACGTTACTAGTGTATTAACCTTTACTTGAGTTAACTATCGGCTTTTTCTTTCCTATTATCCTTCATAGCTATAACCGTCACTTTGTCTTTGTCGAAAATGTAATACACAGTTGTGTTTTTATGAATGACTGCTCTCCTTAATTGTTTTTGACTTTTTGATTCCGGATATAATGTAGGGAAATTCGAAACCGTTAATTCAAATTGCCGAAGTAAACCTTCGAATTTAGTGACCTCATTTATAGTGAACTTTTGAATCAGGTAGTGTTTAATGGAAATGGCGTTTAGCAAAGACCTTTTTGTCCATTCTACCTTATAAGGTTTATCCATTGGTCAAACCTTCCCAGAACTCCTTTGATTTCATAGTCTCACCTTGCTGATAATCTTTGATGCCACTTAGGATATTATCCCTATCACTTTCTGTAAGTTCTTCCCACCAGTCTGCAGATTTGCCCTCACTAGATAATTTAACGGAACTAAGCAGACTTAAAATAGAATCATCGGTTAAAGATTGAATCCATCCTACAAGCTCCTTTTTTGTATTGTTTAATTCTGCTGTACCCATATAATCATTTTAAAGTAAAGTTACAAAAACCGTACAATTATGAATTTATTCAAGATCGAACTATTTTTTTCTCCGCGTATGTGACCGAACTTATCCTTTTCTTTAATTTTCAAATTTACTCTAACAAGATACCCATATAATACTCTCGCATAAAATCCCCGATTTAAACATTAATTATTGGTCTCAAAAGTAGCGGTAGTTGACCAGTCGCTCCAATTCAAATTTTGGTCCCGGTAGCGTACCCTCCAAAAATAGGTGGTGCTTGGTTTTAATCTATTTGTTTTTTCATCGGTAAGGTCATCATCTTTTTGCCTGTTTTCCTTGTAGTACCAATTTTCATATTGTTTCCAGCTATCAAAAATCGGTTTTTCAAAGTCATTGCTTTCTGCAATCTGCCATTGCGAGGCAGCGTGAAATGCATTATTAAACGTAGTGCTGAACTGCCCAGCTTTTAAGGTAGTTCCTATAAAATCAACAGTTTCATTCTTGGGTGAGATGGCGGTTGGGGCCACGGGCTTTCTCTCCTTTTTATAAATCACAATACTGTCCCGGAGTTCGTTTTTGCGCTCCAATTCTTCGTTCCCCTGACTAATTCTCTTTATGGTAAACTTAGGGTCTTCCTGGCTACCATCCACCTCAACCATAACAAAACCGTACTCGTCCTGGGTTACCGTAAATTCATCATAATCCCTTCCTTCAAATTCGCCCCAATTATCAATGGCTCCTCCTGCAGAAGCTACATTGATCCACAAGTGTTTATGATCTTTGGACTGTCCTCTTGAATAGCCGTGGGTATGTCCGAAAAAGTGAATGCTCGGCTTCCCTGTCTTGGTGGTAAACGCCTCCAAAAGAGCTACCACTTTTCCTGTAAAATCCTCTTCCCCCGGAATCCAAAGTTCCGATTTATGAGGATGGTGCAATTGAGCAAAAACAAAATCCACCTCTTCATTCTTGGCCGTTTCGTCCAACAGCTTTTGCAACCACTCGGATTGATCTTTACTATTGTTATATCCGTCATTGGAATTGAGCCCTATAATCCTAGTATTGCCATAATCCTTAAACCACCAATGTTCCGCATAGGCAGGTGTTCCGTTTTCTGGCAGACTAAAGTATTTAAAATAAAATATCGAATTTTTTTCGTGGTTCCCCAATACAGGATACACTGGTACCTCTGAAAACAGTTTTTCGGCGGGATTAAAAAAATGATCTTTCCATTGGAAATACTTTGTTCCATTCTCCACGAGATCGCCAGGTATCATCACCATGGCCAAATTGTTGGGGAGATTCCCTTGAAACTCTTTTTCTAAATATTGTAATATGCCATCATTGACCACCTCAGAAAACTTATTGGGGTTATTATGGTCGATTTGCATATCGCTCATAGCAACAATTTTGAAAGATTCATTATCGCTGGCAAAGGGAGGCGTTTTAAATTGGAATATGTCCGAGACTATCTTTCCCGTTTTCACACGGTAATAGTATTCGGTAAAGCGCTTTAATCCTTCTAATTTTACCTCGTGGATACGGGAATCACTAAAATTGATATCATAAGCAATGCCCTTGCTTTTTTTACCCAGTTTAGGTGTTAATCCCCATTCTACAATGCTTTCCTCTCCCACCGATGTTTCCCACATAATTTTAATGGAATTAGGCTCTGCATCCTGAAGATAAGGCTGAATCAATATTTCGCCTTGTACATTTTGGGCAAACCCTATACATTGAAAGACTATGGCTAAAAACAAAACTACCGAACTCTTTATTTTCATGTGCTTATTTTTATTTTTAATAGACGATTTTATCTAATTGATAATATTCATTCATTAGGCGTCATTAAGGTCTCTCCCGAGCGCAATCGAGAGGCCATTTTGATTATGAATGCACCATTGCCAAGCTTTCATCCAAAATATTTAACGCCGAATCCAGTTCTTTTCTGCTTATGGTAAGCGCTGGGGACAACTGAAGTACGTTTCCCGCAGAAACCTTAAAGCTAAGACCTCTTTTTAAACATTCGTACATGACCACCTCGGCCTCTTCAACAGCTTTTACCTTGGTTTTTTTGTCCTTCACCAATTCTACTCCCCACAACAATCCCATGCCCCGAACATCACCAATTAGGGGGTATTTCAATTTTAAGGCTGTGAGTGATGTTTTTAGGTATTTCTCATCTGCCTTGACCTTCTCCAATATTTTTTCATTTTCCAGAAAGGAAATTGTGCCAAGTGCTGCCACTGCACCCAACGGACTTTTCTCATGGGTATAATGCCCTAGGGAGATATCCCCAAACTTGTTGTATTCATCCCTAGTAATTATTGCCGCCTGCGGGAAAATACCCCCCCCCAATCCTTTGCCGATGCACAATATGTCCGGTTCAATTTCATAATGTTCAAAAACGAACATCTTTCCTGTTCTGCCCAGCGCAATTGGGATTTCATCCAAAATAAGTAATACACCATATTTAGTACAAAGCTCCCTTGCTTTCTTCCAAAATGCTTTGGATGGCAATTGAACATCCGTATTTCTAATGGTTTCAGCAATAAAAGCCCCAATATCGCCCTCTTTGGAAAACACATATTCTAAATATTCCAAACACTTATCCTCATTGTCTTCAAATATTCCACGATATGTAATTGGTGGTGGAATACGCTCCACTCCGGGCATTAATGGCCCCATAGACTCTCTGAACACCGATTCCCCTCCTACGCTGATGGCATCCAAAGAGGCTCCGTGAAATGAATCCCAAAAGGAAACCACCTTAAACCTACCCGTAACGGCCCTCGCCAATTTTAAGGCAATGCCAACAGCAGAACTTCCATTGGGCGTTAAGAGAACCCTATTTAAATCTGATGGCACCAGTGACGCCAATTTTTCTGCAAAATCAATGGCAGGGACATTGGTATACCGTCTTGGGGAAAAAGGCAACACTTTTAATTGTTCAATAATTTTTTCAATAAGTTGTGGATTGGCATACCCCACCTGATGCACGTTATTGCCATGGAAATCTAGGTATTTTTTTCCTGATATGTTTTCAATATATGGCCCTTCACAACTCTGTAAAACATCAAGGCATGGTGTGGACATGGATTGATGCAAAAAATACCGGGCATCCCTATCCAAGATTTTTTTGGTTTCTTCACTTATCTCGGAATCTAACCATGCAGCACGTGCCGGAGTAAAGTTAATATCCCCTTCGGTCTTTTTGTTCAGGGCATTTGTGCTTAAATCATCTTGCTTCATAAGGTCCATATTTTGCTATTATTTCTCGTTCTTTTGAATCATCGTTCAGGACATAAATATCATATCTGCTACCTTGGTCATACACACGGACTACAATATGTCCGTTCTGACTCTTATACTGGTTTAACCTATCACCAATTACATCCTTATTGGGCTGTAACAAAACCGTAGAAAACAGATCGCGCTCCCCTGGATACAACGCCTTGGAGGTGATGCGCCTTAGCACCTCCTCTCCGGGATGGTCCGATGACCAGTTTTGTTGGATCCAGACCCTAGGTCTAATCGTTTTTACAAAGAATACATTATGGGAATCCCTGTTCCCGTGATGGTTTAAGGTGGCAACATCCACTGGACCAATTACTGGTGCTACATTAGATTCCAAGGAATTTAAGTCCGTTTGTCCAAAGGCATCGATACCGCTAATATCTCCTCCGGTAAAATAATCGAAATCACCAAAGGTAATTTTTAGACATGTGCTTAATGGGTTTTCGCCGGGATACTCTCCTTTGGAAAATAAAGAATAATAATCCTCATTTTCACCGGTCCATACATCCCCATTTACAGCAATATTACGAACTGAAAAATTGGGAAAATTATTAGGGGTTTTTTTTAGATTAATTTGGTTTATTAACCCTGGTTTTAGCGCTTCGTATATCATGCCATCCTGCTTGGCTTGATAATCCATGTACTTCCAGTATTCCTGTAGCGTTTCTATAATACTATAAGAGTCGTTCGCTTTAATCTCCTTTTGTACCTCAGGGTTTTTTAGGTCTACGGGATAACTACTTCCCCGGTCCAAGTGAGTTTTGATGGGTAATAAACTCCCCACCTCCATCATTCCCGTTAAGGCATAGTTCCCTTTTGGATGTCTTTTCCTTCTAACATCCATTTCCCCAAAATGATCGTCATGGAAATGGGTAATTAGACCATAATCCAGCTGCACCGTATGGTTTTTTGGAAAAAATTGATGTATATAATCTACAATCCATTGGGGGGCCGTTTTGGAATTGTCCGGTTTTTGTGCCGCATTTCTGGCGGACAAAGTTCTGGGATGGGTTTCGGACATATCGCCTGCATCCACCAAAAGTGTGGTGGCATCCGGAAAAATAAAAAAAGCGGCATCCCCGCGACCTGTATTAATATGGTGAATATCCAACGTCCCCTCTTCCCAAGGAGGCAATTGCCCACCTTTGTCTTGGCCGGTTACCGCCATAATTGACAAAAGAAAGAATATCAGCTTCATTGACAATCCTTTTATTGCTATTTCCAATTACTTTAAGATTGAGGTTGCCAGCACTTGTTTAGGGATGGTCTTAGTTTGATAATCCACGTTCAACCAACCACTTCCTCCTCCATTAAACCATACCACCTGCATGGGATAGGTACCCGGGCTTAACGCAATAGAACCATTCTTTTCTACCACGCCATGGTCTCCGTCATTGTCCACAACTACTTCATTATTTACCCATAATTTACTTCCATCATCTGAATTGAGATAGAAGGTATAGGTACCTTCCTTTTCAATTTGAATTTTTGTGGTAAATCTTACTACGGTATTGCTTCGAATTTCTTCCTTTACCTCATCCGAGGTAATTTCAAAACAAGTTCCCTTAGCATCCGGCTTTTTATTTTCCAAACTGGGAATACTTGTTAAATTCTCCATATAAAATACCTCGTATCCTATGGGGGGATTTACAGCCTTGTCCTTTATTCTAAAATAGGCTTCCGAAACGGTACTAACAATTTTCCCATCGTTAAATATAGCACTTTTGACAACCACATTTTCTGTAGTGTTGACTGCTTCCGAATATAAGGTAGAATTGGCACTGGGCATGGAACCATCCAAGGTATACCTTATCTCCCCCAATCCATTAGGGTTATCCATACTAATGTTTGCTGAATCGTCATATAATCCCCCAGCCTTTTTATTGAGTACGGCCGCAGGTAGTATAAGCGGTTGTTTAACCCTTTCAGTAGTCCGATATTCATCTTTAAGGTCAAAACCTTCAAAGGCATTTTTTATAGGTTTGCCAATCCAGGCCATAGGTGTTTTTATTCCCAAAGCAAATGCCACCGTGGCTGCATTATCGTATTGGTATACGGGGTATTTAAGCACATGGTTCTTTTTAACTGATTTTCCCCAAAGAATAAAAGGAATTTCTATTTCCTGTAATGATTCTCCACCATGACCTTTGCCCAATCCGCCATGATCTGCGCTAATGATGACCAATGTTTCATCTGCCATTCCGGAGGTCCTAATAGCTTCCATAACCTCTGCCAGCATCTCATCTGCCTTTTCCACAGATTTGTAATATTCAGGACTCCCATGACCATATTCATGTCCACCATGGTCCACATGATCAAAATGGATGAAAGTAAATGTTGGTTTTTTATCTTTTATATAGGCACTGGCCAAGGCCGCAGTTTCATCTTCGGAATCAGGGCTTATATCATAATCTACAGCACCTTTCTCAAACAACCTGCCGAATCCGGTCCAATGATAAATGGCCCCGATTTCTGCATTTTCCACGTGGTCATCGATTAATTGGAAGATGGTGGGGAAAAGGAAATCTTCACTTTGGGTAACTGCTGGCAATACAAAATTATTTTTCTCCCAGCTGTTTGAAGTAATCCCATGTTGCTCTGGCCCGGCACCCATAATCATGGAGGCCCAATTGGTACTGGAACTTGTAGGCAAAACAGCCCTTGCATGCATTGTTGAGGCCCCTTCACTTATTACCTTATCAAAGGTTGGGGTAGTGGCATTTTCCAATCCATTAGGACTCAATCCATCAAAACCAATAACCACCACATGTTTTACCAAGGGTGAATGTTCCGTTTCAGTTGTGGCGCAGGACCATAATGAACACAATACCGCGAACATTACAGCAGTTTTTAATAATACAATTTTGAGGCTAATGCTATGTAAAGTGCCCTCAATAGCAGAAAAAAAAGGGAGTTTCAGTACAAGATTGATTGTTTTCATTTTCTTAGGTTGTCGTTTAAAATTATTGAAGAGATGTAAATATCATGTGACTAAGTTAAGTTAAATAGTTAATAATATTAAATTTTTGTAACTATAACTATAATTTTGACATGGGATACCCATCCGAATAGCATAACAAATTTTATCGATTTAAGTAAAATCCTTTCCTCTTTCAGTTTATAAATGACAAGGCCATAATGGTTGATCCACTACGGCCTTAAATAAATTCTATTTATTATAGATTTTTGATATTATTAATTACTGGAAAAATGTCACCAAAGACTTTTACATAATTCTTGGATCACCTTAACTTAAGTTTTCTGAAGCCCTAACTACACTTCCACCAAAAGTACTTCCCGTTTTTCTACCATTAAACTTTTCTTATACTCCCTTTTAAAGTAGAAAAGCGAGACAATAGTTATTAATGTCCCCAAAATTGCAATTAAATAGGTGCTGGTCATGAAGAAATTGAGCCAAGAGAGGTTGCTTTGACCAAAATTCTTGTAAAGAAGTACGCCCATACTACCTAAATATCCAAAAGCATCCGCTATATATATGAGGAAACCTGCATTTCCCTGTATTTTAAATGTGGCTATCATACGGTCGAAAAAAATACAGTTAAAAGGCACATAACATATATAGAGTCCAAATCCAACACTGATCATCCAGAGTATTGGGGAGATTATAGCCATTTGAAACAAGAAGGTAGACAGTCCAATGGCAACCGTACCAAAAAGCAACAAATAATGATAAGATATGAAGGCTTTATAATTGTCTTTAATTACCCCTAAAAAACCTATGATCAGCAACACCAATATGGCAATTGGCAGTTCGGATATGGTGTAAACGGTAGCATCGCCCTCAAAGCCCAATGCATCCCAAATTTCTCTGGAAAAATTATCCCTAAAATCGCGCAATGCCGTTAAAAAAGTGTAGAAAAATACCAAAATTATAATAGGGAATAGGAAGGCAATAAAAACCCTTTTCCTATCCTTTCCTGTCATAGGTTTCCGTTCCGTTCTAAGCTCCTTGTCCTCCAATGTAGGTGGCGGCATTTTATTCAACAACCAAGCAAAAAACACAAAAGGAATAAAAAAAATGGCTCCTGTAACCGATGGCATCCAAAATTGGGACACCTGCCAATTTTCCATAACCAAAAGACCAACCGATTTTACAGCACCGCTGGACACTATAAAACTGGAACATAAAGCCACACCCAAAAATTCCGTAAATTTTCGTCCTTCCAAATACGAAAACACTATTCCCCATACCATCCCCAATGGCAGTCCGTTTAAAAACATGAACACAATATTGTAGGGAGCCGGAGTAATGGCGAACAAAAGAAGGCTTGCCTCTGCAGCAAGAATAAGGCCCAAGAGATAAAATATTCTTTTATTGGGCTGTAGCTCCGAAATTACTTTAATCCCTATAAATTTGGAAAGCATGTACCCCAATACTTGAGCTATAATCAAAATTATCTTGTAATCGACCCCAGCGAAGGATAGGTCTTCAAAGGTAGCTACAGTAAAAGGCTTTCGAAAAGCATACATGCAGAAATAAGTGCCAAAAGAGGCAAACGCCCCATATAGCAAAAATGAAATGTCTTTTTTTACTAGCTTCAAAAATGTTAGCGGTTTGGTTGTAAATTTTTACAAAAGATAAATATTAAAAGACAATATTCCCCCCTTTTTAAGTTTAATTGAATTATTTACAGTTATATGATTGTTAAGAGAGGATTAAATAATTTAACTGCTGTATTTTTTATCATATTTTAAAACAAGGGAAGATTCAAACATTATATTCGCCGGAACACTTTCGTTAGATATTACCATGCTTAAAGGAGATTAATTCCTGTCATTAGGGCTAACTAGAAAAAAGGCAGCATAATACCACTTTTCTTTCGCGTATTGTTCATTTTCTGCCTAGTCAAAAAAACGAAGCAAAAAAAGGGTTTATTGGATAAATTTAGTTGGGTACTACCTCCACTATCATTTCAATTTCCACAGCAATATTACCAGGAAGGGACCCCATACCTACAGCGGCTCGGGCATGTTTCCCCCTTTCTCCAAATACAGCTACCATTAAATCCGAATAACCATTGATAACTTTTGGATGATCGGTAAATTCCGGAGCTGCATGTACCATTCCCAAAACCTTAATCACCCTAACAACTTTATTCAAATTACCAAGTTCAGATTTTAATACGGATAGCTGGTTAATAGCTGTGATCCGTGCAGCCTCATACCCCTGCTCTATAGTTAAATCTACTCCTACTTTACCTTCTATATTTTCGCCATTACTTTGCAAAGGTCCTTTTCCTGAGAGAAATATTAGGTTTCCAGAGCGTACAGCATTTACATAATTAGCCACAGGAGCACTAGGATCCATTAAAGATATGCCCAATTCTTTAAGTTTTTCCTCTGGATTGTAATCTGCTGGAATTGCTGGAGTTTCATTCTTCGTTTCCATCACTGTATGGTCCGTTTTTATATTGCACGAAATAATCATTAAGACAATTAAAGGAACTAAGTAAAATTTAAAATTCATAAAGTAGCTTTTATAACTGATTATACATTTTCCAATACTTCCTTGATTCTTTTGGCTACTATTCTTTCTTGACCGGGATCCATCATCCAAGAAGTAATCCCAATAGTTTCCTTATCCCCTACCGTAGCTATTGCAGGATGCCCTTCCATTAACTTTTTCCTGGCTTCCTCTGGGGTGATCTTAACTATTTTGTTATCCCATGAAATTCGCAAGGATGGAACGTGGTTCGCATATGGTGGCACATAAATTTCTGTTTCCACCCCATTTACTGTCAAAGCACTATCGCTAATTAGTTTTATTTGATTTTCCCATAACTTCCATTCCTTTCCATGATCTTTTGCCAAGTACATTTCCAAGGCCACCAACATCCCCAGTACCTCCTCCTTATTTACTTTCATCCCTCTGCCAATAGTAGTTCCGCGTGGTGGACAATGAATTCGGGCTGCTTTGATAAGGTCTTTTCTACCCAGTAATAATCCAGCACTCTGGGGCCCCCTAATACCTTTTCCACCGGAAAATGCCACTAAATCGAACCCCATCTTGGTAAACTTAAAGAGGTTTTCAACTGGTGGAACGTCCGCGGCACAATCTATAAAGGTTGGGATGTTGTGCTTTTTGCCCAGTGCAATAAATTCCTCATACTTAACCTCTCCATTGTCCGTACTGGCATTTAAAAACCAAAGCATTGCCGTATTTTTATTGATGGCCTTTTCCATTTCCTTTTTTGTTTTTACTACCACTAATTTGGCACCAACGTTTAAAAGGGCATGGGTATAACCAATATTATGGCCTTCCTGAATTATAACCTCATGCTTAAGCCCAGTAGTATCTGGTAGTTGGGCAGCTATTGCGGAATCCATTCCAGAGATTACACCTGCAAGACCAATAGACATGGCCCCGAACGCCCCAGAGGATACCGTGGCATATTCACATTCTAACAATTGCGCTATTCTTTCTCCCACCTTGTCCTGAAGGTCATCCAAATCCACATATTCCGAAGCTCCAAATACTATTGCTGAGGTAACCTCTTCGGCCATTAATGAACCGGTCATGGAAGTATAAGTGCCCGCTGCATTTATAAATGTCCGTATACCCAACTCTTTGAAAAAATTCCGTGCTGCCGGTTTGGTCACAGCAGCACTAAGCAATTGTGGCGCTAAGAACCCTGTACCCACCAATCCGCCCACCACTGGTACACTGGATAAGGTTTTTAATAATTTTCTCCTACTAATCATAATTTATTATTTATAGATTAATCCAAATTAACAATATCATGTTTCTCCCTAAGTAATTCTCGACAAGCCATTGTTAGAAGCAAAGGCTATTTTTACTTAGCGTCCCACATAGGTCTGGAAATACCATTGAGGTCCCATACCACCTCACCTTCCCTAAGGGTGAGTTCACATTCCAATTTTTGGTCGCCATTCATTCTTTTCCCTTGAGTATCGATAAATCCAAAATTCCCTTTTCTCAGGTTAAGAATGGTTAGGTCGGCTACTGCTCCAACACTTAGGTGTCCCAAATCTGTACGTTTTATGTATTGCGCCGGATTCCATGTTGCACCTTCAATTACCTGATTTACGGGCATTCCCATATTGATAAATTTGGACATAATATTGAGGATATCTTTCATTCCCCCATTCATACTTCCAGTATGTAGATCCGTACTCATAGAATTAGGTAAAAAACCCTGTTTTATGGCCGGAATGGCTTGCTCAAAAACAAAGCTGCCACCGCCATGGCCAACATCAAAAACAACCCCTCTTTTTTGAGCGTCAAAAACATACTTCCTTACTTTACCTTTTTCATCCACCACCGGAGTTCTTCCCTTTACATGGGCATAGGCATGGGTAAAGATGTCTCCTGGTCTCAGTTTTTCCATGAGCAATGTTTCTAAAGACAATTCGGGTTCACTTCCTCCAAAATCTATCATAACTGGGATATCAGCCAATGTGCCTGCCGCAACTGCCCTATTTACAGGTTCCCAATCAAAACCGCTGTAATGGGCCAATTTTACACCTACTATGGTTCCCTTGTGCTGCATGGCCACAATGGCGGTCATTTTAGGGTTCATATCCTCTATGTTTTGTTCAATGGCGCCTCCTTTCATCCCCGATCCAATAATATTAAGGAATGACAATACTCTTGTTTTTGACCTATCGATCGTCTGTTCCTTAAATGTTCTAAAATTCTTCCATCCTGCCCCCCCAACATCAACAATAGTGGTAACTCCACTTCTAAAGGTAAATCCATCAGGGGGCAGACTAGTAAAACCGTTGCTTAAATACGCATCATCTTCGGTCCCAAAAAAATTATGCCCATGAATATCCAATAGTCCTGGCGCAACTATTAACCCTTTTGCATCAATAACCGTTTTGGCCTGATTTTCAGGAATTTTGAAATCAATTTTGGCTATTTTTCCATCTTTAATAGCCACATCCTTTTCTTGATCCAAATTATTTTTTTTATCGATCACACGCCCACCCTTAATCAAGATGTCGTAGTCCTGTGCCGTTATATACGTAGTTGTCATTAGCAATAAAACTATTGCCCAAATCTGATTTTTAAGTATGTTTTTCATTTTTTCAAAATATTATTTAATCAATGACATAAGTGACCTCATTATATATAAACCTAATTTTAACTTTTTTTCCTCTTTTTCAGTAACGGCAGCATCATAATTTCCAAAATTCACTCGACTACCTCCATATGCCTAGGAATTACATCATTGTAGACCAAGCCATTAAACACCATAGAACAGCGCATTCCTTTTATTGGCCTTTCCTTATCCACCGTTACAATATCCGGTCTGGTTAAAGTTGGCATCTGCCCGTTGCCCTTTACTATAGGGTATATTATCCACTCATTAAGTGATTGAAACCCACAATGTACAAGAGGCAGAAAAGACACAACCCCAAAAGTAATTTTTTGATTCCCTTGGAAATGGTCATTGAATATATATGTAATAAACTTGTAATCGACTCTCTTAACCAATCCCTATTTAATACCCAATTAACAAAGGGTCTAGAATTGTTCTTTTATCCAAAAATAGGATTCTCAGCCTGCATGTAGATTTTCACCTTAACTCCATCAAATGTGTTCGAACACATCTTAAATTTAATAATACTTTAGAGAAAGTACTCTTTTTCTTGCCGATATTTAACAATAATGTTACTGAATTAAAAAAAAAGCTCCATTTCTATTAGAAAATTACAACTTTCTTATATATCACGCTCCTGAAGTGACTTGTACGCAGCTAAATATTGCTTATTGAAAAATAAGTTTACCAAAAAACTCTGGCCTGTGATAATCCGGTCTTTCTGTTCCAACAGGATTCCAAGTTAAATAATGGCGTTGCGAAGTAGCGTCCCCACATTTATAAAAATTTCCATTGGCCTTAAGTCCCTTTAAATTAATTTCGGGATTATGGGTAAGGATTCCAACGGGAATTATTATGGTCATTTCCCAGGTGAAGTCACCTGTCTTTTCAGTGAACGTCTGAGTTCCCAAAGAGCTTTCCAATTCAATTAAATTCTTAATGGCGGTAGGATCAACAAATTCGCGATTGCCCCTTCCAGGGCCATAGGCCAAATGGATAGTGCCTATACAATTAAATTCGAAATTATAATAATTTCCATCGCCTTGGGGGTCGAAAAAAAACTCCACACAACTGTCGCGCGCCACGGGACCATTTGTCTCCCCTACACTGGCCAGAATGTTTTTTTCCCTGACATAATATTTTAGCCAGATAGCATTATTACTATGGGCGATCCTGAAGGCAACATCCGGACGATAAGAAAACTTATCCCAATTAATTAAATCTACATGCTCTAATTCAACTTGCTGTTCTAAAAGTTGGGAAACCTGTTCCAAACCAACTTGACCGTTATATTCAATTTCTTTGACCTTAAGCACTTTGTCCTGATTAGGTGTTTGCGATTTGCAGGCCAACATTAACCCGATGAACCATAGTATGACATTTATCTTTTTCCACATTTAGGGCATATCTAATAAAAGTACAAATTAGCTAAAATTTATCATCTATACTTAATATGGTCAGGAATTTAGTGCCCTTAAAAAAATTGTTCTATCTGGGGATAATACTACTCAAAATCTCATAAGATCTTAAGCGGTCCCCATGATCAAAAATATGCGATACCGCCATTATTTCATTGACTTGTGTCAATGCTATAAATTCTGTTAGCTGTGCTTTAATGGTTTCCTTTGATCCCACAAAACTATAGTGCATCATCTTCTGTATTTGGACTTTTTCCGCCTCATGCCAAAAACCGTCCATACTCTTTACCGGCGGGGGCAATGGTTTTCTGGTATTCCTTATAATCCCCAAAGCCAATTGTTGAAGGCTGGTCTCCAAGTGCCTAGCCTTTTCATCAGTGTCTGCAGCTATAACGTTAACACAAGCAATAGTATAAGGTGCTTCACATTGTTCTGAAGATTCAAAATTCTGATGGTATAATCTTAGGGCATCATGCAAATGTGTAGGTGCAAAATGACTGGCAAAAGCATATGGCAACCCTTTAGATCCCGCCAATTGCGCGCTAAAGGTACTTGAACCTAATAGATATAAAGGAATGTCCAAACCCTCTCCAGGAATGGCCCTCACGGCTGCATTTCTATTCTCCTTAGAAAAATACGCCTGTAGTTCCGTTATATCATTAGGAAAATCGTGTACGCTTTCGGTCCGATTTCTTCTTAATGCCTTTGCTGTTAGTTGATCCGTTCCTGGTGCCCTTCCCAAGCCTAGGTCTATTCTTCCTGGATATAGTGTCTCTAGCGTACCAAATTGTTCCGCTACAATTAAGGGAGCGTGATTAGGCAACATAATTCCACCGGAACCTACTCTAATGGTATTGGTACCTTGGGCAATATGTCCTATTAAAATCGGCGTCGCCGAACTAACCAAAGTTTCCATATTGTGGTGTTCGGAAATCCAAAATCGTTCATAGCCCAAAGTTTCTACGTGTTGTGCCAGTTCCAAGCTCTTTTGGATAGATTGTAAGGGTGTTGACCCTTGAGCTACAGGAACCAAATCCAAAACTGAAAATTTTGTATTCCTGAAATTATTGTTAATATTCTCCTCCATTTTCCAATTATTTTATTGACGTGATCATGATTTTTAGTCGAAAAAGGATATCAATACTTAAAAAAAATAGGAAGTCTACAATTAACAGTACGGATGTTTTATAAGTGATCGACTCACTCTATGATTATATCTGTCCAGCGATTACTTGACAAAAGTGTTAAAACTATTCCCGTTCAAAAATTACGGTAAGACCCGGGTTTTCTTTTTCCAATTGTACTTTGGTTTCTTTGGATACTTCGGATTGCCAAAGATAGATTTTCTTTAACCTGGTTAATTTGGGCACTAGATCCAAGACACCTTTGGAAACTTTTGTTCCATAAAGGTTAAGCGATTCCAAATTCTCCAATTTCGATAAGTGCTTTATCCCGGCATCGGTAATTTCATTTCCATTGAGGTCTAACTTTACCAAATTTTGCAATAATCCAATTTTTTCTAGATAGGCGTCTTTCACGTGCGAATTACCAAGGTTAAGCCAAACCAATTGTTCCTTTAATTCTAGTAAGGCGCCCATATCTGAAGCTTTAAGGTCGTATTCACTCAAACTAAAATTGGCCTCCAGAAAATAATTGTCCTTCATCAAAGGATTGATTACAAAACCATGCAAAATCAAGGAATCCACTATGGTCCTATTGGGAGGAGGAACCCTTTTATTAAAAAGATTGTTCTTATCCAATCCCAAATAACTGCTGACTATAGGACCAACTACTTTTTCCGTATCCAATTCAGTAACAAACCCATTTTTTGGTGCTCCAATTTTGATCCACCATTTGATCAATAATACTTCTTGATCTGTCAGCGGTAACTTTCCTTCAGAGGGCATAAAATCATCGTGCTCCGTGGGTAGCGTAATTCTGCGCACCAATTCGCTCTTTAGAGCATCGCCAGGCACAATGGTATTTTCGCTTTCACCTCCAAGCAACATATTCCCATAGGAAGTAAGTAAAAGATCCCCTTTCTTTTTTCCTTCGTTATGACAACTAACACATTTAGACTGCATCATTGGCAGCACTAAATCTAGAAACACATCTGCAGAATCCAGTACAGTGACTTTCTCACGTGGCGCCACTTTAGAAGGAAGTCCTGCTATATTTCTCACAGGATTTGGTGCATATTCCAGTAGATACGTAGAACCATGGGTAAGGTTACCCCCCATATGCCCTGTAAACATAACTAAAAGACCCACTATAAAAGCCAATATCCATTTAGGAAGACGAAGTGAGTTAGGTGATTTTTTATTGATAAAATAACAAACAAAAGACAACAACATTACGGCAATTCCACCCCACTGATGCCAGAACAAGGTGTCCTCATCGTAACCACTACTAAGGGACAAGAAATAACCAAAGATTACGGCCAAAAGTGCACTTAATGCCCCCATAAGCCACATTAAAGGGAGATAATTCTCCAAAGGCTTGAATTTGGGCCAACGGATGGCCACCTGAGCCAAAATGGCCATAATTAGGAAACCTATGGGAAGATGTACCACTACGGGATGAAACCGACCAAAAAACAAAACAACATCTGGCGGGTTATCTAAAATACCCCCATTCATCAATAAACTAAAACCCATTTATACTATTTAAGTGGTGTGCCCTTCAAAAGTTTTCCGTTAGTGGTCAATATTTGAAAGTGATGTACCCTATGCCCTTCATAATTCCAAACTATGGATTTATCAGGGGTCAATTCAAACAATTTAATTCCCTTTTGGGCCCCGTAGCTAGCAATTACCGTATTGCCATTGGGTAATCTTTGTGCCCCACAAGGGTCAACGAATGGTGTCTCCTCAACATCAGAGTTGGATACTTTCCATACCACCATACCTTGAGTATCAAATTCCACCACCTTGTTCCCATGGGTTAAGGTAACCACTGTATTTCCATTTTCCAGACGAATAGCGGTAAAGGGCCAATTTTCTGCTTCCCTTCCTCCCAAATCTGCTAAATCCGTATTAAAAACTTTTACCACTTTCCCATCCGGCTGGTACTCCTTAACCGCAAATGCCAATAAATGGGGTACCAAATAATTGCCGTTGGGCAATTTTCTGGCCATTCTCGTCTGCATATGTACATTATCGGTATCTGGTTTAAGAGGCGTACTGCTTACCACTTTTCCCTTTTTATTAACCTCAACTATTCTGGGATGCGATCCGGATTCGGTAATCATAGTATTGCCGTTGGATAAACGCACTGCGGTACCCAATTCCATAGATTTCTCCGTCCTCGAATAAGTGAAAATCACCTTTTTTTTCTTGTTGTACTCCCGCACTTCATCTCCCCAACAAATAAGAATATTACCGTTCTTTAAAACATAACCATCCCTGGCACCCTTTCTTCCGGAATCCCAAAGCTCATCACCGTTCTCTCCCATTATTCCAGTAAAATCAGGCCCTGCAACAAAAAAAGAATGCTTAATTTCATTTTTATTTGTCGGCTGATGTCTGGCAGTTAAGCTAGTAGATTGACCCACCAAAAAAAGGGGCGACATCATTATAAACAATAGTCCTTTGCTAATTATATTCATATGCGAGTATTCCAATTAAAATTTTACTTAGGTTAAAATATCTTTTACTACGTTACCGTGAACATCTGTCAACCTCATGTCACGGCCACCAAAACGGAAGGTCAATTGTTTATGATCTATTCCCAGCAAATGCATAATGGTTGCATGTAAGTCATGTACCGTAACTTCGTTTTCTATTACCCGATAGCCATATTCATCGGTCTTGCCAAAAATAGTTCCTCCTTTTACTCCTGCTCCTGCCATCCACATACTAAAAGCCGACGGATTATGGTCTCGCCCATCCGATCCCTGTGCAAAAGGGGTACGGCCAAACTCTCCGGTCCAGACCACCAATGTCTCCTCCAATAAACCTCGTGATTTAAGGTCCTTAAGGAGTCCAGCTATAGGTTGATCCACGGCATGGGCATTTTTTTCATGGCCACTTTTTAAATTGCTATGCTGGTCCCATCTATCGGTTCCCACACTGGGACATGTAAGTTCTACAAATCGGACACCACGTTCCACCAATCTACGGGCCAATATACATTGGGCGGCATAGCCTCGAAGGTGAGGGTCGTCAGAATCCAAACCATACAATTTTTTAGTGGCCTCAGTTTCCTCCTTAAACTCCGTAAGTTCAGGAATAGAGGATTGCATTTTATAGGCAAGTTCATAATTGGAAATGGCAGATTCCACCGCATCGGCCTCCCCAATTTTCCCCATAAGACTATGGTCTAATTGTTTTATGAACTGCAATTTCTCCTCCTGAAGATTTTTAATTCCTTCCCTGGGATTAATGTTGGTCACAGGTTCTGGACCGGCCTTAAAAATCGATGCCTGATAAGAAGCAGGTAAAAAGCCATTCTTGAAATTATCTAATCCTCCTGGGGGAATTAACCCACCGTCAAGGACAACATAACCAGGTATATTTTTGTTTTCGCTCCCCAAACCATAGTTCATCCAAGCACCCATACTTGGGCGTCCCTGCAAACCACTGCCCGTGTGCAAGAAATAATTAGCATTGGTGTGTTCTGGAAAGTTGGAAACCATGGATCGAATTAAAGCAATATCATCTACGCAAGTAGCAATATGAGGAAACAGATCGCTCACCGGCATTCCACATTCTCCGTATTGCTTAAAATCCCAAGGACTTTTCAATATCTTTCCCACATTGTCGAACTGGGTGGCATCTACCTTAAATTTCTTTCTGGGATCTTCACCGTTCTCTTTGGCCAAACGAGGTTTGGGATCAAAGGAGTCCACTTGTGAAACACCTCCGTCCATATAGAGGAAAATTACATTCTTCGCCTTGGGCAAATAATGCGGTCCCAAATAAAGATTGGAAGCCGTTTCAAGAGTCCCGGGCCTCTTACAGCCCAAAGGCATAGTGCCAAACAGACTCATAAGTGCCAATGAACCAAAGCCCCCAGCTGATAGTCCCAACATTTCCCGGCGAGAAATTACTTTTGGTTTAGTATTGTGATGATGGCCCATTATATAAGGTATATAAATTCTTTTAAATTAAAAATACTATGACAATACTCTTTCCAAAGTTTCAATTCTTGGTTCGGTTCGGCATCATCTTTCTCTTCCATAGTTCTTAGCATCTCGAAAAAATCAGCAGCTTTTTTTAGTTCTTCCAAAGTTGCCAAGCGAGAAAAAGCTTTCATATATATCCATTGCACTTTTTCATCGAAACCGGCCAATCCCTTCTCCATCAATTTCCCAGCCATAATTTCGGCCTGTTGTGCAACCATTGGATCGTTCATTAAAATTAAGGATTGTGATGGCACATTGGTAACGTTCCTACTGCCAAAAGTACTAAAGGGCATAGGACGATCAAAGGTCGTCATCATAGGCTCCAAGAAATTTCTCCTTACTTCCAAATAAATACTTCTTCTTCCTTCCCCATCTATTGGTCCCGATTTCCCTGGCCGACCACGTCCTTGCATAAACTCAGTTAAATAGGTTGCAATTGGTGGCCCATAGATAGTGGTATCCAAACTCTCGGAAACAGCCAACAAGCCATCGCGTATGGCTTCTGCCTCCAACCGTCTTACGGGAAAAGAAGCCAAATAAATATTATTGGGATCAGCTTTTGCTAAATCATCTCCCCTTAATGTACTTCTTTTAAACACCTCAGAAGTTACAATTTCCCTTATCAATTTTTTAACGGACCATCCTTCTTTCTGAAACTTAACGGCCAAATAGTCCAACAATTCGGGGTGGGAAGGTAGCTTCCCTTGCAGACCAAAATTATCAACGGTCTCCACAATTCCCCTGCCAAACAAATGATGCCAAATTCTGTTCACCATTACACGAGAAGTCAAGGGATTATCCTGGTTCAACATAACCTCTGCTAATTCCATGCGTCCACTTCCTTCTGACTTGAATATGGAATCTCCCAATGACAATACCGATAAAAACCTCCTAGGAATATGTTCTTCCGAGGGCTCTTTATAATTGCCTCTATTGAAAACTGGGCTATCAATTCCGTAACCATCGTATATCCCACTAAAAAAGGAATTAGTTTTTAAAGTTTTGGCCAGTTGTTGGCTACTGTCCACAACCGCTTTCAATTCAGGAAATTGTGAAGGCAATTTACCTTTCTTTAAATCCTCATTAAGCCTTTTAACCGTGACGGGGGATATATCTAAGGCCGCCCAATTGTCCTGTAGTTGTGTAGCCATAACCTTGTCCAAATCCAAGGGCCATTCCCCATCATAAGTTACTGCATATTGCGCCTCTATAAAGGCATCCTCAGGTAGATTATACTTATGGCGTTCAAAAGCGCCCGGTAATATTTCAATGTATGCCTTTCTACCCTTCCAAGCCGCTACGTTAAAAACAAAATTATTCCAATTTTCAGAATTTACCTTTTGATCAATTCCTCCATAGATAGGATTTTGGATCAATTGAAAATTGTCTATTATTATTCTAATGCTACTGTTTTGTCCCAGTGCCCTTACTCCAATAAAATCTTTATCCAAGATGATATTCCGTGATCGTAAAGCCCCAAAAATACCCAATCCAAGTGTCCTGCTCGAGGCTTTCCCTTCATCCAATCCAATTAATTTCCCAGTAGCTGTATCTACTAAGGGATTCCCTAGAGTGGATTTCTGCCCGAAAGCAAAGCCATCACTTGTCCATCCATCAAAATCACGGCCTCTAAAATCGCCGATTACAGAATAGGCCTTTTCCTTTGAAGTTACTGCTGTGTTCTGGGCAGTATCTGCATAACTGTTTTTAGCTGTATCCCATTTACTGGCCACCAACTTCCGCATATAGGAATTTAGGTTCTCTATTTCCTTGGCCGCTAATCTTTTATCCTTACTTACATCTGCGGGAACAGGAGAAAACCTTGTACTCTCCATTACCCCATATAGGGCATAGTAATCTGCCGCAGTTATGGGGTCAAATTTATGATCGTGACATTTTGCACAAGAAACCGTCAACCCCTGAAAGGTCTTGGTAGTAACATCGATCATGTTATCTATACGATCAGCTTCGTCCTGGCGCACGTCCACAGGGCTATGGGTACCCTCTCCCATGACATAAAAAGCGGTGCCCAGCCTAGATTCCGAAAGACCGGTATCCTTGTTTTCCCTAGTAGTTTCAATTAAATCCCCAGCGATATGTTCCTTTACGAATTGATCATAAGGTACATCCTCGTTAAACGCCCTGATCAGGTAGTCCCTATATTTCCAGGCACCCGTTATGGCATAATCAAATTCATGCCCCTTTGTTTCGGCATACCGTACCAAATCCATCCAATGTCTTGCCCATCTTTCTCCATAGGCCGGGGAATTTAGATAACTATCTACTAATTTTTCGTAGGCCACACTAGTGGTATCCGAAATATATTCCTGTACCTCTTTTGGGTTGGGGGGTAAGCCAGTTAGTAAATAAGACACCCTCCTTATAAGTGAGTTTTTATTGGCAACAGGAACTTTATTCAACCCTTTTCCATCCAATCGCTTGTCTATTAAAATATCGATGGACTTGGAATCTGACAAATCCATATTCGTCACTGGCTTAATGAATGACCAATGATCCTTCCATTCGGCTCCCTGATCTATCCACTTGTTCAATAAGGCTTTCTCCCTCTCGGTAAGTTTTAAATTGGTCTCCGGTGGTGGCATAACCATAGCCGGGTCTTCATTATAAATCCGCATTACCAAGTTGCTTTTGGATGTCTTCCCTGGCACAATGGCATGACCTCCTTCCTTTAGGGCGGCAGTGGCGCCTTCATAAGTATCCAATCGCAAATCCGCCTTTCTACTGCTCGGATCGGGGCCGTGGCACAAATAACAATTCTGAACCAATATGGGCTTTACATGAAAATTAAAATCGACCACCTTAGGCAGAGGTTCGGCAAACTGATGTGATCTGTCACAGGAAATACCAATTCCACCCAGCGTGCAAATTAAAATCAGAACCTTTATTCTGCTAAAAAACATTGTCAAAATTTTAGAGGGAAATTCAAATATACGGATCCAAAGCTTTGGAATCAACTATTTAAATTGCATGGGCAGATATTAATTGTGCTATCCAAAAGCTAAAAAAAATAGATTTTATTCTAGAATTTAGGGATTAAAGTAAATCCTTTAAATCTTCTATTTTGTTGATGGTAAATTGTGCATTGGGGACGGCCCCAAACCCGTATTGCGCGAAAATAAATGGTATTCGGTTCCCTTCGGCCGCTGTATAATCCCCTAGGGTATCCCCAATATAGATCGGTTTGGCAAGGTTGTTTCTTTCAATGACCATTTTTACATTTTCGGTCTTGGATTTTCCCGTATTTCCTGAACATTCAAAATCTTTGAAATAGCCACCCAAACCATGATATTCATAAAAAGCCTCGATATAACCTTCCTGACAATTACTGACTATAAACAGATTATACTTGTTCCCTAAAATCTTTAAGGTTGCCTCCAATCCATTGTACAAAACACCCCCGGATTCCTTAATATCATTTACCTCCTTTACATAACAACTGTTCATGACCTCAGATTGCTGCTCTTCGGTAAGATAAGGAAACAGCTTCTTGCCTACCAAATCGTGCTGCATTCCCAAAATACCCTGTATATCTTCCTTGGAGATAGGGTTTTTAATACAATCGAAACCATTTAGGGCCGTATGCCATGCCTTGATACTCATTGGCATAGGATCCCAGAGGGTCCCATCAAGGTCAAATATGATGTTTTCAATATTGTCCTTTAAGCCTGTCAAAGTCATTTTGTTAGAATTGAGAAAAAGCGGGGTCTTAAATTAGATTTACAACCTCGCCCGTGTTTGCTGATTTATAGGCCGCATCCACTATGTCCAGCACCATTTGTCCTTCCAAAAGTCCAGGAACCGGTTGTTGCCTACTTTCGATACAATCTACAAAATACTCCATTTGACGGGTATAGATTATCTGGTCACAATGATCTTCCCTTTTTGGAAGATCGGGCACTGTTGTTATGGAGCCTTCCCCATCTTTCATTTTTAAAAATGTGGGAAACAGATTGGCATATCCTTTGGTCCCGAACAAGCTGGTACTGGCTTCCGGTCCGTCCATATGGGGATGCCACCATCCACTTTCTATAATACTTTCCGTTCCATTGTCCCATGTAATGACCAAAATACTCGTATCGTCCACATCATAATCGCCAAATTCTGTAGAAATTCGAGCATATACCTTAGCGGGTTTAGGGTCTCCCAAAATGTACCTCACGGCGTCAATGGCATGGACCCCCATATCTGCTAAGGCTCCACCACCTGCCAGTTCCTTTTTAGTAAACCAGCCTGATGGGCCCCAATTTTCATGTATTCCGTAACCTTTGGTCTTAAACACTTTGCCGAGAGTTCCTGAATCAACGGTTTCCTTGATATAGCGGGTATCGGTATCAAAACGCCACATATGCCCAACCATTACCAATTGATTATGCTTTTTGGCCACCTCCGCTATTTGTCGACCTTCTTCGCCACTCATTCCCATGGGTTTTTCAAGAAAAACATCTTTGCCATTTTGTAAGAACCTTATGGCATAAGGGGCGTGAAATTGGTTTGGGGTACTAATAATTACTGCATCCAGATCAACTCTATTTACAAGAGATGAAATATCGTTCATCGCCTCTTTGATGTTATACTTAAGGGCAAACTTTTTGGCATTATCTAGGTTTTTGGACACTACGGCCACTATTTCCACATTAGACAGCGTTTGAAGTCCACGAGCATGGTAATCAGATATAAATCCTGCGCCAATAAGGGCTATTTTAATTTTTTTCATTTGAATTAATTCTATTATTTGTGGTCCACAGATGGAGCTGAATTGAGCGTATCAAAGGCTTGAAGCATTTTGGACAAACGATCTGTCAAAATAAAATCGATCCCAGCATCCAAAAGTTCCTTCACTTTAGTTTCATCTTCAGAATGAAAATAATTTACAGTAACTCCATTGTCTTTTAGCCTTTTTAAATCATTAAGCATATTTTCATCATCCATACTACTTTTTAATTGAATAAAGGGAAAATTATTATTTATAGTCCCATCAATATAATCCACCCTAGAAGTTAAACGATCCATATTGCATATCATAAGGCTGTTGCTTACCTGCCTTACCCCTTTTGCAGCTTCATTGCCTACGGCAATAACAGCTTGGTGGGTTCTGCCTGACGCTATCACGGCTTCTGCCGTTGCGGCTCCCAAACGTTCATCCCCTTTTAGATGGATATTAAGCCAAATATTTTTTGGCATTATATCCAGCGCTTCCTTTAAAGTAGGCACCCTTTCCCTCTTAAACTTTTTGGATTTCCATTTCCCAGCGTCCAGTCTTTTAATTTTTTTCAGGGTAAGATTCCCAACCAGCCCACGGCGGTTAGTGGTCCTATCTACACTTTTATCGTGCATAATCACCAATTGATTATCCTTTGTCATTTGGACATCAAACTCGATCATCTGCGCACCTAACCGAATGGCCTCCGCAAATGCCGCCAAAGTATTCTCAGGGTGGGTTTCATTGGCACCCCTATGGGCACAAATGCCCTTTTGAGGTAAACCGTAGTTGTCCGACACCACCGTGGAATCTTGAGAAAAAACAGGGCTGGACCAAGTAAAAAGAATAAGTAGAACTATAGATAATTTCATAAATTTAATCTAATGTTTTCTGAAAATTGAATCTGCCTTACAGCTATTAAATACTCTTAATCCATCAATTCCTCTGCATAGGTGTATATCTTTTTTATGGCCTCGGCCACCAAGTCCATATCGGCTTCTGTTCCCATTAGCACCTTGTGGTGAACACAGACTGACTCCTCCTTAAAAATGCGTTCACAGACGGGTAATGAAAATCTTTTGGGATCAATAGCTTTCCAATACGCATCGTTTAATTTGTGTCTGGAAGGTTTTGTGTGTGGCACATACAGAGAACAATTGTTCAATGGTTCGTAACTGGCATCTACCACCAACCCCAATTCAGCCGCCAAGGCACTTCTGAATTTTTCAATGGGCAAATCCTTAAATTCAATTTTATGGTACCTGAACGCAAAATTAAAGTAAGCCTTCTTAGTTTCCCTTTTATCCCTTGCAATAGGTGAAACTCCAGGAATTTCTTTAAGCAATGCATTTAAGTACTCCCCGTTGGCATCCCTATTCGCATTTTGTGCTGGTAGGCGTTTTAAACCTTCCACTAGGATAGCTGCCTGGAATTCTGTTATTCTAAGATTTCCCGACTGAATAAAATTACCGTCGTCATCCCCATAATCCCCGGCACCCTTATCCACTCCCTCAAAGGCATCTGCTTCAGGCCTTCTTCCACAGTTTCTAAGTGCATCCAATTTATCTGCCAATTCCGAATTGTTGGTAGTTACGGACCCACCTTCCCCAGCGGTCAAATGTTTTGACAATTGATAGCTAAAACTACCAATATCCCCAATACTGCCGGCTTTTTTACCATTCCATTCCCCACCATGTTTGTGGGCACAATCTTCAATAACATAAAGATTATGCTTTTTAGCAATGGCCATAACGGCATCCATATCGGCAAAAGCACCATATAAATGAACTGGTATGATAGCTTTTGTTCTAGGTGTTATGGCTTTCTCTATTTCTTTTGGATCAATACACCAATTATCCTCACTAACATCAACCATAATAGGAGTGGCATTTACGTCGATTACCGTTGCAGCTGTGGCCTGCCAGGTTAAGCCCGGAACAATAACTTCGTCCCCAACACCTATACCTAAGGCTTCCAAGGCAATTTGCAAAGTTATGGTACCATTTACGGTGCAAATGGCGTGCTTAACTCCCGTATATTCGGCAAAACGTTTATTAAATTCTATTTCCTTTGGTCCATTATAGGACCATACCCCACTGTTAAGAACCTCAATCAGGGCAACTTCCTCCTCTTTCCCCCATACAGGCCATTTTGGCCATGGACTTTTATTGGTGTCACGACTAGCTACGCCACCATTTATTGCTAATTTTTTCATTTTTAAAGGTTGTTATTAAATGAATAGGTTTATAATTTTTTAGGGTCCAATACTACATGTTTTACGGTCTTCCTATTCCATGTATATACTATATGTATCATTCCGTCAGGGGTTTGAATAAGGGTGGGATATGAATATTCCTCTCCCTTTTTATCGGTTGTTGCCGTTAAAGGCTCCAAATCCAATACCCTTTCCCATGTTTTTCCGTCTTTGGAAATACCTACACTCAAGGGAACCCTATCCTCTGATTCTATGCTGGTTGGATTATATATCAATATATGCCGTCCATCCCTTAATGTAATGGCATCAATTCCCGAGTCCGGATTGGGAAGTGCTGTAGCTGCCATTTCAGTCCAGGACAGTCCTCCGTCATAGGACCAATTTTCCCCAATTACACCCTGATAGGTTCTACTTAATAATTGGATGGTATCATTACCGTGGTCCAAGATTGCCGGCTGTATGGCCTTAAATGTTTTTCCATCGTTTAAAGGCGCAGTTTTGGTCCATGTTTTTCCAAAATCTGCACTCCTTTCCAAGTAAATTTTATGGCCCTCTGTTTCACTTTCGGTACTTGAAGGAGATAAAATATCCCCGTTGTTCAAAGTAACAGGTCTATTCTTTATAGGCCCCAAAATACCTTCGGCCAATCTGATCGGGGCAGACCAACTAAGACCATCATCCTCCGAGGTTTTGTACATTCCCCACCAATACAATGGATCGGGTCCAACTTTATAAAAGAGAATCAAGGGTTTATTTTTAGGCTTAAATAGTACTGGATTCCAAGATGGGTATCTAACTCCATCCTCCTCAACGCCATCGGCCACTTCGACCGGGGTTGTCCAAATACCGTTCATTTTTCTAGAAACCCAAATGCCTACATCATTGTTTTTCTCTTCTGTTCCCCCAAACCAAGACGCAACCAGGATACCATTACTAAATTCAATGGTTGGCGCATGACATTGGGGTGTTAGGCCCTGGCCTATTTCATAAATGTACTCTTCAAAAGCTATGGCTGGATGCTTAGCTGTAGTTTCCAATTTATTATCATTGGCCTTTTCTTTACAGGACCAACCTGATAATAAAAGGGTACTGGCAAGTATATATTTTGTCCAAATTAGCATAATAACAGTTATTAAAAGTCAAGTAATCCAAACCAAGAAAAGGGAAGTTAATTAGGACTATTATATATTCCAGCCTTCCACCTTTAATTCTGCTGCCATAGTTCCTTTAAAATAAGCACAAACCATCCGTTCTTCACCGGGAATTAAGTTGATAAAATTATCTTCCCAGAAAATAGGAAGTATAAGTTCCCCACTCTTTTTATCCACGACTTTTAAGTTGATCAAAAACGCTATATGGTTGCTGTTGTTCTTAAGTTCCACCTTAATATTTTGCTGTTCTCCATCCTGCTCAAAATAATGTGACTCCTCCAACTGTGTTTTGGGCAACTCATTCAACTGCTTAAAGTCTGCATAAACCTTACTTGGGGTGTGAAACGCAAATGGTCCTAAATCAGCCTCATAATCCAACACCTCTTCTTTGGTGGAGAGCCAATAAAAATTATTGTTGATTTCGACCCCATTCTTATCCAATAAACGAAGATCAACAAAATAGGTCGTTGTTAGGCCTTTCAATTCTTTGAATTCCAAGATGGATTTGGATGAATCCGATTCCAAATCAAAGGCGACCTTTTCTTCAAAAAGTATTTCCGATTCTATGGAATATACCCGAATATGTGCCGTCAAATTTTCGACTGGACTTATATGGTCATTAACGGCATAAATATGTTTATCCCCATAATTATATATCAGAGTCAAAGGCTTACACGCCTTTTGGGTAGCATATAATGCGGCAGTAGGATTTAAATAATAATCATACAATTGCCAATACATCTTAGGCCAAGCCGCGTTCAACATCCATTGGATTATACCCGTTGATCTCTCTTTATAAACCTGAAAAGCTTCGAACATTGGGCGCATAAGCTCATAGTTCATCGCCTGTGCCTTTTTATCGAATTCTTCCAAAGAACTTGGGGCTCCATATCGTTCATCAATGGCCTTGGTAAATCTACTAATATCGGCAAATTCATACCTGCCGCAATGATAGTTCCAGGCTTCCCCAATAGGCCATAATTGCTCCTCTGGGATCATCTTTTTTAAACTTTCCAGTTGCGGTACCTGGGCCCCAGGGCCAGTTTCCGTATTAAACCCGTAAGCTCCACCAAATTTGGTGTCCGTAAACCAATATACCGGTGCAGTATAGGCATATGGCCCCAACATTTTTACTCCAGATGACCCACTAATCTCACTAATGACATCTTCACTACCAATAACATGTTGGTCACTGCCCACGCCTCCCGTAGAATTAAGATAAGGTCTTGTGGGATCATATTTAGCGAAAGTGTCTATATATTTTTGTTCCAATTCAGTAATCGGCACCTTGTCACTTGCAACCGTCCAAACAAAGATACTTGGGTGATTGCGCAACCATATTACCTGATCTTCCCAGGCTTGGGCAACATGGGCTATATCCTTGGGCTTATACACCCCCCCGAAACGTTCATTGACTGGGACCCCCATATGGATCTCATGTTCCCAATGACAGCTCCATCCTACCATTAACAAGATTCCATGTTCGTCACATAGGTCATAGAGTTTATGGTCTTTCCCCCAAAAACCTTCCAAACGAATACAATTCAGATTCATTTGTTTTACATACTTCACTTGTGCTTCAATGCTTTCGTCTGTATCCATCAAAAGCATATCATCTGTCCAACCGCCACCTTTAATCAATACCTTTTGTCCGTTGACTTTATAACCACGGTGAATATCATTTAACCAATAATCCTCAATTTGGCGAATTCCAAATCTCACATGGGACTCATCCAAAATATCATCATTGGTCACAAATTTCAAATCCAAATCATAAAGATCGGGATTCCCCAAATGGATAGGCCACCACAGTTTTGGCTCCTTAAAATTAAGTTCCGAGAACTCTTTGCTTGTAAATAGGATCTGTTCCTTTTTTTTAGGCGCAAGGGTTATCTTTTTCTTAAAGATTACGCCCCCTATGGTTCCAATCAAATCTCCTGAAACGGCAGTATCAGAATAGTTAGTTAGTTCCGTTGAAACGGTTAGATCGGCTTCCTTTAAGGTTTCAAGATTTACTTTGGTCTCAACGAATGGCTTTTCAATATGTACCCCACCGTGTAGATGCAAAGTTACAGGTCTAAAAATGCCCATATCGCCATCCGGCGGGGCAGGATTCCAATCTACAAAACCTATACTAAAATCGCCTGGTTTAGGAGGAATTACCTCAATGGCCAGTACGTTGGTACCATTAATAATATATTTACTTATATCAAAAGCAGTTATACGATAAGCTCCATCTATAGCAGTGGTATCGGCTATAAGCTGACCATTTAACCATACATTGGCCTTATAATTAATGCCGTCAAAATTTAAACTTGCAAAATTATTGGCTTGATCTTGAGTAAGTTCAAAATTTGTGGCATACCACCATGACACCTTAAACAATTCGGTTGGAATTGACTTTAGATTATCCCCAAAATAGGGATCTTCATAAACCTTATTGGACACCAAGGTGCTCAAAACGGTAGATGGAACCTTAGCGGTTAACCAATTATTAGAAATTGAGGAATTGGTAGAAATTTCATGCCCTTTTTCCGATACTTTACTTGAACTCTGGATTCTCCAATTATCCGATAACGCTATTTTGACGGATCTATGCATGCTATATATTTTATTATTCCTGCTTTGCTTTTAATTTTTTTATGGTGCTTTTTGCCTTCCACATCATACCACCTCCAATAGATATTAAAATCAAGCCAGCAACCATATCGGTCATATGTTCTATGAAGGTTTCGGTATAAATCATTGCAAAAAGTACAATAACCCCAAAAGTGATAATGAAAAACCCAAGGGCGTTGTTAATTTGGGCGGCCTTTATTCCCGCATTTATTTCATTTGTTTCCATATTCTTCGGATTAAAGGGTTAAAAATGATAATAGATAGATGCCAATATAGCTAGAACACTAATAGACCATAGTTTTAAATTGTTCCACCAATGACGATCTTCCTTTGCTATACCCTCGTAAATATACTCTGTGGGCAGCAATAGCACCAAAAAACCTATTACTCCATATAAAGAAAGAAATATCATTTTTGCAGTTTCTTGCGAAACACCGGAAAGCCAGTCAAAATTGAACATATTACAGGTTTTTATTTTTTACCAATATTTTAGAACTAAACACCAATCCTTCAAGTTGTTCGTCGGTATGTTTTTTAGTCATCAGACTTACCGATACATTTATAATAACACCTAATAGAAAAGACCACCAAGAAATATAAAGAAAAGGATCTTCTATGGTGAAGAATTGCTCTTTAAATACATTTAAGTAAATAGCAAAACCAATTCCAATTACCAATGCGGAAAGTCCCCCCCATTCTGTAGTTCTTTTCCAGAAAATACCCAACAGAAGAATCGCGAATATCGGACCTTGGAAATAGGACATAAAGGTTTGTATGGCCACATAAATACCTGGAAAATCACTGCTAATAGGCGAGGTAGCCACACCAATAACCAATAAAACCAAGGTAGTGATCTGCCCAACCTTTAAATAATGTTTGTCATCTGCCCCTTTTTTAATAAACGGTTCGTAGATATCTTTGGTAAATAAGGTTGCCGTTGAATTTAACAATGAATCAACACTAGACATAAGACCTGCGAAAAATGCTGCGAACATAAGTCCAACCAAACCAGGAGGCAGAATAGATTTGATCATCATCGGCAGCGCTTGATCGCCATCTGCCAGACCAGGATGAACTACTACAGCCATAAGACCTGGAAACAAAACCAATATAGGAATAAACATTTTTAAGGCGGAACCAAAAATCATACTTGCTTTTGCATGCCATTCGTTTTTGGCAGTAAGGCAGCGCTGTACAATAGACTGGTTGCCTATCATATAGGCATTGGCCATAACAAAGGTTAGGCCGAATAAAATTCCTGTCCATGGAAAGGGTGATTTCGTATCCTGTGGTTGAATGATGTCAAAATGATTTCTATACTCAGGCCCCATTGTTGCGATTTTATCGACCATATTATCCCAACCCCCCACTTCGTAAAGACTTAGAAAGACAAGGGCGAATCCACCAATGAACATTATAACGAATTGTACCACATCGGTCATTATTACAGCGGTTATACCGCCAAAATATGTATATAGCCCAACTACCCCGGCAGTGGAAATAATTGAAATCCATATCGGCCAACCCATAAGCACATTTAGCAATACAGCACTGGCCCAAAAAAGTACACCCAAATCCAAGGCGAAAAACAGAATCCATGTTACCGAGGCAATGGTCCTTACCTTTTGATTATACCTTCTGCCCAAATATTCCGGTATGGTATACATACCCCCGCGCCAGAAATAGGGAATAAAAATAAATGCAGCCAACAACATGGCCGGAACAGAACCTACCCAATCAAAGTTACCAACAGAAATTCCATATCTATATGCCTGTCCAGAAACCCCCACAAAATCTAAGGCTCCAATATCCGATACCACAATAGACATCCCAATAGCCCAAAAAGGTAGACTTTTACCACCAAGAAAATAATCTTCGGAACTATTTACAAATTTTTTAAAATAGAGCCCAAGTAATAACATACCTATTATATAAGCTATTACTATAAAATAATCTATCCCTGCTAACATTGTTTGGTATTTTGGTTTATTACCTACAAATTAAATTCAAATAGAAATGATTGATTAAGTAAATCTTATTTCATTTACATGGTATATTACCATAGGCACTAGATTTTTAAGTTATTTTCGAATATTTAAGTTAAAATTACAGCAGTTTAGGAAAATCATAATACACCAATCAACTAATTCTGGTATAATATTCATAACCATTCCAGCACATATCCCTACCCAAAAGATTCATAAAAAATACCCAAATTTTGCAAGGCTCAAAAATGGTGCTTTTTAACTTTAAGAAATATTCTTGCCAAAAATCAAACATATCTTAACCTAAAATTTTCCATATCTTAATATTGATCACAAAAGAGGTAAAATTCTATAGGTATCTAATAAAATACCATGCTTTTTGCCGATAATTTTACAATAGATTTGTTAACGAAATGCTAATTACTCAACCAATTAATATAAATTATGAAAAAAAGAAGCTTAAAATTTTTGACTTTCCTTTTGTTCAGTATGGTTTCAGGAATCATGTTGGCACAACAAGGAGTAACGGGAGTCGTCAGCAGTGATGATGGCGAATTACTTCCTGGGGTATCTGTGGTGGTTAAGGGCACCTCCAATGGTGTTACCTCCGATTTTGATGGGGTTTACAGTATATCTGTCCCGAACAATAGTGCAGTTCTAGTATTTTCCTATTTGGGAATGGAAACAAAAGAAGTAGTTGTTGGTAATCAATCAACTCTAGATGTAACCTTGGCAACTTCATCCGAACAATTGGACGAAGTGGTCGTAACGGCACTTGGTATTTCCAGGGAAAAGAAATCCCTAGGATATTCCGTAAGTGAAGTAAGTGGGGATGACATAACGACTGTAACACAGGAAAATGCATTAAATGCGTTGAACGGTAGAGTTGCAGGGGTTCAGATTAATTCAACAGGTGGTGCGGGTTCTACGGTAAGTGTGATACTTCGTGGAGCATCTTCCTTAACAACTGACAACCAACCTTTATATGTTATCGACGGGGTGCCACTTCAAAGTAGTCTTTCCAATATCGGTACCGTTGGTAGTGGTATTGTCGTAGATTACGGTGGTGGTATTGCCGATATTAACCCAGATGATATCGCAAACGTATCTGTTCTTAAAGGACCTAGTGCCGCGGCATTATATGGTTCTAGAGGAGGTAATGGTGTTATTTTGATTACAACAAAATCAGGTAAAAAAAGTAAGGGCCTGGGCATTTCTTTTAGCTCTAGTAATGTGTATGAAACACCGTATAAGTTCTTAGAGAAGAGTAATCTTTTTGCAAATGGCAGCCGGCCTGATCCTACCACATCCCAAATTGATGAAAATTCATCTGGGTGGATAGGTCCAGAATTGGATAAGGGCTTAAGTGCAATTCAATGGCCTTATACAGCTGAAGAAATAGCAAGTGGAGTTGGAGTACCTAAGCCATTGACTTCCAAAGGCAAGAACAATGCTAAAAATTTCTTTGAATCTGCAATTACCTCTACCAATACAGTTTCGTTAGAAAATAGTTCAGATCGCATGAATTATCGTATGTCTTATACTAATATGAGGCATGAAGGTTTTATTCCGAATTCTGATTTAGAGCGAAATAGTTTTACGATTAATAGTGGCTTTGATGTTAATGACAAATTAAAAATAACGTCAAGTTTAAATTATGTTATTTCCGGTGCGGACAACAGACCATCAACGACTGATAGAAATGCGAATCCATTACAAGCAATCTACGATATCAACCCACATATTGATATTCGCGATATGCAAGACTATTGGTTAGTAGAAGGTCAGAGTCAGAATACACCTTATAACTTTGGCGATGACCCATCCGAGTTTGAATATAATAACCCGTATTTCGTAGCCAATGAAATAAACAATGGTTTTGAGAGAAAGAGGATCTACGGTAATATTCAAGGGGATTACAAGTTTACTGATAAACTTTCATTAATGGCGCGTTACGCCTATAATGATAGTCGTGAAGTAAGGGAAACCAAGATATCAAGTGGCTTTAATAGAGAAAGAAATGGAGCCTATGGTCTAGTAACTCTAAATGGAGTGGAAAGCAATGTTGATTTTTTACTATCGTATAAAGATAAGTTAAGTGATAATTTTGATTTTGGCTTATCTGGCGGGGGTAATATTAGAAATGTAAACAGTGGATATGTATCTACCCAAACCAAAAATGGTGGTTCTGGATTGGTTATACCAAACCTATTCCTATTGTCTAACATTGCATCTGACAATATTGATTATAATGAAACGCATTCAAAAGAACGCGTAAATAGCTTGTATGCCTTAGGTAATATTAGCTATAAGGATATGATGTACGTGGATGCAACGGTTAGAAATGATTGGTCCAGTACACTACCTGAAAGCGATAATAGTTTCTTGTACCCTTCGGTTTCAACAAGTATCTTGTTGAATAATATGTTCGATATGGGCAGTAATGTGTCTTTGTTTAAGCTAAGAGTAGGCTGGGCACAGTCAGGTAATGACACCAGCCCGCACAATTTATTTGCTATATTGAGTAATTCGGGAGATTGGGGTTCTGCAGCACAGTTGTCTGTACCTGCAGACTTTAAGAACAGTAATATTAAAGCTGAACTTAATACTTCAACAGAATACGGTGTTGATTTGTCGCTTTTCAAGAATCGCTTGAATTTGGATTTTACGTATTATGAGTCGGATAATAAAAACCAAATTTTTCAAAAATCGCTTCCAATTACATCTGGTGCATCATCTAAACTTTTTAATGCCGGTAACCTTAACAGTAAGGGCTTTGAGGCTAGTTTAGGAGGTAAACTAATTGACAGTCAAGATTTGAATTGGAATATGAATCTTACTTTTACCACGAATAAAACCATTATTACAGAATTGGCTCCAGGAACTGATTTCGTGAGATTTTGGGGTGAAGCAAAAGGCGGTGCATATACCTGGGTAGGTGAAGAAGTAGGTCAGATTGTTGACCGTGAATTCGTAAGGGTTAAAGATCCCAATTCTCCCTATAACGGTTGGCTTTTATTAGACGATGAAGGTTGGGAGAATAGTGACAGAACTTTGTCTGATGAAGATGGAAATAGAGTAGCTCCAGTAATTGGGAATTATAACCCCGATTTTGAAGTGGGCCTACAAACATCCGTCAAATACAAAAATTGGAATTTGTCAATGAACTTTAACTGGAGAAAAGGCGGTCAGTTCGTTTCTCAAACACATCGTTATTATGAGTCAGATTTACAGACTACAAGATGGTTGGATAAAGTGTACGATTTAAGCGATGTTGGAGATATACCCACCTATATCAGAAATAATGCAGATGAGTTTTTATCAGAGGGCGGTGAGTTTTACCCACTTGTTGGTGGACCAACAGCTGAATATGGTGGTTTTCCAATTGATGGACTGAATGATGGTGTATTTTTACCAGGAGTCATTGGATCTTATGATGGCAATGGTAATTTCGTAGCCGACCAAGAGAATATTGGTGGGCCTGGTACACAATATCATACGTATGGTGATAACTATGCTTGGGACTTTACCAAGGCTTCTACCTTTGATGCCGATTATTTAAAGTTAAGAGAGATTTCTATTGGGTATACATTTGCCAACGCAGTAGCTCAGAAAATTGGAATGCGTAATTTATCGCTTTCTTTGTTTAGCCGTAATATTATCTTATGGACCAAAGCAGGAATCAATATTGATCCAGAATCTGCTTTTCAAACTTCTGGAGGTAAATTATCTCAGGGTGTTGAAAGGTATAATATTCAGCCTTGGGCAATTCCAGTAGGTATAAAACTAAACGCAAGTTTCTAAATAAAATTAAAAAACTAAGGATATGAAATTAATACAAAACATAGCTATCAGATTTCTATTGGTGCCATTATTGCTTGTAGTTTCCTGCGATAATAATCTAGCTGAAATAAATGAGAATCCAAATGGCATAGAGCCGGGTTTGGCCGACCCAAATTTATTGATAAGTACTGTTATGACAGGCTTAGCAACAAGTACAACCTCTAGGGGATATGGTAATGATACCGGTAATGCGGCGCAGTTCACGCAACGCGATTCTTGGTCTAGCAACCGATACGATTGGGAGACCGGTTCAATCTGGTCTAACAATTACAGCCTGTTACGAACCAATAAAGCGGCCCATGACAGGGCGGTAGAGCTGGGTTTAACCTTTCATGAAGGGGTTACTTTGGTATTGAAATCAATGTTATTCGGTAATTTAACCGATTACTATGGTGATATCCCTTATTCTGACGCATTAAAAGGCACTGATTTAGAAGGAGAACTTCCAGCCTACGACTCACAAGAAGTTGTATATAAGGGTATTATTGCCGATTTGGAAACTGCTTCAGGTCTCCTAAGTGCTGGATCATATGACGGAGTTATTGAAAATCAGGATGTATTTTATGGTGGCGATGCTTCGAAGTGGCAAAAATTGGCCAACTCTTTAGCCTTAAGATATTATATGCGCTTATCTGAAAAACTGCCTTCTTTTTCTCAAGCTGGGGTAACAAGTACACTTACCAAGCCCTTAATCAGTGAAATAGATGATGAACTTGTGCTGACTTATATCGGCGGGATTTCAGAACAATCTTGGCCTAATAGTGGGCAGTTTGGTACAGCTTCTGATTTTTATAGGGTAAAGCCATGTACTACCTTGACAGATAAGTTAAAGGAGTTGGAAGATCCTAGAATTGCGGTATGGTTTGCTCCAGTAGCAGTACCTACTAAAGTAGTTCCCGCTGCGGACGTTCCTGGTGGGGTTGCTGTTGCTGAAGTAGGAGGTGTACGTTATGTTTCTGCTGAGGTTTTAGTGGATGCTGGTGTATTAGGTAGTCAATATGCGATATACTCCGCTTCAACATATGCTGCAGATTTGCTAGCAGGCAAAAAATTAATTGATACCAGCAGCGTTTATGTGGGGCTGCCCGTCGCTGTAAGTGCAGTAGACCCTTATGAGTACAACTTGAATGCAGAAGGTTCAAGAGGGGGTACTAATGCTTATGTCTCCAGAATAAATGAAGTATTCAATCAGAAAGATGATGGAGGAAACCTTTTAAAGGCTAGACTATTTTCTTATGCAGAATTGTCATTCTTAAAAGCAGAAGCAGCGGTAAGAGGCTGGGGTTCTGATGCGGAAGGTAATTATTTGAATGGAGTTCAGGCATCTTTGGAAATTTGGGGTGTTGGTGATACCTATTCCGATTACATTACCAATACTGGAGTTGCCTTCGACGGTACTCTAGATATTATTATGCAACAAAAATGGATTGCTAATATGTTTAATGGGGACGAAGCCTATATGGATTGGAGAAGAACTGGACTTCCTGATTTAAAGGCTGGACCATTTGCTCGTGAAGATGTGATGCCTTTAAGATTCATTTATCCTAGTGATGAATTAAACATTAATACCGCCAATTATAATGTTGGAGCTTCTTCCTTGGAAAGTACTCCATATAGTACAACGGATCCAGATGATAGCCCTTATGCTAGACCATGGATTGTACAAGGTGTTAGTACGCCTTGGTAAAAAAATTGAGTTTTTTTAATTATTGAGTTTTGAGTTAGTTTTTAAAATGCCCTGGGAGACCGGGGCATTTTTTATTCCACCCACCCAAAACGCATTAACTTAGTCTTTAGCCTGCAATGGCTCGTACTGATAAAGCACGACATAAGAAATTCCCGCCATTGATAGGGTAAAGAAGCATACGCTCTAAGAAAAGTATACAATCCCTAGCATTTTGGTCCTTAAACCGTACAGCTGTCTCCCTCTTTCTTCACCCCCAATTTAAATAAAATCTTTTCCATAAGACACCATTGGGTAAAAGCGGATTGTAAAAGGTTAGCCCCTACAAATAGGGTAAACCACAACCAGTTTATGTTTACGTACATAGCCAATACAACACTTATAATGATAAAAGCACCGGCAATTGCCCTGATATATCTGTTGATCATAGTAATATTTTTAAAGGTTATTAAATAAATTTTTCTATTGGAACCACCACAGCCCTTATGGGATTATTGGTTTCCAAATTAGTATTGAACAATGATATAAGTCCGAATAGAATTTCAATATTTTCATCAGTGGTAAAGGAAAAGAACATATTGGATTCTATACCCGCCTTTTCACTTGGGAACCAGTTTGATGACATTAGAACCGTCGCCGGATTCTTATACCCATCAATTTCGGAACCACTAAAGCTCTCAATATTGGCTTTTTTAAAAAGTTGTAGCATTTCCTTTCCGTACTCCTCCACAACGGTTACTATAAGTAGTTTCATTACTTTATGTTTTTAGTTTCATTTTTATGAATTGTACTTTAATACCCATTTCCAACATGGACTAAATTAATTTCCTAGAACGCTCCCTTCGACTCCGCTCAGGGACCTGCATAAGAATCTCATTTAAACTCTCAGTTACTTATAATTCTTTCGTTCGATCATGTAATACACCAATGGAACCACAAGTAAAGTAAGCACTGTGGATACTATGGTTCCGCCCATTAAGGATATGGCCAACCCTTGGAAAATAGGATCGAAAAGAATTACAAATGCTCCTATGACAACAGTACCTGCAGTTAACAAAATAGGCGTTGTCCTTACGGCTCCGGCTTCAATTACCGCTAACTTTAACGGTACGCCGTCTGCCAGCCGTATATTGATAAAATCGATCAATAACACCGAGTTCCTTACCATGATTCCTGCCAAGGCAATCATTCCAATAAAAGATGTAGCCGTAAAAAAAGCACCCAGCATCCAATGGCCCAATACTATCCCGATCAGGGAAAGCGGTATGGCCACCATCATCACAATTGGCGCTTTAAAGTTCTGGAACCAACCCACGATCAGAATATAAATAATGATGATCACCCCTAGGAATGCCAATCCCAAATCTCGGAATACCTCCAAGGTAATTTGCCATTCTCCGTCCCATTTTACGGTGTAATTATCTTCAAAATCAGGTTGTTTTATATACAGTTCGTCTACCGAATACCCTTTAGGCAAATTCAAGCCCTTTAGCTTATCGGTCATTCCCAAAATGGCATATACCGGACTTTCTAATTCACCCGCCATATCCGCAAGTACATAAACCACTCTTTTTTGGTTTTTCCTATAGATGCTTTTTGCCCTAGTGGTTTGTTCAATGGTTACCAAATCTACGATAGGGACCATGTTTCCATTTCCATGTTGGGATCTAACTTTTATTTGGGCAATGTCCTGAATGGTGGATTTCTCTTTTTCATCCAATGCCAATATCAACCCAATTTGATTGGAAGCATTTTCGTCATATAAATTAGTGACTGCTCTTTCGGACAGCGCCATATTCATGGTCTGTACAATTTGCTCTGGTGTCACCCCATATAGCATTGCCTTTTCCTTGTCTATGATAAACTCATATTCCACTTGATCGGCTTCTACCATCCAATCCACATCAACCACATCTGGAGTACTTTTCAATATTTGCATTACCTGATCGGCAATATCCATCTGTGTGTCGTAATCAGGGCCATAAATTTCACCAACTATAGTGGAGAGGACCGGAGGTCCAGGGGGTACCTCCACCATTTTTACATTGGCTTTATATTTTTTCCCTATTCGTTGAATTTCTGGGCGTAATAAACTGGCAATATCATGGCTTTGGGCGCTTCGGTCACCTTTGTCTATAAGGTTTACTTGAATATCAGCAGTATTGCTGCCACCACGCAAATCGTAATGACGTACCAATCCATTAAAGGTTATTGGGGCAGAGGTGCCCACATAGCTCTGATAGTTGACCACCTCAGGACGGGTCCCTAGGTATTGAGCAATCTCCTTTGCAACCACTCCAGTACGTTCCAAAGTAGTACCCTCGGGCATATCTATGACCACTTGAAATTCGTTCTTATTATCAAAAGGCAACATTTTTACGGCTACTGACTTGGTAAAGAACATGGCTATGGAACCCAATAATAATACAAAAGTAATTCCCAAAAACAACCAACGTTTCTTTTTGTCCTCGATCAAAGGGCTTTCAAACTTGTTGTACATTTTATAAATGAATGTTTCCTCCAAGGGTTTTTCCACTTTTTCTTCCCCTTTTTTATCTTTTTCCCTAAGAAAAATATAGCCCAAATAGGGAGTAATCGTTAAGGCTACGAATAACGACAATATCATGGCAATGGAAGCCCCAATAGGCATTGGAGACATATATGGTCCCATAAGCCCCGATACAAAGGCCATGGGCAATACAGAAGCTATGACCGTAAATGTGGCCAAAATGGTAGGGTTCCCCACTTCATTAATAGCATACAATGCCGCCTGTTTAAATGGCAAACGTTTCATTTTAAAATGCCGGTGCATATTTTCAGCAATAATAATGGAATCGTCCACCACAATTCCTGTAACGAAAACCAAGGCAAAAAGGGTTATACGGTTCAAGGTATAGTCCAACATATAATAGCTCAATAAGGTCAAGGCAAACGTTATGGGAACAGATAGAAACACCACTAGACCACCACGCCAGCCCATAGCCAACATCACTACAAAAGTTACCGCAATTATGGCCCCCATAAGGTGCATTAATAATTCGGAAACTTTATGTGAGGCTGTTTCCCCATAATTTCGGGTTACCTCTACATGTACATCGTCCGGAATAAGATTCTTTTTTAAATGTGCTACCTTTTCCAAAATTAAATCGGAAATCTTCATGGCATCGGCACCTTTGCGTTTGGCAATGGCAATGGTCACTGCTGGATATTCGGATTTATAGGTTCCCGCTTTTTCACTTCCCTGGCCGAAGCCTAAGGACACGTATTCCTTTGGAATTTCTGGCCCGTCCTGTATACTTGCAATTTGTTTTAAATAAATAGGGCGGTTCTGTTGTATTCCCACTACCAAGTTTTCCACATCCGTTGCAGTTTCCAGGAATCTCCCAGTGGTTACCATAAATTCTGTATCGTTTTTGTCGAACGTGCCTCCACTTAGCTGCTGGTTATTGGCCTTTATCATTTGGGCAACAGACAGAAAATCCAAGCCGCTTTCGGCTAATTTATCCTTGTCCAATACTACCCGCAATTGACGTTCACGACCACCAATCTTTTGGGTAGCGGACACATCGTTTATCTTTTTAATTTCATCCGTAAGTTCCTGTGCAATTTGTTTTAGTTGGTAATCGTCGTAGTTCTCGCTCCATAGGGTAAGCCCTAACATGGGAACATCATCTATTGCCCTGGTTTTTATCAATGGAAAAGTTACCCCTTGCGGCATTTCATCCATATGCTTATTGATCTCGTTCTGGAGTTTAACAAACGAACGCTCAATATCCTCTCCTACATAAAACTGTACTATAACCATCCCCTGCTCTTCCATGGAGGTAGAGTAGACGTATTCCACACCCTTAATATTGGAAATTAATTTTTCCAACGGTTTGGTCACCCTACTTTCCACCTCAGTAGGACTCGCTCCTGGGTAACCCACAAAGATATCGGCCATGGGTACATCTATCTGAGGCTCTTCCTCCCTTGGAATCAGGAACGAACTATACACCCCAATGACCATGAATACGATCATTAGAAGGACCGTTAACTTGGAACTTATAAACACTTTGGCAATTTTGCCTGCTAATCCTTCTTTCATCTTTTTGTTATTGTTATTGTATTTGGGCGTTACCTTCGCCAATTCTTGATTCATATACCTACAAGGTCTTAGAGACCTTGCAGGAAGATCATGCAGGAATGCTCAGGTCGGGCTTTCCGCTTTTACTCCAGCTCCTTTTTTGCCTAAATCCGCTAAAAAGACCTGGGGTAACCACTGCAATCCCTAACGCAAACCCGTTTTTTAAATCTTCAGTTATTGGGTACTTATTTTAGCCCCATTGAACAACTTACCATCTGCCGATATTATGTAATCTTCCTCGGCGGAAAGTCCGGACAATACTTCAACACTGTCGCCAAAAGTCCTGCCCAACCGCAACCAGCGCAAAATTGCCGTATTGCTTTCACTTACCGTATATACACCGGATAACTGACCGTTGTGAACCACGGCATCCAAAGGAATAAGCACTTTATTGGTATTCTTCTTTTTTACCGTTGGAAATTGCACAGTAGCATACATTCCGGAAAGCAAATTATACTCGGATTTGTCCAGCATCACCTTAACCATATATTGCCCTCCTGTATTTTTTGCCGATGTACTTACTTCAGCCACTTTCCCCTTGACAGATTCGTTTAAGGTCTTGATCAGGACAAGAACTTCCGAATCGGCCTTGATCTGAAGGATTTCGGATTCGGGAACCATGGCCAATACTTGAAAATCCCCAGGACTTTCCACTTCCAATAAGGGCATTCCAGGATTTGCCATATCCCCCACCTTTATAAATTTATTGGTTACTACCCCATTAAAAGGGGCGCGTATATTGCTATATGAAAATTGTGCGTTTACCTCGTTCTTCATTTGTTTGGCCCCTTCCAAGCGCGCCTTGGCCATGTTATAGTTGGCTGTTATATCGTCCAGTTCCTTTTGGGAAGCACTGTTATCATTAAACAAGGCCGTAAACCTATTATAATCTTTTTCGGAATTTTTAAAAGCAGCGGTCGCTTCGGTAATACTTGCATTTACCTGGGCCAGTTTAGCAGATATATCAGCATTGTTTATGCTTATCAATAGCTGTCCACTATTAACTTTATCCCCCATCTGAACATAAATTTTATCTACATACCCCATCATTCGGGTACTAAGGTTGGCACTGTTTACTGCCTCTATCTTTCCACTGGCGGATAGGAACGTGCCACCGCTCTGTTCAGAAACCGTGCTCACTTTAACGGCAACAGTGGGGGAATTATCCGGCACAGTTTTTTTGTCATCGTTCCCACAACTAGAAATAGCTATGACTAGGGTGAAGAGTAGTACTATGTATAATTTTGTTTTCATATTTTTCTTTTAATTTTTAGTACTGGAAGCAAAACTTCCTTTTATGGTTTCTTATATTGAATGCCCTAGGCGTATTATTCCTTGGTCAAGAACTTTACATAGGCCAAGGCATAGTTATAGTTAAAAATAGTAGTGTAATATTCCAATCTCTTTTGTGAGAATTGGGTTTCGGTATTTAATAGGTCCGTCGTTTTTTCCAGGCCCTGTTTAAACCTGTTGGTTCTTATGCGAAGGGATTCTTCCGACTGTTGTAAGGCCAGGGAAGTAAGCTCCAGATTATTTTTGGCATCTTGAAGCAAACGCATGGCCCTGTTTAACTCTACCTGACTCTCAGCCTTATATTGATGCAGTTCCAATTTGGATTTCTCGTATTCGGCCCTACTTTTTTGAACCTTTCCAAAACGTTTGCTGCCTTCAAAAATGTTCCACTTCAATTCGGCCCCGATCAAATATCCATTGGCATCTCCTTGAAAAACTTGGTCATCATGCAATTCATAGGTCCCAAAAGCATTTAAGCTAGGAAGGAAACTCATTTTGTCTGCCCTGTACATTTGTTGGTACGCATCACTGGACAAGGACATAGCTTCTAGATCTCTTCTATTTTCGGGTAATTCTTCCGTAATCATATCACTGACCATAAGGGTTAAGGAGTCCGTAGGCTGTAGAAGGGTATAGTTATCATCGTTCATCAAAACCGACAGGTAATTGGACACATTATGTACATTGCTCTTGGCATACTGTAGTTGATTGTCTATTTCGGTCACCCTGACCTCTACCTCTAGTACATCGGATTTTTGAAGATACCCCTGTTTAAAACTATTATCCGCCAAACGCTTATTTTCCATGGCCGCATTTTTTGCCTGTTCCAGAACAGTTACCGACTTATACGCCAATTGTAATTGCATATAGGACTTTTCTACCTCCAAGTCCATGTAATCTTTGGTCCTATCTGCTTTTAACTCCATGGCACTTAATTTGGCCTTTGCCGCCTTGCGCTGAAAAATACCATCTAGATTTACCAAAGGTTGCAGCACTTGGATACGAGTTGCATAATCTTCAATCTGACTAGGATTGTTCAATAAAAGGGGATTAAAATCGGCCTGGGTCAAAATTTCCTGGTTCAATTTAGAACCAAAGGCCATCAGGGGATTGGTGGTAGCTATTGCGGTATGGGATATGCTTATATTGGGCAATATCACCGCATTGGACTGATTGAAATCACCCCTAGCGGCCAACACATCCTGCTGGGACATTTTAAGGGTATTATTGTTTTCCCTCACTTTGGTCAACACTTCCTCCTTGCTGATCAACACCCTTTCCTGAGCATGTACAAAGAACATAGTTCCTAAAAATGATAGTATATAAATGATATTCTTCATCCTTCTAATTATTTATTACAAAATTAGGGGGAGAAAAAGGATTACACAGCAACAAATGTTACCGACAAAAAAGAGATCCTTTTTGTTGAGTCACCCTTTTTTGAAACAAATTATTGCCATCTCTATTATATTCACATGTTATAATAAATAGGGGTATGTGGAAGGTTAAGGGTGGTTACCATCCAATCCCTTAAGTAGTTGGAATAGAAATTCGGATAATGGAGTATAACCGGAAATTGAGTCCTATACGCCGTACATCAACTTACTTTTTTATAACTAATAACCGCCAAAGCGTTCATGGCAATGGCAAATAGCAATGTTTTTAAAAATTGCGGGTAAATATCGGAAAGGCCGGCCCCTTTTAACATGACCATCCTCATGACCTGTACAAAGTATTTAATAGGATTAAACTCCGTTAACACCTGCGCCCACTGGGGCATACTTTCGATCGGAGTAAACAAACCGCTCATTAAAATAAAAATAACCATAAAAAACCAGGCTATAAACATGGCCTGCTGTTGGGTATCCGTAAAATTGGAAATAAAGAGACCCATACCCAAAATTACCAAAATGTAGACAATGGTATATAGATACATTAAGGTAAGGCTTCCAACAATCGGTACCCGGAACAGCAGTTTAGAAATGATCAAACCCACGGTCAACAATACCATTCCGAGAACCAAAAAAGGAAATAATTTTCCAATAATAAACTGGTGCTTTTTTATTGGGGTTACATTTATTTGCTCCAATGTGCCTATTTCCTTCTCCCTAACAATGTTCATCCCTGAAAGGAAAAGGGTAATCATGGTCACCAATAAAACCAATATTCCAGGCACCATAAAAGTCTTATAATTTAAGGTTTCATTATACCAAAAGGAAGGGATGGTCTCAATATACTGCGGCTGGTTTCCCATATTGTTATATAGGAATAATGCTACTTGTGCCTTTTTATTGAACTGTTGTACAATTTGATTGATATATACATTTTCTACTCCCGCAGCGGCACCATCTATTGCATTGATTATAACGGACAGATCAGCTTTTTCATTTTTAAGCAGTTGCCTTTCAAAATAAGATGGAATCTCTAAAATTACATCCACCTTCCCTTCCAGCATTGCCTTACTGGCCAGTTTAGCTGATGGAAAGTCGGTCATCACATTAAAATAAGAGGACGCTTCAAATTTTTCCACTAGTTCCCTTGAAAGGGAAGTTTTATCGTTATCAACAAAGGCAAACTTTATATTTTTCACTTCAAAAGTGGCCGCATTGGATAGGATGATAAGCTGGATCAATGGCAGAACAAAAATAATAGGGAGCATCGCCTTATTTCTAAAGATCTGTTTAAACTCCTTTTGTATGATATAGCGGATGATGTTCATTTTTTGTCTTTATACCTTCTTATTTATCAATCTCAAATAAAGCTCTGTCGTACTACTGACTAAGACATCACAATACAAACTGCTTATTCCAATCTTATTTTATATTTTTTTACGCTCAAACCAATAAAAAATATGGTCATCCCAATTAATATTAAGGTTTCTTTCCAAACATAAGCCAATCCTACTCCTTTGAGCATAATGCCTTTTAGGATTATTATAAACCATTTTGCAGGGATTATATTACTGATCATTTGCAAGGGCAAAGGCATACTGGAGATGGGGAAAATAAATCCCGATAATAATATAACAGGGAGCATAAGCCCCATTAAAGAAATCATCATGGCCGCTTGTTGTGTGGAGGATATGGTGGAAATTAGAATCCCGAGCGACAGGGCATTTACTATAAATAAGGTACTCTCCGCCCCCAATAAAAACAAACTGCCCTGCACTGGCATTTTAAAAACAAAAATGCTCAAAAGAATAATAACTGCGGCGTTTATGATGGATAACAAAATATATGGAACCACCTTGCCCACAATAACTTGAATTGGGTTTAAGGGAGACACCAACAAAATTTCCATAGTTCCCAATTCTTTCTCCTTGGTAATGGATATCGAGGTCATCATGGCCGATACCAACATTAATATTATAGTCATAACCCCCGGCACAAACATATATACACTCTTTAGTTCCGGATTAAATACCATTCTTGTTTTTGGTACTATTTGATAAGGCATGTTTAAACCTTTATTTAATTCCTGTTGGTAATTCTGTAAAATAGATCCTACATAATTGCTTATGGTATTCGCTGTATTGGGGTCGGTAGCATCGGTAAGAATTTGAACAATGGCTTTTTTTTGGGCGACCAAGTTTTTGCTAAAATCCTTTTCAAAATTGAGTACCGCCTTTATTTTTCCTTTTTTAAAAGTAGATTCGATCTCATCTTCATGGCTTATAAACCCCTTAATACTAAAATATTTTGAAGTCGCTATTTTATTAATGATCTCTTTGGTATTAACGTCCTTGGAATGGTCTAAAATGGCGATATCAACATTATTGATTTCGTTGGTAATGGCAAAACCAAAAAGCATCACTTGAACTATGGGCATCCCAAACAAGATAAACAGGGAACGCCGGTCCCTTAAAATGTGGTAAAATTCTTTTGTGATGAATCCTATAAATCTCTTCATTTCATCATAATTATTCTATGTTCCTAGCTAATTTTAGGAATACCTTGTTCATGGAATCCACTTGAAACTGTCCTTTAAGGTTCTTTGGTGTGTCCAAAGCCTCAATTTTCCCCGCTACCATAATGGATACCCGATCACAATATTCGGCCTCGTCCATATAGTGGGTGGTCACAAAAATGGTGACCCCTTTGTTGGCCTCCCTATAGATCATTTCCCAAAATTGGCGTCTGGTAATGGGGTCGACTCCTCCTGTTGGCTCATCCAAAAAAATGATTTTTGGATTGTGAAGCAGTGCTACGGAAAAAGCTACTTTTTGTTTCCATCCCAAGGGAAGGGAACCAACCAGGGAATCGGCCATATCATGCAATCCCAACTCATTGATCAGGGCCTGGGATTTTTCTTTTATTGTAGCTGAAGTCAAGCCATAAATACCCCCAAAAAAGACGATGTTTTCCTTTATGGTTAAATCATTATACAGGGAAAAGCGTTGGCTCATATAGCCAATATTCCTTTTCACCTGTTCGGCATGTGTAAGCACATCATATCCGGCCACTGTGGCTTTACCATGGGTAGGTTTGGAAATACCGATCAACATCTTCATAGCAGTAGTCTTCCCGGCGCCATTAGCTCCCAAAAATCCAAAAATCTCTCCCTTACCCACCTCAAAAGAGATGTTGTTGACGGCGGTGAAGTCGCCAAACGTCTTAGTCAAGTTCTCAACTTGAATTACATTATCTATTTTCATATTTCTTCTAAGGAGCACTTAGTTTATTAAAACGGCCTAACTATTTATCTGATTGCCGATCAATTTATTTGCCCTTGACAAATCCATAAAAGTATCCTCAATAGTTGCCACGGTCTCTATGACCTCAATATTACTGTGTTGCTTTTCTTCTAAATAGCCTTCCAAATCCTTTGGGCCAAAAGATGCCATTTTGGATATAAAATGCAGGTATTCCCCAAATGGATAGGCACTATGGGTATCTGGGTAAATTCTTAAATCCTGGATTAATTGATAGGTATTGGAGGTACGCACCTTATATATTTTCTTTGGAAACGAAGCAATAATTTCTACAGGTGTGTTTATCTGCAGTATTCTCCCATCTGTGATCAAGGCAATCCTATCACAAAGCTCAGCTTCATCCATATACGGGGTGGAAACTAAAATAGTGATGCTCTTTTGCTGTAACCGTTTTAACATCTCCCAAAATTCCTTTCGAGAAACGGGATCTACCCCTGTGGTGGGCTCGTCCAAGAACAATACTTTAGGTTTATGTATCAAGGCACAGCAAAGGGCCAGCTTTTGTTTCATCCCACCAGATAACTTTCCAGCCCTACGGTTTTTAAAGGGTTCTATTTGGACATATATATCCTTGATCAAATCATAGTTCTCCGCTATGGTCGTACCAAAAATGGTTGCGAAAAAATTTAGATTTTCTTCCACCGTAAGGTCTTGGTACAAAGAAAACCTACCCGGCATATAACCCACATGATGCCTAATATCCTTATATTGTCTTAGTACATCATAGCCCGCTACTGAAGCGTTTCCCTCATCCTGAATGAGCAATGTGGTCAATATTCGAAAGAGGGTAGTCTTTCCAGCGCCGTCCGGCCCGATCAGACCAAACAGTTCCCCTGGTTTTACCTCAAAGGAAATATCGTCCAAAGCTTTTACTTTACCGTAAGATTTGCTGATATTGTTTAGAATGATGCTCATTTTTTTTACCGTTAAATAAAAATTATCCGTTATATCTTAGTCAAAATAGTTGTAATAGCTTTTTAAGTGCACATTTATACTTTCCTTGATTTTAGCACCTTCGTCTGTGCTAGTAGTATTTTGCAGGATTTCAATCTTTTGGATCAACGGATGTAGAAAAACATGCAGATTATCGTGCGATGCTCCTGTCATGGTGCATTCCTTAACAATGGTGTTTTTCACCTCGTTAAAAGCGTTTCCCAAGTTTTTGTAGTCTTCAAGAGATAGGGTTTTGGTTTCCGCAATCATTTTAGACATGGCAACTACCCCAGAGGTCGTTTCTAGATTTGCCTCCCATTTTATTCCATTGTTTAAGGCCATTTCCGCAACCCAATCATTATTCAAATGCGGAACTTTTTCTGTCTCCCCGTTTGTAATATAGGTCTCCTTTGAAGTTGCGTCCTCCTTTATCGCCTGTTTGCAACTTAAATAGCCTAAGGAGAGGATGGCAAAAAGGATGATTTTCGTTTTCATAGCTCACTTTTTAATATTGTTATGTACTGTTTTTGGATTTTTGACGAGGGTCAAAAGGAGAATTGCTACCCATATGCTTACCCTAAAAGACATTGCCTTGATACTCTCTACCGCTACGCTTTCATTAAAAAAGTACAAATAGCCCAATACCAATGAGTGCATTAAAAGGATCGTGATTATCATTAATTTCGACTTGCTATGTTGTTTGCCTATTTGATAGGCCACCATTATTGATATGACTCCTAGGGCCACGTTGTAGACAACCAACCAAGTCAATACCGTATAATCCACTGATCGTATCCCTAGAAGGACCATGGAGCCTGAGATTATGGATAAGACCCCAATCAAGATGGCTAGAATTGTCGCGATAATCAAAGTTATTTTCATTTGTCATTAGTATTTGCGCCGATCCACATTTCAGCAGGCATCCCAATTTTTAAACTGCCATCATTTTTAACGCTTACCTTGACCGCATAGACTAGGTTTACACGTTCTTCCTTGGTTTGAATAATTTTAGGGGTAAATTCGGCGCTTTCAGAAATCCAGGTAATCTCGCCGGGGTATGATTTCATATCGTCACCTGCATCGATTTTAACACTTACTTCTTGTCTAATATTTAAGTTTGCCAACTGATTTTCACTGATATAGACTCTAAGGATCATATGTTCCAGATCCGCAATTTTATACAAGGGTTTTCCAAAAGCCGTTACCTCGTTGGGTTCGGCATATTTCACCAAGACCGTACCCTTCAAAGGATTTTGAACAATGCTTTTGTTTATCTGGTCCTCGATTTGCCTTATCTGAATTTCTATACTTTTCACCTCGTTGATTATGGGTGAATTTTGAGTTTCCACACTTTTAATCTGTTCTTTGATTATTCCTATATGTCCGTTTATATCGTCCAATTGTTTAGTAGTTGCGGCATTTGCCTTTACTAGATTATCAATCCTGTTTTGGTCATTTTGGGCTACTTTTAATTGCTCCTTAAAAACTTCCCTCTGCGATAACACGTTTCTGGATTTTGAGAAAATGGTGTTCTTTGAAGCCAATAGTTGATCTCGCTTTAAGGAGAGCTGAATGGTGTCTATAACCCCAACAATCTTATTTCTGTCAAGTAGGCTGCCTTCTTCCGCATCCAAGAATAAAATTTTTCCATTAGCCTCTGCCGAAATAGTTATTTCGGTAGCTTCAAAATTACCATAACCATCGGCCTTAACCCCATTGCCGGTACAGGACCCCAAAAGAATTACTAGAAAGCTTACTAATATTATTTGAAGATTTTTCATTTTAATTAGGTCCAGTTTTAAATGCGTTATTGTTATAGCTTCCATTCGTAATTTCAAATTGAATTTTGTGCAACAGCAATTGTGTTTCGTGTAGATTCAGATTGCTTTTAGCTTCATATAAATTGGTGAATTCGGTGATATAGGCCGATGCCGTAATTACACCGTTGTTCAATTGTGATTCCGCTGTTTTAAGGATATCTTCCCGAAGAAGAATAATCTCATTGTCCGTTGAAATCAAAGCATCTATCTTATCAATTTCGGACTTGAGGTGCACCAATTCCAAATTATTGTTTAATTCAAAAGTCTCTTTTTGGGTATCGATTATTGCTTTGTTGATTTCAAAGGATTGTTTTTCGGCCTTGATCTTGTTCCAGTCAAAAATGTTCAAATTCAGTTTTAAACCTGCCATATAGAAAGTCTTAAAAGAGTTGTCCAACATATTCAGCCCTGGATTGCCATAACCGCCTTGGGCAAAAGCATTTATTTTAGGGAGATTTGATTTAGAAATCAGTTTTGAGGAGAAATCGATCTGTTCTTTTTGAAGGTCGAAAAGCTGAATTTCGGGTCGTTGGGAATTCACCTCTGGTATAAAAACCGCTGGTCGTACAAGGTTTACATCTAAAGATAACTCCCTACCAATGAGAAGTGACAAGCGTTGTAACAAATCCCATTTATTATACTTCAACTCTGTAAATTGTTGTTTTAATTTCAGGAGTTCCGCTTCCAGCGACTTCTCTGAAGACACCAATAAGGTGCCATATTTTACACCGGCCTTAACGTCTTCAATACGCGCTTTTATTTGCTCCTCTTTAGCCTGGAGCAAATCCTTGTTTTCCTGAAGCAATAAGACCGTTAGGTAGATGGAATTAACCTGGCTTTTTAATCCGTAAAGGCTTACTTCCAACTGTTGTTGGTTTACCTTTGAGGCTGCCTCCTTTACCCTTGATGTGGCATTGATCATACCTCCATTGTAGATCAATTGGTTTACATCCAGTGTGGCACGATATTGATCCTTATTGGGTGGTTCTAAGCTTACATTGGGAAGTTGGATCGGTAAACTGGTTACGTCTGACTGGTAGGTGGCCTGGGCATTCAAATCCAGTTTGGGTAAATACCCCGTTCTAAGGGCCTCAATGTCGAGTTGTACTTGATCTTCCAATAAACCAGATTGTTTCGCCAAGGGATAATTATCGGTAACAAGATCAAAACATTCCTCCAACCTAAGGGTCTGTTGGGCCACAGTGGTTAGGGGTATAGAGAATATTAATATTAAAAAAAGTCTTTTCATTTTCTAATAGAATTAATTAAAAGCTCGGGAATCAAAATCTTACGTTCCTGCATCATGGTTTTAAAGGTTTTTTCATCCAAATTCAATATTCCACTAACCAAGCCGGTCCCTACAAAAGAAAATGCGGTTAAGGAAAAAAGGTTTAACAACAATTGTTTAGGGTCCATGGGTTTTATAATTCCCATCTCTATTTCCTCTTCTATCTGTTTTTCAAAACGTAAGGGGTTGGGGGCTATTTCGGATCCAAAAAATAAATTGGCAAACTCCGGGTTGTTATTAATTTCCTGAATCAAAAAGTTGGGTAGGTATGGATTCTCCATGACAAAGGAAATATAGCTATCCGTAAATTTTGTTATTTTTTCAAATACGGTTTTCTCGGAATTGAAGACCTCGTTGATATGGGGGGCAAATTTCTCAAAGGCCTGCCTAAAGACCGCCTCGAACAATTTTTGCTTGCTCTTGTAGTAGTAGTGCAACATGGCCTTATTAATTTTTGCTTCATCGGCAATTTCCTGCATACGCGCGCCTGCCATACCTTTCTTTTGAAATACGCTTATGGCGGCATTCAATATGTTTTCTTCCGTACTCTGATCCTTCATTAACTAAATAGTTTAACCAAATGGTTAATAAATGTACAAATTTTTTTTATCAAACAAACCTTTATTCCAAGGAGTATTGGACCCTTTGACAATTGAGATTAAAGGATTGGAGATTGGCCTACTTATTTTTATCAAAAACCACACTCCAAATTCCGCGAACATCATTTACATCATAACCAACAGCCTTATCCTCTGGATATAATTTTCTTAAGGCAGCCAAGGTAGTAGGTTTGATCTGTTCGTTGGGTTTTCCATGGCATTGAAGGCACATGGTATTCGTAGTTATTGGATAATAAACCGTTACTTCTTCGTTTCCCGGAATAACCAGAGGTTCCACTTCCATACCGGAAGCCAACTGCTCCTTAAAGGAAGCTATATATCCCAATTCCTCTTTATTTGCCTTATTTCCAGGATTTCTAGGTTTGTCGGAAACCCGTTTGATCTGGGCATTATTCATAACAGAAATACTATCTGTTAACTTTATGGCTTTCAGGTTACAAAATTCTACCGCCCCATCCGGACCTTTTTCCTGAATTGCTTTCATTAAATTTTTTCCCAATGCCGCTTTGGTGGCCAAGGCATAACCCAGGCCAATATCGCCATAGTTGGTTTGAGACCCCTGTCTGTAACCCATTCCCTTGCCCATACCTTTACTCGTTCTCTTACCATGTTCCCTTTGAAAATGGGCATCAAACCAATCCGGTTGGGGAATTTCATTATCATACATATATTCCGCTATCAAGCTTATGGTTTCTTCGGGATAGGGTTGGTATGGCATTATACCAAATCGATTTAGCGCACCAGGCATTTTGGATTTTTCCTCCTGTGGGTCGTTAATCCAACTCACTATAGCTTCTGTAAACTGTGCCTTGGTCGTTGAAGGTTCAATGTAGTGTTTCTTAATGGCCACCATGGGAGGAGCAATCATACTGGCCTCGGATGCTTTGGGGTTGTGACATAAGTAGCACTCTGTCTCAATTATCTTTTTACCTGAATGTATCTCTGCTTGATCAACACTCCCTTTTTCAGAAGTCGTTTCAACCGGTTTATATTCCGTTTTTTTAGCGTCCTTACAGCTCCCTAAGGCCAAAAAAAAGATTGTCAGCAATGATAGATAATTCATAAGGCTTATTTTTTTGAATTTATTCACTCATTAAGCTTCGCACTTAAACAACTCAGAAAAGTTTTGGCAAAACCCAAACACTTTATGCTCTGAGAACTTAATAATGTCTTTCAACGTGTAATTTAAGGCCAATTTAACACTCCCGATAAAAATGAATAAATCATCTCCAACACATATATCCTCCTCTGAGGTCATATACTTTTTCAAAACCCATCCCTATCAATTTATGGGCCGCTCTCTGACTTCTTGCCCCTGATCGGCAATACAGATATACCGGCTTATCTTTGGGCAATTTTTCAAAAGATTTCTCAAAGTTTCCTGAATTAAAAAAATCAATATTAATGGAATTTTTTATATGACCACTCCCATATTCATTAGCGGAACGAACATCTACCAAAAGGACCTTTTTGCCAGTTATCGCCTCTGAAAATACCGCCTGATCCAATATTTCTATTTTATCGGATTTCTTTTTACTTGTTCCAAAAAGTGTACTAAAAAACGACATATTATTCTATTTTGAATTTATAATAGGTGAATGTTGAAAAAAGGAAACTGCCATCTTTTACAATGACCGTTTCCTAATACAACCAACCAAAACCTTTATACTGTAAAGATAAGCTAGGCATTTATTGTCCACAGCAACTTTTGTTACACATCGCATTTTATTTAAAAAAGTGGAGCGTTAATTTCCCCACTTTTAAAGACCTTTAAAGTCAGAAAAAGTTATAAAGCGCTTTAAGGCTGCACTACCTTCATATACCCCTTAAAATACCAATTTTTAAAATCCGAAAAAGTTAGAAATCCCTATACCACAGTTGACAGACCTCTACAGGAATCACCCCTAATAATAACTACATAATATATATTACTTAATGTGCATTATATGTTAACCCAAACAAATATTCAATTGGTTTTATTGATTAAAATGAGTTAATATTATTGTACTATAAAGAATGTGGGTAAAACCAGAAAGAATATTGAACCCTTTTTTTAATTGCTAACAAACAGGAAATGGCCATGCATAAATATTATTTATTGACCTTGGTTGCGGTTTGCATATTTTTTGCAATCCCGAACATATTTGCCCAAAAAGTGAATGAGTTTCCCAAAAAAACAGACCCTCTATATAAAAAGGTGGAAATGTTTGATGCATTGATGCTTGGCAACCATTGGAACGAAGGGGCCATTATGCAACATGTAATTTTTCCCCCTGCTGGCTTGGAGCAACCTATTATGGGCTCCCAGGCCGATTGCCTTGACCCCACCTCTGAAATGTTGGCCGCCTATTCGCATAAGTATGCCATTACACAAGATTCCAAGGATAGAAAAATAGCCAATGAAATATTTGAAGCCATTTTAAAATTGGAAAAAGTAACGGGAGTTGAAGGACTGGTAGCTCGCAGTTTTAACAGAACCAACGAACCGTTGTGGCACGAAGAGGTAATGTGGTACCACGAATGGCACCAATCGTCTTCCATGCCAGGTTACAGGTGGCTAGGGGATTTAAGTGCCGATAAATTCACTTCCATTTTCTACGGCGTGGGTACTTTCTGGGAATTATGTGCAGATGCCGAATACAAAGAGAAGGCTTCTGGCCTTCTCGACCGCTTTATTGGGCGTGTTGTGGACGATAATTTTAAACTTACCGACCTTGATGGTAAAATGACCTTATGGGGCAATTTTTGTCCTGACCTTCCACATCAAGAACTTAATTCATTAGAAATGTTAGCTGCGCTTAAGGTAACGCACCATATAACCGGTAAGGAACGCTACAATGCCGCTTACCATATGCTTATAGACCGTTATCATTATGACGACCATCAAATTAATTCCAAAATTCTTTTTCCAGAAGACTGGCGTAATGTTGGAGATGACTACCACGCAGCACGCTCACTTTATATGATTATGCGCCTAGAGAAAGACCCTAGCCTACTAAATAAATACCGAATGAATTTAAATCGACATTGGTATGATTGGAAGGATATCAAATTTACTTGGGAAAGTAATATTTGGTTTCTAATGGTTTATAAGGTACTTACGGGGGAGGACATTTTTACCGAAGAGAAAAAGCAAGGTATAAAAGACATGTGGGGATTTGAACGTAAAACCAAAGAATTTAAAATCCCACAAAAAGATGGTAGTTTTAAAATGGTGCGCTCGGAGGAAGAACGCACTGCAGCGGCCATGATCCGAAATTATTGGTTTGGGAGGTATTACGGTATAATTGATGAAAAATGGTAATCACAAATAATATGAAGCCTATGAAAACCTTTTTATATCTCCTAGCTGTAATAATTAACTTGCACTATGCTGTTGGGCAAGAAAAGCCAATGCCCCCTGAAGGAATGGTTTATGTTCCTGCTGGCGAATTCATAATGGGTAGCACTTACGGTGACCCGGATGAGCGACCTCAGCAAATTTCAAGCACAAAGGCATTCTTTATAGATAAGTACGAAGTAAGCAATGCAGAATTTGCCAAATTTGATCCCACTTTTAAATTTCCTCCGGAAAAAAAGAACAATGCCGTAATTGTCACTTGGTCAAAAGCCAACGCTTATGCGCAATGGGCCGGTAAAAGATTGCCCACAGAAAAAGAATGGGAAAAAGCAGCCAGGGGAATCGATGGCCGGGTATTTCCATGGGGGAATACCTATGACAACACTTATGTAGTTTGGGACCAAAAAGAAACCAGAGGAACTTCCATTGCCAAACCTGCAAGTCCCTATGGCTGCTATGATATGGCGGGCAGTGTTTGGGAGTGGACAGCAGATTGGTATAAACCTTACCCCGGCAATAAAATTCCCATGGAACAATACGGCGAAACCTATAAGGTAATGCGCGGGGGATCCAATTTTAATAACCACTCCTTTATCCGTACCTCACAGCGATATTATGTGTTGCCCGAAAAAATACACGTCTACCCCGTAGGAATACGCTGTGTAAAGGACTTAGATTAGAAAATTTCCCATTAACAAAAATGATATTACGTAAATAAGTTACACAAGATGAAAACAAAACTAAAAATTTGGCTGGCATTTATTATTTTGGGCACCCTGCTGTCCTGTACAGAGCAAGCTCAAAAAACCTTGGATCTTTCTAAGGCAAATATTATGATATCTACACAGGTTAAATCGCCCGTGCAGGAAACAGCCGTTAACATACTTGTGGAAGAGATTGCAAAACGCACCGATCTACGACTAGGATTACAAAATAATTGGAATTCCGAGACCACCATTGCCCTTACCTTGGCCAATGAAAAGGAGCTATTTGGGGAAAAAGTTCCTACCCGGAACGGTGACGATAGGAATGAGTTTAAGAAAGAAGGCTATCGTATCTTTCATGAGACCAAAGGCAATAAAAACACCATATGGATCATTGGGGCAGATGAAAGAGGAATCCTCTATGGGATTGGTAAACTATTGCGAACCGCTCAAATGAATAAGAACCTAATAACACTCATTCCCAATTTTGATTTTTCCGAAGCTCCGGAGTACGCTCTTCGCGGACATCAGTTTGGGTATCGGAATACCGCCAACTCCTGGGATGCTTGGACGGTGGAACAGTTTGATCAGCATTTTAGGGAACAGGTACTTTTTGGGGCCAATAGTTTTGAAAACATTCCATTTCAGGAAGCCACTTCAAGTCCCCACTTTAAAGTTGATCCTCAAGTGATGGAAGTGGAATTGAGCAAAATATGTGAAAAATACGATGCCGAGTATTGGGTCTGGACACCGGCACCACATGACCTGACCATAAAAAATGCCCATCAAGAAGGACTTGTGGAGCAAGAGGCCTTTTATGCAAAATGCCCTAGATTGGATGGTGTATTTGTTCCGGGTGGCGACCCAGGGGAAAACCATCCCGCCCAGCTAATACCCTATTTAAATGACCTGTCGGAAATATTGCACAAATACCATCCAAATGCCAGTATTTGGGTTTCTTTACAAGGTTTTAATAAGGAAAAAGTAGATTATTTTTTTGATTATTTAGACAAGGAGAGTCCAGATTGGCTTAAAGGAATTGTTTACGGACCCAGTAGCCCTCCTATTGACCTGGAGCGCGAAAGGTTGCCAAAAAAATACATGCACCGCTTTTATCCGGATATAACCCATACCATTAGATGTCACTATCCTGTGGATAAATGGGATCAAGCATTTGCTTTGACCTTGGGTAGGGAACCCACTAACCCGCAGCCACTTATGTACACCCAGCTTTTTAATAGGGATACCAAATACACGGATGGCTTTATTACCTATTCTGATGGTACCCATGATGATGTAAATAAGATTCTATGGAGCCAATTAGGTTGGGATTCCAAGAAAGATCCCAAAACCATAATCCATGAATACACACAATTTTTCTTTGGTCCAGAGGTGGCAGAAGAAGCGGCCAAAGGCATATTTGACTTGGAAAAGAACTGGGACGGACCCATTTTAGAGAACAAGTCGATAAAAGAAACCTTGGCGCTTTGGAAAAATTTGGAGGTTAACAATCCGGATCTGGCAGATAATTGGAGATGGCAGCAATTAATTATGCGCGCCTATTACGACGCTTATATCCAAGACCGTCTGGCCTACGAAAAAGGTCTGGAAGCTGAAGCTTATGAAATACTGGCCAAGGCCAAGGCCATTGGGGCTGATAAGGCTATGAACGATGCCCTGCAACACATTAATAAAGCTGATACCGAATTGGTTTCTCAAGACCTGAAGGAAAGGGTTTTTGACTATGGTGAAAAGCTATTTCAATCCATAGGTGCGCAGACCAGTGTGGAAAAGTATAATGCAAGCGGCGCAGAAAGAGGTGCAGTTTTGGATTTTATAGATTATCCTTTAAATAATAGATGGTGGTTGGAGGACGAGTTTAAAAAAATTAAAGCTTTTAAATCCGAGGCCGAAAAATTAGAACGATTGGAATTTATTAGAAATTATGAATTCCCTGGGGATGGTAGTTTTTATGACAATATTTCCAGTCATGATGCCATTCATGAAACTTCCAAAACAGATGATGCCATTGACTTCTTATGGGAAAATAACGGCTTAAGTAGGAAACGACTCACCACCCAATTGTTCCAGTTCAGTCCCACTTTGGAGTATACTGAGCTGGATGTCAATACCAATTACCTGATTCGCGTTTCAGGTTATGGCGAAGCACTTTTAAGGGCGAATGGTGAAAGGTTAAAACCTAGCAAATATGAAAAAGGCTTTGAGGAATTTAAAGAATTTCCCCTTCCGAAGGACCTGATCAAGGACGGTAAACTTAATATCACCTTTGACAAACCCGATGAGGAACACCTGAATTGGAGAAAGCAATCCCGGGTAACCGATGTTTGGCTTATTAAACAACCATAATATGTGGGCTGAAAAAGAACTCTATCCCCTAAAAGGAATTGTTACTGTACTTAACACTCCTTTTACAACAGCGGATACCATAGATCTAGTGGCATTAAAAAACAATGTATTGCAGGCTGTGGAGGCTGGTGTCGCTGGCATTTTGGTGCCCGCTATGGCTGCGGAGGTATATAAATTATCCAAAACGGAGCGACTCAAGATGCTGGGCCTAGTCTTGGAAACAGTAGGTGACAAGATTCCCGTTATAGGTGGTGCAGGGGAACAGGATTTATCAAAAAGCAAAGAACTCCTAAAAGCCTATATGGATTTAGGTTGTAAAAACGTATTGTTTCAAATTCCCTATGTTGACGATTGCCAATTTCAAAATCATTTTATGGAACTGGCGTCACTTGATCCGGAAATGATCATGTTACAAGATTGGGATGCAACTGGATATGGTCTATCGGATGAAATTATATGCGATTTATTCGAAAAAGTACCAGCATTTCGATGTTTAAAAATCGAAACCGTTCCGGCCGGCCCAAAATATTCCCGTATTTTAGAACTGACACAAGGCAAATTGAACCTAAGTGGAGGTTGGGCCGTTACACAAATGATAGAGGGGCTTCAAAGAGGAGTACACGCTTTTATGCCAACAGGGATGCATGTCATTTACACGGCGATATACCATTTATTTGAAGAAGGGAGGATTGAAGAGGCAGAAGCCTTGTTTGAGAGAATAATTCCTGTATTGGCCTTTTCTAATCAACATCTGGACATCTCCATTCATTTTTTTAAACGGTTATTGTATCGACAAGGTATTTATAACACCCCCAACGTACGCAATCCCATTTTACCCTTTGATGCCATGCATGAAAAATTGGCTGACAAACATATAGACAGAATACTGCTGCTTGAACACCAACTGAAGGCCCAAAGGGCAGATAAATACTGACATTGCAGAGTACCCCACAGGCAATCTTATCTCAGGTTCTTACAAATCTGTGGGATAAAAGGCACAATAGGCAATATATTATCTGTTTTAAATAATATAGTTGTGGTGCACCCCTATCTTTTAAATTTACTTTGTTCTTAACAAAAGAAAATATATGACATTAGAATTAAAAGGGATTATTCCCCCAATGGTTACCCCCCTTACCGCAGACGGTGGTTTGGATGAAAAAGGTTTGGAAAAACTGATAGAGCATCTAATTACTGGTGGTGTACACGGTATTTTCCTATTAGGCACTAATGGGGAAGCACCGAGCCTCACCTATGCGCTGCGAAAGGAACTAATTACCAAGGCTTGTGCAATGATTCGAGGAAGGGTTCCTGTCTTAGTGGGTATAACCGATACCTCTTTTAATGGTTCTTTGGAAATTGCGGCCCACTCAAAAGAGGCTGGTGCCACAGCAGTTGTTGTAGCTCCTCCTTATTATCTTCCCATTTCCCAAGAAGAAATGATCGACTATTTGGAGCGCTTAATTCCACAATTGTCCTTACCAGTTATGATGTACAATATGCCAAGCTGTACTAAACTGCACCTTTCTTTGGAAACCGTAAAAAGGGCCAAGGAATTAGGAGCCATAGGCATTAAGGACAGCTCTGGGGATATGTCCTATTTCTACTCACTTATTGAAGCCTTTAAAGAGAGCCCAGAATTTTCCATTATTGTAGGGACGGAAATGTTTTTACCAGAGACTATACTACATGGTGGCCATGGGGCAGTTGCTGGTGGGGCAAATTTCTTGCCAGAGTTATTTGTTGATCTTTACAACGCCTCGGTGGAAAACAATTTAGAGGATATAAAAGTACTGCGTAACAAGGTTGCCTTTGTAAACAGCACAATTTATTGTGTAGGTAAGAATTCCTCCAGAATTACCAAGGGTATAAAATGCGCCTTATCCGTAATGGACATTTGTGAGGACAATATGGCACTACCGTTACGAAAATTTGAAAATACGGAACGTCAGAAAGTAAAACAATTTTTAGACCAGTTTGAAGAATTAAAGGTCATTTAAATATAATGATGAACAAAAAGCTAAAATGGGGTATTTTGGGCACTGCCCATATTGCAACGGAACAGGTAATTCCGGCAATGCTCAACTGCCTACATGTTGATGTTCATGCTATTGCCTCAAGGAATTTGGACAAGGCGAAGGATATTTCCGAGCGATTTAAAATTCCGAAATTCTACGGTTCCTACGAAGAAATACTAGCAGATAAGGAGGTAGAAGCCGTCTATATTCCCCTACCCAATCATCTTCACGTTGCCTGGGCCATAAAAGCCCTGGAAGCGGACAAACATGTACTGGTTGAAAAACCTGTTGGACTATCCAGTAAGGAAGCCGAAAAGTTGTTGAAGGCCTCCCAAAAATATCCCCATCTAAAGGTTATGGAGGCCTTTATGTACAGGCATCATCCACAATGGATAAAAGCCAAGGAACTTGTGGACCAAAAGGTAATTGGTGAAATTAAAACAATACAATCTTCCTTTTCATTTTATGAAGACGATCCCAATAGCATCGTAAATAAAAAAGATTTTGGTGGCGGAAGTCTAATGGATATTGGCTGTTATCCTATTTCCCTTTCACGTTTTTTGTTCAATTCGGAACCTAAAAGTATTTCCGCTGTAATAGACTATCACCCAGATTTCAAGGTAGATATTTTAGCCTCAGGAATATTGGAGTTTGAAACCGGGACTTCGGTATTCTTCAGTGCAACACAATTGGCGTACAATCAACAGGCACAAATTTTCGGAACCAAAGGAAATATAAGATTTGAACTGCCCTTTAACCCTCCGATAGATAGGCCAGCAAAAATATGGCTCACAATAGACGAAGAGTGCCAAACCATTGAATTTGATATCTGTAATCAATACACAATCCAGGCCGACCTTTTTGCCTTGGCCATAAAAAATAATACCCCTGTGCCTACTCCCTTGGAGGATGCCGTTAAGAACATGATTGTTATTGAAAAGTTAGAAGAAAGCAATTTAAAGGGGCAACGAATACGTCTGTAATTCGTGCCCCTTTTTTACATTACTTCAACAGTTCCTTTAAAGTCCAGTAGCTTTTCCTGTCAGGGTCTTTGGCACGAATATCCCTCACCTCATTTTCATGGACCATGGTAGTATCGTTCATAGAACGAATGTAAGTGGCCACATGACCAATCCAATCATCGTCATTGGATCCCATCGGGAGCATAATACCATATTCCGTTCCGTCTATTGGACCAGTAAGTCCATTTAAAAGAATTTTTACAAGCACTTCCTGATCGCCCATAACTCTTGGCGAACCAATTAAAGAAGGTGCGATCAGGGAATTTTCCCCATTGGGAACCCCCTTTAAATCTGGACCATGGCAGGTAACACAGGTCTGTTTATAAATATCATAACCTTCCAAAGCCCTCCATTTATGACCATTACTTTTACTGGCCAACCTATGCTTCAATTTTAGCAAATCTGAATCCTTTGCTTTTAAACCTAATGCCACGGAAGCAGCTACCAGCTCATTTTCGCCGTATTCTTCTGAGATAGCATTCAAGAGATCTGAGCCTTCAGTACTTTTGGAATAACGTAAACTCAATACCAATTGGTTAACTACATTAATGTCGCCATCTGTTTGCAATATGGCCAAGGCCCGCATTATATCTTGATCCTCTTTCTTCAAAAATTCCTCACTTAACCTGATAGCCGTAATACGGACCCTGGGGTCTGGATCGTTCAGCTTTTCAAGAACAAGTGACTTATCCACAACACCTAACCCTTCTAATGTCCATAGGGCATGTACCCTTTCAAGGGGATAGTCCTTATTTCCAAAGTTATTCGTCCAAAAAGACTCATTATTCAATGCTATTTCCTTCAGTTTGGGCACAACGCCCATATCTCCTTTTATTATAATCAGTTTTTGGGCCGTATTTCTATACCATCCGTTGGGGTGTCCCAAATAATCCACTAGTTCGGCTGCGGAACGATCCAAAAGGTCGGGTTTTCCATCCGGTTTGATATCTTCATGTATAATACGATAAATCCTACCTCTTCCAATGTTCTTGTCCAAACCTTTTCGAAGAATAACGGGTCTTAAATGACTTCCTTCCCTTGTCCAGTTACCCTCCTGAATAATACCGCGGTACATATCTACAATATATAGACTCCCATCAGGTCCTGTTTGTGCCTGGACCGGTCTAAAGTTCAAATCGGTAGATGCCAAAAACTCGGCTTCATCGTAGGCATTGTACAGCACTTTTTTCCCGTTCTCATTTTTTATTTTTGCCCTGCGGATCAACCTTCCAACAGGTTCTGGAATAAATAGATCGCCATAAGTAGAAGGAGGTAATTTATCCCCCCTAAATATTTCTTGTCCGGCAACCCCGGTGAATTTATTCAGGGTGCCATCTTCCTTCAATCTTAATTCGGCACCTCCCTGTACATCAGGGGTACCAACAATAGGCCATGGCTCCATAAATCCCTCGGAAATTTGTCCCTCTAGGTCCACTTCCCCATAGATTGCCGGTACTTGAAAACCATATGCTGCAGTTTCTCCACCTGCAGAAGAATAATACATATGTCCCAAGTCATCTTGGGTTAGCCCCCATTGTCCACTAGAGCCATCTACCAAGGAATCCACTTTTATTCCATCCTTATTAAATCTGAAACGCAATGGATTATAGGTGGTATAAACCCAATTGTCCAAGTTCCATATTAGACCACTTTGTTGGTGTTCAAGATTACCTCCCCTTCTTTTAGGATTTTCGTAAATCCTGATTTTTTCATCAGCTACACCATCATTATCGGTATCCCTATAGCTCCATAAATCATAGGAATACGTTTCATTCACTATAAGTCTGTCATCCAAGGGTAAAATCATCCTAGGAAGTAAAAGACTATCTATGAACACTGTGCTCTTATCCATTTTACCATCCCCATCCAAATCTATAAGGAGTTTAATCTGACTAGTAGGTTCGTCTTCACCAAGGCCATCCACATTTTGCATATAGGTACTCATTTCAGCTACATACATCTTGCCATTGCCATCCCACGCAATAGCTACAGGTTCATTTACCATAGGTTCACTCGCTACCAATTCTATCTTATATCCTTCGGGTAGATAAAACTTTTTTAGACTTTCTTCAGGAGAAAGAAAGTCCGACGGAGCTTCCTTTACAATTTCTGGTTTTTCGTATATTTTATCTTTGTATTCCTTTTTTCCACAACTTACAATGACCAGAAGAAGCAGGGCCACTCTTAATTTATTTAAAATCAACATATTACTATTTAATTGTTTTTAGTTTGATCAAATTTAACTTTTAAATGAGTATCAATTACTTTCTTTAGGAGGTCTTTTGTGCCAATAGGAAGCGAGTATGGACCCGGTAATGTTCATGAGGGGTCCAAAGACTGCAGGTGCCAGACCCATGGTAGCTATTTTGCCCAATGAGTTTGCAATGCCCGATGCGAGGCCGCCATTCTGCATCCCCACTTCCAGTGCAATAGTACGTGCATCCTGTTCATTTAATTTCAATAGGCGTGCGTACCAATACCCAAGCATATAGCCAAATAAATTGTGGATCAACACCAATAACATCAAGATTCCGCCAATATCCAAAAGGCTATCCCTACCTGCAGCCGTAATTACTACAATGATAAGTCCGATACCCAACATGGAAATTACAGGAAGTGCCTTATCCAACCATTTCCCCTTGTCTCCCCTCAATTGGTTAATGAGCAGTCCAACTCCAAGCGGCAAAATAATCATCTTGACTATGCTCCACATCATGACCAAAACATCTATTTCTATAAATTCCCCCGCCAACAACTTCATTAAAAGTGGTGTTATAAAGGGTGCTAGAATGGTGGAGATAGAGGTAATTGTGATGGAAAGTGCTAGATTGGCCTTCGCCAAATAGGCCATTACATTGGAGGCTACACCACTTGGAGAACAACCGATCAAAACGATCCCTGCCGCAATCTCCGGTGGAAAATTACTGAATTTAGCCAAAGCAAAGCCCATAAGGGGCATTATACCCAACTGTGCCGTAACCCCGACCAAGACCCCTTTGGGCGCCTTGATGACTTCTGCAAAATCGCCAAGTTTCATGGAGGTTCCCATGCCGAACATGATAAGTTGGATCAAGGGTATGATCAAGGCCGTAAGCTTAAAATCGCCTATCTGTAAAAAATATTGGGGATAATAGAGCGCAAGTACCACTCCGGCAAATATGGAGGCTGTAAAAACATAACTGTTCAGGGACTTGTATCCACTGAAGCCAAGGGCCAGAAGTGCAAAAAAGGCCATTATCAAAAGGCCGGCATGTTCAATGTTACCGCTAAAGACCATCCCCAGGATGGACAATAACAATATGGCGGCCATGCCAAGGCTAATGGAATAAATATTCAATTTTTTCAAAATAGTTTGGTTTAGGTTATTTTGGTTCTAGTTCGGCAGTTTATAGGCCTGTCTGGCCAAAAGCCGGAGCTGGCCGTCCTTATCTTTTTGGTATACCTGCATATTGCCGATACGGACATCCACAGGTTCTCCGGCATTGGTGCCCTTGGCTAAAAAAATGTGCCTGACAATGGCCGTGTTCCCTGAAATATGTATGGTCTGATCAGGAGCTTCCAAAGACAAAAAATCGAATGCCCCGTTCAATAGATCATCTATAAACTCGGCCTTGTTCTGGATCAATCCGCTCGAATGGCCGTAAGTGAGTTCCTCTGCGCAAAGCCTTTCCATAAGTTCCGCGGTAGGGTCCACCATGACCTTATTAAAAGCCAACACCGCCTGTTGGACTTCATCGATCGTGGGAGGGTCTTGTCCCTGCTCCATGGCAATGGTCGGGGTTTCAGACTTTGCCTGCTTTTCATTTTGTTTGCACCCCATCAAAACAAACAGGGCCAACATGGCAACTATCCAAACGCTGCTTATTGTTCGGGTGCCGTTAAAGTTTATCATTTTCATAAGTTTATGTTGTCCCATTACCATGTCCTTTTGCTTAATACCTTATCTAACGTCTCCTTGGACATCTTCACCAATTCGGGATGTTTGTCCAACCACACCAAAAATTCCTTTTTTAGCTGTTCGGTCCACTGGCTATCTATCTCTCCCGTAGAATATTTCTTGGTCCTGACCATCTCAAAGCCAAACTGATCCTTAAGGGCCACAAACTCGGCAGTGCCCACTACCTGTTCGGCCAAATGCGCAGGAATAAAAAGTACGCCTTCCCTTTTGGCAAGAACAAGATCACCGGGCAATACCATCACCTGGCCTATCCGTATTGGGGTATTGAGTCCCATTAGTACCTCTTCTTCTAAAAAAGACGGGTGAAAATCCCGTACAAAGGCGTTGAACCCTTCCATCTGGCTAATACTCTCCAGATCCCTTGCACTACCATTAAAGACCACGCCATTACCGGACTTGCTATAAATGGAGGTTGCCAGGGTAGCCCCCATAAGGGTCCCCGCATCGATCTTGCCAAAACTATCGGCCACGTATACGTCGCCCTTGGTAAGTACCTCTATGGGCCAGGAATTTGTGTTGCCCTTCCTTCCCTGGGAACTTATTCCCCTTTCCTTAATGTTCTTCTCCACATCGGGACGGCTGGGCATGAACAGGGCGGTAAGTGCCCTGCCTACAACTGGAACATCGTTATGGACCATTTTCCAATTGCCCTCGAACTGGTTCTTATAACCTTCATTTTCAAGGACGGTCCAAGCATCATCGATACCAATTTTTTTTGCCCGCTCCAAAAGATCGTCAGGGATTTTTGGACGACCGTCATCGAACCGTTCCCCTTTCCATTCGGAAGTCAAAAAAATAAGTTCCTCCTTGGGAAGGGTCTGTCCAAAAACATTAAAAGTGAGGGTAAATAAGAAAAGAAATAGTACTATTCTAGTGAACTTCATTAGGTAAAAAGGTTTAAAAAATGTTGATCGTTTTTATAAAACATACATATACTATCTATTCTTTAGGATTTAACAAATAAAATATGTGTTCAGCAGTATCGTTTTGCGCTATTAAGTAACCCATTATATGTAAAATAAATTAAGTAATAACACTTACATATAAGCTTTTTCTAAAATTTCCTTTAATCGAATTGCAACAATATCAACCTGTTCGGGTTTCAATAATACCACCCCAACAGTCAACATTTCCTTCTTCCCGTCTTTTCTAACATTTGTAACAATACTGGGGGTTCCATTTTTAAGTTCGTTGTAAACATCACTTGGACTTATCTTGACTTTACTTGGGTCCCAACTGACCAACATACTTGGGAAAGCATTTGCAGGCCCAGGATTAATATAGGTTTCTCCTTTTACTCTAGATATGGTTTCCAACTGCAATTTTATACGTTCTATACGATTTAACCAATCTTGCCATTCTGCCTCATGGTCTCTTTCCAAGTATGATTTTAAGGCTACATACATACCGAACATTTCCTCTTTATTTACTTTCATTGGCCTACCAATGGGAGCTTCATGTGGACTATGATTCAATTTGGCTGCCTCGATCAGATCTTTTCTTCCAAATAACAATCCTGTGCTTTGTGGTCCTCTGATCATCTTACCGCCAGAAAAAGTAATTAAATCGAACCCCATCTTTTGAAATTTAAAGAGATTCCCTACCGGGGGAACGTCTGCCGCTGCATCAATAAAAGATGGAATTTTATTACGTTTAGCTATAGCTACAAACTCTTCATGTGAAATTCTGGATTTACCGGCTGCATTAAAGAATAGGGCCATTACGGTATTGCTATTAATAGCCTGTTGCATTTCTCTTGGGCCATCAACTTCAACAATAACGGCACCAGTTGTGGTAATCGCTTGGTCAAATACATACCTATGGCTTTTCTGCATAATAACCTCTGGACGGGGACCTGGAAGATTTGGCAATAGCTTTCTCTTGTTCTCATCTGTTCCCGTAATTGTTGCAGCGGTTCCTAGAACCATTGCGCAGGCGGCACCGGAAGTAACCATAGCAGCTTCACATTGCAACATTTCCGCAATCTTGTCCCCTATCTTATCCTGCAATTCGTGCATATTCGCAAAATCATGCGCAGTAGAATTAATGGCATCCATGACTTCCGGTCTCATTAAAGAGCCCGACAAAAAAGTCATAGTTACATTTGCATTAATGACAGGGGTAACTCCAAGTTCCTTAAAAAGATCTAGTTCTAGTGGATTTGTTAGCGGTCTACCCGGTTCATTTGCGGACAATAATCCAGTTCCCATTAATCCGCCAACTACAGGCAGCGCCGATAAATTCTTTAATAATTTTCTTCTTGAAATCATATTATTAATCCAAGGCGGCTATACAGTCCATTTCCACCAATGAATTCCCAGGAACACCGCCATAGGTTGCCACAGTAGTCCTTACTGGTGGGTTTGGTCCAAAACGCCCCCTAAATACTTCGTTCATCCCTTTGTAGTCCGCCAAATCTGCCAAATACACATTCACTTTTAGCACTTTTTCCATGGAAGAACCATGTTTTTTTAACTCCTTTTCCAGCTCTTGCAATACAATTTCGGTATGTGCCTTGATCTCATAGGGTTCCACATGTGCGCCTTTCCCAGCAATATAAAGGGTATTCCCGTGTTTTACGCCTCCTGAAAATAATGGAATATCCTGGTCCATAACGATGTCTCCAACGACTTCCTTTTTTGGTTTTGATCCACCGTCCATAGCCTTGGCGGCGGCACCTAGGCCAAACATAGCTGCCAATCCCATTCCTAGTTTCTTAAAAGATGCTCTTCTTGTTGTTTTGTTTTCCATGCCTATTTAAATTATGATTATTTGTTTTATGTAATAAATTTATTAATGATCCTCTAAAACCTCCAAAAGCTTGTTATTGAATTATATATTGTCCACATCATGAATATATGAAATTTTCACCACCTCAACTTATTTGCTCTTATTATTGTTTTGTTCCTTGCAGGAAGTCAAAATGGCCAAGCGCCAACTATTACCCACCAACATAACTGAACATTAACTACAGTAAGCTTGGTTTTAAATATTTAAAGCTACTTTTTCATTGAAAATTCCCTTCCAGGGTCTTCCGTTTCAAAGGCTTCAAAATTACCATTGTCCTGAAGCGTTATAAAGGCCGTTGTGCCTTCATTTCCGCCAAATGCGATGTTCGAGGGAGTTTTTCCCATTAATTCTATTTCCTTTAATATTTTGCCTTGAGGTGAAACTTTAACCACTGTGCCCTTACCATGCCGCGTAATGTATAGGTTTCCCTTTACATCGGTACGCATGCCGTCCATGCCAAAATCCTCAAATTTAATAAGCAGACGTTTATTGCTTATTTCCCCCTTAGGTGAAAGGTCGTATGCCCATACATTGCGCTGAACCGATTCGTTAACATAAAGTATTTTATTGTCCGGACTTACCTCTATCCCATTAGTCGTTCCCATATCTCCTTCCAACAGATTAAAAGCTCCATCCGAATCTATCCGCCAAATTTGTCCTTTTGAATTTTTCCAATCTGGATCACTGGCGAAAAGTATATCGTTGTCCATTATTGCGATATCATTAGGTTGGTTCATACTATCATTATGGGCAAATACACTGATCTCTTTGGTACCCATATCCACCTTTAAAATGTTATGCTTGGTATAATCTGCTATGAACATTTCGCCCTTGCTATTGAAACGAATTCCATTACCAATACTTCCTTCGGGGAGGTTAACAAATAGGGAAGCTTCACCATTGGAATCCACCTTGCCTATGGTTCCTGTACTATCAAAATTAACCGCATATAAGATTCCCTTGGCATCAACTGCAGGACCTTCAATTCCTGAAGGAAAGAGCGATAGCTTGGTAAATTCCTTGCTTTGGTACAATCCCTGTTTTTGTTCGTGGGCAATTTCCTCTGAATTAATTTGCGTGTTCTTGTCTTGTTTTTCCTTACATCCTGCAATTAAGAGTACTAAACATAGGACCATTAATTTGTATTTAATAGAAGAACTTAAGTTGTAAATCATGTTCATTAGAGATATTGAAAACTGTTAACAATTAATTTTAACCACCCATTTGGAATCTTATTTCATCGAGGAAACCTGCTGCCATGGACACATGGATTTCTCTCCAAATTATCAGAAAGCAAGGCCAACGATAATCAAGAGAAATTTCACTTTTAAATATACATATTAAAATTAGATAGCTACAACAGAATATTTTCATGGAAAAAATGACTTAAAACTCACTAAAATGGAGTACATGTTTATTCCTAAATTGGCACCAAGTAATAATAGAATTCAGATATGGGTCACAATAATTTTTATGAAAAATTGTTTACTTGCAATAAGCTCTTTTGTTTACCATACCCCACGGCTCGTTAATATTTTAACCACAAAAATTTAGTAAAGCTTTTTAACCCATTAGCTTAATCAATCCTCGTATACACTGATATCAAGAGAGTTAATTAATTTTATTTTTTTGTGCTTATATTGTGCACATAAGAGCTTATTGCAACTTCCAAGTTATTACAATAAAAATTTCATGAATTTATAGGCTTAATCAATAGTTTTTTAAAACACAAATTGGAAGCAATGATCATACGCATATGTGCAATTATTATGGCCTATTATAACCTGAACCTCACAAATGACCAACCATTAAATAATGACAAATAAATTACAAATTTTAGCTTCCTTTGTTTTGCTATGCTTGGCGATTGGTTGCGGCAATAAAAAAACTCAAAAAAGCAATACCTCAACCTTTGATATAGAAAGACAACTAGCATATTGTGAGCACCAAGCCTCCCAGACCCTAACTCTTATTCCCAACGATAACAAAAGTATTCCGAGAAATATTGCCCCAGATAGTCAGGAATGGCGTTTTATAAACTACACGGATTGGACAAGCGGATTTTGGCCTGGAACCCTGTGGTATCTATATGAAAACACCAATGACCTAAAATGGAAAGAACAAGCCGATGCCTTCAGTAGGTATCTCACCCCTCTTTCGGTTACTCCTGCCCTGGACCATGATCTAGGCTTCCAGGTCTTCAACAGTTTTGGAAATGGATATAGGCTAACTGGAAACCCTGAATACAAGGAAATTATACTTAAAACCGCGGACACTTTGGCTACTTTGTTCAATCCAAAAGTAGGTACCATCCTTTCTTGGCCCCGCGAAGTACCCAATATGGAATGGCCCCAGCACAATACCATTATGGATAACATGATCAACTTGGAACTTTTGTTCTGGGCTTCAAAAAATGGAGGTGACAAATCCCTATATGACATCGCGGTAAGCCATGCCGATGTAACAATGAAAAATCATTTTAGACCAGATTACACTTCATACCATGTAGTGGTCTACGACAGGGAAACTGGGGATAAAATTAAAGGGGTTACCCATCAAGGATATGCCGATGATAGTATGTGGGCCCGTGGACAGGGATGGGCCATTTATGGTTATACCATGGTATTTAGGGAAACGGGTGATGCCAAGTATCTAGATCTTGCACAAAAGACTGCCAAAGTATATCTGGAACGCCTACCTAATGATCTAATTCCCTATTGGGATTTTAATGCGCCCAACATCCCCAATGAACCAAGGGATGCCTCGGCAGCGGCCTTGGTTTCATCAGCGCTTTTGGAACTTTCTACCTTCACCAAAGATTCAATTCTTGCCAAAAATTATTTGGACAAAGCCGAAAAAATGCTTGTAGAGCTATCCAACAACTACCAAAGCAAAGATAAAAATTCAGCATTTTTACTGCATTCCACAGGCCATAAACCCAATGGCAGCGAAATTGACTATTCCATTAATTACGCAGATTATTATTATGTGGAGGCACTTCTGAGGTTGAAAAAACTCAAATCCGGCATTCCTTTAACCGCATCCATAGTAACCAAAACCAAATAAGAAAATTATAATCCAATCCAATAATTATGAATAGAAAACTATTATATACCGCCTGTGTGGTAGCCATGGTCTCGATTCTTTTTGTGGGCTGTGCCCAAAAAAAAGACAAGACCCAAAAAAAACCCAACTTCCTATTCGTCTTGGTGGATGACCAATCGCCCTATGACCTACAGACGTATGACCCCAATTCCATTCTGGAAACCCCAACTATAAACGAATTGGCCAAACAAGGTGTTGTTTTTGAAAGTGCCCGTCACATGGGTGCAGCATTAGGTGCGGTATGTACGCCTTCAAGGCATATGATCATGACCGGTAGAACCTTATGGCATTTGCCTAAAAGTGCGGGATATAAAGAAAGTGTGGCTCCCGATAGTTTAGAACAGCAATCTATAGCTGCAGTTTTTAATAGGGCCGGGTACAAAACCATGCGTACCTGTAAAAAAGGGAACTCCTATGCCGCGGCCAATAAGCAATTTACTGTAGTGCATGATGCCACCAAACGTGGAGGAACGGAAGAATCAGGAAGTGCATGGCATGCCGACCAAGTATTAAACTATCTAGGCGATAGAGAGGAAACCCAGGAAAAAGATCCCTTTTTCATATATTTTGGCTTTTCGCATCCGCACGATACGCGCGACGGTACGCCCAAACTTCTGGAAAAATACGGAGCCACAAACCATACCGATCAAAATAGTCTTCCTCCTGCCAACCCAAAACAGCCCCAATTACAGGAAAACTACCTAAACGCACATCCTTTCTTACATGGCCACCCGGAACTCAGGGATGAGGAACGTGTAAGTGGTGTATGGAAAAATAGGGATGAACAGACGGTCCGCAATGAATTGGGTCGTGAATATGCCTGTTCCGAAAATATAGATATTCAATTGAATAAAGTGCTCGCTAAACTTGAGGCTTCAGGTGAGCTGGACAATACCTACGTTATTTACACTTCAGACCATGGTATGTCCATCGGTCGCCATGGTTTAATGGGAAAGCAAAATTTATACGAGCACACATGGCGAGTACCCTTTATTGTTAAAGGCCCCGGACTGGAAGCTGGCAAACGCGTTAAAGGAAATATTTATCTTTTGGATGTATTACCAACACTTTGTGAACTGGCCGGAATACAGACCCCTGCTACGGTGGAAGGAAAAAGCTTTGTTCCAGTCCTAAAGGGCGAAAAAGAGGTGGTTAGGGAGGTTATGTACGGGGTTTACGCAGGAGGTACCAAACCGGGTATGCGTACGGTGAAAAAAGGAGACTGGAAATTAATAAAGTACGATGTTATGTACGGGGCAGTTAGGAAAACCCAACTTTTTAATCTGGCTGAAAACCCCAATGAATATTTACCAGAGCATAATAAACCTGACGAAATGCAAACCAATCTGGCGCATAATCCCAAATACAGTGATAAATTAGGGGAAATGGAGGCACTACTGCTAGAACAAATGGTGGCCCATGACGATCCGTATAGACTGTGGGATCAAAAATCCAATTAGAACAATAAGCTTATTATGAGATTTAAATTTGCAATCCTTTTTTTGTTACTGGTCGGTCAACTTATAGCCAAAGAAATATTTGTTTCCCCATCTGGGAACGACCTTGGGGAAGGTACCCAAGAAAGTCCGTTTGCAACCTTTTCAAGGGCACTGACAGAAGTAAAGAAGTTTGCTGGAACAGAAACGGTCAACGTATGGTTTAATGAAGGGAACTACTATTTGGACCAAACTATGGTCCTAGGCAGTGAACACTCGGGCACATCAAAAAATCCCGTTATTTTCTCGGCCCTTCCCGGAGCCAAGGTTACCATTAAAGGTTCCAAGCGATTGGAAAATTTGGATTGGCGCGAGTACAAGGACGGAATATGGGTTACGACAGTACCAGAGGGGCTAACATTTGATCAACTGTTCATTAACAATGATCGTCAAGTAAGGGCAAGATTTCCAAACTACGATTATGAAAACCCCCTAAGGGGCGGAAAGGGTTACCAACAAGTTACCGGAGGAACGGATCATCGTTATGACAGTTGGTTCTCCTACGATCCACAGCATTTTTCGACCAATATCTGGAACAATCCAGAAACGGGTATTGTTCATGCCTACCAAAGCCATAATTGGGGAAATATGCAATACCGGATCAAAGAAGTTGACAGGGAAGAAAATAAAGTCCATCTAGGGGAAGGAGGATGGCAATTGCAACGAATCCATGGCATTGGCGGCAAGGAAAATAAGGCGTCCTGGTTTTTTATAGAGAACATATTTGAGGAACTGGATATGCCGAATGAATGGTTTTTGGATACCAAGGCCAATCTTTTATATTATTATCCTAGCCCAGGTCTAATGTTGACAGAGGCCACCTTTGAGGTTCCTGTTCTAAAAGATCTCATACAACTAAAAGGTAGTAAGGAATCCCCAGTACAACAAATTCAATTAAAGGGATTTCATTTCACGCATTCTACGTTCACCTTTATGGAGAGGTATGAACCCGTGGCCCGTGGCGATTGGGCCATTCATAGGGGCGGGGCCGTTTTTATGGAAGGTGCCGAAAATTGCCTAGTAGCAGACTGCAGCTTTGAGTACATAGGAGGTAACGGAGTATTTATGAGTAATTACAACCGCAACAATACGGTACAGGCCTGCAAATTTGTACATACTGGCGAAAGTGCAGTTTGTTTTGTTGGCTCTCCTTCGGCCGTGCGTTTTTACCAGACTTGGGATGACAGTGAAATACATGGGAAAGACTGGAATAAAATGCGTGAACATATGGATATGGAACCAGGCCCTAAAACCCCTGATTACCCTAAAAACTGTAGTGTAGAAAACTCCATCATGCACGATTTTGGTGATGTCGGAAAGCAAGTTGCCGGCGTTTATATCTCCATGAGCCATAAGATTAAAGCTTCACATAATACCATCTATAATTGCCCACGAGCCGGTATATGCATCAATGATGGTACTTGGGGCGGACATATCATTGAGCATAACGATATTTGGGAAACAGTAAGGGAGACGGGCGAACACGGCCCATTTAACTCTTGGGGAAGGGAAAGACAATGGAAAGGGTCAAGGGGTACAGACGAGCATTTCATTAAAGAACTTACCAAGCTTGATGCTATCGATCCCGTAATTCTAAGGAATAATCGTATCGCCAATTATCGCAAATCTATCAGTGCCGGAAACTGGACCATTGATCTTGATGATGGTTCCAGCTATTTTGAAATCTATAATAACCTCAACTTGGGATCCACTATCAAGCTGCGCGATGGTATGGCCCGCAAAGTTTACAATAACATTACCGTAAGCTCTGTACCATTGGGATGGCATGTTTGGCCAAAGGAATCGGAAGATGAAATCTACCAAAACATCTTTGTTATTTCCGGTGCCGTACCTGGCAAAGAGAACCCTACGGATAATTTTATCCGCCCTGTAGCCTTGCCAACAGAAACCAAATGGAGCAACCACTATGACAGTAATCTGTATTGGAACATCAACCAACCGGATGATTTCCTCATGACAGAAAATAAAAATTGGGAAGCCTGGCAAAAGGAAGGGTATGATTTGAATTCTGTGGTAGCGGATCCCAGCTTTGTGGATCCAATCAAGGGAAATTATCAGGTAAGTGAAAAATCTCCTTCCTTAAAATTGGGATTTAAGAATTTCCCTATGGATGAGTTTGGGCATCAAATGACCCGTATTATCCCTTTTGGGGGTGAATTCACCGAGGAAACTACTGTTGAGTTATTGGCGGATAATCGTGCTGCAAAGGATGCTAAAATTCATTTTACCTTAGACGGCACAGAACCAACTGTAAACTCCCAAGCATATAAAGAAGCCATTAAATTGCAAAAAACCACTTTGCTAAAAGTCAGCACTTTTAATGAGAACGGCATTCCTATTGGCTTTAGCACCGAAGCCAATTTCCAAAAAGTTGAAGAGCTTTCGCATCCCAGCTGGTTAAGTACCTTAATTGCAGGCAAATATTTGGAAAGTGCTGGAGGTCCTGCTATTAAGGCGCTGGAAACGGAGATACAAGGTGCCTTGCTGGTAAATATTGCCGATGACCCGGACCTCATAGATGCGACAGGGGGTTACAACTACGGATGTTATATAAAATTGCTGAACAAAGAAAAGGCTAAAATGTGGTTGGAGGCCAAATTGGATAAAGATTGGGTAATTCAACAAGTGAATAACGATCGGATTCAAAATATAGCGGATCTGCAAAAAAGTCTTACCAAGTACCAAGGCCAAACCGTGCGCCTAACCGCTGTGAGAGACTATAAGTCCAAAACGTTTAAGGTCAAATTTCCATAATGCTTATGTTTATGAAACAAACCATTCTATCATTTTTTTTAATTATGTTGCTCTCGGAGGCCCTTTCCCAAAAAGTAAAGGATGTGGTGATTAACGATACCCTTATCGCGAAAGCAACATTGTTCCACAAAGATAATTTCAAAAACGGACTCGATAATTGGAAAGTGGAGCAGATGCCCGGGGGTACAGTTTTAAATACTGACGGAAAATTGGAAATTACCGATGTGACTGGTTGTACTATTTGGTTCAATAAGCTATTGGAAGGCCCTATTATGATCCAATATGATGCCTATGTAATAGCCCAAGGGGGATCTCAAGACCGTGTTTCCGATCTTAATTGTTTTTGGATGGCCAAAGACCCTGAGAATCCTGATGATCTTTTTGCAAATTCAAAAAAACGCGGAGGTAAATTCAGCAATTATGACAGTCTGCGGCTTTATTATATGGGTGTTGGCGGACACGACAATACCAAAACCCGTTTCAGACGCTATACGGGAACCGAGGATAGGCCCCTATTACCAGAGCATGACCTTTCGGAACCAAAATTTCTGATAGTGCCGAATAAGGTAACAAAGATCAAGATCATAGCGTACAACGGAATTATTCAATATTACCGCGATGGCCAATGCATCATTGAATTTTATGACCCCTCACCGTACACAAGTGGATACTTTGGCCTTAGAACGGTAAACAACCATATGACCATAGACAATTTTCAAGTATTCCGATTAGGGGCTGCAGAATAGGACCTGATCCCCGAAAAAATATCATAACGAAAAATCCTTGGTGTAAATTCAGTCCATCACCTTTTAAAAATGTCTTGTCTTCTTCCGTGATTGGTAATCCTCATCTATTCTATAGGATTAAGGGGCGTTCTTGCTTTTGAAAAACTATTTTCTGGGGCCGATTTAGGTAGGGTTTCTTTAAAAGTTTTTAGCTTTCCCTTTAATTCCTTAAGTTTTTCAGGATTTTCAGCAGACACATCCTTCTGCTCCGCCCAATCCAAACCAATATTATATAGTTCTGTCCTTTCTAATTTATCATTCGTCAATAGCTTCCAGTTATCTTCTTGCACAGCGGCACTTGGCCAAAAATCTGTTCGGTCATTGGAAAAACGCCAGTCCCAAAAGATGGGCTTTTGTCGACTAAAAGATTTGCCCATAATGGCCGATACTATACTCACACCATCAGGTTGGTAATTCTCTGTATAGCTTGCCCCTGCAAGATTCAAAAATGTTGGTAGCAGATCTACGGTGGCCAGTTCGGTAGTATTATCAATCCTTCCAGCTGGCACTTTACCGGGCCAGCGCACCACAAACGGTATGCGCACACCGCCTGCGAAAAGGGAACGCTTACGACCTTTTAGTCCGCCAGTTTCCCCTACCGAATAATAAGTTCCCAAACCTGGTCCTGTAGAATTATCCTCCGTTATTTTATTTTTACCAGTTATTTCGGGCCCATTATCAGAAGAGAAGACAACCAAAGTATTCTCATCGATTCCCAAAGTTTTTAGAACGGCAAACAGTTTTCCAATACGCGCATCATACTCGGCCACAACAGCGGCATAAACCTGTTCCTGTTCATCTAAATGTGCAAATTGTTGCATGTACTCCTCCTTAGGGTAATGCGGAGTATGCGTTGCATGGATCCAGGCATTTACAAAAAATGGCTTATCCTTATTGCGCTTCACAAAATCAATAGTTTTATATATAGTAGAATCGGCCTGCATTTGATGTAAGTTGCTCGGTAAATTAAATGCGCCATACTCATCGTATCCATACTCCAAGGGAGAAGGTGCATCTTCAACATGGGTATTGGACAAATGCCATTTACCAAAATGGGCCGTGGAATATCCAGCTTCCTTTAACATTTTGGGAAGTAAGGGAGCCTGGGGATTCAACCAATCCGGCATATTTCTTTGAATATGTGATTCTACGGAAGCAAAATGCCCATGAACACTTTGTCGTGCAGGGTATTGACCTGTCATTACAGCCACCCTGCTTGGAGAACAAACAGGATTTACAACAGAGAAGTTCTGAAAATCGATACCTTCGGCCGCCATTTTATCTAGATTAGGTGTCTTGCAAAAGCTGCTTCCGTGAATTCCCAAATCGCCATAGCCCCAATCATCAGCGAAAATGAATATGATATTAGGTGGGGTTTCTTCCTTGGAAACTACCTCCTTTTTAGCTTCTTGTTTGCCACCACATGATAGGAGCAGTAGGGAACTAATGAACAAGATTATAGATCTTATTTTCATTTCTTAATTTTTATTTTTAAGCATGGGTTATAAATGGGTAAAAGGAAATTAGGCATATAGCAAACCTAAGGGTTGCGCTTAAAATAGGATTTCTCAGTTCGCCCTTTCTTTTGCTCATTTCGATCAATAAGGAGGGAATTGAATTATTGCTACATTTCGTTGGGATTAGACCTACGATTTGATCCAATTGGGCAACTCCCAATTCTCTTTTACATAAGCCTGAGGTTTCCCGGCTGTTGTTCTACCGTCCTTAATGATCTTTATTATATTTTTTCTTAGTCTTTTCACCACATCAGGATGTTCAAAATAAAGGTTGGTGGTTTCACCAGGGTCTTCCTCCATATTATAAAGCTCAAATACCGCTTCCCCAACTTTGGGTTGAATAAATCTAGGTTCCAAGGAACCCCCTGAACCACGCAGCATGTTCAATTTCCATTTCCCATCGCGTATGGCAAAGTCACCAGTTACGGAATGATGGATTACCGGCCCTCTGACTTTTTCATTGTAAGTCTCCCCTTTTAAAATCGGCAACAGGCTATAACTATCCTCACCTGCATTATCCGGCAGCTTTACTCCAATGATATCGGCAATAGTCGCAAGATAATCGGTCTGACATACAGGGACATCTACCTTTGTCCCTGCCTTTATTGCATTTGGCCAACGCATTAAGAAAGGTACACGATGACCACCTTCATAAATGTCGCGTTTGCCACCCTTAAAATTCAAACTACTATAATGATCATAGTCATCCCGTTGAAGAACGTAATTGGTTTCCGCGCCATTATCCGAAGAAAAAATTACCAAAGTATTGTCTTCAATACCGTTGGCTTTCAAGGCATCCAGTACCTGTCCAACCCTAAAATCTGTTTCTTCCATAAAATCTCCATAATTACCACAGTTGCTACGACCTTGAAAATCGGGGTGAGTACAATGTGGTAAATGTGGACTGGTCAATGGCAGGTATAAAAAGAAAGGCTTGCCATTTTTTGCATCCTTGGAAGATTCATCAATATACTCCACTGCCTTGTTGGCCAGAGTTTCAAGTACCAACTCATCATTAAAAGATGGTGCTGCTTCTACCCAGCCTTTACCTCCCTCTTTTTCATATGGGGGTGTCATTCTGTAGGCTGCCGGGTTTATCCGGTTCCCGTAAGACCTTGCCTTTTCATCATCTTTCTTTTTAGTCCATAACACTGGAAGATCCAAAACCCTATCATTTTCCAAATAGGTAAGAATACCATAATTCATGGAAGCGGGAATCCCGAAAAAATAGTCAAACCCCTTCTCAATAGGACCATCGGTAAAGGGTTTTGACCAGTCACGATCCTTGCCCAAACTTCCTTCAAACTCCATTTGTAGATGCCATTTCCCTACCATAGCGGTATTATAGCCATTATCCCTCAGTAAGGAGGCAATGGTCATCCTATCCTTTTCTATCAAACAGGGGCCATCCGCACCAAGAACCCCTTTTTTTAGAGATGTCCTCCAACTGTATCGCCCTGTTAACAAGGAATATCTAGAGGGGGTGCAGACTGCATCACTACTATGGCCGTCCGTAAAAATGACTCCCTCATTGGCCAATTTATCCATATTTGGGGTCCTAAATTTAGCCTCCGGATTTAGGGCTCCAACATCACCATAACCTTGGTCATCGGTATAAATGATGATTATATTTGGTTTCTGTAAATTTTGCGCCCCAGTTGTTATTGAAAATAATAGCAATAAAACTCTAAGGCCCTTTTTGAATAAATGCATGATTTCCTTTAAACTAATTTTTATAAATCTATTTCCCACGTATACCCTGACGAACTTTTCGCAATAATGCCCTTGACTCTGGCGAAACCGAACCGTCCTCATACATTTCAAGATTTATGGAAAGTGGATATCGATTTTTTTGCGCATGTTTAATTCTGCCAATAAGTTCCTCAAGTGAATGGCCCGGGCTGGCAATGGTAGTATTCTTATCGATGTGTCCCCATCTTTTTTCTAAAGTGAAACATGTATGTGCCTGTAAGCCATTATAATTTCCTTCAGGAAATACACCGTCCTCAAGTCCAGCAAATTGTTTTGGACCCTCTCCGGCATAATAATCCTGATATTCCGTTACCATGGGCAAAATCCAAGAATTATAGGCAATTATCCGTTGAGCGTTATTTGTTTTGGCGGCGCTACTTATCTCCCTAAAATTCGCTGTGGAAACACCTCCGAAACTGCCATCAAAATGTGTGTCGTAATAGCGTTGTGCCCCATCAAAAAACCATCCGGCCAATTTGTTCCCATATCTATTACCAACCTCCGCCACGATGTTCTTAATGTTGCCGTACAATTCCGTTTTATCGGCCTTATAGCCTCCTGACGCCTCCATCCAAGTAGCGTCTATTGAATGATAGCAATCATAGCCATAATGATAGTAGAATATTAATTTGATTCCTTTTGCATAAAGTCGATCCGCCATTTCGCCCAAAAGATCCCGTTTAGTTGTTCGTCCTTTTAATACCTTATCCAAGGATGCAATAGGTGCGGAAATATACTGTTGCCCCCACGTCATTGACCAGATGACATATTCCGCCCCGGATTCCTCCACCATATTCACAAATTCTTCAACATCAAAATCATTGACTTTATCTTCCCATGCCCTGATCGTATCACCTTTTTCCGGAGTTGCCCTATTGGTCCACTGAAACATTAAGCCGTAACCAGAATCTTTGAACCAGTCTGCTTTTTGCCTCAATTTGAGAGCTTCTTGATCTATTTCCTTGCCATAAGTAGGTTCAATTAATTCCAACGCAGATAGTTTAAACACTTTATCCGATTCTATTTCCAACTGCAGCTTATTGAGTCCTTTTTTTAATTTAACAGTCCCAAGATTAATTTCGGACCACTCTTTTTCATTGAAGGAAAACTTATGACTTTGTCCATTGCAGGATAATATTCCCTCTACATTTTCGCCAAGGATTCTAGCAACGACATCATAACTTTCCTCTTTGGATGATTCCAAATTCCATTTTATGATGTATGGCCCCGCAGCATCGGACTCAATCCATTGGAACATAAAATTTAGATCCGTAGTTTTTAAATTGGAACCTTTTTCGGCGAGACCACCTGAAAGCACGTTAATCTCATCCCCCTTGATTATTATTGGGTCAATTTCTTTTTTAATGCTATTGTTTGCAGTTTCGGCGTAAGGATCGGGTGCATCTTGAGCATTCACTGATATCGCTATTAGAAATAACTGAAGAATAAACCAGCCCGCCTTTAAACTAACTTTTTTTAATTTGCCCATATTATCTTTATAATGATATTTATCTATCCTAACTTCACCTATTTTCATCCTTGGCCAAAACTCAAATCTACTATTTTTTGTTCTTTTTTGATTGTAAGCTTATAACAGTTATCGTTTTTGCAACCAAAAGCAAAATTCCAATTTAAATTTAATCATCCTTAGGAATTTCATTATCCGTTCTAAAGGGATATGCCGGCAAGTCTGCGCCATTGACCAAGTTTACGTCAGGTTTTCCAGCAAAGGCATATCGCACATATATGGGCTTCTTAATTTTATCATTGTACAGCACTACTGTTTCTCCATCCAACTTTGAATCCGCCACTTGCCAGTGCAATAATTCATCTGCAATCCAAAAGCCTAGAGGTGCTTTTCCATCGATAGTTTTCAAACCTTGTGCATTCTTAAAATGAATTATCAGTGTATTATTTTGTGCCTTAACAACCTTTAGAATGGGGCCTTCTGAAACCACATCCTTATTAAGGGTATGTTTTTCAGCGAGTAGTGCCAATCTAATTCCAATAGGGAGCTTGTCCTTGGGATGCACGTTTTTTTCATCGCCAAGATCAATGGTGTTGACAACATTGGTATTAGGAAGATCCAATACTTTTAATTGCGATTCACGCATCCATGCCCAAGACATGGCGGTAGGACTTTTAGGGTCGATATCCGGGTTGTTGTTAGTGCCTTTACCATAACCTGGAAGCATTACTATGGAGAAGTGCATCTTATTATTTTTCCATTCTTTTCTATAACGCTTGATCCATGATTTAAGAACATCTCCATATTCGTGCATTCCTATAACCCTGTGGTACCAATTGTCCTCTGTTACTTCTGGTACCCCGAAAAAGTAACGCGTATTCCGTTCCCCTTGGTACCAAACCAAGCCTCTACAGGCATAAGGAGCCAATGGCTTCATCATGGCATTATAAAGAATATTGGGTTGCCTACGCATAAAAATATCCTCTTCGTTAGACCAGCCGTTAGGAGAAGAAATTGATGAGATGATTTTAGCTCTAGTTACCGTATCGGCATCAAAAGCCTCCATAATATCTTTAAAATAAGGCAACTCTTTACCCATGTCCCGAGGCATCCATGCTTCAAGGGAAGAACTTCCCCAAGAGGCATGTATTATTCCAATAGGAATGTCTTCAGCTTTTTCAAGAAAGTATGCAAAACCAAATGCAACTGCACTTGTTGGGGGTACATCTGCCCATTTTCCAATAACATTGTCTTCTTCTTTGTAGGAAACGGTTCTCTTCACCTCAAAACTTCTAATGTTTTTTGAAGAAGCCAACAGTGCTTTTGTTTCAAGAACATTGTCTACAGAAAATTGCATGTTTGACTGTCCAGAGCATACCCAAACTTCACCCACTACCACATTGGACAAAACTATTTCCGTATTTCCACTAATAGTCATTTCCCGAGGAATTTTCGAACCTTGCAAGGGACCTAATTCAACCATCCATTTACCATCTTTCCCTGCTTTTGTTGAGGAGGTCTGACCGGCAAATTTTACCGTTATCCTTTCCTTTGGCGCTGCAACTCCCCATACAGGGACCTCCGTGCCACGCTGCAATACCATGTTATTGCAGAATAAACTGGATGGTTCTAATTCCTGCGAACGTGCAATTGATATAGAAAATAATAGAAAAACAAGTTGTACTAAGATGTATGGCTTTTTCGTCATTCTACTAAATTATTGGTTTTATTCCATACTTCCCTCAGGAGTCAATCGTATTTCTTTGAGACTGGCACCTTTCCTATTTCCATCTACCAAAGACACGGTTATGGTATGCTCTCCAGCCTTTTCAAATTTCAAAAGTCCCATTTCATAATAATTGTAGACCTCTGAAGAGTTTTGCTGGTTCTGAACAACATTTCCCTCGTCCGAAGTAATATTCCATACCAAGCGGCCAGATCCTGCATAATTGAGTTCTATTTGGTAGTAACCGGGCTCTTTCACCACTACCTTCCAAGTCACTTTACCCTTATCTGTCCAATCTTGGGCTTGTTCAATATGCTTCCACTCCCCAAATTTTTCCATCCACCTTTTTTCTGTGATGGCAGCACCTTCCGCTGTGGCGAAATCCACAGGAAGTACCGTTGCAAAAATGGGGTCTAGACTGGAGCTGGTATCTACCTCAGGACGGCCATCTACCTCAACCTCTATAATGGAAATCAAGCTTTCTGGACGTTTGGCCGGAAGAATTAATGCGGCCCAATCCCCATCCCTGCTGGTCTCCAATTTTAGCTGTTCTCCGTTTACCCAAAGCTTTGCGGAGGTAATATTATTCTTTAGGCCAGGAAGCCACAATTTACCATCTATAGGCCATTCATAAACGCAGAGGTTCAATTTGCCGTTGGAAGATATGGTAACATCTCCCCAGGGCAACTTTCGCCCCCATGGCGAAGCAGCAGTCTTATAAATTACCTGAGGATATCTACCGATCCACTCTCCCGAAGCTCTTAACGATTCCTGCGCCTCTGACGGAATACTGCCATCAGGTGCGGGCCCAACATTCAACATATAGGTGCCCCCCCGGGCCAGTGTAGAGATTATACTCTTCAAAATGCGTTTAGGGCTCTTCCAATTATGATCGTACCAGGCATATCCCCAAGAGTCATTGGTAACATCTACCGTTTCCCATAGACCCCCAATATTTTTAACGGGAATATTCATATCGCCCAAGGATTTATAATCTCCTAATCCGTGGCCTGCCCTACCAGAAATCATAGCATTGGGTTGATGCTTGCGCACCACATCGACCAATTCTGCTACATATTTCTTCTCCATATTACCCGGAGTATCAAACCAAACCATGGCAATATCCCCATATTCCGTAACTATTTCCTTAACCTGGGGAAGGCACTTATTTTTGAAATAATAGTCGAAGTCCACCTCTTTGCCTTTTTTATTGACCTTGGGACCGCCATTACCCCCCGGAAAGGTCCAGTCCTGATTGTGCGAATAGTAAAATCCAAATCCAAGCCCAAGTTCTTTACAGGCTCTTGCCAGTTCTTTCATAGGGTCTCTGGCAAAGGGAGTGGCCTTTACAATATTGAAATCATTGCTTTTGGAGTCGTACATGGCAAAACCATCATGGTGTTTACTGGTAACGACAATATATTTCATTCCGGCATCTTTAGCCAATTGGGCAATTGCCTTGGCATCAAAATTTACTGGATCGAAGTTTTTTGCCTCCGCCATATATTCGTCAACTGGAATATTGGCCCTTCTAGGATTCATGATCCATTCGCTAATCCCATAATAGGTGCTATCTTTCCATTTGTTGGCAATGTTGGAGTAAATACCCCAATGGATAAACATGGCATAATTGCCATCATCAAATAGGGCTGTTCGGGAAGCGGGGGCATCTGCGCCCAGTGTATTCTGTTCGCCCCACATTTCGTCCATTGATTTGGTTTTGTCATGCTGTGCATGTATAAGGTGTGAAGCCACCAAACTTAGTACAAATACAATTTTTTTCATTTTAATAATAGATGGTAATATTTATAATAATGCAGGTTACCAAGGCCTATCATGTCAAGGATTATTTTTTTGAACTTAGCCATACCAATCCATAGAAAACAAATTTGACCATAGATCAAGTTGTTCCTTTTTCTTTAATACGTGAAAGCAACGAACGGTAATATCCTGTGTAAAAATTTTTGGTTCTGAAGTGTTAATTCCTGTGATTTGAGATTGAGGCACCCAAGACAATGAGGGTGCCACAATAACTTTTGACTAATGGAAAACATCGATTACAATCAAGGTTTACCCAATATAAATTCCCTTTTACAATTTCTCTATATAGACATAATACGCAGGATGTACTTTGTTGTCTTTATCTATAAGTTGCGCTTCCATATCGTATTTACCCGCCGGAATCTTACCAGTAAAGGTTACTTCTTTCTGCCCGTTTTCAATTTTCTCCAATTTCTCCAAGTCGGCAACATACAAATAAGCACTTTCAAAATCTGATTTTACGCTGGCCGGCATAGTCCTATCCAGCTCCACTATTTTTTTCTGTGCCGGGAAAGTTGCGTTAATTGCCAATCCGCTTTCCCTTGGAAATCGGCAGAGGCTAATTTTATATTCCCCATCTTCTACGAATTGCACTTTCCATCTTCCGGTAGCCTGGACTGCACTTGCGGCCCCGTATTGATGCCACATGCCATTAAATTTTCCTGTAAGCATATCGTGTGCAGAAATACGACTAGGGTTTTCTTGTGGAGATCCCACTTTTATATAGGCATATTTTTCATTAACACCTTCATCCATAAAGGATTGCCACCATTTTTCATAACCCAAGGCCAGTTTTTCAACTACTTCGGGATGTTGATCGATAACATTTTTAGTCTGACTCCGATCATTGTTCATATTATATAGTTCAGTTCCGTTTACAAACCTCCAATTGTCATCCATCACAGAGTATTTTCTGTATTTGACCAAGTTTTGCAGTCTTTGGGTATCTATATACAGTGTTCTACTGGCCCAGTTTTCGTCATTGCCATAAAGCAAGGGTTTTAGACTTGTTCCATCCAAAGGTTTCACAGGATTAAAATCCAGTCCCAATACGTCTACAAAAGTTGGCAGCAAATCATAGGCTGCGGCCAATTTGTCTATGTCCTTACCACCGGTAAGTTGACCATCTGGCCAGCGTATAAAGAGGGGCACTCTATGGCCACCTTCATATTCACTTCCTTTTGAACCCCTTAATCCTGCATCGTAAACCTTGTTCCCTCCTGCGGTACCATTATCTGTCATAAAGATCAAAATGGTATTGTCCGCTATCTTCAATTCGTCCAATTTCTTTTGCAACAACTTAAAATTGTCGTCGATATTGGTTATCATCCCGTAAAACCGTTGATACTGCTCCTCAAGGCCCTTGACATTCTTATACATATCCAAGTATTCCTTTGGGAGATTCAATGGTCCATGTGGCGCGTTGGTAGCGATATAACAGAAAAAAGGGTCGTTCTTGTTTTCTTCTATAAAATCCATGGCTTCGGAAAAGAAGACGTCTGTACAGTAACCCTTGTATTTTTGAGTTTGTCCATTGTGCCAGTAGGTATCGTCAAAATAATCGTTCCCCCAATAATCCGGGCCTTGGGTGATTCCACCACCACCATGTCGAACAACTTCATGAAACCCCCTATCTTCCGGACGGTACGGATAATTATCACCTAAATGCCATTTTCCGAACATACCATTTGTGTATCCATTTTGAGCCAATACTTGCGGTAAAATTACCTCATCCTCAAAAAGCAGGGACCGGCCAGTTATAGTGTGAAATACATTTATCCTATTGGTATGTCTTCCGGTCATGATGGCCCCACGGGTGGGGGCACAGGTGGTGGATACATGAAAGTTGGTAAATCGGACCGACTCCTTATAAAACTCATCAATATTGGGAGTTTTTATGTAAGGATTTCCGTAACAACCTAAATCCCCCATCCCCTGGTCATCGGTAATAACAATGATTACATTGGGTTTTTTCTTTACCAAACTTTGGGCATTTAAAGCCAAAGAGGAGGTAAACAAAAATAACAACCCTAATCGTAAACCAAATTTTAGGGAATTATGGGTATGTATTTGGGGAATATCCCCTTGGCTAACATCAATTATTCCCTTTCTGAATAGTTTCAAATTCATTTCTTAATTATTTTAATTTATTTCCTATGTATACCTTTTATCCCTATCCTGGCAAGCCATTGGATTACCAGAACAGAGATTTAAAGAGCCCTAAGGGTTTGTATTATTCACATTTGAATTGTGGAATATTTTAATACCCCGGATTTTGAACAAGATTTTCATTATTACGCAATTCATCCGTAGGAATTGGAAATAATAACTCTCGCTCGGTCAGCTGTGGTCCATAAGCAAATGTATGTCCAACAAAATCCTCAAAGTTGCCCGTCGCCACATTCAAAGCCTTTCTTAAACGGACCATGTCGAACCATGTTACATTTTCGAAGCTTAATTCATGCCATTTCTCTTTCCAAACGGCTTCCCTGAATTGTTCTTTGCTTAGTCCTGAATATTCAAGAAGTTCGGCTCTCCTTCTAATTTTGTTCAATGCCTCTTCGGTATCAGCTGTTGGTCCGGAAATCTCATTCTGGGCTTCGGCATAAATCAAGAGTACCTCGGCATAACGAATTAAATCCCAATTAAGGTCACTGCTGGCCGTTTCAAGGTTGGCTACAATATCAAAATGTTTATATAAAAAGTAACCTCCCAAGACGATGGTTTCGTTCCTATCAAATTTTGAGGTATAGGTCGTGTAATAATATTCCTTTTCTTCAACCCTTTTATCACCGGCCTCATAGGATTGAACAAAATCCTGATTTGCATAAATTGCACCAGTTTGGGCCGAATATGCGGAAATATTCATATTGTACGGGATTATTAATGGCTGCCAATCCGAGGGATCCACAAAAGCTTCATATTGTACCATAAAAATATTCTCCCCAATATTATTCTTTGAGGAATCGTGAAGATCTGCATATGATGGAAATAAACTGTATTGTTCTGAATCGATTACTTCCTTGGATTTATCTGCTGCCTTTTTATGATATTCAGTTCCTTTTTGTAAAGGATAACCTGCCATGGTAAGGTAAACGCTTGACAATAGGGACTTAATGGCACCCATAGTAACTTTTCCCGAGGTGTCATTAAAAGGTAATCCCGAAGACTCTGCCAAGGTTAGATCATCTTCAATTAAAGCATAGATATTCTCAACAGATTCTGGTGAGGCATAAAGATTTTCTGAGCCTAGATCAATAGGATCTGTAATTAAAGGAACCTCCCCGAAAATTCTGACTAAGTTATAGTAAAAATAAGCCCTTAAAAACCTTGCCTCACCCAATAGTTTATTTTTCTTTACTTCATCCATAGCAATTTCCGGAATGTTTGCAATCGCCAAATTAGCATTGGCAATTCCTTTATAACTACTATCCCAATACACTTTGCCGTAACCATTATCTGAGGTATTGGTCAAATTTCGAATAATATTGCTGTTATCGGCCTGGCCCAAATCACTATCGGCAAGTCCGGTTGCAAATTCCAACATCAGCCATGGACTACCGCCATATGATCCACCCCTTACAGACCTTAAACTGGAATAGATAGAAAATATAGCAGTCTCCGCATGCTCTGCTGTCTTAAAATAGCTTTCGGCCGTAATATTGGATGGATCTGTTTCCTCAAGAAAATCGGAACAACTTATAGTGATGAAAAGTGAAATTGCTGTTAGCATTAACCCAATTCTAGATTTTATAATATTTTTCATTTTTGTCATTTTTTAATTAGAATGTTGCATTCAACCCAATCATAAAAACTCTAGGCTTGGGGTATTGATCAAAATTAACCTCTCCTTGTCCAAAAGTATTGTCACTTGTTTGCACCTCAGGATCATAACCTTGATATTTTGTGCTCACGAAGAAGTTTTGTGCTGAAGTGTATATCTTCAGCCTGCTCAATCGCAATTTTTCCACAATTTCAGAGGAGAAATTGTAACCTAACAAAAGGTTTCTGCCCCGAATGAAAGACCCATCCTGAATCATGTGGGAAGTGTCCAAGTTATCATAGCCGGCCGATACTGGTCTCCACTGGGCTATTGGCGTATCTTGATTATCTGGTGTCCAACCGTTCAAAACCGTGGATAAGCTATTTGCAATCCCTTGACGGTTTTCTTGTGGTCTTGTAGTAATGTACATAATGTCGTTACCGTATTGGAATTGTAAATCGATCAATAATTCAAAATTCTTATAACGGAACGTATTGATCAAACTACCGTATCCATCCGGTATACCTTTTCCAATAATTGTTCGGTCCGCCTGATTGATTACGCCGTCATTATTCCTATCCTCTATTTTCACGTCTCCCGGCAATCTGAAATATTTTGCGGCTTCTGCCTCTTCATCCGTACCCCAGGTACCCAAGTGAACCAATCCAAAGAATGAACCCACAGGTTCACCTTCCCTGATTATAGTCCTACTGGAAAATATATCACTACCTCCAGAAAGGGCCACAACTTTATTTCTATTCATGGCGATATTAAAATCGGTTTCCCATGAGAAATCCGTGTTCATTATATTCTTTGTATTCAAAGAAAATTCAAATCCCTTATTTTCCATACTGCCTATGTTGCGGAATACGGAAGCATAACCACTACTGGTCGGCACCGGAGAATTCAAAAGCATGTCGGTGGTCAATTTTCGGTAGACATCGGCCTCCATGGAAACTCTTCCATTAAAAAGACCTAACTCAACTCCAGCATCTACCAGCCCTGTCTTCTCCCATTGCAGGTTTGGGTTGGCCAACCTGTCTATTCCTATCCCATTTACAATGGCATCATTAACTACATAAGCATAGTTCCCAAGTCCTGAAAGTGACCCATAGGCCGGAATTTCTGAGTTACCTGTAACCCCGTAGCTTGTACGCAATTTAAGATTGGAAATTACTGGGGAATCCTTGATAAAATCTTCCTCGGAAACCTTCCAGGCCAATGCCGCAGAAGGAAAGAAGGCATATTTATTAGTGGCCCCAAACTTTGAGGATCCATCAACACGGCCAGTAACCGTAAGTAGATATTTATTAAGTAGGCCATAGTTGATTCTTCCGAAATAAGAATTTAAACCATACGCAAAAGCGCTGGAACTAGGAGTCCTAACCACAGAGCCTGCACCTAAATTGTCGAAGCTGAAAAAATCATCCGAAAAATTTTGAGAACCAGCACTGAAATTGGAACTGTTAACATGTTGCCATGAAATACCCAATAGACCAGTGAAGGAATGAATTTCGCCTATATTCTTCTGGTAGGTCAAATAATTTTCAAATTGCCATGACAAATACTCGTTCAATGATCTGGTGGCATATCCATTTGTGTTTGTACCAATAAAACTTAGTTCTCGACCGGCATATTCATTAACTTTTTGGTCGATACTATTAATCCCTAAAGAAGTTCTTAGATCCAATCCTTTGGCCAAAGTAACATTGGCGAATATATTTCCGAGGACGGTATTGGTTTTCAGGTATCTCTTATAATCCTCTGCGACCCTTACCGGGTTGGGACCTCCTTCCATGCCGGGGTAATCTGCATTGCTTGCCCAAGTTCCATCGGGATATTTTACTGGAATGATAGGAATATTTTCTATCATATTTCTCCCGACCCAAGAACCGTGAATAACTCTTTCGGTTTGATTATTATAACTAAGACTACCACCAACTTTTAACCAATCTCTAATGTTGGAGTCGAACACAAAACGTCCGGAATATCGTTTAAGCCACGAATCCTTCATAATTCCCTCTTCGTTCATATAGCCTAGAAAGGCTCCATAACTGCCGTTCTCGTTTCCTCCTGTAAAGGACAGTTGGTGATTCTGCGTAAAGGCCGGCCTGGTAACTTCATCCTGCCAGTCCGTATCGTAAATTGGATCACCATTAGAATCGAACAATCTTGGATCGTTCCTTTTTAGTGCGGGATCGGTATATTTACCGTTTGCAAAGCCTACGGCATCATATTTTTCTGCGTTCTGGTAGGCAACCTCCTCGATCATTAAAAATTCTTCTGAATTAAGTACACCGACTTTTTTAGAGAGTGTGCCCAAACTATAGTAGGTGTCATATGAGATACTACCGCCTGATTTACTTCCTCTCTTGGTGGTAACCAAAACAACACCATTGGCTCCCCTCGAGCCATAAATAGCTGTGGCCGATGCATCTTTTAGCACTTCAACAGAAGCAATATCATTAGGGTTAATATAATCTATAGGGGTGCTGTTGTCTGCCAGACCGGTGGAAACCAGAATGACTCCGTCTACTACGTACAATGGGTCGTTCGCCAAACTTACAGAGGAGTTTCCACGGATTCTTATGTTCGACTTCCCTCCTGGTCTACCGGAATTGATCGAAACGCTTACTCCTGGCATTTTACCCGATAAGGATTGTGTAAGCGAAGCAGCTGGGCGTTCCTGAAGTTCTTCAGCGGAAACCGAACCCACAGCACCCGTCAGGTCGCTTTTCTTTTGTGTTCCGTACCCTATAAGCACAACTTCGTCCAATCCTGCAGCACTTTCTTCCAGCTTAACAGAAATAGTAGTTTGTCCATTCAGGGGAATTTCTTTGGTGGCATATCCAATATAGGAAATTACCAATGTCCCATTATTATCGGCTACCTCAATTGAGAAATTACCATCAAAATCGGCCGTAACACCATTCGTGGTACCTTTTTCAACGATGTTGGCCCCTGGCAAGGGAACACCATCTGCATCCGTTATGTTACCATTTATCTGTGTTTGCTGTTCAATGCCAATTATAATTGAATCTGCAGGCACAAAAAACCTATTTACATCCGTTTTGGCATTAGCAAGGAACATGACCATGGAACATACAAAGGTGGTCCATAGTACCTTTTGCGCGGGTTTAAAACCACACACTGGTTCATTTTTTCTTTTCATTTTAAGTTTTTTTAGTTATTCAAGAAATCTTGTTGGTTTTAACTTTTCCGTGACCATAGTTGTTGTTTTATAAGTCAATGGAATCTTTAATTGCTCCATGAATTTTTAAATAAACCAACCGAGGTCATCGTCTGAGTTTAACCAAATATACCTAACTAGCTTGCCGTACATCTTGCTCATATCGACCAATCATTTGCTCAAAACTTGCATTACAGAACAACAAGATTTAAATTATTGATTTCAAGACATTTATAAATATATTATCGCTTATATATCCTGTCGAAAAGGCAATAATTTCTTCATTTAGATGAGATTAGCATTGAGAATTGACCCTATTTAGGCTATAATAACCTGCTCGGAAAGGACTACTATGACTCCGTTTAATGGCATAGATTTTTGTAGGGGGCAGCTTTCAAGAGTTTTAGAATCACAGAATTTCCAAAACCTTGTAAACTAATTAGGTCCAATTTTTTATTTTGAAAATTCAGAGGGAGAGACCCCATGTAGTTTTTTAAAAGCTGTGGAAAAATAGGAATTGGATTCGATACCAATTTGATACATTACCTCGGCTACGTTATAGCCTTCATTAAGGCTTAGGAGTTCTGCTGCCCTTTGCAATCTAAAATTTCTTAAATAGCCATTTGGAGCCTGTCCCGTAAGTTGTTTAAGACGACGGTAAAAGTGCGAGGTACTAAGTCCTATTTCCAGGGCGAGCTCTTCAACGCCAAAATTGGAATCCGAAATATTCTTTTCCATTATGACAATGGTACCACTCAAAAATTCCTTGTCCCTGGTTGAAATTCCGATGGCATCCTTGGGAAGCTTGCTATTCTTTGAAAAATATTCCCTTAAACGTTCTTTGGTCTGAATCAATTTTTCGATCCTTAGCTCTAGATGTCTTAATGAAAAGGGTTTGCCTATGTACTCATCGGCACCGAATTCGAGTCCCTTGATCATATCTTCGTGCTCGTTCAATGCCGTTAAGAGCAACACGTGAATATGGCTTAGATCGGGATCGGATTTTATTTTCTCGCACATTTCGAAGCCGTCCATCTCGGGCATCATTACATCGCTAATGACCAGGTCGGGTTCGTTGCCTTTTATTTTTTCCAACCCTTCAATCCCATTGTTAGCCACTTCAATATTATATTTTTCCGACAAAGTGCCCTTTAAAAAGGTCTGTACATCCACTTCGTTCTCTACTAGTAAAATTGAATATTTCTTTTTGGTGCTATTATCCGTTGGCAGGGTAATGTTTGCATCAGTAATATTAGAGGACAGGGGAATCCAGTCATCCACAAAGGACTTTTTGGAAGAATCAATTTCTTCCTCATCGTATCCCTTTATCGATTGGGAAGGTAGTAAAACCGAAAAGCGGGTTTCTACCCCAGGGTTGCTCTTTGCAGAAATCTTACCATCGAGTAGATTGACCAACGATTTGCAAAATGACAGACCGATTCCACCGCCGCTTACTTTATCGGTCCTATTTCCCAATTGATAAAACCTTTCGAAGATATTTTCTAAATCTTCTTCAGGTATTCCCTTGCCACTATCTACCACATCAATATATATCATTTTTTGCCCTGACTCGTATTCTATTTTTGATTCGATGCCAATAGTGCCAAAGGGTGGTGTATTCTTAAAGGAGTTAGAAAGTAGATTGAAGATAATACGTTCAGTTTTTTCTACATCGATAATAACTTCTTCGTCAGGGGAGCTTATTTTATGACTAAAATTGATATCCTTTTCAATGGCGTAATTTTCGAATGCCTCAATAGTAGGGTTAATAAATGCGCCTAAAGTGTCTTTCCTTAAATTTAATTTCAGTCTCCCTTGTTCCGCTTGTTGAAACGTAATCAATTGGTCTGCCAAGCTTAAAAGTCTTTTGGTGTTTTTCTGGATCAACGCTAAATATTTGTTGTTTTCGGGATCTGTGTTTTTTGTGACCAATCGCTCCAAAGGACCAGCAATCAATGTAAGTGGCGTTCTAAATTCATGGGACATATTGGTGAAATACTGAAATTTTCCCTGATTGATGGTGTGCACCCTTTCTTTGTCCAATTCTTCAAATTTCAACCGTTGTTTTAATTTCTCATGTCGCGAAAAATAGAAAACTATCCCGATACCGATACCCACTGTAAGCAATGAAAAAAGCAGATAACTCCACCATGTCAGGTACCAAGGGGGCAATATTTTAAGGTTCAACGTTTTGGTCTCGGTACTCCAAATTCCATCGCCGTTGGCCGACCTTACCATGAACACATAACTCCTGGCGGGCAAATTTGTATAGGTAACGGTGGTTTTGCCTTCGTTGACGGTTACCCAATCCTCATTAAAACCCTCAAGTTTATACGCAACCTTATTTTTGGAAGGAGTAGATGTGTGCTCCACGGCCAGATCAAAAGCAACAAATTGTTCCTTTTGGCTTACTTCTATGCTTGTCGTCTCTGAAATGGATTTCTCTAGAATTACCCTATTATTTAGTTTTTCCCCAATTCTTACCCGCTCATTGTTTACTAAAAGGTCTGTAATCAAAACCTTGGGAGGTTGATCGTTCAGTTTAATGTCTTCGGGCCTAAAAATCGTTAGCCCATTTAATCCGCCAAAATAAAAATATCCCGAATTGCCCTTAAAAAAAGCCCCTTGTCTAAAATTATTATGGGGGAGGCCATCACGTACGTCAAATACATCAATGGTGCTGTCTTTGGGATCAAATCTCAATAATCCCATATCAGAACTTAACCATAAATAGTTGTTCCCCTCTGGCAAAATACCGTAGATGGCATCATCTGGGAGCACGTCATTTTTACGGTAAAACTCTATCTTAGAAGGTTTCCCTGAACTATCTATAGTTATTTTGTTCAGTCCGCCACCAAATGTACCTACCCAGATATTTCCATTGTTATCATCATATAGGGAGAAAACATTTTCATAACTCAATCTTAATTCGTTATTCTTGTCATCTGAAAAAGTTCGGAGGATTTCAATTTCGTTACCATCATAACTCGCATATATCAACCCTTTTTTGGTTCCGATCCATAATGAACCATCGCCCCTCTTTAAAAGCGTATGGCCAACTCCATTTTCCAGGGAAATAACTGACTTTACCTCGATATTTGGGTTTTTGTAACTATCAATTATAGGCCATGGGTTTTTAACAACTGTCAACTGACTTCCCACTAGAAGAACATCATTTTCTCCCACTTGACAGATATTTCGAATCTCCTTATTGAAAAGTTGGATGCCATCCTTGGCCAATGTTACTTTTTTAAATTGGTCATTTGAAGGATTATAAACAACTAGTGAATTGTCCGTGCCAAACCAAAAATATCCTTTATTATCCTCATAAATGCTACGGACAATATCCAAATCTGAAATAGGAAATCTATTTTCCAAGTTTTCAAACTGAAGCGAATTGAAGGTTTGATCATTTACGGTAGTGGTACTTCTGAAAAGTGGGTTGTTGTAACCGGACAACCATAATCTTCCCTTTGTATCTTCAAGTATCGCCGTTAATAAATTATCTGCCAAGGACTGCTTGTCATAGGGGTTGTTGGAGTAACTTATAAATTGTTTCTGAGTAAGATCTAACTTATTTATTCCACCTTGTGCCGTACCCACCCACAACACATTGAAATCATCTTGAAAAAGGGCATTGATATTTTGACTGCTTAAACCAAAAGTGTTGAGGGGGTCGTAGGAAAAGTGTTGAAAACTGCCTTCATCTTCTAAATATTTAAAGAGGCCGTTATCCGTTGTACCAATCCAAACACTACCAGAATGGTCTTCATATATAACGTCTACAATGATGGCGGAGCTGGTGGGGTTTATTTTTTTATCAATATTAAAACTAGATATAATATGAGCTTTATCCCCGTCCAGGGTGGCCTTAGACAACCCTCTTTCAGTTCCGATCCAAAAGATATTATTTCTATTTATAAGGGATGTAATAGCCTCGTTTTCCAAAGCCTTAAATTGAGTCAAGGATTTCATTTCCAGATCATCGCCTAACGACTTACCTCTTAGCGATAAATTCCACAAACCCATGGAGGTAGCCAAAACCATTAAATTATTATCCCTAAAACTAAAATCGTTTATGTTCGGAATGTCCCTTTGGGATTTTAGGATATTATCGGAAACCTTGAAAACTCCATTATCCAAATCAGTAAGTTCGCAAACAAATAGTTGATTTTCACCGGAAAACCAGATTTTGCCATCGCGTCCAGAACCGATCTTACTAATACTGATCTTTCGATTTAGTGGAACCGTCAGGAATTTTTCGAGTGTTGGAATATAAACATTAAGCCCTACATTGGTGCCGATCCATAATAATCCCTGATCATCATTGAATAATTTCTTAATGTCATTGCTAAGGATATTTCCGTTGATGTTGGTTTGGGTAGTATAGGTTTTAAAGTCGTAACCATCATACCTAATTAGTCCATTTGGGGTGCCATACCATAAAAATCCGTACCGATCTTGTTCAATGGCATTGATTGTATTTTGGTTAAATCCTTCTTTATTGGAAAATCTTTCAAACTTTTGGGAATACAAGGAGAATTGGGCCGTAAGTGTCAGAACTACGATTCCCAAAAAATTAAGCATAACTCTTTGTTTTCTATATCCTTTCATACCCTTGGTTCAAATCAAGAATTAGTATATCGGAATTCATCCTTTGGTTGGCTATAGTTAATTATAACAATACAAATTTATACTTTACACTATGAATGGGAAGTTTTTTTTTATCTTCCTGGCAATATGCTCCAACCCAGCTTAACAACAACATCAAAATTAAAGTAACTATTCCAACAAAGTACTGGCAAAAAGGAATGCGATGGGTTTGTTCACTAGAAACCTTTTTTTTTAGAAAAAACTAAGCAGTATAAGGATAATATTTCCGGGATTATGAAGAACCATATTATTGTTACTTCTCAAGGTATTTTGGTTTCACATTTAAACAATACTCTTAAACACTTATACTAAAACTGAGCGAAGTTGGCATTGAAGACTTACCCAGATTTAGTGGTTAGAACGCTTCAATAGGTGAAATAATTCAAAATTTAACCGCGCAAAACACCAAAGTTCCCAACTGTTTTGCAGTGACAGTAGATGCCTACGATGCTTTCATTGACGAAAACAATTTGAAGGGAAAATCAATGCGGCATTGGATGGTTGGTATACCACGGATATTATTCAACTTCGTAAAATGGGGTCCAACATTAGAAAATTGATTTCCAATGGCAAATTTCCTGTTTCGGTTGAGAAGTTGATCTTGGAATCCTATTATGTCCTGTCCGAGGATTACGATCAAAAAGCTACGGATATAGTCGTGCATTCCTCGGCCACAGCAAGGGGTCTACCGGACGCTTCCTTTGCAGGACGGCAATCCACTTATCTGAACATTTGAGGTGGAGAAATGCTGTTGACGCCATAAGAAGTTGTTTTGCATCCTTGTATACGGACCGTACCATTTCGTATCGTTCTTCCCGAGGTTTTAATCAATTTTTCATAAAATTATCGGTTTGTGTCCAAAAAATGGTACGCTCGGATCTGGGCACTTCAAGCGTAGCTTTTTCCACCAGACAGTTCGGGGCAGTTCCCAAAGATGAATTTTCAGGCTCCGCGCTTCAACGCAAGAAAAAATAACCCGATAAGGATAAGCCCAAACCAAAATCAAAAAAGGATGATGGAAAAATAAAACTACGTTCCCTCTCTAGGCGTTCAAAGCAAAAAATAAAGAAGAAAATTAATTGCTTTACCCAATGCCATAAGAAAATGAGTTTTGTAACCCTGACTTTTCTGAACAAAGTTGAAGACAAACAGGGTATTGACGTACTCCGGAAATTCTTGGACAACGTAAAAAAACGTGACAATAAATTTGAATATGTGTGGGTAGCGGAAAGACAAACAAAAAACACAGAATTTGAGGGCAATATTCATTTCCATATCGTTTCCAATAAATATTGGAAGGATATATAGGAAGTCATGGACAATATGATTCAACAGGGATTTTCACAACAATTCCTGCCATAGCTTCTGGATTAATGGGTATTTTAATAGGCCATATGCTAGAAAGAAAAGATATTGAAATTGAAGTGAAACTCATTTGGATGTTTATAATTGCATGTACATTTCTCATGCTAGGTTGGGCATTTAGCTATGAATTTCCAATGATAACAAGATTGTGGATATCATCCTACGTGTTATTTACTTCCGGTATAGCTGTAATTTGTTTTGCTACCTCCTTTTGGTTTCTAGATGTTCAAAAATATCCAAAGGGAATAAAACCTTTTATTGCTTTTGGCACCAATGCTTTGACAGCTTATTTTGTGGCAGGTATTTTTGGTCAGTTAATAACCAGAAATCAATTTATTTCATTTAATAGTGGTAAAATTAGTCCCAAAGAATGGTTGTTTAATGAGGTTCATACTTCAGTGTTCAACCCATATAATGCCTCTTTTGCATATTTAATATTAAATACATTACTGATTCTTATTTGGTATATGTACAAGAGGAATAAATTCATCAAGGTTTAAGTAAACTGTAGGAATTTATGAAAAACAATATGGTTTAGCATTTTTCAAACGGTATTTATTATAGCTAGTTTGTCAGAGTGTAGTTTAAACTAAACGCCTTAATTCATCTCGCTTTAGTTTCTAAAAATCTTTGTCCTTCTTAAATTGTAGCCTTCCCTAATTGAACTATTTCCTGTTCTTCAATAGGAATTTGTTCCACAAAAAAAGTCCTAGCTTTCGCTAAGACTTTTCGATACCACTTCGTGGAACCACCTGGGTTATCTCGCAGTGCTCGTGGACCAGGAATTGCCCCTAAGGCAAATAGAAACCCACGCTTTGGACGAGGCCTCAGCGTTATTACTTTAAGTAGCCATTTATGAGATAGTCCTTGGAACTGAGTCATCATACTAAATCAGTTCCTTAGAATCCCTGCCCGTCCAGTCAGGCGGGTATGAAAAAAGGGTCAGACTTTAGATAAAAGTCCAACCCCTGTTATTTTTAACTTACACAGTTGGCGGGATAGTCCCTTTTAAAACTAAGGCAGTTTGACTGCATCTATCTTTCCCGCTCCTATGACAGATTAACGTCAATTCTATTGTTTTGACAATATCATATTTTTAATACTATTTTTTACTTTGATTTTCATCTATAGTTTTTTTGTCAATATCAAAAGTCTTATTCTTGACACTGGTACCACCAGTTGGATTAGTGGGGTTTGATTGTTCTACTTTTCTATTAAATTTTCTTTTATCCTGTGTAACTCCCATAATTTTTGTTTTTAAGGTTCATATTCAATGTAATGGCTAGGCCTTCGAATATCTAATTAATACAGCTAAACCTTTGTTAAATCGTTTATTTTAAGATATTTATCACTCCTAGACAGCATTGAAACTTCCTCCCCGTATTCTATTGAACAAACCAAATAAAATAAGCCCTAATTGATTTTTTTCAATTTAAATTCTATATCTTATAGATAAGATTGTTTTATATCAAAAATATGCTATAGATCTTTTGCCTTATAGCATTTGTCCTCATCCTAGTCTCCCCTTGTCCGATTTAATTGTAAAGTATATCCCATTAATTTAAAATATCATTAAATGAAACCACTGAATGTTGCACAAAAACTTATTAGCTCCCATCTTGTAGTTGGAAAGATGACTCCAGGTTCGGAAATTGGTTTAAAAATTGACCAGGCACTGTTGCAGGACGCTACAGGAACATTGGTACAGTTGGAATTGGAGGCGATGGGACTTGATCGAGCCAAAACTGAGGTAGCGGTTCAATATGTTGATCACAATCTCTTACAAACCGATTTTAAGAATGCGGACGACCACCTTTTTCTGTATTCAGCTGCACAGAAATTTGGACTATGGTATAGTAGACCGGGCAATGGCGTAAGTCATCCAGTGCATATGGAACGTTTTGGAGTTCCCGGAAAGACCCTAGTAGGTTCCGATAGCCATAGCTGTGCAGCGGGATCTCTTGGAATGCTGGCCATCGGCACAGGGGGATTGGATGTGGCGGCTGCCATAGCCGGGCAGCCTTATTTTGTTAAGATGCCAAAGATTATGGGTGTCAAACTAGTTGGAAAACTTCAAGATTGGGTAAGTGCAAAGGATATCATATTAGAAATGCTGCGCCGATTTGATGTAAAAGGGGGAAAAGGCAAGATTATTGAGTATTATGGTGACGGATTGAAAAATTTAAGTGCTATGGACAGGCACGTAATCGCGAATATGGGAGCTGAGCTTGGGGCTACGACAACGGTCTTTCCAAGTGACCAAGAAACATTGCGTTTTCTGAAATCACAAGGAAGGGAAAATGATTGGATGGAAATCATTGCTGATGAAGGGTGTTCCTACGATCTAGAGCATGAGATAGTGCTTGACGAAATCGTACCCTTGATCGCTTTACCAACCAGCCCCGGAAATGTAGTTCCCGTATCAGAAGTAGAAGGCAAAAAAATTAGTCAAGTCGTTATTGGTTCTTCTGCCAATCCTGGACTTCGGGATTTTTGGATGGTAGGAGCTATTGTTAAAGATAGGTCTATCCATCCTGAGGTATCCTTTGATGTCAATCCCACTTCAAGACAGATTATCCAGAACATGATCAAGAATAAAACATTTGCTAACCTGATCAAAGCAGGCGCTCGATTTCATCAATCTGGATGCATGGGTTGTATTGGAATGGGCCAAGCTCCGGCAAGTAATACGATCAGTCTGCGTACCATGCCACGTAATTTCCCCGACCGTTCGGGAACAAAGGACGATCAGGTTTACCTATGTAGTCCTGAGACCGCCGCTGCTTCAGCGTTGACCGGAAAAATTACTGATCCAAGAAATCTTGAAAAAATGTTCGGAATGAAATATCCAAAATACGAATCCCCTGATTTGGAAATCATCAATATTGATATGCTAGTACCGCCAACCAAGGACAATGCCGAGGTTAAACTCAAAAAAGGTCCTAATATAAAATCGTTGCCCGTAATGGAAAAGTTGAAATCTGAATATACAGTCCCCGTACTTTTAAAAATGGGAGATAATGTTTCAACCGACGAGATATTGAAGGCCGGTGCGGAAGTACTGCCATTTCGAAGTAATATTCCCGAAATAAGTAAGTTCTCCTATTCCGTAATAGATGAAAATTTTTATGATAGGGCCTTGGATGCCAAAGAAAAATATGGTGGCCATATAGTAGTAGCAGGAGAGAATTATGCACAGGGAAGTAGCAGGGAACATGCTGCAATCGCCCCTAAGTATTTGGGGCAAATAGCTGTCATAGCCAAGGATTATGCCCGAATCGCATGGCAAAATCTTATTAATTTCGGAATTCTTCCACTGGAATTTGCAAATCCAGACGACTACATGCTTATCGAACAGGGTGCGCTCGTTGAATTCAAGAACTTGAGGGAAAACATAGTAAATAACCGCCCGATTGAGCTAAAGGTCAAAAATAAAAATCATGAAACAAGTATATTAACAAAACATAGCTTGAGCGATCGGCAAATAGCGTTATTATTGAAAGGTGGGGTCATCAACGATTTCAAAGAAAAACTTACTTCATCGAAAAGTTGACCCACCTTGGCCAGACTTCAAATAGTCAAAAAAATATGGGCATAATTAATGGATTCAAGAGTTGTCTTCGATAATTGCACTTGCAGCGTTGGCCTTTACCGAAGCTATTCCTGTCTCCATGGCGGAAGTGGCTGAGTACATTTCACTTGTTCCGATTACTTGTCCATTAGAAGCTTTTAGGTTAAAGTAAGGACTGCCGTCCGAAGCCGTATTTCTTTTAAACATATTATCATCTCGGGAATCTCCCTACCAAAAGCAAACAAGCCTTCATATTGAGCAAACAAGAAGGCCTTACCAATATAGAAATCACAGAGTACTTAAATATTTCTGAGAAATCTGTTGAGGGCCATATTACCTAGGCTTTTACCACTTTGCGCAAATCCCTTGACGGTAAAATGAAAGGAGTTTTCCTTTTGCTTTTTGGACTGGACGTAAATCTTAAATCTTAATTTCGTAGATACGTTGTCCTCAATGTTGTCTCTTTTGAAAACAAAAAATCCGTATATTACTGATTAACAGATATCTACGAATTGTATTTGTAGTCCCCCATAGCTTACCGCCTTCTGCGGCATAGACTTCTCTCCCAGATTTTGTTCCACAAAAAAAGTCCTAGCTTTCGCTAGGACTTTTTGTTTCCACTTTGTGGTCCCACCTGGGTTAGCTCGCAGTGCTCGTGGACCAGGAATGCCCCCTACTGCAAATTGAAAACCACACTTCGCTGGCGCGAACCAATTTTTTCATTTCCTGTTGAAAGCTCGGGCAAGCCCAGCTTTCTTCCCGGAAATGAAAAACCCACGCTTTGGGCGTGGGTTTTCTGCTTGATGTGGTCCCACCTGGGCTCGAACCAGGGACCACCTGATTATGAGTCAGTCCAAATATGGTCTCATATAACTTAATATGGCTTTAAATGCCCATTTTACGGGTATTTTTTATATCTTCAATATCAAATTAAACCTTTCAAAACCATAAAAAGCACGCCGAAAGCACGCCGAAAAAAATCCTCACTTATTATGGCCACTATTAAGATAGCCCTTGATAAACGGGCAGACCACACAACCAAAGATAATAAACACCCGTTGGTTTTACGCATAGGGCACGCCGGAAAAACACGAGATATTCCATTCAATTTACACTTAAAAGAAAATCAATACAATTTTAACACTGGAAAAATAACAGGTATATTGAATGCCGTGCGGCATACCAAGCGAACCCATAAAATCTATTCGGATGTGGATTTATGGGTCCATGAAAATCAGGGCGAAATCAAGAAATGGGAAATGGATCGTTTAAAATCAGAAATTGAACAACGCTTTTTTAATATTTCCCCATCTAGAACCATCTTAAACCATGGGGGGAAATATCTTTCTCGCTTGCGTCTGGAACAACGCTTTTCCACCGCCAGTTCTTACGAGGATGCATTAAAGTCCTTGATTAAATTTAGGAGATATTTAAAAGGTATGACGGACACTAAAATAAAAACTCTTTATGAAATCAAAGAAGACAAATTGGTGCCTCTTGATGAATTCAAGGATCTGGACATGGAAATCAAGGCTATAGACTATGGTTTTGCCAAGGACTTTAAAGCCTATTTAAGTAACCGCTATAAATCAAAAAATACGCCGGCAATATTCCTAAGGAGTTTACAAGCTATTATGAACGATGCAGGAAAGACTTTTGAAGATCTAAGAGGCCATAAGCCATTATCGAACATCAAAAAGAAGAGCCATGCGAATGCTCCTGCCCCACTTGATTTGGAAGAAATTCATAAAATTAGAATGTTGGAATTAGAGCCTAAAACCCCGATTTGGGACAATCGCAATTATCTATTGTTCATGTTCAATAATATGGGAATGAATTTTTTTGATATGGCAATATTAAAACGTTTCCAGTTTGAAGATAATCGAATCAAGTATTTTCGAAAAAAAACTCATTATGAAGGGGATTATTTTAGCGTGCTGCAAAGTGATGAATCATTAAAAATTATAAATCATTATTTAAACGGTCAAACAGATAACGAATACCTATTTCCTATCATACCTGAAAATACTTCACCAGAACGCTTGCATAAAGTAAACAAAGCAAAAGCAAAAATTTTCAATGAGTATGCAGCGAGAATTGCCGCTTTGTTGGGAATAGAAAAAAAGATTACTACGTACACTCTTCGAGACACATGGACCAATATTGGTCTTGATATGGGTATAGATATTCGGAAAATATCATCTGGATTAGGTCATTCGAGTGTACAAGTAACTGAAAAACACTACGGCAAAAGCGTTACAACAAAAATACTAGATGAAATTAATGCTAAAATTACAAAAGTGCAAAATTCTTAAATTGATTATGGACGGCATTTTTTCAAATGAATTGAGGAAGGCATAAACCTTAAAAAAATCCTTTCTTTCTAATTTCTCCCTATCCATAAAAAAGCGTCCATCTGTTCTGAATTCTGTCTCATAAATCAAATTATTTTTTGAAGATTATAGTTCCGTAAAAGGTTAATTAACGAAACTACTAAATGGAACGACAAATGGAACTGGGGACGGATATTTTTGGATTGTGCTTGAACAGTTTCGTAAAACGGCCGTTTTATAGAACTGGTAGTAGCAATAAATCCAATACTGTTTTTCTAATTTGTTGGAATTGTTTCTATATTCTTTCCTTAATGGATTTAAAGGCTTTTTAAGCTGTGGTAAATTGAAGAAGTGTGGCATAAAGTGGTGTTTCAATAATAATTAAATCGTTTAATAGTGAACCCTATCTCTAGCACTGTTGCATGCTATGTGTTTTGATAGTAGTTATTATATAGGTTTAGCTATCAAGCCAACTTCCTTAATCAATTAAGCTAGAAAGTTTAATAATTCAAAAGAAGTTGTAAAAGATTACTTTTTAAAATGATTTTCCACAAAAGCATCTTTTTCATTATCCGTCATCTTATCAGCTGATTCTATATCAATATGTATATCCTTAAAATGTAAATCCTTAGTCAAGTAATTATGTAGTTCTGTTTTTGCATTTGTCGGGCCAAATAAAAGCACATTGTCATATTTCAAAATGACAGCTGCAATTTCTTTGTAATAGGCTTCATGCATTTGCTGCCTTTTATTATGCATAAGACTTTCACTTCTATTCAACGCTTCTTCTTTTGTATTAAAAGTAAATTCTGATGCTATGGAACGACTGTGTTTCTTGAAATTTAAATCAATCAAATTTGCGGTTTCATGATCCATCCAGATTCCTAGTTTTTGTTCAGTTTTCATTTTAATTTGTATTTAGTAGTTTTTTTATGATTTTGTAACCTTCCAAGAATTGTTTCTAAAAAAGCTGTGAGTTTATCGATGGCACCTGATACGGCAAGTTCAACGGTATCGGCCTGACATGAAACTGCTATAGGTTGCCTGCCTTCAATTCTGGTTTCCAGTAAACACCGCATATCGTTAAGTCCTTCTTTTTTTCCATTTTCATCTGATAGATGAACTTCTATTCTTGTAATATGGGGTTCAAAATTTTTCAGCGCTTCTTCTATCAATGAGGTAAAATAATGCTGATCTTTTTCATTGCCACTTATCGTCTTATCGGTATTAAATTGTATTTTCATTATGGTATTTATTTAGTTTAATTTCTCTTTTTTAAGGTTTATCTTCTTTTAGATTGCCGTCATTATCTTTACACAAACTATGAAAATTGGTTTTTTTTACCTTCATTGGCCAAATTTTCTTGCTGTTCGTCCAATTCTTGTTCCGGAAAATCTAAATCGTCACCATACATATCCTCTTTAAAATCTTTTTCGTTCAATGAGCTTTCCTTTTCATTCTTGTCTGTGGGTTTTAGCATATTTACTTACAATCTCATCTAAAGAATGATAATAATCCTCCAGGTTTTTGATAGTTATTTCATCTTCTTCAGAATCGTTTACCGGTATTTCAATAATGTGTTTAGATAACTCGGGGAATTCTCTCTTAATTTTGGTGGTGATGCTTATTATATTCTGTTCAAGTTCTATCTTGGTTTTCATATGCTTTCTATTAAAAGGGGCTTTATCTGAATAATTTTTTTTATGGTAACTTTTGAGGTGATGAACGGATTATTAAACAAGTGTCTTTCGCTTTTTTAAAATGTGCATCGCATTTTTTCTATGCGTCTCATGGGTAATCACAACCGTAGGCTTAAGCAAAATTTATCTCATGAAGTATTTACTTTCAATCATTTCAATCTTTCCAGCAGCCTGACAGCTAATAAAGTATTTATTAAACAACCACTAACAGCGGCCAAGAACAAATTTTCCAGTGACCAAATTCCTACAAGCCCTTTGTGAAATACGGGTGGAGTGGCCGTTTCGATACATACACTATTTTCGTTTTAATTCTGGAGAAAACAGAATACCTTTGTGCCTGTTTTCCCAATTTATATCTACATTATAATAGTGCAGTTCCATTGTTATTTTTGAGGCTATTTTTTACTTTGGTTTTCATCTATAGTCTTTTTGTCAATATCAAATGTCCTATTCTTGATATTGGTGCCCCCAGATGGATTGGTAGGATTTGATTGTCTTACTTTCGTCTTAAATTTTCTTTTATCGCTCATTGTTTCTATTTATTGATTTTCAACTAGATACAATCTACAAAATAGGTTGCGAACGCTCCGTTAAAGCAGGTTAATCCTATGTTAAAAGGCTCTTAAAAAGCAGAACCTGAAAGGTTTAGCAGAACTTCTTTCCTTCTCATTTTTGTATTAGTCCAGAAATTCATATTTTATTTAAAATGAAATATACATTTACTTTTTAAAGCTTGACCTGACATAGGTCAGTTTGATTGTTGCTATTTAAAAATTAATCCTAGAAACTATACTATTACTAAGCTACCTGAGAAAGAACTAGCACTACTCTTTGTGAAGGAAAACTTATTTCCAATTCTATTCCTAATGCTTCTCAACTACAATAATCAATGATATTAAGCATTCTTATCCTATGCCCATCTCCCGGGCCATATCTCATGAAGTTCATACTCCATGTATCGTTTATATTTTGAGGAACTAGTAATGGTTTTTTAATTCTTGTAATTACTCGTTTTTTTGATTTTTGTATTTAATCATAATCTGTACACCAATAAACAAGGCACTTACGGGAAGTTATTTTACTACAACTTTTTCTATGACAGGTTTGGCAGAATTATAATCTTCGCCATAAAATAGAACATATTTGGCTTTAACACTGATACCAAAAATTCCATTTTAAGTTGTACGAACATCTTGTCTAAATTCATCTTATGCTTATTAACAGTTACATAAATTCTAGCTCCTTCACTTGGATCATAATTGAGATAAAATAATAATCTTTTAAAATTTTAATAATGATTTCTGGTTTCTTTTCATTTCATTTTTCATCATTTTGTTGTTATGGATTTTATCCATCAGCATTTTACGATCCTTTTCACTCTCTTTCATTTTATCGAGCATTTAGGATGGCATCTTTTTCATCATTTCCGGATTTTTTCATCATCATCATTTACTATTTTAAAATAAATCGGTAGAAGTTATAAAGAATGCTATGAATAAAACAACTATTATACTTGCAACGATATAGAAACCAATTTTTGTCAATTTATCTGTTTGAAACAGATAGTTTCGTTTTTTGTCCTTCTCGTCTTTTACAAATTCAAAATCTTCTTTTCCTTGTTTCATTAGTTTCTGTTTTTATTTAGTATAATTTGACTTTCTAGTTTAAAAAATTGTCGCCATCCATCTGTTATTTCATAAAATATCAATCCATCTTTTTCAGGTATTTATACAATTCGCTATCTGTTGAAATGAAAATGGATGTTTTTTCATCAAAAGTCTTCTCAAATGTTTCCATTGATTTCAGAAAGCCATAAAGGTTTCTCGATTGGCTTGACCTATCATAAGCTTTTGCATAAATCGAGGCCGCGGTGGCATCTGCCTTACCTTTGATCATCTCAGCATCCCTGAATGCGAGGGATTGTATTTTTTTAAGCTCCCGTTCCTTCTCACCATTAATACGTGAGGCTTCTCCCTGACCTTCCGAGCGGAATTTATCAGCGATGCGGAAACGTTCGCTTTTCATTCGCTCATACACCTGAGCCTGTACCTCCTGTACATAGTTAATGCGTTTAAATCGAAAATCCAGTATTTTAATACCCAGATCCATCGTCTGTTTATTCGCCGATACCAATATCATTTGCTGGATCTTATCACGACCAACATAAATTTTCGCCAAGGAATCACCAATAATTTCAGTATCGGTTGATTCAGGGATTCTGTTACTGGTACGCACAGCCTCTTCGATGTCATTATTTGCGATGAAATTCCTTGTGTCCCCATCCAGAATATCATCTATACGTGATTGCGCACCACGTTCGTTCGTTAGCCGTTTAAAAAATTGAAGCGGATCTGTTATCTGCCATCTTGCATAGGTATCGACAAAAATGAACTTTTTGTCCTTGGTCGGCACTTGGTTTGGAGCACCATTCCATTCCATATACCGTTTTTCGAAATAATTGGCATCCTGTATAAAGGGCAACTTGAAGTACATCCCGGGCTCGATAATGGCTTCTCCGACAGGCTTTCCAAACTGAGTGATGACCACCTGATCTTTTTCCTGTACAATAAAAACACTACTGTTTAAACCTATCAGGATAATAATGACTAATAATGAAATTATGATTGATTTAGTTTTCATTAATTTCTGTTTTTTTGTTCATCTGCATTTGTAATAACGGCAACACGTTGCTGCCTTTTTGGTCTGTTATGACTACGTTCCCGATTTTGGGTATTACATTTGACATTGTTTCAAGGTAAATCCTTCTTTTTGTTACCTCGGGTGCCTTAATAAATTCATTATACAGGGCCGTAAATCTGGCAGCTTCCCCATCCGCATTATTTACACGCTCAGCAGCATATCCTTTGGCCTGTTGAATGGTTTCTTCCGCTTGACCTCTTGCTTTGGGTATTACTTTATTGTATTCTGATTTTGCTTGGTTGATCAACGTTTCCTTTTCTTGCTGAGCTTCATTCACGGCATTGAAAGCTGCTTTTACCGGCTCCGGCGGATTGACATCCTGAAGCACCACTTGTTCTATTTTGATGCCCATTGAATACTCTCTACATATTTGCTGAATGAGTTCCTGTAACTTATTTGCTATTTCCGTACGGCCAACGGTCAACACTTCATTTACGGTACGGTCACCCACAATTTGTCTCATTGCAGCCTCAGAGATAATACGGAGAGTGCTCTGAGGATTTCTGACTTTGAACAGATTCTTATAAGCATTATCCACCCTGTATTGTACAACCCACTGCACCTCTGCAAGATTAAGGTCGCCGGTAAGCATCAGTGATTCATCTTTTGAACTTGATGATTCGCTATATTGAGTATTTTTTCCTGCACTTGCAGTTCGGAAACCAAATTCCAGTTTTTGTTGCCTTTCAACAGGAACTTTATAAACATCTTCAGCGAAGGGTATTTTGAGATTCAATCCCGGTTCTACTTGTCGCACATACTTCCCAAATCGAGTAATTACTCCTACTTCTTCAGTACTTACCTGGAAAATTGAAGACCACAGAATGATCACCAAAAATAGCAATATGGCAATAATCCGCCTGTACCCAAGTATTTTCTTTAGTTGGGGTGGTAGTTCAAATTTTTTTTTATTCATTTTTTTTATTTTTAAAATAATGGTGACAGCAGTAAATTCTTTGTCCAACTCATCCATCTGGGCATATATTCTGCTTTAAATATTTCCCAGTTTTCTTTTTGCCTTATCTTTATTTGGTTTTAAAAGGTTTCAAAATTTTATATTCAGTTCTTTTTCAAATAATTATTATAAAGGTGAAGTCTTCAAAATCAAATGCGTTACACATTTACTGAAATAAATTACATATATCATATCTGTTTAAAATCACTTTTTTCATTTACGGATGGTGCATTTTTCACCATTGCTATGTCAAAGATTATACTCCATTAACTATGAATAAGCTTTTTCTTTTCCACATACTCTTCTTTATTGATTTCGCCCAGAGCAAAACGTTTTTTTAAAATGTCGAGTGGCGAATCTTTTTTTGCTCTTTGCCCAGGTATATTATATGGAATAGCAAAAACCCATAATAGTAAGATCATCCAAATGAACCACCATATTAAGTGCATTCCCCAAAAGTGGTAATCGTCGTACATCATAATTTTATTTTTTTAGTTGTTCTTGTTCAATAGTTGTAGCAAAAACATTTTCTCTTGATAATATATCCGTCTATTTGAATTTACTTCCTTGGCAAGACTGTTTTTAAATATTCTTTTACTCAGACAATATTAAAATTGGCAATTTTGTATGTTTTGTTATTGATTTAGCAACACTTTTATGAAAAAGCTTCTGCCAAAAAGTTCTTTGATGCGAAACAACTACTAATAAGTCAGTATCATGTTTATTAATATAATCCAATATTCCATCTTCAATGTTTTCATCCTTTCTAAAATGGAATGGGTGATACTGAACGCCAAATTTATCATCAAAATTTGAAGCTTTTAATCGCTGTATTTTATTATCCATCTTGTGTTCTTCATCAACAACAAACAGAAAATCAATGGTTGACTTTGTTTTAGTTGCTATTTCATTTAGTGGCAGAAATAATTTTTCATCACCTGAGACCATTAAATCATTTGCAACAACGATGTTTTGTGGAAATTTAATCGTTGTATTACCAGGTACTGCTATTATTGGAGTTTTAATTGAACCTATTAATGAGGAAGTGTTGCTTCCTAACATATTTCCAATAAAACCTGTTGCTCCAGTAGCTCCCATTACAACTAAATCAATATTTTCTTTATCACAAATTATTCTCACAGAGTCTATCACAAATCCTGGTGTACATGATGATCTGAATTTAATGTTAGAATAATTGAGATTTAAATATTCTAATTGCTCTTTCATCAGTTGTTCTGCTCCTTTAGCTATTTCACCTATATTCACAAAAACATCAGGACGCGCTGCGGTAGAAGGAATATGATAAATATTTAATAAGGTCACTTCAGCGTTTAATTCTTGGGCAAGTTGAACTGCATAATCCCTTGCTCTATTTGCTGTCTCTGAAAAATCGGTTGGCACTAATATCTTTTTCATAATTTATTATTTTATAATAATGTTTTTCTTTTCCTTATATTCAACTTCATCAATTTATACTAAAGCAAAACGCTTCTTTAGTATATCAAGTGGTATATCTTTTTTTGCTCTTTGCCCATGTATATTATATGGAATAGCAAAAATCCAGAATAGCAATATCATCCATAGAAACAACTAAAAAAGGTGCATTCCCCAAAAGTGATAATTCTCATAATTCTATTTTTTTTAAATAATTTTCCACAAAAACATTTTTTCCATTATCCGTCATCTTATCAGCTGATTCGATATCAATATTTATATCCTTAAAATGTAAATCCTTATTCAAGTAATTATGTAGTTCTGTTTTTGCATTTGTCGGGCCAAATAAAAGGACATTGTTATATTTCAAAATGACATCTGCAATTTCTTTGTAATAGACTTCATGCAGTTGCTGCCTTTTATTATGCATAAGGCTTTCACTTCTATTCAAAGCTTCTTCTTTTGTGTTAAAAGTAAATTCTGATGCTATGGAACGACTGTGTTTCCTAGAATTTAAATCAATCTAATTTGCGTTGGCATGATCCATCCAGATTCCTAGTTCTTTTAATCATTTCATTTGCTTTCTATTTAAATGGGTTATATTATATCTGAATAATTGTTTCCATTATGATTTTTGACTTAATGGAACGGGTTGTTAAACAAGCAGCTTTTGCTTTTTTTAAAATACGCACCGCCTTATTTCTATACATGTAATTAGTGATTACAACCGTAGGTTTAAGAAAAATATCGCTCATCATCAATTTACTTTCAATTATTCCCATGTTTCCCTCAGCCTGACAGCTGAAACTTGTAAAATCCAGTATGGAGTTTTTAGCTATTTTCCCAATTTATATCTACATTATAATAATGCCGTTACATTGTCCTTTTTGAAGCTATTTTTTACTTTGGTTTTCATCTATAGTTTTTTTGTCAATATCAAAAGTCCTATTCTCGATATCGGTGCCCCCAGTTGGATTCGTAGGGTTTGATTGTTTTACTTTCCTCTTAAATTTTCTGTTATCGCTCATTGTTCCTATTTTGTTATATATTCACATGTAGTATAAGACATAGGTTGCGAATTCTACCTTAAGGAAGGTTAATCCTGTGTTAAAAGGCCCTCAAGAAGCAGGACCTATCCTATTATCATGTTCAGGAAATCCAGAAAAATATTGACCAGAGGGACTATAAAACCATTTATTCCTAAGTTAGGGCTACTTCCTATGGTTTGAACATTACCTTTGGCAAACATGGATTTTCATTGGGAGGAACGCTATTGAACGATACGATAATAGGGAATATTTTGGAAAGCAAGAATGTTTTGTATTTAAACGGGTCGTAGAAAACGATTTTCCTTAAGGATTGAGTTTGTCTTTAAATTCATTAATGATACCCCCTTTGAGCAGCATATTTATCTGGCGGTCGCTTAGGGTATGTTTAGTCTCAAATTCAAGTTTTTTACCCGAATCGTTGCCGACCGTTACTTTGATGGGATTCCGGTCTTTAATATCGTTCCTTAAATTTTTAAAGCTCACGGTATCTCCCTGTTCGATCTTGTCATAATCTTCGATAGTTATAAATTCAAGGGGCAATATCCCAAAATTGGCAAGGTTTTGCCACGCAATCCGGGCATAGGATAAAGCTATCACGGCAACTTGCCCGAGATATTTGGGTGCAAGTGCAGCGTGTTCCCTACTAGATCCCTGGGCGTAATTTTCTTTGGCGACTACAATGTGTCCGCCATGCCGGGATTTTGATTTCATGGCCCTATCATAAAAAGAGTCATCTATCACCGTAAAGGTGTATTTGCTGATTTCCGGGAGATTACTTCTAAAGGGCAACACTTCGGCCCCGGCCTTCAAAATCTCATCGGTGGATATGTCATCCCCCATTTTTAAGAGAACGGGCACTTCATAGCTGTCCAGCAACGGATCAATATGGGGCAATGCTTTAATATTGGGTCCTTTCTTCAATTCAATTTGCGAACCATCCCCGGGAGGGGCAACCAACAAATCGGTATTGATGATTTCCATTTCCGGGCTTTCATATTGGGGATAGCTCATTCCTAATAATTCCTCAAGGTCTCTAGGATCGGTAATCTTTCCTGTTAGGGCAGAAGCCGCAGCCGTTTCGGGACTGCAGAGGTAAACTTGGTCATCATCTGTCCCAGATCTGCTCGGGAAATTTCGTGGCATAGTCCTTAAACTGATGGTGTCAGAGGCCGGGGCCTGGCCCATCCCGATACACCCCATACAGCCCGACTGGTGGAACCTTGCCCCTGCTTTGATCAAGTTGGCAAAGGCATGGTTATCGATCATATTCAGGATGATCTGTCTGGAGGTCGGGTTGATATCAAAAGATACCTCGCTGTCGATCGATCTGTCCTTTACAATGGCCCCCGCCATCCAGAAATCACGTAGCCCCGGGTTTGCGGAAGATCCGATGACCACTTGGCCAATGGGTTTTCCCGCAACTTCGCTCACGGCAACCACATTTCCGGGACTAGTAGGTTGGGCAATAAGTGGAACCAATTCGTCTAGCTTTATCTCTTCATGTAAATCATATTCACAACCTTCATCGGCCACGAGTTCTATCCAATCTTCTTCCCTGCCCTGTGATTTTAAAAAGCGTTTGGTTTCATCATCGCTGGGGAAGACGGTAGTGGTAGCCCCTAATTCGGCACCCATATTGGCAATGACGTGACGGTCCATTGCGCTTAGGTTTTTTAATCCGTCCCCGTAATATTCCAAAATTTTTCCGACCCCGCCCTTAACGTCATGTCTACGGAGCATCTCCAGAATAATATCCTTTGCACTTACCCAGTCCGGAAGTTTTCCTGTCAATTTAACGCCCATGACCTTTGGCATTTTTACAAAATAGGGTTCGCCCGCAATGGCAACGGCCACATCCAATCCCCCTGTACCAATGGCGAGCATCCCCAGAGAACCTGCGGCACAACTATGGCTGTCCGATCCTACCAACGTTTTTCCCGGTTTACCGAAACGTTCCATATGCACCGGGTGGCTAACCCCGTTTCCTGGCCGGCTGTACCAAAGGCCAAAACGCTGTGCGGCCGACAAAAGGAACACATGGTCATCGGCATTTTTAAAATCGGTCTGCAGCAGGTTATGATCTACATATTGAACGGCAACCTCTGTTTTGGCTTTTTTAAGGCCCATTGCCTCCAGTTCCAATTGGACCAAGGTGCCCGTTGCATCCTGCAACAGGGCCTGATCTATTTTTATGCCTATTTCAGACCCAGGGGTCATTTCCCCAATTAGCAAATGGGAGTCGATAAGTTTTTGGGCAACATTGTATGATTTCATGATATTATTTGATTTTAATAGCCAGCAGGGAGCAGGCCGCTGTTATTTTTTTAGATTATATGGAGATGCATCTTACGTTTTAGGGAACAAAATTGCATGTAACTGAAAAAGTGTGAACCTAATCCGCAATGTGTTTAAGATACGGATTTTTGGGTTGAAATGCCAGTCCTGTCCCTAATTACTCAAGAATTAGGACTACACTCTCTAAATATTGAAATGAGTGCTGGAATATTATAAAAATCCAGCATAATGATCTGGGAAAAATAATAGCGCCAAAAGAACTAGGCAATGGCACGGCAGAGCATAGAACGGAAAGATTAATGGATTTCCACAATTGTTCCTTTTCTTTGATAATTGGCTTAGTTGCTGGATGTATTGCCGGAATTTATTATCCGATATTGGTAGTTGGCTAGATTGTCTTCAAGGACTATCTCATAGAGTAGGTGAATAGAAATGGAATTGCCCCAAAGAAAGAATCATTGGAATTTTATGGCTAGGTGATTTAAAACTAACTCATTTAGCCTTTTTCGCAGTAGTTCCGTAAAACGAACGTGGCTGTTGCATAAGTGGTCGGCGCAAGAGATATAGACCCGAGTAGGCTTGTTTTTACGAAGCCTTCAGGAGAACCGGTCTTGGTTGGATTTTCCGGCAAAAAATGGTCAGGCAGCTTTGGAAGGCATCCATCATCGTTTTGAAAATTACAAGGGAGGGTTTCCTTGCCCCTTTCTTAAGGTACTTTTTTAGGTTGAAGGCAATCGCCGCCATGAGCATGACCTTTTGTGCACCGGCCTTGCCCAGTACGCCAATTTTCCTCAAGCCGTAGAACTGGGTCAGACTACCGAATACAGGTTCCACCGTACTTTGCCTAAGGTTCTTCATCCGTTTTCCCTTTTCACTTTGTTGTCGGCCGTAGGCCCTCAAATATTGTTCGTCATAGACCGTTCTGGTGATTTTTTTGCATTTTGAATTTGGCACACATTGGGATTTCATAGGGCAGACCTTGCAGTCCTTCGGGGCTGTCCAGTATCTTTTCAGTACGCTACCATCACGGTTGGTGTAGAATCCTTTGAAAGGCAGGGGCCTGTTCATCGGGCAACTGTATTCGTCCTTTTCCTTGTTGTACGGAAAACCTTCTATTTCAGGTTTATATTTCCCGAAAACAGGTATCCATCCGGTAAACTTCCCCTGTTCGAGAAAATCGTAGTTGGAGCCATTGGAATAACCTGCGTCCGCCAGGAGATCCGTCATTATCAGCTCGTTTTTCCTTAAGCGGTTCTGGACCTGCATGCTGATATTGGTAAGGTACTGGCTGTCCCTGCCGTCGGCAAAGTACGCCTGGATATGCGAGATGACCCCTTCCGCGGTATCCACCGCCATACTGCAATGGTAGTTCAGCTTTCTGGCCTTGCCCGGTTTTACCGATATACGGGCATCCGGATCATGGGGTTAAAGTGCGTCTTGTTGCTGAGCAGGCGTGCTTTTTTGTGGGATGCACCGGCAGGACCTACTGGATTATCCCGTAAATTTTGGTGGTGTTTCTCTACGCGTTTCAGCTCGTGTGCAGGAGCTGAGACATGTGCGGGAGATACGGTCTCCCCATGTTTTTTCGTGGTTTCCTGATTTTCTTCCGACACTTTCTTCAAGTGGCTGTCCATGGGGGTGGCCGGCATTTTCGGCACTACGCTTTCCATGGATGCATTTGCCTTTATCGGGGCCGAATCCACTGATTGGGTGTGTCCGGATACCATCCCGCTGTCGACACACAGCGCAAATACTTTGTTGAACAATTTCTCGAAAAGTGATGCCGGGTAAAGTTGCCTCGTCCTGCTGATCGTTGAATGCCACGGCAGATCCTCGTCTATGTCAAAACCCAGAAAGTAGAGCACGTCCATTCGCATACTGCAATGTTCCACCAGTTTCCGGTCGGAGGTAATGTTCTCAAGGTATCCCGTGAGCAGTAGCTTAAAAAAGACTACGGGGTCAATCGAGGGGTTGCCGGTCTTGCCATAAAGTTCTTTTGTATCCTTATAAAGAAAACTCAGGTCAAGCGTTTCGCGGAGCCTTCTGTAAAGGTTTTCCTCTGGAATCCGGTCCGACAACTCGAAACTGAGGAAGAGTTTTTCGGTATAATTCTTTCTGCCTTGCATACCTTTAAGTTACGGATTTCCGCACATTTATAAAAGCAAAAATTGATGTTTATTGTAGTTCTGCAACAGCCACGAACCTTTTTTGGAACAGTCCCCTTTTTTAAAATTGTTTCGTTTATTGACCATTTTACGGGACTATGAAAGAATATTCTTCATCAACTATTACCTATTTCATTTTTAAAAATACTTCGGACGAAAAATAGTAACTATATTTTAGTTACTATTGTTGATTTTTGTTATCTTTGCATATGTCCAAGATCGAAAAGTTAACTGCCAAGTTTCTGAAAGTGCCGAATGACCTTACTTGGGATGAGTTGGTTAAAATACTGAACCATAAAGGCTACTATGAAAAATTGGGAAAGGGCAAAACGGGCGGGTCTAGAATTAAATTCGTCAACTCGAATAATGATATCATCAATTTACACAAGCCTCATCCGGCAAACATTGTGAAACAGTACATAATTCGGCAGATTTTGGAAAAGTTGGATTTTTAATTATAAAGTCATGAAAGATTATTTGGAATACAAAGGATATTTGGGAAGCGTAAATTACAGTGCAGAAGACAAGGTTTTTTACGGAAAATTAGAAGGAATCAGCGACCTGGTCAATTTTGAGGCCGATAATGTCAAAGAATTGGAAGCCGGTTTTAAGGAAGCTGTTAATGATTACCTGGAAACTTGTAAAGAGCTTGGCAAGGATCCAGAGAAAACCTATAAAGGAGTTTTCAACGTTAGGGTGCCAAGTGCCATTCATAGAAGAATATCCATGTTGGCCGTAAAGAAGGGTTTGAAATTGAACGACATTGTAAATCGCTCCTTGGATTATTTGATCAAAAATGAGGATAAGGTCTTAAAAAGCTAAAGTCCCTAAAAACGAACCTTTTTTGGGACTAAGATAAATTTCAGAAGCATGTTTAACCAATAAGTGCCAGACTACTACACAACTGAAGAACAGCCAAGTTTTATTTTCGAACATTCTCGCTTTTTTAACAAGCGCTTAAAGATGGCGTTCAAAATCCTGTCTCTGACCCAATATGCGGACGACAAAAATACCCTGGTCCGTCGGTTCGTAAAAAATGGTATGGGCTTTGTAATTATATCTTTTTAGGAGCGGTGCATATTCAGCAGCATTTCTACCAAGATCTGGTTTATTCGCTAAAGATTGAAAACATTGCACGAACCCGGCAATATAATCTCGAGTCTGGTTTTCACCCCAAATCTCTAAAGTATAATCTGCTATATCATCAAGGTCATTGTCAGCCCTGGAGGATAGAGTATATCTATGCATTCTGTTTCCCGTGGGTTTTGTCCGTTCGGCGATCTAATGCTGCTTTCATAATTTCGTCAACGGTTCTGACCTTAGGGCTAACACCACTGTCATAGCCCTCCCGAATAGCTGCTTTAGTAATTAAAAATTCCCTATTACGTTCCTCGTCCAAACGTATTAGATGTCGCATATATTCGCTGTCGTTGGCGAAACCTCCATTTTTAATTTGCAATTTAATCCATTTCTCTTGGGCTGCGGTAATGGTCAATGATTTTCGGACTGTAGCCATAATTTCATTCTTATAAATCATATAATATACGCAATTTAACATATTATCAGCATACTTTTTTAAAAGATTTGGCGATAATAACGAGAATTACTCCATTTTCGACCGAGTTTGGGTGTCAAGGATAGCTTTAAACACAATGCGCCTTATGCTCCATTAAACATTCTGGGAAGCAATTGAATGCATTAGTGAAAAAATAAGTTTTCTAAAACAGCTTTTTTTGGACTAATGATGACTAGTAAGATATCTATTCAGATTTAAATCGACATCCCCCTACCCTTGTACTTTGAATAATCTGTCATTTCATCCCTGAACCCGTTATAGACCTCTTCGTACCCTTTGCCCCTATTGCCCAACAACGAACTGATGGCATAGACGCCTTTCCGCAATAAATGATTCTGTTGGATACTTGATTGTCTTTTGATCGCTTCGCCCACACTTTTTCGAAGCCCGTTGTCCATGTGGTGGTGCACAATTTCTGGATGCAGGTTGGGGTAGCTTTTTTCAAATGTGAGCATAAAGGCGACCTTGTCGTACCTTCCCCTTTCCATTAGATGGCCCGCCCATAGGTTCTTCAGATGGTCCCTGCCGTCTTTAACTAGTCCGTTGATGATGGACTGTTGTTCCTCTAATATTTTAGTTACATCGGGAACGGAATTCAAATAAAGGCCTGTCTTTTTAGAGAGCGTGCAACTTGTTCCGTTGTCCGTATAAATGGATTTGATCTCGAAACCATTTTCCGTTCTGGTAAAATAGAACCCTTTGGCATTGAAAAATGCGATATAGTCCTTTGGCGATTTTTCAAAAGGGGCATGCATCCGTTCGGCATATTTCACATAGGAACCCAAGGCGACATTTTCATATTGCTTATGGTAAACAGGATCCATTTTTTCATAAAGCTTTGGAAAAATCATGGGCAGGAAAAAGGCGGATGCCTTCAGCTTCGGGCTGTTCTCCGAATTCTTTTCAGCCAATAGTTCCAGCACCGAATGATTTTGATGTACAAATCCGGTGGATACATATTGCTCCATGGCCTTGGGGAAAGGTAAATTTCCCAAACGGACTGGGACCGTATGCCTGTTCGAATTGGCAAAAGACAACTGGTTGTCGTGATACTTTACCCCCAAAGCCTGGAACAATAGCCGGACGCTTCCCTTTTCCATCCCGACATCGAATATGCCTTTTTCCAACACCTTGCCGATAAGGTTGAACTTACCTTCCAAGGTTTCCATTTCCTTTTTGGTTTCAAGTTGATATAATCTTTCCCTGACCGTAGGGAATTCCCGTTCAAGAGCTTCCTTCAACAATTCTTTTTGATTACTTGGTAAATAGCGTTCAAGGAAAATGTAGTTTTTTGAGGTTGCTATATATGGAAGGATATCCGATAAGCTTTTGGTCATGATACTTTCCGATAGCAGTCCGTTCCGTTCTGGGGATTTAAGATGGGATGTTTGGAATGCCTCCTTTATCAATTTTTGGATCTCTATTCCGAACTGACTGCTATTGGTATCGATTTCCGTGGGTTCGTCACCTTTTCCAAAAATTACTGGTCGCATATCCATTCTCATTTTTTGGCCCAGCTCCTTTTCCGTGAACTCATATCCCGATCTATCATGGATGGTATATCCCTTGATGGCAAGCCCTTTTCTGTCCAGTTTGATATCGATGTCCTGATATTCCTTGAGCACTGCTGCCAATTCCTTAGACCGAATTGTCTTGAAGAGGCCATAGGTAGTTTCTATTTGTTTCAGCAAACGTTTGCGGTGCATCGGAAGTAGCTTGGATTTTGAATTGGCCTCGAAGACCTTTTGTAGTTTCGGGCCGCTCAAGCTTCGGTGCACGGTGGAGCCGTTGATGAACCGGGTCCTGTAGCCTTTTTGATTGTCCAGGCCATAGGCCACCCCTATCCTTCCCGATATGTTTTTTGTTTGCCTTATTTCGATGTGATAGGGCTTTACGAGTTTTGCCAGCTCCCCGAAACTTCGCACTTTGTGTTTTTGGAGGATTCCGCTGAGCACATCCTGCAAATAGTACTTCGTCCCTTGGGCAGTGTCCATGCCGAACTGTTGTTCTGGTAATCTGTAGATCGGTAGTTCCCTCTGCTGTTTGGTACGTGGCGAGGGCGATAGGCCGAACTTTTTTTCAAGGTATCGTTGGGTGGCCACGTTCCTTCTGTAACTATTGAAAATTCCGAGGACCTTTCCATCATCGTCCACATTGGTCGTAATTATATGGACATGTTCGTGCCCGGTATCGGTGTGCCTTACCATTACAAAGGGCTGTTCGCCATAGCCCATTTGCTCCATGTATTCCCTGGAGACTGCTTTGAAGGTTTTGTCATCTAGGTGCTCCCCTAGGGGAAGGTTCAGGGTAATATGGGCATAACGGTTCTTGGTGGCATTGCGCTGTCCCTGGAAATGGAGTACGCTCCCGAAGAACTTTTGCGATATGTCCTGGGAGTACATGTTCCCATAGCCGAGTATGCACATGCCCTCCTTGCCGAAGACATACTTCAGCATTCCCTGACAGCTTTCCCCATATCCTATCCTTCCTATCATCCCGTTCGTTCCATTATTGTAATTTCAATAAGTGCGCCAAGCAGTTCATTGGTCCTTCGTATCCCTTCCATCAAACCACTGTTGGGACTTCTCTGGTTCTTGAAGTGTGCCAGTTTTACCAGTTGGTTGATGTTGCTGCCTATCCTGTTGATATGGTGGGCAAGGTCCATGGTGTTCGGTAACCTCTCCTTTTCCTCCGATTCCATGTCCAACACGAGCCTTCTCAGAAAGGGACTTATCACGCCCCTTTCACAAATATCCAAGTGATAAGATTCGCAGATCAGCCTCAATTTATCATATTCCGAATCGTTGAACCGGAGCATTACGTTATGGTACCGCTTACTTTTTCCCAATCGTTTACGGCCTCTTTTCCTGCTTTCCATTTCCTTTGCTCTTTTAGGCAAACACTTCGTCAGAAGTAGACAATTCTAAGTTACTTAGAATACAACTTGCTATCTTTTTCAAAGATAAATATAGTTGATCGATATTGAATATAACTATCTTATAATCAATAATTTAACCTCTTAAAACATATCGAACCATATGAATTCAAATGGGTACAGTTAGGAGATTTATCCGGTCCAATATGGTGTTTAAAAAATTAAGGAATCATGGAAAAATCCTTTTATTTGTGGGTAGGGAGAAGAAAGGTCAAGCGGTTTTTTCGCCGCTTGTACTTTTGCGCGGCTCCGAGGGGGTTAAAAAACCGGAAACCGAAAGATGCTGAATGTAGATTGGCGAAGCGAGTCTGTTCTGGTGGTTTTGGACTTGAGGGGTTTTTAACTTCCGCAAGGGCTTGGACAACAATGGGCTCACAGAGCGTGTCAAAATGTGCCTGTTTCTAATCAGTGGAAAAATTTATCATTCCTTTTTACCACAAACCATATTTAGCTTTATTGTATTTGCCTTCATTAAAAAGGCTAAAACAGCTTTCTCTACTTATTTGCGTGTGAAATCTTCAAACATAAAGGTTCTTGTCTTCATGATATTTTGATTATCAAGGTAGCTTAAAGCTTAAGTTTGTCATTTAAAACATCTGTCAGATAGTACCCCCCCTGTTTGAGGAGCATCTCCTCTAAATTCAATTAGACCAACATAACGTAACTGAGCAATATATCTTTCTATTGAACTTTCGGCAAGTTCGGTCTTTACTCTATAATCAGGAACTCTTTTGCCTTCAACATCGGCTATAGCAGTAAGAAGAATAGCTAGTTTTTCCTTTACTCCCTTAGTTGCTCCTTCAATTGCTCCCTCATTTGCACCGTCATGAGTTCCGACAATTAACAATTTAAGGAATTACAACTTTAAAGGTAGCTTCTTTAAAGAGCGGAGCATTATTCTTTTGGGAATGTGTTTTATTATACTTGCTAATGCTAAGTAAGGGAGAAATTGCTTTTAAAAAAGCACGCCGAAAGCACGCCGAAAAACAAAAAAGACAGTTACAAATTTATGTAACTGTCTGATTTCTAAGTGGTCCCACCTGGGCTCGAACCAGGGACCACCTGATTATGAGTCAGGTGCTCTAACCAACTGAGCTATAGGACCAATTCCTTTTTTGCTTCTACCTTCAAATACGCTTATCTGAAAAAGCAATCGGGAACCGCAAATTGCGGATGCAATATTACTATTTATTTTTCAACGCTGCAAACAAAATTACAAGCTTAATTAGACTTAAATAACCTCTGACCCAGCAAATATCATTCTTCCCCACCTTGGGCAATTGCCGAGGGATCTTCCTGGCATAGCTCTATCAACACCCCATTGGTACCCTTGGGATGTAGAAAGGCCACCAATTTGTTGTCCGCTCCCTTCTTTGGGGTTGTATTTAAAACGGTAAACCCTTCCTTGGTCAAGCGTTCCATTTCAGCTTCAATATCGTCTACTGCAAAGGCAATATGGTGTACTCCCTCTCCCTTTTTAGTCAAAAATTTAGCTATGGGACTATGGTCATCAATGGCCTGTAATAATTCAATTTTATTGGGACCTGCTTTAAAAAAGGACGTTTTCACTCCCTCAGAGGCTACCTCTTCCTCCTTATAATGTGGCACTCCCAATAATTTTTCGAACAAAGCATTGGAAGCCTCCAAATCATGTACCGCTATTCCCAGATGTTCAATTTTGTTCATATTTACCATATTTAGCTGATGCCGATTTACTTGAGTCTGGATAATTTTTGCCGTCTTCCATTAATTTATTACTATCCTTAATGGGCTTATTACCCCCTTTTATCAAAAATACTACATTCCACATAATCTAAAGCTAATCCGTTCCAAATCATAGAATCTACATAAATATATCGTATTTTTGCCCTATGGAAACACAACGACAGAAGAAAATAGGCGGGGTTATACAAAAAGATATCGCGGATATTTTACAGCGTGCGGCAACCGATGGTGGACTAAAAGGTACGCTAATGTCGGTATCCAAAGTGTCGGTCACCTCTGATCTCTCCATTGCCAAAATTTATGTTAGTATTTTTCCTTCTACCAAGGGCAAAGAATTAATGGATGGTATAAAATCCAATCAGCCTTTGATCAAGCACGAACTTGCACAGCGCACCAGAAATCAATTAAGACGGGTGCCTGAACTTTTATTCTTTTTAGATGATTCCTTAGAATATATAGACGGCATTGAAAAATCGCTTAAGGGCGAAGAAAATCCTGTTAAGAATCCTGATCTATTAGAGAAAAGGAAAAAATCATAAGGTTGAACTTCCCTTTATACATAGCAAAGCGGTACTTGCGTTCCAAGAGTAGCCAAAATGCCGTAAACATCATCAATTTTATTACTTTTCTGGTCATCGTTATTGGATCGGCAGCGCTCTTTATTGTGCTTTCCGGTTTTGCAGGACTAAAAACGTTTAGCCTTTCCTATACCAATATGGTAGACCCAGATTTAAAGGCACTGCCGTTAACTGGTAAATTTTTTAGCGTTTCGGAGTCCCAGGACAAAGAACTTCAGCAATTAAAGGGCGTTGTGGCCTATTCCAAAGAAATTGAGGACAAGGTATATTTGACACATGACCAAAAACCCCATATTGCTTATATAAAAGGAATTGATTCCACCTATACAAAAACGACACCCATAGATAGTAGCCTATACTTTTACGGAGATTGGGCAATAAACGGATTACAGGGGGTCGCAGGCCAAGGTATCGTTAATCTTTTGGGTCTGAGTATCAACAATTTTAGAAATCCGTTAGTTATCAGAGTGCCCAAACCAGGTAAGGGATTGTTGGGGCAACGTTTGTTAAAGGACAGCTACAATGAAACTTCTCTTGTAATTAGCGGCATATACCAAATTGAAGAGGAGTTAGATCGAAAATATATTTTTGCCGATCTGCCATTGGTACAAGCCTTACTGGAAAAGGATAGTACCCAAATATCGGGTATTAATTTTAAGTTGACCACAAACGTCAATAATTCTCAACTTAGACAACAAATTGAAGGTATTTTTTCGGGTCAAGTTGTTCTAAAGGACCGAAGGGAATTGAATAGTACCCTCCACAGGATGTTAAATACCGAGAATCTGGCCACTTACCTGATCTTCACCCTAGTGCTTATCATAGCACTTTTTAATGTAGTAGGCGCCATAATTATGATGATTCTGGACAAACAACAAAATTCAAAGACCTTGTATAATTTGGGTACCACCATTAAGGCGCTTCGAAGAATTTATTTTGTACAGGGCATAATGGTAACAGGGCTGGGTGGCTTTATCGGCGTATTTTTGGGTTCGTTATTGGTATGGTCCCAATTGGCATTTGGCTGGCTTAAAATAACGCCTAGTCTATCCTATCCAGTGGAATACAGTTTTATTAATGTATTTGTCGTGTTCGCAACTATTATTGTATTAGGCATAATTGCCTCTTTAATTGCCAGTAGTAGAATCAATAAGAAATTAATAGCACATTAGCCCACAAATTCGAAATCCCCGAATTTTTCCATTACCTCATCAAAAGCTTCAAACACATCTACTGAATGATCACTAGTGACCATTTTCATACGATAATCTTTGAAATTGGGAATTCCCTTGAAATAATTGGTATAGTGCCTACGGGTTTCAAAAACACCCAATTGCTCTCCTTTCCAATCTATAGCCATTTGTAGGTGCCTACGGGCTGCCTCTACTCGCTCTTCCATAGTGGGAGGGGCAGCATGAAGTCCAGTCTTAAAATAATGCTTCACTTCTTTAAAGAACCAAGGATACCCAATACTTGCACGGCCTATCATGGCTCCGTCTAACCCGTATTCATCTCTCATTTTCATGGCCATTTCAGGAGTATCTACATCGCCATTTCCAAAAACCGGAATATGCATGCGTTGATTGTTCTTTACGTCAGCAATAGGGCCCCAGTCGGCTTCCCCCTTGTACATTTGCACCCTGGTTCTCCCATGAATGGATATGGCCTTGCAGCCAACATCCTGTAAGCGTTCCGCGACCTCAACAATTTTAATGGAATCGGAATCCCAACCCAGACGGGTCTTTACGGTAATTGGCAGTTTGGTATGCTCTACCATGGCTTTGGTCAAAGATACCATTAAGTCGATATCCTTCAGGATACCAGCTCCCGCTCCTTTACTCACCACTTTTTTCACCGGACATCCAAAATTGATATCGATTATATCCGGACCAGACTTTTCCACTATCTCTACAGATTGTAGCATGGAGTCTAGATTGGCCCCAAAAATTTGTATCCCCACCGGACGCTCTTTTTCATAAATATCCAATTTCATGACGCTTTTGGCGGCATCGCGAATAAGGCCTTCCGAAGAGATAAATTCGGTATACACCACATCTGCTCCCTGTTCCTTGCACAAGGCACGGAAGGGTGGATCGCTAACGTCTTCCATTGGCGCAAGCAGCAATGGGAAATCCGGTAATTGAATGTCTCCTATTTTAGGCACAGTTTGTATACTTTAATTTTTGGGACTGCAAAATTACTGAAAAATTATATAATCCTAACTTTCAGGGGATAAGAATCGTTCAGAAGCCAACCTTTTCCTAAAACGACTTCTTCCCTTCAAGTCTTTTTTGTTCCGCAGGGGTAGTGTCCCTATTGTTATCCTGCAACCGATAATTGCCAAATTTATATCTCAATCCCAAAGAAATACTCCTACTTTCAGGCTTGGAGAAAAAACCATTGTCCTGATTAAGATAGGAAGATTTTAAAGGAATATTGGTGGTATTAAAAATATCATTGAACGCGAGGGTAATATAAAAACGTTTTTTACTGAACGACTTTCTAAAACTGAGATCGGCAGTGAACTGGTTCTTATAGCCAAAAGATCCCACTATATAGTTGGATAAATACAATAACGAAAGGTCCGAAACAAAACTACTGTCTTTGGAAAGGGTAAACTGATTGTAGACTTGCCCCAAATATCCAAGTGTATTGTTCTTATGAAGAATTCCCCCACTCTGCTGTGCTAAAAAGGAACTTTCCAAATAATATCCGGACATATAAGTGCTTACATACCACCAATCTTTAAGGTAATCGAAATAAATAAAATCCGCACTATATTGAAAATTTTCCTCGATATTAAATTCCGTGGTGTTCAAGGTTTTATTGATATTATCTTGAAAGATAAGTTGTTCAATGGCATTATTCATATGCTGGTAATACAAGGAAAAAATGTACTTGCCCTTTAAGGTATAATCAAGGGTAAGCTTATTTTCTATGGCGGGTCCAAGCATAGGGTTGCCCGTGTTGTACTGTTGTTCATTTAAAAAATAGCGATATGGATTTAGGCTTTGATACCTTGGCCGCTCAATGGCCCTCTTATAACTAAGTCCAAAAATGTGGTCTTCCCCGCTACTGTGCTGCAGGCTGAAACTTGGAAAAAGTTTAAAGTAATTATCTACATTTAGCTTCCCCAAAGAAATGGAATTGGCGTTTACAGCTATATACTCCCCTCTTAAGCCCAATACCAAACTCCATGCATCCCAATCTTGAGCAAGATTCGTGTAGGCAGCATAAATATCCTCATCATACTGAAATTTATCATCGCTGGTGGAAGGAGGTAAATCCAGACCATTAAAACCGATACTACTATTGCTCCTTATAGATGAGTACTTAAATCCAAAATCGGTTTGGCCATGGCCAAATGAAAATGAAAAATCAATTTGTCCAGTAACAATATTATTACGTTGTTGGGACATGGAATTAAAGCGGTTAGAATTGGTTAAGGATTGGTCACCATTATAATAGTCGGTACTTAAATCTTGAAATAGATCATCATCAAAATAAAGATAATTGCCAATGAATTTTAAATTGGAGCCCTTATTTCCCAGAACGATACCATAATCCAAATTTAAGGCAATACTACTATTGTTGTTTTTTAGATTGCTGAATGTATTGGAATAGGATTCTAATTCCATAGCTTGATTAAAATCTTTGGTAAATACTACATTATTGTTCCTCTTTATGGGAGAATACAGAATGTTTGCAGCCAAACTCAATTGTTGATCTTCCGCCAATTTTATATCCGCAACAGAATTTAGGGTATGCACATTGGATTTGGAAGTACTTCCAAATGTTGTTTCCCTTCTAAAGTCCTTGAGATTTCCATTAAAAAAATTTATAAAGCTCTCATCCATTTTGTCTTCCTTTTTAGGGTTATAGCCATAGCTGGCGAACAAATTAATGGCCTCAGTTTTGTAATAATGACTGCTGCTGAGCTTATATTTTGGATAAACGGCCTGAGTGATTTTACCGCTTACTTCGCCCTTATAACCGATGGACAGATTTTTTGCGGCCAAAATATTTAAAACTGCACTCCCTTCCGCATCGTACTTGGCGGTAGGATTGGTGATTACTTCGATAGCACTAATATTTTCTCCTGCATAATTTTCCAACAGATCCTTTAATTCCGAATTGGACAGATATACCCTTCTATTATTGATATATATTACGGTTGGGGAATTTTTAATAGAGATTTGATCTCCAATTATGATTACCCCAGGTGTTTTGGTTATAATGGAATAGGCACTTTCTTGGGATAAGTTGGTGTTGGCAACATTAAAAATTAGTCGGTCTGTTTTACGTTCTATGACAGGCTTTTTTAAAACTACTTCAACTTCATCCAATTCGCTGTTGTATTCCTCAATAATTATTGACCCAATATTTTTGTCCTCCTTAATATCGACAGTAATAAGACGGGATAAGTTGCCAATAAAGCTCGCCCGTATATAGTATGTATTAGATGGAACCCTGGGTAATAGGAACTCTCCTTTTTCATTTGTAGAGGTCCCCATTACCGTTGTTGTATCGGATACCTGCAAGAGTAAAATGATGGAATAGGGAATGGGTTGGTCAAGTTCATTCATCACTTTCCCCTCTAATTCATAGAATTGTCCCAATAAGGTTAGTGGCGTAATTAAAATGCAAAAAAAAAGAAACTTATAAGTTCTCAAGAGGTATATAATTGGAGCCTGTCTTGCTGCAAATTTACGTCATAATTAAGAATGTATCGATGAAACGCATAAAAAATCGATAATCAGTCAGTTCCAATCTTATGAAGGTATAGCTTAATTCCAATTTGGGCAGAATTTTATCTCCTCAATATCTTGTGTGTTCACCAAGACTTGGTTGTATATTTTAAAGCCGATCCCTTTCATCCGTATCTTTGGACTTATAGTTGTCCCTAATCTTCATATTGCCAAAATTATACCTAAATCCAAGGGAAAATATTCTATTATTCGGCCTGTAAATCGAGATATTATCTTGGTTGCCATACTTTCGGGTATTTTTTAGTTTAAACTGCTTAAAAATATCGGTCAATCCCATAGTAATGGTTCCTTTTTTGCCCCAAATATTCTTTTTTAGGGAAATCCCCCATTCATTGTAGTATTCCTGTCTGGAATTTCCAATAACGATTGGTGAAACATAGCTATAATTAAGGCTGGCAGTTAAAGATCTGTCTTCCAGCATGGTAAAATTATTATTGAACTGTAGCAAGAGCGTCCACAGTCCCTGGTCTACGGTTTCTTGTGATATAATATCGGTAAAACGCTCGGTACCATAATAGTAGGAAGAAAGGAAATAGGTGTCCCAAGAATTGGAGATCTCTTTCCTATAAATAAAATCCATTCCATAGGCCATTTCCCTATCTGTATTATGCGTAATAAACCTCAGGAATTTGCTTTCATTGTCCTGAAAAGTCAACAATCTCATAATATTCCTATGATATCTATAAAAAAGTTCAAAGGTATAGTCCCTGTCGTAGGTATAAGACAGTATCACCGAATTCTTAAAGGATGGCTGCAGATTTACATTGCCTTCCACCACGGAATTATTACTTTGAAAAACCTGAAAAGGATTAATTTTATTGTAACTGGGCCTAATGATACTTCTTTTGTAGCTTGCCCCGAATCTATGTTTTCTGTTCGGGTTAAATTGAAAAAATATGGTTGGAAACAATTCCAAATAATGATTTTTAATTTTGTTTTCACTATTACTAAAGTCCCCTTTAGTTTCTGTATACTCGGACCTTAGCCCAGATTTCATCGTCCAGTTATTCCATTTGGCATCAAAGCTTGCATAACTTGAAAAAATTTCCTCATCGTAAAAAAATGTACCATCTTCAGTAGGCGCTATTCCTTCCTGATCTCGATCAAAACCCTCCTGGGCAATATAACTTTCGGAATCTATAAGTGCATATTTTATACCCGATTCAAAATTGGCATCTTCTCCCATAGGTGTTGAATAATCGGCTTGAACACTAAATAACTTGGTATGCTGCTTATTAAAGGTGTTAAAATCGTTCTCCCCAACTGTAGCCCCACTATCATCGTAAAAGTCGGTTTCCAAAGCCTGGTTTTTATCATAATCATAGTAGGTAAAATGTGAATTAACCCCCAACTTTGACCCTAAATCATTGAACTGGTGTACATAATCCAAATAAAAGGCCGCGTTGATCGATTCAAACTTGGCATTGTTCAAAGTAATAAAACCAGAGGTATTGCCATTATTGGCATCCTGTATTTCTGTATCGGAAAAATCCTTGGTCAAATAAGATGGTGTAATGGTGGCAATGGAAGAAAAACTTAGCGCATTCTTGTCGTTTATGGTATAATCTAAAAAAGCACTCGTATTGTGTTTCTTGCTTCTATAGATAACCTCCAGATCAGAGGTCCAGGTCTCCGTTATTTGTTCGTCCTCTATAAAATTAGTGATATCCGTATAATTCGTTAAGATCTTGTTCTGGGTAAAACTATAATTAAAAGACGCCTCCAATTGCTTACCCTTGAAATAGTGACTGGTACCGAACATTTGCCTGGGAAATATACCTTGACTATATCTATTATAAACGGCACCATTATACCCGGCAATTAAATTCTTTTTCATTTTAATGTTAATCAAGGTCCCCCCCTCGGCATCATATTTTGCCGGCGGTGTTGTTATCACCTCAATCGACTGTACCCCTTTAGCGGAAGTACCACTTAGAAGATTTAGTACATCCTCCGCTGGCAGGTTCACTTTCTTGTCGTTGATCATTATTTGAACCCCTCTTTCCCCTTTAACCGTTATCACATCGTTCATGGCAAATACCGTAGGCGTACTCTTAAGAACATTCCATATGTCCGAATCTGAAAGCGCCGTGTTTTCAATATTAAATACCAAACGATCCACCTTTTGTTCAAGTGTAGGCTTTTTAGAGACTACTATGACCTCATTTAATTCCTGTCCAAGGACATCTATAAAAAGGGAACCCACATCCAAATCGGAATTTACATCCGCGAATTTATAGTCAGAATAATTCCCTATATAACTAGCTCGAATATAGTATTGGTTGTGGAGTACATTATCAAAAGAAAATAAACCATTTTCATCAGAAGCTGCACCTTTGACAAAACTGGTGTCGGATACTTTATAAAGCAGTATATTTGCGAAGGCTACCTCAGCACCGTCTGTTTGCATAATATGCCCTGAAACCTTGTATTCTTGACCTATCAAAGGAATACAAAATAGGAGAAGAAATGGGGCAAAAACCTTTAACATTGTCACAAACAGCGGCCTCTAAGTTATAAAAAATTTAAAGTTAACTTTTTCTTAACAACCCACAATGCTTTCGCTAAAATTTGTAGTAAAAATCTACAAACTGGTAATTTGCCCAGAGAAAAACCCTTTATTAATCTACCAAAATTAAATCCCAGCCGCAGCATGTAAGCTACCCCCAAGATTTTTACTTTAAAAATCATGGATAAAGCCTATCTTTGCGGTTGCTTTGGTTTGCATGTGACTCCTTGGAGCGCAAATCATGGAAAATGAGAAACTGAATTGCCTTTCGCTTCTTCAATTTTTGCCAAGGGTAGATTTAGATCAGGTAAATTGATCATAAATGAAAAACATACGAAATTTCTGCATTATAGCGCATATCGATCACGGTAAAAGTACTTTGGCCGATAGGCTGTTGGAATTTACAGGTTCGGTGACCGATCGGGAAAAACAAGACCAGCTACTGGATAGTATGGATCTTGAGCGGGAGCGTGGAATTACCATTAAGAGCCATGCTATTCAAATGGATTACGAACATGAGGGCGAAAAATATGTTCTTAATCTTATCGATACTCCAGGACACGTAGATTTCTCCTATGAAGTATCACGGTCCATAGCGGCCTGTGAGGGCGCTTTATTGATTGTAGATGCGGCACAGAGCATTCAGGCGCAGACCATTTCCAATCTTTATTTGGCTTTGGAAAATGATTTGGAGATCATTCCCGTTTTAAATAAAGTAGACCTACCAAGTGCCAATCCGGAAGAGGTTACCGATGATATAGTTGATTTATTAGGCTGCAAGCGTGAGGACGTTATCCCTGCAAGTGCCAAAACTGGCTTGGGCATTCAAGAAATTTTAACCGCCATTATAGAACGTATCCCGGCGCCCAAGGGCAATCTAGATGAATCCCTACAGGCACTTGTATTCGATTCTGTTTACAATCCTTTCAGAGGGGTAGAAACCTATTTTAGGGTAATTAATGGTGAAATAAAAAAAGGTCAAAAAATAAAATTCGTCGCCACGGACAAAAATTATTTTGCTGATGAGGTAGGTACCTTAAAATTGGTGCAACACCCCAAACAAAGTATAAAAGCCGGAGACGTGGGCTATCTTATTACCGGGATCAAGGATGCGCGTGAAGTAAAAGTGGGCGATACCATAACGGATGCCGCGAGCCCTACTAAAAACCCTATTGGTGGTTTTGAAGATGTCAAGCCCATGGTATTTGCAGGTATATACCCTGTAGATACGGAAGACTTCGAAGAACTCCGTTCTTCTATGGAAAAATTACAGCTAAACGATGCTTCTTTGGTCTTTACTCCAGAAAGCAGTGCTGCGCTTGGATTTGGATTTCGTTGCGGTTTCTTGGGGATGCTGCACATGGAAATCATCCAAGAACGTTTGGAGCGAGAGTTTGATATGACGGTAATCACAACGGTACCTAACGTAAGCTACCATGCCTTTACACGTAAGAATCCAGAAGTGCCCATTATAGTTAATAACCCTACAGATTTACCCGATCCCTCTACTTTGGATCATGTAGAGGAACCTTATATTAAAGCCACAATTATTACAAAAGCCGATTTTGTGGGCAACGTTATGTCTTTATGTATAGATAAAAGAGGGCTGATCACGAATCAAACTTATTTAACCACAGAAAGAGTGGAATTGAATTTTGATATGCCATTGGCAGAGATTGTATTCGACTTTTACGATAGGTTAAAAACAGTATCCAAAGGCTATGCCTCATTTGATTATACCCCTATAGGTTTACGAACCTCCAAATTGGTGAGGGTAGACATATTACTAAACGCTCAACCTGTGGATGCTTTGTCCGCGCTGATTCATGCAGACAACGCTGCCAATATCGGTAAAAAAATGTGCGAAAAGCTTAAGGAGCTTATTCCAAGGCAACAATTTGACATTCCGATACAAGCCGCAATTGGCGCCAAAATAATCTCTAGGGAAACCATTAAGGCCTTGAGAAAGGATGTAACGGCCAAATGTTATGGTGGTGATATCTCAAGAAAAAGAAAATTGTTGGAAAAGCAAAAGAAGGGTAAGAAACGTATGCGTCAGGTTGGAAATGTAGAAATACCCCAACAGGCCTTTATGGCGGTGCTTAAACTGAACGATTAAGCTTTATTCATTTAAAAGGGCCTTAACATTGCCTAAAATGGTGTATTAGCATCTCTTAATGAACCATTCCTAAAAGATTTTAGTTGGAACGTTCCATGACAATCTAACTATTAAAGTGAAGTGTTTTCCCCCTTGCGTTTTACCAATAATAATCCTATTATGGTAAGTCCGGCATTGACCGCTATATTGATAAAACCGAAATCGAAATTAAAGGTTTTGGCAAAGTAGACACTCAATAAATAGGTAAGTACCGGTGCCATTAGACAGACAATGGGCACCCATTTATCCTTAACCTGAATCTTGGTGAACATTCCCAACATATAAAGTCCCAAAAGAGGCCCATAGGTATACCCAGCTACTTTAAAAATAAGCGATACCACATCTCCCCTACTGTTGGAAAACAACATAATTATTAAAAATAATACTCCAGAAAAACCGAGTAGCACCCAGTTTTTAAGCCTTTTTTTATCAGCACTGGATTTATGTGAAATATCGAGAAAATCGTAGGTAAAAGAGGTAGTCAGGGCCGTTAGGGAGGAATCAACACTTGAAAAAGACGCTGCTACGATACCCAACAAGAAACTGATCCCAGCAAAGACACCAAGGTGGTTTAACGCCAAATCGGGAAAAAGGTTATCCGTATCCAAAAGGGCACCGTTTTCACCAACGGCCAAAGTAATCCCATTTTTTTCCGCATAGCTATACAGTAGAATTCCCAATCCTAAAAACAAGAATTGGGTCAAGGCTAAAATTAAACTATAAGTCAAAGTATTTTTTTGCGCATCCCATTGATTTTTACAGGTCAATGTTTTTTGCATCATATTCTGATCTAACCCGATCATGGCTATAGCCACAAGAATACCCGCTATAAACTGTTTGAAAAAATTATTGCTCGATTTGCTATCCCAATTGAACACCTCAAAATACTTATGCTCGGTAACCTGCTGTACAGCCTCGGAAAAAGACAAATTTAAGGAGGTTGTAATCGTATAAATCGTAATTATAGCGCCTAAAACCAGAAAGGTCGTCTGCAAAGTATCGGTCCAAACTATGGTCTTAATTCCAGACTTGTTGGTATATAACCAAACTAAGAGCAAGATAATAATTACTGTTATGGGAAATGGGATATTTAGCTTGTCGAAAAGTGCGAACTGAAGTATTTTTGAAGCTAGAAGTAACCTTAACGCAGCACCAAAGGATTGGGACACCAGAAAGAACAAAGACCCGGTCTTATACGTTTTAACCCCATATCGCTGATCCAAATATCCATAAATGGAAACCAGCCTTAATCTGTAATACAACGGAATCAAAACAAAAGTAATAAACAAATAGCCCACTACATTGCCTAAAATAAACTGGTAGAAATAAAAATTGTTGTTGCCTACCATCCCGGGCAGGGAAACAAAGGTAACTCCTGAAAGACCAGCTCCCACCATTCCAAAAGCCACCAAAAACCAAGGCGATTGTCTGTCCCCAGTAAAATAAGACTCATCACTTCTATTTCTTGAGGTGAAATACGAAATGGTCATCAATAGAACAAAATAGATTGAAATTATGGCTAAAACTATCAGTGGATTCAATGCAGTTGGATTTTAATTTAACTTAAAGTACCGTGCCTATTATTACAATTTTTAGACGACCCATGTAAGTAAATATTAGAAATGCTCTCTTAAATATTGGCTTGAGAATTTATTTTTTAGGTTTTTTTTCCTTGTTATCAGCGTCTAACAACTTACCAAGATAGACTAACTTAGATCCTTCCTGAATATCTTCAAAATTCTTGCTAAAGGATGAAATAATTTTGAGGTCCCCATCCAAGCTCTTAACAAAAAGGGGAATAATACCTTTATCTGCTTTCGTAATTTCAATGAGGCCTTCATAATGTTCCTTGCCCTTTAATTCTATTTCATGAATCACAGGATTACTTCTAGCGGCTTCGGTCAATGTAATAAAATCATCGGTATGCGAAAAAAGACCTTCATGAGGATTATTGTCAGGATCGTTCATCTCATCAGTATTAACAAGTCTAAATGATCCGTGTTCCCCAAATTCTTTCTTGAACGTATCAATCGCATATTCGTTAATGTCAGAGTTGCCCGTCAAGGCCATAAGATAACCTACATCATTTAGTTCTATATTGTCCGTTAAATTGTCGGAATAAATGTTAGCGACAAAGCTTTCCAGGCCTAGGTTTTTGGCTTTGTCAATATTATTTGAGTTGTTATCTATCAGCACAACGTGTCTGTTATTCTTTTTAAGATAGCTGGCTATTAATCTAGGTACCTTAGAAGCTCCAACGATGAGGATACCTTCGGACTTTTCCAAAAACACCCCCAGTAATTTTGCCATAATCCGCGCAGTAGATGCATTGAGCAGAACTGTTCCCAAAACAATCATAAAGACCAAGGGTGTAATATATTCCGCTCCCGGTTCACCCCTTAAAATCAATTTAGAACCGAAAAGGGAGGCAATACCTGCAGCAACAATACCCCTAGGTCCAACCCAACTAATAAACAACTTCTCCTTAAAGTTAAGTTTGGAGCCTATCGTGCTCAAAAATACCCCCAACGGTCTTACCACAAAAACCACTATAGCAAAAAGCACTAGCGTTTTGGGACTATACAATAATTCCAGTTCCGGTAAATTCATACTTGCCGAAAGAAGTATGAAAAGCATAGAAATTAAAAGTATACTGAGCGACTCCTTAAAGTAGAGCAGTTCCTTAATATTTGGCAACTGGGTATTTCCCATAACCATGCCCATGACCACCACAGCCAACAGCCCGGATTCATGTGCAAAAAGTTCGGAGATGACAAAAACAGAAAGTACTACAGACAAGGAAACCACATTTAACAAATAATGAGGCACATAATTCTTTTTTATAGCCAGGGTCAAGGCATGTGCAAAGGTAAAACCAAAGGTGAAACCTAATAACAGCACCTTTACAAACTCAAGAAGTCCTGTTTGGGTATAGCCTTGCCCTTCCCCTATACTAATGAACTCAAAGACCAATACCGCCACAAGTGCACCAATAGGATCGATCAATATGCCCTCCCATTTCAATACCGCCGATAAATCTTTTTTTAATGGAATATTCCTAAGAATTGGTGTAATAACCGTTGGTCCGGTAACAATTATAAGTGCAGAAAACAAAAATGAAATTTGCCAAGGTAGATCGAAAATAAAATGAGCGGCCGTACCTGCTAAAAAAAAGGTAACCGCACTGCCCACGGTAATCAACTTGGTAATTACAGGGCCCACTCTTGCTACCTCGGAACGCTTCAGGGTAAGTCCACCCTCAAATAGGATAACCCCAATAGCCAGAGATACAAAATGATATAGGCTCTCCCCTAAAAACAAACCCTCTGTCTTATTCCAGATTGGTCTGATCAATTTGGTGCCGTCCTCTGTAAACAAAGTAGATATAGGTCCTACCAATAGACCTATAAGGATAAGCGGTAAAATGGCCGGTAATTTAAACCGCCATGCAACCCATTGTGCAATGATACCAAGAACGATTATTCCAGCAAGTTCTACCATAAAAAAATTTGAAGCAATATAGGTTTTAATATAGAAAAAATCCATCTATGATAAAAAAAACCTTGGAAGCGGCTTTAAATTTGCACATTTCATCCGGTTCCCCAGAATGTTTTCATTCCAAAAAAATATAGACAAACAGCCCATTTATGAACCTGTAAAGAATTATGTAGCACTTGCTTGCCGCATAAGAAATATTTAGCTATTTTTTCATCTGATTGCCCAACAACCAAATTGATCTTATGGTAGAACTAAATATAGTAAATCTGCTAATGGTATTGTCAGCCGCTTGGCTTGGGGGAATATTTGCCAAACGCATAGGTTTCCCTTCCATTTTAGGCGAACTTCTAATTGGAATCTTGTTGGGTCCTGCCTTGTTGGGTGTTCTAGAAACTTCCAATGCCCTGAATATTTTGGCGGAACTGGGCATCCTCTTCCTCATGGCCTATATTGGGATGGAAATCAACTTTAAAGATCTCGGAAAAGCATCATGGGCGGGTCTTCTTGCAGCTATTGGCGGATTCGTTGTTCCTTTTGCTATGGGCTATTATACCATCCTATATTTTGACGGTACACAGATTGCCGGTCTGTTCGTAGGTATTGCCGTTGGTGTAACCTCCTTAGCCACTAAAAGTCGAATTTTGGTAGACTTAAAGCTTTTGGACACGAGAATAGCCTATGTACTTATGGCCGGTGCCCTAATCTCGGATACTTTGGCGCTAATCATTTTTGCAGGAATTATTGGTTTTGTCGAGGCTGGCAGCATTGATACCGTAGGTCTTGGTTGGGTGGCGGGCAAGGCCATTCTATTTTTCTCTTTCGCAGGATTGATTGGCATTTATATATTTCCACTATTGGGTAAGTTACTTATAAAGACTAAACTAACTGGCCGGACATTGCTTTTTAGCATTATCGTCATTATTGTGTTGGGGTTTTCCGAATTGGCCGAACTTGCCGGACTTCACGGTATATTAGGGGCCTTTATGGCCGGACTGTTTATAAGGGATGGTGTATTTTCTAGAACCGTCCTTAAGGAGGTTACCGGTGTCTTCCATGATATCTCCATAGGATTTCTGGCACCCTTGTTTTTTGTTACCGCAGGCTTTCATGTCACCCTAGAAGTATTTCAGACAGATCTGGCCTTGTTAATTTGGATTATTACAGGAGCTGTCGTTGGTAAAATTTTAGGAACTACCCTTTTTTACCTGCCAAGTGGTTACGGCTGGCGCGAAGGATTCACGATTGGAACAGGCATGAACGGGAGGGGAGCTGTAGAGATAATAATTGCAGGAATAGGCCTTCAGATGAACATTATTTCCCAAGAAATTTTTTCAATATTAGTATTTATGGCCATATCCACCACACTTACAGTACCCATATTACTTTCTTGGACAACCAATTGGCTAAAAAAACGGGGAGAACTTGTAAAGCAGGATGCCCGAAATGGATACCTGATTCTTGGGGCCAACCCCTTGGGACTTTACATCTCTAGACAACTTGCCGAAAAGAACGAAGTGATCCTAATAGATTCCAATAAGGATTTGGTGCATGAAGCCAATGCACAGGGTGTGAAAGCAATCTATGGCAACGGACTTAAGGAAGATGCGTTCGAAGCGGCCAATGCCCTTACCAAAAACACCTTCATTGCACTGACCGGCAATAGTGAAATTAATCTCCTATCCGCACAATTGGCCTACAACTCATTTTATATCCCGAACAGAATAGTCCTTGTATCCCCAGTTGAAAATGGGGCTGGGCTAAATCTGCTGGATCACATGGATGCCTCTTCAATGTTTGCCAATAAAACTGATATGGTACCTTGGTCATATAAAATTGCCACAAATGATTTTGAGGAAAAGTCAGAACGGATAGAGAAGGAAATTACCACTCGCAATTGGGTTAAAAAAAGTTCCAAAAACAAAGATATCCTACCTATAATAATTCAAGATGAAAATGGTCTTAAACGTCCATTTCATTACAAGGAGATTATAAAGCCAAAAGAAACTGTAATTTTCCTCCAATAGTCCGGTTGGGAAGAAATAAATATTGATTAAATGTTAAAAAACCTCTAATAAACAAGAGTTTCAAGAAATATCCCTAGTGCTTTCCTTAATTTGCAGCTACTTTAGGCTAGGTTATTTATGAAGTTATACCCTATAGAATCAGGAAATTTTAAGTTGGACGGAGGTGCTATGTTTGGCGTGGTGCCAAAATCGTTATGGAATAGAACCAATCCTGCGGATTCCAACAATTTGATAGATATGGCAGCCAGATGTCTATTAATTGAGAATGGCAATCGACTTACTTTAATAGATACCGGGATGGGCAATAAACAGTCCGACAAATTCTTTGGATACTATTACAGATGGGGAGACCATTCCTTGGATAAATCCCTAAACCAATACGGCTTTCATAGAGATGATATCACTGATGTATTCCTGACACACCTGCATTTTGATCATTGTGGAGGAAGCATACAATGGAACAAAGATAAAACTGGTTATGAACCCGCCTTCAAAAATGCTGTCTTCTGGACCAATGAGGCACATTGGAAATGGGCCACGGAACCTAATGAACGGGAAAAGGCTTCCTTTCTAAAGGAAAATCTACTGCCCATGCAAGAAAGTGGCCAGCTGCGATTTGTTGCCCGCGACAACAACACTTTTAAGGACCAAACAGAATTGGATTTTGGAATCTTATTTGTGGACGGACATACAGAGAAACAAATGATCCCCCACATTCAATATAAGGAAAAGACTTTGGTCTTTGCTGCGGATCTGCTTCCTACCGCAGGTCATATTCCACTACCCTATGTTATGGGTTATGATACACGGCCCCTATTAACTCTTACAGAAAAAGCATTGTTTTTGGAAATGGCCGAGAAAAACAATCATTACCTGTTTTTGGAACATGATGCCCATAACCAGATCTGTTCCCTACAAACAACCGAAAAAGGTATACGTTTAAAAGAAATACATACCTTTGCCCAGCTTTTTGAATAATATGATCAATTGTAGACTCCTTTTCAAGGTAAACCATTGCTTTATAGTAAGCAGTAAGGCTAAATATCCCAAAAACATATTGAATAAGACATTCTAATTTAACACTGTAAATAAATGACACTAACATTAAACAGAACTTTTTTGGCCGTATCGGTCTCTATTTTACTTTATGGCTGTGGTGGTACCGCCCTAGTTTCCACACCAATTGATAATATTGATACACTTCCACTTAAAATTTCGGAATTAACCGAAACGCAAAAAAAGAATTGGGGTCATACAGATTTAATTACGGACACTATTCCAGGTATGAGCGTAGATAAGGCCTATGCAGAGATCATTGGGAATAAAAAAGGGGAAAAGGTAATCGTAGCGGTGTTGGATTCGGGAATGGACCTAACCCATGAGGACTTGGTAGATGTCCTTTGGGTTAACAAAGGAGAAATTGCCGGGAACAATAAGGATGATGACAATAATGGTTATATAGATGATATACATGGCTACAACTTTTTAGGGGAATCCTACAACGAACAATTGGAAATGGCCCGTATTATTGGTAAGAAAATAGGAGACGCATCCTTACAGGCCAAGGCCAAAAGTAACCTGGACAAGGATTATCAAAAAGCAATTCAAAATAAGGAACAATACGAACAAATACTTCAGGCAGTCCAAAATGCGGATAAAGAAGTAAAAACACTTTTAGGGAAGGAAAACTATTCTAAAAAAGACTTGACCGAAATAAAGACGGAAGACGAGACCATGCAAAGAAATGTCAGTATCTTGATGCAAATGTTAAGTATCAAGGATACTATTCCAGAGGTGCTTTCAGAACTTAAGGATGGAATTAAACATTTTTCAGATCAACTTAACTATAATCTAAATGTAGATTTTGATGGACGGAAAATGGTGGGCGATAATCCTTATGATATCAATGATAAGGATTACGGTAATGGAAATCCTAAAAATAGGGTAGAGGACGAAAGTCATGGAACTCACGTAGCCGGTATAATTGCAGCAAAACGGAACAATGGTCTTGGTGCCAATGGGGTTGCAAATAATGTGGAGATTATGAGTATTAGAGCAGTTCCAAATGGGGATGAGTATGACAAAGATATTGCCTTGGGAATCCGCTATGCAGTGGATAACGGGGCCAAAATTATTAACGGAAGTTTTGGAAAAGCCTTCTCTCCAAATGCCCAATGGGTATATGATGCCATTAAATATGCAGCGGACCACGATGTTATCTTTGTGCATGCCGCTGGAAATTCGGGCGAAGACCTTGATGACCCAAACAATCCAAATTTTCCCAATGATCAAATTAATAACGGTCCTGAAATGGCGGATAATGTTATAACCGTAGGTGCTCTATCAAGCGAATATGGTTCCGAAATGGTAGCCTCCTTTTCTAATTATGGAATTATAAATGTAGATATTTTTGCCCCTGGTGATGCCATCTATTCTACCATGCCGAACAATGAATACGATTTTCAGGGTGGTACATCCATGGCCGCCCCAGCTGTTGCAGGAGTAGCCGCTCTGGTAAGATCTTATTACCCTACATTAACTGCTTCCCAAGTAAAGGCCATATTGATGAACTCCGGACTTACTACCAAATCCAAAGTAGTGGTTGCGGGTGATGCATCCAAAGCAATGGATTTTCAAAAAATCTCCAAATCGGGAAAAATGGTCAATGCATATAATGCCCTAATAATGGCAGATGCAGTATCTAAAGGTAAATTAAAACTTTAACGCAAAAGGCAAGGCTATAACAGTCATTAAGTACTCTGAAGTAGGATTGTTTTGGTCATCTAAAGAGAATGATTTAAATTTTTAAATTGGGGAACGCAGCCCTTATCCACGTTCTCCATTTTATTATTAAATAGGTTTAAACATATGAAATATAATAGAGGACTTTTTATAGGTTTAGTCGTTGCGATTCTAAGCTTAACAGCTACATTAGAAGCACAAAACAATACCACTTATTGGCAGCAACATGTAGATTATGCCATGGAAGTAGAGGTGGACGTTAAAAATTATCATTACAAGGGGACCCAAAAATTGATCTATACCAATAACTCACCAGATGAACTAAGCCGGGTCTATTATCATCTTTTTTTCAATGCCTTTCAACCTGGCAGTGAAATGGACATGCGTTTACAAAGTATTTCCGATCCTGACGGTAGAATGATGGAGGAAGGCAAAAGCAGAATAGCAAGCCTTACCCAAGAAGAAATAGGTTTTCTAAGGGTTTCTTCCCTTACTCAGGACAACCAAGCGGTTTCCTATTTGGAAGAGGGTACTGTTTTGGTTGTTGAATTAAATAAACCTATTCCTGCAGGCGGAAAAACTACCTTTGAAATGACCTTTAATGGACAAATACCACTGCAAATAAGACGAGCCGGTAGAAACAGCAGTGAAGGTGTGGCCCTATCCATGAGCCAGTGGTACCCAAAAATGGCTGAGTACGACTTTGAAGGCTGGCATGCCGATCCCTATATAGCGCGTGAATTTCATGGGGTTTGGGGCAATTTTGATGTAAAGCTAACCTTGGACAAAAAATATGTAGTTGGTGGAACAGGATATTTACAAAATGCCCAAGAAATAGGCCATGGGTATGAATCTCCTGGGTCAAAAGTAAAAAAGACCAAAGGAAAAACACTTACATGGCACTTTAAAGCTCCAATGGTCCACGATTTTATGTGGGCCGCAGACCCTGACTACCTTCACGACACCTTGCAGGTGGAAAATGGCCCAATGCTTCATTTTTTCTATAAGAATGATAAGGAAATCTTAGAAAATTGGAAAAAACTTCAGCCTAAAACGGCTGAGGCTATGAAATTTTTTAATAAAAATATTGGCGATTATCCATATGAACAATACTCGATAATACAAGGTGGTGATGGAGGCATGGAATATGCCATGAGTACCCTGATTACTGGAGGCAGAAACTTTGGAAGCCTAGTAGGCGTTATGGTTCACGAAATGGCCCATTCCTGGTTTCAGCATGTACTGGCAAGCAACGAATCCAAACATGAATGGATGGATGAAGGTTTTACCACCTTTATCTCCACCTTAGGTATGGACCAAATCATGGACCAAAAAAAGGATAACCCCTTTGAAAGTTCCTATCAAGGATACTACAATTTGGTGGCTTCCGGTAAAGAACAACCCCAAACTACCCATGCAGATAGATATGAGCTAAATTTTGCCTATGGTGTCGCAGCCTATAGCAAAGGGGCTATCTTCTTATCACAATTGGGCTATATCATAGGCCAGGATAAGCTTATGGAGACCCTAAGAAAATATTACCAAGACTTTAAATTTAAACACCCTACGCCAAACGACATAAAAAGAACCGCTGAAAAAGTATCCGGTATGGAATTGGACTGGTACCTTACCGATTGGACCCAAACAACCAACACCATAGACTACGGCATTAAGACCGTGGAGGCAGAAGGGCAAAAAACAAAAGTAAACATGGAACGTATTGGTCTTATGCCGATGCCTATAGATATATTGGTGCTTTTTAATGATGGTACTCAAGAAACGTATTATGCGCCCTTGCGTATGATGTATGGTGAAAAAGAGAACCCTTATTCCAATTTAAAAAGAACTGTATTGCCAGATTGGCCTTGGGCGAATACCAGCTATGACTTTGTCTTGGACAAACCGCTAAGTGCCATTAAAGCAATTGTTTTGGACCCATCCCAATTAATGGCCGATGTAGATCCGGAAAACAATGTTTGGCAAGAGGCCCCTTAGTCCTTAAAAAAGTGTTGATCACCCATTGGGTCCTAGTTATTTATATAATAGGAATGGGTTGTCCCCTTAAGGAGACCCCAAGCGTGTTTAGAATTAGAATCTTGCGAAAAAACAAAATTATTCCTTCTGAACCCTAAATAGTATCTTTATCCAATAAACAATCACTCTAGGTTGCCCCCACAAGGGGACAATATTATTATGACCAACAGCGACAATCCAAATTTTAGCTTCCCAAAAAAAGAAAAGCTAAAAAGCAAAAAACTTATTGAGAAGTTGTTTGCCGAAGGGGTTGGTGTTACCAATTATCCCATAAAACTTGTTTACCTAAAAACCAGTTATGAAGACGATGCCAAATGCAAGGTAGGGGTAACCGTTTCCAAAAGAAATTTCAAAAGTGCCGTAAAAAGAAATCGTATTAAACGATTGATGCGCGAAAGCTATCGGCTGAACAAGCATCTTATTTTTAACAACATAGAGAGCAACTTTGCGTTTATGTTTTTATACCTTGGTAAGGAGATCCCTTCGCAATCTAAAATAACAAACACTATTATTCCTCTGATGCGAAAATTTGTTGATGAAATTGCCAAGGGTAGTAAATAAATTATGAACTAATGAAAGAGATTTTTAAAAAGAGGGTGTTAATTCCCATTATCGCCGTTGCCTTATTGATTGCCGGAAGTAGCTTTAAGGGCGATTTTTTTGAAATTGCCAAACAGATAGAAATTTTTACTACCCTGTTCAAGGAATTGAACATGAACTATGTGGATGAAACCAATCCTGCAGAACTAATGGATACGGCCATTAAAAACATGCTGGAAGAGCTTGATCCCTATACTAAATTCCTTAACGAACAAGATGTAGAATCCTTTAAAATAAACAATGCCGGAGAATATTCAGGAATTGGATCTATTGTTCGAAGTTATAAAGATAAAATTGTTATTGTTGAGCCTTATAAAGGCTACCCGGCAGATAAGGCCGGACTTAAAGCAGGGGACGAAATTATTAAGATCGGGGATATTGCCATATCTGACGTTAAGGATGATGCAGACGAACTTTTAAAGGGTGCCAACAACACAAGTGTAGCTATTACCTATGTTAGACAGGGAGAAACCAAATCTACCACAGTGAATAGAGAATCCATAGAAGTAGACGCTGTTCCATATTATAAGATGATCAGCGAGGATACGGGTTATATTGTTCTTTTAAAATTTAATAAGAAAGCTACGGAACAAACAAAAAAAGCACTCCTAGATCTAAAAAATGATGGCGCCAAAAAAATTATTCTGGACCTGAGGGATAATCCGGGAGGCCTATTGAGCGAAGCCATAAATGTAACCAATCTTTTTATCCCAAAAGGAGAACTTGTGGTTACTACCAAGTCCAAAGTAAAGAAATTCAATAGGGAATATAAAACTACAAATCAAGCTGTGGATACTGAAATACCACTGGCAGTCCTTGTAAATGGCAGAAGTGCCTCGGCCAGCGAAATTGTCTCGGGCAGTCTTCAGGATTTGGACCGTGCCGTTATAGTAGGTGCAAGAAGCTTTGGCAAGGGATTGGTACAACGTCCTTTAAAACTTACTTATGGTACCCAATTAAAAGTAACCATCTCCAGATATTATACGGCATCCGGTAGGTGTATTCAATCTTTAGACTATTGGAATAGGGATGAGAATGGAAACGCAGTTAAAAATACCCAATTCAGGGATTTCAAAACCAAAAATGGCCGTAAAGTACAAGATGGGGGTGGGGTTTTACCCGATATAGAAATCGCTGCAGCCAAAACAAATACCCTAACCCAAGCCCTGTTATCTGGCAACGTAATTTTTGATTACGCCACCGATTATTATTATAATAACACGTTGGAAAAGGTTTTGGATTTCAACTTTAATGATGATGATTTTTCATCATTTAAGAATTATGTTTCAAAAAGTAGTTTTGACTTTGAAACCAAAGCCGAAAAAGCGCTAAAGGAAGCGATGGCAGGTGAGGACAGCTCCCTATATAATAATTCGGTTACCGAGAAGTATAAATCGCTATTGTTAGAAATGGACAAAAGCAAGATTTTGGCCTTGGATAAATATAAAGCGGAAATACAAAAGAATTTAGAGGATGAGATTCTTAAGCGTTATTTCTATAGGGATGGACTTTATGACTATCATCTACAAAATGACGAAGCCATAATGACAGCCACTGTTTTGTTAAACGATAATAGCAAGTATACGGATATCCTAAAATAATCCACTATCGGCAAGCTTAATAATCCTTGGTCCCTAAATCTTAAAATATACCTTCCTTTGATCCAAAAAGTAGGTTATATACCAAAACATAAAAAGGACAAAAAAGGAATTTATCACCAATATTAATCCTTCCTGCATCCCTAAAGGAGCCAATATTCCTTCTGTAAAAATCAACCCAAAACCTCTAAACCACTGTGACCCCACTGTTTCAGCAAACAAATAAATAAATATTGAATTTGTCCCAACTACAGAAAAAATCTTCAACCAATTACTTTTATGATCTTTAATGTCTATCCACCAATAGAATAATGCCAAGGCCAGCAGTGCCCATCCGCCTGATGCTAAAGTAAATGAGGAAGTTGCAATCCTTTTAATTATTGGTGTTATCCCTAGAAGATCCATCCCATAACCCATCACAAGTAAAGCTGCTCCCCACATTAATATGGGACTTAACTTTTCCTTGGCCGATTTATTGGAAAGCAACAATTGGCCACAAATCACACCCATTATCGTATGGACCGCGGTGGGTAGGAAATTTATGAAAACCCAGCCTCCATCGTTAATTTTTCCCATAACCAACATATCTATCCAAGATCCAAAACTTTGTCCTTGATTATAAGGATCTTGTGGGTTATAAACTCGATAAAGAATTTCGGTAAGAATTAATATTCCAAGACAAATTATAATCTGGGTACGATGCGGAAGATTCATAATCGCATAGGCTATAAGGATGGTAAAAGCCAATTGGACCAAAACGTTCCATAACTCCCACACCAATGCATGGCTATATACGCAGTGCAACAATACTCCAAAACTAAATAGCAATAAACATCTTCTCAAAATATGTTTAGTGGCGGCCTTTCTGCTTCCAGTAGCCAAACGCTTTCTCAATGAAAATGGCATCGCCACCCCTACTATAAACATAAAAAAGGGCTGAATAAGGTCCCAAAACCGCAATCCGTTCCAAGGATGGTGATGTAACTGCTCTGCCACAGGATGCAAAAAGGCATTATTTTCAGTATAATCCCCAAAACTTCCGTGAAAGCCTGCAGCCTCTGCAATGAGTAAAAACATAGTTAATCCGCGAAATACGTCTAGGGAAAATAACCTCTTGGTAAGGTTGGTAGATTCGTTAGTCATCTTATAATTGGTTGGTTATTTGGCAAGAACAATGTAGTGATTTTCTTTAGACCTTCATAAAGAATTATAAACATGGGCAAATTGTTCTATCCCCACCTAAAAATACAAGCTGCCTATTTATTGGCTCTAACCATAAAGTTACGGCATTATAGTAATGCCACCATGCCCCTTCTAAATTTTTTTAAGTAATTTTCCCTTTCGAAAAATCATTCCAATGAAAAACAAGGTTCTCCTTCTAATTGCCTTAAGTATTTTTCTTTGTCTAGGCTACAAGCCAAAAGAGCCTAAAATACTGATCATAGGAGACTCCATTTCTTTAGGATATTTTCCTAAAGTTAAAGAAGCCCTGGCCTCAAAGGCAATAGTATTGCACAATCCTGGAAATGCACAACATACTGGAACGGGATTGGAAAAAATTGAGACTTGGGTAGGTCAGGAGGATTGGGATATTATTCAATTTAATTGGGGGTTATGGGATCTTTGTTACCGACACCCAGATTCTAAAGTCTATGGGAATAGAGATAAAATTAACGGCACTATAACCTATGATCTTCAAACCTATGGACAAAATCTGGAAGAATTGGTCAGTTTCCTTAAGTCCAATACCTCTGCAAAATTAATCTATGTAACAACTACCTATGTCCCTATTAATGAAGCTGGCAGAAATGCTGCCGATGTTGACAAATACAATGCCGTTGCAAAATCAATAATGAAAAAAAATGGCGTTATTATCAACGACATTTATAAAAAATCTATTGCAATTCATCATAAAAATGGCTTGGGAGATAAAGATGTCCACTATAGCAAGGAGGGATATGTAGATCTTAGTAAACTAATTGTTCCTGTCCTTAAAAAAACAATGAAAAAATTATAGCTCAAACAGACCAAAAGAAAAAAGTATTTTATTTATAAAACCTAAATAGCTTACCCCCTACCTCCATATTTTAACCAATACAAAATTGAACCGTCCTATCTATAAACAATTAAAAGTATTTAGAACAACTGAAAAATAAGACCTATGTTCTCTAAAAATTAATTAATTTAAGCGATAAAACCACCACAAATGTCGCTTCCAACTGCCAAACATTTATCACTCTTAACTATAGCGGCAATTTGTTTATTAGGTTGCAAGGATGTTACTACTACCAATACGGATTACGGTAAGTATACCACTTGGAAATCCTATTTAGGTGGGTCGGACCGTAACCACTATTCCGTCCTTTCACAAATAACTCCAGAAAATGTTACCCAACTTAAGGTCGCCTGGACCTATTCGGCCCCTGACAGTGGTCAAATGCAAATGAATCCCATTGTAGTGGACTCTATTTTATACGGGGTTACGGCAGCATTACGGGCAGTGGCCCTGGACGCCCGAACTGGAATAGAAATCTGGCAATTTGGCGATTCATTAAACCAGGAGAATTCCACCAGCCGAGGTGTAGCGTATTGGAAAAAAAATGAAGATGAACGTATTCTGTTTACCCAAGGGGCCCATCTTTTTGCTTTAAATGCCAGTACGGGCAAACCTATTTATTCATTTGGAACACAAGGAAAAATTGACCTTCACTCCGGATTGCCATCAAATGCAAAGGATAAATTTGTAGTATCCAATACTCCAGGAACGGTTTACAAGGATTTAATTGTTATGCCCATTAGACTCTCTGAAGGTCGAGGAGCAGCTCCAGGAGATATAATGGCATTTAATGTATTAACCGGTACCCTGGTATGGGCCTTCCATACCATACCTTATCCCGGTGAACCTGGTAATGAAACATGGGAAGACCCCAATACCTATAAAAGCGAGATAGTAGGTGCCGCCAACAACTGGGCCGGTATGGCCTTGGATGAAGCAACTGGAATCCTTTATGTACCAACAGGATCTGCAGCTCCTGATTTTTATGGTGGCGAAAGGAAAGGAAGTAACCTTTATGCCAATTCTTTATTGGCTTTGGATGCCCAATCAGGAAAACTTCTTTGGCATTATCAATTTACCCACCACGACTTATGGGATAGAGATCCTTCGGCACCGCCCAACCTGATAACAATTTCTAGGGAAGGGAAAAAGATTCTGGCGGTGGCCCAAGTAACCAAACAGGGCTATGTGTTTCTTTTCGATAGGGCAACGGGAACCCCATTGTTCGATATTGAAGAGATCTCCGTACCCGCCTCTACTTTGGATGGTGAAGAAACATGGGAAACCCAACCATTTCCAACAAAACCCAGACCTTTTGCAAGACAGTCCAATCTCTTGACCGAAAAAGACCTAAGTCCGTATGCCGAAAACAGGGAAGAATTACTGACCCAATTCAATGAAGCGGACAAAAGAATCTATGCTCCTCCGGGTTTAGATCCAGTTCTCCTATTGCCTGGTTATGACGGGGCTGCGGAATGGGGCGGTGCTGCCGCCGATCCCGAAGAAGGGATTTTGTACGTAAACTCCAATGAAATGGCCTGGTTCCTTCAAATGGAAAAAGACTCCTTGGATGCAAGCCTACCTTTAGGAGAATATACCTATAATAAATATTGCGTGGTATGTCATCAAAAAGACCGCAAAGGTAATGTGGCAAGTGGATATCCATCCCTCGTAAACCTAAGATCAACTCATAAAAAAAACGCCGTTGCCTTGACTATTGAAATGGGAAAAGGAATGATGACCGGATTTCCACAGATTAAAAAAGCGGAAATGGACGCTTTGCTGCAATTCTTGTATGGAGAAGAAATAGTACAAAATGTGATTAAAAAGGAGGCAAAACCTATAGAAACAATATATAAACATACAGGATATAAGAAATTCTTGGACAGTAAAGGGCTTCCTGCCATTTCCCCTCCTTGGGGCACATTACATGCTATAGACCTTAATACTGGCGATTACCTCTGGTCTATTACTTTTGGAGAAACTTTGACACTAAAAGAAAAAGGATTTCCACAGACAGGTTCAGAAAATTATGGCGGGGCCGTAGTGACTAAAAACGGACTATTGTTTATTGGGGCCACGAAAGATGGATATTTTAGAGCTTTTAATAAAAATAGCGGTAAGTTACTATGGGAATATAAACTCCCAGCCGCAGCATTTGCTACTCCTGCCATGTATGAAGTAAACGGCAAGCAGTACATTGCCATTGCATGTGGTGGTGAAAAATTAGGAACCGAAAAAGGAAACCAAATTATTGCTTTTGCCTTGGAATAAAAATTAAGAAACTATATAAATTAGGAATATGAAAAAATTAAAAACCCTTGTAGTAGGGTGCGGAAATATGGGAATCTCCCATGCAAGAGCCTATCACAAACTTCCTGAATTTGATATTGTGGGCCTTGTAAGTCGTACGCCCCAAAGTAGGGAGAAATTATCCCAGGAATTGGATGGCTTGCCCACCTTTGATAATTTTGATACCGCTTTGAGGGAATCCAAACCAGATGTAGTATCTATTAACACCTATCCCGACACCCATGCCGACTATGTTAGAAAAAGTTTACTTGCAGGAGCCCATGTTTTTGTTGAGAAACCCCTTGCCCTTACCGTTAAAGAGGCGGAAGAATTAGTGGCTTTGGCCAAGGCAAAAAACAGGAAAATGGTAGTAGGCTATATTCTTAGGGTACATCCTTCTTGGACCAAATTTGTTGAAATTGCCCGTACCCTTGGTAAACCGTTGGTAATGCGCATGAACTTAAACCAACAAAGTTCTGGTGATAAGTGGTATACCCATAAACAACTAATGAATTCAATGTCGCCCATAGTAGATTGTGGCGTTCATTATGTAGATGTTATGTGTTTAATGACCCAATCTACACCCATTAGTGTCAGTGCCATTGGAGCTAATTTAACCAATGAAATTGATTCCAAGATGTATAATTACGGTCAATTACAGGTGCGCTTTAAAGATGGTTCTGTTGGGTGGTACGAGGCCGGCTGGGGACCTATGATGAGTGAAACAGCCGTTTTTATCAAGGATGTTATTGGCCCAAAAGGAGCGGTATCCATAGCAGACAAACCAGAAGACAATTCACAGGATATAGAAGGACATACAAAAACTGGAAGCCTAAAAATTCACTATAGCGAATTGGATAAGGTAGGAAATTTTATTAAAAAGGATGATCATATTACCACGGAAGAAGAACCTGATCATGATGGACTTTGCTTACTGGAACAGCAATATTTATTAAATGCTATTGTAAACGATCAAGATCTTTCATCCCATTTATTGGATGCCATTAGTAGCCTGAAAATTGTATTGGCAGCCGATGAGTCGGTAAGGACAGGACTAACTGTTATACTTTAGATTGATATGTTGAAAAACTCTGATATTCTAAATATTCATAACAATTAGTTATATTTAATTTCTTAATACTTTTAATATCATAGACTTATGAAAATCATGTGTCGGATTAACTACAACCACTATAAATAAATACGATTTTTAGAACAACCTAGAAGGGGTTAAAGAAATTGTAAAAACATTATGAAGGAACAACTTATTATTGAAAAAATTGAACTTTTTAAAGTCCCTCCAAGATGGCTTTTTGTTAAGATAACCACTAGAGAAGGGATTATTGGTTGGGGTGAACCGGTGGTGGAAGGAAAAGCCGATACAGTAGCCGCCTGCGTAATGGAACTTCAACAATACCTCATCGGAAGGTCGGCATCAAATATTGAAGACATATGGCAAGTCCTCTATCGTGGTGGGTTTTACAGGGGTGGTCCCATCCTGATGAGTGCTCTTTCAGGAATAGATCAAGCACTTTGGGACATAAAAGGTAAGTTTCTAGGGGTTCCCGTTTACGATTTATTGGGAGGTGCTGTGCGACATAAAATGAAAATGTACTGCTGGATAGGCGGCGATCATCCCGAAGTGCTATTGGAACAAGCCCATGAGAAAGTAAAGGCAGGTTTTAAAGCAGTAAAAATGAATGCTACAGGGGGAATGGACTGGATATCTACTTTAAAGGATGTAAAACAAGTGGCAAACAACATTCGTTTGTTAAGGGAGGAATTTGGAACCGATCTGGACATAGGACTGGATTTTCATGGGCGCGTCCACAAAGGCATGGTTAAGCGACTCATAGATGAACTTTCGCCCTATGAACCCATGTTTATTGAAGAACCGGTACTTAGCGAAAATAATGATGCCTTAAAACATATTTATCCGTACACCAGTATACCCATTGCCACTGGGGAGCGTATGTTTTCCCGTTGGGATTTTAAAAAAATTCTGGAAGAAGGTGTGGTAGACATTATTCAACCAGATCTTAGCCACGCCGGAGGAATTTCCGAGGTAAGGAGAATAGCCACTATGGCAGAAGCCTATGATGTGGCCTTGGCTCCACATTGCCCTTTAGGCCCCATATCTTTAGCTTCCGCATTACATATCGATTTTGTCTCAGCTAATGCCTTTATTCAAGAAAATAGCATAGGAATTCATTACAATCAGGGCTTTGATCTATTGGACTATGTACTGAATCCTGAAATTTTTGATATCAAGGATGGGTATATTAACTTATTTCAAAAACCCGGATTGGGTGTTGAATTGAATGAAGAGAAATTAAGGGAAGGCCAAAAAATCGGACATAATTGGTCCAACCCAATATGGCGGGGCCCTGATGGAAACTTTACCGAGTGGTAAGTATATCTATAATTGAATAATACCAACAACCAACCAAAAACACCATGACTTACCTTATCGCCTTAATACTTTCCCTTACCCTATTGATAGTAGGCATCATCAAATTTAAAGTGCATCCTTTTTTTGTGCTTCTTTTTTCAGCCATCGCTTACGGATTTATGACAGGAATGGACATTGAAGCCATTATTAATTCAATCAATAATGGATTTGGGGATATAATGGGCAAAATAGGCTTAATAATTTTATTTGGTGTTACCATTGGCAAGGTCCTGGAAAAATCGGGCGGAGCATTTGTTATAGCCTCAAAAATTTTAAAAGTTATTGGAGCTAAATCCATTCATTTGGCCATGCTACTTACAGGATATATCCTTTCCATTCCCGTATTTGCGGATAGCGCCCTTCTCATCATGAACCCTTTGAACAAGGTACTCTCACATAAAGCTGGGGTATCCTTTGCAGGTACCACCGCGGCCCTGGCATTAGGTTTAACCGCTTCGCATACCATGGTGCCACCTACCCCTGGACCCATTGCCGCTGCAGGTATTTTGGGGGCCGATTTAGGGAGTGTAATGATTTGGGGCTTGCTGATCAGTAGTATTTCCTTAATTCCATGTTATTTCTTTGCTACTAAATTCGCCTCCCGCATTCATGTTCCTATAATCCTGGAGGCAGTGACAACCAAACAGGAACAACCGGCCCTTTGGAAATCTTTATTGGCCATTGTAATTCCCATTCTGCTGATTATTTTTAAATCGGTCATGGATTATCCAGAGTTTACTTTTCAACCTTCGATTTTTAAAACGATTATTTCCTTTTTAGGTACTCCTGTAATTGCGCTTTTGGTAGGGGTGTTATTGTCCCTGGTATTGCCTAAAAAATTGGACGAAAAGATATTCTCTTCTACTGGTTGGTTTGGAGAATCGTTAAGGGAGGCCGCTCCAATTATCTTTATCACTGGAGCCGGTGGTGTTTTTGGAAAGATGTTGCAAAATTCAGGAATTGCCGATACCATTACCTCAGAATTTACGGGTATGCAATTGGGTTTGTTCCTGCCTTTTCTTTTGGCTGCCTGTCTAAAGACCACTCAGGGATCATCCACAGTGGCATTGGTAACCACCGCCTCCATAATAGCCCCATTAATGCCCGCATTAGGTCTTAGCGAGCCTTTTATGGCTACCATGACCGTCTTGGCCATTGGTGCTGGAGCTTCAGTAGTATCTCACGTAAATGACAGTTTCTTTTGGGTACTTACCCAACTTACCGGAATGAATGTAAAACAAGGCTATCAGATCCAATCTGCCGGAACTTTTGTCCTAGGTGTCACGGCAATGACCGTTATCACTATAATCGTTAAAATAATGACTTAAAATGAATAAAATAACATGTGCTATCATAAGCTCCGTTCTTCTCTTGGGGTCTTGTAAAGAAGTGAGCAAAAAATCAATGCCAGCAGAAGATATTTCTTCTTCATTTTCAATTGAAATACTTGATGATGAAGCGTTGCAGATTATTGACCCAAAATCTAAAATTGAGATACTTGCTAGCGGCTTTGCCTGGACCGAAGGACCACTATGGATAAAAGAAGGCAACTATTTATTGTTTTCGGACATCCCAAATAATAAGGTCTACAAGCTAGATCCAAAAAATAATGATACGGTTACCTACCTATATTCCTCAGGGTTTTCGGGTACCGAGTTTACAGGAGACGAACCTGGCTCCAATGGTCTCTTGTTAAATGGGGAAGGCGAATTAGTGCTTATGCAACATGGTAATCGACAGGTAGCCAAAATGAATGCACCCATTGATGCTCCCAAGCCTGACTTTACTGCCCTAGTTTCTTCATATATGGGCAAGAAATTAAATAGCCCAAATGATGGAACTTTCGATGAAAAAGGCAACCTCTATTTTACCGACCCCCCTTATGGGCTGCCAAAAAGAATGGGTGACCCCAATAAGGAGTTAAATTTTCAAGGTATTTATTGCTTAATGACTTCAGGAGAATTAATGTTATTGGACTCCCTTTCCCGCCCTAACGGAATTGGAATATCGGCTGATGGTAAGACGCTTTATGTTGCAAATTCTGACGAGGAACACGCAGCTTGGTATCAATATAAGATTGTGGAACCAGGAAAGCTAAGCGATAAAAAGCTATTTCATGAGGTAACTGATCTTATAGGGAAAAAAGGGCAACAGGGACTGCCAGACGGATTAAAAACAAATAGCAAGGGAATCTTATTTGCTACAGGTCCAGGCGGTATTTGGATATTTAATCCCATGGGGAAGGCATTGGCAAGAATCCATACAGGTCAGGCCACAGCCAATTGTGCTTTTGATTCAGAAGAAAAAAGACTCTACATTACAGCAGATGACTATATTTTGGGAGTAAACTTAAAATAATCCTGCACTAGTCCTTAAAAACTGGTGTTATGGCTAGCTCTATTAAACCGTCCTTAGCTTCCTTGAGATATCGATTGGAACGCAAATACCTATTTAAATTATATTCGTCATAATTTGTGGCATTTTTGTCCATACTGCTAATATGCACTCTTCCCGCAGAATGGATAAACTCATTGTTCCCTATCCACATACCCACATGAATTACACGTTCTTTAGTAGTTTCGGTTGCCGGTTTTCCAAAAAATAATAGGTCTCCTGGAACCAGCTTATCAAAATCCTTCTCAGCATCTACCTCCTTACCAGTGTGTATTTGTTGAGAAGCGTCTCTAGGTAGAACAATTCCGTTTAAAAAATATATTGTTTTTGTGAATCCACTACAATCTACCCCTTTGGTGGAAGTACCGCCCCATAAATAGGGAACGCCCATTAAGGTTTTGGAAGTATTCACCAAAGATTCCTGACTAGGGTCCAAAGCTGCCAACCAAATATCATAATCCAGAGCTTCATGTTTATCAATATAAGCCTTTCTTCCATCTGGGTAACCCACAAAATAGAACTCCCCTTCTTCTCCAATACGTTCCAATACACCTCCAGCTACCATATCGGAAACCACTTGTACTTCCTTATCAGGTTTAGAGTAAGAATGTCCGATAGTATTGGTGTAAATTACTTTTGATGTAGATTTCCAAGATTTAAACCTCTCACTGGAAAGTACTTCTATCCCTCCCCCATCTACCCAGGATAAATATTTATCCGGAGTTTGAATCAGGTACCAATCATCCTCTATCTTCAATATTTTTACAGGCGTTCCCAAGGTGGCCTGGGTAACCAATTCGGACGAGTGTGCAGGTTTAGCCCGTAAATTGGCCACAGAAATTGTAATAAGGCCTTGGGTAGACCCATTTATATAGGGTGCAGGTAATAATTGAATACTATCTATAAAGTCGATTTTATTTTCTACCAGCTTTTCTTTGAAAGCAACAACAGCTTTAGGAAGGTTAGACTCCCCCTTCAAGATAGTTTCGTTCCCGATTTTAAGAACTTCCACATTAAAAAGGGCTACCCTTTTATCCGGAGCAAATTCTTGTTTTATTTCTTCATACAAAGTATTGATAATAAGCTCTCCTTCGTCAACTCCGGGTCCACAAGAAAAGAATAGAAAAACACCTGTAATCAATAAAAAAAGCCTTCCCTTTTGGCAGTAATTCATGTAAACTATTTTAGGATTGTGAAACGAAAATTATTTTGGAATCTGGAAAATTATAAAAATTTAAGGATAGAGGGCCACTACAAGAGCAAAAATTAAATTTATAAGCTATTTTTTGTCTAATTTTAAGCACTACAATGACGAAAAAATTAAAAACCATAGAATTATTTGCCGGAGTTGGTGGCTTCCGATTAGGATTGGAAAAAACGAAAAACTACGATATAATATGGTCCAACCAATGGGAGCCATCTACAAAAATACAACACGCTTCCTTAGTATATGAACATAATTTTGGTAATGAAAACCATACTAATAAAGATATATCGGAAGTTCTTGTTTCTGAAATCCCGGATCACGATATTTTGGTGGGCGGGTTTCCCTGCCAAGACTATTCCGTAGCCACATCCCTAAAAAACTCCAAAGGTCTTATAGGAAAGAAAGGAGTGCTATGGTGGAGTATACATAACATTTTAAAAGAAAAACAAAACAAGCCAAAATACCTCTTTTTAGAAAATGTAGATCGATTGTTAAAATCGCCCTCAAACCAAAGAGGGAGGGACTTCGCTGTAATGTTAAAAAGTTTGGACGAGTTAGGCTATGCTGTGGAATGGCGTGTTATAAATGCTGCAGATTATGGAATGCCACAGCGTAGGCGACGAGTATTTATTTTGGCTTATCATAAATCAACAGCAATCTATAAATCTCTTAAACTATTGGATCCATTAACGTGGCTCATTAAAAATGGAACTATTGCCCAGTCCTTTCCGGTTAATGAATTATCTTCTCAAATAACCAATCTATCCTTAGATAGTGATTTGGTTACTATTTCCAATAATTTCAATTTGGATGAAAAGCTATCACCATTTCAAAATACAGGAATCTCAATTGATGGCACTGTAACCACCACCAAGACCACTGCCAATTATAATGGATCAAGAACAACCCTAGGTGATATTCTTCATAATGGTGAAATAACAGATAACTTTATTATTCCTCCGGAGGATATACACAAATGGGAGTATCTAAAGGGTGCTAAAAAAGAATTACGCCAGGCCAAAAACGGATTTCAATACCAGTATGGAGAAGGAAAAATGGTATTTCCAGATAATCTCGACAATGCTTCAAGAACTATAATAACAGGTGAAGGTGGAAAAAGTCCCTCGCGTTTTAAACATGTAGTTCAAACCCAAAAAGGGTTGAGAAGATTAACGCCTGTGGAATTGGAGCGCTTAAATATGTTTCCCGACAATCATACCAAACTACAAGGAATAAGTGATACCAAACGTGCTTTTTTTATGGGAAATGCCCTCGTTGTGGGCGTTATTGAGCAAATAGGCAAAACGCTCTTTCAAAAAATTAACCTATAAACCACATAAATATAATTTCTAATTGGAATTAAAAGTTATATCCTATTGTCAGAAATTAAATTTCTGCACAACACCAAGATGCACTAATACTAGCAGTACTTTACTCTACGATTCCATTTATTTTGTTAAACTCCACTTAAATAACTGTTAATCAGCGTATTTATTTGCTTTTTATCGATTTTTTTTCGTAAATTACAACTATGATAAAAATTGAAAAGTCAGCTAACGAGGAGTTCATAAAGAAATCCATTTCCCATTTGGAAGCGCACGGTTTTGAGAAAATCAAGGCGGATTTAGAAGGTTATGATTGTCCAAAATCTTATTTAAAAAAAGGTAGCGACACCAAAATTACTCCCGATATAGTGGCTTTAAAAAATGGTAAAAAATACTATTTTGAAATCAGTTTAAAATCAGATAGGCCATTATTGTTAAAATCCAAATGGTTGTTTTTGGATACTCTAAGCCGAATGAATTCTAATCGCTTTAAAATTATAACTACCAAAGGGCACTATAAATTTACGGATAGTATGTTGGAGGATATAAATTTAAGTGACAAAACACCCATTAAAATTTAAAAAGGCATCGTTAAACCATATTTTAAAAAGAGCTGTATATACAGCTCTTTTTTTTTTGAATATTGTAAAATGAATCACGGGAAATAAATAAAAACTATTCCTTTATCATTGCAACATGGAGAATGCCATCTTCTAAATATTCCTTCCCAATTAATTTAAAACCTAAAGAAGTATAAAATTTAGTCAAGTACTTTTGAGCTGAAATATGTATAGCGGTCGGTCCAAAAGTTTTATTTATAATCTCAATTGAAGCCTGCATAATTTGTACACCAAACCCATACTGCCTTTCGGATTTTCTTACCGTTACCCTACCTATACTCGCTTCTTTAAAATAGTCTCCAGCCTTAAAGACCCTAGTATATGCTACAATTTTTTTGTTTTTATACCCAATTATGTGAAGGGCCTTTACATCTTTTCCGTCCAAATCTTGGTAAACACAATCCTGTTCCACAACAAAAACTTCACTTCTTAGTTGTAAAATATCATATAGTTCCTGAGTCGAAAGTTCATGGAACTTTTTTATTTCTACCTTCATAAATTAATCCAATAAAGCAATTTTAAAAGTGTAAAACTTGTAGATATGTGTTATAAAGCAGGTGCTATCAAATTAGCAATTTCTTTACTTACATGGAATTTTCTCTATTCTTCTTTCATGCCGACCACCTTCAAAGGAAGTATTCAAAAATGTTTTTACCATTTCCAACGCTTGCGGTAATGAAATAAATCTAGCAGGTAAGCTTAGTATATTAGCATCATTGTGTTCTTTGGCCAACTGTACAATCTCGGTTGTCCAACATAATGCCGCCCTAATTTTCTGATGCTTGTTTGCGGTCATAGAAACTCCGTTGCCACTTCCACAAATTATAATTCCCAAATCTACATTCCCCTCCTCTACTTCATTAGCTACTGGATGTACAAAATCAGCATAATCAACACTATCAGTGCCATCTGTACCATGATTTATTACTTCTATGCCCATAGATTTCAATAATCCAATTATGGCAAGTTTATACTCTGTTCCAGCATGATCATTACCTATGGCTATTTTCATTGTTTTAGGTTCTTTATTAATAAAAAAAGTAATATAATATGTATATGAAATAAGTACTCATACACACACAAATGTACAAATACCTATGGTTTCACCACAGAAACTAGGTTATTAACAACATAAATTTTATAAAATAAGAAAACCGTTGTTATTTAGTAGTTTAAGGATAATGGCTTATTGTTAACAAACTACTTATAAAAAGTAAATATTAAATTTTTATTATCCGCTTTAATTTTGCTTTACAAAATGTTATTCTAAATGAATAATTTACTTCTTAGAATCTAATAGAAAGATATCAAATAATTAAACGAAGTAATTAACATTCCCATTACATTAACTTTTCAATAATTTTATGTTGATATAGGTTGTCAACAAATATTAATAACCCATTTAAGTCATTGATTTAGAATATTTACTTGTTGTATAAATTGTCAATAAACTTATTTAATGGTTCAAAGCAAATTAAATGGTACTTTTTTATAGCTACTATAAACACACCATTATAATCACCATTTTATTTAAATTTAAGAAAAAAGAAAACATATATATATAATAGATGTTCATAACAACATTTATTATTAAAGAAGATGGAAACTAAAAATTGGAAATTAAGGACAATGGATTATAATTCGTAATTTTCCAAAAATTAAAGTGTTAATGTCAAAGAATAATAAAAGAAACAAAAATCAAAGAAAAAACGAAATAACCAGAGGTATATTCACTGTTCTTGAAAAGGAACCAGAGAAATCTTTTAACTATAAGCAAATTGCTGCTAAAATTGGTGTAGTAGATGCCAATGATAGGAACACTCTTATTCAAAGACTGGTAGAATTAAAGGAAAAGAAACGAATTTTGGAGGAGGAAAGAGGTGCTTATAAGGCTATAGCGGCAAATAAGACCTACCATACCGGAACAGTAGATATCACAGGTAGGGGAAATGCGTACATAGTAGTGGAAGGTTTGGACGATGATGTCTTTGTTCCGTTTAATAAGTTAAAGAAGGCTTTCCATAAAGATGTAGTAGAAGTATATATTTTTCCTAGAAGAAAAGGAAAAAAATTGGAAGGTGAAATTACTAAGATAGTATCAAGAAATAAGATGGCCTTTGTTGGTATTATGGATATGCAAAAAGATTTTGCTTTTGTACGCCCAACGGATTACAGAATGTATACTGATATTTTTGTAGCTAAAAATAAAATTTCAACTGCTGAGGATGGAGATAAAGTAATTGTAGAAATTAATGAATGGCCAGATAATGCGGATTCCCCTTTTGGGACTATAACCCAAGTATTGGGGAAACCTGGAGAGCACAATACAGAAATACATTCTATTTTGGCACAATATGGGCTTCCATATGAATTTCCAACGGAGGTTGAAATGTATGCAAATACTCTGGATACCAGTATTAAAGAAGAAGAAATAGCGAAGAGAAGAGATCTTAGGGATACGTTAACGTTTACTATTGATCCAAAGGACGCGAAGGATTTTGATGATGCCCTTTCTTTTAAGATATTAGAAAATGGTAATTATGAGATTGGCATTCATATAGCGGATGTTTCCCATTATTTGGAAACAGGTACTATCTTGGATGATGAAGCCTATGACAGGGCAACCTCTGTTTATTTAGTAGATAGAGTGGTACCCATGTTACCGGAGGTATTATCAAATAATGCCTGTTCACTACGTCCTAATGAGGAGAAATATACTTTTTCTGCCATTTTCGAAATTGATGATAATGCAATCATAAAAGAGGAGTGGTTTGGACGTACTGTAATTAATTCGGATGAACGATTTGCTTATGAGGAAGCTCAGCACATTATTGAGACAGGTAATGGCGCAATTCCCCAGGAATTATCTATTAGAGAAAGTGCTTATACCGTTGGTGAGGAGGTAGTTAATGCCACTTTGACAATGGACCGTCTTGCAAAAATAATGCGTGATAAACGTATGGAGCAAGGGGCTATATCCTTTGATAAAATTGAGGTACGTTTTAATCTTAATGATAAAATGGAACCTGAAGGAGTTTATTTTAAGGAATCCAAGGATGCTAATAAACTAATTGAAGAATTTATGTTGTTGGCCAACAGGAAAGTAGCCCGTTATATAGGTAAACAAAAACCCGTAAAAACTTTTGTTTATAGGGTTCATGATGAACCTAATGAGGATAAATTAATGGCACTTAATGGGATTATTTCTCGTTTTGGACATCAATTAAATTTTAAGGACAAAAAATCAATAAGTGATTCCCTAAATCAGCTTTTGGAGGATGTAAAAGGGAAAAAGGAACAAAATTTGGTAGATACTTTGGCCATTCGTAGTATGAGCAAGGCAATTTATACCGTGGATAATATTGGCCATTATGGATTGGCTTTTGATTATTATACGCATTTTACCTCTCCTATTAGAAGGTATCCGGATGTTATGGTACATAGACTGTTACAACATTATTTGGACGGTGGCGAAAGTCCAAAGGCAGAATCCTATGAAGAAAAATGCAAGCATTCCTCTGATATGGAAAGTTTGGCAGCAAATGCTGAACGGGATTCTATTAAATATATGCAGATTAAATTTATGGAAGATCACCAGGACCAGGAGTTTGTAGGTGTAATTTCTGGGGTTACCGAATGGGGTCTGTATGTTGAAATTATAGAGAATAAATGTGAAGGAATGATAAGGATAAGGGATATAAAAGATGATTATTATACCTTTGATGAAAAGGAATACGCAATTGTTGGGGAAAGAACCAAGAAATCTTATCAATTGGGTGATGAGGTTGTAGTGATGGTTAAGAGTACTGATTTAATTAAGCGGCATTTGGATTTTTCCTTAATTGGAAAAAACGACTAAATTTTTGTTTTGGAATGGAATTTGTTTAACTAATTGAGTTAGCTCGATAAAGTTGGAAGAATTGTTACTGGGACATGAATATGTGTTACGGAATTTATCCGGAAAGAATGTTTTTGGGTTAAAAGTATTAATCTAAAAACTATAGCTCTAAAATAATGGATCAAAAATTAATAGTGATGCTTTTGTTTGTTATTGCGACCCATTCATTAAGGTCGCAAAACGAAAAGGTAACTCAAAATTTACAGCCATTTAAAGAAGTTAAAGCCTTTGATGGTTTGTCTGTGAACCTAATAAAATCAGACGTTAACAAGGCTGTAATTACTGGTGCGAATACGAGTAATGTAGCCATTGTTAATAATGATGGTGTTCTAAAGATTCGTATGGAAGTTAATAAGCTATTTAGTGGCTATAGAACTTTTGTGGATTTGCATTATACCGAAAAAATTGTTGTAATAGATACTAATGAAGATGCTAGAATTACTTCTAAAGAGTCAATAAGGCAAGATATTCTGGAACTTAAAGCACAAGAAGGTGGAGAGTTGATTATTAGTGCCCAAGTAGACCAAATGCTTATAAAAAGTGTTACAGGGGGTATTATTTCTGCTTCTGGCACCTCTAACATTCAGGACGTACAGATAAATACTGGAGGAATTTATAAGGGAAAGGATTTTAAAACTAAATTCAGCACTATTAATGTAAATGCTGGCTCTAGGGCGGAGGTATTTGCTACAGACTATGTAAAAGCGGCCGTAAAAGCGGGTGGAGAGGTTATGGTTTATGGAAATCCTGCTAAAATGGAAGAGAAAACAATTTTTGGTGGTAAGATAACGAGAATGTAAGTAAAGCAAGTTTATGATAGAAGACATACAGGCAGCAATTCCATTGGGCTTTTTATTAAGCTTTATGATTGGACCTGTTTTTTTTGTACTTCTTGAGACTAGTGCAATTAAAGGGTTTAGGGCGGCCTTATGTTTTGATTTCGGTGTTATTGTTGCCGATATTATTTTTATTTCTTTAGCCTATTTTAGTAGTTTTCAATTATTGGAAAATCTTAGTAATCATCCAGGACTTTATGTTTTTGGAGGGACTATTTTATTAGTTTATGGCCTTACCAATGTTTTTAAGAAAGAATCCCATAAACAGGAAACGAAAATTAGGATTACTAAGGGGGACTACCTTAGTTTGTGCGTTAAGGGATTCTTATTGAATTTTATAAATATAGGGGTACTTGTATTTTGGCTGGGTATTATAATTGTGGTAGGGCCTAGTTTGGATAATGATTCTAATAGAATTATAATTTTCTTTGCCGCTATGATCGGGGCTTATTTTGTTACTGATATCTTTAAAATATTATTAGCTAAACAATTAAGGAGAAAACTAACTATAAGACGAATACTTTTGGTAAAAAAAGGACTAGGAATAATTCTGGTTGTTTGTGGGTTGGTCTTGATTATTAAAGGGTTTCTTCCTAAAGATCAATTGAATATAGAAAAGGGGATAGAGCTTATCAGGGAGTAAGCAGATGTTTTTTTCTACATGGACATTGTTTAAAACAAAAAACCTTCACCAATTAAGATGAAGGTTTAGAGGCATCGAGCGGATTCGAACCGCTGTACAAGCTTTTGCAGAGCTCTGCCTAGCCACTCGGCCACAATGCCATTTTGCTGTGCAAAGGTAATACTTTTTTTAAGTTTCAAAAACTAAAATCCTGATCTTTTAGATTTAAGTATTATGGTTACTTCCTGTACATCTCCACCAATGGGAGGATTCATTTTGGATACGGCAACTTTTACTTTTGTTGCTATGGATATTTCTTCAAAGATTCTATGGAGAATACGCTGAGCTACATGTTCTAATAGTTTTGAAGGAATTGACATTTCTTCCTTAACTATTTGGTTTATGTGCACATAATCAACAGTTTCATTAAGATTATCGGTTTGGGATGCCTTTTTTAAATTCGCATCTACCTCAACATTTACTAGATAATCACTGCCAATAATGGTCTCTTCTTTAAGACAACCATGATTGGCATAAACTTTTATGTTGCTAACCTTTATTTTTCCCACAGTACTGATAATTTGTGTAAAATTAGATTAATCTAATCGTAAAAGAATAGAAATTATGTAAATTTTAAAGGGTGGGATCAGTCTTTGGTCTGAGTATCTTATGTATTTATTTAAGTCGAAATTTTAATAGGTACATCTACAATTACTTATTCCTTGGAATAGGTCTACCCCAATAGTTACAACATGGGTACCTGTACTATAACCTAATATTTCGTTTAGAATTATCTGATAGGAATATCCAAAATAGAAATTATTTTTTTTAAGTCCGGCTAAGGGAGCTATATATAAGGGCCTTCCAATTTGGTCATTTAAGAAACGGTAAGTAATACCTGCATAATAGTAATCCTCAAAATCATACCATCTGAATTTCAGGTTTAAATCGGCCTCCGATCTACCATCACTTTCAAATATTTTGTATAAAATAGAGGGTTCTATTTCCATATTGCTGTTTCTGGACTTTTTGTATCTGTATCCTGAATAAACATAGAAGTTTCTAAGTTTACTGGGCTCATAGATAGGATCGAATATGTACACATCCTTGTTAATAACGTTAGACGCATTTACACTGAAATAAAAGGCATTTTTTCGGTACAAAAGTCCAACATCAAAATTATGGTTGGATGTGGACCTGTCATTGGTAACTCCGGGATCAAAACCTGCATCTACAAATTTTTGAACATCCAATCTAAATTGGTTAAAATTATAAGATATACCAAAGGATAAAAACTCGTCCTCATAACGATCTAATGTTAAATGGTGTGCGAAGGAAATCCGTGATCCCTGTTGTTTTGTATAACCGTTGGAGTCGTTGTATAGAAAGACACCTAGCCCTGATTTCTCCCCTATCCTCATATCTGCGGCCAGGGATTGGGTTCTAGGTGCGTCCTTTATTCCAACCCATTGTGCAAGTCCGTTCAACCTAATTTTCACGTGATCGCCAATACCGGCGTAAGTTGGAGATAACACAAAAGGATTATCTGCCAAATATTGTGAAAGTTGGGGCGAATTAAGTTCTTGTGCACTAGTGGCCAGGGTACTTAAAAGCAACACAAAGATTAATAGTTTACTGCGCATTGTATATTCGGTTAAGTTCTTTATCTATAAAGGGTGAAATGTCCAACAAATTCCCTATCATCTTCCTCTCCTTTAAGCTTTATGACGTACCAATAATCTCCGGTCGGAAGTTCGGTATTATGGTATAGTCCATCCCATCCTTGGTCATTAAGACCCATTCTGTAAACCTCCCTACCATAACGGTCAAATATTATGGTTAGTATTTTTGGGAAGCCTTCTTGGTTTTTAGGTCTCCAGAAATCATTTTGGCCATCACCGTCTGGAGTAAAGAAGTTAGGAATTTCTATGTCAATGAATTCCATAAATATTTCTGCCATTGCCTCACATCCATTTTCATCTACAACCCTTACAAGATGGGTTTTTGTTTCAGTAATGTAATGGCTATTATCTGATCCATTATCCTTATCATCAAAATATAAAGTGTATTCTTGTAGACCTCCAGTAACCACTGCGGTTATTTCGTTTATGTTGCCTTGTTCCAAGGTAAGTACTAGAGGTTCAAAGTTCTCTATTTCAAAATCTAAGGTCAATACACAACCATTGGCATGGGCTATGGCAATGTAGTGGTTCCCCGGAGCAATATTGGAAAAATTAGGCTCTAAGACCATGTCATTGGGATCGGTAGAGTCCAGCGCATACATTACATCTGGGGCAACCGATGGATCTTCAAGTACAAGGTCAATTGAATTGTTCGGGATATTCCCTGTACATTCATATATTGGCGTAACTGTTGCATTTAAAATTACACCTGGCTCAATAGTTACTGCCATGTTGATCATACAACCTTGTGCATCTTTAACAAATACCGCATAAGTTCCTGCGGCCAGATTACTAAACAAGGTTCTGTCCAAAACAAAATCACTATCGGTAGTAGAATTTAAACTGGTGCTATAAGGAGCTGTTCCTCCAGAAATAACCAAGGAAATGGTGCCATCCTCGCTTCCAATACAAATTTCTGGCGTTGTGGTTGGTAAAGCTTGTATTATAGCCGGTTCTATTATGGTATATTGCAATTGTTCAAAGCAACCATTTATATCCTGTGCTATTACGGTATAGTTCCCAGGTGCTAGATTGGTAAAGGTATTTACGGTATCAAATTTATCAAGATTAGGTGAAATAGCATATTGATAACCACCGGAACCACCGCTCATATTAACCGTTATACTACCATTATTGGCACCATTACACGAGACATTCATAAAGGAATCATCTACAATCAATGGGGTTGGTTCTATTATCAGTGTTTCATTGGATACCACAACACAGTCGTCGCTTATTACCCTAACATAGTAACTACCAACTGTTAGGTTACTAAATATTCCACTCGTTTGAGGCCCAGCAATACTATTGGTTAATGCGGTATCAGTGAACAATTCATAACGGTAATTGCCTAATCCTCCATCTGCTTTGGCAATTAGAATGGCTGTATTATCCCCATTACAATTGATGACAGCTGCCGAGGTATCTATTGTAACCGTTAAGGGCTCTATGGCATCCTCTTTTATTTCATTGGATAATATGGATTTACATCCAAAAGAATCCCGTACAAAATATCTATAGGTTCCTGCAGGAACGGTGAAGCTATGTGTATTTCCACCACTCATTGGGTAATAATTGATGTCGTCCGTACTGTATTCATAAGGACCTGTTCCCCCATTAGCGGTTAATAGTAATTCTGCGTCATTTAAACAAGTTAGTGGACCTGTTCTTATCAAAGAGGCATAAACTTCTGTAGGATCTATTATAGTGGCCTTTACAGTTTCAATGTCACATCCCCAACCATCGGACACGGTAATAGTATAGATTCCAGATTTTAGGTTGTTGAAGGCAGGACTAACTTGTCCACCTGAGGTAAACACTATAGTGGAGCCAGTTGGATCATAAACATTCAACTGATATTGATATACACCTTCACCACCAGCCATATTAATAGCGGTCAATGCACCATAACTATCGCCATAACAATCCAAAGTTGTGGTTAATGGCGTTATATCTGCCGTAATAGGTGCTGGTTGTACCAAAGTTTCGGTATCGTTTAGGATACAGCCATTGGCATCGGTAATCTGTACGGTGTAATTCCCAGCGGAGAGTCCGTTGAATACCATTACGTTAACATCAGTGGCGTTGTATACCTGTGAAGTAGTTGTATTGGTAAGTACAATATCATATGGAGCGAATCCACCACTTGGGTCTACTATTATTTCACCTTTATCATTGGAACAGGTAACATTGGCAATTGGATCAACAATTGCAGTAAGAGCCCTATCAGGAGAAATTATTCTAACTGTATTGGAATTCTCTAAACACAATGGGACATTGGTCTCAGTTACCCTAACGTAGTAATTTCCGCCAGTTAATCCGTTGATGGTAAGTGGGTTCGTAGATGTATTGGCCGATCCCGTTATTGCTGTTGCTACTCCTGCACCTGTATATACCGTATAATTATAAGGACCTGAATAGCCGCTTACATTTATTTGCAAGGCACCATTATTATCCCCAAAACAGGTTACAGGCGTAATTGCTGTAGCGCTTACTTTGATCAAATCATAAGGAGCAATATTATAGGAAGCGGTATCCACATAACATCCGGTTGTGGTGTCGGTAATCCTAAATGTATAACTTCCCACAGCGGTCAAATTAAAGGTGGCAGTGTTATAGGTTGGGGTACCAGTTAAGGTTGCATTAGCATTGCCAACTGGCAACAATTGATAGGTATAGATATTGGCGGCATTGCCATTATCGTTTACCGTAATGGTTACTCCCTCCGGCCCAGCGCAAGAGATAGCTGTATCCATGGCTAATGTAGCTGTGAATTTGTTAAGTGCACTAATGTTTACTGTGGTAAAATCCGTACATCCGTTATCATCTTTTATAGTAACCGTAATAGTTCTATCCGATCCATTATCGGTAATATTAAAGGTATTGGAAGTAAAGAAATTAACTCCGTTAATACTATAGGTATATGGAGCTGTTCCACTTGTACCCACTGCAGTTATAACAGCTTGTGATGCCTTGTTGTTGGCACTACAAGCAAAGCTGGTTGCCGTTGCGGTTACAACTACTGGATTAGGTTCGTCTATTATTACGTTTTGCATAATAAAGCATCCCCTATCGGAGGTAACCGTAATGTCGTATGTACCTGCTGCCAGGTCCGAGA